>Ga0315338_1000088_pt1 | contig 422473 bp, 334 predicted proteins | sample ASW8metaG_FD_204518 | JGI IMG/M metagenome (GOLD analysis project Ga0315338, IMG submission 204518) | Ammonia-oxidizing marine archaeal communities from Monterey Bay, California, United States - ASW #8 | ecosystem: Environmental > Aquatic > Marine > Coastal | place: USA: California | collected...
AGATAAAGTTCTTACTTCGGATAAAGAGCATAATGCAAATGTAGTTCCCTGGCATCATTTAGCAAAATATAAGGGGATTAAGTATGAGGTTTTACCAGCTAAGGATAATTATTATTTTGATTTAGAAATCCTTAAAGAAAAAATCACTTCAGATACGAAATTAGTCAGTTTTGTTCATAGTTCTAATTTGGATGGTCATTCGAATCCAGCAAAAGAAATCATTGAGATTTGTCATGATAAAGGAGTAAAAGTATTGCTAGATGCAGCTCAATCAGCACCACATAAGGAATTTAATGTTATTGATTTAGATGTTGATTTTGCAGCAGTAAGTGCTCATAAATTTTGTGGACCGAGTGGAATGGGAGCCTTGTATGGGAAATATGATGAATTGAAAGAGTTGATACCTACTTATGTAGGTGGTTCTACAGTTGTAAATTCTTCTTATAATAGCTACGAGCTTTTGCCACCACCTTCTTGTTTTGAAGCCGGATTACAAGACTATGCTGGAGCTATTGGTGCAGGTGTAGCTGCAGATTACGTCATGGGTATTGGTCGAGATAATATTCGGAAACATGAAAATAGGTTGAATACAATAATGTCTGATAAATTAAAGGATTTAGATGGTTTGTCTATTGTTGGTCCTGAAGATGTTTCTCAAAGAGGTGGAATCTTTTCTTTTAATTTAGAAGGATGGGACTCTACCGAAGTAGCTATGCACTTGGATGAGAAATATAATATTGCAATTCGAAGTGGTATGCATTGTGTTCATTCATGGTTTAATTCCAGAGGTATTGCAGGTACGGCAAGAGCGAGCGTATATTTATATAATAATGAATCCGATGTTAAAGAATTTACAGATGCTATAGAGGATACTCTTATCAGATAGTGAATGGCCGATTATCCGTTAGCATCCTCTGAAAATGAGTTAAATATAGGTAACGTTCGTTATTCGTCACAGAAATTTCCCCCATATCGTTATGTTCCAGGATTGCATCCACATCCTACAAACAGTCCTGAAGGTCACAGTTTTGGGCATGATGATGAAGATCATACTAGCTGGAATTCTAAATTGTGGAGAGATAATCAAGATTATTTATTTGGAGTTGATTTGTATAATTATCACTATTACTGGGAAGCTCATGAGGCTTGGGAAGGGTTATGGATTGCAGCAGTTCGAAATAGTAGTGAACATTGTTTTCTTCAAGGTTTGATTAAGCTTGGTGCAGCTTTACTCAAAATTCGAATGGCTAATTTTGAAATACAGGATTTAATTGGTGCCCGAAATTTGTCAAAATCAGGAATAAATTTACTCTTTAAAGTAGGAGCTGATTATTTCATGGGATTAGATATTCCTAATTTTTTGAAGCTCTACCAATCTTTTGTAAATCCTATTTTTGATAACATCCGTCCTGTTATTGATAGTAAAACTCCACGTATTGAGCTTATGATTTAATCATTGGTCGACTAGCACCACATTCAGGGCACATTTGTAATGCACTTTCTGAGTAATTGTGATTGCATGCTGGACATATTGGCGAAAGTGTAAGATCTGAATTTTCTTCAATAACAATCCTTTCTTCTTCAACCCTTGAAAAGCTAACTTCATTTTGTTCAGCATTTGGTATTTCAAATCTACCAGATCCACCTATTTGAGCTAATAAATCAGGAGGTAAAGTAACGGTCCCAGTATCATCAATTATAATTTCCCTACTTTCGTTTAGATCTGTAATATCAACACTATTTCCGTGCTGAGCTACAAATCTTCCGTCTCTAAGTTCTAAAGATCTATCTGCAAAAGCTGCTACTTCTCTATTATGTGTAACAATTAGGAATGCCACATCTTTTTCTTCATGTAATTCCTTGAAAAGTTTGAGAACTTCTCTACTAGTTATTGGATCAAGTGCACCCGTTGGCTCATCTGCTAAAATCAATTTTGGTTTTGTAATTAATGCCCTTGCGATAGCTACTCGCTGTTGTTCACCGCCAGATAGTTCTTCAGGCATACCATAGGCTCTCTCTTCCATATTCAAGAATTTCAATAATTCCATAGCTTTTTCTCTAGCTTTAATCAGGTTCCATTGTTGGTGTACCAATGGCTGAGCTACATTGTCAAGAGCACTAAGATCGGGTAAAAGATTTGCTTCTTGAAAAATAAAAGATACGGTTTCCTGCCTCATTTTGACAAGTTCCGCACCAGTTAGGCGTGTGATGGCCGTACCATTTAGTATTACACCTCCTGCTGATGATTTCATTAATCCTCCAAGACATTTTAGAAGAGTTGATTTTCCTGAGCCAGAAGGTCCCACAACGGCAACAGCTTCACCTTTATTCACACTAACATGCAGCCCTCTCAAAGCGACTACATTTCCTTCCAAAGCTTGAGATTCATATACATGGTATAATCCTTTTGCATTTAGAATTTCATTTTCATCAGGTGCAATCGATTTTTCTATTTTCAACTTTTCAAATTCTTCTTGAGCTTTTAACATCTCTTCTTTGGTCTTTCTGCTCTCTTTTCCTTGACCTACAGTGTGTTCAAACAGTTTTTCTTCGCTCATTATTCACCCTTTAATATCATTGCTAAATTTGCATTCAATACCTTTCTTGTGGTAAGGATTAGTGCAATTACCACAGCAATAAGAACCGAAATATTGACAATTATTATTTCAGCCCATGGCCATACTAATTCTCTATCTATTGGTGTTGAATTTCCTAAGAATATTTGGAAAATATATCCAAATACAAAGAAGAATCCGTTAAAAGTTTGTGCGACTCCAATACCTAAAAGTACACCAAGAGTCATACTGACAATAATTATAGATAAGATTTCAAAGAGTACTAATTTTCTAATTTGGTTAGGGCTTGCACCTATAGCCTGAAGAATTGCTAATTCCTTGCTTCTTTGGTCTAAAACAAGAGACAAGAATACGAAGGCTGATGCTACAACTGCAACTGAAGAAACCATGAATTGCAAGCTTAGAAGGCCTTGGGTACCAAAAATCAATCCACCATTTGTTTCAACTTCCTCGTGTGAAGAAGCCCAATCTTGTGAACTAAAAACGATTTCATTGTTACTAGTTTCTACAGCGACTTTACTTAGAGCATTCTTACAGTCATTATTGTTTTGATTACACAATTCGAAAAACCAAGTGGTGGATACATATGAATCTGCTCTTTCAGCTCCCACCAGCTTTCTGTAGGAACTTTCACCTATAATTATAGCGTTATTTGTATCCGTTGCCGTTATTCCGGGAATCCATTCATGTTCACCTAGATAGGTGACCTGAGTTTCTCTAAAGGTACTGTTTGCGTAATCAATTTCAAGGAAAGGTTCGCTTCTCTGAACTTCAAAACTAAACCCGTTTTCTTCACCTATACTCAGATAATAGGTTAAGGGAATTTCAATAAAAAAAGTGTAATTGTTTCCAGGTTCAATTGGTAAGGTATTATTATCTTCTGATATTCCAAAGGTTAGGTTATATGTGGAATTATCTAAGTTGTTCACAACAATCCAAGAACCTGTAGTGAAATTTGAACTCCAATTTTGTGTTAATGAACCATTAGTAATATTCGCTTCAAATGTATTAAAACCATAATTTGGATTTAATCTATATGCATATTCTGGATATTCTAAGGTGATTTTGTATTCAATTCCTAAATCATCTGATTTCATTTCATCATTATCAGGTAAATCTAGCAAATTAACGACTCCTTCTCCTGCAGTAAATATGTCATTTGACAGGCCATCTATTGTGTTATCAATATTTTTGTTTGGGACGGCTTGATTATCCCAAATAAGTGTGTCTTCAGTATTATCAAAAATTACATATGTCGTAATAACTCCAGAACTGCCTTTAGCAGTAGGGTATATAGTTTCAACCGAGGTACTAGATTTGATTTCTCTTATTTCATCGTTATTGATTCTATCTATTGCATTTTTTATTGTAGTCTCAGCTTGTTCCTTAGAAACAGGATCTACGAATTGTACTTGTAAATCAGCCCCAATATCTGCAGAAGCAGTTCTTTCATCAACATCAGTTCCAGTATAACCTTGTATTGCCGCTAGTGTTACAATTGACAAAGTAAGTAGCATAATTACAGCTAATCTGTTTACAGTTTCACTTGAGCTTGAATTTGTTAAACCTCTTTTAATGTCTGATAAGAGCGCTGTTTTCCCGAATATTCTTACTAAAATTTCGGGTCCTTTTGCTCCAATTCTACCAAGGATAATAGCTCCTCCAATCCATAGTAAAAATGGCGCAAAAATCTTGAGAAGGCCACTAGTTATGAAATTGGTAACTAAACCATCTTCTCCAATGCTTCCTAATCCTTCATTATCCTCAATCCAGATTTCTATTGCAGTGAATATGCCTATAATAAAACAAATTAGAGGAAGCCAGAATCGTGGTTTAACTATTTCCTTAATCTTTTTGACACCTTCTTCAATTTCTATCGAAAGGAATTCTTGAGCTTTGGTTCTTCCATAATACCATGCTACTCCAATTGTGGTTGCGATTGTGAAGATTAAAGCACCCTTTCCTAGATTATCCCAGCGGTATTCAGATAAATCATCATTCCGTTCAAAATCCATGAATCCTACTGCAGAAAGCAAATCTGGTACAATACCAATAGATAGTATGTAACCACCAATAAATGCCAAAGTACTAACTATAATTACTTCGGATGTAAGCATCTTTCGTAATCCATCTTGTGTTCCTCCTATAACTCGGTGTATTGCTATTTCTCTTTTTCTTTGTTCCAATGATAATGCTAATCCATATATCAATACTGAGAAAGATAATACTACAATAGGAATCGCTAGAATGTAATTGAAGATTCCTACAAGGCCTAGAAAAATATTTAGGAAGCTTATTGTCCCAGAAATCAAATCAGTGTAAATCAATTCGATTTGACCATCTGCATATCCGCCCCATGAATCTACAATTGTTCCATTTATTTCAGTTTGAGACCCCAAATACTTTGAATCCATAATAAAATAGTCAATTGTATTATTGTTTGAGTCTTTGAAATTTCTTAGATTTGTTGCATTGGTAACAAAACACTGAGCCTTGATTACATTGCTATCACATTCATTTTCACTCTGTGAACCACTTAGAATGCCTAATTTGTGTTCAGAGGTTAGATTTTCTTTTGTCAGTTCTGTCGATTCGTTTGCTGCATATAGTACAGTTATTCTTTTTTCTGTAACATCTTCATAAAGATTTTCTAGGTAATCTACAGCTAAATCAGCAGTTTGAGAGGGTAGTCTATCTCTGTCAAGAGCAAAACCAAGATACCCATGATCATAATTCATTAAAGTTGTTTTTTGGGTATTATTCAAAAGAGAGGCAGGTAATATTATGGGGTCAAACAAAATGGTGGGGTTTCCGGCTCCTTTTTCTTGATAAATTGCGACTATTGTTAGATTGGTAACAGTCATATTTTGTCTACAATATTTATGGCCGTTGTCTGAGGGGCCGTATTCAATATTTTTGACATTACATCCTGGCATTTCTTCAGAAAACAGTTTTACATCTGTGACGTACGAGAATGTGATTTCTTCTATAGTTTCATTTATCTCTACACCAGCTTGACTAGCTAGTTTTGAAGGTAAAATCACAGCTCTATTATCTGTTGCTATTTCTCCTGATTCAGGCCATTCACCATATATGATATCCTTCGAATGTCTTTCACCTAACTGACCATCCCAAATTCCTTCACCATAAAATCGAATTATTCTCTCATCATTGATAGGCGGTCCAGACTGAAGTGCTTCTGGATAATCTAAGCTGACGTTAGCCCAATTTCCACTACCTTCAATTTCTTCTACGTTGAGTGGTTGCGGAGTTATAAATCCAGTATCAAAAAATGGATTATCTACTCTTATCCCCTGTCTGCCAAATACAAGCCCACAGTCTTCAAATTCGTCTTTTTGAATTAATTCATCACAAACAGATTCCCAAATTGTAGAATCATTTGTTCTACCTAATACACCTTCTCCTGGATCTTGTCGGAAATCAATTTTTCCATCAAATAGTAGATCATCGATACTCTCTTTGAGTGCGGCTTTAGAAAGGCCACTTCCATAAGCAAACACAGTGGTTATTACTAGAGATGCTAGGAACACTCCAGCAATAACTGCAATAGCCCTTTCTCTTCCTCTCCAAACTCGTTGAGTCACTACTGGTATTCTTTGAGGTATATCCTTTATCCAATTTAAAAGGGCTTTTGATTTGGTTTTAAACCAAAGATTAATTTTAGCTAAAAGAGCACCAATCTCCACTTTCGGAATTTTAATCATTTGCTTTGTCCTCCTCAATACCCCAGGCCGAACGAATATCTGAGGCTGCAGTTACTCCATCTTTCAATAGTAACATTCTATCAGCCTTAGTAGCTAACATAGGGTCGTGTGTAACCATAAGTACAGATATTGGAATGTCTTTATCTGAAGCTAATTCTTTGAATAGAGCCATTATATCTTCTCCGCTTTTGACATCTAGGTTCCCTGTTGGTTCATCAGCTAATAATAACGGTCGATAACCCGAAATTGCTCTTGCAACTGCTACTCTTTGTTGTTGACCACCTGATAGTTGACCGGCAATAAAATCCATTCGATCTTCCAATCCGACTTTAATCAAAGCTTCTTTTGATTTTTTCTCAGCTTCTAATTTTGACATTCCCGTTATTTCAAGAGATAAAGCAACATTATCTATTGCGGTCAATTGTTCTAAAAGATGAAAATCCTGAAATATCCATCCAACTCCATATCTTCTTACATCAACAACTTTATTTGGATTTTTAGTGCCATAATTGTATTTGTTTTCCCCGGAATCGATAGTTATTGAACCAGAATCTCCTCTTAATAATCCTCCTATAATATTTAGAAGTGTAGATTTCCCACAACCAGAAGGGCCCATCAAGGCCACAAGTTCACCTCTTTTCATTCTTAGATCTACTCCTTTAAGGACTTCTAATCTATTATTTCCGCTACCAAATCCTCTCTTTAATTCTTTAATTTCTAGTAAAGACACAGGTATTTACTTTGATATCGCTATAAAAAAGGTTTAGAAAAATTATTTTGATTTCATATTTAGAGTATATTTCTTCAATGATTCTTCCATTGTCTTTTCTCCGGTCAAAATATTATATGCAGCTTCTTTGTTAATAGTTATCAAACCTTTTGATAATCTTCTTGATTCTTTTTGAATCCATGCAATTTCTCCATTCTTAGGTTTATAATTCTTTTGCAGTGTCTTATGCCCTTTTCTCAATGCGATATTAGTAGCGGCTATAGTATGACTTCCACTACCACTTTTCTCTTCGTTTACTAATTGGATAATACTTGAATATTCTTTTAGGGCATCTATAATTCTTGTTCTTTCAGGTGGCGACCCTAATCCAATTTTTATAGATTTAAGTCCTATTTCTTCATTGATAGATTTAACTATTTTTGTCAAATCCACTATCTTTTTGTAATTATTTATAAACATAATTCTTTTTGTATCTATTATCGAAAGACCAATCATTCCGCCTGGATCAATTCCTGCTACTAGGTTAAAGCATTTGTAATTTTCACATCTTATTCTTAATTCAAGGATATCTAAATTTCCGGGTTGTATTTGGGGTATTGTGCAATTTTTGATTCTTTTCTGAGAAACTAAAATATTTATCTCTTTATCTCTTACTGGTAATTTTTTGATGTGTTTTAATTTAATATTTTTATCTTTAATATTATTTGTTATTTTATTTAGTAGTGCAAAATCATTAATGAAAAGACCCACTATCAAGGTTTAATCCATTCTAAACTAATCCATCTTTTTTTGTATGCTAAAACAATAGTTTTGTTAACTCCATGTCCCACTCTAACCATTCTCGTAATGTCTAACCAATTAATTCCTTCTTTAACAATGTGAATTAGCCAAGGTGCATGTTTTGATTCGTAGTTATAAACTCTATAATGTGTGCCAAATTTCAATCCTGAATTTACTTGGTAACCTTTATCGATTAATTCTTTTATTTCTTTATCTGTTATTGTTGTTATACTATTTTCTTTTAATTTTGTAGCTGGCCATTCAACAATTTTTATTACATAATAAACTACATCATTTTCAGAATCAATTATTGCGATTTGTACTCTTCTTTTTAAATTAAGATCTAACTCTTTAAAGATATCAATAAAGTCTATAGCATTATCAAACTTTTTTGCAAAAGTTATTGCTGATGCTTGCCCTTTTGCTTCACTACCTCTATCATATACTCTCAATCCATTGTTCTCAACTTTTACAACAAGTCCTCTTTCTTTAAGATCCTGATAAACTATGTGTTTAGGATTATTGTTTTTGAATATCTTTTCTTGTTCTTTTGTTAGTTCTATATCTTTTCTGTGGTTGCAGTAGAGTGCTTCTTCAGGTTTTAAAAGGAGATAGCCTTTTCCTTGGGGTGTTCCAGTTTTACCCTTATTGTATATCTGAGCAGCTAATCGCTCGCTAGTAATTAGAATTCCATCCTTTACTAAATCGTAGTTCAGGCCTTCACCTCTTTAATTATTTTAACCTTGCCAGCATCACTTAATATTTTTGCATTGTATATTGGTATTACTTCAATGCTTTTATTTTTTAAAGTATAATTTTTAGCATCCATTCCTATGAACGTTGGTAAATCTTCTAATATTTCAACTTTTATATATTCCTCATTAACTAAGCTTTCGTCTTTCTTTGATTCTTCTTTGATGACTGGTTTCTTCTTTATATTTTCACTTGGTTTGTTAAATGTTTTTGCTAATTTAATGCCATTGTTAATCTCCCCCATCAACGTTTTCTTACGATGAACTTCAATTACTTCACAGAGTGAGGTAAGATATTCAATTTCATTTTTATGTACATTGGTTGTATTTGGATTTTGGCCATTAATTTTTTCACGAGCTAAGTCTGTTAATTTTCTTTCGCGATGTTTGTGTAGCTCTAGTTTCATATCTAAGAATTTTCTAATATCTGAATTAGCCTTGTCAAATTTCTTAGGATCTTCTTTGGAGTTTGTTATTATTTCTTTGATTTTCATTTCGAGAGTTTTCACTCGTTTATAGAAATTTGGCGGTAAAGTGGTTAATCTTCCTTCTCTTCGTTCTTTGAAAGTTTGCACTCTTAAATCTCTTAAAGTCATCAAATCATTAGGCATTATGTTCATAGTAAAATGCTTGTTAAGAGTGTTTGCCATAATCAAAAGCTTTTAACCAATACCTTAACTGAGTCATTAATGAAAAAGTGCCCAGTTTGTGCAGTGGAGGTTGAAGATAATGCTCCATTTTGTAATATTTGTGGTGTTAATATGTCTGGAGCTAAGGATGTAGGTCCTTCACAAGTCGAAACTCCAGTTAGCCGGGAATCCGGAATTCCGTCATCGACAACGCACGTTCCTTTGGTTAAAACTAAGTCTAGTTTTTATGTACCTGCTCTCCAATTTTTATTAGCAGTTGCTCTCTTAGGTTTAGTTCTATATTATACCACTGCTGATGTTCCAACACCCGACACGTCAGTTGGTACTGGGGTTACTGAAGAAGATTTACAAGAATATGCGAATTATAATAAACCATTAACTTGTCCTGGCTGGAGTAATCCCTCATCTAAAGGCAATTCTAATGGTTGTCCTTTAATATTGAATTCTGAGTGGAATACTTCAAATTTTAATGTAAAAACGCATGAGTACCAAACACTTCTTGGTTTACTAGTGTTATTAGGTGTTTGTATTATTTATCAAGGTCGAAAAATTAGTGATAGTAATATTATGGCTCCTCTTATTTTCTTAGTTATTCTAATGGCTGTTGTTTATCTCTATATGGGTAATAATGAAACCCCATTAGAGGGTGTTGAAACTACTCTTGGAGCTTCAGCTGGGTTAGGAATTATAATTGTTTCATATATTGTGTTTCTTTATGCTGTTACAGGTAAAGACATAAGCGACGCTCCATTAAGTACGATATATTCCTTTATTGGTGCTGGTTCCCTTGTATTTGCGGCTTTACATCACAATTGGGTTAGGGGTCCTTGGCTCTCTTGTAGTGAATCTATTACTAAATTTGATTCTTCAATTGAGCAGGCATGTACAGCTGTTGGGGGTACAGTTCAATATGTTTATGTTGATCTTCAAGCTATTGAGATGCTAATTTTACTTGCTGGATTATTTTTGCTTTTGTTAGGTGTTGCAGGGTATATTTTGCAAACAATAAGGTTAAAAGATATGGAAGAAGCAAAATATTTTTTTATGATTCTTATTGGTCTTTCTTTACAATTTGTTGTTTTAGTTTGGAACTTAATCCGTAATAGTGCTAATTTTTATTTTGAACAAGGGGACATAATATTGACTGTTCTTTCTGTATCGGTTGCATTTATTGGAGTATATCTATTTTATCGGAAGCGAAAATCTGAAGAGAGTATGGAAGGTCTTGCTTATTTTGGTCTCTTTGTAGCCGGTATTGGAACGTTGTTTGCAACTATGATTGCCCCCGCTTTGTTATCTGGGAAAAATATTTCGTCTCCAGATTCAGCAACGGAATGGATTATGTTTGGTTTACCATTAGCAGTAGCTGGAGGTGCGGTTTGGTATGGTATAAAATATGGAACTGAAAAATTCAAGGATAAGATGATGGAAATGCAACTTAGTAATGCTCCTGCTGATCCATTTGATTCATCATTTCAGCCTGATGAACCAGAAACTTCTAATGAGCCTCAACCAATGTCATCAGGAGATATAAGTTTAGAGGATGCAATGGACCGTCTTCTATCTGAGTTTCCTGAAGCTACTATTGATATAAAACCAACTGAAGATGAAAATTATGGAGTTGACTTTAGTGATATTGAAAAAGAATTAAAAGAAGAGTTAGCAGAAACTCCTAAGATACGAAAAGCAATGAAAGTTGATTATAATGTAGATTATGAGGAATTATCTAAGTTTTATTCAACAACAGAGGATACAATTAATCAAACTGTAACACATTTAAAATCAGGCCGTAATATTATGTTATATGGAGATCCGGGAACTGGTAAAACAGCATTAGCTAATTTACTTTTAAGTCAGGTATGTGGTGTTAATGAAGCTAAAGATGGCAGTATGATTCCAAATTATTCTATTGTTACAGCAAATGCTGAATGGTCTAATTTTGAAGTTATTGGGGGCATTTCACCTGATGATTCTGGTGGATATTATTTCAAAGAGGGTTATGTGGCAGATGCAGCTCAACAATGTGAAAAATCTATGCAAGAGAAGGGTAAACCTCATTATTTAGTTATTGATGAATTTAATAGAGCAAATATTGATGAAGCATTTGGTAAGTTGTTTACTGTTTTTGAATATAGAGATAAGCAGGCTCTTTTAACTGCTAAAGAGACTAAAGGCGCTCCATTCATGATGCCTCCTGAGTTTAGGATAATAGGTACTATGAATACACAAGACAAGAATACTTTGTTCAATGTTGGTCATGCTTTGATGAGAAGATTTGCTTTTGTTGAAATAGGATTACCACAAAGAGATGATGAATACAAACGTATGCCTATTTTTGTTTTTAATAAATTAAATAAATTAGGAATAGCACCAGAACGACCAGAAACCGATGAAGATTGGTATGCTAAAGAAATGTTTGACTTTTATGATGAAGATGGAACTATGTTCAAGGCATTTAATTTATTTATGAATTTCTTAGAAGAAGAAGAATTACCTCAGTCAAGAGATGACGAAATTGCACGTGGTGTTCGTACTTATCGAAAAATAGGCCCTGCAGTGATTATAGATTCTATGTTAACTGTTTTTAATTCAAGAGGTCAATATGATATATTAAGAGCTTTAGAAGATGTCATTAAATCTAATGTTATGCCAGCATTAGAAGGTCTTGAGAGAAATGAATTGAAATGTTTAATGTTGAAAGCTAATGATGTGTTGGGACCTAACCATGGTATTACTACCACCTTAGAAAAGATGGTCGATTCGCCAGGTTTAAGCGTATTTGGTTGATATGTTTCTACCTGATGCAACAATAGAACTTAATTTACCAGGAGACCACTCTAAAAATTTGGAAGAAGGGGAGACCGTAATGATTAATGTTAATGCGTTTAAACAATTAGATGGCGCTCATATCCGTTTAGGTTCAGCCAAAGTGGATAATTTACCCTTAATTAAGTCGAATACAAGTCATTCTTTGCAATTTACAGTACCTGATTATATAGGAACAAACACAATTAGTTTACATAATAAAGAAGGAACTAGCATTTCAAATAAATTAGAAGTAGTTATAGCACCAAAAATGTTGGATTATGAACAATTTAAAAATTTAAGAGATGAGCACATCCCGGATTTAGTTAAGAATTCAGGGGCAGATGAACCACCAGAGGGTATGTATCCTGGTGCTACCTCTTCAATTGAAGAAGAAAAAATTCTATTAAACATTGAACAACTATTAGAATATTCAGGTAACTTGCTGAAAGTTACCAATGATATTCGTAAAGGAGCTTATACTTACAAGGTAGAAGTACAACGAAAAACTATGAAATCTCAGATTAGAGGTGCTGTGCGATGGCAAAAAACAGCCCTTGCTCGAGCTCAGAAAGGTACTGAATATGCTACTGCACATGTAACTGATATTCGTAAAAGAAAATGGAGTACACCTACTAATATATTATTGGTAAAATTTCATATGGAAGTTTTCATCGAAGCTATATTTTTTAGAGATGAGATGGATCGGAGAGAACGTGAGAAAAAGGCTTGGGCTACTATTTATGGCAAAGAATATGAACCTTTAAGCGAGGAGGCTAAAACTAATCTGGATAAATTAGATTTGGCATGTAGAATGCATAAGCAAGTATTAGGTGATGGCAAACTCGCTGAATTAATTCCCACTGCTAAAAATACCCGTAAAGAAGAAAGATTAATCAATAGAGAGGCTATTATTGAGGCTAAAACATGGAGTCGTAATCGGTCATATAGAGAATTACCTCCTCTTTGGAAAAGTTTTTTGGAAGATTATCAATCCTATTACGAAGAGACAGTTCTCGTTCAAACTCAAAAAATGACAGATATTTATGCATTATGGATTCTCTGTGAAATCGCATCTGGGTTAAAATTAAGTGCACATGCAAAATCTCTGAGAGAATTTAGATCTAAAAATAAAGATATAGTACTTAAGTATGATGCACCCGAACAAGTAAGACAAGGATGGAGTGATTCAATAATGGGTTCCTTATTTGGAGAGGCGGATGCTTCTACAAATCCAGTTCAAGGTTCTGGTAGGCCTGAGATTTTTATGAATTATAGGGGCATTCAATTTTATTTTGAAGCAAAATATGACCTTCAGCAAACACCTCGTCAAGAAGATGTTTACAAGGTCCTTGCCTATATGAATAATTATGATGTTTCTTGTGGAGGTATTATCTATCCAGGTCCTCAATTAAAAATAACAGTTGATAGAAAGAACAAGCAAGTTATGGCTTGGATTCCTTTTACTTGGACTGAGAAAGCGTTTGATGTTGCTCCAAATTATTTTGCATTTATTGCTGATCGCATGGCTTCAATTTTTTCACAAATTGAAAAAGACGAGGATTTAGAAGTTTTCGTTTCTGAGGTCGAAAGAACAGCATTCGAATTTTATGAAGCAATTGCCACACCAGGGGCTGTAGCTCCTGAAATGCCTGAATTTTTGTATAATGAGGAAGTAGAATTAGATCTTGATGAATTAATAGATATGGAAGAGGAAGGAGATGAAGAAGTCGAATTATCTACAGAAGAAGTTCTAGATATAATAGGGGAAGAGGGGAGTTCTGAAAAGAAATCTCAACTTGCAGCTGATATTGAAGAAGGAACCATTGCGTCTGGAGAAGGAGGGGATGGAGATTATGCCATATCAAAAAATATTTCTGAAGATAATAAGGATGAATTAGTGCTTGAAGAGACTACTTCTGATGTTGAAGTAGTTGATGATTTTTCATCAGATGTTGAAGTAGTTGATGATTTTTCATCAGATGTAGATACAGTAGAAGAATTTACAGGACCGACTGATTCAATTCCTGAAAAGAAAGTTTCAGTATCCATTGAAAATCTTAGAAAGAAGATGACTGATGATAAAGAAAAATAGTTTAACGAAAATTAGTTAAATAGCACTATCAAATAAAGAGATATGATTAAGGTCGGAATCAACGGCTACGGCACAATCGGAAAGCGTGTTGCAGAAGCAGTCACACTTCAGGATGATATGGAAATTGTAGGAATAGTGAAGACTAAACCAACCTATGAAATTCAAGGTGCTTTGGATGCAGGTTTTCCTATTTTTGCTTCAACAAAGGCTAAGATTCCTTTTTTCGAGGAAAAGGGTGTTCATGTTTCAGGTGCTACTGAAGATTTAATTTCTAAAGCAGATATAATTATTGATTGCACACCCGGTAAGTTCGGTGTAAATAATATGCCTATGTATAAATCAGCAGGTACTAAAGCAATTTGGCAAGGAGGCGAGAAGCATGCTCCAATTGGTGTGAGCTTTAATGCCTTAACTAATTATTCAGAAGCGATTGATCAAGATTTTGTAAGAGTTGTATCATGTAATACCACAGGATTGTCTAGAACACTTTATCCATTACTTCAAAAATATGGTATTGATAATGTCCAAGCTATTATGGTTAGAAGGAGTGGAGATCCTAAAGATAGCAATAGAGGCCCTATAAATTCAATTGAGCCAGTTTTAGGTGTTCCTAGCCATCATGGCCCTGATGTTCAAACAGTTATTTCTGACTTAAATATTCAAACAATGGCAGTAAAAGTCCCTACCACAATTATGCATGTTCATTGCATTATTGTTGAATTAGAGAAAAAGCCTAATATAGATGAGATTCTCAATTTATGGGATAATACTCCTCGTGTAAATCTTATAGAGGGTTTTTTATCCAATAATGATTCTAAAGTTTCAAATATCCCAGGAACTGCAGAGATAATGGAGCTTGCTCGTGATTCTCTTTACACTAGAGGAGATTTGAATCAGATAGCTATTTGGAGAGATGGCGTGCATGCTTTTGGAAATAAGTTATATTATTATCAGGCTATTCATCAAGAATCCGATGTAGTTCCAGAGAATATAGATGCTATAAGGGCAATGTGTGGATTGGAAAAAGACAATATGAAATCTATATCTAAGACTAACAAGGCTCTTGGTATTGATTAGAAATTAGTTTTATCTTTTCCAAGAATTTTTGGTTAAGAGGTACCTTTACATTATTAGTTTTACCAAGTTTTACTATTTCACCATTTATTGCCTCAATCTCTGTTTGTTTCTTATTCTTTATATCTTGAAGCATACTACATTCGTTTTCAAATGTTTTTTTAATAATATTATTTATTTCTTTCCAAGGATCTAAAGGAAGAGTAACACCTAGTTTTGTAGCAACTTCAGTTGATTCCAGACATATCTGTTTTAGCAGCTTATTAAATTCAGGCTTTTGTAAATAACCATTTTTTATCTTTTCAGATGCTGCAATAGGATTTATTGATGAATTGATAATTGCTTTAAGCCAGATATAATCTTGTATATTATTAACAAGTTTACATTCCATACCTCCTTTTACAAGATAATTTGCAATTTGGGTAATATTAGAATCGTGTTCTCCTGATAAATTCCCTGTAAAAGTAAATCCTTTACCTTTCTGTTTTGTCGTTCCGGGTTCTACTTTTGATAAACCGTATCCAGTTACTAAATAAGCTACTCTTTTATTGCCGAACTTTTCCTTTAAGTGATACATTGTTTGAAGACCATTTTGGCAGCACATTAGGGGGATATTGGTCTTTTTTAATGAATTAATAATAGGTAATACATCGTAGCTTTTCGTTGTTAGGATTATATAATCCGTTTCGCCTATTTTTGTTTTAATATTAATTTTGTATTCTTGCGATAGATTATTATTAATCAAATTTATAGTACTTCTTTCAATCAATTTTTGATGTTCAGGCTTTGCAATTATAGTTATAGTTGCACCTGCTTTGGACAAAGTAGAGGCTAGTAAAGTTCCTATTGCTCCAGGTCCTATAATGGTAATATTCATTTTTATATAATGTAGACAACACTTTTATTATTAATAATTTGAACACAAATTTCCATTTTTGGTTCTTTCAAGTTGACCTTAATATTAGGCCATTTATCAAAAACAGCACCTGCTACCTTCTTTGCTAATTCGGTAGAGTTATATTTATGTTCACCTTTGCGAACAACTTTTATTGCAAAGGTAATTGGTTTCACTAAAGTTTCTATCAAAGAGGATATATTCTTATATATCTCAGTTTCGGTTGAATTCGTAAGTCTTGCAGAATATAATTGGTATTTGTCAATAATAGATTTATTCAGTATATCATTTGTCATGATACAAATATATTTTCCAAGTATGATATATTTTGCTAATATATCTTCATTAAATAAATTAAGAATCAGTTTGTCGCCTTTTTGTTTTATGTTTCGATACTCTGAATTTATAAAGACATATTCTTGCATTTAAGCATCCAATACTTTTTTGATAATTTCCTCAGAGTGACCAATGTAGTTTTCAGGTTTAAGATAATTCTGTATTTTCTCATCTCCTAATTTCCGAATGACCACGGGATTTTTTTGAATTGCTTTAGTGAATGTTATTCCCTTTTTTTCCGCATCCATTGTTATAGTTCTTACCAATTCATGAGATGCTTGTCTACCTAAGTCCGTTTTTCCTAACGCAATAACAAATGCTTCAGCCATTGGTAAACCTCCTGCGCATTCTAAATTTTTCATCATCTTTTTTTTATTTACAAAAAGATTCGAGAAAACATTATCGGTTTTAATTAGAATATATTCTAATAATATATAAAATTGAGGTAGAATAATTCTTTCATTACTAGAATTAGCTAAATCTCTTTCATGCCATTGTAAATTATTCTCATAAGAGGGATATAGCATTGATCTAATAATCCTAGCAAGCCCACCGATGTTTTCGGAAGTAATCGGATTTTTCTTTTGAGCCATTGTTGATGAACCCACTTGCTTTTCTTTATCAAATGCTTCGGATACTTCACCAATGTCACTTCGTTGAAGGTTTCTGACTTCTAATGTAAATTTTTCTAAACTAGTAGCAACGTTAGAACCCCAAGCAATCATCTCAGCTAATCTATCTCTACCAAGTATCTGTGTAGTTGCAAGAGGTTCATTGAGACCTAACTTTTTACAAACCCCACTTTGTACATCTAACGTATTTGGGTACATTGCAGCACCAGAACCTACAGCACCTAGAAATTTCCCAGTTAAAATCCGTGGCTTGATTTCTTTCAGTCTTTGTTTATGTCTTTTCATTTCAGCTAAAAATACGGCTATTTTAAGTCCGAATGTAATAGGTGTAGCCCATTGACCATGCGTTCTCCCTAACATAACTGTTTTTTTGTGTTTTTTAGCTAAATCTGAAAGAGTTTTAATTAGATTATCAATCCCTTTTTCAATTAATAAGATTGCCTTAGAATGCTGCAATGCTCTTACAGTGTCTACAATATCGTAACTCGTAGCTCCAAAATGGATCCACTTCCCAGCATCGCCTGTTTTTTCTTCTAAAGCTTTGACAACGGCCATTATATCATGGTTAATGGAAGCCTCAATTTCTTCTACTCGTTTTCTTGTAACTGAATTAATTCCTTTTCGAATTTTTACGGAAATACCTTTAGGGATAATATTTTTCTCTTCTTGGACTTCAGCCAGTGTCGCTTCTACCTCTAATAGAAAATGGAGATAGGCATTAGCTCTGAAAATATTTCGCATAGTTTCAGTGCCGTATCTATAGTCAAGCACGCTAACGGGGTCCATGTGTTTGCTAAAAAGTCCCCATTATAAACTCTGCGTTTCTTTTTTCCAAATTTGTTTGGCATTCTTTTATATAACAAAACCATAACTGTAATAACAATGAAAAGGTTAACGACTGCCATTGCAACCATTTTCGGGTCTATTTTAGTTATGCTGTTATTTACAAGTGAGGCTGAAGCTGTAGATTTAGAGCCTATAAACTTTACTATGATACCTGAATATCCGGTAATGGGTGAGGCTATTGAAATTAGTTTTGAAGTAATTAATAATGATATTGTTCCTGCAAATAATGTCGATATAATTGTGTGGAATAGTACTTCTGAATGTGATATAGATGATAATTGTGCAGTTATTTTTGAGACTACAGTTGATGTAATTAATCAGGATAAAAAAGCTGAAATTGAGTTCGTTTGCGAGCCTCAAGGAGAAACTGGTTGTGGGGGTGTTGGTGAAAGAGTTTTGACTATTGTGGCAGATTATACCAACGATACTAGCGAAACTAATGAGAATAATAATAAAATAGTTTATGAATTTGAGATCTATTCTGAAAATTTGCCAAATCTTATGGGCATTGAAGGTGATTTTTCAATTGTACTTGATACTGAGACCCCTTCACAGGGTGATGCAGTTGATGTTCTCGCAATGTTTCAAAATACCGGTAGAGTGGATACTAAAGAGAGTTTCTTTTTGCATTTCATGGCAACAATAAATGGAGCTACACAAACGATAGAATTTGGTGAGATTAGAGTGGATATTGCTCCCGGCGAAAGTACCCAATATAATGTTACCTGGTCTCCAGATGAGGTAGGTGAGTATATTATTGAAGTAATGTTGGATTCTGAAGAAGATTTAGAGGAACTGGAAGAAGATGATAATTTACTCAATATTACAGTGACTGTTCGCGCCCATACTCCAGAACTTACTTTAGATATATTTAGAGACATTACTTTAGATATTGAAGATAATTGGCTTGAATCTATTTATGATAATCATGCTGTAAATCTTACTGTGCATATTCTAAATCAAGATTATATGCTGCCTGCTGAGAATGTTATGGTTAGTTTTTATGATTTACCTGAAGATGGTGTGGAAAAACATATTGGTGATTATATTATTCCATTCATAGTAAATGGTACAAGAGTAGATGCTGAAGAAGTAACACCGGGTACTGAACCTGCATATATTCGATGGGATGGTTTAACTGGGACTTCCATATTAGGCAATCATACTATTATAGTTAGAATTGATTCTAATGATGCCATTAGTGAATTAAATGAGGATGATAATGATTTTTCATTTGAATTAAAGGTTTTGGAATCTAAACCAGATATAACTATTTTGGATCTTTATGTCGTTGGATACCCAGTTCGAGGTGTTTCTTCAGAAGTTATCTTGAGTGTCTTCAATAAGGGTTCAAAAGAAGTTACTAATTGTGTAATTGAATTTAGAGTAAATGGAACTTTTGTTGATTCTTGGTTTGTATCTCTTGATGAAGGCGAAGTTACGAATATAACTGGAAAATACACTTGGAATGAACAACAACCTATTGTAATTGGTTATGGTGATATAAATAGTAAAATTGATGAGTTAAATGAGACTAATAATTTAAAATCTATTATAGTTGATGTTGCAGCTCCTAAATATGATTTAGGTTTAATCTCTGTAAGCCATGTTGATGTTTTCAAAGGGAAGGAAGCCTTATTAAAAATCCAAGTAAGAAATTATATGGCTCCTATCTCCAGTTTCAGACTATCCGTTTACTTAGAGAATTCTAGTTCACCAGTAATTCAGGCATATGATTTTGAAAATGAACCAGTTCATTATGCTTATCAAGAAGATTTATTGTATGAAGAGGTTAGATTCGTGACTGTTTTTTGGAATAGTACAACAACTGTAGGTTTGTTTAATGTTACCATTTTAGCTGAAATTGAGGTGTCAGGTTTTGAAGATTTAAATTTATCAAATAATAAAATAAATACAACAGTTCTTGTAAAACCTAAGAGCTACCAGTTATCTGTTGAAATGGTAGGTATTCCTGAACAAATATTTCTAAACGAGACATTACAAATTAAAGTAAGCGCTTTCAATTTTGGTCGTGAGATTTGCTGTGAGTGTCCTGAGACTCTCCAAAATATGACGAATGCAACTGAGGAATGTAGAGGGGGGGCTGAATTAGCACTTTACATTAATGGAGTTATGCTTGAAGATTATCCCGATCATATCTATTTAACAAAGCCTTTGGGGAGGGCCACTGGTGAAGAAGTACATATTTTTTATTGGACACCTACCAAGGTGGGCTCTTATCAGTTAGAAGTTAGAATTGATCCAGATGATATTATTGATGAGCATGATGAACTAGACAATATAGCTTTTGATGAAGTGAATGTGATAGTCGATGATACCGTAGTTATAGACTCGGAAGTTAAAGAGGATGATAGTTCTTTAATTAATGAGCCTCTTGTTTGGATACCTTTAATTGTTTTATCGATAGCAGGATTAGGTATGTTTGCTTACAGTCGATTAGGAGATGCTGGTGATTCTTTGGATTACTATGATGATGATATTGGGGACCAAGGAGGAGGTAGTGCAAGCAAGCAATCTGGTTTTAGATATGATCCAGTAACAGGTAAAACTTATAACTCTCAGACTAATGAGGTTATCGAATCGGACCCTGAAAAGGATTAGTAAACGTCTCTGAGATATCGGTGTTCATCTTTCATTAACGTTTGATTAATGTATTGTTCTGCGTTAGTTTTCTTTAGTTTACCTATTTTTTGCGCAATTTCAATTAATGCTGAATGAACGTCTTTAGCCATATATTGTTTATCTCCACAAACGTAAAAATAGGCTCCAGTCTTTAGCCAATTCCATATGTCTTTTCCATTGCTAAGTAATCTATGTTGTACATATATTTTCTGTTCTTGATCTCTTGAAAAAGCAGTAGTTAATTTATCTAAATTTCCACCTTTCATATATTCGGCCCATTCATTATTATAGAAAAAAGTTGATTCTTGATTAACTTCACCAAAGAAAAGCCAATTTCTTCCAGAAGCTCCTGTTATTTTTCGATGTTCAATGAAAGCTCTGAACGGTGCAATACCTGTTCCTGGGCCAACCATTATAATATCTTTAGATTTATCTTTTGGAAGAATAAATTCTTTAGTTGGTTGTATGTAAATTGGTATTCTTGTCTTATTAATTTCTATTTCATTTGATAAATGACCAGTAGCTAATCCAAATCTATCTCTCTCAAAATTATTGTATTTTACTATGGCTATAGTTAGATGTATCTCACCAGGGTGAGCCTTGGGAGAGGAACTTATTGAATATAATCGAGGTGTTATAGGTGATAAAGTATCGATAAATTCTTGAGGTTCGAAATGAACTGGATTTTCATTAAGGATATCGATACAATCTCTTGTGAAAAGATATTTGTCGGTTTTTTCCCTATCCTCTAATATTTTTTTTAATTCGCTCTTTTCGTTTCCCTTTTTCATTTTAGAAACTACATGGGTTAAAAAATTTTTACCTGCCCTATGTATTGTAAAACGGCACAATAATGCATTTTCTAGGGTTGTTTTTCCAGTCTCTTTAGTTTCTATTTTTACGTCTTTTTTTGCTCCTATTTTCCGGATAGTTTTTTTTACTAAATCATGATTATTTGTTGGATAGAAGCCCATAGAATCACCAGGTTTGTACCTAATTCCACTGCCTTGAATTGAAATGACATAATGGTTTGTTTCTTTATGTGATCCTTCCGAAATACAATGTGCGTCCACAATTTTAGCCATGAACGGATTCTTTCGATTGTACGTTATGTTATCAACTCACTATGTTTTTCTTGGTGGGTGTGGTGTTCGACTTTGTTTAGTCTTTGCATGATGCTTATGACTACTTGGTCTCAATTTTTCAGCACCTTTTCCTTTATTCATTAATCCCCTAGATTTCTTACCTGCAGACGTTAGACCTCTGTGAACTCTTCCTTTGTGTGCCCTATTACATATCCAGTTGATTTTTGGATCTGCCATTATTACGGGATGATTTGGATCTACCATTATCATTTCATACCATTTGTATCTTCCATCTTCAGCTACCCAATAAGAATTTAAAACTTCTAAATTTGGGTATTTTTTAGAGGTTCTTTCTTCTGCAATCATCTGCAAATTTTTGCCCATTGTTATTTTAGAAATACCGGCTCTTTTAGCACGTCTACCTGAAGTAATAGCATGTTTTCGCATGCCTCCTCTTCTAATTCGAGTTCTTACAATAATATATCCTTGTTTTGCTTTGAAACCTAATGCCCGAGCTCGATCAATTCGTGTTGGTCTTTCGATTTTGACACTAGCGTCTTCTCTTCGGTATTTGACTATTCTCTCTTTTTGAAGAGCTTTAAGGTCACCAGAGGGAGATTTCCACTGGTCTCTTACATAGTTGTATAATGATTTACTCATCGCGATTCCTCACTTTTAGGGTTCAGCTTTCGCCACATTCCCATAAAAGCTTCGACAGAAGCTAGCTTATAAAGCTTGATATATTAGGAATGTGTGGCACAAGTTCCTGAACGTATTGTACTTAAAAAGCCCGAACCTTTGAAAACCTTTTTCGGTAAAAAGTATTTACCTCCGCCTGAAAAAGTGTCCCATTTTCAGAATAAAAAAGTAGAAGAATTTTATACTACCTCTAGAGTTCATATTATTATAAATCCATTTTCTGGACGTAAAAAGGGTAGAATAATAGGAGATTTAGTTTCTAAAGAACTCTCAGATTCCGGAATTAAAATAGAAACTTATTTTACAGATTATTTTGGTCATGCTATAGACTTGGTTAAAGATTTAGAGGTTGAGGAAGGGGATGCTATTGTTTCAGTAGGTGGTGATGGGACACTATCCGAAGTTATTACTGGACTAATGTTTAGAAAGGATGAAGCTCATTTAAAAATTCCTGTGGCTCTAATTCCAGCTGGTTCTGGCAATAGTCAGGCAAATGATATGGAACTTACAGATTATAGGGGTGCAGTAGAGAAAATAATAATTGGAAGTTTGAGAAAGATGGATATTGGAAAAGTTACCTTTCAATTGGAAGATAAGATAGAGATTAGATATTCACATAATCTAGTTGGATGGGGTTTAGGGGTCGATTCAAATATATTGGCTGAGCGGATGAGATTTTTAGGTCCATTCAGATACAATATTGGCATACTCTTGAGTATAATTCGAGGTAGAGTCAGAAAAGCTCGTTGTTATATTGATGGGCATTTGATAGATTCAGCATTTGTTCTATTATTAATTCAAAACACTAAGACAGGGGGCGATAGGCTCACTTTAGCCCCAATGGCCCAAGTAGATGATGGAAAAATGGATTTAGGTGTGATTTATCACATTGGCCGGTTTAAAGTATTAAAATTATTTAATCAATTGAAAGCACAAGGTTCCCATGTGTGGAATACTAATGTTGAGTTTTATCGTTTTTCCAATTTAAAAATTGAAACGGATGATCCAACCTCAATAAATATAGATGGGGAAAATGTAGGTACTACTCCACTTGAAATAGATGTTTTACCATCGCATATAAAAATTTTCCATTGACACCATACTAATATTTTAAGGCAGTTGTTAACAGATTATGGAACCGTCCCGTTCTATAGAGAATCTAAAGCAGAAGTTGTTAAAATGTGAAGCTGTCAAATTTGGAGAATTTACATTAACCTCTGGTAAAACTTCAAATTTTTATGTAGATATGAAGTTAGCATCAACAGATCCTAAAATATTGAAGTTAATATCTCAGGAGTTTGCAAAGTTATTACCAAAAGATATTGATTTTATTGCTGGAATGGAATTGGGTGCAGTACCTTTAGCAGTAGGATTATCCTTAGAAACAGGTATACCTTACTCAATGATAAGGAAGTCTGGAAGAGAACATGGAACAAGTTCAAGAATAGAGGGGTTAAGTTTAGGGAGGGCTGTTTTAGTGGATGATGTAGCAACTACAGGTGGTTCTAATGTTGAATCAATAAATGTTTTGAAAAGTGAAGGAGTAAATGTAGTAATGGTGTTGGTAGTAGTTGATCGAGAGGAAGGAGCTTCTGAAAAAATTAAACCGTTTAATATAAAATATAATAGTTTAATAAATATTTCTGACTTGGTGGATTAATGAATTTTCTGGTTATAGGAAGCGGTGCTCGAGAGCATATCATAGCTGAGAAATTATCGGAATCGGGAGCACGTATTTTTTCAGTTCTATCAAATAGAAATCCAGGCCTATTGAATTTATCTTTAGAATCTTTTATGCTTAGGGACTATAAATCAGTGATATCTAAAAAGTTAGTTTTAGATTTTGCAAAAAATAATGAGATTGAATGCGTAATAGTAGGTCCTGAAGATCCTCTTGCGGAAGGATTCTCAGATCTATTTTGGAAATCAGACATTCCAGTAGTTGGACCAATCCAAAGTTTAGCTCGTATTGAAACCAGTAAAGGTTTTACAAGAGATTTATTAAAAAAATATGATATTAATTGTTCACCAGCATACAAACGATTTACTAGTATGTCGGGTGTTAAAGATTACTTAGAATTTCTGTCCAGTGATTATGTTGTTAAATATGATGGGTTAATGGGAGGAAAAGGTGTTAAAGTTTCCGGTGAACATCTTAATTCTCATACAGAGGCACTTGATTATTGTCAAACTTTAGTTTCCAATTCTGGTGATTTTGTTATTGAGGAAAAAATATTCGGAGAAGAATTTTCTTTAATGAGTTTTTGTGATGGTAAAAGATTATCTCATATGCCTGTTGTTCAAGATCACAAAAGAGCCTATGAAGGCGATTTAGGTCCTAATACAGGGGGCATGGGTAGTTATTCAGATACTAATCATTCTCTCCCTTTTCTGACCGAACAAGATGTTGCATCAGCACAGGAAATCAATGAACGTGTTGCACGTTCTTTAAAAGAAGAGATAGGTGTTGGTTACAAAGGAGTATTATATGGTGGATTTATGGCTACTAATAATGGAATTAAATTAATAGAATACAATGCACGTTTTGGAGATCCTGAGGTGATGAATTTGCTTAGTTTATTAAATACTGACTTTGCTAAAGTGTGCTTTGATATTACTTCAGGGAGTTTATCAGATGTTGATTTTAAAAAAGAGGCTTCAGTTTGCAAATATATTGTTCCAGAGGGTTATGGGGTAAATCCTAATAAAAATGCTACCTTAATTGTAAATGAAGACTATCAAGATTTTTCTAATTTGTATTATGCTGCTGTAAATTTAGATGGAAATGGTAAAATATCTACTACCAGTTCAAGAACTGCAGCTTTAGTTTCAACATCTAATAGTATTTCTACTGCAGAAGAAAAATGTGAGAAGGGTTTAGAATATATTTCAGGCAAAAATTTATTTGTTAGGCATGATATAGCTAAGGACCATTTGATTGAAAAACGAGTAAAAAATATGGAGAATATTCGATGAGTATTGTATTAGATGTTATTTTATTGATAGTTGGTTTTATTTTTTTAACCAAAGGAGCAGATTATTTCATAGATAATGCCGCTGTTTTTGCAGAAGATAAAGGGCTTACTCCACATGTAGTAGGTGTAACTATTGTTGCTTTTGGTACGAGTTTACCTGAGTTGTTAGTTTCAATTATATCTTCTTTCCAAGGTTATAATGATTTGGCATTAGGAAATATAGTTGGTTCTAACATATCTAATATTGGTTTGGTTTTAGGAACATCCTGTTTCATCTTTTTTTACCTTCTTAAGTCTAATATTATTCCTGAAGTTGACGCTAATAATGATAGTTATGTGATGCTTTTAGCAGTTATTTTACTTTATATTTTCGCTCAAGACAAAACTATTTCTTCTGCAGAGGGTGTTATATTTTTTGGTTTATACATTGTTTACATGGTTTGGTTATATCTGCGTTCGCTTAAGTCAGATAAAGATCATATAGAACAAGATAATGTTTCTTATCTCTTCTTGGTCGGTGGATTAGTAGGATTACTTTTTGGTGCTCAATTAACTGTTGATTCAGCGGTTAGAATAGCTACTTTTATGGGTATTTCTGAAGTAGTTATTGGTCTTAGTATTGTAGCCATTGGAACGAGTCTACCCGAATTAGCTGGAACTGTATCAGCCGCTAAAATGGGCCATAAAGAGATTGCTGTTGGAAATGTGATAGGTTCCAATATAGCGAATATTTTTTTAGTGATGGGTATTTTAGCTATTATTAAACCAATTTTCGTAGATGATTTGATTTTGCTTACAACTATTCCATTTTTAGTTATAATTACTGTAGCTACATTTGGAATGATTAGAGTACCTATGGACCGATTATCAGGTACTATCTTATTTGGATTCTTTGCTTTATTTATTTATCAATTGATCATATGAGAAACTTAATAGATTTTCAGATACTAGACAAAAATGCTGAGCACTATGGTATTAGTCTTTCTAAATTAATGAGTAATGCTGGAAGTTTAGTTGCAAAGTATATAGTGGATAATTACGATAAAAATAGTAATATAATTATAATTTGTGGGAAAGGAAATAATGGTGGAGATGGTTTCGTTTGTGCTTCATCTTTGATTAAAAGCGGTTTCAAAGTTAATATTTTGATTTCTGAGGAACCAAAAACAACCATTTCTAAAGAAAAATATGATAATGTAAAAAATATTGCAAAAAAGTTATCTAATTTTAAAAAAGTTGGCGAAGAAACAGATATATTAATCGATTGTTTACTCGGTTCAGGGATTAGTGGTAATCCTAGACCTCCCTATGATAAATATATTGCACAAATGAATAAGTTCAATAATATAATTTCTGTTGATGTCCCTTCAGGTTTTTTAAGTGATAATCCAATTGTCCCTTCAACGACAATTACGTTTCATGATTTAAAAAAGGGAATGAATAAAGAAAATTGCGGTGAAATAATTTTGCAAGATGTTGGTATTCCAAAAATAATAGATCAAAAAACAGGACCTGGAGAAATGCTTTTATTTCCTAAATTAGATAAAAAGAAGCATAAGGGGCAAAACGGTAAGGTTGCAATAATAGGCGGTGGCCCCTTTTCAGGAGCTCCAGCTCTTGCAGGACTTGGTGCATATAGAGCAGGAGCTGATTTAGTTCATCTTTTTGTTCCAGAAAATTGCTATGAATCGGTTTCTAGTTTTATACCCGAACTTATAGTTCATAAGTGTCCGGGAGAGATAATTGATTCTAGGAGTATAGATATCTTCAAAAAAATGGATATTAAATTTGATTCAATTATTATTGGTCCAGGTATAGGTAAACATTCAAATACAAAAAAAGCTATTCAGCAATTTATTAAGATTACAGACAATATAGTAATCGATGCAGACGCAATTACTACTTATGATTTTTTTGATAAGAACATTCTATTGACACCACATTCAGGGGAAATTAATAAATTGGGAATTAAAAAAGATACTCAAGAAATTATAAATTATGCTAAAGAAAATTCAGTTTCTATATTATTTAAGGGAGAAACAGATCTAATTACTGATGGTTACCAAACTAAGTATAATTCAACTGGTCATGCTCGTATGGCTGTGGGAGGTACAGGTGATATCTTAGCCGGAGTTTGTGGTTCTTTAATGGCAAAAGGTTTGATACCTTTTGATGTTGGTAGATTGGCTGCTTATTCTCTAGGCTTAGCCGGTGAGAAAGCCTTTGAAAATTATGGCACTGGGTTTTTAGCTACAGATTTGTCATTAACTTTGTCTAAAATACTGAAAAATAGTTAAAATCTTTTACGTTTAGCTACAAAGAATATAACTAACAAAATTGAGAATAGACCAGGTGAATAAAGTTTTTCATTATCTTCAGTGGTAGTTATTATCTCTTGGGTAGATGAAACAACAATATTTTGTTCATACGATGATAATTTTCCGTGACCTGTATCGATTTCAATACTGTAAAGGTAAACTCCTTCTTCTTCAAAATATAGTTCACTGTGGTAATAAGCACCTTCTTTGTACATTGGAATTCGTACACCATCGGCACATACGCCATCAATATATTTTGCAATAACCACATTTACGGCCTTTGGTTGATCATAATCAATTACTGCATTAACTTTTGTTATCTTTCCTGTTTCAATGTTCGAAGGCACTGACGAATGTATTAATCCTTTATTCTTTACATCTAAATTTGTTTTGAATGTATTGGAACTACCTAACTTATCAGTACATTCAATTTCTAATAGATGTTTTCCATCTTCAGAGTGTGTCGAATCCCAAGTAAATGCAGCATCATTCTCTGAGGTATCTAAATCAATCCAATCTAGAATTCCAAGAATTCGATACCTTAATGACTGAACTTGACTATAATCTTGTACATTTATATTAAACTCAGCAATAGCCGTAATATCTTTTTCAGAATCCAAAATGATAATTGGAGGCGTCATGTCTGTTTCAAATTGAACACTCTGATTTGTACTATATCCTTGGCTATCTGTTGCACTTACATATAGTTCATGCCACCCATCTGTTAAAGGTTTCAAAATAGCATCATACAAGTCTCCACTATCTTTGGTAAGATTTTCCCAAGGACCATCGTCTACTCTAAAATGAATTTCAGAAATACCATCCGGATCGGCAGTTTCAACTTTAACTTTAACCATTGACTTGTGTATTTCTTCTTTAGGTTCAATTATTTCAAGGTAGGGATAGGTTACATCACCTTCATTAAAAACGCTAATATTCAAAAATTCAATAACAGTATTAGAGCTCAAATCAGCAGCTTTGAAAGTGATTATGTAATCACCATTACCTGCATTAGCTTCCTGGGTATTCCAGCTTGCAATGTAATGGTCATCTTCAGAATAGTACATTTTTCGCCAAGTTCCCTCGTTAATCTTGTATTCTACTTCAGATACTTGATTGTCATCAGTAACTTCAACTTCAAAGATAGTTATTTCTTCAACGGTGTCACCCTCGCTAGGTGATATTACTTCCAAGTTAGGTGCATCATAATCATTCAATAATTCGACTTCTAAAGTTTCTATGTTACTTGCTCCTTCATCAATCATCATAATAGATAATTCTTGTTGACCATTGTCTATATTTTCAGTATTTATAACTAACATAAAATCACCATTAAATGTGCTTAAACCTGAATTTACCCAATCGTTTTCATTCCAACGATAGTATACTTCCTTTATTTCAGATTTTTCACTGTGAGCAGTTCCATGGATCTCTATATTTCCTCCTTGTATTCCCTCTAAAGGTTCTATATCTATTTCAGGAGGAATAGCAAATGCGGACTGTAATGAATACTTGTCAGATGAGGTAGATTCATCATTAAAGAAAGCAACAAATATATTAATATTCTCATAATCGATATCTGAAAAATCATCGCCATTAGCATCCTCGTGATCTCCACCAGTCCAAACAGTTGTTAATTCTAATTCTTCATGAGGATTCAATTCTACACTTTGTTCAAAGGCATAGTCTAAGAAGCCAAAGTGATAGGGGTCTCCATCATAATTGTCATATCGTGATATTTTCTCAACAATATATGCCCTTAAAAATCCATCAAATGTAGGATTGCCAAGAGTAGCATCTTCATTCCAAGTCACAGATACAGTAACATCTAATTTATCTGCACCCAAATGATCCATTTGTATTTCTAAAGAGATATCTGTGTCATCACGTTGGCCAGTTGTATCTATAGCCTGTTCATAATTTGAAGTGTCCGATTGCCCTCCTGATACTTTTTCGTCATTTCCATCAAAGATTACTGTGGGATAACCAGTTACGTCAGGGAAATCTCCCATTCTATCATCTGCCTTATCATTTACATCTGTAATCAAAGCAACAAAGAAAAATTGATCTTCATAATAAGGTTCGTTAGGAACATCTTCATAAACTTTCATTAAATTCTCTGCTGCACTAGGACAATAAACACACCAAGTAGCTGTAAATTCTTCAGCAAATACAGCATGTGTAAAATCTTCAACTGGTAATTCGGCATTAGGTGTTGGCTTAATCATTGAGAAGCACAAAATCATGGCCAATGCTATGTATTGGAGCTTTTTCACAGGATATTCTACAGGTTAGTAATTAATAAGTTTAACCCTGTTTCATGATATTCATAGTATCAATAGGGTTATCCGAACTAAATATGGCACTTCCTGCTACCAATATATCAGCTCCAGCTTTAATTAATCTATTCGAGTTAGAAGTTCCAACACCACCATCTACCTCTATTATCTTTGAAGGGTATTTTTTCTTATAATTTCTTACTCTCTCAACAGCCTTCTCATCAAATGATTGGCCACAATATCCTGGTTCTACAGACATAACAAGAATCATGTCTGCTTGGTCCACATATGGTTCAATTGCATTTTCAGGCGTTGATGGATTTAATGCAATACCACTTTTAATTCCTTTAGATTTAATAAGTTCTAAAGCCTTAGCAGGATTATTCGCCTCTACGTGTACTGATATTATATCAGCACCGGCATCAACAAAATCATCGATAAAAACAGTCGGATCAGTAACCATTAGATGCACGTCTAGGGGCGCTATACCTTTGAGAGATTTAACTAAATCAGGTCCCATTGTTAAATTAGGAACAAAATGCCCATCCATAACGTCCATATGTAAATATGATGAATGAGGGGCTACCATTTCTGCAGCTTTACGCATTTCACCGAAATCAGCTCCCAACATAGAAGGTGCAAGACTAACCACTTAATGTCCTCGTAACTGCATCTACTATAAATCTTTGCGATAAATCTGGCCTTCTATGTTGAACAACTTTAATGAAATATTCCAATTGTGATGATTCAGTGCGCCACCATTTATCATAGAAGCCATCAATCTTGTCTAAATCATTAAGAATAAGTTTTGTTTGAGCTTCAGGCAATTTAGGAGCACCCTTAGCTCTTCCAAGCTCTCCACTAAGAATATATCTCATTTTATTTAGAACAAGAATAAAAAAACCCTTTGGTTTTGCTTCTTCCCCACTCAAATTTTTGATAATACCAGTGTCAAGGCACCAGTCATGTTTAGCTAATTTATTATCTTCATCTTGATAAACGGGCATCCATATTTTTTCAGAAGGTGGTGCAGGAGTATGAGGATTCAAAATAGGTTTTTCAGAATCTTCCTCTTCACTCATTATATTAGGTCGATAAAGCAGATGTTATTAACTTTATTCATCACAGACTTTTTATTGTAGTCTTCTCGTAAGCTAATATTGGGGAGCATGGTGTAACCTGGCAGCATTGCGGGCTCCAATTATACAGGAATGATTGCTACAGGGTCTGCTGATGTCGTGATGAATGATTGGAGCTATGACCTGTGCAAACTATGAGCTCCGGCTCAATAGGTGAGACCCGCCGATCTGGGTTCAAATCCCAGTGCTCCCACCACCCCATAGGTTTTTATTTCCGAAAGCATATGTTGTTCATGAGTGAATCATATAAATTCGTAGCTCGAACACTTTTTTTTGCTTTTGTAGTTATTTTTTGTGCATTTTTAATGTCGGAAAATTCTGAAGCTGAATATACAAAATATCCTATTTGGAGTGCTTCAAATGAGGGTATAGCTGATTTCGATGGCGAAACAAAATACTTTCAACTAAATTACAGTCCAGGTGATAAACTTTCTGATATTTCATCAGACGGAAAATATATGGTTACGGCGGAGGATAGCCAAAGCTCCTATTGGCAAGATGGGTCGTATGATGATAATGGTCAGCAGACAAGAAAGGGCTATTCTTTACTAGGTGCTTTTTATTACAATAGTTCATTTCCTAGTGATGTTTTTTACGAATGCATACTTGGCAATAATTATTATTGGGAAAATAGCAAGTGTAAATTTAAATCTGTAGCTATTTCAGGTGATGGTGGTCGTATTGCTGCAATTGTATCAGAAAGGTATTATTGTAGGAATGAGGGAGATTATGATGGTGATTCAGTTAGTAATGCAACTGGACCCTGTACTGGCTTTTATACCGATGATCAGGAAGAAAATGGATGGCCATCTCAACAAGCGTATACAGGATATCGCTATAAGACCAAATTAGTAATTTTTGATAGAGAATCAGGTAATTTGTTAGCAGAACATGCATTCTGTTATAATGATGGTTATGATCGTTATACTACTGCTTATGCTATCTGCGAATCTCTGTATAACGATAATAATCACTTTGTAGAAATGAGTAAAGAAGGAAATCATGTTATTGTAGGTCTAAATAATCAATTGTTTGGATTTACAGTGTCTGATGCAAACAGTGGACCAGATTGGAGTTATTCTTATTCTAATCCTCTATATGATGCAAAGATATCAGACAATGGCAATATTGTTGCAGCTACAGTTGGTGAATTTCTTCGTTATTACAATACTGGAACCCTTGCATGGCAGTCTCATCTTTTTGGTGAAGCTTACTATATGGATATGTCTGGAGATGGAACAAAACTTTCAGTTGCTACTAATTATATGATGGTATACAGTTTCACCTCTACCAGTCCTAACCCTATTTGGGAATACGCTCATTACCAAAGTATTTATGCTATAACGATTTCATCTAGTGGAAGTCATGTTTTAGTTTCCTCTACTTCAGGATTATTATATTTCCTTCAAAACTCAAATACACCTTTGTGGGTAACGGAAAACTCGTATGGTTCTTCTATATCTTTATCCTATAATGGTATGATGATATTTGCAAATAATTACTTTATTAATTCTATAAATGGCAATACTATTTGGCAGACTATGTATGGTTCTCAAGGGTTTATATCTGATGAAGGTAATTTTGTTTACACAAGCGATAACGGTATTTATTATTACACTGTTGATTCACAAATTTTCTATCCAGTAGCTATTGCAGGTCAAGACACTACCAAAAAGACTTCACAAGTTGTTCAATTCACAGGGCAGGGAACTGATCAAGATGGAGAAATAGTAAAATTTGAGTGGGATTTTGATGGTAATGGTGTATATGATTGGTATAATTATGCAAACGGATTGTACACCTATTTTTACAATAATGAAGGAGTTTATGTTGCAACATTAAGAGTAACCGATAGTGATGGTTTGACATCAACAGATACAGTAACTATTACCGTTGCAGGAGTCTCTACGGGTGAATTGATAGATCCAAAGGACGATGGTGAAGAAGAAAATCAATTAACTTATAAGGAGGAAACAGCAACAGAAGAGAATCCCGATTCTATCCCAGTACCTTCTGCAAAAGAAGAGGATGAAGGATTTTTGCCTTCTTTAGGAATCATAACCTCTCTAGCTGTATTATCTATAATTGGATTGATAAGGCGATATAAATGAAAATGCAAATAACAGAGGTATCTATCCTTCAAAATGCTAAATTTTTAGCAGTTTTGTATATACCAATAAGTCTTATTTACGTTTTAATGGGCCTCATTTTCATAGCAACTGGTTTAGGTGAACTGATGTTTCTTGGAATTATATTTATTCTTTCTCCAATATGGTTGACAGCAATGATGTACGTGATGGTAGCTATATTTGCAGTAATCTATAATTTCATAGCTTCCAAAATAGGGGGCATTGAATTTGAATTAACAGAGATCCCAGAAGACGAAAATGTGCCAAAAGATAATTTTGGATACTAGTATTACTCTAATTCAGACCAAATTCGGCTGAAACGGTAGGCTGCTGATAAGGAGCATACTATCGCAAATATATAACACATTAAAGTCATCCAATTTATTCCTTGAATTTCATCAATAAAATATTGTACTACTGGAATCATTGCCATCACAACTAATCTGTCAGCTCTACCAAGTAGACCTGCATATTCTCTACCAGCACCAACTGCTTGAGCTTGTGTTCCCATATAAGATAACATTAAAACACCAATAATCGCAGAAAAACCAATTGTTGTATCCACTAAGGGACCTAATGCAATTCCACCAAGTATGATTATGTCTGCTACTCGGTCTAAAGTATGGTCTACAAGATCCCCTCTTTTAGTAGACAAATCACGCATTCTTGCAACAATTCCATCCAATGCATCTAGAACTGCAGTTAAAAATACCATAAGAGATCCTAACAATAACCATTCCTTATTATCTAAATCTGCAATAAAAAATGAATAACCTGCTGCAAGTGCAGTAAACAAGGATAGTAAACTGATTCCCATTGGATTCAAAGGTATATTCCGAGCTATTGGATTCAATATTTTCGTTCCAAATTCCCTATAATCGTCAGCTACCATTAATACCAATCCATAATTCTTTCTGAATAGTCAAAAGTTTCCTCTAATTTAATGTTGCCGTTCATAAATTTTTCCAAAATATTTGCATTATTTTCAATTAAATTTTTAGTAGTGTCTAATTCAAAGATTCGTTCTTCTCCAATATTATCTTTAGCCTCAGAATAGATTATATTCATAGCTTCGGCCTCTAAATTCTCTCTGATTTTATCTTTTGAATAATCTCTTTTTTCCAGCCTTTTTTTAAGTACTTTTGGGTCACATCTTAGTATTATAATCAAATCCATATTATTTAAAAAATGAGATACATGACCTTCAAAAACAGCGTCCTCGGTATCAAGTTTTTGAATAATATCATTTAATAAATCTAATTCAATTAACCATTCACCTGAATCAGATTTACCATCAGAGGATCTCTCATAATAATCTGAAAGGTGTATTATCTTTTTGTTTAATAATTTAGATATAGATGTTTTCCCAGTACCTGGCGTCCCTGTTAGGGCACACCTAACCATTACGACTTCGTTTCCTCATTTCCGGATTCTTCGTCAGGAACTTCCTCATTTTCATTTTCGGTTATTTCTTTATCAGTTCCTTTTTCTTCAACTACTTTAGTTTGCTTAGCTATCGCTATCTCTTTTTCAGCTGCAGCCTTAGCTTCTCTTTTTGCTCTTGCTTTCGCCCTATCTATTCTTTGTTTAGCATTAAAAGAAGTTACACTTTCCATAAATCTATTATATGCTTGATGGGATTCCAAAGAATCTTCAGGAGTTGCTGTAAGATCTGTTTCTGTCTCTACATGAATCTCAGTTATAGACACAAAATCTACTTCTATTTTTGTTAAAGCTTTAAATGAAGAAGTAAGTAAAGTTCCATTTTCTTCAACTGTTTTAAATTCTTCTTCCATCAATGATTTTAATCCACCATTTTCTAATGTTTTCCCATGCCCTCTTTTAATTTCAAATTTCTGCATAATTTAACATTCTAAAACGATGTATTTGTATTTTGGGGCTATAATTTCAAGTCACCTTTTCCAAATTGTTTCATCATACGCTGCTGCATTCGCCTATTTCCTCCCAAATTAGACATCATTTTACGGCTTTGATTATATTGTTTCAAAAGTTCCCTTATCTCTTGTGTGTCTGATCCAGAACCCAAAGCTATTCTTTCAATGCGTGATCTTTTGATAAGTTTAGGATTTTCTAATTCTTCTTTTGTCATTGAATTCATTAATACTTTGAATTTTTCCAATCTCTTTTGAGTTTCTTCAGCTTGACCCTTTTTCATCATTCCCGACATTCCTGGAACCATTTCCATTACTTTGCCTAAAGGACCCATTTTAGTCAAAGCTTCCATTTGTTCACGCATATCTATCAAAGTAAACTTACCTGAAAGCATTTTCTTGGCAGTATCTTCAGCAGTACTAGCATCAATTACTTCCTCAGCTCTTTCCAAAAGTGTTTGAAGATCACCCATTCCTAAAAGACGTGAAATAAATCTATCAGGATCTAATTTTTCTAAACTATCTAAGCTTTCTCCAGTTCCTACAAAAATAATTGGTGCTTTAGTTACAGCAACGGCTGAGAGAGCCCCTCCTCCCTTAGCTGAACCATCAAGTTTTGTTAATATAACTCCAGTAATGCCTACAGCGTCATGAAATGCTTGAGCTTGTGGACCAGCTTGTTGACCAACTGTTGCATCCATTACTAAAAAAATTTCATCAGGTGTAACTATATGTGACACCGATTTCATTTCATTTATCAAATCCTCATCAAGCGCATGTCGGCCAGCAGTATCAACTATAACTATGTCTAAATCTTCATATTCTTTCAAACCATCAGAAACAACTTTACTTGCATCTGTATTTTTTGAATCACCAAATACAGGAACTTGTATTTGGTCCCCTATCTGAGAAAGTTGGTCATAAGCTGCTGGACGGTGAACGTCCGCTGCAATCAATCCTAAAGTAAGACCTTTTTTCTTTAGATGTTTAGCTAATTTACCTGTAGTCGTGGTTTTACCTTGGCCATAAAGACCGACTAACATTATCTTCTGTGGGCCTAATTTGAAATTTCTAGGTTTTCCTAATGCCGATACCAATTCTTGATGAACTATGCGGACTACATGCTCACGACCCGTCATACCTGCCGGTGGTTTTTCATCAATCGCTCTAGATTCAATTTTTTTACTTAAATCAAGTGCGAGTTTTACATTTACATCAGATTGTAGTAAAGCTCTTTGGATATCACGAACTAATTCTTTAATTAATTCAGGAGATATATGACTTGCACCAGCTATCTTCCGAAGTGTTTCCCTAAGTGCATCACCTAATTTTTCAAGAACCATAATAGGAGGTTTACCAATAGTTTAATTTAAAATTATACTTTAATCATCACACAAAACAGATTAAGAACTAAATTGGTTAAATTTATTTAGAGTTTGCTATTGATTCAATAGATGCAAATACGTTTATTCATGTTATTTTTCCTGCCCCTTCTCATTATAGTAGGCGGTAATGCAGAGGCCGATTGTAATGGTGATCAACCGATTAATGGACAAGATTGGGTGATAGTCCAACACACTCACTGTTGGAATGAAGATCTTTCTATAAATGATATTGAAGTTAATAGTGGTAGTTTTAAACTTGAAAATGTTACATTAAATATAACTGGAAAAGTTACGATTAACGCAAAAACAGATTGGATTGAATCAAATATTACTCACTACTCGACTACCAATGCCAATAAGATTGATGTTAGGGATGTTTTGATAATTAAAGGAACCAGATTGACTATGAATGCTCCCGAACATGTGTACGGAGGCAGTGATATTCAGGGAATACAATTATCCCCCAATTCAAGATTGGTTATAACTGACATAGATGATGATCCAGAAACAACAGATGATGTCTCTAATATTTCATCCTTAAATTGGAATGTTTCCGACCCCTATAATACTGCATTAGAATTTTGGGAGTGGCCGATGAATTCAGGAACAACCACAGTTGAATTGACCAATTCGGTTTTTCAACACGTTTTTGCTGTTGCAACTTCTGGAGACAATGTCATCGTTAAAAATAATTCATTCTATTATTGTGGCACTATGGCTTTTGCAAAAGGAGATAACCTAACATTTGAAAATAATTATGCGTATAATAATTCTTATGGTACCAATTATGGAGCTTGGTTTGTAGACTTTTACGGGAACAATGGAACAATTAGGAATAATTTTATTGAAGAAGGAGATGGTGGTGCTATTTTTATAGATTCTGGATATAATTACTTAATTGAAAATAATACATTTTTGAATGTCACTTCCAATAATATTGAGGATTTCGGTCAATTTTCAGGTTGGAATGTGCGAAATGCAAGATGGATTAATAATAACTTAACAAATGTTGACGGTTATGGTTTTTGGATAAATAATGGCACGAATTCTACGGTCGCATTTAATTCCTTCAAAAACGTTAGCGAAGGACTTATAGCAGGAGGTGAGAATCTTACAATAAATAATAATATTTTTGATAAATGTGGATGGACTTATTATGCTGGTGCAGTTGGTGGTTGTATAGCTGTAGGTGGAGGAAGTATTCCAGTAGATATTGCTAATATTACTATATTTGATAATCATATGTCCAATGTTGAAGAAGCAGGAATTATGCTTTATACTGGCGCAAAGACTTTGAATTATTTATTGGTATATGATAATTATGTAGAAGGAGGATATTATGGAGTATTATTGACAACTTATGGAAGTTTTGCTCAAAGATCAGAGAATCTTACTATTGATAATAATACTTTTTATAATAATAATATAGGTATTGGAATATACAAGTCATATACTGCAAAAGGAGGTACGAATTATTTAATTAATAATAATTATATTTATAATTCATCTTCAGGGATTTATCTTGATGGAACTCCAAACACATATCCGGGGATAGTTGTTACGAATAATATAGTTGAGGCTAACAATACGGGTATTTTTCTGGGCGATATAGTTAGCCCGTCCGTCATCAACAATACAGTCGACTCTTCTCAAGGTATAGAATGTCTAGAGACAAAACAAATTTCAGTAATAGAAAATAAAATCTCAGCTCATTCTAAGGGTATTGTTACCTCTGATTGCACTGGGGAGATTAGAATCAATGAGATTGTAGGTACTTGTAATAGAGATGATTGTGATAAAGTATTTTTCACTAAAGTCGCAAAAATAGGTGCTGAATTTGTGGATCGCAGCGTTTTATTATTTACGAATAATAATCTTAGTTTATTTGACGTACATATTAAGGTAGTTAATTCAGATATAGATGTAAATGATAATTCACTAGACTATGGTAATACAGGTATATCTTTTGAGGATAGTAATAATCTAACCATTAGTTCTAATTTAATATATAATAATTCAGTTAGTATCTATTTATTAAATTCACAGAATATGATATTTGTAATGAATAACCTTTCTAACTTTGAAAAAGGCATATATTCAATAAACTCTAGTTTAAATATACTTACAAATTACTATGAACAGGGAATTGTGTGTTTAGATTTTTTGGATTCTAATTATGAAGTCAGCAATTATAACAATTTTGATTGCTCATCAGCATACCTTATTGAAAAATATAATATAATAGTAAATATTTTAACGGACGATGGTATCCCCTCATCAAATCATCAATTTTACTATTTTAATGATTTTGATAATACTAAAATATATTCTAGTACATATGGAAATGGTTTTTCAGATTATATTGTAATTAGGACTCTTAAAGTAGATAATTCAGGGTTAAATATTAATTTTAATAATTATTCATTCGGTTATTATCATAATGAGATATTAAATATCATTGAATTAGATATTGATAAAAACCAAACAATAACTGCTTATTTAGATATAATACCACCTTCAACATTGCTATATTGTGATAGTTCTTTGATAAATTCTACTAATATTACTCTAACTCTAAATATTGTTAGTGGTTCTGAAGATTTTTATAATTACGATATTTATTATTTAATTAATGATGGTGAAAATTTTGCAGAATGGGAATTATTTGGTACATTCAATGAAACTGTAGTCTTCTTTAACGGTCAAGATTCAACGAAATATAGATTTAAATCAATCTCAAGAGATATATACGGAAATATAGAAATTAAAACTACATATGATTATGAAATAAACATAGATACAACTATTCCGGATTCATATTTTGAAAACTTAGACTCTGATTATTACTTTAGTGGTCAAAATAATATTATTCTTTCCTGGAATTCAAATCATAAGGATATTACCCAATACACTATAGAGATTTTCTATACTAATTTTACTAATGCATTCTTAAATCCTTCAACCGTAATTTGGACCCTTAACTCTACTTATCAATATGAGAAAGAGGATACTATGACCTATTCTATGAATCAAATCGGACATTATGGATTTAAAATACAATCTCAAGATCAAGCTGGTAATGTGGAAATTAAGGAAGAATATGATTTTATAATTAATTATGATCCAAGTAGCGATTCCATCACATTAATTGATTTACCGGCAAGATGGGGTAATGAAAACTTAACAATAAATTATGTAATAACTGATATCAATTTGAAATTTGACGTCTTTATAGCGTTAGAAGCAATTAACAATCCAACACATAGTTTAGCATGGTATTCATATACACATAATTCAGAAGAGAATACAATAAGTTTAACCGGATTACAAGATTCTATGAGATACTATATTGTTATCCAAAGCTTTGATCTTGCCGGCAATATTGAAAATCCATTAAATACCACCGAGATTTTTAGCTCTAATGGAACTTTTAATCAAGTCCTCAACCTTGAATATATTCCCTTAATGAAATTAGAAAACACATTTATTGTTGAAATTGATGAGGATTTAGATGGTATTTATGAGACTAAACTCCAAAGAGGAGATAATTTAAGTAGATTAGGCACAAATGAATATTATTTAGATAGTGGTTCTAAAAGAATTTACTTTGGTGGAATAACAAACGGAGGATATACCCCCTCTGATGGAATAAATAACATTCAAGTTTCTTATTCAGGGGCTCATGGTATTTTTGAGGTCTTTACTGCTAAACCAGATATTGCAAAAGACTTAACAATAAGTTCAACAAATATTAGCAATATAATTGTTTCCTTCACTATTGATAAAGATGTTAAAATTTGTAAATTCCAAAGAGCAACTAATCCTTCTAAGGGATGGTTCAATGAAATGGTCATCACGCCTTGTGAAGCTGGAGCTCATGAATATTTCGAAAATAATCTTGATTTAGATAAAACCTATTATTATAGAATATGGACAGAAGATGAATTTGGTCATTCAAGTATTTCTGATGAAAATTCAATAATTATGGAAGAAGTAGTTAAATTATATGAAACTAACGAAAAAACACGAACAAATCAATTTGGAATGGATGGCATTTTACCAATTATGCTTGCTGTCGGAATTATATTACTATTTGTAGGAGGAATCCTACTCTATCAATCTAAAAATCAGATTATTGATGATAATATACAGCTGATTGAATCCAAACCAATTGCAAAATATAAAATTGAACAATTGTACTTAATTTATCAAGATGGTAGATTACTGGAATATATAGGAACTGGAGAAACTCAAACGGACACTGATATTATGAGTGGAATGCTTACTGCAATTAATGATTTTGTACAGGATTCATTTCAATCCAAAGGGGATTTAGGAGCTATCGATTATGGTGATAATAAGGTAGTACTTCAACGTGGTAAAAATTGCTACCTCGCAGCTGTAGTTTATGGAGAAGTTGATAAATATTTAAGGAGTAAACTTGCAAACATAGTTCGTACTTTTGAAGGACAAAATAATAAATTAAATACTTGGAATGGAGATGAAGAGCAAATTATAGGAGCTAAACAAAGCTTAGAACCTTTAATTCAGGAAACCATAGCTGCAACTAGGGAAATGGTTGATAATTATCTTTCTGAAAAGGAGATTATTGTAAATACAGTAGTAGAACGTAAAGCAGATATAATTAGCTTATTAATAAATATTAGTAATTATTCTTCCGAAGTCATTGAAAATTGTTCATTGAGCCCTGTTTTTAATAGTTCATTATTAACTATTTCGAAGATTAAACCTGATCTTTCTTATTCATTTAGTGAAAATGCCTTTTTTATGGGAGATTTGGGATCATTTAATGAAATTCAATTTACCTTAGAATTGATAGTAAAAACTGGAAATCCAACAGATATGGAATTGGATTTAATACATACGCACAAAGGCCGTGAAGCAAAGTCAAATAACAAAGTAAGTTTAATTTAATTCATAAGTTATTCTTATTTTTTCAGAACCTTTATTATCTTTTTTAATAAAGTTAACCGTTCCTATTTCAGAAAGACTCCGAACATGAGTGCCTGCACAAGGGCATACGTCAATATCTCCTATCGTTATAACTCTGAGTCTTTTTACACTAGACGGTAACATTTTCCATAGACCACTGGACATACTTGACCTAATCTTAGAATTATCCTCTAATTCAGAACGATCTCTCTCAGATATATCTATTTTTAAATCTTTAGAAATATATGTGTTGACTTCATCTTCTAAATTATTTAATTCATTCGAAGAAAGTTTGAGAGGTTTAAAATCTATTCTAGATTTTTTTTGACCAATTTGGTTTCCTACCGTATCTGAACCATAAATATCACTAACGACAGCCGAAACCAAATGTTGTGAAGTATGCATGCGCATATGATCATATCTCCTTGACCAATCTAAAAAACCTCTAACTTTAGCACCTACTTCAGGTAAATCGCCGTCTACCATATGTCTAATTCTATTTTTTTTCCTAACGTCAAAAACTTCCGTAAATGCATTTTCCCAGATTAACTTTCCTGTATCTGCAGGTTGCCCACCTCCAAGATGATAAAATGCAGTTTTATCAAGTTCTACAATACCTGGAAACGTAGCTTCAACCCTAGCCGAAAATTCTTTCATATAAGTTCCTTCGTGTGAAGCCATATGGTATTGTTCAGTCATTGTAAATTAGCATAGTGAAACTTATATTAAAAGCTGGCCTAATTAATGTATGAGGCAAACATGTTAAAACATAAGTCTACAAATTTAAGTATAGCCCTTCTTCTAATTTTCAGTGGCCTTGGAATTAGTGAAACATCGTCACAATATACTAGAAATGAAAATGAAACATCCTCAGTTATAATAGACTTAAAGGGATCCCAAGAGGATTATAATACTACCTTCAAATATCCAGCTACAGATGTTCTTGAGGCTTCTTTTATAATCTCTAATTCACCGAATACAAATGATAAATATCCAGAAGGTTTGGATGTAAATGTAGGTAATTTTAATTGGAAATATGATGGTAAAGGATATGGAGCCTTAGGTGGTCAAAAAAGATTTATTTCAGATTCAATAAGTAGTTCAGCAACATTTTCAGAAGCTGGTGAAACCGAGATTTCATTATATTTACCTACTAATGCTTCCATAACTGAAGCTCAAATAGATCTTACAGGACTTCCCTATGGTTCTGGAGAATTGGATGATTATCTCTTAGCCTCAGTAAATACTAATGAAGGTTCGAGATCTTATGATGCCTCATTAAGTGTGTTTGGAGATGATTACTATACCTTATGGATGGATGATGGTGATTTAGATACTATGGTACTTTTTGATGATAATCTCATTTTTAAATCATATACTAGTGATGATTGGAACGATGACATTTTAATAAAAAATACTGATGATAACGAACAACTTCTTTCACCGACTGTTAGTGCTACTGAAGACATAGTTGTCGCCTTATGGATAAAAGATTTAGGATCAGAATCATTTGAAATGACATATAGCAGTGATAATGGACAAAATTGGGAAGCAAATACAGATATAAGTTTAGCAACAGATCATTATGCTCTGTATGACATGGACATGATAGTTGATTCTTCAGATGATATACATGTTGTTTGGTCTGGGCTAGAAACTTCTTCAACAGAAAACTACCAAATTTTTTACTCGAAGTCCACAGATAATGGTAACACATGGGCCTCGGAAATAATGTTATCTGACTCTGATAGTTCGAATAGTTATAGTCCAAAAATAAATCAGGACGATGGTAAAGTTCACATAGCCTGGGAAGAGTTTGACGATGTTAATGGATATTATCAGACACAATATACCATGTCCAATAATAATGGCGTTTCTTTTTCATCGGTAAGTAAACTAAGTAGTAGTAACTCTGTTTTGGATGTGACTGTCACCACATCAGGTGATGATGTATTAGTTGGATGGGCTGAAAGTGATAGTTCAAGTGGTCAAATAAATGTTAAAAGCAGAAGTTCTTCGAATAGTGGAAGTAGTTTCAATTCAGAACAAACAGTTTCTGATGGAGATGATCTAATTTTCGGTTCTCTAGACTCAGCCAACAATGCCGGTAATAATTATTATTTGGTTTGGGGTCGATTAGATTTTGACTTAAACTATGGAATAGTGTCTGCAAGAAGTGCTAATAAAGGAGTTTCATGGGGTAACCATATAAATGTTGATGGTGAAAATGATGAAGATTTTAGAGCATCACCCTCTATAGGTGTAAACAGTAATGAAGTAATTGTAATATGGACTGATATCCATGATGGAGATGGAGCCTCAAATGAAGAGGATATACATTATTCAAGAAGTACTGATGATGGTACTACATGGTCTTCTTTGGAACACATATCTGAACATTACTATGAGGCTGATTCATCCAATCCAGCTTTGGCATACTCAGATAACTCCCTCTATATTTGTTATATAGATGATGGGGATTTGAATCAAGTATCAGATACTAATGGGAATGATGCAAATGCTAATGACGGGGATGTTTTTTTTAGAAGATCAGACAATAGTGGAGAAAGTTGGACTACTCCAATAGTTATATCTAATTTAGAATCAGATGGAAATACAGAAATAGATTTTGCGTCATGGACATTAGATTATAGATGCGATGTCACTGCTAGTTCTACCAATGTTCATGTATCATGGTCTGAAATAGATGAACTTGGATATGAGTATATTTATGTTCGTAGTTCAACTGATAAAGGTTCAAGCTGGTCTGACCCAATAAGTATTGGTGCCGATGATGGAGAGGGATGGAAATATGGTGCATCAATTGCAGCCAATGAAGACCATGTAGTAGCAGTTTGGTTAAATGGTCCTATGGGGTCTGATACTGATTATGATGTCTATGCTTCATATTCTAATAATGCAGGTAGTAGCTGGCAAAGTCCAATACAAATAAGTGATGAATCTGGCACCCAAAATGATTACATGCCTGAAATAGTATATAATAATGGAAAATATCATGTAGTTTGGTCTGATTGTTGTTTAAATTATGATATATTGTATAGTTTCACTGATAATGGTGGTGAGACTTGGTCTAAACAAAAAGCCTTAACCGGCCCCAAAAGTGAGTTTTCTTACACACCAACCATAGCTGCTTATGAGGATAATTTATACACAGTATGGCTTGATAGTGGAGATTACGATGGCGGTTCTGATACTACCAGAGATATAGTAGGAGCTGTTTCTGCAGACAATGGTGTCAGTTGGGATGAAGATAATTTAATTATTGATTTTGATGATACCTTTCTTTACAAATTACCGAGCATCTCAAGTGGTCAAGGTTTTACCTATTTAACATATCAAGATGGAGATTCAAGTGTAGGTTACGATTATTTCTTTACATTTAGTCAAGATGATGGTGGAACTTGGTCAGAGTCATTCGAAATCACAGATTTTGATTCTGAAAATTTAGCATTAAAATACAACAAAATGGATACTATTGTTGGAGATAAAGCATATTTTTCTTTTGAAGAGGAATCCAACGTTTTTAGCGAAGATCATGATGATGTTGATATCTATGTAAGAACTACAAAAACTGAGGATTATCCTAATGACCCTTATGTTAAACTGGGAAGTAGTAATGATTGGCAATGGACTGGTCAATTGGATTCTACTAATTCTCCGGTTACTTGGGATTCAGCTGGCGGAGAAGCTGTAAGATCGTTTAAAGCAGTTATTGAAGAAGCTTTAGCTGACGCTATAGATGATGATGAAACTACAATTGATGAATACGGTGTAGAAATGACTGAAATAATTCTAAAAGTAGGTAGTGGCAGTAAAGGCACGGTAGGATTTAGTGATTTGTACATCGAATATAATATAGATTTAGTAGTAAGGTCTGAAAATTTAGTTAATGCATTAAATACAGAAGTTGGTTACGCTCAAGAGAATGAGAATGATGTTGTAGAAACACAAATAAAAATTAGCTCAGATACAGCAGGAGAAGTCACACTAAAAGGATTAGAAATTATAACAACTGAGGCCGATCTTTCCATATCTGATCTTTCGTTTTCAGGAGACCTGATTGAAGGAGGATCTGTAGATATATCTGCCAAAATATCTAATGATGGTCAAGGAAGTGCTAAAGTTCATTGGGAAATATTGAATGGAGACCAACAAATAAAAACAGGTACCGTATATGGCGTAGAAGGTGGAGAATCCTCTGTATTCTCTTATACTTGGAAGGATGTCCCTGCCGGAGAACATCAAATAACTATAAACATTATTGGGTCAGTGCCTGTTGATAATTCAGAAGGGGAAGGAGACACAGTTACTGATTCTTTGACTATCGCAGAAGCAGCTCCACTAATGAATTACGAGTTTATTACCTCTGAAATCCCTATTGAAAACGTTGAAAATGGATGGTCCCTAGTTTTAACAAACGATGGAAATAAATATTGTGAATGCATTACTTATTTGTATGTTGATGATTCAGAAGGTGTTCTTCTACATAAATCTGACCAAACCACAATTGAAATAGATGGAACAAAACCCTATTCTGGTTTATGGTTGCCCAATAAGAATGTAAATAATTTATGGATTATTATAGAAGATATTTCAGAAGGAATTCTAGTAAATGAAGAAATACCTATAGTAATTAAAAAACTACCAGAATTCAGTATAACAAAAATTATCTGGGTCGATGAAAATGATAATGAAATCACTTCTTTTAGTGATGGGACCGTAGCATATCCTAAAATTTATGTAATGAATAAAGGATCATTTGATTTAGAGGCTACTGCTGAAATAAGTATAACTAATCAAAATGATAAAGATTTAATGATGAATTATGCAGGATTAATTAATCCAAATTTTGGAGTTATTCAATTACCTGCTGAGGAAGAAACACCGCTTCTCTTTGAAAATGGAGGTGCGTGGATGCCACCATCAATTAGTTTTATTTCAGGAGGAACTGCGGGCTTTGTAGGTGAATGGAAAGTAAATATTAAAATTGAGAATGTAAAAGCAATTAATCCCAACGAACAAGCTTGGGATTCTGAAGAATTAATATTTGAAGACAACAGTCAAACAGTAGAGATATCTACTCCTCCAAGCTTAAGAATGGAATCATTTACCTCAAGTGCATTAGATATCAACGAGGGACAGGCAGTCACATTTACCGTTGAAATTTATAATAATGGAGGATCAAGTGCAACAGGACTAATCCATCTTAAACAGGGTAATACTGTATTAACCTCAAGTAATTTTACAGTTGACGGAGACAGTGTGACAGAAGTTAAACTAGAATATTCGGTACCACAGGGTTATGATGGTGAATTAAATGTTGAAGCTTCTATTGATAGAAATAGTGTTTATCCACAACTAGGGCCACAAGATTTGCTAGAAGATGATACAAAGACATTAACTTTAAACGTAAAAGGAACTGTGATATTGCCTGAGTCAAATACCGAAGATTCAAGTGGAAGTTTACTAATCCCATTATTGGCTGTTTTTGTATTATTAGTAGGAAGTGCTGGAGCTTTCTTTTTCTATAGAAGATCACAAGGTTCAGGAAACACGGATGATGTATTCGGAGACCCTGAAATGATGGCTTCTCAAGAAACACATATGGCTCCACCGCAATCTGAGCAAACAACCGTAGCTCCACCACAACCTGAGCAACAACCTGTAGCTCCACCACAACCTGAGCAACAACCTGTAGCTCCACCACAACCTGAGCAACAACCTGTAGCTCCACCACAACCTGAGCAACAACCTGTAGCTCCACCACAACCTGAGCAACAACCTGTAGCTCCACCACAACCAGTACCTCCTGCAGCCCCTACACTATTGAGTATTACCGTTCCACCGGGTGTTCAACCGGGACAACAAATACAAATAAAAGCTCCAGATGGAAGATTAGTTTCTGTTATTATACCAGAAGGTTTACAACCTGGCGCTCAATTTCAGGTTAAAATTTAATAAAATTAACGATAGATGCCGTTTTTCTTAAATAGACCATTTTAGGTGATGACGAGCCTGAACAGCATATGCTGTCACCAGACCTCGTTTTAACGAGTGCAATAACTTCGGCGAAATCCTGATTTTAATGATGGGCTTATTCCGTTGTTGCAGATATATTATGGAGATGATAATAACCTAATAGTGGCTATCATCCGACATTCGAAATCTAAGCGAAACTAGTGCAGTCAATCCGACAATTCTAGAAATTTATAATTATAGTGTGCATTCGAAAGGGAAAAACTTCGGTTGATCCTGCCGAAGGCTACTGCTATTGGAGTTCGATTAAGCCATGCGAGTCTAAGGGATCTTCGGATCCCTGGCATAATGCTCAGTAACACGTGGATAATCTACCCTCAGGTGGGGCATAAACCCGGGAAACTGGGGACAATACCCCATAGACACAGGAAGCTGGAATGCTTCTGTGTTCAAAGCTCCGGCGCCTGAGGATGAGTCTGCGGCCTATCAGGTTGTAGTCAGGGTTAAGACCTGACTAGCCAGCGACGGGTACGGGGTGTGAGAGCACTTGCCCGGAGATGGTTTCTGAGACAAGAAACCAGGCCCTACGGGGCGCAGCAGGCGCGAAAACTTCGCAATGCGGGAAACCGTGACGAGGGAACTCCAAGTGTCTATGCATTGCATAGACTGTTTTTTAGCCTAAATAGCTATTAGAGTAAGGGGTGGGTAAGACCGGTGCCAGCCGCCGCGGTAACACCGGCACCCCGAGTGGTAGCCACTATTATTGGGCCTAAAGCGTTCGTAGCCGGTTTGGTAAATTCTTGGGTAAATCGTACCGCTTAACGGTGCGGATTCTGGGGACACTACCAGACTTGAGACCGGGAGAGATTAGAGGTACTTGCGGGGGAGCGGTGAAATGTTGTAATCCCGCAGGGACCACCAGTGGCGAAGGCGTCTAATCATAACGGCTTTGACGGTGAGGAACGAAACCCTGGGGCGCAAACGGGATTAGATACCCCGGTAGTCCAGGGCGTAAACGCTGCTGACTTGGTGTTGGAGATCCTAAGAGGGTGTCCAGTGCTGGCGCGAAGGTATTAAGTCAGCCGCCTGGGGAGTACGGTCGCAAGACTGAAACTTAAAGGAATTGGCGGGGGAGCACTGCAACGTGTGGAGCGTGCGGTTTAATTGGATTCAACGCCGGAAAACTCACCGGGGGCGACGGTTACATGAAGGCCAAGCTGATGACTTTGCCTGATTTTCCGAGAGGTGGTGCATGGCCGCCGTCAGTTCGTACCGTAAGGCGTTCTGTTAAGTCAGATAACGAACGAGACCTCCGTCACCATTTGCTATTCTTCTCTCCGGAGGGGAAGCACTATGGTGATACCGCCACTGTTAAAGTGGAGGAAGGAGGGGGCAACGGTAGGTCAGTATGCCCCGAATCTCCCGGGCTACACGCGCGCTACAAAGGGCAGGACAATGGGCTTCGACACCGAAAGGTGAAGGCAATCCCGAAACCTGCTCGTAATTCGGATTGAGGGCTGCAATTCGCCCTCATGAAGCTGGAATACGTAGTAATCGCGGGTCAACATCCCGCGGTGAATATGCCCCTGCTCCTTGCACACACCGCCCGTCAAACCACCTTAGTTGGGTTTGGACGAGGGTTTGTCTTCTGACACGCTCGAATCTGAATTCAGCGAGGAGGGTTAAGTCGTAACAAGGTATCCGTAGGGGAACCTGCGGATGGATCACCTCCTAAGATAGGGTTGGCTGCCTAGCGCTAAATTGATTTCGAATAAAACTAAGAGGTAGATGTAATATCTGCCTCCTACTTGCAAATATAGTGTTATCCTATCTTGCTGGCTGGAATTATTTAATGGAATTATATTTTTGGCTTATTTTAGGAGCCATTCTATTAGTTTCCTTAACAATTTTATTGGCTAGACCAGAACGTAAACAAAAATTTAGTGATGAACAAGGTTCTCTTTTAGAAGGAATAGGTAGCGAAGAATTATCAGACCATGATAGAGTAAATAATGAATTTGATGAATCAGAAGATACATATGAAAAAGAAATTGAAGAGGAAAAAGAACCTGAAGTAATAATAGCTGAAGCAAAGAAGAGGTGGGCCCTTGGGTTCGCTATTTTTGGATTAGTGTTTGTCATGATGGGGGGTCTTGTACTATTCTTGTTTGATTTTGCATTTACAGCATTCCTCGGATCTTGCATGATATATGTTGGTATAATGTCTTTAGTAAAAGGAATAAGTTTCCAAATATCAGAAGAAAGAGTGATTATTATGAGTATAATTCCTATTATCATATTTCTGCTTAATTTCTTATTATTGGATGGATTGCTAGGAGTCATTGGTCAATCAGCATGGATGCTTCTATCTTTAGAAAGGCAATTTGGCGATTTTGTTTTAGTATATATTTTACCATATTTAATGTGGATATTAGTACCAACTTTCAGTAAAGAAATTGATACAACAGAAGAATTAAAAAATAATAAAGATTTACCTAATTCTCTTTTTGAAGGGGCTCTGAAATTTATGACATTCACATTTTTGTTGTTTTTAATAACAGATTTAGCAAACATGCCAGCTCTTAGACAATATGCTAAGGTTGGTTTCAATTTAAGTATACCTATACTTGGCCTTACTTTAATTCTTAATATAGGTGCAACATTAATATGGAGACCTAAAACGGCAACTCTTGAAGAAGAAATGATTACTGAGGATGAAGAAATAGCATTAGGCACAGTTGGTATTATAACTGAAAAATTGGAGGATAAAGAAATTTAATAATGTCGGAATTTAGGTGGGTAATTTTATTTCTTATAGGCGTAATTGTTCTATATGTAGCTAGGTTGTGGTTAAGAAGGGAGAGAAAAGAAAAAGATTTCGACACCCTTAAGAAAGATGCTGAGGCATGGAGGTACATAAATAATATGAATTATTCAAAAAAATTTGGAGCTATAATAGTTGCTATAATCCTATTAATTGTGGCTTTACCAAAAAATGGAATTTTGATGGACTATCGGCTTGACTACTGCAATGACCAAGATAAAATCGAAGAAGGATTTCAGGTTAGTGGTGACATAGATTATACAGATCATTTACTAAGTACAGAACCAGCTTACATTAATCATGAAGGATTTTATGCATGTGAAATCGGATTTATTAATGCCAACGTAAAAATAATTATCGACTTATTAACAGATTCGCACTGTGTTTTACCAAATATGGATTATGGAGTAGCGAGCTGGTGCTCTCTGAACTTTCTAATATTAAATAAAGATAATTACCAAAATTTTGTTAGTGGTGATAATTATGGTTTGAGTAGTACGGCTTTAATCCCTCTAGCTAAGACTTGGGATGGCAAGGGAACTAGTACGGCCTATGCTGAAAATGTCCCATTATTATATGACACCTATTACTTCGTAATGAACTGGGAATATAGAACATCATATGGCGAAACATATTACGACTCTGAGAGTTTATCTCGTGATTATGGAAGTGCATATACTTCAATTAACAATGAAGGGGATTTTAATTTTTACTATGCACTTGACATAGATTATACAGAAGATAATCTAAAAGGAAACCTTTGAAGGCCAATAACATAAAAAGGTCTCTCATTACACCATAACCGTGACGTCAGAATCATTACAAAAATACGAATTTAAGCAATCTCTTGAAAAACTCAAAAATTACAAAGGCCATGCTACCGAACTTGTAAGTCTTTACATACCCCCTGAAAGAAAAATATATGATGTCCAATCTTATCTTCGTAATGAAGCCTCACAATCTGCAAACATAAAATCAAAATCTACTAGAAAAAATGTTAGTGCAGCAATTGAATCTATAATGTCTCGATTAAAGTTGTACAAGGTCCCTCCTGAAAATGGAATGGTATTTTTTGTAGGTCATGTATCAAAAGGTGGAAATCAAACAACGATGGTCCAAGAGGTAGTAGTACCTCCTGAGCCTATCCCTACTTTTCTATACAGATGTGATTCTGGTTTTTTCTTAGAGCCACTAGAAGGACTTGGAGAAACTAAAACTCAATTTGGCTTAATTGTTATTGATCGCTCTGAAGCAACCTTGGGATTATTACGGGGAGCTACAATAAATACCCTAAAACATATGTTTTCACAAGTTCCTTCAAAGCATGGAAAAGGTGGACAATCTAAGAGAAGATTTGAAAGATTAATTGAAGAGGCTGCACATGAGTGGTACAAAAAAATTGGAGCTTCTGCAACCGAATGCTTTCTAGGAAATGATTTAGAAGGAATAATAATTGGAGGACCCGGAGCAACCAAAGATTATTTTCTAAGTAAAGATTACATTAATCACGAGTTAAATAAAATAGTAATTGGTACCTTTGACACAGGATACACTGATGAAACTGGTCTTAAAGAATTAGTAACTCGAGGGGCAAGCAGATTATCTGAAATTCAACTAATTAAGGAGAAAAATCTAATGAATCGATTCATGAAAGAAGTGCTGTCTCCAAAAGGGAAATTAGCAACTTATGGCCTTAAACAAGTAGAAATGGCATTAGAAATGGGTGCCACAAATCTACTTCTAATTTCAGAAGGATTTGAAAAAATGCCTAATATTGAAGAAGGGACTGTAAAAAGGTTAGGTGAAATAGCCGAAAAAAGTAAATCTGAAGTTATTATTATTTCCACAGATAGTGAAGAAGGAATCTCGTTACAGAAAGCTTTTGGAGGGCTGGCTGCAATGCTTAGATATCCAATAAACTAAATATGTTATATACTCGAAAATGTGGAGAAATTAATGAAGAAGATTTTGGTTCAGAACAAACTCTTTCGGGATGGTTACAAGATACTAGAAATTTAGGAGGCATTGCATTCCTTCAGTTGAGGGATATCACTGGCGTCATACAATTAACATTACTCAAAAAGAAATTAGGAGAAGAAAATTTCAAGAAATGGTCAAATATTAACCGAGAATCAGTAGTTTTAGTTAGAGGAATAGTCAAGGAGAACAAAGAGGCACCAGGTGGTGTTGAAATGTTACCTGATAATATAGAATTAATAAATAAAGCTGAGACACCATTGCCCTTAGGTGTAATAGATAAAATAGATAGTGAAATTGAAACAAGACTAAATGCACGATATTTGGATCTCCGAAAACCAGAAATTGCTGCAAACTTCCAAATTAGAGCTGCGATATCTGGTGCTGTACATAAGCATCTTAGAAGAGAAAAATTCCTTGAAGTTCAAACTCCAAAAATTATTGCATCAGCAACAGAAGGTGGAACTTCTCTATTTGAAATGAAATATTTTGATAGGACTGCATATCTTGCACAATCGCCTCAACTTTACAAACAAATGTTAATGAGTGGAGGATTAGAAAGAGTTTACGAAGTAGGACCTGCATTTAGAGCAGAAGAACATAATACTCCAAGACATTTGAACGAATTCATATCAATTGATATTGAGATGTCATTTGCTGATGATGATGTTGTAATGGGCGTTATGGAAAGATTAGTGGCCACTGCAGCTAGGGCAGTTTCAAAGGAAACAGAAGCCCTAAAAACATTGCATATTGAATCAATAGAAATTGAGTTGCCATTATCAAGAATCACATATGATGAAGCTGTTGAAATGGCACAAGGAAAGGTGGAATGGGGTGAAGATTTGTCGATGGAAGCTACAAGAGCTATTGCTGAACAGATGAACGGCTTCTATTTTATTACGAAATGGCCATTATCCTTGAAACCATTCTACATACAACCTGATGAAGATCCTAAATACAGTAAAGGTTTCGATTTTATGTATAATGAAATTGAGATGACTTCGGGTGGCCAAAGAGTTCATGACGTCAATATGCTTAGAGAAAGATTGAAAGAACAAGGTTTGGATCCGGATGGATTTAATCATTATTTGGATCCATTTAGATACGGTATGCCTCCACACGCGGGATGGGGGTTAGGATTAGACAGATTAGCTATGATTTTTGCTGGTGCAAAAAATGTAAGGGAATGTGTTTTATTCCCAAGAGATAGGACCCGAATGACTCCATAAATGATTCAAAAAGTAGTGGGTGTGATTTTAACTGAAGGAAAGTAAGTGGTGGGTCCGCCCGGATTCGAACCGGGGATCTCCGCCATGTCAAGGCGACGTCATAACCAACTAGACCACGGACCCGCGAGTTTCTCCATTTAGGGCTATGTTAAATAACTTCCAATTTATTACCTAGGCCAATTCTAAAAGAAATACCTTCTAAAACTTCCAAATAGTCAGATGGTTTACTATCCATTAATTTCTGCACTGATGACTTAAGTGATTTTCCTAGAGCTTGCTCTTCTTTACTATATTTCCAAGCCCTACTAGACGTAGCATTAAGACAAATCAAAGTAGCCCAAGAAACAGACTTAGTCATATTATTGTTAGAATTATAATCATCAATAAATTTTATTGCTTTCTCTTTTTCACCTGATTTTAGGAATCTTATCACCTTATCTAAACTATCAAGAGGTTCACTCAACGAAACAAACTTTGGATAATCACGTGTTAAGCTTTCACTTACTATCTTATTATATAATTCTCTTAAAATTTCATGAGCATTTTCACCATTATAACTTTCTGAAGAACCTTTAAGTATTTTCTCAGCCAAATTCTTACCAATACTGTCCCACGTATAATCAATAAAACTTGAAAGAGTAGCCTGTTCCAAGAATATAGATTCCTTCAACTCTAAAAAAATATCTTCTAAAATCTCTTTATCAATATTATTACTACCAAGTTTGTCAATCAAATCTGATTTAATCATAATCTCATCAGATACAATCAAAAATATTTCGTCCACTTTTTCTATCTGATCTTTTTGGTACTCTAAAATATTAAACCATAATTGAGAGTCAGATTCCTTCCCCTGTCTATAATTATTAAAAAGGCCATCTGGTAAATCAGGGATAATCTCTGATAATTTTGTTTTTGCAGAAATAGTAAAGTCAAAATCCACATCAAAAGCTATCTGATTCTTCAAGAAAAAACTATAACTATTATCTTTAGATTTAATCAATCTTTTCAAGGGAATTGTTATATCATTATTTATGGAATTACAAGTAAACGTAAGACCAAGATCAATCTTACTAGATTCTTTCAATTTTAATATTGAACAAACTTCAGCCCATAACTTTTTGGGATAGGATGGTTTAGTTCCAGTACAAATTAATCCTTCTTCTAAAGCATAAATATACAAACTATACTTTTTAACATAATCCAAATGGGCAAATCTTGACCATATTCTACTATGGAAATTTTGAACTCCAATTAACTTTTCTTTAGAGACACCGGAACCTCTCAAAACATAATTAACTTCACCATGTGGAAAACGAGCTATAGCCATTACAGGCGCTCCCGAATCTAAAATAGTCAACGATGCAGCATATGCTTTAGCCAATGAATCTCTAGGTTTGGATCCAAAAAGTTTTGAGATAAGACTAGGTGGATTTTCGTATTGTTCTTTAGCAAGATTCAATTCTTTGTAAACTTTATCATATATTTTAGTCGTCTCAGGAGAATTAATGATTTTAGGAAGCAATAATCTAGGATTCTTCTTCAAATTTTTAATTCTCTGAAGTAATTTCTTCTGTTCGGACTTGGCTGCAGTCTTAGTCCCCCTTAATCTTGTTCTCCTCTTTTTCACTTTTATAACCTCAATTTTGTTCTAACCCGCTCAAAAAAATTATCCTTAAACCTAACCAATTCAACCGGATTCCCTGATTGCTTCAAAATAATTGAATCTTCGATAGTAACCATAATCTCATCTTGTCCATCAATAACCATCACTGCCTCAGGGTTCCCCGTAAGTTTTGCATGGATGGTATATTTTGAGGGTATAATTAATGGTCGAGCTCCAAGTCTATAAGCGGCAATTGGAACTATTATATGAGATTCCATTGTTGGATATAATATCGGTGCTCCCAATGACATAGCATAACTAGTTGAACCAGTAGGTGTTGCTATAATCAAACCATCTCCTCTGAAACTATCAACTAATAGCTTATTTATTTGAATCTCAAATCCCTGTATTTTAGCAACTCTAGAAGAATGAAGAACAACTTCATTTAATGCAGTTCCGATTAACAAATCATTAATATATGTATCAATGCGTTGTAATTTCTGCAGTTCATATTGACCCTTTTCAACTTTCTTTATCGCTGAAAACAAATCTGCATCCTGTTCCATTTCTGTAAGAAAACCAACTCCTCCACAATTTATAGCAAAAATTGGTTTATCTAATTTTGAGAAAATATAGAGCAAAGTACCATCACCGCCTAAAGAAATTATAATATCTCCCTGAAGTTTGTCAATAGGCACTCCCTTCAAGCCCACAATCTTAGCAGATTCTTCTTCAATATCGAAATCATTAACAAACCCTATAACTTTGGTCAAGATTTTCTTGATGTCCAACTGTTTTGGATTAGCTACAATGGAAAATTTCACAGACACTTATCGACTAGTTATTATTAAGGTAGGCTTGAATTAGTAAAATAATGAGACTAGGAGCCCACGTAAGTGTTGCAGGAGGTCTTCAAAACGCCATCCCTTGGGCTTTGGAAATCGAAGCTGATACATTTCAAATGTTTAGTAAAAATCAAAGGCAATGGATAGCAAAACCACTAACTGAAGAACAAATAGAAGAATTCAAAAAACCATTATCTGAAACCGACCTTGGCCCTCTTATGATACATGATTCATATCTGATAAACATGGGAAGTCCAGATGAAACTAAAGGCAAAAGAGCTCAAGTTGCCTTCCTAGAAGAATATCACCGCTGTGAAGCACTTGGTGTTGCCTATCTCAATTTCCATCCAGGGTCTCATACCCATCCCAAAAAAGATATGAGGGACGATAAACAAACAAGATATGATGCATTAGAACGAATAGCACACCATATGAACAAAACTTTAGATGAAACAAAAGGATATGGCTCTAAATTGGTTATAGAGAATGCTGCTGGCCAAGGGACCAATGTCGGAATAAAATTTGAAGAAATAAGGCATATTATAGACAATATAAATGATAAAAAGAGAGTTGGTGTTTGTATTGACACGCAACATGCATGGGCTTCTGGTTATGATTGGAGAAACAAATTTAGCCAGACATGGGACAATTTTGAGGACATTGTAGGTATGGACTATTTAGTTGCACTACACCTTAATGATTCAAAAAGTGAATTAGGATCGAGAGTTGACAGACACGATAATATTGGAATGGGGAAATTGGGTAAAGAAACTTTCAAAAGCTTTATGCAAGAGAAAAGATTAGACCATTTAGCAGGATATCTTGAAACGCCAGGAGGTCCTGAGATGTGGAAACCTGAAATAGCGGTACTAAGAAAATTAGCTGAAAAATGAATCCTCTTAAAAGTATCAAACAAAAAGTGAATCGAGAGTTACATGATAAGTTGCCAACGAAATGGAAAAAAATTGGCGATGTAATAATTATTGATTTTAAAGACATTAATGAAGACAAGAAAAAAGAAATAGCCCATATTTATGCAGAAGAATTAAGAGTGAAAACTATAATTCAGAAAAAAAGTATTACTGGTGAATTAAGAAAACCAGACAACATTAATTTGCTATATGGAAATGAGACTATTACTGAAATATCGGAATATGGAATAAAATATAAATTAGATCTTGCAGAAATAATGTGGTCACCAGGAAACACAGGTTGGAGAGCGGCCCTAGCTGGACCTGAAAAGGTTAGTGATTTTTATTCTTTTGGTAAGCCTAAAGTAATTATCGACTATTTTGCAGGAATAGGATACTTTGCTATACAAATGGCAAAAGGATACCCTAAATCAAAAATAATTGCCGTAGATAAGAATCCAAAGTCAATAGAATATCTCACAATAAACTGTAAAGAAAATGGAATTGAAAATATGGAAATAATCAATGATGATTGCAGAAATATTAATTCAAAAGCGGATGTAATACATCTTGGGTACCTAGGTAATACTATCGATTTTCTAGAACACACCCACAAATGTTTGAATAAAAATGGAACTGTAATATTCCATGAAGCTTACAGAAATAATTGGCTGGGATTCAAAAGCAGAAGAGAATGGGGTAATATTCCTAGAAAATTCTCTGAACTAATGAATACTAAAGGATTCAATGTAGAAAAATTTGAAAGAGTGAAATTCTATGGTCCAAGTACAAGCCATATTATAGCTATATTACGGAAAAACTAATTTTTTTCTTTATCAATGCCTGCAAATAATTCTTCAAGAAACTTAGAAGAACCATCCATCTTAGAAAGATCTCCATCCCAATTTTCTAGAACCTTCATATTTTCTAATTCAAAGGCTATTAAGGTGTCCATTATCGCATCCTCTGCATCTTGATTCAGGATACCAGTGTATACCACTGCTAATTCTGAATAAGCTCCTGATGCAAATTTGACATGGAAATTACCAAATTGTATGTCATTTAAAGATGAATTAGTACTTGCACTAACTGCATCTTCCATAAAATCCTTAACTGCAGTAAACATTCCGCCCAATATATCAACATCTGTTGGATTAACATTATTTGCAGATAAATTTGCAATAACAATTCCTGACTTAGAAAGTAAAAAAAGATTATGAATTCGACCGATTTTACCAGGATGTATCAACTTTTCCTGCAATATATTAACCAATTTACTAAATTCTGTGTTTTTAGAGCCAGATTCTGCAAGACCCATTTTCTCTGGTGAAAAGTTTTCAACCATATCCTTGAAATCATCCATATCTATAGCTCCTGATTGCTTGCTATCTATTTCTTCAAGATATTCTACAGCTTTCTCAATAGCTCCTCTAACTGTAGCTACTGTTGGAGGTTTTAGAAGATAATCCATAGCCCCATAACGGAATGCTGTAATTGAATTCTGAATATCAGTTTCAGATGTCAACATAATGACTGGTAAATCAGGTTTCTTTTCCTTAACTATTTTCAGAAGATCTAAACCAGACATAATAGGCATGTTGATGTCACTAAACATCATCATATATTCACGTTCATCCAATTTAGCCAATGCATCATTTGGATCTTCGGCTAAAATAAGATTATATTCAGGCCATTTTTTAAACATGAAGTCCATCGCCATACGCACTGCAAAATCATCATCTACAGCGATTATATTCGGCAATTCTTCATCAGACATAAGTAGTCTATAAAGTAGTTATATTAGAAATTGATTCCAATTTAAATTTTAGTTTTAAGAAAAACCGAAAGCTTCTCTAAATGTGATTTTATTTTACTTCTATCATTCGCCTTAGCAGATGCTTCAATCTCCGCCCCAAGATTAGTAATCTCCCCAAAACCATACATTCCTCCGCTTCCTTTTATATTATGACCAAAAGTTCTCAAGGAATCAAGTTCTGCTGTATCTATATTCTCTTGAATTTTAGCTAATTCTTTAGTGGTATAATTAATGTACATCTCCTGCATCTCTGCCCATTCGTCATCATCAAAATCATCCATTAGCTTCCAATTAGATGGTGTATTTTAGGTTATATTTTTAAATAGAATTATTAGTAATGTGAAATCATGGCTTATTTTAGTACATCATTCAAAAGATTAATGATTTTCTCTTTAGGATTTGTAATATTGCTAAATATGCTACATACCGTTAAAGCTGCGGATAGTACTACAGAAAGTAACGCTGCAAATATTGATCTCCTATGGATGTTAATGTGTGCTATACTAGTTTTCATGATGCAGGCTGGATTTATGTGTCTAGAATCTGGTATAATCAGAAATAAAAACAACATAAACGTTGCACTAAAAAATGTATCTGATTTCGGTATTTCAATAGTCTGTTATTGGATAATTGGCTATGGCTTTATGTTTGGATCTAGTAAATCCGGATTTATTGGGTTTGATGATTTCTTCTTCGATCCTACTGGAGCTGTTACTTCAGGTCCTGCAATGACATTTTTTATCTTCCAATCAATGTTTTGTGCCACTGCAGCCTCAATCATTTCTGGTTCGGTAGCTGAAAGATTGAAATTTAACAGTTATTTGATTGTAACTGCGATTGTCGGAACCATCCTGTATCCAATAGTCGGCCATTGGGCCTGGGCAAATAGTGATGACAAGTTTGGGGGTGACGGGTCTACTGGTTGGTTATATGACCTAGGTTTTGTTGATTTTGCAGGATCAACAATTGTACATTCAACAGGTGGATGGATTGGGCTTGCTATTATCTTAATAATTGGCCCCAGAAGTGGTAGATTTATAGAGGGAAAAGCAAGAAAATTTGCACCTAGTAACTTACCGCTATCTGTTCTAGGTGTATTATTGTTAGGATTTGGTTGGCATGGTTTTAATGGGGGAAGCAATCTCGTACTCGACGAAGCTGTTCCCGGTATTTTATTGAATACCTTCTTAGCTGCTGCTGCAGGTATTGTAGCATGTCTTCTTTATTGGGGACTTCAAAATTCAACTGCTCCTGCTGGTGACCTGATTAACGGTTTGCTAGCAGGTCTAGTAGCCGTTACAGCAAGTGCAAATTGGGTGACTCCACTAGGTGCTGTGTTTATTGGAGCTGGTGGAGGAATTATCGCTTTACACGCTACACGCCTACTTGAAAGATGGGAACTAGACGATCCTGTCGGTGCAATACCCGTACACTTGGCTGGAGGTATATTTGGAACCTTAATATTACCTTTTTTTGCTGCAGAAGAGCATCTTACAGGAAATAGTAATCTAAACAATTATACAGATAATCCAAGAGTAGACCAATTTATCGCTCAATTAACTGGAATCATTGCTGTAGGACTCTACACCTTTTCAGTAAGCTATATTTTATTGAAGACCATAAATAAGTATAATCCACTAAGAGTTAGTCAAGAAGCAGAAGATATCGGACTAAATATCGCTGAACATGATTCAAGCAGCGACCAGATTGACCTCCTAAAGATAATGCAATATCAGAAAGATACAGGGGACCTTTCAGTGAGAGGACCTGAGGATCTTTTCACAGAAGCTGGTCAAATTGGATATCACTATAATATCCTAATGAACAGCCTAGAAGAATCAGATAAGATTATGAGAAAACAAAAAGATGATCTTAAGGTAACAATGCAAAAAGCCCAAACTGCTAATAAAGCCAAATCAGATTTTCTGGCCAAAATGAGCCATGAATTAAGGACACCTCTAAACGCAATAATTGGCTACAGTGAAATGTTAATAGAAGAAGCTGATGACGATGGCTTAAATACATATTCAGAGGATTTATCCAAGATAAACTCATCTGGAGAGCACCTTCTAACTTTGATAAATGATATACTGGATTTATCAAAGATAGAAGCTGGAAAAATGGATTTGCATATTGAAGAATTTGATTTTGCCACTCTTTTGAAGCATATTGAAGCAACAGCTAAACCACTAGTTGACAAAAACAAAAACAAATTTGTAATAAAATGCAAAACTAAAAAACTGAAACTAAAAAATGACCAGACAAAAATAAGACAAATATTATTCAATATGCTTAGTAACGCTGCTAAATTTACAGAAAATGGAACAATTACTCTTCAAATAAAACCAGAGAAGAATGATAATATCAGATTTAATGTAATAGACACAGGAATAGGAATGAGTGAGGAGCAAATGGGCAAAGTATTCGAAGAATTCACACAAGCTGAATCCTCAACGTCAAAGAATTATGGAGGTACTGGCCTTGGCCTTCCAATAAGTAAAAAAATGACTGAAATGATGGGTGGAAAAATGGATGTAGAAAGTAAAGAAGGGAAAGGAACAACCTTTTCAATAACAATTCCCATTAATGTTGAGGATAATGAATAATGGTTGAATTGGAAGAACACATAAACCGACTAACTTGTAAATTCAATGATGAAAAATTAGAAAACCAATATAAGGAAGTAAAATGGGAGAGCAATAAGAATTATATTTGGAATCTAATGTTATTAGGACATCTAATATTCTTATTAGTTATTCTTGATGATATCAAACAATTGGGTATTCAACCAATCTATATTTTCATACAAATAATATGTTCAATTCCAGTTTACATATTGATTTTATCTGAAGAAAACAGAAAGAAATATTACGAGCCTTATTTCACTTTGGCAATTCCAATATTAATGATAAATGGTGCTTATCATTATTACATGGATGAAAGTGCAGCTTTTGGCCCAGGGGTCGCCGTTCTTCCTCTATTAACTCTTTTATATTTTACAATATATCCTGTTGATTTTCTGAACAGTTTTTTCATAGTTATAACCTCTGTGTCTGCTTTTTTGATATATCTTTTAGAAGGAGGAATTTTATCAGGTGAACAAATTCCATACCTCCTAGTCATGCCATTTGTTTATGGAGTCTTTGTAAAAAGATCAAACGAATTTAAAAGCAGAATTGACTATATGAAAACAGAAGAACTAAAAGTTTTGAGGGTACAAGCTCAGAACGCGAGCAAAGCAAAATCAGACTTTCTTGCTAATATGAGCCACGAATTAAGAACTCCACTAAATGCAATAATTGGCTACAGTGAAATGTTAATGGAAGAAGCAGAAGATGATGGACTAGATACATATTCGGAGGACTTAAACAAGATTCATTCATCAGGTGAACATCTTCTAACTCTAATAAACGATATACTAGATCTTTCAAAAATAGAAGCAGGAAAGATGGAATTACATATAGAAGAATTTGAATTTGAAAAGCATCTAAAACAAATAGAAGCTACTGCTAAGCCACTAGTTGAAAAGAATAACAATAAATTTGTAATAGAGAAAACAGGCACTACCCAAAAGCTTACAAATGATCAAACAAAACTTAGACAAATTTTGTTTAATATGCTCAGCAATGCAGCTAAATTCACGAAGAAAGGTACAGTTACACTAGCAATATCTGAAAATGATAATGATGTAAAATTTGCTGTCAAAGATACCGGAATAGGAATGAATGAAGAACAATTAGGTAAAGTATTTGAGGAATTTACACAAGCAGAAATATCGACATCAAAGGAGTATGGAGGTACTGGCCTTGGCCTCCCAATAAGTAAAAAAATGACAGAAATGATGGGTGGAAAAATGGATGTACAAAGTAAAGAAGGGGAGGGAACAACCTTTTCAATAACAATTCCCATAGTAGTACAAGAGGAAAACTAATGACCAAGATTTTACTTGTTGAAGATAATGAAATGAATAAGGATATGCTGAGTAGAAGATTGATGAAAAAAGGGTATGATGTTATTTTTGCAATGGATGGTCAAGAAGCAATTGATATGGCCAAAAGTGAGACGCCGGACGTAATTCTGATGGACATGGGCCTTCCAATAAAGGATGGCCTTCAAGCTACTAAAGAAATTAAGGAAAATTCAGGTACTGCAAATATCCCAATTATTGCCTTAACTGCAAATGCAATGGCAGAACATAGACAAGAAGCACTAGATGGAGGGTGTGATGAATACGAAACTAAACCAGTCAGATTACCTTCCTTAATTGAAAAAATCGAACAATTTACTTAATCAGGTACAATAACAACCTTTCCAAACATTGTTCCTTCTTCTAATATTTTATGCCCTCGTGCACCATCAGAAAGAGATAATTCACAATCAATAACTGGTTTTATCGAACCTAAAGTTAATAATTTTAATAATTCTGCAAAGTCAGTATGAGAACCCATTGTAGAACCAAGAATAGATAATTGTTTTGAGAAAATATAACGGATATCTGTTTCGGCGATTGGACCTTTTGTATTTCCTACTGTAACTATTCTTCCACCTATTCCTGCTAATTTGATAGAGCGGGACCATGTTGGTTTACCTACATTATCAACTACAATATCATAGCCTTTTCTGCCTATAACGGGAAACAATTCTTTGTGCCAGTCCGGATTAGCCTTGTAATCTACAACAAAAGAAGCACCAATATCTTTTGCCTTAGCTTTCTTTTCAGCACCCCCTGCAACAACATGAACGTCAGCTCCAAAATGTTTAGCAATCTGAATAGATAATGAATTTACGCCACCGCCAGAGCCCATTACCAGAACATTGTCTCCTTTTTGTACATTAGCTCTGATTACAAGCATTCTATATGCGGTTAAACCTGCAAGAAGTGGTGCAGCCGCCTGACTGGCTGACATACCTTTTGGACGTTTGTGAACGTTCTCCACAGGTACACAAACATATTCTGCACATCCACCACTAACATGCTCACCAAGAATTCGGTATCCTGGACTCATGCTATCTAGACCTTTTCCGGTCCAAGAATCTTGTTTCGTAGAGATACCTGGATCTACTACTACCTTATCGCCTTCTTTCCAATTACCATTACCTTCTACAACCGTTCCAGAAACATCACTACCTCCAATATGAGGCATTTCAAGATTGAGACCAGGCCAACCTTTACGAATCCATACATCTAAATGATTCAAAGCACAAGCTTCTATTTTGATTAAAACATGATTATCTTTATTTTGTAAATCAGGCAAATCACCATATTGTAATACGTCTCTTTCTCCATGTGCTTCAAAATAAAGCGCCTTCATGTTATGACTACAAACCTGATGGTATATATTCTAAAGCTTCAAGCCTAGATTGAGCTTTAATCAAAATCTTATTCGATTCCTTAATAATAAATTTCAGCCGTTCATCACCTGGAGAATCAATAACACCTTCACGAAATAGTAAATTGTCTATTCTATTAGCTGAAAGAATTTCTACAACCCATTTATCTTCATTACCCGTAATTAATGAAGAATACTTCCAACCTTGACTGTGAACTATTCCTCTAAACTTCTGCGCTAACTCCACAGTTCTACAAGCTACATGAAATATAGGTGATTGACCCTGAAGGATAACTATTGAATTTGGAGGAACATCCAAATCATCGAGTGCATCCTTAATTTCTTGAAATTCAACAGGCCTATGCCAGGTTTTTCTTAATTCAACTGAATCTTTACGACCAATATCTGGAAGAATAATTAATTGAAGTCTGCCAGCACAACTAGATGTTGTAAAAATATCAGGATGTGAATTAAGAGCATTCAAAACTGAAATTACACCTTCATCCACAAGACCTTCAGATAGTGCATACTCCAATTTTTCCATCGCTTTTGATTTGTATTGACTGAATTCCATTATTTACCCCAACATACTAACCATTACTTTTCTATTATGTGTTTGGTCTCTATGCTCCCACACATAAATTCCTTGCCAAGTTCCTAAAGAAAGTTTCCCATTAACAACTGGAATAGTTTCAGATGTACTAGTTAAAGCCGACCTAATATGTGCAGGCATGTCATCCTTACCCTCTATATTATGAATATATGGGAAATCTTCAGGAGCTAAATTAGAAAAAATAGTCTCAAAATCTTGCCTAACTGAAGGGTCATAATTCTCTTGAATGACTAAACTCGCACTTGTATGCTTAATGAATAAATGGCAAACTCCATTCTGAATATTAGAATTTGTCACAAAATCCTGGACACGACTTGTAATATCTAAAAAAGATTTAGGAGTTGTACTAATCTCCAACGAACCTTGTGATATCGCCATAGCAACTAATTAAGAGAGGCTCAAATAAGACTTCATGTTAACATTGATTGGTCTCGGTCTAGGAGGACCAAATTCCATTACCATGGATGGTGTGATAGCATTAAGTCTTTCAGACCACATTTTTTATGAAACCTATACTTCCCCTATTCACTCAGAGACTTTAGAATGGGTCAAATTAAAATCCCAGAAAGAACCCATAAATCTTTCCAGAAGCCAAGTAGAAGAACCAACAGAAATGATTGAATTAGCTAAAGAAAAAAATATTTCATTACTAATTGTTGGAGATGCATTATCTGCTACAACACACGTTAGCTTGTTGCTTGAATGTAAGAAACACAATATTGAATACCAAGTAATACACAATGCATCAGTTTTAACCGCGATTGCCGGTATTTTAGGATTACAACATTATAATTTTGGACCAGTAGCAACACTTGTTCTTCCTGAGGAAAATTACAAACCCCTAAGTCCCATCGACAAAATAAAAACAAATATGAAAAATGGAAATCATACTCTAGTATTATTAGATATTAAAGCGGATCAACCAGATAAAGAACCAATTTACATGACTGCAGCACAAGCTGCTGAACAAATTATAGAAGCTGGATTATCCAAGGAAATAAAAGTCGCCGCAGCTGCCAGAGTTGGAAGAGAAAATCAAAAATTGTGGTACGGTAAACTGAAAGACTTATCAAAATCAGACTTAGGAAAAGAACCTCACAGCCTAGTTGTTCCTTCTAAATTACACTTCACAGAACGAGAGTTCCTCGAGAGCCTCTAACCGTTCCAGTTTTAAGCCCCCCTGAAACTGGTTTGACCTAGATGCAGGGATGGATTGCACTAGAGAACGGTTCTGTTTTTTTTGGTGACTCATTTGGTTATCCAAAAACAGTAGAAGGAGAACTCGTTTTCAATACATCAATGACGGGCTATCAAGAAGCTCTTACAGACCCCAGTTACGCGGGTCAAATCCTAATGTTTACATTTCCACAGATAGGTAACTATGGTTGTAACAAAGAGAATTATGAATCTGAAAAGATTCAAACCAAAGCCTGTATTGTAAAAGAATGGTGCAGACACCCACACCAAGGTGAAGAAAATTTTAACGAATGGCTTTCAAGAGAAAAGATTCCCGGATTAGAAGGAATCGACACTCGGAAATTAACCATTACAACTAGAGAAACAGGAACATTAAGGGCCGTAATAAGTACGGATGGTAAAATAACACCAGAAGAAGGTGTTAAGAGGGCTAAAAAGATGGAATGGCCTTCTGACTCAAACTTAGTAGCTGAAGTATCAACGGAAAAAATATACAGGAAAGGAAAGAAAGGGCCTAATGTGACTCTCTTTGACTGGGGTGTAAAACAATCCATTGTAACTAATCTAGCAGAAAAAAATAAAGTTACAATAGTGCCTTGGAATTATAGTATCGAACAAATACGAAAAACAAAACCAGATTTAGTCTTTATGAGTAATGGACCTGGAGATCCAGATCATCCTGAAATGAAAACCGTTGTTGATACTGTAAAATCCTTAGTAAAAGAATATCCTACAATTGGCATATGTTTAGGACATCAAATTCTAGGACTTGCACTTGGTGGTGAAACATACAAACTGAAATATGGACATAGAGGTGGAAATCAGCCAGTTAAACACGTAAAAACAGATAAGGTGTACATTACTTCACAGAACCATGGATTTGCATTGCACAAATTACCTAAGAACGTAAAAGAAACATTCATTAATCTGAATGATGGGACTTGCGAAGGAATAAGTGGAAAAAACTGTTGGTCTGTTCAATTCCATCCCGAAGCAGCCCCTGGACCTATGGATGCAAACGTTTTATTCAACATAGTAGGAGAAATGATTAATGGGTAAAATGAAGATCCTAGTTCCTGGAGCAGGCCCCATTATCATTGGCCAAGCTGCTGAATTTGATTATTCAGGATCACAATGTTGTTCCGCATTAAGAGAAGCTGGCCACAAAGTTGTACTTGTTAATTCTAATCCCGCAACGATACAGACCGATCCAGATACTGCTGATATTGTATATATTGAACCACTAACTGTAGAATCTGTAGAGAAAATTATAGAAAAAGAAAAACCTGATGCTATAATACCAGGAATGGGAGGTCAAACTGGATTGAACCTGACTGTAGGATTAGATGCGAAAGGAGTTCTCAAAAAATACGGGGTTAAAATATTGGGAACTTCATTAAAATCAATTGAAATGGCAGAAGACAGGGACCTCTTCCGCAAAAGAATGGAAGCGATAGGAGAACCTGTTGCAAGGAGTGGAATTGCAAATACTATTGAAGATTCACTAAGACTTGCTAAAAAATTAAAATATCCTGTTGTGGTCAGGCCAGCATTTACTCTTGGAGGAACTGGAGGGGGAATAGCTTACACAAAAGAGGAATTGGAGATTATCTCTGGTAGAGGACTAGCACTCTCTCCTGTAAAACAATTACTGATTGAAGAATCTATATTGGGATGGTTAGAATTTGAATTTGAAGTATTAAGGGATGAGGAGGATAATGCAATCATTGTTTGCTCGATGGAAAATCTTGATCCAATGGGTGTTCACACTGGAGAATCTATAGTTGTTGCACCAGCTCTAACTCTTCCTGAAAGGGCATATCAAAAATTAAGAACGTCAGCGCTAAAAGTTGTCAAAGGATTGGGAATTATAGGAGGGTGTAATGTACAATTTGCATATAATTCTAAAACTCAAAATTATATTCTTATTGAAGTAAACCCCAGAGTTTCGCGTTCCTCTGCATTAGCATCAAAAGCAACAGGAGTACCAATTGCCCGAATTGCATCAATGTTGTGTTTAGGGCATAAACTACACGAATTATCTAACCGCGTTACAGGCAACACTAGTGCTGCCTTCGAACCATCTATCGATTATATCGTAACAAAAATACCAAGATGGCCATTTGACAAATTCAAACTAGCTGATAGAGAATTAGGCACTCAAATGAAATCTACGGGAGAAACAATGTCCATAGGAAGGACATTTGAAGAATCATTAATGAAAGCATGGAGATCAATTGGCCAAGGAAAAGGGTTTCCTGAAGATTTAAAGTGGAGTGAAAGAAAACTAATGAAGAATCTTAGTACGCCAAATGATAGAAGACTCTTAGCCATCTGGTTATACCTCAAAAACAAAAAGGCTACACGAAGAAGCATTGATAAAGTATGTAAAATTACAGAATTTCATGCCTTCTTCATAGAAAGAATCGCCAAACTAGTTAGACTTGAAATTAAAACTGAGAAATGTGAGAAAAAGATTCCAGATAAACTGCTTACAGAAATAAAAGAAAATGGATTTGGGGATAAGCACATAAGTCATTTAACAGGAATTCCACAAGATAAAATTAGAAATCAAAGAAAGAAAATTGGAATTATTTCTAGTTTCCTGATGGTAGATACTTGTGCTGGTGAATTTGAAGCTAAAACTCCCTATTTTTACTCTACATATGCTGATAATAAGGCTGATTTTAAGACTGGAAAAAGTGTAATTATCCTAGGTTCAGGACCGATAAGGATAGGCCAAGGTATAGAATTTGATTATTCAACTGTTCATGGCGTACAGGCGGCTAGAAATGCAGGATACGAGGCAGTAGTAGTCAATAACAATCCTGAAACTGTCTCAACCGACTTTGATGCATCAGATAGATTATACTTTGAACCTTTGGATAGAGAATCAATCTTTGAAATATTAGATTTAGAAAAACCATACGGTATTATACTCCAACTCGGAGGACAAACTGCTGTAAATTTAGCAGCACATATCGAGAGATACATCAAAAAAGAAAAATTAAAGACAATAATTCTAGGCACAAAAGTTAGCGATATGGATCTAGCCGAGGACCGCGCTAAATGCGGTAAATTGATGGAGAAGACTGGAATAAATATGCCTGAATGGGCTGCTGCCGAGAATTCCGAAGAAGTAATTGACTGTGCAGAAAGAATAGGTTATCCCGTACTTGTTAGACCATCTTTTGTTCTGGGTGGAAGGGGGATGGAAATTGTTCACAATAAAACTCAATTACAAAAATATCTTAGACTAGAAACTCACGCCTCACCAGAAAAACCTGTCTTGGTTGATAAATTTTTAGAAGGAGCAATAGAACTAGATGTAGATTTGATTTCGGATGGGAACAAAGTAGTCATCGGAGCCATTATGGAACAAATAGAAATGGCTGGAGTGCACTCAGGAGATAGTGCATGTGTGATGCCACCACAATCAGTATCAAAAGATGATGAGGAAGAGATAATAGTAATCACAACAAAAGTAGCTAAAGCACTAAGAATTATAGGCGCTGCTAACTTACAATTAGCAATTAAAGATCAAAAAATATATCTTCTGGAAGCAAACCCTAGAGCAAGTCGCACCCTACCCTATGTCAGCAAATCAACGGGATACCCATTAGCAAGAATAGCAGTAAACATAATGCTTGGAGAAAAGATAACTAATTTACCAAAAATAATTCCAATGAAAGGTGCCTCGGTAAAAGTACCAACCTTTTCTTGGTTAAAAATAACGGGATTAGATACCGTTTTAGGACCTGAAATGAAATCAACAGGAGAAGCAATGGGTCACGGACCTAATTTTGGTACAGCATATCTGAAAGCGATGAAAGGAGGAAACAAAAAGCTACCAACTAAAGGGACCGTTTTCCTTTCTATTTCTAATAAATTAAAACTTGAATTTGGGAATATAGCTCAAGAATTGATTGATTTAGGGTTTAATTTTATTGCTACAAAAGGAACTGCAGCTCACTTGCGCAAAAAAAATATAAAGAATAAAGTAATCTGGAGAATCTCAGATAAAAAACAACCCGATATCCTGTCGGTAATGAGAAGAGGAAATGTGGACTTAATTATCAATCTCCCAACAGGCAGAAGGGCAGCAACCGATGGTGCTCAAATGAGACGACTGGCCGTTGAACTTGGAATACCATTTATAACAACCTTAACAGGTGCAAAAGCGGCTATTGATTCGTTGAAAGAAGGGGAACAAAATTATCTCAAACCATTAAAAAAAATTGAATACTAAAATAAGCACTAAAGTTATGTTTTATATAGAACAATATATGAGATTATAATACTGAATAATTATGACAGAATCTGACAAAATAGTTAGCATTATTACATGCGATACAGAAGGAAGAATTGAAACCTTTAATGAGAATGCTGAAAAATTATTCGGATACTCTGCAGGTGAAGTCATTGCAAAGAAAAGAGTATCCTTATTTTCCCCAGGTATGGTCGTTTTAGGTCATGTTGCAAATTGGTTGAAAAAAGCACGACAAAAAAAGGAAGGATATACTACAAGAACAACATTCATACGAAAAGATGGAACACAATTTGCTGCAGAATTTACATGTACTGCTACAATGAAAGATGGAAAACATATTGGGTATTGTGGAAGAACAAAAGAACTACTAAATCTTTCTCCCGAAGAAACTATGCCAAAAACTTCACTATTAACAAAGATAATCTCTATCGTAGCAATAACAAGACTTCCCTTTCTCAGTGCTACTTGGATTCCCATTATAGCTAGTGTTGTTTGGGGACTCCATGAAGAACTCATAACTATGGATTGGAGGACTTTCGTTCTAGTTTTATTAGGAGGTTCATTCCTACATTTGGCTGCAAATACATATAATGATTATTTTGATTGGATAAGTGGAACTGACCAAATTAACAATGACTATTTCCTACAATTATCTGGAGGAAGTAGAGCTATTGAATTAGGACTAATTACTGAAAAACAGTTATTCAGATTAGCAACAACTTTTCTAACATTAGCTGGTTTAGCAGGATTAATTATTATGCTCGATAATAAAGTTGAATTGTTATATTATGGACTTGCAGGTGCATTTTCAGGTTATTTCTATACAGGGTACCCTCTAAGGTTAGTAGCTCGTAAAGGTATTGGAGAAATACTTATTGGTTTGAATTATGGACCTCTAATGACCATGGGAGCTATATTTGCAATGTCTGGAATACATTCATGGGATGCATTTCTGTTTGGAATACCATTAGGGATTCTAACAACTGCAATCCTTTGGATTAATCAGTTCCCTGACAGTAAATCTGATGAGATTGCAGGAAAACATCATCTAGTAGTAGTATTAGGACTTGAAAAAGCTAGTTGGGGTTACCTAATCTTGATGTTAACCGCTTTTGGATCTATATGTGCACTATTCATGTATGACATTGTTGAACAAGGCGCTCTTCTTTCTCTATTAGGATTACCGATAGCTCTCTACTACTCATACCAAGTAATCCGTAATTATAATACACGCGAATTAGCTGGGGCGAACTGGGGAACGATAGGAATACATGCAATAACTGGAATTTTACTAATTATTGGACTTGAATACATCTAAATATGGAAGAAAAAAGTAAAACAAAGAAAAACTCAGCTTTCTCAGCTACCTTAAATGAATATTATAGAGATGTAAAAGCGGAATTTCAAAGACATCTTGAAAGAGAAATAAGTAAAGAACCAAAGGATATTGCACCGCTAATTAGTAAGGGAGTTGGTGAAGGGAAACAACTTAGGCCAATACTTTGCCGATTAGTTTCTGACACATTAGGTGGAGACGCACATTCTGCTTTTGAATGCGGTATGGCACTTGAATTAACTCATTGTGGAACATTGATACATGATGATTGGTTAGATGGAGATACATTTAGAAGGGAAGCACCGGCCTTATGGAAGGAATTAGGACCAAGAACTGCAATTTTGGTTGCAGATCTAATGATTGCAACAGGTTCAATACATGGAGCCATATCTCTAGCCACTGTAAAATCACTGGCAGGGTGCGGTAGAAAACTAACCGAAGGTGCCCTCGCTGACTTTATAGATAAAGAAAATTACAGTGAATCTGTTTACTTAGACAGAATAAAGAGAAAAACGGGTGCCTTGTATAGCGCAGCTGCAGAATTAGGGGCACTGGTTTCTCCTCGTATTGATTTAGCACCACAAATGCATAAATTTGGAGAAACAGTAGGTATTATGTACCAAATAACAGATGATTATCTAGATTTACTAAATTCTATTATAACTAAAACAGCCATAGGTGACTTGGCCCTTGGAATACCTACTTTACCAGTAACCAGACTAAGCAGACATCCTGAGTACAAAGAAGCCATTGACCTTTTTATAAGAACAGGAAAGACAGAGGAAATAATTAAACATGTGAAAATTGCAGATGCACAAAATATTTTTGAAGAACTTATATCTCCATGGCAGGAGATGTCTAAAAAATATCTAGAAGAAATTCCTAATTCCCCAAATAAACTATTACTAGAACAAGTGCCTATGTCATTTGCGAATGAATTAATTGCAAGTGATAAAACTAAATTCCACGCAGATGTCTTCTAGGTGGTTTAGTTACTTTAACGTCTCCAACCTTATGAGTATCTGAATCCAAAGCCCTTATTTCTCCTGAAAATATCCTAAATGAATTTATTTTACTGAATTCTAGGCCTTCTTGATGGCATTTATTTTTCATACGTGATCTAAAAGAATTTTTTTTATTTATATTATTACCCTTAGGAGTTATCCCATTCCATAACTTCTCAAATTGTATATATTTATCACTACTCTTATCAATCATGACATCAAAGCAAGAGTGGCATCCTTGCAAATTTCAAATAATGATTGCCAGAATAAAGGAATAATTATGGCCAAACAAAAGATAGTTATCAATGCTATATAACGTATAGAATTAGCAAAAAAGATTTCTTTAGAATCTGAGGGATCATACAGGTACATATATCTTATAATTCGAAGATAGTAATATAGAGATAATGCAGAATTCAAAACCCCTGCAACTACTAAAACTACTAGCCAAGTATTACCTCCTGCAAGACCTGCTTGTAAAACACCATAAAACAATAAGAATTTACTGATAAATCCGGCAAAAGGAGGGATGCCAACCAAGGATAATAAACAAATTGTCATAGAAAGAGCTAAAAGTTGAGATCGATGGGCCAATCCCTTATATGAATCAATACTATAACCTAAACCTACAGCCCCTAATCCAGCTACCACTACAAATGCTCCGCCCTTCATGAAAGCATGAACTAAAATATGAGCAATAGCTCCTGAAATGGCATCATTTGTAAGTGCTGAGAATGCAATTAAGATATATCCTGCTTGAGCAATAGAAGAATAGGCTAACATTCTTCCAATATCCTTTTGCGAAATTGCAACTAAATTACCGATAGTCATTGAAGCTAAAGCTATTAGTCCAATAACCAATTTCCATTCATCAGCAAAAGATTCTAACGAAAATACAAATACCCTAAGTAAAGCAACGAAACCCATCGCCTTACTAGCTGCTGCAAGTAGGGTAGTTACAGGAGTAGGTGCACCTTGATAAACATCAGGAGCCCATGCATGAAAAGGAACCACTGCAATCTTAAAACCTAAACCAGCAATTATGAAGAGACTTGAAATAAAGATAATTTCATTAAAATTACCTGAAACAACACCATTGTTTAATCCAATCAGAAATGCATTCACTCCATCAAAATTTGTAGTCCCAGTTAGCCCATAAATAAGGGAAACACCATACAAAGTAAGTGCTGAAGAAAAGGCCCCGATTAGCAAATATTTGGCTCCAGCTTCAGTAGATAAATCATCAGTCTTTCTAAAGGCTACAAGAGCATAACTGCTAAATGCCGAAATTTCGATACCCAAAAACAATGTCAGAAAATCAGTTGCTGATGCTACTAATAACATACCTAATGTACTAGATAGAATTAAAACATAATACTCTGCTTGATGAGGTTCATCTTCTTTAAAATATGATGAACTCATTACTGAAACGGTAAGTGCAGTAATTACAAATATAATTTTAAAAATTTGTGAAAAATCATCTATCTTGAAATGATCATAAACATAATAAGTTGAACTATCCTTTTCAATAGAAAGATTATCTGGATAAAACCAAAATACAATTAATAAAATAAGAGATACAAATAAAGATAAATTAGAACATATTGAAAAGGACTTATTATTCTCAGTTGCTATGTATAAAGCAGGTATAGCAATAATACTTGCAATCAGCAATAACTCAGGCAAGAATAAAATTGTACCTTCCATTAGAGGACTCCCATAAAGTCTAAAATATCATAACTAGATACAACAATGGGATCCATTAAGTAACTAGGAAATATACCGAAAAAGGTTGCTAATAGTATAATGATAAACATAGGATAATATTCATACCAGTGAGCTTCATGAACTTTGTCCATATCTATTTCCTGGCTATCTACTCCAAAAATAGATCTTTGTAAGGCCCATAAATGATAACCTGCTGTCAAAACCATTCCAAAGATAGGCAAAACCAGCAGATAACCATGTGACTCAAAAAATGCTATAAAAACAGATAATTCAGCAACGAAAACAGCCATACCTGGAAGACCTAAACTACCCAAAAAGATAACTACGAAAAGACCGGCTGTTGTTGGTTGATATTTAGCTAACCCTCCTAATTTTGGAATATCTCGAGTTCCAACCTGATGATGCATTACACCAGCTACCATAAACATTGCTGGACTCAAGATTCCATGAGCAAACATCATAAAAACGGCTCCTGCAAAACCTAATTCAGTCATAGTAGCTACTCCCAATAATGCGACACCCATATGTGATACACTCGAATAAGCCACTAACTTTTTCAAATCTGTTTGGCCTAAACTTAAGGCAGCTCCGTAAAGTATGGAAACAATAGCTAATAATACCATTATAGGAACAAAATACTCGGCACCAATAGGTAACACTGGTAATGCAGCTCTCATTAGTCCATAAAGTCCCATTTTCAGCATAACACCAGCTAGAAGTATAGAACCAGCCGTTGGAGCTTGAACATGGGCATCAGGCAACCAAGTATGCCAAGGTACTGAAGGAATTTTAACTGCAAAACCAATAAACAATGCTGCAAAAACCCAAATCTGAAAATTACGGGAGAATGAGTTATTATATTTGGCAATCTCAATCATAGAAAAGGAATTTGCACCACTCTCGAAATATAAAGCCATAAACCCAACTAGCATGATTACAGATGCTGTAAAAGTGTAAATGAAAAACTTTACCGAAGCATACTTCTTATTATCTCCACCCCATATTGCAATTAAGAAAAACATAGGAATTAGAACTACCTCCCAGAAAATATAAAATACAAAATAATCTAGTGTAATGAATACTCCGAAAAGAGCTGTTTGCATAACTAGTAAAAGTGAAAAGAATAAAGCAGGTTTTTCTTCTTCATGCCAAGCAAAAAGAACCGTAAGTGGCCCTATAATTCCAGTAAGTAAAACTAATGGTGAACTAATACCATCTACTCCTAAAAGAAGTGATACCCCCAAATTAGGCGCCCAAACATATTCTTCCATTAATCTAAAACCATTCCCTGAACCAGCCTTAATGAATACAATTATGGATAAGCCCAATGTAAAAAGAGTTGTAGCCAAAGCTATTATTTTTGGTGCATGTGGGTTACTCCTAAAACTAAATGTCCAAAGAACCCCTAATAATGGAAAAACTAAAAGATATGAAAGCCATGGAAAATCTCCAAAATCCATAACCATTTCAGGTCTACTCTCAATAGTAATTTGACCACGCATTTGGAGGCTGATATGAGGCTCACAGATATAGTAAAGAGTTGATTCTTCTTGAGTGTAATTAGAACTTAAAAGCCAAGTATAACTATCCATCGGATCCCCCGAACGGAAAGGAAAAATGATATCCCCTCCAACAACATAAGCTAGAGAAGTGGAATCTGAAACCTGAGCAATATTATGTGGTTGACCTGGAGTCCAAATAAAAAGAACTGTGTCCCCAGGTGCTATTCTTAAATTACTAGAACTGAAGATATAGGGATTATCATCAGTTCCAACATATACAGTATGTTCTTCAGCTGAAGAAGATAAAGAACCCAAAATAATTACTGTAAACAAAACTAGTAAAAAAACATAAATTCTCATATTGACCACCCCATCAAAGGCAACACAATTCTAGTAATGACTACAAGTAATCCTAATCCACCAATACTCAAAGAAGCATAATGACCTGTAAAACCCGAAGTTGATTTCCTGACAATTTCACCAATTTCTTGAGCTGCAAATGCCATAAAATTTACAATACCATCTATAATCCTTCTATCAAACCAATCACATATTGCTGCAAATGTATCCCAAGTTCTCATACCAAACCAATCAAATAATTTTGCCATGTACATTCTATTATACAGAAATACATGCAAATTCTTAGTAACTATATTTTTAGATACAAAATTTGTGGAAAATACCGTATCTCCAGTTGCATCTTTTTTATAAAATAAATACCCTAAAGAAACACCTGTAAGTCCTACTAGAACAGACAGATATGTCAAGGTAGATGATAAAATATGATCTAGAATTGACCATTGTATGATATTATCTGAAGAATGATGAGAACCATAATACACCTTCCCCCCAAATCCTTCACCGACAAAAAGAGAAAAACCAGATATAACGGCCAATAAAGCTAAAACCATCAAAGGAAATGTCATGATAAGCGGGGCTTCATGACTATGATTATTGATTGTTCTTTTCTTAAGAACCCAATTACCTGAAGTATTATGGTCTTTAGCAGGAACCATTTCTTCAATTGTTCGTTTAATTGGCCCACTAAAGGTCATCATCCAAAGACGAGTCATGTAAAATGCAGTCATCCCAGCAGTTAGTAATGCCATCCACCATAAAGCACCAAAGACACCCTCCGATTCTCCATTACGATAAACTGCCTCAAGTATTTCATCCTTTGACCAAAAACCAGAAAAGAATGGAACTCCTGCAATTGACAAAACACCTAAACCCATTGTAATAGAAGTAATAGGCATTGTTTGTCTTAAACCACCCATTTCTCTCATATCTTGAGTGTGTACAGAATGGATAACTGCACCAGAACCTAAAAATAAAAGCGCTTTGAAAAAAGCATGATTCATCAAATGAAATAAACCGGCCGTATACCCTTGAGCATGAATTTCAAACCCCTGCTCGGTTGCATGCCAAACCGCCCATGCACCGGTTCCTAATGCTAAAAACATATACCCTAACTGAGATATAGTAGAATAAGCTAAAACACGTTTAATATCATTCATAACCATTGCCATACTAGCTGCAATAAGTGCTGTTAAACCTCCTGTAAATGCAATATAAATTGCAGTATCTGGACTATGGACTATCAAAGGATAAGCCCTTGCAACTAAAAAAACTCCTGCCTTAACCATAGTTGCAGCATGAATTAAAGCTGAGACTGTAGTAGGACCTTCCATTGCATCTGGAAGCCATACATGTAATGGAAATTGAGCTGATTTACCTACGGCCCCACCAAATAAACAAAGAGTTGCCCATTTCAATTCCGTAGCATTTGCAGCCAATAATTCCGGATCACTAAATAACTCTGAATATCTAAGTGTACCAAATGTATTGAATAAAATAACTAATCCCAATAACAAGAACACATCTCCGACACGAGTTACCAGAAATGCCTTCTTTGCAGCAGAAGCTGCCGATGGTTTCTCATACCAAAAACCAATTAACAAATAAGAGCAAACACCCACTAATTCCCAAAATATAAACATTAATAAGAACGAATTAGCGACTACCAAACCTAACATCACTCCAACGAATAAGGATATTTCTGCAAAATACCTAATACGCCGATCTCCTTCCTCTTCCATATAACTAATTGAAAAAACAATAACTAAGTAAGAAACTAAACCAACTACTAACAATAATAAAGCCGCTAACGCGTCAATATAAGTACCAAACTCAAACGCATGACCACCACTCCAACTAAACCAAATTCTAGTTTTCTCAATAAAACCTCCATGAAGTGCATTTCTAAAAAATACATCATAAGCAACTGATAATGAAAAGAAAGAAGAAAGACCTATTCCTATTAAAGCAAAAGTACCACCACGCCTAGAATCTAAGTGACCAAACAATAAAATTAAAACAAATGTAATTATAGGAAAAATAGGAATTAACCAAGATAAGTCTACGGGAGTGACATCTCCCGGTAAAACTAAAAAGGATAAAAGAACTAAACCAAAAAGGAAAGTTAGTAAAATAGTATTAAGCAAACTATTTGGATTCATTATTTGTTTAATTAATGACAAAGATTACCACCTTAACCTATTAAGCAAATCTAATTCAATGGTATTTCGCTGTTTAAAAAGACTTAAAAGAATTGCTAAACCAATTGCAACTTCAGCTGCAGCAATCGTTGTAACGAATAAAGCTATAACCTGACCTGTTAAATCGTTATAAAAGCTAGAAAAGGCTACAAAGTTAATATTTGCTGCTGTGAGCATTATCTCGACAGACATCAACACCACAATTGAATTTTTATTGCGTATAACACCATAAGCTCCAACCAATAATAACATTGAAGAAAAGACTACAAAATGAATTGGATCAATCATTTTTTTCTTCCCTCGCTAAAAAAACACCAGCTTGTAAAGCTATAACCATCAAAACTCCTAATAAAATAAAAGGAAGATCCCAATCATTAAATAACACTAATGCTAAAAATTTAGTAGTATCTATATTTAATTCTCTTTCAAAAGAAGCCTCCGAAACATAACCTAAGCTATTCCCTATACTATCACTGAAATTTGCCACTCCCTCAACAGACCAATAATAAGTTTTCCCAGACTCAAAATCTGAAAAGTCATAAGTTGTTAATTCTAAACCTCCAATATCATGAATTACAGGTTGATAAATTGGTAATATTTCTGAATCTTCTTCTAACTTAATTTGAAGATTATATGTAACTGTAACTGGGGACCAAGCCAACGTAATTTTTGATGGTGAGGTTAGATTGTGCTCATCAAAAACCAATAATGGATTTTCCTCTGAATTATAAGTCCCTGAAATTCCCTTAAAATAAACATAAGTAGTATAATTACCTGCGAGTAATTTAGATGTTGTAAAAACATATTCATCAGTTATATTCTCATTAGTAATAATATTATCATTATCTCCTTTAAGAATAAAATTATATTCAATTGACACTGGCTTCCATTCAAATGTTATTTCATCTTTATAATGATAATAACCATCCTCAGGAAATACAATTAAAGGAGCACAACCTGTTTCACATGAGTTAGATAAAGAATCCGTATATTTCAAATTAGCCCAAGGAGCAAAGGCAACAGATGATATCACATAAATAGCTAAAATAATAACCAAGGCATCCCTAAACCAAATCACAGACCGATCAGACATCTTCGCCACCTTTTAATGTTCGTTTTGTTAACATAATTCCAAAGATTATTACTACTGAAATAGCACCAACATAAACCAAAACTTGAATCACTGCTAAAAATTCTGCGTCTGCAAGAATAAATAAGCATGCAGTTAACAAAAATACAGTAGACAGCCAAACAACTGAATGTACTATGTCATTACCGTTTACAACTGCCCAAGCAGCTGCCAGAATTAAACTTCCTAAAATCCAAAAAACAATAACTGCTAAATCCAAGACATCAAGCCTCCGTTACTGGTTTCTCAATTTTAAGACCACTAGAACTAGAGTTACTTATTGGTTCCATATGTAAACAATCAGCTGGACAAACTTTAACACAAGTTGAACACCCTATACAAATTGTATAGTCAAAGTATGGATTTTCCACATTACGAATTTTACCACTTTTTAATTCTTTGTTCAGAGGACCCTCATCCATAATTATACAATTTGTTGGACAATTATCTACACATTTACTGCAACCAATACAAGGGTCAGCATCCAAAACCGGTGATTCCATCATATAGTTAGTTAAAGGTAATTGAGGCAGTTCTTCCAAATCAACTTTCATAGAACGCGCAGGATAAATTAATCCTTCGCGATTCGTATCAGCCAACTCATAAAAATCAGTCATTGTCATTGCTCCAGTTGGACAATAATCTTCACAAAAACCACAAAACATACAATGACCAAAATTAATTGCGGGTCGTTCGGCTTTGCTTTTCCTTTTGGAAAGATGAGAGCCATACCAAGCTCGATCCTTCTCCTGATCTGAAAGTTCAACAGGCTTCATTTTCAAACATTTATTAGGACAAACTTCATCACAAATACCACAACCTATACATAAATCCCAAATAACTGCATTCATACCTCTATAAGTTGGAGGAGGTGCCCTCTTTTCCAAAGGATACATTACTGTAGTAGGTTTACCAAACGTTGACTTGAAAAATTGTTTTATTGTAACTTTCATAGGATTAATAAATATATCCATAAGTCCTAATTCTCTTTCATTACTCATCTAAAATACCTCCGGAAGATTTACTACTTGTGAAAAATACGGATAAACTTCTACCATAAGAATAACTATCAATATATTGATTAAAGATAAAGGTAATAATTTTTTCCATCCTAACTCCAGAATCTGATCCGTTCGTATACGTGGAACTGACCATCTAATAAATATCCAAAATATAATTATCAAATACACTTTCAATAAAAACCAAACTTCAGGAGGTACTGGCCAAGGTCCAGCCCAACCTCCCAAAAATAAAATTGTAGCAACTGCAGCACCTGTAAAACCACGAATGTACTCTGCTGCTAAAAAAAGCATATATCTTATTCCACTATATTCCGTAGTCCATCCTTCAACAAGCTCAGCCTCAGCCTCAGGCAAATCAAATGGAACTCTCTCAACTTCAGCTAAAATACAAACCATAAACACAACAAACCCAAGGAACTGAGGAATAATATTCCACATAGGTAAACCAAATAACCAAGTTGATTCTTGTTGTTGTTCTACAATATCTACAGGATTAAAAGAACCTGCTAAAAGGAAGACTCCAGCCATACTCAACAAAAGAGGAATTTCATATGACATTAACTGAGCTGCAGAACGCATACCACCAATCATGGAATACTTATTATTAGAAGCCCAACCGGATGTTAAAACTCCAATAGGGGCAATTGAAAATGCAGCCATAATCACCATTAATCCGGCTGGAGCTGCAGATGCTGCAAATCTATCCGATAAAGGAAACAATACCAATAAGAAAACTGATGATGAAATGAAAATAATTGGCCCCATTGTAAATAAAAATCTATCAGCTTTAGCTGGAACAATAAGTTCTTTAGTTATTGCTTTAATTCCATCTGCTAAATTCTGGAGAATACCAATACCTGCATAATTTTCTTTAAATTTCCATGTTGGAGAATTACCTGCTAAATCCTCTCCGAGCTCCCTAAAAGATCTAAAGGATAGCATAGGACCTCTACGGTCTTGAATTCTAGCCGCTATTTTTCTCTCAAGATGAATTACTATAATTAAATTGGTCATGCCAATCATAAAAGCCAAATTGACCGCATAAAGCCAAGCTAACGTATCAAGACCTCCTTCACTACCAAACCAATTAGCTAAATCACCAGCGGGATTAGAAAAAGGAGGGAACAAACCTTCTTGGAATTCAAAGATAGGAATAAACATATACTTGGCAGTCCATTCGGCCATAGTTCGGCAAACATCAAAAAGACTCATTTATCCGTTTCTCCTATACAAATATCAATACTCCCCATAATCGCAGGAATATCTGCTAATTTGTATCCCTTCAGATAATGTGGACATGCTGAAATTGTTGTAAACATAGGGCTCTTTATTTTCCACCTATATGGCCTATCAGAACCATCGCCTACTACATACATTAAAGCTTCACCTCTTGGATCTTCAGTTCTACGAAAAGCTTCACCAGTCGCTCTAATAGGTATTGAAGAGGCTAAGGTTGGGCCTTTAGGCATTTTCTTAAAACAACTTCGTATAATTCTAATAGATTCATGCATTTCATCAATCCTAACCATATATCTGCTAAAACAATCACTATAACCAGGACCAGCTTCACGCGTTTGAATATTCCAATTCAATTCTTCATAAATTTCATAGGAATCTTGTTTTCTCAAATCAAACTCAGTCCCACAACCTCTCAAATTAGGGCCAGTTATACCAAGGTTCTGAGCTTGTGTAGATGTAAATTTACCAACATCCTCAGTACGCATTCTAAAAATTGTTGAATTTTCAAATAAATCAGCATACTCTTCCAAACGTTGCTCAAATAATTTTAAGACTCTCTCTGTTTTCTCTTGAAAACCATCCGGTATATCCCTTTTAACTCCACCTATTCTTATATAATTATAAAGCAAACGACTGCCACTTGGAACTTCTAATAAATTTAAAAATAATTCGCGATCTCTCCAGAAATACAAGGCCCCAGTAATATGTCCTAAATCTGGCATATATGCACCAGCCCACATTAAATGTGAAGCCAAACGCTGTAATTCTAACATAATAGTCCTAATATATTTAGCCCTTTCAGGAACTTCAACATTCATTAATTCTTCAACAGACAGGACATAACAATGAGTCCAAGTTGTTGAACTAGCATAACAAAGACGGTCCGTGAGAGTAGTATTCATGAAATACTTCCGACGTTCACCCATTTTTTCAACTGAACGATGCAAGTAACCTAGCTCTGGATCTGCATCGACTATTGTTTCACCATCTACTTTAACTTTTAACGTCCAGAGACCATGAGTCATAGGATGCTGCGGGCCCATACTTATCCACATTTCAGCCATTACCACTCCTCCTCGTGTATTTCATACACGTAATCTTTTCGAAGAGGATGACCTGCAAAACCCTCCGGCAGTAAAACTCTTCTTAAATCTGGATGACCAATAAAATAAATACCCATTAAATCAAAAGCTTCTCTTTCATGCCAATTAGCTCCACCCCATAAATCGGATATCGAATCGATAGTAGGGGTGTCTCTTTCAAGAAATATATGGACTTCAAGCATAACTGACATATCTGTTCCTTCTACTGTTACTGAACCCATAATTGTTGAAAAATGATAAACCAATTCAAAATCAGGCTGATTATCAATGGCACTAATCAACGAACAATGCTCAAAACCAAAATTGTCACGAACTTCTGTAAAAAACTCTTTAGATTCTCCCTTTTCCATAGTTATTTTAATTACGGAATTACGTATTTTAGATACATTACTAACCCCTTTGAAGGCCTTCAATTCTTTCACTAAAGCATCTATTTCCATATATTAACGTCTCAAGAACATTCCTGGTTCTTTCTCTCTAATTTTCTTTTGAAGAGTCAAAAAACCATGCATTAAAGCCTCAGGTCTAACTGGACAACCTGGTATGTAAACATCAACTGGCATAAAAGTATCAGCACCAGCAACTACAGAATAAGAATCCCAATAAGGGCCTCCCGAAATAGCACATTCACCCATTGCAATAACCCACTTTGGTTCTGGCATTTGTTCATATAATGTTTTTAACTTGGGTCTAAGTTTTTCACATACTGGACCATTAACTATCAAAACATCACATTGCCGAGGAGATGAGCGATAAACTAAACCTAGTCTATCTATATCATGATCAGGGGCTGAAGCTTGTCCCATCTCAATAGCGCAACACATTATACCAAAATGCAAAGGATGAGGTGAAAATCTTTGAGCATAATTGAAAATAGGTCTAGTTACTCTATCAACAACCTCTCTAACACCTGTTGATTCAGCTACATTGTATACTGCATCATCAATCCACTTCAGTAGCTGATCTGATCTAAGAACTAACCAATCGCCTGCAGGAGGATCTTCCATTATTTTAGTTGAATCTGTAGTTTTAGAACCTAAACCCTTTCGGAGACTTGGATTGCCTCGTATTTTTTCTCTACTCATATCCATATCACATCCTCTTTCCTAAAAGCATACCACAAACCTAATAGTGTTAGAAGTAAAAATAACAACATAACTACTTTTGCAGCTACCGCTAAAATCAAATAAACCTGAACCCATAATATTAGAAACACCACAACTAAGTCAAATACCAAAAACAAAATTGCAAACATATAATATTGAAAATGAAATTGGATGTGAGCTTCGCCCATTGGCACTTCACCACACTCATATGTTGAATTTTTGAGAGCATTATCATTATGGGGTCGGAAGAACCTTCCGATAAAAAATGTCATTATAGGAAAAGACAACGCAATAAGCGCAAAAATTCCTATAGGAACGTACTCATGTCCAAGCACATTAACCCTGTTGTCAATCCCTATTAAAAGAGTTAGGGCTAATGACAATATCAAAAAACATAAAATGCTTAATAAATAGCCCTATTCTAGATAAATCCTAAAAGGTATTAAGATGGCAGGAGATTACAAGAGAATTACCACTAATGTTTTACACGAAATGAAACAAAATGGTGAAAAAATATCTATGCTTACTTCTTATGATTATACACTTGCTAAAATTGTAGATAATGCTGGTGTTGATGTTATCTTAGTAGGAGATTCTGCATCAAATGTTATGGCAGGACACGAAACTACTCTGCCTATTACATTAGACAACATGATATATCATGCAAGTTCTGTTGTACGGGCTGTAAAAAGAGCCTTAGTGGTTGTAGATTTACCATTTGGATCTTATCAAGGTGATTCTAAAAGAGCTTTAGAATCATCTATTCGAATAATGAAAGAATCTGGTGCACATGCTGTGAAATTAGAAGGTGGTTCCGAAATTATTGAATCTATTGAAAGAATTCTTACTGCTGGAATACCAGTAATGGGTCACTTAGGATTAACACCACAATCTATCTATAAGTTTGGAACATATACAGTTAGAGCTAAAGAAGATAAGGAAGCTAAAAAATTATTAAAAGATGTAAGATTACTGGAAAAAGTGGGATGTTTCTCAATTGTTCTAGAAAAAATCCCATCGAAACTAGCTAGAAAAGTAAGTAGATCAGTTACTCTACCAGTTATAGGAATCGGAGCTGGAGCTGAAGTAGACGGACAAGTACTTGTTTTACATGACATGCTGGGTATGACTCATGAATTTAATCCTCGATTTCTAAGAAGATATCTGAATTTATTCAAAGATATTAGTACTGCAGTAGAAAAATATATTAATGATGTCAAGACCAGCAAATTTCCAAATGATAAAGAACAATATTAGATTACTCAATATTGAGTAGATACCCATTATATTTTATTGAAGACCCGATAGAATTCTGTGTTTCCTAAGATCATATTGAATTGTGCAGCATCAGCTGATGGGAAAATTGCATTACCAAATAGAAAAAAAATAGCCCTATCCAGCAATATTGATTTTAAAAGAGTTGATAAATTAAGAAAAAAATGTGACGCTATATTGGTAGGTATTGGCACTATTATAGAAGATAATCCTTCACTAACAATTAAAGAAAAAGAACAACAAACTCAAAATCCCATTAGAATAGTATTAGATACTCAATTTCGTACTCCCAAAAATGCGCAAGTATTGGATAATAAAAGTAAGACTATTATTGCTATTGGACAGAATACTAAGATAAATAAAGTACAGAATGCCGAGATAATAAGATGTGGAGATGAGGAAATTGATCTTCCTAGATTACTATCAAAATTGAAAGAGAAAGGAATAAAAACACTTTTAGTAGAAGGAGGGGAAACTGTAATGTGGTCTTTCTTAAAAAACAGCCTTTTTGATGAATTCTATATATTCATATCAAATATTATCGTTGGAGGAAAACATACTCCAACTATTGCTGGAGGAGAAGGTAACACCGACCTCAACACTATCCTTAAACTTCAACTTCAGAGTGTTGATAAAGTAAACAATGGTGTACTGATAAAATATGTCCCTGCAAAATAAAGGAAAAAACATATGAGAGTTGCAGTTATGGCCTCTGGAAGAGGAAGTAACTTTCAAGCAATTATAGACTCTGCCGATAGAGGTGAAATACCTCATGTTGCCATTGAACATTTAATTGTTAATAATAACAAAGCTTATGCTATTGATATAGCAAAAAAACATAACATAAATTACACCATAATTGAATCAAAAGGAAAAAATAGAAAAGATTTCGATGATGAAGCACTTAAATTACTTAAAGCTCAAAAAATAGAAATCATCGTTTTAGCTGGTTTTATGAGAATCTTAACTCCTGTTTTTATTAATACTTACAAAAATAAAATAATCAATATCCATCCTTCCTTACTCCCTTCATTTCCAGGAGCTCATGCACAACGTGATGCCATTCTGCACGGGGCTAAAATTAGCGGTTGCACAGCACATTTAGTTGATGAAGGAATTGATTCAGGACCTATTATTATGCAAGACTGTGTGAACATAAATGAAACTGATACTGAAAAAAGTTTAGCAAGGAAAATACTAACCTTAGAACATGAGCTATTCCCAAAAGCAATAGAACTTCTTTGCTCTAATAAAATCGAACTTAATGGAAGAAATATTATCATCAAACCCGACTAATACTTTAAATACGGCACAGTCTGGCCGCCAACCTGACCTTGAAAACCTAGCGATGTCGCTGAAACAAATCACCCGAAAGAGCAATTCAGAACTAGTCAAAACTATAACTAGTTTGAAAGAAGCTTCACGCAAAAATGAGGCACCCATTTGGAAGAGCATTGCAAATCGTCTAGAAGGACCATCCCGAAATTGGCCCGTTGTTAATATTAGTAAACTTGAGTATAATATTAAAAAAAATGGAAAAGCAATTGTACCTGGTAAATTAATGGGAAGTGGTCGGCTTACAAAAAAGATTACAGTTACTGCCTATAGCTTTACTAAATCGGCCTCCGAAAAGATAACACAAGCTGGTGGTAAATGCGTAACCTATAGTGATTTTATTAAATCAAACCCAAAAGGTAAAGATGTAATGGTGATTGGATAATGAAGATTATTGATGCAAGCAACTGTATTATGGGTAGATTAGCAAGTTCTGTTGCTAAAAGTTTATTGAATGGTGAACAAGTACACATAATAAATGCTGAACAAGCAGTAATATCTGGAACCAAAGACAGGATACTCAATGAATATATTGCCAAACGAAATTTAAATCATCCACGGAAAGGACCTTTTTATCCAAGAATGCCTCATTTGATGCTTAAAAGAGCTGTAAGAGGAATGATTCCTTATCAAAAACCAAAAGGTAGAGAAGCATTCAAAAGATTAAGAATTGATATAGGTAAACCAAGGGAAATTAAGAAAGATAATATTAAGACTATAGACAAAGCAAAAATGAATAATTATACAAATTATATCACCTTAGGTGAAGTATCAAAAGTATTAGGAGCAAAATTTAATGGTTAAGATAATTCATACAAGCGGTAAAAGGAAAACGGCAATTGCTAGAGCAACTTTAAGAACAGGTAAAGGCAGAGTTAGAATAAATAATAAACCTGTTGAATTTTACCAACCAGAATTAGCTCGCTTGAAAATTCAGGAACCCTTAGAACTTGCAAGTAAGCAAGCAAATCGAGTAGACATCAATATAAGTGTTGCTGGTGGTGGAGTCATGGGCCAAGCTGAAGCCTCAAGAACGGCTATAGCTCGAGGTATTATCAAATGGTTTGAAGATGAAAAGCTGCAACAACTATTCCAAAATTATGATCGAGCATTATTAGTCAATGATACTAGACGAAAAGAACCAAAACACCCAATGGGTCGTGGAGCACGTAAAAAGAGGCAGAAATCTTACAGGTGATTTACTATGTTAGTTCCAGTTAGATGTTTCAGTTGTAATAAAGTGGTTGGAGGTCTCTATGAAGAATTTATAGAGAGACAAGAAGCTGGAGAAAACCCAGCTGAGATAATGGATTCTTTAGGACTCGAAAGATACTGTTGTAGAAAAATATTTGTTTCTCATCTAGATTTAATAGATGAACTCCTACCTTACGGCTAATTTTTAAATTATTAGGTATATGGGTACTAAGAAAAAGGGCTCGTGGGGTAGCTTGGCATCCTTGTACCTTGGGGTGGTATAGACTCCAGTTCAAATCTGGGCGGGCCCACCATCTGCTAAATACAATGATCCAATAATCCCTGAATCTTGACCTAAACCAGGTTCACAAATTAATTCAGATAAATCTACAAGTGGAGTATAATTATTCCATAATCTTCTAATATAAGAACGAATCTTAGAATAAAGATGAGTTTGTTTCATAACACCGCCTCCTAAAATTATTTTATCAGGAGAATGATTTGCAATTATAGATATAAGACCATATGCAATTAATTCGGCTTCCTTATCCCAAGCAACATGATGTTCCGGTATTTCTGAACTATTTAAATTCCATCTATTCTCAATTGCAGGACCACTAGCTAAACCTTCCCAACAATCTCCATGAATTTTACAAACCCCTGTGATATTATCATGATTAGGTATACTAATATGACCAATTTCAAGGTGAAAATTACCAATATAAGGCCTACCAGAAACCAAGACACCACCACCAATACCTGTTCCAATAGTAAGATAAACTATATTCTTAAATTTGTTTCCAGCTCCATAATAATATTCTCCAATCGCTGCTGCATTAACATCAGTATCCATTATAATTTTTGCACTAATATTCTCTGAAAATTCAGTGAAAATATTAACCCCTCTCCATCCTTTTTTGCTTTCCGATACTAAAAGGCCATAATCTTTTGACTTTTTATCGATATTTATTGGACCGAATGTCCCCACTCCTATACTTTCTATCTCAAAATTATTAAAAAATTTAAAAATCTCTGGAAGTGTAAATTCAGGTCTCTCTGTAGATATTATTTTTCTCTCTCTGATCTCTGTAGGACTCTTACCTACAGCAAGAATACATTTTGTCCCTCCAAGTTCAGCACCACCAATCACAATTTGACTCTCTGCTTCTTAGGTCCACCTTTTTTGTATCTGCTAAAATGCTTTTTTGCCTTCTTATCGCCCTTTGTAACTCTTTTCTTTTTCTGGACTTCAGGCTCTTCTACCATATATACGTAGAATAAGAGCGATATTAAATGGTGCGGGGGGAGGGATTTGAACCCTCGCACCACTAAGGACTGGGACCTAAACCCAGCGCAATTGGCCTGGCTATGCGACCCCCGCTTCAAAACGTCTGAACCGCACATTTAATAATAGAATTGGTCATGCAATGTTATGTTCAAAGACGTGAAAAAAAAAGCTGAACAGAAAAGTGAACTGTTAAAAGAAAAAGGAAACGAAGCAAAAAATGCCAGCTTAACCCTTGGGAATAAAGTAATTGACACTGCTAAAAGTGTAGGTGATACTGCCTCCGAAATTGCAACAGGGGCTGTAGAAACAGCCTCAACAGTAGTGACCAGTGCTGGAAAAATTGCAACCGGTGCCATAAATTCATTAATTATCAAGATAGCGACTAAAATAGTAGTAAAATCAATGAAGAAGGCAAGCCAAAAGGGAACCAACTACATATATAATGATGAAAAATATCAAGGATTTATTAATAAAACCTGGGAAATTCTTCCCTTACCAGTCAGACTAGTTGGTAAAGAAACACTAAATTTTAATGATACTATGTTCTTCCTCCGAAATAGTGTTTTCGGAACTGATAATAAAGAATTAACTGTAAATAAAGAAGATGAAGGACTAATAAAGAAAAGTATTAAAGCTATGTTCAAGTGAACGAAAATGACCGTAATATCCTGTGAGCAATTATCTAAAAAATATGATGACTTCTTAGCATTAGATGATATTAATCTAGAAATTGAGAAGGGTGACTTTTTTGGTTTATTAGGGCCAAATGGTGCTGGAAAGACAACATTGCTAAAAATTCTTACGGGACAATTAAAGCCTACAACAGGAATGGCTAATGTATCTGGAATTGATATTCAAAAAGAAATATTAGAAGTCAAAAAGAAAATTTCCATAGTTCCCGAACAAGAATCACCTCCAAGTTTTTTGACGCCAAGAGAAGTACTTGAAATGGTGTGTTCAATTCGAGAAATAAAAAACCCAGAAATAGAAAAATGGATTGGATTTTTTGAATTAGAAGAAATGGAAGGAAAAGTATGTCGTAACTTATCAAGAGGACAAAGACAGAAAGTTATGTTAGGAGCTGCATTTATAGCTAAGACTAATATAATGTTTCTAGATGAACCCTTCATCAATTTAGATCCTATAGTACAAACTAAAGTACGAGATTGGTTAATAGATTATGTTAAGTGTGGAGGGACTGTTTTCCTAAATACGCATTTGTTAGAAAATGCTCAAAGATTATGTAACAAAGCTGCAATAATACATAATGGTAAAATTCAGTCAATAATTTCGTTAAAAGATTTAAAACGACAAGACATAAACTTGGAACAATTATTCCATGAAATAATAACATGAATAAATTAATCATATACAGAATGCTCCAAGAAGAAATTAGATTAAATACTAGTTTTGCAAGCGGAAAAGGATTTTATTCATTTCCCCTTTTAGTTGTGTTTTCAGGTTTTTTAGCTGTTATTTTTTCTGATGAAATAATCTCAGATATAGGTTATTTAGATTTTTTAAAAATAATGCATATCAGCTTAATTTTCTATGGCTTATTTGCAGGAGCCTTAGCTTTCTTTGGAAGTGAATTTCTAGAAAGAATCTTTGGTTATCTAGGCCTAATAATTGGCTTACCAACAACACAACCAATAAGTCAACGCAAAATTACATTTTTATATTTTATAAAAGAACTAATTTTTTACTCTATATTTACATTACTACCTGCGCTCATAGGTGGCCTTGTTGGTAGCTATGTGAATGGACTTGAAATGGAAAATGTTTTAAAATTTAGCTTTACTTTATTTACTTCATTCAGTCTTGGTCTTGCCTTATCATACCTTCTTTCAAGCTTGTATAGAAAATCCCTAAAATCGGCTATAATAGGTACGGCCCTCACTATCTTAATTTATATTTCTTTATTTAATAGAATAGCGTTAACACCAGCACTTGAATGGTACCTTAATAATAATATTAATTATTTAATTTTAAGTTTAACTCTTCCCATAGCTGTATCTTTACTAGCTACTATTCTAATAACTAATTTCTATGAAACAGGAACTATTAAAACAATAGGATACAAAAACCGATTTAAAGAGTATACTGAGAAATTTAGATGGGCTAAGAAATTGTCTGCACCACCTATTATCTCTAAAGAAAGAATTGATTTATCAAGAAGTAAAACAGGTACAAAAATGTTTTTTTCGTTCCTATTCCCTCTTGCATTCCTAACATTTTTAAATTGGTTTATAGATAAAGGATTGCCAATTCAAGTAGATTTCAACACAATCTTTTATGGAGTAATGATTGGCTTTTTTGGAACTATGCTTTATTCATGGCTAAATACTATTGATAGTCCTAACTTTTATTCTACATTACCCGTAACTGTCTCAGAAATAATAAGAGCCCGATTAGTATTGTTTCTTACTATTACTTGGTGGATCCCCTTAATATTCATGATTCTCATTTCATATATGAGTTCAGAGCTAAATTTACTACCAATTGGAATTATTGTTATGATTACTGTGGGAGTTTATATTGTAAATTATACTGCACTGTCCACAGGTCTAAGAACAAATTCAGCTCTTTTTGACGCAGTTATTTTCATCAAATTCTTCTTCATATCAGTACCTCCAATGATTGCTATGACTATTTTAAGCCTAGCAATTAAATATAGTCCTTCAACCATGTTAATAGCTTTATCAATTATTTGCGGTTTTCTTACTATGCTGAGCATTGTCTTCTATAATAAAATTGAATCCAAATGGAAAAATGAGCCTTTTGATTAGCCATATATAGCTATGCCAAATAATTATACAATGTCTTCAAAAGCTGAACCTAAAAAAAAAGCTCCTCGCAAAAATGAAATACGAAGGCCAAATAAAAGAAGATTTAGAATTAACAAAAAATTAGAAGGAAAAACCGGAATTATATTTGTAGGTTCTGAAGACCCCTTCCTCTACTTCCCAGATATGATGTCCTATTTTAGCAGAGATGAAATTGATAATATTAAACTCAAAGCAAGAGGAAAAGCTATCTCAAATGCTGTCAATGTCGCAGAACAATTTAAGAATCGCTTCAAAAAAGAATTTGATACAAAAGTAACTAATGTCAATATTGGAACTGAAGACGTTCCTAGAAAAGATAAAAAAGGAACATTTAAGATGTCCTTTATAGACATTGAACTTTCAGCAACAGAAAATGAAAAGAAAAGCTAATCGTAAGATCTTGTATCAACCATATTACGATAATCTGCAGAGGGGATGACTCTTAGATGACCCTCAAATTCAGTATTGTAAGCAGACTCATCAATTTTACAAAGTGCAATAGCTAAAGCCGATACCTCTGAGTGAGGCTGATTACCTATTGATATATTATAATCGGCATACTCAAAAATCCAGGGAGGGACTTTTTCAGCACCCACCACAAACAATATATCTGATTTCTCTTTACGAATATCCTCAATAAAATCATCTAAAGGTAAACCAAACATTGTTAAATGAACTATTTTACCATCCCAATTCTTTACAAATTTCTTCGGATTTAATACGATCTCAATTTCAAAATCGCCTCCAAACTTTTCCACAACATCACTAACGGTACTTACAACCCTGCTATCAGGTTTAGAAAGAAATATTTTACTAGCTCCAAAAGCTCTAGCAGTTAAAGAAACATGTGTTGTAATTCTTTTATCTCTTTCAGGACGATGACCCATTCTTAAAACAAAAAAATCACTCATCTTTACTTACTTTTCAGATATAACCGTATCATTAATCTCATCGAAACTATGATCATTAACCCTTTCACGAATACTATCATGAACTAAAAGACCAATAAAGGCAAGAACAATACCTGCCAAAATATATTGTGCATTTCTTGAATCAAAATTATTAAGAACGAAAATATCATTTAATATTTCTACTATTCCAGCAGCTATAAGCCCCATACTAGAAACTGTAAAAATAAAACGTACGATATTAATATTGAATAAGCCATCCCGCAAATATGAATCAATAGTCCGTGCAATTTCAATAAGTATCACTGAAGCTAAGAGAAGTAAAAGAATACCATCTAAAGACAAAAAAGCTAAAACCATTGCTAAAATACCCTCATTAGATACTTCTTGCATCTGATCAAGACCCTGAAGAATAGCAACAATCATCAAAAGTGAGGCAACTAACCAAGCATAGGAATAAAATGCAACACGTTCACTTGTTACCGTTAATAATTCTGTGTAAAAATTTCTAATAGCTTCCTCCCAACCGGCTACTTTAATAAGCATATAACCACCTAAAACTACCCATATTACTCCTGATGCAAGTTCTTTATGACCAAACCACGTCATCAAACCCCAAACAAACATAACTAATGCCACAGGTAATATGAATTGTCTCTGAATCTTGGGATCTTCCATTTTGTGAATAATTGTGTATAATGTATCTTCAATAGGTCTAGACTGTTGAACAACAACCATTCTCGTAGAATCAATTCGAAGTCTCGAACGAATAATAGGCTCAAGTTCTCTATCCTCTGCTCCATCACTAACTAAGATAGCTTTTGTCGCCTTTGTTTTAACAATTACTTGATCCAGTATATTAGCAATCTTCATATCTGATTTTGTACCAACTCGAACATCACCACATATTGTAACTACTTCAACATCGGGATCTGATTCTAATAATTGATCATAAGCACTAATAGCCGCCAACATAGTATTGGTATCACTTTCTTCGGGATCTGCCAAACCTAATTCTAAAGCTGCCTTGACATTAGCTTCACGACCAAGAACTGGACTTCGGATTCCAGTCTTACGACCCAAATCATTGTCGCGATCTATGGCAATTACTAGAAGACCCATAGTTCGTACTGGATTATTGAGTATATAATTGTTACTTTCATACGATTCTTTAAATATTAGCATTTATGACGCCAAATCTACCTCTAAGGAGATATATGGCTGAGTTCAAAACCGTAATAGCAGATCCAAAGAACAAAATGGCTTACCAAAAAGTTCTTTCAGAAGACAAGTCTAATGCACTAGTTGGCAAATCAGTTGGTGAAGAAATAGATGGAATATTCTTAGACTTACCAGGATATAGACTAAAGATTACTGGCGGATCAGATAAATCAGGAGTGCCTATGAGAGGAGATATAGATGGCAATCAAAGAAGAAGACTTCTTGTTAGAAAGTCCGTTGGTTTCAAACCAACTAAGGATGGCCAACGAAAAAGAAAACTGATTCGGGGAAGAGATGTAAGTGGAGATATCTCTCAAATAAATTTTAAAGTAGTTGAATACGGGCCAAAAACATTAGAGGATTTACTAAAGCCTGCGGAGGCATAAGGTGACTGCGGCTTCACAGTCCGAAATAAATATCGGAATGGTGGGACATGTTGACCATGGAAAAACTACCCTTACTCAGGCCTTAACAGGAAAATGGACTGACCAACACAGTGAAGAAATGAAAAGGGGCATATCCATAAAATTAGGATATGCAGATGCTGACTTCTATAAAATTAGTTTGAAAAACGGCAAAAAATATTATACTTCGGAACCTGATAAAGAACTATTTAACGACGGGAAAAAAGAACATATAAGAAGAGTAAGTTTTGTTGATGCGCCTGGCCATGAAACATTGATGGCAGTTATGCTAAGTGGAGCTGCAATAATGGATGCTGCAATACTAATAATCGCAGCTAATGAAAAATGCCCCCAACCTCAAACACGTGAACATCTCTCTGCCTTAGAGATTATGGGTTTTGATAAATTTATTATTGTTCAAAGTAAAATTGATGTTTGCTCAAAAGAAAGAACTTTGGAATCTTATAAAGAAATTAAGACGTTTCTAAAAGGTTCCTTATTAGAGAATGCCCCCATAATCCCGGTTTCAGCGCATCATGGAAGAAATATTGATTTATTAATTGAAGTAATTAGTAAAACATTTCCAACACCTAAAAAAGATATTAAAGATAATTTCCAAATGAATATCGCTAGATCATTTGACATAAACAAACCAGGCACGTTACCACAAAAAATAAAAGGCGGGGTACTAGGTGGAACTATTAGTAAAGGGCAAGTTAGAATTGGTGACAAAATTGAGATTAGACCTGGAAGAACAACTAAGAAAGGACTCGAACCTATTATGACTGAAGTTAATAGCCTTCATAGTGGATTATCAAGAGAAAACATTGCACCAGGAGGACTAGTTTCCATTGGCACTAGCTTGGATCCTGCAATGACAAAATCAGATTCACTAATCGGTAATATTATTGGAAAACCAAGAACATTACCGCCTGTTTGGAATAAATTTAAAATTGAAGCTTATTTATTAGAAAGAGTTGTTGGTACTAAAAATATACAAGACGTAGAAGAACTCAAAACCAAAGAGCCCTTAATGATTACTGTTGGAACAAGAACAACCGTTGGAATACCGATTACAGTAAAAGATAATATTGTAGATATTAATCTTACAATACCTGTTTGTGCACCAATTGGACAACGAATAGCACTGAGCAGAAGAGTAGATGGAAAATGGCACTTAATAGGATATGGAATTATTAAGAAATGAAAACCATTTTACCAGATACAAATATAATTTTATGGACTTTTAATGGCGGACCTCATTTTAAGGATGAGATTGAAAGAATAGCACCTCATTACAAAATAAGGATACCCAGCTGCATAATTTCTGAACTTAAAAAATTAAATAACAAACAATCCAAAGCAGCATTACAACTCTGTGAAAACATTGAAACCATCAATATTGGTGAAGGATATGCTGATAAAATGCTAATCACAGCAGCAAGAAAAGGATATCTTATCGCTACAAATGATAAAGAAATACTGAAAGAACTTAAAGAAGAAAAAATAAATGCACTAAGGATAAGAGAAAAAAATAAACTAATGTATACTGAAGGGGAAATATGAATAAAATTCCATTGTTCCCTGTGAAAAAATTAACTGACAAGCAAGATAAAAGAAAAACTGAATTATTAAGCAATCCTGTTTCTCAAATTTCAATCAAAGATAATGGAGATTTAACTCAATTAGTTGATAACTTTGCAAATACAAGTTTTCAAGCTAGAAATCTTGGAAAAGCTTCACAATTATACTATAAGCAAATTAGGAAAGGAAACACAATTATCTGGTCATTAGCAGGGAGTATATTCAGTGCAGGACTTCGCCAAATAGTTATAGATTCTCTAAATTCAAAATTAGTTGATGTTTTAGTTTGTACCGGGGCCTTATTTGAACAAGATATGTTGGAAGCTCTAGGACATCACCATTACATATGTAAACCTGAACAAAATGATGGAGAATTACACGAATTATACATTGATAGAGTATATGATCATTTACTAGATGAGCTTGCTCTTCAGCAAGTCGATATGACATTTAAAGAAATTGCAAAAGAAATGCCTGTAAAACATTATTCTAGTAGAGAATTCATGAGATATTGTGGAAATTGGCTCAGCAAGACAGAAAACATAAAAAATAGCGTTATGCAAACTGCATACGAAAATAATGTCCCTATATTTATTCCAGCCATTAATGATAGTTCAATTGGTATTGGAATTGCAATGCAACAAAATGAAAACAAAAATACTATGAGTATTGACTCTATTAAGGATTTGAGAGAAATTGCCTTAATGAAGGATAAGGCTGGTGATACTGGTATTGTAGTTATTGGCGGTGGTGTTCCAAAGAATTATTCTCAAGATGCAGTAGTTATGGCACAAATGTTAGGATACCATGTAAACAAACATAAATTTGGAATTCAGATAAGTACTGCTGATGTTCGCGATGGTGGATTATCTGGTTCGACTCTCAAAGAAGCAATATCATGGGGTAAAAATGATAAAAAAATGAAAGAAGTAATGGTATGGGGAGAAGCTACTGTTTATTTTCCTTTAATGATGAATTATGTTTATTGTAAAATGAAGAATGAAAAGAGAAAAACTCGGGAATTGACAAAATATTTTGAATCGAACTAATATAAATACAACCATAATGTAAATATAATACAATCATAAAGAATACAGGAAAATCATGGGAAAAGGATACAGACAACAATTGCCAGATAGAGACCCTCAAGAAACTGAAGAGTGGATTGAATCAATAGCTTCTATAATTGAGATAAAAGGAGATGAAAGAGCCCGTTATTTACTTCAAACCTTAATACGGGAAGCAAGAGATAGAAATATCACCATTCCTCTTTTGACAAATAGCCCCTATGTTAATACAATCCCTCCTGAATCTGAACCAGAATATCCCGGAAATCAACTCATTGAAAAAAAAATAAGACGTATTATCAGATGGAACGCCGCAATGATGGTTTCAAAAGCTAACAAAAAATATACTGGTTTAGGTGGACACATTTCTACTTATGCCTCAGCTGCAAGCTTGTATGAGGTTGGCTTCCACCACTTTTTCAAAGGAAAAAAAAACGGTATTGGAGATTTTATATATTTTCAAGGACATGCATCCCCTGGTATTTATTCAAGGGCATATCTAGAAGGAAGACTAAATGAAAGCCAATTAGACCATTTTAGGCGTGAGGCCTTTACTGATGGTCTTTCAAGTTATCCTCATCCAAGACTTATGCCTGAATTTTGGGAATTTCCTACAGTCTCAATGGGACTGGGGCCCACCAATGCAATATATCATGCAAGATTTCTCCGATATCTAAACCATAGAGGAATCATAGATACCTCTAATAGCAGAGTTTGGGCCTTCTTAGGGGATGGAGAATGTGATGAACCTGAAACATTACATGCATTACATTTAGCCCATAGAGAAAAGCTTGATAACTTAACTTTTATTATAAATTGTAACCTTCAACGATTAGATGGACCTGTGAGAGGAAATGGGAAGATAATACAAGAACTAGAAGCTATATTCAGAGGATCTGGATGGAATGTTTTAAAAGTTTTATGGGGAAAAGATTGGGATTCTTTATTACAAAAAGATGAAATGGGATATCTACTTCGTAAAATGGAAGATACAGTAGATGGAGACTATCAAAATTTAGCGGCATCATCTGGCGATTATATACGTAAAAAATTCTTTGGCCCCGAAACTGAATTAGCGAAATTAGTAGAACATATTCCCGATAATGAACTACCCAAATTAAGAAGAGGAGGTCATGATTCTTCAAAGATATATGCTGCATATAATGAAGCTGTAAATCATCGAAAACAACCAACTGTAATACTTGCTAAAACAATTAAAGGATGGACTTTGGGAAAGAATTTTGAAGCGAGAAATATGACACATCAAAAAAAGGGTTTAGACCAATCCGATTGGCAATACTTTAGAGATCTACTTGAAATACCTTTTACCGATTCAGAACTCGAAGAATTACCTTATTACAAACCTCCACCAGACAGTGAAGAAATTCAGTACTTAATAAATCAAAGGGAACAATTAGGAGGATTTTTACCTAAAAGAAAAGCCACCTACAGTGGCTTCCATATGCCTGATTCAAGCTGTTTTTCAGAATTTGATAAGGGAACTCCTAAAGGACAAGAAGTTTCGACGACCATGGCCTTCGTAAGATTATTAAGAAATTTAATGAAAGATGAAAAAATAGGAGATTTGATTGTCCCTATTGTTCCAGATGAAGCCCGAACTTTTGGAATGGAGGCTCTATTCACAGAATTTAAGATATATAATGCGCTAGGACAAACATATACACCTGTAGATTCAAAACTTTTATTGAGCTATAAAGAAGCTGAAAATGGCCAAATATTAGAAGAAGGAATCTCAGAAGCTGGTGCACTAAGTAGTTTTACGGCTGCAGGGACTGCATATTCTACTGTAGGAAAACCAACAATTCCATTTTATATTTATTACTCTATGTTTGGATTTCAAAGAGTCGGTGACCAAATATGGTGTGCAGCAGATTCAAGGACAAGAGGATTTTTGTTAGGTGCAACTGCAGGAAGAACGACATTGAATGGTGAAGGATTACAACACCAAGATGGTCATAGTTTACTGACCTCTTCAGCAATTCCAAATTGTTTATCATATGATCCTGCTTTTGCTTATGAAATAGGTATAATAATTAAGGAAGGTTTAAGAAGAATGTATAATAATAATGAGGATTTATTTTATTATTTAACATTATATAATGAAAATTATTCGATGCCAGAAATTCCTACTAATTGTAAGGAAGGTGTTATTAAAGGAATATACAAATTCAAAAACACAACAAAACCAAATGTAAGATTAATAGGGAGTGGGGCCATAATGCAACAAGTTTTGGAAGCACAACTTATTTTGAAAAATTTTGGAATAAACAGTGAAATTTGGAGTGCTACTAGTTTTGGAGAATTAAGAAGAGAAGCTATGAAATGTGAACGATGGAATCTATTAAATCCTACTCAGAAAGCAAAAATACCTTACATCTCAAAAACTCTTGGCAAAAAAGAAATAATTACTATTGCGGTAACTGATCATGTTAAATCAGTACCTGATATGATACAAAAATGGGTACCTGGTAGATACGTCACTTTAGGAACTGACGGATTTGGAAGAAGTGATACACGAGAAAATCTTAGAGAATTCTTCGAAATAAACAGTAATAACATTGCTGGAGCTGCAATAAGTGCCTTATTAACAGAAGAATATATTAGTACTACAAAAGCAAAAAAATATCTTGAAACTTTGAATTTAAGGCCTAACGCTAATGACCCATCGACAATTTAATAATTCTACATCATTCCAGGCGGCATTCCACCCATACCATCACTACCATCTGGTGCAGGCCCTTCAGGCTGTTTGGAAGCAATTACATCATCAATTCTTAAAATCATTGTAGCAACATCTGTAGCACTAGTCAAAGCTTGTGTCTTTACTCTAAGTGGTTCAACAACATTTCTTGAACGCATGTTTACTACTTTACCTGTGTAAGCATCCAATCCAGCATGAGCATTTCTCCCCTTTTTAGTATGAGCCTTGCGCAGTCCCATTAAAGTATCAATAACATCTAAACCTGCATTTTCAGCTAAAGTGATTGGCACCACTTCTACAGCCCTTGCAAAAGATTCAATCGCCATCTGTTCTCGACCGCCTATTCTAGGTGCAAATTTGCGTAATCTTAAAGCTAATTCAATTTCTGTGGCTCCTCCCCCTGTAACTATTTTACCATCATGAACAACTAGTGAAACAACACCAATTGCATCGTCTAAATTACGCTCAATCTCATCAACAACATGCTCACTACCGCCCCTAACTAGAATTGAAACTGCTTTGGGATTCTTACAATCTGTTACGAAAGTCATATCATCATCACCAATTTTCTTAACTTCCACTAAACCTGCAAAACCTAAATCAGTTTTACTCATTGACTCCAAATTAGAAATAATACGACTTCCTGTAGCTTTGGCTAAAGCCTCAATATCTGACTTTTTCGCTCTACGAATAGCCATGATTCCAAATTTAGACAAATAATGTTGTGCCAAATCATCAATACCCTTCTGACAAATTAATACATTTGCTCCTGTCTTATTTATATTATCTACCATCTTCTTGATAGTTGCTTCTTCCTGATCCAAAAAAGCCTGAATTTGAGAAGGATCATTTATTTGAATCTTAGATTCAACTTCCGTTTTCTTTATTTCAAGAGCTGCATCAATTAAAGCCACTTTAGCATTAGAAAATTTCCTTGGCATGCTAGTATTAACTGGTTCTTTATCCAATATAATTCCTGATATTAACGCAGTATCTGAAATAGAACCTCCTTGCTTCTTTTGAATTTTAATATTATCTCTATCCACTTGAGTTAAGTCACCTTTACCTTCTACTACTAATCTAACTGATTTAACTGTCAGATCTGCTAAAAAACCCGCATTGGTTTCAGAAGATTTACCTGTCATTGAAGTTACTGCAATTGCCTTTAATGTAGAAGTCTCACTACGCTTTATTGGTCTAGCAATCTTATCTAATATTGTAACAGATTCTTGCGAAGCTCTACGATAACCATTTGAAATAGCTGTAGGATGTACTCCTTTTTCTAATAGTTCTTCAGCATTCTTTAGTAATTCACCGGCAAGAATTACTGCAGTAGTAGTTCCATCACCACATTCGGAATCCTGTGTTTTAGCAACTTCAACAACCATCTTAGCTGCTGGGTGCTCTACTTCTACCTCCTTCAAGATAGTAACTCCATCATTAGTAATGACAACATCACCCATGGAATCTACCAACATCTTATCCATCCCTTTAGGGCCTAATGTAGACCTTACAGCTTCAGCAATAGCCTTGGCAGCTGCAATATTGTTTTGAGCGGCCTTACGACCACTGTCCCTTTTTGTTCCCTCTTTCAAAATAACTACCGGTGTATTTCCTGGAATCATAATATCACAAAATAATCATTTTGGAGTAGTTATATAAAAATACGCCCAAAAAACTTAGAAAATGCCCAAAAAGATTAAAGATAATACCACTGCGCTCACAATTGAACAAAAATTAACGCCACTATTTCCCAAAATACCTTGTTTTTCAAGCGTAGCGCCTAATAATGAATCAATAATACTACCAAGAAAACCAAAAAATGCTGAAATATAAAGGAAATTTACTTCAAATGATAAATAAAAAGGATGATTTTCTTCAATTAGGAGAACAAAAGAAGCAAAAGATAGCATAGATATAGAAATTGCAGACAATAATGAGGCCAAAGTACCTTCAAAAGAAACGCCACCATCAGTACCAGGTTCTACTCTCTGTGTTGGATTGGTAATAAGAACTGGTGAAGGCGAGAGAACACCTATTTCACTAGCCATAGTATCAGCAGTAGCTGCAGCTACAGAAGTAGTAAATGCGACTAATGCTTGTTCAGGTTCTAAAAATCCTAGACTATAGACAACAGCTATCAAAGCAGGTACAATTCCGTTAGAAATTACATTAGATGCACCACGTGTACCCTCATCACTTTCTTCAACACCTAAAGCTTTTTTGTATACTATAGCAAATCTCGTAGATAAGAAAGAACTACCAACAAAAATTAATAGTAATAATAACCAAGTCAAATGCCCCAAAGTGCCACTAATAAAACATATAAGAAAGGCTAAGACAGAGCCACCTTGATCCAAAACTTTTTTCTTAAATGCAATCATAGAAATCAACAAACTAATAATAACAATCATTATGATTGTAGTAATATCAGGTACAATTATATCTCCAATCAAGAAAGAAACCTCACGGCATCCTCAAAATGAACTTGGAATTCTTTCTTTATTTCATTTAAACGAGAATAATTTTTAGCCTCGACAAACATGCGAATGACTGGCTGTGTATTAGATGGACGAAGTAAAACCCAGCCATCATCTAACCATATCTTCACCCCATCAATAGTTTCAACTTTATAACCCATACCTAAGAAGGTCCTTTCTAAATGCTCATTAACTTTGAATTTTATTGAATCAAGACAATTAAACTTCAATTCCTCATAGGGATATGAAGGAATCTCATCAGATAAATCAGCCAGTGACTGATTTGAATTAGATAAATGCTCAACTAACTTTAAACTAAAAATAAGAGGATCATCAAAAATAAATTCCGTTAAACCAGGTGCAAAGAAATGTGCAGATATCTCCATTGCTATAGCTGCGTTATGTTTCTTTAATTCTTCACAAACAAATACATCTCCAACTCGAATCCAGATTAATTCACCACCGATTTTAGGTATCTCCTTCTCCAAAATCATCGAACATGGTACTCCTGCTAAAACTTTGTTTGAATCAGGTTTTATCAGACTTTTAGAAGTAATTATACCTATTTTTTCTGCAGATACCGCTCGGGCCCTATTATCTATAAAAACACAACGATCTGCATCACCATCAAAGGCTATTCCAAGATCATATTCACCTTTCTTCATTAAAGCAATAAGGTCACCAAGATTTTTTGGAGCTGGCTCTGAAGGTCGATTAGGGAAATTGCCATCGGGTTCATTATTTATGCTAAAAGTTTCGGCTCCGAACTCTTGGAAAAGTCTCTCAATAATAACACAACCGACACCATTACCAGGATCAAGCGCCACTCGCATCCCTTCAACACTACCCACTTTATCAGACACAAAATTGACATAAGTTTCTAAGACTTCATTCGTAGAAAGTCTATTTATTTTTCCAACTGTATCTGATTCTACTAATTCATCTTCAAAAAAGATTCTTTTAATCTCAATATTTCCCTCAGTATAACCAGTACCATCAGAATGTCTGAAGCGAATTCCATTGTATTCTGCAGGATTATGGCTTGCGGTAATGTAAACTCCAGCCAAGTAAGGATTAGATGTTGACTTAGCCTTCCATGTGACAAAATTTGCAATAGGTATTGGCACCATTCCAATTATATCAACATTAAAACCAGCCTTAGAAATTCCAGTGGCCACTGCTTCCTGTAATTCAGGTGAACTTACACGAGCATCACATCCTATTGAAATTGTCCCTTTGGTGTGCTTTTCCGCCAAAAAATTACCAAATACTAAACCTACTCTTTCACCTATATTTGCATCAAGTTCTTCTCCATAAACTCCGCGAATATCGTAGGCTCTAAATATATCTTGAGAAATATTCATTATTCTCCTATTTAGGACAGTTTAAAAGAAACACTCTTAATAGACACTATAATTCCCTCTCTATGGCATTAACCGAATCAACCATGGTAAAATTGGGCTCTGACGCACCATATTTTAATTTACCTGATACGAAGGGAAATAATATTTCACTTAATAATTTTAAATCTGAAACTTTAGTTGTTATTTTTACATGCAACCATTGCCCATATGCTAAAGCTGTCGAGGATCGTCTAATTTCTCTTGGAAATAATTACAAAGGAAAGGCTGATTTTGTATTAATTAGTTCTAATGATGTAGCAAATTATCCTGATGATTCACCTGCAAAAATGGCTGAAAAACATAAATCAAAAGGTTACCCTTTTCCATATCTATTTGATGAGACTCAAGACGTGGCAAAGGCATACAATGCAGTATGTACTCCAGATATTTTCCTTTACAATAAAGATAGAAAATTGGAATACAGAGGAAGATTAGATGATAATTGGCAACAACCTCATAACGTAACTCGTGAAGATTTGAAAATGGCAATTGATGCAGTCTTAGGCGGTAACAAAATCAAATTTAACCAGATACCATCAATGGGTTGTAATATCAAGTGGAAATAAGCTCAGTCTTCTTCATCGGCATCATCGTCAAAGTAGGACTGAACTCTCTCAATTTCCTTCTCAACCCTAGTATTAAGCTTTAGGACAAACATTGCCAGACCCATAACTAGGGCAGTAACAGCCACCGCTGTAATGTACATCCCCTTCAGAGTGCCATCATCACTATCTGGCATCAAATATGCTACTGTAGCATTAATCGTGTCCTTCCAGGCCAATGCCACTACTAGACCAAAAGCAGTCATTATCGAGGAAATAACAATTCCTCGTATATTCAATTTCTCAAAGTCTTCTTGGTTTATACCCATTATTCTTCCTCCGGAGTATTTAATTCTTCAAGTTTTAAGCTATAGACTGAAAACACATATAGGTCTGAATTCGACTTAATCCTTTCTACACAAGCTCCACACATTGGTTGAATGAAACCCTGGTTTTCTTCATGTTTATGCCTAAGATCTGCTTGATAACAATGTGATACCAAATATTCAGCATTAGCTGGCTGGTTTAATTTAGTCGGCGTCAAACCATGCACATCTACACACATTCTACAATACATTAGCTACTCCTAATTAACTGATTTACTAAAAGAGGGGCTATTATAATTATGCTAATTAATTTTAAATAAGACTAGTAAGTCGAAAAGTTATGGCAAAAGAAAAGAAAACTCAAGGTTTCCAATCCGCTGCAGGATTAATTAGGTACTTTGATGCTGAAGATAGCAATGCTATTCAAATATCAAGATGGGGTGTTCTTCTAAGTTGTATTCTAACTATAATAGTAGTAGAATTTGCAGCAAGAATTGACAGACTGTCTAGTGCCTACATATTAATTGTTGGTTTAATTGTTATAATATTAAATGAAATTAGAATAAGACGTTTAGACTCTATATAATTTTATTAATCGATAGCGCTAATCACAATTATAATGAAACTTTGTGATTCGTGTGGATTTGTTCTAAGCGAGAATGATGCTCAGTGCAAAAATTGTGCTATTCCTGTTCCTGGAAAAGAACAAATATTAAAACCAGAAAAAGTCTCTTTCATTACAGATAAAGAGCCACAACGTAAACTTATTTCTCCACTAGTTCAAAGAAGTTTAACGAGTTATATTCCCAAAAAAACAATTGTCCTTCTAATAGTTATTGGATTTGCATTTACACCCCAAGCCCAGAATTTACTGAAAGATAGTACCAATTACTGGGAAGAGATGAACACACCTTACTACAATATACCTGAAAGTATAGAATTGACTCTGGTAAGAAATTTCACAATTTATTTAGAAAATGAGGGGTCAGCTGAATATACACTTATTCTTAGTAAACCTGCAGATAGACCCTCATGGCCACAACAAGATCAGACTAGCAATAATCCCTGGCAAAAAATCAACAAATTAACTGTTAATCCGCAATATGAAGAAAATGAGATAGGAAGAATGGAATGGTCAAACCAAATAAGTGGTGACAATAGAAACTATGTAAATATTGAATATAAAATAACAGTAGACACAATAAGACCGGAATTAAAAATTGAAGACTCTGGCACTATAGAACAAATACCTGAGAGTTATGAAGCTTATTTACAAGATGAATGGTTAATAGAACCAAATTTAACAGTTGTAAGTGACTTAGCTGATAATATGACAGCAGGAACAGAAGGTAATGTTATTCATATCTTAGAAAATATTTACGATTATATTCAATCCAATTATATTTATCGTAAATCTTCAATACCAAAAAGTTGTCCTGATAGTATTAGCAGCGGTTATGGTGATTGCGATGATTTCTCAATTCTTTTCTCTTCAATTGCAAGAGCAGCAGGTATACCTACGTGGCTAGAACTAGGTAAGATACCTGCGTTTATTGATACAAGGAGTGGTTGCGATTTAAGAGATTGGGGAGGGCATGCATGGGTTAATGCACTTGTCCCATTAGCTGATGGGAGTATAACTACAGTAAGTATTGATTTATCAAACTCATATTTCATGTGGATGCCTCCATACCGAATTTCAGATTGGGTCGATGATGGAAATGGAGATAATTTATATTCATATTACTATTTATTTTCAAGCGAAGGTACAGCTAAAGCAACATATTTAGAAAATACATACGTTTCTAGCTGTGAAGCAAAAGGAAATCTAAAATTAGAAGAATTATGAAAATCCAAACATTCGAAAATTCGGATTTAGACTCCTTGATGATTTTTTTAGATGAAAATCTTAGCGAAAATTATAAAAGAACTGTTTTCCTGAATATTAAAAAAAAATGGCCAGAAGGGTTTTTGTTAGTAAAAAATAAAACAAAAATAATAGGTGTAGGATGTGGTGCCATCTTACCTAATGAGAAATTAAGAATATTAATTATTGCTTTAGAAAAGAAATACCAAGGAAAAGGACTAGGAAAAAAACTTATAGCTAAAATGATAGATGCAAGCCTTATTTTTGGTATAAGTAAAGTCACACTTGAAGTAAGAACAGACTCTGATGCTATAACTTTTTATCGTAAACTAGGATTCTCAAGTGTTGATGTACTTCCTTGTTATTATCAAGATGGATGTGACGGTATCGTCATGGAAAAACAATTATAACGTCAATTTGGACATATAAAAAACAGTGCAAAGCTTTTAATACTGGCCTAAATCCACACGAAACCCCACTAGGCCGGAGAGAAAAATGACTTCTAAAAGTGACAAAAAAAATGTTGATGAAATATCTGATTGCCCAGACTGTGGAAGCAACCATCTAAAACGAGATTACGACCATGCTGAAATAGTATGTGCTGACTGTGGACTAGTTTTAGAAGAAAATATTGTGGACACTGGACCTGAATGGAGAGCATTTGATATGCAACAAGAAAATGCATTAGCAAGAGCTGGACCTCCAATGTCTACTACTTTACCTGACAAAGGACTTTCAACCGAAATCTCACCAACAAACCGTGACTACTATGGAAGATCTATTTCTAACAGAAACCAATCCATGCTTTTCCGTATGAGAAAATGGCAAAGAAGAGCTAGAGCCTCCAAATCAGCAGAAAGAAATATGGCAGTAGCAATGAGAGAAATGCAGGCTGTAGCTACAAATTTAAAGTTACCAAGAAGAATTCAAGAAACTGCAGCTTTCATATATAGAAGAGCAATCCAAGAACAATCACTTAGTGGCAGAGCCATAGAAATGGTTGCCTGTGCAGCACTTTATGCAGCTTGTAGACAAGAAGGAGTACCAAGAACTCTAACTGAAATTAGTAGACACAGCAGATATTCTCGAAAGGAAATCTCAAGAACTTATCAAGTTATGGTCAAAGCTTTAAAAATGCATTCAATGCCGCCATTACCTGAAGATTACTTACCTCGAATATGTTCAAAATTAGAACTAACGCCTAAAGTTGAAGGAGCTGCAAGAGATTTACTAAGAGCAGCACAAGATGTACCTCTTACAAATTCAGTGCCTATCTCTTTAGCAGCTGCAGCTGTTTACATTGCTTCAATAGTCAATAACGAGAGAAGAAAGCAAAAAGATGTTGCAAGAGCTGCAGATTTAACTGAAGTTACTATCAGAAGTAGATACAAAGAAATGGCTCAGTTCTTAAATATAGATATTCATATTTAAGGTCCTTCGCATCCACAATAACGGATGATTAATGAACATATATACAGACGTTTCAACCACACTGTTGCCGCCTGTTTTGTAATATATTTCCTATTCCCACAATATATTTTAGGAATAAATAGAGGCTATTATCTATTTTTATTCTGGGTTTTAATTTTGGCTATAGAATATCTTAGACTGAATAAAGAGCTAAATGTATTGGGCATGAGAGAATATGAAAAGAAAAGATTAGCTAGTTTTGTATGGTTTGCTAGTGGAACATGTATAATATTAGGTATGTATGAAATAGGAGCTTTTCCGCAAAGTCTGGCAATAGCAACCATAATTATGGCTGCTTACACAGATCCTGCAATTGGTGAAGCTAATAAAAAATTTGGAGATAAAGGAGGAATGATTGCTGGACTCGCTTGTAGCTTTCTAATATTTCAAATAATTCTTGGAACCTTATTTTATTCTATACTTGGAAGCATAATTGCTGTAATCGCTGAAAAGCCAAAATTAAAATGGTTTGATGATGATCTGGCAATACAAATATTCCCCATAACAATTTTGACGATTCTATCTTTAATTGAAGGCGCCCCTTCTTTACCTCAAAATGTACTGGAGGAAAGCCTATGAAAATAACTGAACTTTATATTTACTTACTATACATCACTGTAATAATTTGTACAATATTATTTTTTGTTAAAGAACATTATATTATAGCTGGGTTACTTCTTTTAGGAAATAGCCTACCTGGCTATGCAATGGCAATTTCACTAATGGAGAAAAATGAAAATTAATTATCAACGCCGATGGGAACAGATAAGGAATAATCTCAATGATAAAGACGCTTTTGTAGCTGTACTACCTGGTAACACAAGATATCTTGCCAACTCCGAATCCCCACCTGGATGTCCTCCAGGATCTACTATGAATTTTGTAATAATACCTAAGAATAGCGAACCTATAGCAATTACTTCATCTTTAGAAGAATACAGATGCCGAGAAGAATCAGTTATTCAAGATATAAAATGTTGGACTATTTATCCTGATATAAAATCTGATGGAAAGACATCATTGGATGTATTAAAAAATACACTTAGTAAAGAAAAACTTGAAAAAGTATACATTGATAAGAAAATAGGACTCGGAAGAAAAATTAAGGCAACGCAAAATAATTATGTAACTGAAATGCGTGGTGTGAAATCTGAAGACGAATTGGAAAGAATTAAAAAAGCTATTAAGCAATCTGATAAAGGCCAAAATTTTGCACGAAATCTTGTTGAATGTGGAGAAGGTTTAACTGAAAGAGAAGTAAGAACTGAAATTGATTACTTTATGGGCAGAAATGGAATACAAGAGAATTCATTTAGTACCATTATAGCTTCAGGACCAAATTCAGCACATTCTCATCATTCAAACACCAGTCGGAAACTGAAAAAAGGCGATCCTGTCATATGTGATTTTGGTGTTTTTTGGGGCGGATACTGCTCAGATATAACTAGAACATACTTTGTTGGTAGTGAACCTAATACCAAATTAAAAGAGATATATGAAATAGTTTTAGAAGCAAATAAACGATCAATTAAAGCTTCAACTGAGGGTAATACAGGCCATAACATTGATAAAGCAGGAAGAGAATTCATAAGAAATAAAGGATACGGTCGAAACTTTGTACATGGAACTGGACATGGCTTTGGATTGGAAATACATGAATTCCCTTCACTGACTTATAAATCAAAAGTTATAGCTGCAAACTCAATGGCAGTTACAATTGAACCTGGAATTTATCTACCTGGGAAAGGTGGAATACGAATTGAAGATGATATCTTGATTAATGGTGATAAACCAAAGGTATTAACAAAAGCTAAAAAGGATCTATACTTATGATGGAAGCGGAATTAGTTGTTAGGCGCCTCCTAGAAAAGAAACCAAAAACAAGACAAGAAATACAATTAATCAAGTTAGAGGTAGCAAAAGAACATAAGTTTGCTGTAGTGCCCCCAAACAATCAAATTCTTGCCAAAATAGATTCTAAAAAACAACCTGAACTAACTAAACTATTGAGAGTCAAACCAATGCGAACAAGTGCAGGAGTTACTCCTATAGCTATTATGACGTCACCAGCGGCATGTCCACATGGGACATGTACTTACTGCCCTGGAGGGCCAACAAATGAAAGTCCACAATCTTATACGGGGCATGAGCCAGCAGCAAGAAGAGGGAAAAGGCACAATTATAATTCAAAATCACAAGTAAATGCAAGATTAGAACAATATGTTCGAAATGGGCACCCTACAGATAAAATTGAGATTATAATAATGGGAGGTACTTTTACAGCTAGGACTCCAGATTATCAAAAAGAATTTTTAACAGGAGCCTTTGAAACACTGAATGGCGAAAGATTACCTCTAGATAAAGCTCTACATCAAAATGCAAGTGCTAAACATAAGTGTGTAGCTTTGACCATGGAAACTAGACCTACTGAATGCAATCCCTGGACTGTATTTCAAATGCGAAAACAAGGTGCTACTAGAGTTGAAATTGGTGTTCAATGCCTTGATGATGGTGTTCATGACAAATTAAACCGTCAACAGAAAGTAGAGGACGTTATCAAAGCAACAAGAGCATTGAAAGAAGCTGGTCTGAAAGTAGTTTACCACATGATGCCTGGTTTACCTGGAATGACGCCGGAAACTGATTTAAGAGATTTCAAAAGGCTATTTGAAGAAGAAGATTTCCAACCAGATATGTTGAAATTATATCCAACCTTATTGGTAAAAGGATCGCCTCTATCGCGCAACCCTGGTGATTTTGTACCATATGATACAGAAACTGCAGCTAACGTTGTAGCTGATCTGAAAGAGATAGTACCCCCTTATGTTAGAATACAACGAATTCAAAGAGATATTCCAAAGCCACAGATAATTGCTGGAGTAATGAATTCAAACCTTAGGCAATATGCTAGAAGAGAATTGAAAGCTCGTGGAAAGAAATGTAAATGTATTAATTGTAGAGAACTTTGGAGAGCTCAAATAGACCCTAAATCTGCTGAACTTAAAGAAATCGAATACAAATCAAGTGGAGGGACTGAATACTTTATCTCTTATGAATCTGATTCAAAACTGTTAGCTTATCTAAGACTCAGATTAGATAATAATGCAACTGTTAGAGAGCTGAAAGTCACGGGTCAAGCTGCAGATATTGGGAAAACTGGAACAGGGGTACAGCATATGGGACTAGGAAGCAAATTAATGAGAATAGCTGAAGAAAAGGCAAAAGCTTACTCTAAAATTAGAGTTACTCATGGATCTGGAACAAGAATATATTATGAGAAATTAGGATATTACCTAAAAGAATATTATATGGTTAAAAATTTGGCATAGAAAGATGCCTAAATTAGAAATTAAGGATAATACCTCAGATTTAAATTGGACTAAGCATATTGATTATCTTAGAACTAGTAAAAACGTTATTGGAACAAAAGAAAATATAGCTATAGCCCTAAAAAAATCTATCTTAAATAAATTACCAAATGAAACTTTCGGAATTCTTCTATCTGGAGGAGTAGACTCCTCTATAATTGCTAAAATATGTAAGGATGAAAATGTCTCATTCAGATGCTTCTGTGTTGGTATGAAAGGATCAGAAGATCTTAAAATTGCAAAGAAAATTGCAAATTTACTAGATTTGGAACTTGTTTCTAAGGAATTTGAAATTGATGAAATTGAAGATTTATTGATGGAAGTCATAGACATATTGCCATCTCCGATAATTCATGATGATAATTATATTGAATATATGGTTAAAGTATCTGTTTCTACTGTTTTGCTTGCTGCAATAAATTTAGGTAAAGAAAAGGCATTTATTAGCGGAATTGGGGCTGAAGAATTATTTGCAGGTTATCAAAGACATGTAAAATCAATCAATGAGGGTGGCAAATGGAGAGGTATGAACATCAAAGGACTTGAAGAAGAGAGCTGGGAAGGTTTGAAGCGTCTAAATAATCTTGTAATTTCAAGAGATAAATTAGTAGCTAATAGCGTTGAAAAGCAAATTATTAGTCCTTATATTGATGATGAGTTAATAATTTTGGCTATGAGTATTCCTACTGAAGAGAAGATAGATTCTATAACAAATAAAAAAATTTTAAGAGAAATTGCCGAGGATATTGAAGTACCATTTGAAGCTTCGACCCGTAAGAAGAAAAGTGCTCAATATGGAAGCAATTTTGATAAGGCGATTACAAAACTTGCAAAAAGAAATGGATTCAAATTGAAAAAACGATACTTAGATAGTCTAATTGCAAAAAAGAATATATGATTATTTTATAAATAACCATCTTAATGATTAACTATGGTACAATACGTTTGTCATAATTGTGACATGTCTGTTGCAGCAATGAACTGTGGAGCATGTGGTAAAGAATTAGTTCACGACACTATAACTAAGGATGATGGAACCACTGTAGACGTTTCGAAATGTCCTGGCGGTTGTGGGAAAATTAAATCTCCTATGTGCTGTGGCAATGATATGCACGCACACTAACTCAGTTTGAAATAATTACTGATTAAGAGAATTAAAGATATGTGAATTTAGCGTGAGCTTTGAAAATATTGCCCAGCTCAAACGTCAAATTTACTGCTTTTTCTACTACAATGAAGTTTTCTAATCTTAGAATAAACTTAAGCTATCCGAATTGGCCATTTTGTCAAATGTTTCAGTAACTAATGAATCTGGGCCCAAAACTTCTTTCGCCTTTAAAAATAAACAACGTATTTCACTTCGCTCTAAACCTTCTAATGAAGGCATAATACCGGCTTTAATAACCTTATCAAGTGCCAATTCAGGACCATATTTTGAAATTGAATTAAAAATAGTTACCATTGAATCAATCAATAAAGCTGGACCTATCTTACGGAAAGTACGAACTCCAACTGCCACTTCATCACCACGCTTTGGAACCTCATCAGGAGTCAAAAATTTAACTAACTTTTCGTGACATTTGTACATGTTACTGTCATTATCATAAAAATCAAATTTCCGACTAGCGAAATGTTTGCACTTCTCTCCAAATTTCCAAAGATCATCACCTTCCGGCCTATCTGGAACTAAACCTAACTTTTTCAACTTAAAGTATACGAACACTGGCATCCTATTGTACTCATCACTAGGGTCAGGTAAACCAATCTCAACAAATGCAAAACGACGCATTAAAGCAAAACCTACATTGAAAAGGGTATTCTTATCCTGAGTATTCATAGTTCCAATTATTCTAAATTCGGGAGGCATCATGAATGGAGCTCCTTTAGTTTCTTTATGTGTTAACAATGGCTGCTTATCTCTATACTCAAAGACTGTGAAAAGTTTCCCAAACGCTTCATCAATATTAGCCCTATTAAACTCATCAATTACAAGATAGTGAGGTCTTCCTGTTTCAACGATAGATTTTTCACATAATTTAGCAGCTTCAGCTACATAACCATCTTTGAAGTAATAACCACCGGAATCATCAGGTGAAATACCGCCAATAACATCAAAATTTGACCATTCAGCATTAGCTGTTACTATAGTGTAATTAGGAGCCTTACTTCCATTAGGCTGTTCAATTTCACCACAAAGTTTCGTTAATAATATATTTGATAAGGCTGTTTTACCAGTTCCTGGTTCACCAAATAGCATAATATTCTTACCAGAGGTTAAATGTGTAATTACTTCATCAACTGTATCTCTCGTAGTTGAATAAGCCTCAGCAATTTCTTCAAACTTGACATTATAATCTACCTCTATTCCTGGTCTAATCACGACAGATTGATCGACATTATCCATCATTGTCTTTTCAACAAGAGACATATCGGGAGTGTGTTCTGTAGTATGCTTTAATTCAATCTGAAATTCATCACCATATTCTTCCATAAGGAATTCCATAGCTGAATCTACACTCCATTCAGGCATAGCTGTCTGTTGTCCTGGAACAGTAGGTGTAAAAGGATCTTGTCGATTAGGCATGGCTGCATCACTAGCTACAGACATTTCTCTTAATTTTTGAGAACCGAACTTGTAGAAAAGAAAGAAACCAATTATTGTTACCAAAGCTGAAAGAACCAAATTAAATTGGGAATCTCTATCTTCAGGCCATTCAACGTCATTACCACCCAAAATAACTGGTGCAAGAAAAGTGGCAAAAAGAGCAAAAATTCCTGCTGCAAATATTCCGAAATATGCAACCCCCATAGAACCAGGCTCACCTCGCCTTTTCCTGTAAAAAGAAATCATACCAACAATAGTAATACCCAATGCCATAACAGTTAAAGTAGTGTCATTTTCATCCATTCCTAAACCTCCACTATCTGTAGTAAGAACATTGTATACCAAAATTAAAAACTGAAGAAGTAAACCTGAAATTATCATTGAAAAATACTTAGCTTCATCAATATCATTAATTCTCGTATTTGATATCAACCAATTTCCGACACCAATAAAAAGAAAAGAAGCTGACAACAGTAAAATCATATTGTCACCTCCTTGAAGATAAAGAGGTATAACTGACATCGAACGATAACCTAAGTGTTGACATGGTGATCTTTGATCTTCAGGTAAATTATCTTTCATTTCTTGGAGAGCATTTCTTCCATATTCTTCTTCACACACTAGATAAGGGCCTTGAGAATAATTTAAGAAAACTGAAGATAAAAGTAAGGCAGCTGCTATAATAAAAAGATAAAATGTAGCTGAAGGTGGGTCTTCTAAAGGCCTTTTTAGAACAGTTCTCATAAGTAATACACTTGTCGAAACGATTAATCCAATTGTACAAACTAACCCAACTGAAAGAGATAATGGAAAAATCAATTGATTCATGATTCCGCCGTATGCTAAAAAAAGTAATAATTGGAAACCACCAAAAAAGACTATAGGATTTAATATGGAAGTGCTATCTAAAGAATTAAAAAAATAAGCAATACAAATCCATAAAATTAAATTAAGTGCAAAAAAGATAATTCCACTTCCCCAACTCATATTAACCATACAACCAAATCTTTCATCATTATCTACGGTTCCATTCTGATTTACATCAGTAATAAACATATCTTGTCCATCTATGTTTTCTGAAAAATCATAATAACGCTGACCATCCCATATTTCACAATTAAATGGCTCGCCACTAAAGGGTTCAGAAACACCCGTACCTATTCTAATTTCATTTTTGTAATAAGGAGTTGTTGGTTGATACCCATCTGAAGATTCCTCTATAGTGCCCGGTACTGTCGTTACTGCCAAACCTATTACTGCACAAAAAAGGAAGATTGAAACAACGACCAAAACAAGTGGAGCTTTATAATTTATTTTTCCATCCGTTCTAAATGCAGAATCTAAACCTGAAGTCATTTTAGCAATATTAGAACCAAAATTAGTGAAAGTTGAAGTTATAGTCTGAATCAATGAAACCTTCTCTTCGGTTTCAGATTCAGGTGAACCTACTTCAGTAGCTGCTAAGGTTTCTTCCAATAATTTCTCTTCATCAGTTAACTCCACTTTGTCTTCTATCTTCTCAGATGGAACATCAACTTCGTCGGTTGGAGACTCTGTTGTGGGTTGTACCTCCTCTAAATTAGGTACCTCTTCTTGAGAGGAATCTGGAGTGTCAATCTCTAAATCTGAACCACAAATAGCACAAGAAGTTTCACTATCCTGTTCTTCTTCATACTGACAAACAGGACATACTTTCATGATTGTTACTAAATCGAGGCATTAAAATGTTATCTGAAAGAAAAAAAATCCTAATCTTTAACAATTACTAAACAAAAATAAGTAAACTTTAAATAGAAGGTCCAAAGAAAAGTGGTCCCATGAAAGAACAGCTTCAACAGATACAGGCCGTTGCAGTTGTCACTTTTTTATGCGTATTAATTTCAATACACAGTGGTGGTGATTATGGACAATGGTTTGTACTCTCTGGAACAAATGAAGATGTTGAACCAACAACTGGAAATACAACTAGTGTAAATTCATTTACCTATACTTATTACTTAGATCATTATGCATTGACAGATACTACTGGAACAAATGAAAACATACCGTATGACAGCAATAACTGTGGATATTGTGTTAATAAAATAGAAAATTCTAAAAATGTAAAACTCTTAGCTTATGGAACTGCAATTATCGCGTTGGTTGTAGCATATATGGCTAAAAATTCTATAGATAGTTTACATAACAAGAATCTTAAAAGTGCACTTAAAAATCTAAAATATGTATCCGTTCTAGTACTAATAATTGGTTTTCTCTCCACTTTTTTCTTTTACACCAGTTGGCCTGATGCAATAATACAAGATGACATTATTTTATCAACAAGTGAAAATGAAAAAGCTGATAACAAGGGTATAGGTTGTATTATAAATATTTTAAACTTTTATGGTAGTGGTACGTGTGAAGAATATATCCAATTAGAAGAAGGAGCTGCGGATAGAGTTGACAATAGACTTGGACCTGTGGAATGGACACCAGGTATAGGATTCTTTATTGTCCTTCTAGGTTGTTTAGTTACAGGAGGAGGTACTCTTTACATTCTAGGAAATATAGACGAAGAATGGAGTGCTGTTATAAAAAAGCAAGAATTAATCGAAAGGCAACAAGAAATCAAAAAAGGCGAAATAAATAAAAATAAAGAACTATTAGAAGAATTCGAGGATACTGAACAAAAATTAAAACAAGCCGAAAAAACCATTGAAGATGTTAAATTATCAACAAAAGATATAGACTATGATGGTATTGAAGATTTAGAAACTGAATTAGATCGTATAACTGCACTTAACCAAAGTGTTAACACACTAAATACCTCATTAGAAGGCAAATTAAAAACTGCGAGATTAGCCACATCAGATGTAGAAAAGCGTGCCCGAATGGCTGAAAAAGAATTGAATGAAGATTTGGCTGCAAAAACAAACTTAGAAAAAGAAATTGATAATCTAAGAGAAACTCACGAAAATGACATGAGGCTGAGCGATAGAATGACAAGAGAAATAGGCTCACTTCGACAAATGAGCGAAGATGCTGAAGAGAAGGCTGCTAAAGCTGAAAAGAAACTAAAAATAGAAAAACCTGAAACAATAAATGCACTAGAATCTTATGACTCTGTTAAGGCCTCACATGACAAAACAGTTGAAGAAAAAAATAACCTTGAAAAAGAAATAATGGATTTAGAACAACAAACTTTAGAAGCTAATGAAAGGGAAAAGGCAGCCCTTACTGAAAGGAAAGATGCTACTCAAAGAAGAAACGAATTAGACAGGGAAGTAAAACTAATGAATAAAAATAAGAAACGTTTAAATGATAAATTTTCAACTTTGACTTCAAATTTAGATAAGGCAAAGAAAGAATTGGCTGGGGCAAGAGAGAAGGCAGCTATTACTCTAAGTGAACTGGATTTAGAAAGAGAAACTATTATTGAACTTCAACAAGAGTCTGAAAGACATCGACAAAAAGAAGGGGAAATTATTGAAGTTACAGATTCATTGAGCGAATTACAAGAGCAGGTAAACGAACAAAAAGAAACAAATAAAGGTATTGAAAATGAGCTAAAAGGAGAAGTAGATCGTAAAAGAAAAACTGAAAAAGATTTAGCTACTCTCGAAAAAGCATCAAAACAAGTAAGTAAAGTAATGGAAAGTCTGAAAAAGCAATTTGATTCAGCCAAAGAAGAATTAAATATAGCAACTGATGAAAGAAATAAAGCTGAAAGACTATTAGAAACGGAAAAAACTGAACATGAAAAACTCAAAGAAGATCTAGACTTCATACAAAACACAACAATTGGTAACGAAGAAGATACCGAAAGAAAAATTAAAGCTATGAATATTGAAACACCTAAAGCTTCAGAACAAGCCAGGGAAATGACTGAAGAAGCTGAGGATTTAGCTAAACAAAATAAGGACTTTGAGGAAAAAATTAAAAATGCAAGAATTGATAGTATTGAAAATGTTGACAAAGTATCTGAAGCAATATCATCAGTAACTGCTAAAGTCGGATCTAGTTTAATTGTTAAAAATTTGACAAAAGAAACTGAACATAATTTTGAACTTGTTAACCCAGACCAAGTAGATCCAAAGAACGGAAAAATACCCTTAACAAATCCTATTGGGAAAGCCCTTGAAGGTGCTAAAGAAGGGGATGAAGTAAAAGTAGGCCCAAACTTATTTAAAGTATTAAAATTGAATTAAACTTAACCTACCCCTGTTACCTTTAATCATAAACCTCAACTGAACAGATTAAAATATAGCCACCGCTTATAGTATCTAATGACCTTAAAACTACCAAGTAGAAGTAAAGAAATGCTGAATTGGAAATGGAATGATTACAAACCTTACTTCGATCATTTATTAAATCAAAATATCGATAAAACAAACGTCAATATTTGGATGAAATATTGGTCTGATTTTAGTGAATTAATAGGAGAAGTAGGAACTGATGTTTATGTTGCGACAACTATAGATACGGCTGACAAAGATGCTCAAAAGCGATTTAATACATTTCTAGAAGACATTAGTGAAAATGCAAGTTCTAAAAATCAAATATTGAAGAAAAAATTATTAGACAGTGGATGTGTACCTGATAATTTTGATATCCCTTTAAGATCTATTAAAAGTGAAGTTGAATTATTTCGTGAAAATAACCTCCCTCTCATGACAAATGATAGTAAACTATCAAAGGAATACGATGCAATTATTGGAGCACAAACCGTTGAATGGGAAGATAAGGAAATAACCATTACTCAATTGGGACCCGTTCTTTTGGAAACTAATCGTAAAAGAAGAGAAAAAGCCTGGAGATTAGCTGCTGGAAGAAGGCTAAAGGATAAAGGAAAGATAAATAAAATATGGAAAAAAATATTACAAATAAGAATTAACATTGCTAAGAACGCAGATCATAACAATTATCGGTCTTGGAGGTGGGAATATCTAAATCGATTTGATTATACACCAGATGATTGTTTAAATTTTCATTCAGCTATCGAAAAAATAGTTATACCTTTTGCAAATAAACTAATAAAAAAGCGTAAAAATGACCTTGGATTAAAAGTGCTTAAACCTTGGGATTTAAGTGTTGATTCGCTTAATAGAGCTCCTTTAAAACCCTTTGAAGATGCTGAAGATTTGGAGGCTAAATGTCATAATATTTTTAACGCAGTGGATTCTGAACTTGGGAACCATTTTAAGATTATGAGAGATGAAAAACTTCTGGATCTTGCTAACCGAAAGGGGAAGGCCCCTGGAGGCTATTGTACTGAATATTATCATAGAAGACTTCCCTTTATTTTCATGAATGCAGTTGGTACTCATAGTGATGTCCAAACTATGTTACATGAAGGAGGACATGCATTCCATGTCTTTGAATCTAATCAATTGCCCTACTCTGCTCAAAGGGATGTTGGCATGGAATTTGCTGAAGTAGCTTCCATGTCTATGGAACTACTATCCGCCCCCTACCTGACGAAAGAATTTGGAGGATTCTATGAAAAAGAAGAAGCTAAAAGAGCAAGAATAGAACATCTAGAAAAAACAGTTATGTTCTTACCTTACATGGCTGTTGTTGATGCATTCCAACACTGGGCCTATACTAATCCAGAAGACGCAATAGAGCCACTAAACTGTGATACAAAATGGACGGAACTATGGAAAAGATTCCAACTTTATGATGACTTAGATTCCAGTGAATTCAAGGACGTAATTGCAACGGGATGGCATAACAAACTACACATTTTCCATGTTCCATTCTATTATGTAGAATATGGAATGGCTCAACTTGGAGCGATTCAAGTATGGGGCAATGCATTAGATAATCAAGAAGATGCTGTGAAACAATACAAGTATGCTCTCAGCTTAGGCGGAAATGCAACACTACCTGAACTTTTTAAAGCGGCTGGTGCAAAGTTTGAATTTGGAGAAGATATGTTAAAATATGCCATTAATCTAATTGATACAAATCTTAAGGAGTTAAATGCATGATTACTAAAGCAGTACAAGACAAATATGCACCTAATTCTATATGTTTTGGTTGCGGTCCTGCAAACAATAATGGATTGCGAATTAAGTCTTATCGTATTGATAATGGACTTGAAATGGAATTTGAATCTGAGAAAAGACATCAAGCATTTCCTGGAGTTATTAATGGAGGCATAATTGGAACCCTATTGGATTGTCACGGAAATTGGACGGCTGCAATTGCAATAATGGATAAAAATAAGCTAAAAACACCTTTATGCACGGTTACAGCCCAATATGAAGTAAAATTAAAGAGACCTACCCCTTTGGGTCATACCTTAAAATTAAAAAGCAAAATTTTAGCACTGCAAGACGACCGTGCTGAAATAATAATCGAATTGAAGGCAGACAACAAGACCTGTGCAACCGGTAGAGGCCTCTTTGTGGCTGTCAAAGAAGGTCATCCCGCATATCATCGCTGGCACTAATGGATTTAGAAGAATTATGGAATAAAGCTATAACAGAACATAATGCTGGAGAATACCATGAAGCACATGAACTTTTTGAAGATTTATGGATGGATTTAGATGATCGAACTGAAAAAGATATAGTACAAACTCTTGCCCAAGCTGATGCTTTAGCCGTACATATGGAAACAGGAAACATAAAAGCCGCTCAACGATTAATGAGGCAATTACCAGAACTATTGCAAACTTTCCCCTCTAAATATAGAAATATTAATCTTAAAGAAATAAAAGATTGGGTACGAGATATGATTTTGAATATACCGCAGTCTGGAAGTATATCTAAAGAACAAATAGCCAATCCAAAACCACCAAAATTAACTAAGGACTGAAATCAATTTATTATAATATCCAGGACTTGAATTACAAGCGTCTTGCAAAGGTTGAAATAATTCAAATAGCGCTGAAGCTGTTCCATTTTTCATGTCAAGAGGATGTAAACTACCCGAAATATACGAATTCTCTAAAGCACTATAAGATTCAAATTCAAGATTACCACCAAATTTCTCAGGCCTTTCTATAATTATTTTATCTAAACCCGGAGCTAATAAATGCTCCCAGAGATCTAAGACTGGATTTGCCTTTCTTTCTAAAGGACAATATGCTTTTGATATCTTCTTCATCAAAATCTTCTTATTGTCATGAATAAGTAAAGCTCCAGAAGGATTAGATTTTGACATCTTATCATCTGTATCCATTCTACCAGGTCCAGATAATGATCCTAACAAGGGAGTGTGGAGAGCAACAGGTTTAGACCATTTTAATTTGTCTGCAACATCTCTAGCTAACATATGTGCATGCCGTTGATCCATACCACCTAATGCCAAATCCACATCTAATGCATAGATATCTGTAGCTTGCATTGCAGGATAGAAAAATTTAGACATGTCTTTGTCTCCATCTTCTTCATTCCTCCCCATGATGGATAAGGCTCTTCTCATCCTTTTAAGACTACTAACTTTAGAAACCCGTAAGACCATCTCCCAGTAACCTTCTTGCTTAACTAATTCGCTAGCAGTCCGAAATTGAACGCCCGGACAAAAAACTGAAAACATCTGTTTCTGATAATTAACACCAGCTCTAAGATTATCCCAATTACCCCCTAATTTATCATTGATATACCCATGCCAATCTGCTAAAAGAATTACCACTTCAAAACCGGCTTCGATAAGTTCACGGGCCTTTAGCATAGGCACCAATGAACCAGCATGCAACAAACCTGAAGGTTCAAATCCTACATAGGCTTTAGGTTTCCTATTATTTTTAACCAACGCCTCTAATTCATCGTCGGTAACACACTCTTCTACACCCCGCAAAACTAAAGCCTTGATATCAACCATTCGAGGTCATAATATGAGACATGGTTTAACTGCTTTGGTTTGATTCAAGTGACCATAAAATTATTTAAATGTGCTCAGATAACATGCTAGAGTTAAACATGTCTGAATCTAATCCCGATGTCCTCAAAGCAGTTCGTCTCTTAGTTGGAGATATAGTCAATAAAGAAAGGTACGTTATGTTACCTGCAGAGCCTGGTGAAGGAGACCCCGTCTTAGGTAAATTTCGAACTGTAAGTGATGCCAAACGTTTTGCTAACCGTAGCGATATTGAAGAATTTTCGCTATGGACCAGATTAAAAGTTGTTGGAGGCAGCAGCGGTGGAGGTTCTCTTAAAGAAGATTTTAGTGATGCTGATGACGTATTAGATGACGATTTGGGTGATCTTCTAGATGATGATGATGATATTCGTGATCTTGAAGAAGATGCAAATCTTGACGAATTATTATGAATAATTCTATAATAATTCATGAATTAGCTGAATATAATCTGAAAGGTGCTATACTTATTGATGGATTTCCGGGTGTAGGACTTGTTGGCACTATTGTAGCAAATTTTTTAATTAATACCTTAAAATTAAAACAAATAGGAGTTATTGATAGTCACCGATTTCCGCCTATATCTGTCATAAAAGAGGGCGAACCTCATAACCCAATGAGATTGTATGCAGGTGAACAAGTATGTAATGACGGAACATGTAACCAAGTAGTAGTATGTGTTAGTGAATTTACACCTCCTAATGAAATTACAAAAGATTTAGTGAAAACTTTGATAGACTGGGCTGAAGAAAAAGGTTGCACAAAGATAATTTCTGCTGAAGGTTTTACTTCAGCTCCTAAAACAAATAATGAAACCAAAGATGTTTATGGTATAACTTCAACAAAAGGATCTCGAAAATGGATAAAAGATGCAAAAGTCAAACCATTCCTATACGGTACAGTAGGGGGAATCACTGGCGCAATGCTTAATGAAGGAAAGATTAGAAATTTGAACGTACTAGGATTACTGGCAGAGGTTAGTAAAGACTTACCTGATGCTAGAGCTGCAGCAACTGTAATCAAAGCTATTGATGAATTATTACTAGCAATAGATTTAGATCCTAAACCATTGCTCAAAGAAGCTGAAAACTTAGAAAAAGAAGTCCAGATGGTAAGGGACCAAGCCCCTCCTGAAGTTTCCGCATCTATACCACGATATATTGGATAAGCTTAAACCCCCTTTCATTACACTACACCTGTGAGTCAAATTGTACGTACTCAAATTAAAGAGACTATTAGCGATTGCCTTAAATTGATTAAAAAAAAAGGGTGGCCGAAATTACCTATCGATTTAGATCCACCAATAGGAGATTTCTCTATAATCTGTTTTCCAGCCTCCCCACAATTGAAGAAAAAACCTCAGCAAATTGCAAAAGAATTAGCCTCAGAATTGAATAACTTAGAAAATGTAGATTCTATAATAATTGAAAGAGGATATTGTAATATTAATTTGAAATGGAATAACCTTGCAAGTGATTTAATAAATGAAATAAATAAGGATACGTATGGAAAGAATCAAAATAATAAAAAGAAAATACTAATAGAGCACACCTCAGCAAATGCAACAGGACCTTTCCATATGGGAAGAGCAAGGAATCCCATTATTGGAGATAGTATTGCACGCTTATTAAGATATTTTGGCCATGAAGTTAAAACTGAATATTATGTAAATGACACCGGCCGCCAAGCCGCTACACTAGCGTACGGATTAGAACATTATAAGCCAGAAAAAAAGGGAAAAAAAGACCACCGTTTGGTTAATTGTTACAGACTTGCCTCAGAAGAATTAAAAAACAATGATAATGTCCGAACTTTAATCTATAGAGATATGGAACTTATTGAAAAAGGAGAGAAGAAAACTTTATTGAAAATTAAAAAAGCGGCAGAAGAAATGTTAGAAGGAATGAAACTTTCATTAAAAAGACTCAAAACTGAAGCTGACTCCTATTTTCATGAATCTGACTTAATTACATCGGGAGTAATTGAGAATGTTATTAGCCGGCTTAAAAAAAGTAAACTCTGTGGTGAAGAAGACGGTGCCTATTATTTAGATTTACAATCCGAAGGAATTGCTGGAAGAAACCAAAAATTCTTTTTCACTAGAAAAAATGGAATGAGTCTTTACACTACTAGAGATATTGCTTACCATTTAGATAAATTTACAAGATGTGAAAATGCCTTAAACATACTTGGTGAAGATCATAAATTACAGGGGAAATTATTAGGAATTGCCCTAAGAGAAATGGGACATCCAGAACCAAAAAATTTATTCTATTCGTTTGTAAATTTGCCTGGTGGAAAAATGTCAACCAGAGCAGGACGAGTTGTTTATTTAGATGATATAATGTTACAAATTGTTGAATTAGCCAAAGAAAAATTAAATGGTACTTCACTTAATAAAGCAAATTGGAAAGCTGATATCAAGGAAACAGAAAAGAACGACCTAGCTGAAGAAATAGGTATTGGTGCATTAAGATATAATATACTAAAAGTTCAACCTGAAAAAGGATTTACTTTTAATATTGAAGAAGCATTAAATCTACAAGGTGATTCAGCTCCATTTGCAATGTATTCTCACGCAAGAATATCATCTATAATTAAAAAATATGGAAAAGATATTCCTCATGTAAAACTTAAGAGTCCACTAAAAAAATCTGAAATCAGACTGTTGAGAACCTTAGCAAAATGGCCTAAAAAAGTAGAAGAAGCTTCAGACAATTTAACAATCCACAAAATACCTAATTATATTCACACTTTAGCTTCAGATTTTAACCAATTTTATAGAGATTGCCCTGTTATTAATGACGAGAATGAAAATTTTAGAATTAACCTAGTTAAAAGTTCCCAAAAAATACTTTATCAAAGTTTAGACATATTAGGCATTAAAGCACCTGATGTAATGTAAAACAGTGGTGGTGAGGGAGAGATTCGAACTCCCGTGGTCGCGATCTGCAGTCGCGTGCATAACCGGGCTCTGCCACCTCACCCTATTAGTCCTACTAAAAGTATCTATATTAATTATTGATTACCTGTTCGAACTATAGTTCGAGTAATATCTGTTGATGACATCTTACTTTTCATATCTCTTAGTAAATTACGATAATGTGTAATTTGCTCATTAATCCTTTCAATCTCCGATATATCTGCATCCTGACGAGCTAATCGAGCTTTAACCTTCACTTTGCGAGCTTCCCATCTTTCTAATTCTTTTAATGCTTCTAATATCTTATCTTCGACGTCTTTCATTTACAAAAACCTTATTGTTTCAAGGTTATGCGGTACTCGGACGTCAAGTCTAATCTTGCGCTTTACATCGTTAGCAAATTGTTCGCATTTTTGTGCATCACCATGATTTAAAAGAACTATCTTTGGACGAGGTTTTATAGTTCGTAAATAACGCATTAACTGTCTTTTATCACTATGTCCTGAAAAACCTTCGCAAGTTTCAATATTCATATTAACTTTAACTGGAATCATTCCACCTTTTTCTCTATCATGTAAATGAACTTCACTGGAACCCTGCTGCAACCTTTGACCTAAAGTTCCTGACGCTTGATAGCCCACAAAAACCATAGTATTATTTTTATCTGGAGCCCAATGTCTCAAATATTCCATTACTGGTCCACCATTGACCATACCAGAAGTTGCAAGAACTATAGCAGGTTCCTCTCGTCCACATATTTCCTGACGCATATTTGCACTTTCTACTCTATTAAATATTTCAGATCTAAAAGGATTATCTTGATTCTGATATATCTTATTTCGCAAATTATTATTTAGATACTCAGGATATGCTGAATGAAGTGCCGTGGCCTCCCAAATCATACCATCTAAATATACAGGCATGTCCTTCAACTTTCCTTCGGAATAAACTTTTTCTAAAACTAACATAACTTCCTGAGAACGGCCTACAGCAAATACTGGAATCAATATTTTACCTCGCTTTTCAACAGTACGCCTAATTATATCAGTAAGATTCCTAGTACCTTCTTCTCTTGCAGGTTGGAAATCTCTGTAACCTCCATAAGTCGATTCCATAATAAGAGCCTCTAATCTAGGAAAATTATTTACAGCCTTATCAAAAAGCCACGTATTTTCAAATTTAATATCTCCTGAAAATACTAAATTATATTGTCCATCACCAACATGAAAATGTGCTGCTGCTGAACCCAGAATATGACCTGAATTATGAAATGTTAATTTAAGATCTGGTGAAACATCTGTAGTGTCTCCATAATTCAAAGGTATTGTATTACGAATTGCATGCCTTATATGTTCAGTATTATATGGAACTTTTTTACCTTCTGAATTATGTATTTTAATAAAATCATTCTGTAAAAGTGAAGACAACTCTCTAGTTGGTGGTGTACAATAGATAGGACCGTCATAACCATAGACAAAAAGCATTGGTAAAAGTGCAGAATGATCTAAGTGGGCATGAGTTAATACTACTGCATCTATACTCTCTAAAGGTGTCACTTCAGGGGCACTCAAAAAAGGACTAGGCTCTTTATCATTACCTGGATTAAAACCGCAATCAACTAAAACTTTACTATCTTTAGTCATTAATAAATGACAAGAACGACCCACCTCACGATATCCCCCAAGTGCAGTTACACGTACATGCTGTTCTCCGTCAATAGTATCTCTAAAAACTTTCTTACCGACCCCTTCTAAAAACTTTTTACGCCCTTCTCCAATCTTAGATTCAAGCATGTAATTTCTTATATCTTTTAGAGTTCTTGATTCCATAGGTGCTGAGCGAACAACTATTGGATTCCAACCAATTTCTCTGCGTAATTGGTTTAAAACAACACCATGTTTTCCTATAGCCCTACCTGGATTTACAGCTTCAATTATTACATCTCCATTAATTTCATCAAATTTTACATCAACAACTTCAGCTTCATCAGGAAGAATCTCATCTAATTTTTGCTTAGCTGAAATAATAGGTTTACGAACACTAGAATCAGCTTTAATGACTATCCTTTTCCTAACTTTTTGAGCTAATTGCCTTATGTAATCATTATTCTCATTAAAAATTTCTAAATTTGGCGTGTAAAGTACAACATTAGATGATTCAACTTTTACATCTGTAAAAGTTATATTATCGGGTATTACTTCTGTTGCGACTTCCTTGACTAAGTTGATTACGTCTTCTACGGCCATGTGACCTTCCTGCTTATAATTGCCAGCCTAAACTGGCAAATTAGTTTGAATTTTTTCTAACTCTTCTGGGGAAACTTTGTGATATCCCTTAGAGTCAATAACGCACATTGAGATTCCATCACCTGATGCCGAATCTCGCTTCATTGCAGCTACAAGAGCTCGAACACCAAGTTCTTTACCCTCTTTAACTGTAAGATTTTCTTTAAATCTATCTTCAAGAACACCATAAACAAATGGCGATCCTGAACCTGTAGTTTGGAATTTATCAGGTATAGAACCTCCTGCTGCATCTAAAGAATATACATGGCCGCCTTCTGAATCAATGCCACCCAAAAGCAACTGTACCCAAAATGGCATGTATCTTCGACCATTCATTATATTGGCCATCAATGTTGAAGAAGCTCTTAAAGACATCTGTGAACCTGTTTTAAGTTGATATAAATTAACTTCAGCTGATAACCAGCGTGCAAGCATCTGAGCATCACCTACTAATCCTGCGACCGTTAAAGCCATATTATCTGAAATTTTGAAAAGTTTTTGTGTAGTCTTATGACCTATAAGATTACCCATTGTGGCTCGCATTTCCGTAGCCATTACAATACCCTCTTTACAAACCAACCCTAAGGTTGTTGTACCTTTTTTCAAATTTTTCTCTATCAAAAATTCTCTCCAATAAACAAAACTAAGTGTTCATCAGGGGTAAGTATATTAGATTAATGCTTATTTGGTAACATAAACAAAAGTTAAATATCGGCCACCAATCCGCATAAGAGGTTAGTTAGTGTTTAAAGCGCAAATTAAAGCAGAAAGTTTAAAAGAATTTATTGGAACCGTGGGTTCTTTAGTTGATGAAGCAAAGTTGACGGTTAGTGAAGAAGGTATCCAAATTAAAGCAGTAGATCCTTCTCATGTAGCCATGATTGAAGCTAATTTAATTAAATCAGCATTCGATAAATATGAAGCAAAAAATATGGAAATGGGAATTGATGTTGATAAATTCAAAAATGTTCTCACTGTTGCTGGAAAAGATGAAATGGTTGATTTAGAAATGGATGATAAACTAAATCGACTTATTGTTAATATAGGTAATCTGACAAGAGCTATGCCCTTATTAGATACCTCAGGAATGCCTGATCCAAAAGTCCCTTCTCTAGATTTACCCTCTACTGTTAATGTAGTTGTAAATGAAATTTCACAAGGGCTTAAAGCTTCAAAAACAGTTTCTGATCACATTGCACTAACGACTAATAAAGAAACTTTTCGATTAGTCTGTGAAGGTGATAATCAAAATAGTGTTGATTTATCATTGGGAAAAGAACAACTAGAAAAATTGGATTCTGAAAATGAAGTAACTTCTCTTTTCTCATTAGAATATTTTGCACTTATGGTTAATTCTCTTCCTGCTGATAGAATTTTACATATTAACTTAGGAACAGATTTGCCTGTAAAAATTGATGCTGATTTAGCTGTAGATGATATGACTGGTGCACAAGGTAATGTTAAATTCCTTTTAGCCCCAAGAATCGACCGTGATTAATGAAAAATAAACATTTTCTACACATCTCTGATTACAATAGTAATGAATTATGGGAAATATTAGAACTAGCTAAAGACGTTAAAAAACAATTTAGAGCAAAAAAAACAAATCAATTTTTTAAGAATAAATCGTTAGCAATGATATTTGCTAAACCATCTGCAAGAACAAGAGTTTCTTTTGAAACTGGATTTGAATGGATGGGGGGGCATGCACTATTTTTGGGCCCAAACGATATTGGTATTGGAAAACGGGAAACAATTAAAGACATTTCTAGAGTTTTTAGTAGATACAATGACATAATCATGGCAAGATTATTCGATCACCAACATATTATTGAGTTAGCTGAACATTCAACAATCCCAATTGTAAATGGTTTAACTGATTACAATCATCCTTGCCAAATCATGGCTGATATTTTTACAATATGGGAACATTTAGATAATATTGAGAATATAAAAATTGTTTACATGGGTGATGGGAATAATATTGTGCACTCTTGGTTAAGATTAGCAATGCGCTTGCCTATACATTTTGTTTGTTGTTGTCCTAAAGGATATGAACCTGATAAAGATACTTTAAATGAAGCAATTAATGCAAATATCTCGAAAATAGAAATTTTGAATAACCCTATTAAAGCTGTAAAAGATGCTGACGTGATTTACACTGATGTATGGGCCTCCATGGGACAAAAAGAAGAAGCTGAAGCCCGGGAAAAAATATTCCAACCTTTCCAAGTCAATCAAGGATTAATGGATGCAACAGGCAAAAAAACTCTCTTTATGCACTGTTTACCAGCTGAAAGAAACAGAGAAGTTACTGATGGAGTCGTAGAGGCTGATTATTCAATTGTTTTTGATCAAGCTGAAAATAGAATGCATGTCCAAAATGCAATAATGATTAAATTGAGCTAATTATGAAAATTGAAAATGTGGGCGTTATTGGATCTGGCCAGATGGGTGCTGGTATTGCTCAAGTCTGTGCTGCTATTGGTAAGAAAGTTATTCTTTGTGATATCAAGAAAGAATTTATAGAAAATGGTATAAATACCATTTATCGAAATCTTAGTAGAAGTGTAATCAAAAAAAGAATTAATCAAGAAGATATGGATAATACTCTTTCAAATATAGGTACTACTTTGAAAAATGAAAAATTAAACAATTGTGATCTCATAATTGAAGCCATCATTGAAAATGTTGATATTAAGAAAAAATTATTCTCAGAATTAGGTGAAATGTGTAAGAATAAGACAATTTTAGCGTCTAATACATCAAGTATTCCTATTCGAATCTTGGCTGAGGCTAGTGGCAGACCCGAGAAGGTAGTTGGAATGCATTTCATGAATCCGGTACCTGTAATGAAACTCGTAGAAGTAATTAGAGCAAAAACAACAAATAAAGATACCTTTGACACCACCTTCAAACTGGCTGAGGATTTAAGTAAAGTTCCTGTTTTAGTTAATGATTTTCCAGGTTTTGTTAGCAACCGAATTTTACTTCCAATGCTAAATGAGGCTATGTTTTGTGTTATGGAAGGTGTAGCTGAGCCTAAGGCTATTGATACTGTAATGAAATTAGGAATGAGCCATCCTATGGGGCCGCTTAGATTGGCTGATTTTATTGGATTAGATACGTGCTTAGCTATTATGCAAGTATTACATCGTGATATGAAGGATGATAAGTATAGACCATGCCCACTTCTGAAAGAAATGGTAGAAACTGGTAAATTAGGCAATAAGACTGGTGAAGGATTCTACAAATATTAAAAAGATTTAATTAGAACCCTTATTTTACGTCATAATATGTCAGACAAGGAAAAAGGCAAAATTGATTCTTTAGGTTTGGATGAAGCACTAGACGATCTAAAATTTCTTGCTCAAAAAGTATCTGATATGTCAAAAGATTTATTGAGTAAAGCTGCTGAACAGACAGAGGGCGTTACAGAAAAGATGGGGAGCGTTGTTGAGTCTACTGGAGATGTTTTAATTTCGGCTGGAGAAACAATAAAATCTACAAAGAAAATGTTTGAAGATTAGAAAAAACAGGTATCTGAATGGACGGTTCACTTCTCATTGCAGCTTTAGCATTTATGATTCCAATGTACATAACTCCTGGACCAAACAATGTACTTTGTGCAGTCCATGGTTCGCGATATGGTATACGGGCAACAATGCCTTTGATTTCAGGCATGGCCATTGGCTGGCTTTTGATGGGTACAATTGTAGCAGGTGCACTAGATATAATAGAACAAAACGAAGGAATTCTAGAATATCTTACTCTAATCGGAGCTGGGTACATTGCGTACCTCTCTTTTAATATTGCGACAGCAAAACCATTTGACAAGGAAGAACAGGAAAGTAATATTTTAGGTCCAGGAACAGGAATATTACTACAATTTGTAAACGGTAAAGCTTGGATTCATGATTTAGTACTGATGGGCTCTTTTGGAACTGTATTTGGATATGGTTTTGGCCCTAAAATAATTCTCCTTTTTTTATCTATAATACTTGCCCTACCTGCCGTAATGTCTTGGGCCGTATTCGGAACAATACTTAGAAGGACATTTAGCACTCCTAAATCTGCCATTTGGATTAATAGGTTTCTGGGAACTTCACTCTTCATAGTTGCTATTTGGTTAGCATTCTATTAAATAAGGAAAATTTAACTTCTAGAATATTATAGTCTCATCTCGGCCGGGTCCAAGTGACACTATACTAATTGGAATATTCAAACTTTCAGAAACAAAATCAAGAAAATTAATCATCTTCCTTGGTATCAATCCTTTCGAAATATCTATTTCTGATGATGACCATCCTGGAAAACTCTTGTAAACTGGAGTGCATTTGGCAAGATAAGAAAGAGAAGAAGGGAAATGATTGATTTCTAAACCATTTTTATCTTTGTATGATATACAAACTTTGATTTCATCCATATCTGATAAAATATCCAATTTCGTAATTGCTAAAGAAGTGAAACCACAAATTCGATTTGACAATTCTAGCATGACTAAATCCAACCAACCACATCTTCGTGGACGACCTGTAGTTGTACCAAACTCTTGTCCGTTCTCTCTAATCATTTCACCAACCTTGTCTTTGAGTTCAGTCGGGAAAGGTCCGGAACCAACTCTTGTAAGATATGCTTTGGTCACTCCAACTATATTTGATATTTTAGAAGGGGCAATACCCGATCCTAAAGCAGCTCCTGCTGTTGTAGGACTAGATGATGTCACAAAAGGGTAAGTGCCGTATTCAATATCGATATGAACCCCCTGTGCACCTTCCAAAAGAACATTAGCTCCGCTATTAATGTACTGATTCACTAAAAGTGAAGTATCTGTAATCAAATCTCCTAATTCTTTTCGCCACTTCTTACAAATATCAAACAAATTGTCAATTGTCAAATCATTTTCTATATCATAATGTGAAAGTAATGCTTGATTACGAGGTAAAGCATTCTCTAACCTTTCAACAATCATATCATCATCAAGAATATCTCCCATTCTAAGCCCTATTCTAGATGCTTTATCTGAATAACAGGGACCTATACCATTACCAGTAGTACCTATCATTGATTTACCCTTAGAATTTTCCTCACCTCCATCAATCATTGTATGATAAGGCATTATTATGTGAGCACGATCTGAAATGAATAATTGACCTCTTTCCTTACCAAGATTAGCCAATTCTTTAAGTAAAACATCAGGATTAACTACAACACCATTTCCTATGACATTTACCATATCTTTACGTAAAATTCCAGACGGAAGAAGATGCAACTTATGTTTCTTACCATCTACTACAATGGTATGGCCTGCATTATTACCGCCCTGAGATCTAACTACAACTTTTGAATCTGATGCTAAATAATCTGTAATTTTTCCTTTACCTTCATCACCCCATTGGGCGCCAATAATTGTCTTAATCATTCTGATAAAGTCCCGCCTGATTTAACCACTTGAGTGAAAATTGCAGGTAACAATAACATAGCAGATATCATTGAAGCTATAAGAAGAACAACAATTATGAAAACAAACCACCACAAAGCACTGATTTTAATGGCAAATGCAGAAGTTAAACCAACTAAAGTTACGGCTGTAGCTTCAGCTAAAGTTTGGGCTGTTTTTGCTGTAGCATTGTAAATACTGGGCATGTTCATTCCTCCTTCAATTACTCTTTGAGTTATATGAATTGAGAAATCAATACCTACTCCAATAACAATGGAACCTATCATTACTGTAACTAAACTTAATGGTTGTCCTAAAATAACAAAAGTTAGTGGTTCTAAGGAAACAACCCAAACAACTGGCAACGTTGTAATCAAACCTAACTTCCAATTTCTACCGAAAGTTAAAGTCAAAACAAAGAATACTAGAACAATACAGATAACTAATGTTGTTATTTGTGAACTAATCAATTGAGCATTAACACTTGTTCCTATTGCAGCCACTCCTGTTAATTCAGATATTGTAACTGGCGCATAAGCATGGTTATCTCTGATTTCATTAACACCAATTACTGCAGCCTCCATTCCCACTATATCTTTGAGAGGCATATCTACATAAATCAAAGTTTTAGAATATCTACACTCAACTAAACCCGAATCACTGTAAGGACAATCCATAATCATACTAAGTGCTTCCGGAGTTATACTATCATAAAAAACATTTAAAATAAATTTTTGAGCATCTCTACCAAATAATAGATTATCTGCAACTTGCTCATCATGGAGAATTTCCCAAAAAGAACGTTCAATACCATCATCTGCACCAGCAATGTTAAGAATTTCATCTAAAGTTTTAGATTGATTCGTTGAAAATTTAACAGCTTTCATAACCTCCGTCAATGATATGGCAGTTACATCAGGGACATCGTTTAGACCAGCTCGCGTATCATCTTCAGAACCTGCTACTAATAAATCAACTTGATCTAAATGGTCAACTGCATCTGCCTTTATTTCCCCATAATCATTTTGAAAGTCTCCACGAGCAATCATCATGCCAAATGCACCTGCATTGAATTGAGTAGAATATTTTACAATACCCACTAAAGTAGGCTCATCATCTGGAACCATATCTAAATAATCAATATTGGTTTCAAGAAGAGGTAAGACTCCAATAGATAATAATGTGAATGAAAGCAAAATAGCTAAAACTGCTTTATTATTTTCTGTTACAACTCTGGCTAAACTATGCCATTCTCCTTCACGTTTAACATAATCATAATCAGTAAGAACGGCAATTGCCGGCGACATAATAAAGGTACATAATAAACAAACAAATATTCCTAAAGTCAAACTCAAACCTACTGTAAAAACAGGGCCTAAATTGGTATACATTAGACTTCCAAAACCAATCATTGTTGTCATAGCTGAAAGTGCAATAGCTCTACCTGTAGTAGACAACGCTTTCATCATTCGTATTTGAGCGTTTTCGCCTTCTTCTTCGGTAAATCTATTTGATAAATGCAAACCATAAGCAACGCCAAGTGCCATCAAAATAGGTCCTAACGCAATAATAGTTGGTGTCGCCTCAATACCACCCCATCCTATTATTCCATAAGTTATGAATATAGAATATAATGTTGGAACTCCAGCAATCAATACTGCTCTAATTTTCTTTTGAATCAAAAATATAGCTACAGCACAAAGAACAACACCTATAGGAAATACACGCCAAAACTCAGAAAATGAACGTTCAGTAATCGCTTGGGTAACTGGAACTGGACCTGTTAACATCATCTGGCTATATACTTCACCATTTGGCCTATTTCCATTCTCATCATCTAAGCCGTATCCTCTACCCAGCATTGCTTCATTCACCTCATCAATAATGATTGGAGGTGATACATCACTACTAATTCCAAACAAAATTACAGCAGTATCCCATATTCCATCACCATTGGTATCTCTCAAAACTTTTTCCACTACTGAAGGCGGTAAATCATCGACAATGTCATCTATCTCAGACTGACTGGGAATCTCATAATGATTTAAGGTATTAGATTCAACTGCACTTTGCTTGGCTATTGCAGCACCTTGAGCTATTAAATCTATTAAACCACTTGTAGTCCCATCACTTTCAGATTCTGACCATTCACCTGCATTTTCAATAAATGCATCGTAAACTCTACTGTTAGTGCTATGTAATTCTTTGATTAAAGTAGAAATACTAAATGACCATACTACATGATCTATAACCCCACCATCAGAGGGGACAACACCTGCTCCTCCACTTTCAATTTGACCGTTCTCATCAACTGTTCTCTCAATATAATCCATTTCTAACAATACTTGGCGATTAGTAATATTTGCCTGATTGGAAACATCATATACATTTTCAGTCTCTACGTAAATAACAATTATATCTGTAGACCAATCTTCTCTAACCTCCAAAAGGAGCTTTTCTTCAACAGAACCCTTAGGCAAATACACTTCCATAGCACCATTAATGTTAGTTTTACCAATTCCAATTAACATAAATAACATAATCACAGTCATGATTCCTAGCGTAATGGGAGGATAGTCTGTAGTTAGACGAACAAAACTACGTGCCAAAGGACTTATTGGTGATTCAAGACCTTTCAGTGGTTTAACTTTAGATTTTGATTCCTTAACCTTGTGGATTTTCTTACCCGATTTTATCTTAGAACGTCTAGATAATTTTTCCTTCGCATCAGCCCAACTATCAGATATATTTACGCCTCCAATTTTTCCACTCAGAAGGTCTTGTTGCTCTTTAGCTCTCTTATCAAAGAACCGATCTATACGACCTCTTATGCCTGAATCTTCATCATCTGATGACACAGTATCTGCTGTTACTAAAGAGGCGATAATAAATGCGTTCCTACATATATCTTATCTAAATGTACTACAATCCACGGTTGGGAACAAAAAAATCTGCTTTTTTTGGCATTCTTTAAAATAGTGCATGATTATCGTTAAAGACTATGGAACACCGATTAGGAGGGGCTGCTTTTCTCATGACAATTCTGGGAATCCTATGCTTTGCAACCCATGAGACCATTGCAGAAGCTGACCCCTTTGTGGATGAAGCTGTTTATTCACAAAATGGTTACGAAGAAATTATACTAGTTGAAGATGGAAGAGATAATGCTACTTTTTTTAAATATTTGTTACTCGATGATTACAGTGAAGCCCCAGACAATTGGTCTGAAACGAATTTCAATGACTCTGCTTGGACCTTTGGTCAAGCTCCATTTGGAGATAGAGAATACAACGGAGTTACGCCGAATACTGATTGGGATACGTATCGGAATGATGAAGGAGTTGATGAGAATCTGACAATACTCATCAGACATAGTTTCTACCTTTATCAAGAAATTATTCTTTCAGCCGAATTTGATGCAGCATTTACAAATTATTGCACTCCATTCCTTAATGGAAATCAAATTTTTGAAGAAGAAGGAGGAAACACTCACGGAATGGAATATTGGAATAATGACGGGAACGCCGATGTTTCTAAAGAAATGTTTAACGAAGGAAAAAATGTTCTTGCAGTTTATGGAAGAGACTATGTTTATGGATCTGGAAATCAGAATAGACAATGGCTCGATGTACAACTCAAGGCTGAAATCTTCAAAAGTCAAACCGAACCAATTATCTTTGGAGATACAGTAACCATCTTGGTTAATGGGGGCAACAAAGGCAATTCAAGTGCAACAAATGTAACAATTAATGCAACAGCAAATGGTACTTTGATAGAAAGTTTCTATTTTGAAACAATGACAGAAAACTTTAGTGAAAATTTATGGATTCCATGGACGCCAGAATTAATAGGAATTAACTCAATAAATATTGAAATTAGCTGTATTTGTAATGATTCAAATATTACTAACAATTTATTTATTTTGAATATAACTACTCAAATTTATTCGTTAGAAACCTACCTAAACGATGACACTTTGATAATAAATCAAACGAGAAAAGTCAATGTCACCTTTCAGGTGAAAAATACGGGTGACTTAATAGACAACGTGACTCTTACTACAACCGAGACCGATTTAAACAATTGGAATATTAAATTCACACCTAACAATTTCAAAATAGAACCCAATGAAATAACAAATATCACTATTACTGCGCAGATACCAAATGAATATGAGGACGGAAATTATAATTTATCATTCACTGTTGAAAGCCAGTACAATTATATTCTAACCAGAACTTTATTAGAAAGTGGAAGGAGTGGTCTAGCAGATTGGAAGTGGATTAATTCTACTGATAATGAAGAACTATACAACAATACTAACTGGACTATGATAAATTTTGATGACAGCGCTTGGGAAAATGGTAATACTCCATTTGGAGATAATACTGTAAGTGGAATTGAATACAAAACGTTCTGGGATGGTGACAATTACGCTTACTTTAGACATATAATCTATATCCCAGACATTAGTCTGTACGAAAGGGGTGATATGAATATTAATGTAGCAACAAATAATTATGGAAACCACTACATTAATGGAATCTATATCTTTGGTGACATGGATGAGGGAGATGGTCACGGGGCTGAATACTGGAATGAAGAAGTTCAAGTGTACACAAACTATCTGACTCAAGGAACCAACGTAATTGCAAGCATAGTCTCTAACCCTACAAACACTCAATGGTTTGATCAAGAGATTATCATGACGTTCCCGCAGGCAAACTTGTGGAATTACCAGACTGAAATAAAAAACATCCCTATTTTTCTGGATTCAACACCACCTGATACTGAAGTTATAGATGAAGGATTTTACAGAAATACCACTACATTTGAAGTCAAATGGAGAGATTTATCTAATTCTGAAGATTTAGAAGGATATTATATTTATTATTTGGAAAAAGATGAGATTACTATGGGAGATTGGACCAATATGGGATTTTTCACTAATAATTCCTTAAATTTTACAGGTATAGACGGAAAAACATATAGATTTAAATCAGTCGCTAAGGATACTCTGGGTAATTTAGAATACAAAACAACTTATGATACTGAAATGAGAATAGATTTAGAAACACCAGAAACAATCTTATGGTTAACTGAAGGTGATCTACAGTATACAAGTTTAAATGGGATTACTTTGAATTGGGGGCCCAACAATACAAATGATATTCAATTATACATAATAGAATATCAACTATCAGGTGAAGATACATGGACTCTTATTGGTGAATACATTGAACCAACTCAGTTTTGGTTTGTACCAGGTAAAGATGGAACTTTTAATATTCAATCAATAGCCCAGGATTATGCTGGTAATTTGGAAATCAAAGAAAAAAGTGATATTACTATTACATTTGATAGAGAAAAACCTGAACTTAAATTAACGGGCGTTAATTCACTAACGGGACTTGAAGGTTTAGTGTTAGAAATCGAATATAAAAGTGAAAACTTAAGTAATATTCAATTAGAATATGCTAGACTCTTAGAAAATACAGAAGATAGGCTGGAATGGAACAATATCGAATCAGATTGGACTAATAATGAAATTCAACTTTTAACTTTGGTTGATGGGTACACCTACTATTTCCGTGTAACTCCTAAAGATTTAGCCAATAATACTAATCCTCGGAATCCTTATGAATTAGCAATTGTCTGGACAAACCAAAGTAATAATATTTCTTTACCTAATTATCCACTAAAACCAGTAATGTCTATTAGTCCTCTACACAACATGAAGATTACAATCGATGAAGATCTAGATGGTATATATGAAAGAAGTTTGCAGGAATATATAGGAAATGACCTGACTTTTATGAAAGCAAATCAATACTGGATTGATTATATTAATGCTGAGGTGGTATTTGGTAATGGAGAATACGGATATTTACCACCCTTAAACGCCTCCATACACTTCAGTTATGAAGCATATGATATTTCTACAACAATAGATACCAATCCACCTGAGTTTGTAAGAAAACCAACTTATGAAATTGAAAATCATAATAATGCTACAATAACGTGGAAAAAAGTTGAAGATGCAACGGGATATATAGTTGAATATCGAAAAAACTTAGCCTCAAGCTCATGGACGGAAATTAACAGCATAAATGATGTCAATTTGAATGAGATTGAATACGAAATTGTGAATCTTAGCTCAGGTTTCCATTACTATAGGATTATTTCAGTGGATAGAATGGGTTACAAAAACAGTAACATGGAAGGTGAATTGCTAGAAATATTTATAGAAGCTGAAGTAAACAATATCGTAACTGATAATAAAGAAGATAACTCATCTACGTTATTTTATATTATTCCTACTACTTTACTCATTATAGCTGCAATGAGTGCCTTCTATATTATGAATAAAAGGGCCATTAACTTTCAAGAAAATTTAGACCAACCTATTTTGATACCAATTGAAGAGGTTGAAAATGATATTGACCTTGAATCTAATGATAATGCATCAAAAGAATTTAACGTCTTAGCCGGTAGTGAATTTTCAAGAGACCTTGTCTTCATTTGTGAAATGGGATGTAAAAATGAATTTCCCGGCGACAATAGTAAAGATGAAGTTATATGCCCGCATTGTGGCATGATGGGTGATTCTCCTCTATAAGTAACAATTATCTTTAAGCTATAGCGCTTTACCGACTTATGTCTTCAAGTTCGGAAGTACCAGGTTTTTACAAGAAAAAGCCATCTGAAAGACTAGAATTTGTAAAAAAATTTGCAAATCTTTCTGAAGAAGAAACGGCTGCAATAAGTGATTATGGTGCACTAGGTAAAGATACTGCAAACAGAATGATTGAAAATGTTGTAGGTACTTTTCCATTGCCCTTAGGTATTGCTGCAAATTTTATGGTTAATGGAAAGGAATACATGGTACCTATGGCATTAGAAGAACCATCGGTTGTAGCTGCTGCAACACACATGGCTAAGGGTACACGTTCAACAGGAGGCATTATGGCTGATTCAGATTCTCCAATTATGATTGGCCAAATACAATTAGTGAACCTAAAAGATCCTTTCAAGGCTAAAAAAGATATTCTAGATACCAAAGAAGATATTATAAAATTAGCAAATAATCAAGATCCGATTTTAGTGAAATTTGGAGGAGGATGTAAAGATATTGAAGTACGTGTTTTAGATTCCCAAACAGGACCAATGGTAATTACTCATTTACTTGTTGACTGTCGAGACGCTATGGGTGCAAATGCAGTTAACACCATGGCTGAAGCTGTAGCCCCAAGATTAGAAACAATAACAGGAGGAAGAGTTTATCTAAGGATTATTTCCAACTTAGCAATACATCGTAAAAGCAGAGCCAGTGCCATTTGGCCAGCTAAGTTTTTAGGCGGTGAAGAAGTAGTAGATGGTATCATCAAAGCTTTTGCCTTCGCTTGTGCAGATCCATTTAGAGTAGCCACACACAACAAAGGAATCATGAATGGAATTGATCCTGTTGTAATTGCAACTGGAAATGATTGGAGGGCAATTGAAGCTGGTGCACATACATACGGTCAATGGAAAGAAGGTCATGCTTCTTTTACGAATTGGGAAAAAACATCTGGTGGTGACTTAAAAGGAAGTATAGAAATTCCAATGGCTATAGGACTTGTTGGAGGTGCAACAGCTACACACCCTACTGCTAAAGCCTGTGTTAAAATATTAGGAGTTTCAATTCCCGGTGGAGCTACAGAGCTTTCACAAGTAATATGTGCTGTTGGTTTATGTCAAAACTTAGGTGCATTAAGAGCATTAGCCTCTGAGGGTATACAAAGAGGACATATGGGTCTTCATGCAAGAAATCTAGCAGTTCAGGCTGGTGCTAATAAAAGTGAAATTGACCAAGTCGCTGAGATGCTAAAACGATCTGGTCAAGTTAGAGCTGACATGGCTGAAAAATTTTTAGCCGAAATAAGAACAAAATAATGACTATATTATCTGACGAAGCCATACTTTCTGCATTAGATTTAGGTGAGTTAGAAATTGAGCCGTTTAACAGTGATAATCTTACTCCAAATGGCTATGATTTGACTATAAGTGAAATTGAGATTCCAAATGGTGAAAAAACCTCTCAAGGAAGCTTAATTATACCTCCAAATAAGAGATTTGCAGTCGCCACAAAAGAACGAATAGCGTGTGGATCAAATACGTGCGCACAGTTATGGCTCAGAACTAGTTGGGCAAGAAAAGGTATAACGTGTAGTTTTGGAAAAATAGACTCTGGTTTTGATGGAACTCTAACACTTCTAGGTTTTAATTCTGGTGAGGATAATATCCAAATTAATATAGGGGATACTTTTGCACAGATGGTATTTGAAATGATGTCTGGACCTGCAAATACACTATATTCAGATAGAAGTGGAAAATACCAACACCAAAAAGGTATTACCTGGTCGAAAGAATGAAATTAATTAATTCTGAAAAACCCTTCCCACTATCTGCTCTAGTAATGTAATGTGGTAAATTTTCCATTAAACTACTATACTTAGATACAGAACTAACGCCTACAGATAAAGGAAAACAACCAAACATTGGTGAATCATTTGGTGAGTCTCCAATATAAATTATATCATTCTTATTAATTCCAAAACTTTGTAAAACAACAAGTGACATATGTTCTTTATTATAGTCTCCAAACCAAATATTTACATGGACATTAGAAATTGCTGCATTAGCCCCTCGTTTCTTACAAAAATTGACAATATCTGTAGCAATATCCATAGATACTTTTGCTTGCTCATCTATATCTATTGCAATATCCCAATGGCGGAAAATTTGATCTGAAGCTAATTTAAGATAGTCATACTTGGACAATAACTCTTCAAAAAGTGACCTAAGCCTATTTTGATATGATATTTGTAATTTTGAATCATGAAAAGTTTTGCGGATAATTTTTTTGCCTTCTTTAAAATATGTGAAGGCTCCGTTTTCACCAATAACTGCATCTACTGGCCACCAACGTGCGATCAAATCACACCAACCTGCAGGTCTTCCAGTAACTGCTATTGTTTTAATACCTCTATTCTTTATCTTTTCTAAACTATTATAAGTTTCAGCTTTCAAATTATCTTCAGTTATAAAGGTACCATCTAAATCAAATAATAATGCTTTAATATTCTCCGAACTTTCAGCTGACATCTCTGATAAAGAATGCATGCATTGCTAAGAAAACCTACTTTTAAATATACTTCGGCAATTTATGCAGTCCTAATACGAGGTTAAGATGCCATCCCTATACGGAGCCGTCAAAAGCAAAACTGGAGAAATACTTCAAGACAGTATGGAATATTGTAAAGGAGCACTCCACTCTGTTTCTCGTTCATTTGCATTAACAATTCCTCTAGTAGAGGATAATATTCTAGCACCAATAATGGTAGGATACTTAGAAGCTAGAATACTAGATACTTTTGAAGATGACATAGGCATAAGAGAAATAAGCTTAGAAGAACGGATTCATTCTATGAACATTTTAATGGAGATCTTGGAAAGTCCAAGTAGCCCATCTGGTAAAGAAAAAGCTAAAAAATTAGCAAATTCAGCTGATGGAATGTTTGCAAATCCACAATATAGAGATTTAGTAAAAAACATGGAGAGGGTTCTAACTGTACATGACAGTTTAGATCAAAAAACCAAAGAATGCATGGTCCGATGGTTAAAGGAAATGAATTTTGGTATGCAAAAATTTCTAAAACAAGAAGTGTTCTCTTTTGAAGACTTAAATGAATACTGCTATTATGTTGCCGGGACTCCTTCAGGTTTCTTAACAGAACTAATAAGAACAAAGTCTAAGAATTTATCAAGAAAGAATTCTAAGATTTTACTTGATAATGAAAGAGATTTTGGATTATTTCTACAAAAAGTTAACATAATACGAGATTTTAAAGAAGATATTCTAGATAATGAAAAAATATTCTGGCCTAGTTTCTTATTTGAGAAATATGGAATTATTCCCTCCGACCTTCTCAAGGAAGAGAACAAGGAAATGTCAATGGAAATATTGGAAGCAATGCTTGACAATGCATGCAAACACATTGAACCTGTAAAAGCTTATTTGAAGGCAATACCTGATGAATACGCCGGTTTTAGAGCTGGAGCTGCGATAAACTTCGCAATGGGTGTGAGTACCCTTGACACTATGAGAAGTAATAGCAATGTATTTTTTGGTGAAAAACCAGTTAAAATTACACATTCAGCAAGAGATTCAATACTTTCAGATCCATTAGGATTTATTTCAAACTGAAATTTAATATTGCTTCCTCAATTAGATATCTATGACTCGAACACTGCTTTGTTTGGTAGGATTAGTTTGTTTGAGTATATTCTTTGCAGGTGAAGCTGAGGCCTCACCCACCACAGGTACAATCGAAGTTGCATTTATTCTATCCGAATTTCAGGATCAAGAATATCAAAGTGAACATGATCAAGATTATTTTGAAGATTTAGCTTTTGGAGAAACGGATTCTATGTGGGAATATTTTGATGAGGTCTCAAGAAGCCAATTAAATATCCAAGGAGATGTCTATGGACCATATACACTAGATGGAGATGCTGCAGATTATGGTACTGAAAATTTAGAATTTGTGAGGGATAGTGTAGAAATTGCTGATGATTATATTAATTATACAAATTATGATGCCGTAATGGTTATTCATTCTGGACCTGGTGAAGAGTCAAGTGGAAATAGCGATGACATTTGGTCAATTCACTGGCCAAGTGCAGATATTGAAACTGAGGATGATGGATTTGTAATAAAAGAAATCACTCAAGCACCTGAATATGAAACAATATCTGGTGAAAACAACCCTCTAGGTGTATGGTGTCATGAATTCGGACACGAATTGGGATTACCGGATTTGTATGATACGGATGGTTCTTCTGCAGGAATTGGAGATTGGGGTATCATGGCTTCAGGATCATGGGGGAATAATGGTGAAACACCGGTTTACATGAGTGCTTGGTCAAGATTTTGGCTTGGATGGATAGAACCAATTGTGATTACGGATGATATTAATAATCTAGAATTAAGGCCAATTGAAAATGATGGTGATGTATACCTACTACCTATACCTGGAAATTGGTCAAATTCTAAGGAATATTATTTACTAGAGAATCGTCAGAAGATAAAATATGATGCTTACTTACCTAGCGAAGGATTATTGATATGGCATATTGATGAAGATATTCTTAATTCTAAGTGGAATTCGAATAGTGTAAATAATGATGAAGGACACAAGGGTGTTGATTTAGAAGAGGCAGATGGTGATGATGATCTTGACTCAAAAACAAATTATGGAGATAGTGGAGATCCCTACACTTCAGGAACCTTCTCAAAAGATGGATATCCTAATTCACTAGCATATAATGGAACTGAATCTGGGTGGAAAATTGAGAATATTGAAACTAATGGAGATAATATTATCATTGATGTTAGTTTCTTATCCAAACCACATGCTATAGCTGATGCCGACGAAGCCGTAATTACTGAAGGATTTGAACTCCAGTTTTATGGAAATGAGTCTTGGGATGAAGATGGAACAATCGTAAATTATACTTGGGATTTTGGTGATGGGAACTTCGAATACACCGATAATCCTACACATATATTCATTCAAAACGGAACATATGATGTTGTTCTTACAGTTACGGATAATGATGGCTTAAAAGATATATTTGTGCTTAATATTTTTGTTAATAAACCTCCTATACCTATTGTTAACATATCGGAACTAATAATAATGCTAGGAGATACTATTAATTTTAATGCCTCAGGATCATATGATATAGATGGAGAGATTGAATTCTATTACTGGAATTTTGATGATGGGTATACTTCAAATCAAGCTATTGCTAATCATGAATTCAAAGATTCGGGATTATTTAATGTTTCATTAAAAATTATTGATAATTTAAATGAGATTACTACCATATATTATATCATTGAAGTTGTAAATAGATTACCTATAGTAGATTTTGAAAAAACACCTACTAGTGGAAATACCAAAGTTATTTTTGAATTTAGTGATTTATCATATGATGAAGACGGTGAAATTGAAGAATGGAATTGGGATTTTGGCGATGGGGAAAACTCTAATCTACAAAATACAAACCACCTTTTTTCCCTACCTGGAATATATATTGTAAATTTAACAGTTATCGATGATCAGGGTGGAATAAATTCAACAACTAAAAATATTGAAATATATAATTCCCCTCCAGAACCAGATATAACTATTCCTGGGGGAATTAATACAGGCCCCAACCAATGGATTGTAGCGGCAAATAAATTAATAGAACTTGATGGAAGTGTCTCTATAGACAACGAAAATGACGCACTGGCATTTTATTGGACTTTTAATGATGAAGAATTTACTGGAGAAAAAATAAATTTAATATTTACTGAATATCAAAATGAAATAATTTTACGAGTTTTAGATTCTAGAGGAAATGATACTACTGAAATTTTCTCTGTAATTGCAGAAAATATTCCAATATTGTCATTGGAAGCTTCTGAGATAAATCTTGTAATTGAAGAAGAGATAGTCCTTCAAAGTACAACAAATTGGGGACAACTAGATATATACCAATGGATAATTGTTGATAAATCCCTATTAAATGAAGATAATAGTTATACTCAAATTTACAACCAAACTAACATTAAAAGTTCAATAAACTTTTCTCTTGATACAGCTGGTGAGTATATTCTATATCTTTCAGGGAGACACCCTGAGACGAATTTGTGGACAATAGTTTTCCCTTTGTCTATAACTGTATACAATAACCCAGTAGCTTATTTTGAATTTTATAATGACATTAACGAAGGAGATTGGATTACATTCGATGGAAAAAATTCGACTGGATTAGATATTACTTTTAGCTGGATATTAGATGGAATTACTGTAGCAGGCGAAGGCGATATTATCAACATACTTATTGACTCCGGAGGAGAACATAATCTAGGACTAATTGTAAATCAAGATCCCGTTGGAACTGCGTATTTTGAAAAGAAATTTTATACAAATTATAAACCAACTGGAATTCTAAGCACAAATCCCTCTATCCCTAGATATGGCGAAGATTTTGAAGTTTATCTAGCTGCATATGATGTTGAAAGTGAAGCCATTATTGAACATCTAAATATTAAAGTATATAATGAAAATGGAGATAAAGCTTGGGAAGAATCATATAATAATCAAGGATCCAATTTCAATGTTGTCTTTGAAATGCAATATACAGGTGAAATTATCTTGGATTATAAACTTGTTGATGATAATGGCAACATTAAAGAAAATTCTACCTCAGTAGATGTATTAGGCTGGGCAGATATTTATGTAGAATCATTTAACATAAACGGGGAAAAAGAAAAGGGTAAAAAACAAACATTCTCTATTATCTTAACAAATTATAATGAAACTTATCAATCATCATTATATAATGGATATCAAGCCAAAGGTGAATTAGAACTTATAATGAATTCTGAAATTATCCATACATGGACCTATGAAATAGATCCAACCAAATCTCAAGAATTTAACTTTGAATGGATAGCAATTACTGGTTATCATACATTTGAAGTCAAAGCTACTGTTTTAGAAGGTGAAGTAATTAAAGAAAATAATAATTTAAGCCTAAATGTCACAGTAGAAGCAAAAAGAGAATCTGGATTATTGATATCTCCAAGTATTAATCTTACAATTACACTAATAATTATAATTGCAACAATAAGCCGTCGGAAGCCTAATTAACCACAACTGAATGTTTTATTATGGCATCGTTACCGCCACAAATAAGAAGAATACCGGATGAACAATTTTTTGACTTAAGAAATTGGAGCGCTGACAAAGCTGAGGATTATGGAGGAAAAGCAGCAATGGTAGTTCACACTATGATGCTCACAAAACCAGAACAGATAAAGCAAATATCAACTGAATTGCATGATGGTAATATGGTTCTAATAGATTTTACTCCCCTAATCTCAGATCAAGAAAGTCTTCACAAAATTTTAGCCGAACTTGAAAGGGCTGTTGCAGATGTAGATGGTGATTTAGTAGGCGTGAGCCAAAAATGGATAATTGTAGCTCCAAGTGGGGTTCGAGTTTCCCGTGAAAAAATGAGACTTAAAAGCTGATGAAAATCGCAGTTTTAGGAGGAGGAATGGTAGGTTCCCTCATTGCAACTGAATTGTCAAAGGAGTATACCGTTACAGTTTATGACCATATAAAATTGGAACTAAATAATGTAAAAACAAGAATTATGGATGTAACTCACAAGAAATTCCAAGAAAAAATAAAAAATTATGATATTGCTGTAAATTGTTTACCTGGCTTTATGGGTTTTAAAATGCTGAACACCATTATAGAACTAAAAATGTCTTGTATAGATATTTCTTTTATGCCTGAAAATTGTTTAAAACTTTCTAAGAAAGCTATTGAAAATGATTGTATTATAATACCAGATGCAGGTGTAGCTCCTGGTCTAAGTAATCTAATAATTGGAAATATAATCTCAAATAATGATATTGAGGAAATCAGAATAATGGTTGGCGGATTACCTAAAGAAAAAAATCCACCTTGGAATTATAAAGCTCCTTTTTCACCAATAGATGTTATTGAAGAATATACAAGACCCGCTAGAGCTAAAATCAATGGTAAGATTGAAATTAGAAAGGCCTTATCTGATATTCAAGAGCTGGATATAAAGGGAATTGGGAAATTGGAAGCATTCCTAACTGATGGACTTAGAACCTTGCTGAATTCGGATCCGAAAATATCCAAAATACCTAATTTGTTAGAATATACCATAAGATATCCTGGCCACGCATCTTTAGTTAAAAGATTAATAAAGAATGGAGATTTCTCAGATGAGATTGTTGAATATAAAAATAAAAAAATGACAAGAAGAGAAAAAACATGTGAAGACTTATTTGAAGAATGGAAACTAGATAACGAAGAAGAATTTACAATCATGACCATTTCGGCTCGAACTTATAAAGGAAAAAAAATAAACTATACTGTATATGATGAAGGAAAAGATGGGTGGAGTAGTATGTCCAGAACGACAGGTCTAACTGCATGTGCCTTCACAAAATTATTACTTGAAAAGAAAATAAATAAGAGCGGAGTTCAATGTCCTGAAAACTTGGGGCAAACTGAATATAACTATAATTTTGTTTTAGATTATCTAAAAGAAAAAGGTATATCTATACAATCAAACTAAAGAATTAGTATTTTTTCCATCCTGTTACAATAGCAAATAAAGCTATTATCGCTCCAACACGAAAAACACTCTGATATTCAAAATGAATTAGTAATTCACCAACCAATATACTTCCAAAACCACTGCCCAATAGGCTAAATGAAGACAATAAACCCATTGTTCTAGCTCTTAATTGATAAGGTACTGTATCTGCTACTATCGAACGAGCTCCCAAAAAATATGTCATGTATATTGGAAGTACGAAGGCTAAAGTTATCAAATATATATTCTGAGTAAAAGAATAAGTAATCATAGAAAGAAAAACAAAAATACATGATATTCTAATAGCAAATTCTCTTGGATATATATCAACTAATTTTCCAGCATAAGGTGCTACCAAAGCATGTACTACTCCACTAAGCAAGACTATAATTCCCATTCCAAAACTTGAACCAGCCATCTCTGTTAGATATATTGGAGAAAAACTTAGGAAAAACATATATCCCATAAACAAAATAAATGTTGTAGTAAATAATCTTGACAATTTCCAGAAATAAGGTGTAAAATCTATATCGATGTCCTCTCTTACAACGGAACGTTCTGTAACACCCATATATCCAACCGTAGCAAAAATTCCTAAGGATGCCGCTAAAAAGAAAGAAAAAATAACAGAAGGATTAGCCGAACCATACTCTGTCGAAACGATTAAAATACCACCTAGAAAAGCTCCTGCACCCCAACCAAATCCTAAGGCAGACTCTAACCATCCCATAAGAGTAGCTCTAGCCTTTGGATTAAGTTCCGAAAATAAAGTTGCCATCTGAACCATACCACCCAAAAAAAAGGATTGGATGGTCCTTACTATTACCAAATTTATAGGCCCTAACCACGGTAAAGGTATATACAATAATGCTGAAACAATTGAACAAAGAACCACTACAAATCTTCTATTCTTCCACCTATCTGCAATAACTCCCCAAAAAGTAGATCCAGCAACAAGAGCAAAATTAGGCAGACCAACAACCAAACCCAATGTTCTAAAATCACCTAAGGCATTAGCCTGTAATCTTACTATAGCAAAAGATAATCCTGCAGTTATATTGTAACATAATGCACCAAACAACGCAAGGCTAATTTTATTCTGCACACAACTCCAAAGAACTCAGTATTTAGCGAGTACTGCATCTTTTTGATAGGGTTGCTATATTACTAAGAAAGAAATGGTCAAACAAAAAATTCTTCTGAAATTTGGAGGATCCGTAATTACCGACAAAAAAAGTAATACCCCTACTATTAATCAAAAAAATTTGGATAAAATTAGTAACACATTAAACACTACCAATTATGATATTATAATTGTTCACGGTGCGGGATCTTTTGGCCACCCTATTGCTAAAAAATTTAAACTGGAAAAAGGTTTAAACAGTAGAATAAATCAGAAAACAGCAATCAAAGACGTGAGAGAACAAGTACTAGAATTAAATAAAATAATCTGTAATACCTTACATAAAATAAACATAAAAACACAAACAATAATTCCATCAGAAACAATGGAAACTATAGGTTCAAGAAAAATAAAAGAATTCCCCTTAGAACTATTCAATAAAGCCATTAAATCTGGAAATGTTCCTATTACTTTCGGAGATGTAACGAATGACTCTTTACAAGGTATAACTATACTAAGTGGAGATGTTATAATGCTAGAACTAGCTAAAATTTACAAACCATTACTAACCCTATTTATTATGGATTTACCTGGTGTATTTGATGGAAACCCCTCAGATAAAGGATCGAAAATACTTCCGTTAGTTAATCATTCAACTTTAGAAACTCTGAAAGAAAATATAATTAATAATAAAGTAATTGATGTTACGGGTGGTCTTATAGGAAAATTAGAATGTGCAATGGAAATATCTAATTACAGTGAAACTTGGATAACCAATTTAGACGCTTTGAAAGAATGTCTAGAAGGAAAACCGCATGGAAGTCGGGTGGTAATCTGAAAGAACCAGGTAATGGGGATTTAGGAAAATTATTTCTGTCACTAATTAATATTACTGTTACTATTGAAAAAGCCTCTGGAATCAGTGGACTTAAAATAGAAAAAGTTGCAGAAATAATTTCTTCACCTTTTTCGGAACAGTTTTTTAGCAAAGATAACAACAATGAATTGACAATTAAATGTAGATATGATTGGTTTTCAGAAAATTTAATTCAACAGCTAAATTTAAAGAAAGATGAAAAAAAAATGTTAGAAGATATTATATTTACAAAATTACCCTCCCATTTAAAAAAATATTGGAATGAAGATGGACATGTCAAACGAGATTTGAATTCCCGAACCGTACAAGAGTGGATTACAAGTGAACTTGCATTCCTAGCAGGTTTTTGTTTATGGTTTAGAGAAAAAGAAACAAAAGGAAAAATAGACTTATCAATGCTAATTTCAAGTGCTACAGGTGATAAAGTTAAAGCTTCGGGAGAAATTGAATTTGATAGAGAAAGACTTGAATTACTAAGAAAACTACCTAGTAAAACTCTAACTCTTTTAAGGGATATTAGTCCAGCTGGGAAAATAGCCTATCGAAGCATGGATATGGCAATTATAAAAGGAATCTCTGAGGGAAATGAAGACTATGCAAACTCAATGAAAGAAAGAACACAAACTAAACCTTGGTGGAAATTTTGGTAACTTTTATTAAATAAAAAGACTAAGAATCTTGTACTGTTTGAGTACCTGCTTTAAACAATTTATTTGTCTCTTTATCCCGTTGTTGAGGATTGGCTTTTCTTGACAAATCCCCATTAAGATCTATAAAATAAAGATAGCCTGATTCTCTTTCAATATTAGTTTTAGAAATTAATGTTTTTTGACCACCCTGATGTTTCCATACTGAACCATCAGACTCAACGAAATACAAAAAACCCTCAAGTTGAGGTAGACCTAATTTCTTTACGACTTCAGCCATTTAAGTTTCTTTTACTCTTATTATGCATGGAGTAGGCAATTTATGTGATGATTTTCTTAATGCCTCTTTAGCTTCAAGAACAAACTCTTTAGATGTTCTTAACGTAATTAATTTTTGGCCAGACTTAACACGAGCTGCAGTTCCAACAGTTTTACCAAAAGACTTTCGCATACCCATAGATACACGATCGGCCCCTGCACCTTGTGCAATTTTGTTATGTCTAAGAACATGATGTGGATAAGTTCGTATTTTTAGATGATAACCAGTTCTTCCGGCAAAAGTTTGAATGTACCTATTAGCAGTAACTCTAGCTGATTCAAGTGCATTATGTCTAATTAAACATTCTTCCTGAGCTGAAAGGGTAATCTCAACCGAATAATTGTCATTGGGTGTTCCTACATCAAATTGAGTGATACGACTCGCTGGAACTCCACCTATGTACTCCTTTCGAGTGTATGCTTTTTTCTTGCCCCGAAACATATGGGCTGGGTTTTTCTTAGCCATTCACTAACCTATATCTGGCGCCAGATTGTGTTCTATTTAAATCTTTATGTAAATTAATAGATATACCTTATCATATTAAACCCCAATCTGTGTGTAAAGAACATGAACATCCATGAATATCAGGCAAAAAACCTTTTCAGGAAGTACAATGTAAGAACACTTGAAGGAATAATTGCTTCAAATTCAGATGAAGCTGCTAAAGCTTGTAGTATTTTGGGTGGAAATATTTGGGTAGTCAAAGCCCAAGTTCATGCAGGAGGAAGAGGTAAAGGTGGAGGAATAATTTTATGTCGTTCTATAGACGAAGTACATGAAGCTGCAAACAAATTAATAGGTTCTAATTTAGTAACTCCCCAAACTACATCAGATGGAGTTAAAATCAGAAAAGTATATGTTGAAAAAGGATGTAATATAGCTAAAGAATTCTATCTGGGAATAGTATTAGATCGAGAAAAAGAATTACCTGTAATTATGGCTTCAACTGAAGGTGGTATTGAAATTGAAGAAGTTGCTAAAAAAAATCCTGAAAAAATATTGAAAGCCCATGTAGATCCTATATCAGGATTAGGTGATTGGCAAGCTAGAAAAATTGCATTTGGACTAGGACTTCAAGGTAAACAAATGAAATCAGGAATGGTATTTATGAAAAAACTTTACCATTTATTTATAGATTTAGATTGTTCAATTGTAGAAATAAATCCATTGGTAATAACTACAGATGATGATGTTATTGCACTTGACGCTAAAATAAATTTTGACAGTTCGGCACTGTTTAAACATTCTAACATTGAAAAACTTAGAGATACAACTGAAGAAGAACCACTTGAAACTAAAGCTACTGTAGCTGGACTAAATTATATTAAATTAAATGGTGAAATCGGATGTATGGTTAACGGTGCAGGATTAGCCATGGCCACTATGGACATAATCAAATTGCATGGTGGAGAACCCGCAAATTTTTTAGATGTAGGGGGAGGTGCAACAGCTGAGCAAGTGACTAAAGGTTTCCAGATAATCCTATCGGACTCAAAAGTAAAGGCAATCTTTGTTAACATATTTGGCGGCATTATGCGTTGTGATTTTATTGCAGAAGGGATAATTACTGCTGCTAAAGAAATTAATATCAATGTTCCATTAATAGTCCGTTTAGCTGGAACTAATGTTGAATTAGGAAAAAAAATGTTACTAGATTCAGGACTAGAGCTTATTACTGCAGATGATATGGATGATGGAGCCAAAAAAACAATTGAATCAATAAAAGGTGTAGCATGAGTATCTGGCTTAATTCAGATAGTAAAATTGTGGTCCAAGGAATAACTGGTAAGAATGGACAATTTCACACCGAACAAATGATAGATTATGGAACTAAAGTTATAGGTGGTGTAACACCTGGAAAAGGAGGAAAAGAGACTCTTGGCCTACCTATATGGAATACTGTTGATAAGGCCGTAGACATGGGAGCAAATGTTTCCTGTATTTTTGTTCCACCGGCATTTGCTGCTGATGCTATAATGGAATCTGCTGACTCAGGGATTGGTTTAATTGTTGCAATTACCGAAGGAATACCTGCATTGGATATGGTAAAAGCAAAAAAATATATTAATTCTAAGGACACAATTTTAATCGGACCTAATTGTCCCGGAATTATTACTCCCGGAGAAAGTAAAGTTGGTATCATGCCCGGTCATATTCATAGAAAAGGAGATGTCGGAATAATTTCAAGATCTGGAACGCTGACTTATGAAGCTGTAAACCAAGTAACAGAAATAGGTCTGGGGCAGTCAACATGTATAGGAATTGGAGGAGATCCTGTCAATGGAACTAATTTTATAGATTGCTTAGAAGCATTTGAAAAAGATAAGGATACCAAATCAATTATTATGATTGGAGAAATAGGCGGAAATGCTGAAGAATTGGCATCTGAATATGTTCAAGAATATATTTCTAAACCTGTTATTGGTTTTATTGCTGGAAGAACTGCACCTCCGGGAAAAAGGATGGGACATGCAGGCGCAATAATATCAGGAGGGAAAGGTACTGCTAAAGAAAAGATGAAGGCAATGCAAAGAGCAGGAATACATATTACTGAAAATCCTGCTGAACTAGGAAAAACTTTAGAAGAAATAATTTAAAAAGAACAAATCACTAACTTTATATACTAGTTTTCAAAATTATAATATGAACTGCCTTGGAAAAGTTACACACTTAGATTCAAGAAATTTGGCAATTGTAGTTTCCAAGAAAAAAGTATCTAAGAACACAAAGATATTTGACTCCGAAGGGAAATTAGTAGGAAGAGTTGTAAATATATTTGGACCAGTAAGTGAACCTTATCTAGCTATTTCAGCAAACAAAGGTTTCCGAATTACGAGGCTAGTTGGACGTGAGGTATATCGAAAATGAATATTAACTGCCCTGAATGTAAAAGCCAGGAAATCAAAAATGAGGGCGATGGTATTCTTTCATGTAAAAGTTGTGACCTGATATTTGATTCAGGACCTCAATGGATTAAGTATAACCCAAATACAAAAAATAAAAAGGATATTGAATTGAACCATCATCGAAGTAGAATCTCTTCAAAAACAATACTAAAATGGCAAAAAGAAACACGTGGTGGGAATTTAGGAAGTCGAAGCATATTAATGGCTTCAGATGAAATTGAAAGAATAGCAAATGAACTGAAACTTAATGATTCTATTAAGGAATCTGCATTAGAATTGTTCTCAAGTTCTTCAAAGGCTGGTATTGTAAGAGGTAGGAGTAGTGAAAAAGTGGCAGCCGCATCAATCTATACTGCCTGTAGAATGACAAATATTCCTCGAACTTTGGATGAAGTTGCGAACAGAACCAATCTAAATCGTAACGAACTAAGTAAATTACATCGCCTAATAACACGAAAATTAAAATTACAAATTCATGCTGCTGGCACTGCTAATTTTCTGACACGCTTTGCGAACAAACTTTTGCTATCAAGAGACGTTGAAGAAGAGGCAAGATTAATTATCAATTCAATTGAAAAAAAAAATTATGGCCAAGGTATTTCACCTAATGCTCTATTGGGTGCAGCCATTTATATCGCCTGTAAAGCAAAGAAACTAAAAAGAAGTCAATTCGAGATAGCTAAAGCAGTCGGTACCTCAGAAGTAACTTTAAGAAATAGAGCAAAAGAAATTATATCTATAATTGATAAAAACTAAAGAAAATAGAAATAATTTTCTGGTAATTCTAATTCTATTGCAAACATAGGATCTGTATTTGGATCACTACTATCATGATAAGCAACTACCACACCTCCATCTGGTAAAATAGCCATAGATGAAAAATCAAATCTAACATCATTACCTGCTCCGGACGTTGCGTCCAAATCACCCAATCCAATTAAAGTAATTGAATCAGCCTCCATACTATCTCTGTAATCTCTTATATGAAATACTAAATCCACATCACTAGCCGTCCCATTACTTTCTGTCTGAACTCTCATTGAAATAACTGCTAAATCTAAATTCCCATCAGCTTGAAAATCCCATTCAAAAGTATTATCAGAAACTGATAAGGCCAATGGCCAATGGTGTGTTTGATTCGACCAAGTATACCCTCCATCATAACTAATTTGATGAGTTAAATTGAAAGTGCCATCACAACTTTTTTCTCCAGGATTTGCTGTATTACAAGAAATACTATGTAAAGCCCCAGAACTATCTATAACTAAACTACGAGATGGTAAAAGACTTCCATTAGGCAATGTATGCTTATGCCAAGTTAGTTCAGTATCTAGGAATAAATTACTTCCATCACTAAACCATCTAGGAAATAACAATCCACCCGAAGGAATAGGTGAAGCTCGCATCTCCCGATGTGATTGCATATAATCCCATTCGGGACCCAAGTCTTCAAAGTACAAATCAAATTCTAAATCTTGACCACAACGTGCATATTCGGCATTACATTCATTTGAACTACTATCGGGAATATCTAATGGCCTATAATTTAATCCATCGACACTAACCTGATATCCCTGACTACTATAACTCCAAAAATTAGACACCACCATACTAGCCCAAGGACAATTGGATGAACAAAGATTTGTAGAAAGTTCAGGAGGTGGATTAATAGGTCCAATTATAGGAACCTGCCAAGAACGATCATAGAATGGTTCTTTATCAGCTGAATTCCAACACCATTCCCATTCTATAGTAGTAGGGCTTGTTTTTTTACCTAAAATTGCATAAAATTGATCAACACCATCTATACTAGGATATGGAAACCAAGTCATAGCTATAATGTCACCGTTAGGTGCTTGGATAATTGACCCTTCTCCTAATCCAGGGGAAACAGTAGGATCAAACTGTCCTTCTTCACATCCCAAATCGGTATTGATGACAGGAGGTACCCATTCACTCCAAGTCAATCCTCTATCTGTACTATACCACGGCCACTCTCCTCCTAAATTATAGATTATACCATCTTGGTCCGTAGCTAAATAATGCTCACAGCAATTACCACCATAATTATGTTCACTACTCCCACCTATATCCTCAGTGCCATAAACTGCCCATAATCTTTCAGAAATGACATCCATTGATAAAGGATTTACGACAGAAAAATTACGGATTGGGTCTATACTGTAAGGAAATTGCGATAACTCTTCTTCAGTAACCACTAATCTAGTTACTTCAACAGGATTTTCATCTATAACTATACGTTTATCTTCTGGAGTTAAACAACCCATAAAAGACAAACTCACAAACATAAATGCCAGTAATATACTGTACTTCATTGAATTATGATATTTATGCCACCTAAAATAGTTTGGTAATCTAACTAAGCTGTATAAATCGGCCCCTTCTACTGGTAAATGATGCCCCCTGTGGATGCTGATTTGGATAGTGAAAAGGCTTGTGCCATACCCGGCGACAAGGGTCTGTTTCCCACTGCTAGAACCGATAATTGGTGGGTACCACCATTGGCTGTTTTTCTAGGATTAGGTACAGCCGTTGTTTACATGACATGGGCTGCAATTCAGGGGATCAACTACCATTATGAAGGAGGAAATGGTGCCAATTATCTATCACCATTGTATTCTCCTGAATTATTTGGTAATCCTGAACATGCCATATTTGGTGAATTCACTATGTGGCCTGATTGGATGCCTATGCCCTTCTCACCTGCATTTCTAATTCTTTGGGTACCTGCAGGCTTTCGTGTAACTTGTTACTACTATAGAGGAAGTTATTACAAAGCATTCTGGGCTGATCCACCAGCTTGTGCTGTTGGTGAACCAAGAAATAGTTATTGGGGTGAGAATTCAATGCCTCTGATACTGCAGAATTTGCACAGATACATGTTATACCTTGCAATTATATTCATTTTCATTCTCAGCTACGATGCTTGGTTATCAATGTGGTTTACAGATGAATATGGAAACAAACAATTTGGAATAGGAATTGGAACATTTGTCATGACATTGAATGTGATTTTACTTGGAGGGTATACATTTGGCTGTCACTCTCTAAGACATTTAATTGGAGGATATGCAGATAGAATAACAAAAAAACCAAAAGTTCAGCAAAAAGCATTTGATTGTGTCAGTTGCCTCAATAAACAACATATGAAGTGGGCATGGTTTTCTCTTTTCTGGGTTTGCTTTACTGATTTTTATATTCGATTTTTTTGTATTGAATGGGGCTTAGATAGGGTGTGGGTGTTTTGACCGAAGACTTTGAAACAAGGAAATATGATGTTCTAGTTATTGGAGCAGGAGGTGCAGGAATTCGCGCAGCAATAGCTGCATCAGATGAGGGAGTTACTGTAGGGTTGGTATCTAAATCATTATTGGGAAAAGCCCACACTGTTATGGCTGAAGGTGGTGCGGCTGCTGCATTAGGGAATGCTGACGAAAGAGATAACTGGAAAGTACACTTTAGAGATACAATAAAAGGTGGTAAACATCTCAATAATTGGGAAATGGCTAAAATTCATGCAGAAGAATCACCCAAGAGATTAATGGAACTTGAAAAATGGGGTGCTGTATTTGATAGAACTGAAGATGGTAAAATTGACCAACGAAATTTTGGAGGACATCGATATCCTAGGTTAGCTCATGTTGGGGACAGAACAGGATTAGAAATAATACGAACAGTTCAAGATCAAGTGGTTCACCAAAAAAATGTCGATATATTAATGGAATGTACTGTAGCTAAATTATTGACAAGCAATGATAGAATAATAGGCGCATTAGCATATCATAGAAATAATGGTAAAATTGCAGTAATTCAAGCTAAATCTGTAGTAATTGCTACAGGCGGAATTGGAAAAGCTTATCGTGTTACATCAAATTCTTGGGAATATACTGGAGACGGTCATGCATTAGCATATGAGGCTGGAGCTGATTTACAAGATATGGAATTTGTGCAATTCCACCCAACGGGGATGGTTTGGCCTCCAAGCGTAAGAGGAACACTTGTTACAGAAGGGGTGAGAGGCGAAGGAGGAATTCTGTTGAACAATAAAGAAGAAAGATTTATGTTTAATTATATACCTAAAACTTTTGCGGCTGAAACTGCAAAAGATGAAGATGAAGCAAATGCTTGGTTAGAAGGAAAAGAAGGCGCAATGCGCCCACCTGAATTACTTACTAGGGATGTAGTTGCCAAAGCTATAATGGAAGAAGTGAATGAAGGGAGAGGAAGTCCACATGGTGGTGCATTTTTAGACATTGCGAATAGAAGAGAGGCTGATTATATCAAAAAGAAATTACCCTCCATGTACCATCAGTTTAAGGAACTAGGGGACCTAGATATAACTAAAGAAAGAATGGAAGTTGGACCAACAACACATTACATGATGGGCGGAATTAAAGTAGACGCAAGAACATCAGCATCCACACTAAAAGGAATGTATGCAGCTGGAGAAGCTGCTGCAGGGTTACACGGAGCAAATAGATTAGGAGGTAATTCATTATCAGATCTACTTGTATTCGGCAATATTGCCGGCCGTTCAGCTGCTAATTTTGCTATGAAAAATGAAATGTTGCCTCATAACAAAACAACGATTGAAGAATCAATAAATCAGATTCTAGAATGCTTTCATGAGGATAAAAAAGAAAACCCTTACCAAATTCACAGTGAACTACAAGATATTATGGAAATGCATGTAGGAATAGTAAGAGAAGAGAAAATATTAGATAACGGAATTAAAAAATTAGAAGAATTGAAACATAAAGTAATGAATACTAAAGCTATAGGGGGAAGAGCATACAATCCTAGTTGGCATTTATGCCTAGATCTACAAAATATGTTAACGACATCTCTAGCTGTTGCTAAAGCCGCCAGAGAAAGAAATGAAAGTCGTGGTGGACACACAAGGTTGGATTATCCTGATTATGATCCAGATTTAGGAAAAATAAATATAATTATCAGAAAAGGCCCTGATGGACCAAATATAATTAAATCCACTAAAAGCAAAATGCCAACGGATCTAAAAGAATTTGTAGAAAAAGAGGCCCTATGAAAAGGAAAATACTCGTTCAACGTGGAGAAAATTCTGATTTTTTTATGCATGAATTTGAAATAAAAGGAGATGAAGGAATGGTGGTTTTGGATGCAATTCACCAGATACAAGCAAATGATGCTCCTGATCTTGCAGTTAGATGGAATTGTAAAGCAGGTAAATGTGGATCATGTTCTGCTGAAATTAATGGTAAACCAAAACTAATGTGTATGACTAGATTATCTGATTATGATCCTTCTGAACCGATTATAGTTCAACCCATGAAAACTTTTCCAATTGTAAAAGATTTAGTTAGTGATGTATCATGGAATTATGAAATTAACAAGAAAATCATGCCATATCAACATCCTTCTAATGAAAATGATCCGATAATGTTTCAAAAAGATATAGATAGGGTCCAAGAATTCAGAAAATGCATAGAGTGTTTTCTTTGCCAAGACGTATGCCATGTTTTGAGAACACATGATATGAAACCAGAATTTGCCGGACCTCGATTTATGATTAGAAATGCAGGTTTGGAGATGCATCCTCTTGATCAAGGAAATCGTTTAGAGGCTATTCAAAAAGAACATGGGATAGGACTTTGTAATATAACAAAGTGTTGTACTTTTGTTTGTCCAGAAAATATAGCTATAACTGATAATGCTATTATACCAATGAAAGAAAGAGTAGTTGATGAATATTACGATCCTCTAAAGTGGATTTGGAAGAAAATAACTGGAAAAAGTAATTAGTTACAGCTATTTCCTTCACAACAAACTTCGGCTATGACAGTTAGGACTTTTTTATGCTACCTGATTTCTATTCAAAGGCCTTAAAAACCGCAAATACACTGAATGAAATCTATATAATTTATAACTTTTTGATTATTCATTAAAAATGAGAATTCATCAATGCTATAATTTTATTTGGGAAAAGAAATTGCCGCTCAACCGGCAGGTTGGGAGGTGGGAGGAGACCCGCCGGGAGCAGCTATTGTGTAATAGGACAGGGTTTTTTAAAAATGTCAGGGGAAATGTGTTTAAATTATGGTATATAACCACTTCATGGACATTATGAAAGCTCCACGAGGGACTGAGATTAGTTGTAAAGGGTGGTTGCAGGAAGCCGCTCTCCGAATGTTGATGAATAATTTAGATCCTGATGTTGCTGAAAAACCAGAAGATTTAATTGTATATGGCGGTAGAGGTAAGGCTGCAAGAAATATTGAATGTTTGAATTCAATTATAGATTCATTAAAGAACTTAGAAGATGACGAAACTTTACTTGTTCAAAGTGGAAAACCAGTAGGCATATTCAAAACTCACGAAGATGCACCACGTGTCTTGTTAGCAAACTCAAATCTAGTGGGTAATTGGGCTAATTGGCAACATTTTGATGAACTAGATAAAAAAGGATTAATGATGTACGGTCAAATGACTGCAGGATCATGGATTTACATTGGATCACAAGGGATTCTACAAGGTACTTTTGAGACATTTGCCGAAGCTGCTCGACAACATTTTAATGGAACTTTAAAAGGAAAATTAGTTGTAACTGGTGGATTAGGTGGGATGGGAGGTGCACAACCTCTAGCAACTACCATGAATAATGGTACTTTTCTAGCTGCAGAAGTTGATGTGACTAGGATAAATAAACGATTAGATACAAAATATTGTGATGAAGTTTCAAATAATATAGATGAAGCTATAGATTTAGCCTTAAAATGGAAAAAAGAGAAAACTGCAAAGTCAATCGCTGTTGTAGCCAATATAGTAGATTTATTAGAAAGACTAATTGAACGAGAGATTATCCCCGATCTATTGACCGATCAAACCTCAGCTCATGACCCACTAATTGGATATATTCCACAGGGTTTGAGTCTAGAACAAGCTGAAGTAATGAGAGAGAAAAAAACCGATGAATATCTCAAAAGAAGTTACAATAGTATTGCAAACCATGTACGCTGTATGCTCAAATTAAAGAAAAAAGGAGCAATAACATTTGATTATGGAAATAATCTGAGAGCAATGGCAAAAGAAGCTGGAGTAAAAAATGCATTTGACTTTCCTGGATTTGTTCCGGCTTATGTTAGACCCTTATTCTGTGAAGGGAAAGGACCCTTTAGATGGGTTGCATTATCGGGTAATCCAAAGGATATCTATGAAACTGATAAAATTATTTTAGATTTATTTCCCGAAGACAAACAACTCCACCGATGGATTGAAATGGCTCAAAAAAGAGTGAAATTTCAAGGTTTACCGGCTAGAATATGCTGGTTAGGTTATGGCGAAAGAGCTCGTGCGGGATTAGCTTTCAATGAACTCGTAAGAAGTGGAAAGATAAGTGCTCCTATTGTAATTGGAAGAGATCACTTAGATGCTGGGTCTGTTGCCTCGCCAAATCGTGAAACTGAAAATATGAAGGACGGTTCTGATGCTATTGCTGATTGGCCAATATTGAACGCTTTATTGAATACTGCAGCCGGTGCAACATGGGTTAGTTTCCATCATGGCGGTGGTGTAGGAATGGGATATTCTCTTCATGCTGGAATGGTAGTTGTAGCTGATGGTACAAAAGAAGCAGATAAGAGACTAGAAAGAGTACTAACTACTGATCCTGGCACTGGTGTAATGAGACATGTAGATGCAGGTTATGATAAAGCAAAAAAAGTGGCTAAAGTAAGAAATTTAAAAGTTGGACTTGTCGAAGGTTTATGAATCTAATAATATCCTCTGAAGCTGATACAGCTTCTATAAATTTAAAAAATAGACTTCTCGAAATGTCAGAGTGGGATAAAGATGGGAAGTTTGATAATAGACTCATTTGGAAACTTACTAAAGATTATGGAGACTTCTGTAAGAAAGGTACAAGACTAATAACTATTAAGGAATTACATATTCATGCAGAAGAAATAGACAAAAAATGGTTATATCAAACAAATTTAAATATTGATAATATTGTATTTCTTTCAAGGCATAAAGCTGCTAGTGGAAGACCCAGTCTCACTGTACATCCAATTGGTAATTGGGGATCTGCTAATTATGGGGGAAAGGAAGGTCAAATTTCGGGATCTTCTCCAGAATGGATGACTGGATTATTATTAAATATAAGAAAAAATAGAATCTCTGGATATGACGTATGCTTTGAAGCCACACACCATGGTCCTTTGTTAGAAACTCCAACCATTTTTCTTGAGATTGGTTCTAGTGAACTGGAATGGGAAAAACATGAACCTGCTGAAGTATTGATTAAATCTTTACTGGAATTGAAACCTGCAACTGGAATTAAGGTTATTGGAATTGGTGGAGGACATTATACACCTAGATTTACTGAAGCTGCCTTTTCACATGAAGTGTGTTTCGGACATATGGTTGCAAATTATGGAGTTGCAGCTTTAAATTCGGACATTATTAGTAAAGCAATTGCTTGTAGTAATGCCGAAGGGATTTATTTTCACAGGAAAGGTATGAAAAAATCTGAATATAGAAAATGGAACAAATGGGCGGAAGATAAGGGAATTAAAGTTTTTAGTCAAACTGATTACAAAAAACGCGACTTGTAGAAGATAAAAATCTCTGTTTATTAAAAAAAAACATCCGATACACTTAATAAACGATTCTCATGTCAATATATTTAGGTGTAATACCAATGAGTGACGACGATACAGAAAATAACAGCGAAGATATGCCTAGCGAACCAAAACCTACACCAACAGGTGGCGGTGATGATATGCTAGAAGACATGTTTGATTTGACTGGAAATAAGACTGATATGAACACTGAATTAATGGCTGGATTAACTACCTTTCTAGCAACAGCTTATATCATATTTGTCAATCCAGGTATTTTAGGTGAAGCCTTTGCAAACTATGGTATAGATAACACTAATGCATTAGTGACTGCAACTGTACTAGTAAGTGCTTTCAGTAGTATTGCAATGGGTGTCTATGCAAAGAATCCTATTGTTCTGGCGCCAGGTATGGGGCTTAATGCTTTCTTTACCTATACAGTGACAGCACCTTGGGGAATGGGAATACATCCCTATGTTGCATTAGGTGCAGTATTCTGGTCAGGTGTAATTTTTATACTTTTATCTGTTTTTAATATACGCACTGAAATAATGAGAGCAATTCCTGTACAATTAAGATACGGTGTAGCTGTGGGAATTGGGTTATTTTTAGCCCTACTCGGATTTGCGGATCACTCAAATTTCATTCAACACACTCCTGACGCAGTCGGTGGCGTACCTATTGTTGTATTAGGTAATATGTTCCCAGATGACGGAAACATAGTTGAAAGATTATTGCATGTTAATCATGGAATGTTAGTATTTATATTTGGACTTATGACCACTGGTGCCTTGGTAGCTAGAAAACAACCGGGCGCCTTAGTTATCGGTATTTTTGCGACCACAGCATTTGCATTTATGTTTGGAAGAGGACCCTTTGAAGGACCTATCATGGTTACCATGCCTGATGAAATAATAGCTATGCCTGACTTTTCACTCTTGTTTGCAATTTTCTCAAATCAAGATTATACTTGGATAGCAGACCATTGCATTGGTGCTGGCGGCGGTACGGCAGAACAATGCGTAGCAAATGGAGGAAGCTGGGATTCAGAAATGATTACCGTTGGTGTACCTCTAATTGAATCTCTCAGATTTGCAGTTTTACCAGCAATGTTTGCTTTCCTATTCACTGATATGTTTGATAGTATCTCTACCTTTGTAGGTGTATCAGAAGTAGGTGGTTTAAATGATGAAAATGGTGAACCACGTAATATCAAAGAAGCTCTAATCGTAGATGGAGCATCAACAACAATCTCAGGCCTATTTGGTTCAAGTCCGGGAACAAGTTACATTGAATCTGCTGCAGGAATAGAAGCTGGTGGAAGAAGTGGACTAACTGCTGCTTTTGCAGGTATATTGTTTATTCCATTCTTATTCCTATCACCAGTCATAGGGATGGTCCCTCTCGTAGCCTCAGCACCTATACTTGTTCTGATCGGTTTATTTATGTGTAAACCTATAACAAAGATTGATTGGGGCAACTTTGAGAATGCATTCCCTGCATTTATGGCAATGATTTTAGTTCCTCTTACATTTTCCATTACACAAGGAATAATTTGGGGTTTTCTGTCATGGAGTGCAATCAAAATATGTGTTGGTAAGTTCGATCAAATAACTATACCTCTCTGGTGTATCAACGTATTCTCAATATTGGCATTGTTATACGCTGATTAGAACAAAGGAAGATAAGAGAACCCACTATGTAGTGGGTTCTCAATCATTATAATATACAGAGCTATCTATGAAATACATTAGAAACCTCATTAGAGACATAAATGATTTTCCAAAGAAAGGTATTGTATTCAAAGATATTACTCCTGTTCTATCTGATATTAAAGCTTTAAGAATAGCTGTAAAAGAAATGGCAAATCCCTTTAGTAAATCTAAAGTAGATGTTGTTATCGGCATAGAATCAAGAGGATTCATATTTGGAACTCCAATTGCAGATATTCTAAATGCTAGTTTTGTTCCTGTTAGAAAACCAGGTAAATTACCATGGAAAACAGAAAAAATTTCATATGATTTAGAATATGGAATTGATTCATTAGAAATACATAAAGATAGTATTCAAGAAGATCAAAAAATATTGATTGTTGATGATTTATTAGCAACTGGTGGTACGGCTGAAGCGACATGTAAATTAGTATCCAAACTTAAAGGAAATATTGTTGGACTTACTGTATTAGTAGAATTAGAATTTTTAAAGGGGCGTAAAAAACTAAATCAATATAATGTTCACTCTTTGGTAAAATACTAAATATATGAAATTGTTACTATCTGAAATGGAAATAAAGAAACGTGTAAAGACATTAGCTAAGCGCATTTCTAAGGATTACAAAGGTAAATCTCCTATCTTTATAGGAATCCTAAATGGTTGCTATGTGTTCATGGCTGACCTTCTCAGAGAAATTGACTTAGATGTTGAAGTTGATTTCGTTAAGATTCGAAGTTATGAAGGGGATTCTTCAACTGGAACTATAAAATTTAGAAAAGATATTTCTGCTAATATTGATGATAGACATGTTATTATTGTAGAAGACATTATAGATTCTGGATTTACAATCAATTTTTTAGTTAATAGATTAAAAAATTCAGGACCTAAATCTGTAGCTGTAGCCACTGCTTTATTCAAAAAGAAGGTTGCAAAACTCGACTTTGAAGTAAAATATACCGGTTTTGAAATACCAACTGAATTTGTAGTAGGTTATGGATTAGATTATAACGAAAAATACCGGCATCTGAAAGATGTAATGATTATGGAACCTGAAGACACAGATTAAAAGCAAAATATTTAATAGAGCTCAATCAAACAAGACAGGGGAAAAGATGCGTATAGATGATGACCTAAAGCTAACATTTCGTGATGTACTGATAAGACCTAAAAGAAGTACCTTGAAATCGCGATCAGACGTATCACTATCTCGCATTTTCAAATTTAGACATACTGAAAGAGAATGGGAAGGGATTCCTGTTGTTGCTGCTAATATGGATACAACGGGTACATTTGAAATGGCCCACGCTCTTCAAAAAAATAAAATGATGACATGTTTGCAGAAATTTTATTCTGTTAAAGAAATTGCCAAGGCAATAGATGAAGGAATGAATCCAAATAATATTGCGATTACCTCTGGATCAACAGAAGAAAGTTTAGATTTACTTAAAAGAAAAATTAAAATTAATGAAAAACTGAAATTTATCTGCCTTGACGTCGCAAACGGATATAGAGAAGATTTTCTTAGATTTGTACGCAAGACACGTAGAGAATTTCAAGATAAAATTATAATTGCAGGAAATGTAGCAACTAGAGAAATGACGGAAGCCTTGATACTTGCCGGTGCAGATATTGTAAAAGTTGGGATTGGACCAGGATCAGTTTGTACGACTAGAAAGGTTGCCGGTGTTGGTTATCCACAATTGTCAGCTATTTCTGAGTGTGCAGATGCAGCACATGGATTAGCAGGCCACGTTATGTCAGATGGGGGTTGTACATCTCCCGGAGATGTGGCCAAGGCATTTGCTGCAGGAGCTGACTTTGTAATGCTTGGAGGAATGCTGGCTGGACATGATGAATCTGGAGGAAAACTTAAAACTAATAAAAATGGAAAACAATACAAATCTTTCTACGGTATGAGTTCAGCAAAAGCAATGAAAACCTATTTTGGAGAAGTTGCAAAACATAGAGCTCCTGAAGGGAAAGAAGTTAAAGTTCCATATAGAGGACCTGTAGAAGCTACTACTCAATCAATTTTAGGTGGTATTCGTTCAGCTTGTTCTTATGTCGGTGCAAGAAGAATTAAGGACTTACCAAAATGTACAACCTTTGTCAGAGTTACTATAACAACTAACGAAATATATACGATACATGAAAGCAACTGAGCAAATTTAATAAACTTATCTGTTATGACTTAAAATGGCAGAGAGAGTTATTTTAGAAGAAGGCAAGACTTTCAGTGAATTTAGTCTGCTAACAAATTTTACTTCTAAAGATTGTACTCTACAAAAAATAAGTCTGGGTAGTAATCTAGGTGCCATGAAATTACGACTACCATTTATGAGTGCTGCAATGACTTCAGTCACCGGTTATGAAATGGCCTTATCGTTAGGTAAGGAGGGAGGAATTGGTGTTCTTCCAGCAAGATTATCAATTAAAGAACAAGTAAAAATTATTGAGAAAATAAAGGGATATGAAATGGGGTTTGTGGAAGATCCTATTACTGTTAGGGAAACTGCCACTATTGATGAAGTTGTTAGACTTGTTGAAAAACATGGACATTCAAAAGTACCTATAGCGGACAGAAATAATGTATTTCTGGGATTGTTCAGTTTTGATAAATATTTAGAAGCTAATGCAACGCCTGGTGAACCTGTTACTACAATAATGATTGAACCTAAAGATTTACCATGCTCTAAGAATCCGAATATTAGTTTAGACGAAGCAAAAAATGAATTAACAGAAAAGAATTATTTGGTAGTCTTAGATGAATTAGGAAGATTAGTAAAAATTGCATTTAGAAAAGATGTAGAAAACATAGCCGTGGGTGCTGCAATTTCAACGCACAAAGGATGGAAAGATCGAGCTAAAGCCTGCATAGATGCCGGGGCAGATATGATTGTAGTTGACACCTCTGATGCGTTTAATGAATTTACAATGAGGGTTATCAAAGAACTCAAAGAAATGAAAAATTCTGTACCTGTTTGTGTTGGTAATATCATAACTTATGATGGTGCTAAATATCTAATGGAAAATGGTGCAGATTTAGTGAAGATAGGGATGTCTTCTGGTTCGATTTGTACTACTCAACGCGAAAAAGCTACGGGAAGAGCTCCTATGACTGCACTACTAGATGCCGCAAAAGCTAGGACTGATTTTCAAAAAGATACTGGAAAATATATTCCATTAGTAATTGATGGGGGAGTTTCAGCTGCAGGCGATATGATTATAGCACTAACAGTAGCAGATATTGTAATGATGGGTGGATATTTCAATCATTTCTTTGAGGCTGAAGGTGAGAAATTAGACGAAAATATGCAAGTGACAAGTCATGAACCAGAGATCAAATATGTTGCAACTTGGGGTGAGGGATCTGCAAGAGCTCGAAATTTGGATAGATACGGTCATGTTGCAAGAAAGACTTTCTTTGCAGAGGGCGAGGAAGGAACTGTAGATAATTGGGGAAGATTGAAACCAAAACTTAAACAGGATATAAGGAAAATTAAAGCTGCATTGAGTAATACCGGATGTATGAATCTTGAAGAATTCAGAAACAAAGCTGTTATTGAATTAATGTCAACTTATACACAACAGATAGTGGGTAATACTCACAATATGCAAGTTAAAGAATAGATTACGGAGATATCATTAATACCAAGGATTTTCTTCTCTGTAAACATAAAGACAAGCCATCGAATAATAAAATAGAGGTCGTATTATTAACTCTAAGATAGCAGTAGTCCTAACAAATGTGCTTTCATAATTTCCTAACTCGAGGGTAATTAATTACTTATCTTTGAGATTGAGTCTATAACTCCAAAATGACATAAACTTTTGATTATTTACAAATTCTAACTAATTCTGATTCTAAATCTTCAATACCTGTATTATCCATAACTGAAACTGATATTGAGTCGGCATATTCCAATGGCGTTTCAGGCTCTAAATCTGATTTGCTGTAAACATCAATCCAATGATAATCAGAATATCTATCTTTTAGCTCCTCGTGTAAAGATTTTTGTATTTCCATAGAATAACCTGAAGTTCCAGACAAATCAGTAAGGAAAACTATTATTGGCTCCAAATAATCAAGTGCTGCTATACCTTGCTTTTCCATATCATTGCGATCTGAATCTGGCCTATCTAATAATCCGGGAGTATCCATTACCTGAATAATATCATACTTGGCCTTTATGTGACCTAATGAAACACCTTTTGTAGTAAATGGATAACTTTTGACCTCAGGTTTTCCAGAAGAAACAGCCCCAATCAAACTAGATTTACCAACGTTTGGAGCTCCTGCAATTACAGCTAATGGTTTTTCAGTATCAACATTAGGAAGATTACGAAATATCGAACGTGCAGATATTAAAAAATTAAGATTTTTTTCTATTTGTCTGACAACATTTGTCATTTTAGTATAAGCTTCACTCATAATTTTCATAGTATTTTCGGCACTTTTCCGGGCTCGAGCTCTAGGAACATACTTCGTTGCAATCATCAAAACTTCTTTACGTGCCCAATCTGCTCCGCCTAAAGCTTTCCTTAACTTATCAACACCCACTGTCAAGTCTATTATTGATCTATCAAAAGGATGTATCATATCAAAAGAAGGAAATGCTTTGACATATGACTGCAAAGGATTAGCCATATTGTCTGCAACAGAGTGTATTTTTCTGACTGCAGTTAAACGGGCCCTAAAATCTGCATTTCTAACACTCTCCTCAACCTTCGAAGCTCGTCTTAGAGCCCTATCAATTAATTCTTCCGATGTAGCAATTGTTGGTATTTCTTGAAGATTCACAGATTATCTATGATGGCATCACCAAATTCACTACATTTAAGCAATTTAGCACCATTCATTAGCCTCTCGAAGTCATAGGTGACTGTCTTAGCCCCAATTGCACCTTCTACACCTTTAACGACAAGATCTGCCGCTTCAGTCCAACCTATATAACGAAGCATCATTTCTCCAGAGAGAATAACTGAACCTGGATTTACCTTATCTTGACCTGCATATTTCGGTGCAGTACCATGTGTTGCTTCAAACAAAGCATGCCCTGTGTCATAATTTATGTTAGCTCCGGGAGCTATTCCTATTCCTCCAACCTGAGCTGCCAAGGCATCTGAAATATAATCTCCATTTAAATTTAGAGTAGCTATGACATCATACTCAGATGGTCTAGTCAAAATTTGTTGAAGCATCGCATCTGCTATTACATCTTTAATAATAATTTCTTCACCGGTCTTAGGATTAAGAAATGAATGCCAAGGTCCTCCATCAAGTGGTTTAGCTCCAAATTCTTCACGAGCGAGCTCATATCCCCAATCTCTAAAACCACCTTCAGTAAATTTCATTATATTGCCTTTATGAACTAAGGTAATCGATTTCTTGTTATTCGAAATCGCGTATCTAAAAGATGAAGTAACTAAACGTTTAGTTCCTTCACTAGATACTGGTTTAACCCCCAAAGAACTTGTTTCAGGGAAACGTATTTTAGAAACGCCCATGTCATTTTTTATAAATTCTATTACTTTTTTGACCTCAGGAGTACCTGCTTGCCACTCAATACCTGCGTAAATATCTTCAGTATTTTCTCTGAATATAATCATATCAACTTTTTCAGGTTCCTTAACAGGACTTGGAACACCTTTAAACCATCTAACTGGACGAACACATGCAAAAAGATCTAGACGCTGACGTAAAGTAACATTTAGGCTCCTAAAACCACCACCTACTGGAGTAGTTAGTGGCCCCTTAATCGCAACAAGATGATTTTTAATTGCATCTAATGTCTCTTCTGGTAGCCACTCATTAAGTTCATTGAAAGCTTCTTCACCAGCTAAGACTTTCTTCCAAGATATTTTTTTTGTATCCCCATAAGCCTTTCGAACTGCTGTGTCAAGAACCTTCATTGCAACTGGAGTTACATCTTGACCTATGCCATCACCAATAATAACGGGTATAATTGGATTATTCGGAACTTCCAATCTTCCGTTGCTACAAGTGACTGAAGCTGGTGTCATGATTGGTGCTAAGCAGGCCTGTATAAATCTCCCACGGACGCTATATAATAAACACACTTTTCTATGAGACTTAATGGGAATCCTAAATCGTTTAGTTGTAGGAACCGCTCCCCTAATGCCAAAGTTTGTTATTGGGAGAATTGCCGCATTATATGTTGCCGGAGATAAACTAAAAGATGGTCTCGAGCTTATACAAAAACTAAACGCAAAAGGTTTTGCAGGAACACTCGATCTATTAGGTGAAGAAGTAAGTAACCGAAAACAAACAAATAAGATAAAAAAAGCATACTGTGATTTACTAGATGGAATTGAAAATCAAGGCATAGATTGTAATATTTCTTTAAAACTGACTGCACTCGGACTAAAAATAAATGAAGACCTTTGTTGGGATAATCTAAGTGTAGTTCTTGACAAAGCTAGAAATTACGATAATTTTGTGAGAATGGATATGGAAGACTCTGAAATTACTGATGCTACAATTCGAATGTGTCAAAGAGCTAAAAAATATTACCCAAACTGTGGAACTGTACTACAATCTTATATGCATCGAAGCATGAATGATATTGATAAACTAAATGTGCCTAATGCCAATATTCGGCTTTGTAAAGGCGCATACAAAGAAAAAGAAGATATAGCATTCCAAGATTATGAGGAAGTTAGAGAAAATTATTTGAGATGTGCCGAAAAAATAATGGATAATGAAATTTATGTGGGATTAGCAACACATGATGAATGGATTATCAATAAGCTTCAAGAATTAATAATAAAGAAAAACTATAAAAAAAATATGTACGAATTTCAAGCTTTATCAGGAGTGCCAATTGATAAACTCCTTGAAAAATTAATTAATTTAAATCATAAAGTAAGATATTATGTTCCGTATGGACCAGAATGGTATGCATATTCAATGAGACGAATGAGAGAAAATCCAGACATATGGAAGTATACTGTGAAAGCATTCTTCTTCAGATCTAAACATAGAAAATAAACGTCAGCTTTTTTTAAAGGACCCGAGTAGCAACTAATATGGCAAGAAGAATAAGAAGGAAAAAAAGTGGTTCAAAAGCTACGGCGCCTACTTATAATGACGACAATCCAATTAAAGAATCAAGACCGGACTCGAGACCTGCACTGATTGCACTACTACTTGTTATTCTATTAATTGGTAGCGGACTTTATCTGACATCTATGGTAGAAGAAGCTCCTGCCGTTTCATATGGTGTTGATGCTACCCTATTAACAGACTTACATAATGCTGAACCAGGATCAGATACTGATTTTGTCGTAATAATCCAAAATACAGGTTCTATTACAGATACTTTTCAAGTTACTGTAAAATCTAACGATGGAGGATTTAATATAAATATTGAAGAAGGATATGAAACTCTAACTTTGGATAAAGACAGCAGAATTCCTATTATTGTTAATGTAGAAACCTCAGCATCAGCTAGTGGATTGCTTTATTCCTATTTAGAAGTACGATCGCAGAGTGATTCAACCAAATCATCCGAAGTTAAGTTAAATGTTAATACAGATACTTTATTTGGAAACCAAACTGTAACTGGTGATTCCGTAAATGTACATTATGTGGGAATACTAGCAGGTAATGCAAAATTATTCGATTCAAGTATGGAATACATATGGGATAATTATATGCACAGAAAAGACAGTGTAACTGAACAAAACCGACACACGGATACATTACAAGCTGATAACATAGGATGCGATGGTGCAGGGATTCCATCCGAAAATTGTGCCAGTAACCGTGGTATGATTAAAGGATTTGATAATAAAATGGTTGGAATGTATGAAGGACAACATTTAGTTGTAAGAATTCCTGCAATAGATGCTTACGGCGAATCTGGAACTAATGATTTAGCCGGAGAAGATTTAATTTTTGAAATTGAAATGGTAAGTATAAATTGAAACCTGCTAAATGGGTTATCAAATCTCAAGAAGAGGCTAAAAATTTTAAAATATTTGACATTCAAGAAATAAGGGCAATATCTCCTAGAACGGGGGATGAATTATCTTTTTTTCTTTTAAATTGTCAAGACTGGGTTAATGTTATTCCAATAACAAAAAATAATGAAATTATTATGGTAGAACAATATCGCTTTGGTACTTCAAAAATTGAATTAGAGATTCCAGGTGGAATAATAGAGAAAAATGAAGAGCCAATCGAGGCTGCAAAACGTGAGCTAAAAGAAGAAACAGGATACGAAGGTACTAAATTTACCTATTTAGGTTATGTAGACCCAAATCCTGCATTTCATACAAATAAATGCCATAGTATTTTAATCGAAAATTGTAAATTAACTGGAAAACAAAATCAAGATCCTGGTGAAGATATTACCGTAAAAAAAATAGATAAAGAGGACATTAATATTTTTATTCAAAAAGGTCTAATTAGACATAGCTTAGTAATCTGTGCTTTTAATCTTCTAAATCTAAACTAAACTGTAAAAGAACTAAAGTCTCTACAAAATACACAAGGGCCACTACCACCTGATGGTTCACCACAAGAAGGACATGATGACAATTTAATTGGTGGACCTGAATTTGCTCTTATCTTTTCCATTCCACTTAATAATGAATGACGTGTACCTGGTTGTTTATGTTCTAATTCTAATAATGTCTTACGAAATAAATTTCTCTGAGCCTTGCCAGCATAAGGGCAATCTCCATCATGAAAAACCATTTCTTTAAGAATTGCATAAAGATAAACTTCTTGCTCAGGTATTCTTCTTAAAGGTAATAATCGAGGTACAAACCCCGGCTGAACATATTGGTGAGGGGCCATTCGAATTAGTCTAGCAACATCTCCTCTAGCATGGTTCATAAGTATAGTCTGAGCAAAATCATCAAGATTATGTCCCAATATCAAACAATCCACTCCCGATAATTTAGCCATTTGATTTAATGATCTGCGCCTCAATATACCACAAGGTGAACAAGGTGAAGCCGCTGGTGGATTATTAATTAATAATTCTCCAAGAGTCATACCTATCAAATCTTTATAAGAAAAAATATTCATTCTAACTTTTAATTTATCACAAAACGCTTTAGCACAATCTAAAGATGCAGAACGGTAATTTTCTATACCTTCATCTACTGAAAGACCAATAAGCTCGATACCTCTTTCATTACAAAATTTATTAAGAAGGAATAAAGCAACACTAGAATCCTTACCTCCCGAAAGCCCTATTCCCATTTTTTTAACATCAAAACTAGAATTAGAAACTAACTTTTTTAATTGCTGTCTAAGTTCTTTATCAACATTTTTTTCAATAGAATGAAAGAAACAGGACATACAAAGGATTTCTCCTGAATAACGGCGACTAATGACTGGCTCAATAGAGCATTTTCTGCAAACCACAAATAAGAATAAAGATTGCTTTATATTTGATTGAAGGTGACCGAAAGGATGACACCTATTTGACACATAAATACAGTAAAAATAATGTTAATGACCCTATATTTGCGTCAAGAAACAATAAGTTTATATACTAGATTCTTCTGTAGAGAGATATTATGGCACCTTTAGGACCCTTAACTACAAACCGTTTGACAGTACGTTTAGATCCAGAAAGAGCTGCAAGAATAGAATACTGGGCCACTGAAAATCCACTTAAAATCAAATCCTATAATCAATTAATTCAAGAATCTTTAGATGAATATTTAGACAGACATACTGTGTCACCAACTCATGATTCAATAAATATTAAAGTGCCCCAAAAAGTAAGAGAAAAATTACAAGACCTTCAAGAAGATGGTTACGGGAATATAGACCAAATTGTCTCTGAGGCAATACTTCAACACGCAACTTCAAAATATAGAGAAGAAAAAGATTATCAATTCTTAAGAAACGAAGTCAATACAATCGGTAACCGAAGGAAAAAAGTTTTTTCAGATTACGGAAACGAATAATATGATGGATCGTCTAGAAAGTTTTGACAGTACCGATTTAATGGAATTCATAACTCCTCCAAAAATAAAAGTTATAGGTGTTGGAGGGGCTGGAAATAATATTTTAAAAAGATTATATGCCAAAAAAATAAACGGTGTTGAAACTATAGCTTTGAATACAGATGCAATTCATCTAAATGATTGCCAAGCTCATACAAGAAAGGTATTGGGTGCTACAGTAACACAAGGAAGAGGTACTGGCGGCGACACACATCTGGGAAGAAGATGTGCTGAAAGTGATGAAGACACTCTAAGAAATGCCTTAGACAATACAGATATGGTGTTTATTATTGCTGGAATGGGAGGGGGTACTGGTACTGGCAGCTCTCCAATAATTGCCCAATATGCTAGAGAAACTGATGCTTTAGTTGTAGGTGTTGCAGTATTACCCTTTCTAGAAGAAGGTAAAAGAAGACGTAACACAGCTATTGAAGGACTGGCAAATCTAAAAGATAATTGTCACTGTGTAATAGAATTGGATAATGAAAAGATTAATGTCCTCAAAAAAGGCGAATACCCTATGAAAAAAGCCTTTGACGTTATGTCTGACCTAGTAGCCGAAACGGTACAATCATTATCTGAAGTAGTTACAGAACCCTCAACGATTAATGTTGACTTTGCTGATTTAAGGAAAATAATAGAGGCTGGCGGTAATGCAAAAGTACTATATGGTGAATCCGATAGTCCAGATCCAGGAAATGTTCTGGACGCTGTGCTGGGAAATCCACTATTAGGATCACATTATCAAGGAGCTGAAGCAGTATTATTACATGTAGCATCGGGAAATGAATTTTCATTGAATAACTGTCATGAAGTCCTGTCTGCTTTAAGATATGAATTATCTGAAGATGTTAATCTAATATGGGGATTACGTACAAATGAATCAATGGGTGCTAATGTGAAAGTAGTAATGCTTGTCGCTGCAATCCCTGAAAATGAACTAGAAGTAGAAGATATTACAAATGAGAGAACACCCTCTCTTGGTAAATCCATCCATATGATTAACTAATTTAGACTCACACCTTCGCTACAAGTCTCTATTTGTAACTAATAGAGGCTTGTGGCACCCTAGAAGGATACTGGTGCCCATTGGGGCATGACATAGCATAAACTAAACCTTAACGTGCATTGAGAAGGGGAATATTACACTCCCCTCCTACAATGTCATTTTACTTAGAGTTAAATTACTCTTCTTCTCTTTGCCTTAATGCAATACCTATTGCTGCTAATAAACCACTAAGAGAGATACTCATTAATGAGATAGCAAATGAAGGTACTGTATTTATTTCCTTAATTGCAGTTATTTTTATAGGAACTCTATTATTATTTTCCTTAGATTCCGGAACATCTCCATCAATATCTACTGACAAGTAGAAGGTATATACTGGAATTTCAGGACCCTTAGACATTCCAAGATCAGATGCTGTAGCCTTAAAGAAAATATATTTTTTGCCCCCTTCTTCAATTATTTCAGCTCCCTCAGCATTGGCGTAGGTATCATCAATCATCCAACCATTACCAGACCACATAAGTGCCACTTGAGGGCCCAAAGGATTGCCTTCAAAGTCTTCTATACCTACTTTAAAAGTTCCAACTGTTTCTGTTCCTGAATTCAGGACTTCAAACATGAAACTGAAATATGGATCATTATCGCATGTTGTAACGGCATCCACTGTGTTACAAGTTTCTCCAGTCTGTTTAACCCAACCTTGATTGGATTCGCCGAAACCTGTAGCATGAGATATATATCTAATATTATCACCAATTGATAAATCCGGTTTAGCAATTATCATTGTAGAACTACCATCATCATCCCCATCAGTAAAAGTATTATCATAATCAGACCAAGAACGTGCATCAGCCTGAATACTATATGTTCCAGGAGGTGCCCAACTTGCAAAACCTACAGTTACCTTAATGTTTACTGAAGAAACAGATCCAGGAGCAATAAACTCATTCGCTGCTGGCGTGTTTGGCATGCTAGAAACTGCATTCCAATTAAGTGGATTCTTAGTTGGATTATCAATATTCCAATGAGTCGGATCATTAGTAACATTTGACTCACCGCTAGGCCATGTAATTACACCATCTTCATCAATTCTTGCTGAATTATCTCCTCCATCTTGAGAATCTCGTTCGCCTGTGCAAAGATTGTTAACTTCTTTTCCCCAGCATTGACTTATAGGCTTAATCACAACTATAGTTTCTAACTTTTTAGGATCATCTATCGTTTCCCCGCCTGTCTCACTTTGAATAATCGAATCTAAACGAGCTTCAGTTCCGTCATATAAATCAACAAAAGTATCTTTCTCTACTGTAATCACAAAATCAATAACTGGTGAGTCTGAAGCTGCACCAAAATTATTAACTTTAACAGTAAAAGTCTTGTAAACATCTCCACTAGTTACAGAAGAAGGTTCAGCATTTTGTGTTGTAGGTGAAACTGATTTAACATCCACTGAATAATCATCCAAACCAAATACAGATGGATAATATGCTGTGAAGTCTCCGCCATCATCAGCAGAACCTGTCTTAGAAGCTACAATACGTATTTGCATTGACTCTCCAATATACTTGGATTCTAAGTTACCTGCACTATCTCCCAATGATTCAACGGCTCCTAAATCTGCAAAGAACGTCTGTGTTGTAGAATTATCAAAATTACTGCTACCAGTCCAAACTTCTGGTAATTGAGTGTAATTTTCTCCTGGAATTGAATAAAGAGTAGCTAACTGATCGGCTGCTCTCCATTTAATTGGATACCATCCACCAAGTGAACCTACTTTAATTTCGGCTTTAACATTAGCTTCAGTTAAGGAATACTCTGCCTCAACAATTAGGAATGGTCTCTTATTCCAAACTGTAAAAGAATCTGAAAGCAATGCACCATTTGCAGTACCATCCCATGTATATGAACCAGAGGACCATCCAGCACCCATGCTATCATCACTTTCATCCTTTACTCCATCTCCATCTTGATCTGTACATTGTTCTGCTGGAACTGCTGAACAGTCTGTGCCCTTGCCTGATACACCATGTCCCCATTGTTCTCCAGTCAGAAGAGCTGCACCAAGAACAATAGTCATTACTTTGACATTACCAGCTGGACTTTCATCAGGTTCTAAAGCTTCTTCATTTCTCCAAGCTTGAACTGTTAGTTGATAAATTCCAGGTAAAAGACCAGCTCCCCAACTGAAGTGATCTGTGGCACCATTAGGATTCAATAATCCTGAATCGAGAGATCCGGAATCTGTGGAACAAGTACTGGTACAAATGCCAACGTAATCTGGTGAAACTAGGTATGCTTGACCTTTTGTAAGAGTACCAGGTATTTGATAAACTGCAGAAGAACTAGTTGTAGGCCATACTCTGATTCCATTTGAATCAGTAATACTGGCTCTAACCGTAACAAGATTTTGATCAGTCAAACCAATAGCTTTGACAGTTACTGATAAATCATGCACATCTCCAGAAGCTGCAAAACGATCAGTTGTAACGTCTACAATATCTAAATTATTCCGATATTCATTACCAACAACCATAATCTCATCAAGCATAACTCCCTTACCTCCTCCGTTCACAGTGGTCACACGGAAATCAATCCAAGTTTGGTAACCTTCAAATTCAACTAAACTTAATTCTTCTATAATCCATGTATCTTCCTGTGTACTCATCCATGTTTGTCCACAATCACCCTGATAGGTTTTTAGGACAGTCCAAGTTCCAGAGGATATCTTCGTAGAACTATCGAAATCAGTAGCTGCTCGAACTTCTAATTTATCCCCAACTCCTAGATTCCACTTAATTGCAAAAGATAAAATTGGCTTAAAAGCAGCACGTAAATCAACATTTACATCTGGCTGAAATTTAGTTCCATCTAGATCTCGGTCATATGTATTTTGTGTTATTAGACTATCATCACTACCTGCTGCAGTAGTTGGATTATTCTTGTTATAATTATCTCCATCTGCATACTGATAAACATAATCTCCTTGATATGCATTTCCATCTATACTACGAGTTTCCCAGGTATTAGTTGTAACTGAAGTTCTATGCACAGTAGTGTAATCATAGACCTCTTGTCTATTCGTAGTAGGATCATCTATATTATCCTTAAAGAAAGTATCAAACACACGGAATGTAACTGTCATAGAATTATTCCATGGGAAGAAATCTTTACCTGCTGGAACCAGTACTTCTACCGTTATATAATAGGTATTAGCAGTTGGACATCTAAACAACGCAAATAAATCACGTTGATCCTCATTACCACTTTCTGTTATATCTCCATATGTTGAATCACCTGCAAGTGTTGCAAGTGAGAAATCAGACTGATCTAAATCACCAGTAAGGTCATTATTTTGTAAATCAGTTAAAGACATTTTAACAGGAAGATCAGTCCAACCTGCTTCGCCTGCATTTACAACAGTTGCATTAATTTCTCTCCAGAGACTATTTCCTGCACTAGCTTTGACTTTGAAATCATCATCTGCAGTTACATCCCCTATTGCAACATCACGAGTTATTCTCTCAGTACCGCGGAATACTATTTCATCAATAAACCACCCCATGTAAGGACGGCTACCTTCGGTATTTTGATCATTGTCTGAATCCTGCTGAATACGGAATAATATTTTATCTGTGTCATCTGAACCAAAATAATCACTACCTAGAACATATCCCTGATATTTAGGATTACCGCCACCCCAAAGATACCAAGCTCCTTCACCAGGACAAAAACCAGAATAATTAATTAAATTAGTCCAAGTGCCCCCTTCATCTTTTGAAATTTGCATACGGAAATAATCCCCAGATTCCATACATCCAGAGAACAACATACCGACTACTACTTCATCCATCGCACTCAAATCAAGTGGGGGGGAAACAAAGTAATCATCTTGGTATGGTTCAGGAGTAAACTTAGGACAGTCGTCATCACCAAAATCACTCCAATCACAATCAGCTGAATTTGCGCCAGTTTTGTACCACCCATTAGTGTTGAACGCAGCTAAAGATGATTTACCTTCATGGAAAACAGCACCTTGAGTTGCGTTTGGAGTATCACCCTCAGGACAATCACCTTCGTAAGCCCAACCACAACCATCTGCATCAGTATCATAACTAGTGGCACGGTGATAATTGTAATAAGGTAAACTATTAGCCCCATTATCATCAGTATCTCCAAATGTAATCGAATTACCTATTTCATCTTCAGGTGCTTCTCCATTTTCAATCCACTTGCCAACACCTACATCAGCTTGCACAAAATTATTGGCGGAACCTTGATCACCAGTATGTCTAACTTCAGCTGAAAGTCTATTCATTCCAGCACTAGTAAAAATAACATGTCTAGCTTTATTTTCATCAACTTGATCAAATATGCGTTGATGATAATCATTAGTTTTATTAAATGTAAAAGTTACACTATCTCCATTTTGTATTGAATCAGCAACGTGCATCGGATGTCCAGCTGGGAAAGCACGCGTATCAAAAGTACTGTCGAATAAGATTTGACCAAACTCATTCTTTAACATAAGGTGTACAGCTGTACTTGATTGAGGCAATAATCCGTAATTTGTTACAGTTATTCTAATGTCTAAAGGAACATTAGCTTCAACCGATCTCCAATATTGAACATGATTTGGAATGTCAACACCACCAATACCAATATCAACATTTTGGATAGGTTCCTTTGTCACTTCCATCCAAGATAAGATTGTAGCCATAAAATCAGCTCTATCTGTTCTCTTATCAAATACACCTATCTCGTCTGCAAACATGAATGCTTTGTGAGTTTGAGCTCCTGGAACTGTAGTATCATAAGAATCTACTGGGAACTGAACTGCATGATATTTGAAGTCATGAGAAGCTGTAGCATGAGCATCCATGTGGAATGCTTCGATTGCTGTATCATCATTTGCTCTGTTACCACAAGGCCTATCCAAATAATGAACTCCTGCTGTATCTGTAGTATATTCTTTACCATCAAAAATAGAGCCTGTGACTCCTTTCATAGGATTTGAAGTACCGCCTACAACAATATATGATGAATAATATGTATCTGAGTGCATGTAACTATTTTGGAATGCTCCATTATTAGCATCAAACCAATCACTCATCTGTGTTAAAACAATAATATTTCTGTTATCAGTACACTTAGAATCAGGGGTTCCACAATCACCATCAAGATAATCTTCCAATACACCCGTTTCACTGCCAGTCATAATGTTTGTATTCCATCCAGAATACCATATAATTGATTCATAATCATCAAGCATTCCAAGACCATCCTGGCCACTTGGAAGTTCCTTGTTAGTACCACCCCATCTTCCTGCTCGGAAAACATCGTACGAGTACCCTCCATCATTCAAAGCTGTTGCCACGTGTGAAGCTTCAATCCATGGTCCTGACATCCAGTTTTCACCGTCATCATCAACAACTAAAACTTTAGCATCTCCGGGAGTCTGCTTTGCTGGAGAAAAACTACCAACAGCCATCTTGGTTACAGGCATTTCTTGTCCCGGTAAAACTGTATTCAGTTCACTTATAACCTCTACACCTTCATCCGATACTAATGCTTCACCAAGGGTAATACCCGTGGTTATCTCACTTACTTCTTCTTCATCATCACTTGCTGACACCATAGCAGTAAAACTGCTAAGTGCAAACAGAGCGCAGACGAGAATTGCCATCATCTTCCCATAAAGGGAAACTGATTCTGATACGTTTGTATTCATTTTTGCACACCTTCGCGTTTTGTCCTATTACCGTACTATCGAAATAGTAAACGGTCTACCATCATTGACAAGGTCTTAATAAAGTAAATCCCACTTTTTTGTAAACTAATATAAAAACTTACTGGTTTGTATTTTGGACATTATCTTTTCTTCTGGTTATGTCAAAAACTTTTAACGTACTTGATGGAGAATAAGGATGAACCTTGCGAATACTATCACATCTAAATTCTTCGTTAAGATAATTAAGTATGTCTAGATCTTCATCCTTAGAATCTATAAAATATAAATGAATCCAACCACCTGGTTTGACCAATTTACTAAGCTTATCTAAATATGATAACGGATTAGTTGGATTATTCATTATTATTCTATCAAAACTTTTACTATTAAAATTAATATCTTCTATTTTTGAACAAAAAAACTCATAACCGTTTCTAGAAACTTGGTTAACACGGAAATTCTCATTCGCCCAATATTCTGAGGCTGGATTAGAATCAACTGAAGTAACGAATGCACCTTTTTTAGCTAAAGTGACTGAAAATGGAGCTGCACCTGCAAAAGCATCTAAAACATGCTCCTCTTTAGAAATTAACATGGAAAGTCTCTGTCTTTCCATAGATAAACGAGGTGAAAAATAAACTTTAGAAATGTCTAAAGTGAAAATAAGACCATTCTCTTTATGTTTTGCAATAAAATCATGATCTCCAGATAACATCTTTAATTTCCTAATACGATATTCTCCAGTTACACCCAAATCTAAAGCAACTTTATCTATATTTAGATTATTAGCTATTAATGAATCTGCAATAATCTTGGCATGAGGTAAAATTTCTTCAGGAATCTTAATTATAGCTATATTTCCAAAAATATCAAATGCTCTTGGAGCTAATGATTGAAGTTGAAGTGGTAAGTGTAATCTGTAATCTCTTGAGGTTTTAGTAGAAGGGGTTCCCTTAAGTTCAATCACTGTGCCATCAACTTCAAACTTTAAAGGCCAAAAAACAAACCCGTCGCGTTTGATTGGTAAAAAATCATTATTCAAAGCTCCACATTCTTCTAAAAAGTCTTTAGCCCTTTGTGCATCATTTTCTAAAACCTGAAGATGTTTAATCAATAGAAGCTCTGTAAGAATCTGCATCTAACAAATCATCAACTTTACCAGAAGGTTCCATCAAAACCATCCATCCAAATTCATAGGGTGAATCATTGACTAACTCGGGAAATTCTTCTAATTTATTATTTATATCAATAACTTTTCCAGAAAAGGGTGCATAAATATCACTAGCTGCTTTAACCGATTCAGCAACGGCCATTGTATCTCCCCCAGAGAATTTATCACCTATTTTTGGCAATTCAATAAAAACAACATCTGACAAAGAGTCTTGAGCATAATCTGTTATTCCAATTCTAATTTTACCATCACTTTCCACTAAAATCCATTCGTGATCTTTAGTGAATTTTAGATTATCTGGTACTTCACTCATAGGAATGGCACTTGCACTACACGGCCATTTAAGTGATTACCGCGCACATTTATTGTCACTTTTGAATTAAGAGGTAAATCAACATAAGCCAAACCGATTCCCTTTCTTAAAATGGGAGACAAGGAACCACTAGTTAATTTTGATATTTGTTTACCTTCAAAGAAAATATTGCAACCCGGTCTAATAATACCTCTATCTTCAAGCAAAATACCACTTAATTTGGGATAAGATAACTTCTTTTGACTAATTAATTTACTTTTTCCAATAAAATCATGTTCCCAATCAATAACCCATGAATAACCTGTATCTAATGTATTTTGACTACCTGAGAAATCTTGACCGGATAACAAATAACCTTTTTCTAAACGAAGTGTATCTCGGGCCCCCAGACCTATCGGAGCTGCGCCCATCTCTAATAAAGATTTCCAAATACTCTCAGCTTTATCACTTGGACCTATAAGCTCATATCCTGTTTCACCAGTATAACCAGTGCCACTAATTATTATCTCATCATATTCAATAAATTGAAAAGGGCCAATAGAGGTATTAAAATATTGACCAAGAAGTCTAGGTGAATCAGGACCTTGAAGCGCTATACAAAAATAAAAATCAGAATGATTTTCTATTTTAACATCAAAATTATCTGCTTGTAAATTAAGCCATGAGCTAATTTCTTCTATCATAGATGCATTTGGGACAAGCATATATTTCTCATCTGAAAAAGTATAAACTATAATGTCATCAATTATAGTTCCATCCATATTCAGTATATGACAATATCGACAATCTCCATTTTTTTGTCGCCTCATATCCCAAGTAGTTACGTAAGAAAGAAAATCAATCGTTTCAGAACCTTTTACAAAAATTTGCCCCATATGTGAAACATCAAAAACACCAACTCTTTCTCTTACTATCTTATGCTCTGCCATTATACTGCTATATTGAATAGGCATTTCCCACCCTGCATAATCAACCATTTTAGCTCCACATGCTACGTGTTGTGAGAATAAAGGAGTTTTACGACTCATTAAACCACATCTAGAATGGTAGCCAAAAGACCACTGGCGGCAATCTTATATGGGAAGGGTTTAGGATACTGATGTGACATCGTCTGAAAAAGAAACTGTGCAAGAAGTTACAAACGAAGAAAAAACAGAAACAATAACTGTTACTGAATTTAAACGAAATAATAAAAATAAGTCTAAGAAAAACAGCGCTCCAGAAAAAATAAATATTAGAGTTAACTTACCATACAAACCCAAAGGAGAAATGTTTGCAGTAGCTGAAACATTTCAAGGAGGTTCAAGATTACAATTAATTTGCGAGGATGGGGAAAGAAGAATGGGACGTATTCCTGGTAAACTTAGAAGAAGAATGTGGGTAAGAGAGAATGATTTGTTAATTGTAGTCCCATGGTCATTTCAAGATAGTAAAGCTGATGTTAAATTTAGATATACTCCAACACAAACATCTAATCTAAAGCGCTTAGGTAAAATACCGGAAATATTAGATATTTATTGAAATTAATGCGTAATAAAATAGAAGACATTGATTGGGTTAAAGGAAAACTTTCAAAAAAAAAAGGTAAAGATGCACGAAAAACAATGGACGATGTATTTGATGAAAATACTCTAAGAAATATTCAACAACTAATTAGTAAAGGTTTGATAAGCACCGTAGAAAATATAATAGCTACTGGTAAAGAAGCAAATGTATTTAGAGCAAAAACACTGAATGGAAGAAATAGAGCAATGAAAATTTTTCGTTTAAACACGGCAACTTTTCGTAAACTGGAAAAATATATTGCTGGGGATCCAAGATTTAAAAATGCAGGAAATAGTCATAGAGAAAGAGTTTTCACATGGGCTCAAAAAGAATTCAAAAATTTACACGCAATGAAAGCTGCAGGAACAAAAGTTCCTAAACCTTTTCATGTCTATAAGAATATAGTATTAATGGAATATATAGGATGGAGATTCCGCCCATATCCCTCAATTAAAGATTTACCACCTAAAGAACCTGAAAAATTTTTAAATTTATTAAACCAATCAATAAACGCATATCGTTCAAAAGAAATAAGTCATGGAGATTTAAGTGAATACAATATACTAAATGTCAGAGAAAAACCTTGTATCATTGATGTTGGTCAAGCTGTTCCTAAAGGACATCCGATGTATGATGAATTACACGAAAGGGATATGAATAATATGTTTTTTTATTGGAAGAAATTAGTGAAAAATCTAAATAAGGAAGATTTCAAAAAATGGATTATGTAAGAATACCCCTGAGCAGAATAGGGGCCCTCATTGGCCCAAAAGGTAAAACTAAAAGAAAATTGGAAAAGCTTAGTGGTTGCAAATTAAATATAGATTCAAGCGAAGGGCTTATTGAAATAAGTCAAATGAATAAAAATGATGCTTTGAAAAATTTACAACTAATAAGTGCTGCAAAAGCAATTGGAAGAGGTTTTAATCCTGAAAAAGCATATCAACTTTTGGAACTGGATTATTATCTAGAGATTGTTGATATTAGAGATTATGTAGGAAGATCGAAGAAAAGGTTAGGTATCATCAGAGGAAGACTAATCGGAAGAGAAGGTAAAACAAGGCATATTATAGAAGATATGACTGGATGTGATTTAGCTATTCAAGGACATACGGTCTCAATAATCTCTGATTTAAAGGGACTTGAAGCTGCAAAAGTTGCTGTTTCTATGGTTTTAGCCGGATCAGAACATGGCTCAGTTTACAAATATTTAGAAAGTTTTAGAAGGCACAATCATTAGTTTTTTAATAGCTATTTGATAAAGCTTAGCCCTTAATTTTATATATTTGCCATGTGTGCGGAGGCCACAATTATATGCATATGTGCATATCTGCAACACTTATCAAGGTGGAAAATAATGAACATACGAAAAAAATTAGTAAACGAAAAAAATGCCATAGTAATAAGCAATAGTACCGGATTGAGGTATAAATCATGAAAATCACATTTTTAGGAGTAGGTGAAGCTTTTGATGAAGATTATACTAATTCATGTATTTTAGTAGAAGCTGCTGGAAGAAGAATGCTAGTAGATTGTGGTGCAACAGCTCCACCATCAGTGTGGCGCCAATCAAAAAGACCAGATTATCTTGACGGGATTTTTATGTCACATTTTCATGCAGACCATGTTTTTGGTTTACCTGCGCTCATGATGAGAATGTGGGAAGATGGAAGAACAAGGCCATTTTATTTATTTGGACCTGTAGGTACTCAAAGAAATGTAGAAAGACTAATGGAAGTAGCTTATTCAGGAATGGTTGCTACTTTACCCTTTACATTAAGATTTAGAGAATTACAACGATCACACAGATGGGATGACTGGAATTTAAGAGTTGTAAATACAAGACATACTGTTCAAAATCTTGGACTTAGATTGGAAGCTGGAAGCCCAAAAAAAGTATTTTGTTATTCTGGAGACGGAATGTTTACTCCAACTGCATCAAAATTGTACACAAATTCAGATTTATTAGTACATGAAGCTTACACACTTGATGGAACTGTTAAAAATCCAAGAGGGGAAATTATTACCATTGGAACTAAAACACATTGTTCAATACAACAACTTGAGCGCTTAGATGATATGGCTCGACCAAAAAAGATGGCTTTAATTCATGTCAATCGTTCATTACGCAATCAGAAAAAAGATATATTAAAGAAATATAGACAACGTAGATGGATTATGCCTGAACCTGGCGATGTAATTGAACTTTAGATGCATAAACTAGTTCATATAATTCGATTTGAGGCAGCCCGTAAGTTAACCAAAGTGCCTAAAGATCATCCTTGTAGTAATCTCTATGGTCTAGCATTCAAATTAGAGATTCATGTAGAAGGACATGTTAATCCTGAAACTGGATTTGTAATGGACTTCAATGACATAGAAAAATCATTTCAACCGATCAAAAGAAAGATAGATCATAATTATCTTAATGATATTAAAGAGTTGGAAAATCCTACAAGCGAGATATTGATAAAATGGATTTGGAACAATCTAAAACCTGAATTAAACGAATTAAAGAAGCTTGTTTTATGGGAGAACGAAGTTTCAAGAGTTGAATACAAAGGGAACTAAAGTTTTTTTCTGTTAAACATTGCAATCATAGAAATAATAATGACGGTGAATAAAATACCAACTTGGCTAAGTAAAGGACTTACTTCATTATACAATTTGACTACTGTTATCTGAATAGATATTGAATTAAAGGCGCCTAATGCATCTGTTACGGTAAGTGTTATAGTATGAAATCCTTCGCTCAAAAAGACCTCAGCTACATAATTGGATGTTGTATATATCTCTCCTTCTAAGTTACTATACCAAGTAAAAGTTAACACTTCATCATCAGGATCTGATGATCCTTGTGAAGAAAGTTGTATCGGTTTATTACTATAATATTCGTCACCTGACTTAGGCAATGAGATTATAGCAATTGGATCGCTATTAATTGGTTTATCCTCAACAATGATTTTTATGGAATCACTGGATGAAGAACGAACACCTTCATTATCTTCAACATTGAGTAAAACCTCATATTCTCCTACATTTTCATAGTAATACTCAACCCATGAATCAGTAATCCAATCAGTTTGCTGATTATTGCCAAAATCAAATTGATACTTGACAACCTCAATATCATCAGAAGAACTATTTCCTGTAAAAATAATTTTATCATTTACAAATACCGATGTTGAATCTGATGCAATAGAAGCAGTTGGCCGTCTATTCGCATCATCATTTGTAACTTCTACATTAATTGAAAAAACTGATGAATATTGAAAACCATCAAATGAGCGAGCCTCAATGGTATAACGTCCATTAAAATCCTCTGTCGTATTCCAAAACCAAGCCCAATTATCAAAACCGTTAACAACTTCCCAATCATTTGGAGCTACACGAAACTCTACTTTATCAATATTGTTATTATCACTTGCAGTTCCTTTTACGGTAACTAAACCTGAAACAATTTCATTCTGATATGGTTCTGTAATAAAAACAAGAGGCATTTGTGAATCCTCAAAATTATCAACATTAACTGTTATTTGACTTTCATGATTTGAATTATCCTCATCCTGTGGACTAATATCCCATATTTTACTACTAATTATATGAGAGCCTTCTTCAGCAATCCACTTAGCTTCAATATTTATGGCCTCATTTGAATTAAGAATATTTGAAAACTCTATGGTTTCAAATACTTGATTATCATTGGAAAAATCGACTTTAAAATATCTTGAAGGACCAGGTCCGTCATTTACAACCCTTGTTGTTACTATTATCTCTTGACCGGCGGAAATAGAATCAGGGACATCAATTTCTTCTATAAACAGGTCTGGAAGATCTGTAAATGAGGATACTGTAATATCTTTTTCGCTACCCTCCATATCGTTTATGAAAAAATTGGTTGTGACAGTAATAACATCATTAAAGTCAGGAGCTTGAATATCAAACTCAAAAATTGGCAAATTTGTAGCTAAAGAACCCGATTCAAGCTGACCGGTGTAATTGAAAATAGATTCAATTATCCACTTCCCATCGGATTCATAAACTTCATTAACATTAGATTCAGCAGTTATACCTTCTGATTCACCTGGGTCAATTGAAAATTTTGATGGTTTTGGCCAATTACTCGAATATTGAACAACAAATTTTAATTCATCAGGTAAAGCAGTATTAGAAAAATAATTTTGAATAGTACCTCCATCTTTCCCACGATTAGTATATTCAGTCATAGTATGCTCCATAGAAGCTATATAAGTCTCATTCATTTGAGTTTGAATACCACTAGCACCCTCTAACATAGAAGAACCCAAATCTTGTGAGCGTGAAACGGCGCCTATTAATTCAACCGTACCCCAACCATAACAATTATTGGGTGTATATAATTCTCCACAGTCTATATCCAAAGGTACTCTATGGTCACTTGTTTCTCGTAATATTTGTTTTACAAAATCTGTTGTTTGAGTAGGGGATATATGTGGATTAGATTGAAGCATAAGTGCAGCAACACCAGCAACATGTGGAGTAGCCATAGAAGTACCTGAATAAGACACATAACCATTTCCTGATCCTGCTTGAGCAGACATGATGGCACCACCTGGGGCCATAACATCAGGTTTGAGCCGACCATCACCAGTAGGACCTCTTGAAGAATATATTTCACGATTATGATCATCATTAACAGAACCAACTGTAATTGCCTTTAGACTATCACCAGGATAAGAAATAGAAGAAGGATGAGCTGCAATTCCAAGATTTCCATTACCAATAGCAACCACAGTAACTATACCTGCCTCAACTGCAGTGTCTAGAGCTTGGGAGATAGAAGATGATCCTGTATTAGTAGCACCAGGAATAGTAACTACACCTCCTAATGATAAAGACATAACATCTATCGAAAAACGATCTTTATTCTGTATAGTCCAATCAACTGCACGCAAAAGATCTTGTTCATCTCCAGAGCCTCCATCTAATGCAATAACTCCTACAAGATTTGCTTGAGGTGCAACACCAGAGTATGTCCCTGAAGCACCTCCTGTTCCTGCAGCTATACCTGCACAATGAGTACCGTGACTACCAGAATCATGAGGTTGTTCATCCGGATATTCCTTATCTGTATTTGCATTGTAAAAGGCAAGCATTCCATTAGAATCTACTGAAATCTTAGGATCATTTGTGTTAGGATTGTCATCTAAATCATCCAAAGATTCATGATCAAAGTCAACTCCCGTATCTAAAATAGCAATAGTAGTATTTTCACCCTTGAAACCAAATTGATTCCAAATGGTGCTAGTTCCAATAGAATTTACACTGTTATCCAAGGATGGATAAAACAAGACGTCAGCTTCCAACCAAACTAAACCAGGCAAATAACTAATTTCTGGAACTTTATCAATAGGAAGTAAAAAACCTACTGTGTCAAAACGATCGAAACTTGAAGATATGAAACCACCCTGATTTTCTATGAACTGATGATGAGATAAAGACAAATTAGTAACCTGAGCAATCAAACTAATTTTCCCAAGAGGAGCTGGAGACAAACCTAACTCTTCAAATCTATTTGGATTTTCAAAAGCCAACAGTAAACGAGGATCGATTAACTCTTTATTGTAAAATGTAATAATTTCCTCACTATCAATCGGTTGAGCAAAAGGACTTAAAACTGAAACAAAAAAAAGCAAGGATACAAGAGAACGAGTGATTTGGGTCAACAACTTCTTAGAGAATGACCCTTAAAAAAAGATGGCGCCCAGGCTGGGATTCGAACCCAGGTTTGAAGCTCCGCAAGCTTCCGTGATTCCAAGCTACACTATCCGGGCGCAAAATTGCATCAACGCCCTATCTTAAAGGATACCATACAAGCATATTTCTTATAACGAGGGCTTCTGCCGAAACATGGCACAAGTTACTATTGTAATGGGATCCGCAAGCGACAAACCAACGGCAAATAAGGCTGAAAAGATACTGGACAAATTTGGAATTGAATATGATACTTTTGTTGCATCAGCCCATCGAACTCCTGAAAGAGTTGTAGATATTATAAAAAAATCAAATGCGAAAGTTTTCATAGCTTTAGCAGGACTATCTGCAGCACTGCCTGGTGTTGTTGCTGCACATACCCTAAAACCAGTAGTAGGTGTACCTTGTGCATCAAGTAGTTCACCCGCAAATTTAGATTCATTACTTTCTGTTGTACAGATGCCACCTGGTGTTCCAGTAGCTGCAGTAGGAATCGGAAGAGGTGAAAATGCAGCCTTATTGGCTGCCAGAATAATTGGAGTCACTGATAAGGATATCAATGATTCTCTAGAGTTATATAGAAAAGAACTAGAACAAAAAACATTAGATTCTAACTAATCTTCAAAGGCATTAACACCAATCATTGGTACAAAAGCCACACCCGGACGGCGAGAAACTGAGATACCCTCCGTTGTACGCTCTACAGTCAACAATTCTTGTGCAACACGCCCTCCTACTGGAATTACCATCAAACCGCCCACTTCCAATTGATTAATCAGGGGAGATGGTACACGAGGGGCCCCACAAGTGACCATAATCTTTTGATATGGGGAATTATCGACAAAACCTCGAGATCCATCTCCATTAATTATCTGAATATTATCAAAACCTTCCAAATTCTCACAAGCTAATTCATAAAGATAGGTAATTCTCTCAATTGTTGTTACTTTAGAGACCATTTGTGAAGCTACTGCTGCATGATAACCGCAACCACTACCAATTTCCAAAAGATTGTCGGTTTTCCTCGGTTTTAACTCTTCAAGCATCATCGCAACCATATGAGGTGCAGAGATTGTCTGTCCCTGTCCAATTACCAAAGGTGTGTCATCATAAGCCAAATACTTATCAGAAGTTCTAACAAAATTACAACGGTCTACTCCTTCCATAGCTCTTCTAACACCTGATGTCTTGAGATAATTTTCACGTTCAAGATAATCCAGTAATCTTCTTCGCCCCTGTAAATCGTCACCCAAACTATTCCTCACGTTGCCGAATACGATGGCGAATAACAAAACTACAATCGAGACAGGTAACTACCTTCCATCCTTTAGGAGAAAGTCTATTTCTTGAATTTGAAGAATTGAGAAAAGAGTTACATTTTCTACAAATTTTCAACCGTTGTGATTTACTCAAGCGTTGATTATAACGTTTACCGATTAATTGAGCCAGTTCAATCAATCTTCTAGCTTCATTGAGATTAGTATCTTTAGAACTTTCTTCAGCTAAAAAAAACAAACGCTCGATGCGAACTTTAGCCAACTTTTCATGACCCTTTGTACGACGACCCACTCGCTTAGACACAAGTTACCATGAGTCTGGCTTTTTTAACACCCCCCTTTAACAGACAAGTTCATATGCTAGAAGATTACGTGAGCTGGAGCACGCCGTGGGAACTATATTTTCATATCTTAATTTTTATACCTATTATCCAAAGACTAATATTTTTGGGTGAACCTGCTCTAAAAGCCATACAAATACACGGACATCACTTGAAATGGCTCTTTGAAAGATTAAAAGATATTCCTAAGGGTTATTCAATTGCCGCAAAATTTACGGTTGGACTTTTAGTACCGGCCACAATTGCACTAATGAGATTTTTTATATTTGAACCAGAAAATGGTGTTGTTGAAGTATTTGGAAAGATACTAATTCCACCGAATTGGGACCAAACACCAACGTGGCAAATTTATTCACTCATTATATTCTTTATTTTGCACACCTACTTAGATTGGAGAAGGGTATGGGATACTCGAAATTTGGCAATAAAAATAATTAGCATAGATGTAGGAAAATACAGACCAATGATTGATAGAATGCTTAGAATGGGGGATTGGTTAAAAAGTTCAGAAAATAAAGGAAAAGAAGCTTTACCTCATGAACGCATTGTAAGATTTGCAGGATACTTTGCTGGAAAAGTTAGAGATACGACTAATACCGTTGTAGATAAAGTCATGGAAATGCCAAATAATTATGCCGGAAGATGGATGGCAGTGAATGTAGCTTTTGGAATGGCATTTCATCTTCTTCCTATTGTGTTTATGTTTATACTAACTACAACCTATGATTGGAACTCATAACTGATTGATTATTTTATTTATTTGTTGATTTAATTCAGTTAATGTTCCACTATTATCAACATTATAATCTGCCTTAAGAATTGTGCCAAATAATTGTTGTTTATTTGGATTATCACTTTTTTCTTCTAATGACTCCTGATGAACAAACTCTTCCCAAGAAGAACTATCTCCAATTCTATTTCTCTCCTTCAATCTCTTAAATCTAATCTCAGGTAAAGCATCTACTGCAATCAAATTAAATTTGTGATTCAAATAAGTTCTATTTAATGAATCAACTTCAGCTGGATTTCGAATTGAATCAACAACATGATGATTTAATGATACTAAATTTTTAATCATTAAATCTGCTAAAATACTAGGACCTCCTGATTTTCTAAGATTATTACCTACCTGAATTAAATTCTCTCGACTCTCTTTTTTACCTTTATTCCTCAATTCTTTACGCAGAATATCTGACAATGAATGGTAAATAAAAGATTTCTGTTTCAAAATTTCTGCAACCGCACCTTTCCCGGCTGCATTACGACCAGTTAACCCTAATATATGGAAAGTCAAAAATACCTCAAAAATCTGAACCCTCACGATATTCACCAAAAACACCTCTGAGAACATCACACATTTCTCCTAAGGTAACTTTAGCTTTTGCTGCATCAATAAAAATAGGCATTAAATTTTTATCATTTTCCGCAGCCTTCTCAATAGCTCTAAGAGAAGATTCAGCTTTACTTTTGTTTCTATTACTTCTTAATTTCTTAAGTCTATTACATTGACGTTCAAATCCCTCAGGATCCATTTCTAAAATGGGAATTTCAACCTCTTCTTCTGATGTAAACTCATTAACACCAACAACTATTCTATCCTTATTGTCTATCTCTTGCTGATAACGATAAGAAGCTGAAGCTATTTCTTTTTGGAAAAAACCTTTTTCTATTGCAGGAACAACACCACCTAAAGAATCAATACGGTCAAAATAATTACGGGCCTGTCTTTCCATATCATCAGTCAACCATTCCAAATAGTAACTACCGCCAAGTGGATCAACAACATTGGCCACTCCTGATTCATGAGCTATTACCTGTTGTGTTCGTAATGCAATTTGAACTGCCTTTTCAGATGGTAAAGCCAAGGCTTCATCCATAGAATCTGTATGTAACGACTGTGTCCCTCCTAAAATACCAGCCATTGCTTGAATTGCTACTCTTACTATATTTATCTCAGGTTGCTGAGCCGTAAGACTACAACCCGCTGTTTGTGTATGAAATCTGAGAGTCCAACTTTTAGGATCTTTAGCCTCATATTTATATCGCATATCTTTAGCCCATATTCTACGAGCTGCCCTATATTTTGCAATTTCTTCAAAAAAATCATTATGCGCATTAAAGAAAAAACTAAAACGAGGTGCAAACTCATCGATGTTTAATCCGCGTTCAATAGCCCAATCTGCATAAGCATAACCATCTGCTAAAGTAAATGCTAATTCTTGAACTGCAGTAGAACCGGCTTCTCTAATGTGATAACCCGAAATAGAAATTGTATTCCACTTAGGCATATGTTTAGTACCATATTCAACGGTATCAGTAACTAATCTCATGGAAGGATTAGGTGGGAAAATATATTCTTTTTGAGCAATATATTCTTTTAAAATGTCATTCTGTATTGTTCCACCTAAATTAGATTTAGGCACACCTTGATTCTCAGCATTAGCAATGTACATAGCCCAAATCATTGCTGCAGGAGAATTAATTGTCATCGACGTAGTAACCTTGTCAAGGGGAATTTTATCAAATAAAATAGACATGTCTTCCAAACTACTTACTCCAACGCCACACTCACCAAATTCACCAGCTGCCGTTGGAGAATCGCTGTCATAGCCATAAAGTGTTGGCAAATCAAAAGCAGTACTAAGTCCAGTTTGTCCTTGCTTTAACAAATATTTAAAACGTGAATTAGTTTCTTCGGCAGAACCGAAACCTGCAAACATTCGCATTGTCCACAAACGACCACGATACATGGTTGAATGAATGCCTCGTGTATAAGGAAATGCCCCAGGAAAAGATACGTCCTTTTCAAAATCTATTTGAGAGGTATCTAATGATGTATATAATCTATCAACCTTTTGACTAGAAGTCGTAATAAATTCGTTCTGTCTTTCAGGATGTTTGGCTAAGGCCGGTTCTAAAATTTCTTTAGACCATTTATCGTATGCTTTTTGGTAATCTGAATACTTAACTGACTCCGATTTATCTATACTTTTAGAGCCCCTATCTCCATCATACATTATTTCGCGAATATTATGGCTAAATAAGGATTTACCATAAACCGTGAATTATATATTCTATTCATAATTACAGGGATGTCAGGAGATGGAGGGCGGCCGACGGCCTAAGGCTGAGGAAAGTCCCCTCTCCATGAGCAAAGCAGCCGTAAGGAACCCGAGAGGGTTGGCACTGGAACAGAAACGACACAGCCCCATCATATGGAATGATCGTCTTGGACGTGACGTCGATGGAGGATTTGGTGAAACGAACATCCCTGCTGGAGCAATTCCAAGTAACCGCGACGACCTGCTCGGGAGCGGTAGGTAGGAAGCATAGCTGAATGCCGCTAGCCGGAATTTCCGGGTAACAGAAAGGGGCTTACTCCCATCACCTGACAATATTTACCGCCATTAATTTTATCGATGATAACTATATAAACCAGCCTCACTCGCAGCGAACATAATGGCCGCAGATCATGCTGATGAACCAAAGTGCACGCAAAAAGGAACTGGATGGGTTTCGTTTGAGACTATTCCAAACCCTCGAAAAAGAAAATTAGTAAGGAAGATTATTAGGAAGAAATGATACTGTCCTAGAACAAAGAAAAGTTCCAAAAAGAATCCCTAACGAATCAAATATCATATCGGCCGAGGACATATGACGCCCTGGTACAAAACTTTGATGAAATTCATCCAAGATTGCAAAAGAGATACCAATCAAAAGCGAAGCATAGAAAGGATGAAAAGTTCGTAATTCACCAGATGTGAAGGTTCTTAACAACAAAAAACCTAAAATTGAATATTCAACAAAATGGAAAAGCAGATCTATGTTATCTGGACCAGAGGAAGCATATTCAGAAATATCCTTCTGAGGAATATGGCTCAAAAATGTTATCAGTAACATATAACATATTGTAATAACTGTGTACAATTTCACTACAACTTACCCTCTTTCATACGTTCCAAATCATCTAAATCATCTAAATCAAAATTATTAGGAGGTTCACCATCAATTTGATTGGCGATATCTTGACTTTCAATCGCCCAATACATTACTGAATCTTCATTGTTTGAATGATTAGGATGTTCAGGATCCTCGTGGTCATGAGGTGACTGATAACCATTGTTAATCAATCCAAGTAAATGTCCAAATTCATGAACTATGACTGATTTTTCAATATCTTTATCTGATATTAAAAGAAAAGATGCATCCTCAATTTTTTCCTTAAATAATACAAAAGAAGATCCTTTAAAGGCTAAACCTAATGTTTGATCATTATCTTGATATTCACCATTAAGGTATAATATATGAATTATAAAAGTATTACCGCTTTTATATCTTTCACGCTGAGCATTTTCAATTTCCAATATCTCTTCAAGTGAATAACTTTCGTCAGTACTTCCAAAAGATTTCTGACTAACTGAAACCGACGTCTTATCTGTAACTTCTTGTATACGTGTCTTTAACAAATCAATCGCATCAGAATCTGGAGAATTATCAGTAACAAAATTAATTTCAATATGCAAACGTGAATAATTAGAAGATCTTAAAATCTCATATCGACAAGCACCTGTTAGATTCTCACAAGATATGGCCTCATTTTTTAAATCATCAAGACAACCCGGTATGAGAATCAGTAAAAGTACTATAACTATTTTTAAATCTCTCATAAATATCTATTAATGGGTTGGATTAAAAAGTTGTTAATTATAATATTTACCTTATAATTCATCTAATAGATAGGTCCAAGAACTAATCTTGGATCTGGATAATCACGTAAGGCTTGAACTCGATCTTCAGAGGTCACAACTCCTGGAAGATCATGTGTTTTAGGTTCTATTAGTGAAAGTTGAAAATGTAAATGTGGTTCCCATCCGCCATTTTCATGACGATCACCGAACCAAGCAATTACTTCACCTTTATCCACTATTTGTCCAAGAAATTTATCCTTGACAGATGTAGAGTCAAGATGCCCATATAATGCCCAAATCGTAGTTCCAGAAATATTATGTTTAGTAATTATTACATATCCATAGTCTCCCGGTTCAGGATTGTAACCAAAGTGGGAAATCTCACCACTTGTAAATGCCATACATGGCGTACCTACAGGACCTCCAATGTCAACACCCATATGGATATTACGAATACCTCCGAAAATAGCAGTATTGTACATATTTGGACGAATTTCATTGTATTTACCAATGTATTTCTCACCATCCTTGAGTGTCCATAAGCCATCACTAAGATCAAGGACTGTGTATTTTTTTGGCAAATTTACCACAGGATGAAAATCATCGGTGTTCCAATTAATTATAGACATCGCCCCCAATCCTCTTTATTCAAGATGAACATCCTCTGAGTATAAGTTCACCAATTTATCATCACTCAATACTTCCAGTGAACCATCAGAATTTATTGATTTAGCAATTCCTGTAACTCCGTCCCAATAAATATCTCTACCTAAAAGACAATCATAGTCTCTAAATCTAGAAATTATATCCTTATTAGATCTTTGCAGATTCTCCCTAAAGACCATGAAAAAAGACTCCAGAAAACGATACTCATCCATATCATAACCAATACTCGCTAGATTTGTTGATTCTGGAAAAGAAGGGGTATTGTTCAAGTTTATTCCTATTCCTGCCACAGCGTGTTTGCCATCATCTTCACAAAGAATGCCACCCACCTTCTTGCCATCCAATATTATGTCATTGGGCCACTTTAATCTCAATCGATTTTCCAGCCCAGCTAGAGCCTGAATCACACTAATGCCAATAATGAAAGGCAACAAAAGATGGCTAGATGAAATAATTGAGAAATATAAGCCACCAAGAGAAGATTCCCAAACACGATTACCACGGCCCTTTCCTCTAATTTGTTCCCGAGCTATGGCTATATCACCTATATCCGTAAAATAAGATGATAACCAGGCATTTGTTGAACTTATTCGATTTATAATATGTATCAAAGAAAGGCCCCAAGATCCATTTGCTTAACTTGCTCATTTTCAAGAGTGTCTTCGATTGCATTAAAAGCTAATTCCAAACGTTGACGAATGAAAGAACGTGAACCATAATCTTCAGATAATTGTGTAGCTATTTTTCTATATTTAGAAACTGAGGCTGGAGATATATTCAATTGAAGACTTCCACCACAAATACAAGATTCTTTTAATGGGGGGCGGCGATATTTTTTGCTACATTTTTTACAACGAACACCTTGGGTAGTAAAAGAACGAAGATTACCTATAATATCTCTAATAAAATGTTTCTCAATTGTTTGTTCAGCAAGATATGTCGAGTTAGAAGCTCTTATTTTTCTAGCTAGCTCAAGAGATGCAATGGCCTTTTCACTCATTGAACCAAGAGAAACATAACGTGACTCAACAGGTCCTAAATTAATATTTGAAGAGTTATGAGTAAACCCATAATTCTCATACTGTTCTGGACTCCCTAGCCTTTTTTTAACTAAATCTAATGAATTAATAACTTTAGAAGTATGTGAAAATTCCTCAGCAAACTTGTAAAGTTCTAAGGAATAATCATTATTCAATTCTATATTATGAGCTTCACTGTCTATTTCAGTAGGGTCTATACGTGTGGATAAAACTCGGGGGATATCCATAGTCCCACCTCTAGTTGTTGGAACAAAACTGTCTGAATAATTCAATAAACCCTCTAAAAGTAGCATTATTGAATCTTCATCTCCATCACAATTACGCCTTTTAGCAGCATGCAAGAAAGGATGACCATATTGAGCTTTAGCAGAAGTAAAACCAATTAACCTAGTAAGAACTCCAGCAGAAGTATGAGGACTTAATGCAATCATAAGATTACCAATTAAGTCTATCGGATCTGAATTAGGCATAAGACCATAAAATGAATCCAAACCATATAATTTGGATAATTCCTCATCGACAAAATTTGCAACTTTTACTAACCAAGGACCGGCTCTATTCGATACTATTAAATCTTGTACTTTAAGTTCAAGTAATTGATCTTCGGAAGTCAACGAATTACCATATATATCTTTTCTATAACCCAATGATTTAGCCTTATCTAGAGACAAACCAATTTCTTTAGGATAAAAATGTGTTATTGGTAGATCTATCATATCATATCGCAAAGTCCCATCCTTGTAAACCCTCAAATCATATTTAGAACGCAAAATTCCTTTTTCTAAGCATTCTGGAATTTTATTTGATGACTTAAGCTCTTTAACTCCTTTTATCTTGGGAAGAATACCTATTTTTGTATTATTCATTGCCTTGGCTACTAATTCTGATAAATCTACTTGGCGCCTCTTAGGTTCTTCTTTAACTATTGTTTGAGAATTACAGCAGCTTACTGAAACTGTTTCTTTACTACATTTTTTACAATATCTTAATTGCGTTACGATATTGATACGACCTGGTTGTCCTTGAGAAAATCCGCGATTACTCCCACTTGTCTTCAAAGCACTATTAATTAACAATTGTTTTCCACCATATTCTCCTAAAGGAAATAAAACATGAGGTGGTGGTTTCATACGCCGTTCATTAGCTTTTTCCGGACGGCCCATACTTGCTCCAATTCGGGTTGGAGCTCTGTTTTTTATTTCAACTTTAGATAATTGTGAAACTAAATCTAATGAATCTTCAGTATCAACTGCTTCTACAGAATTTAGGAGAGAACGTCCTTCAACTTTTAATCCTAATATGTTTATCAAGGATTCACTACCATGTTCTAAAATAATTACATTATTATTTAATGTGAAATAAAGGCCAAGCCGAATAAATATTTCTTTGTAAATCAAAGGGAATTCATTATCTAATACATTAACACTATTACGTATTAATTGTGATCTTAAATCTATAATTTCGTTACAATCAAGATCGGACCAATAATAAGTATATTTAGGATGTAACGGAAGTTTATACTTTTTACAATAATTAAAGAGAGAAACAAAATCAAAATCTCCCTTATAATCCTCAATCTTAGAATCACTAACAATAGCTAACCACCACTCTTCGCACCAACCGGAAGGCTGTAACAGATGATTATTCTCAATAAATTCTCCTACTGGGATTAGAATTTCACCCAAATCAACTATTTTAACAATTTCATTAATTAAGTTTTTTGTATCATCAAAAGAATCAAGTCTAGTAAAAGTTCCATCTTTCAAAATAACAGAAGGACCTTCTATCGAATCACAAGGCGTAGCTGCCGTCGCTTTCCCGGGTAATTGAAGTTTAAGTTGAGTGCCAATTGCTGCAAAAGAATCTAAAGCAAGCATTGTAGAGGGATGTATAGACATAGAAGCTAATCCTGCTGTACGTGAACGGCCATATCTTAATCGAAAGCTACCTGGTTTATCAGGAAAAGCAAAAATAGGACGTCCAGCCAAAACATCCTTCAAATATTTGTGTTCCTTAACATTACCTGATGTTGAAGCTTGCTTTTTTTCAGTATAAGTCCTAAGAAAATCCCAACCACTAATACCTAATCTATCTACATGTTTTAGAATTTTAGCAGCTTTAAGACATAAGCCTTCAGCTAAAACTAAACAAGCTCCTCCTCGTAACGCATTTGTTTCAACACGTGGTAAATCACGATTACCTGCAACTTCAATCCTATCTGTTCTTTCACCAGTTATACAAATTGGACATGATTTCACTATTGTATCTATTTCTTCAGAACTTGGAACATATTGAAGATTAACTGCCCTTTTGTACAATGGAATCTCTTCTTTGTATCTTTCAACTTCACCAGGTGTCGGGATATATGCATCTAATCCTAATTCACGCCTTACCACATCAGCTATGAGGACTGAAAGTGCTTGCGCAGTACCTCCGGCTGCCCGGATTGGACCTGCATAATAAATTGAAGCACATTTTGTATTATTGTTATTCTCTAAAGTGCTTACTTTAACTACTCCTTCAGTCGGAGCTACTAAAACACCTTCAGTAAGTATTGAAAGAGATGTTCTTACTGCTTGTTCAAGCGCTAATTCTAAACCCATTTCAGCCTTCAATTCTCCAGCTAATTCTTTAGCTATAAGCAAAGCTGTAGATTCTCTATCATTCTGTTCAGAAATTTTTCGGATACGTGGCGCAATTCCTTCTGGTCCAACCTGGGCTTCAACCCTTTCGGCAAGATCTTTAGCTCGAGGTATTTCAGCATCATTAGAAGGATCAAAACCAGCCTTTCTAGCTTTTGAAACAATTTTATAACAATTCTCCGCTTCGCTTTCCAAACTACGAAAATAGGACTGCATATCCTCAGATGCTATCAATGCCACAATACACTAAGGAACACCTATTATTATCCTATTTGGCAGTACTAAACTCCATAACTATCAATAAAAATAGAACGATACGAAGAAGCACTAGCCCGTATACCGGCTACTAATATTCCAAAAGATACTACCATTAGGATAAAACCCGCTAATAATCCAAGATTATGTCCCATAAGCATGACTGTTGCAGGAATAATCAATAATATTGAAGATAAAAGAGCAGAACTACCCATTAACATAAATTGTACTAAAATATCAGGATTCCCTCGATCACTCTCTTCAAAATTGGCAAATGCACCCCCTGCCCAAATACCTAGACCTGTATTAGAAAAAACTAATATTAATAAACATTGACCAAAGAAAAGTGTAACCTTAAAAGGAAATTGTGCTAAGATACAAATAGGAATCCAAATAGAAAGAAGACCTGGAATTGCCATAATAACCAAAGCTGCAGCTTTACCTTTCATTATAAGTAAAGACTCAACAGGATTTGATTTCATTATCCATAAACGTTTACCCTCTACACCCAATATAGTAGAACCAAGCATAGTACATTGAAGTAAAGCACCCAAATACAAACTAATTCCAAGCATACCTGGATAATACCATTTTGAAGGAAGATTACCAATGGGTTCCGTGGGAATTCCAATTTTAAACCACCAAAAAATCATAATTAGTGATATGGAAAATGTAGAAAATGCGGAACTTAAAAAATCTCTTTCACGTATCGAAGAAATTACTTCTTTAGAACAAATTGAAGAAACACGTCTACCCATAATTGATTTAAGCCAATTAAATTGAAGAATTCGTAAAGGGTTTTTATGCAAAGATGAACTAAGCTTGTAAGATTCTATGGCTTCCACAAATATATGGTCCATATTATAAAAATAAATTATCAATAAAAAAGAACAACCCCCTACTATTACAAGAGACATATTTGGATAATTATGAGCTCCGTTAGCTACAAACATTAAGGCTATTAAAATAGGAAAAAGAGTAAGTAAAAATTGAAGCTTACGCGAAAATGGATGAAGTGACCCGACAATCGAGAACATAAAACCACAAAGCGAGGATAAGAATGCAAAAGAAAATATAAGAATCAAAAAATCTAACTCTAAAATAATATTTGTATTGGTAATGAAATTTCCCAAAATAAAAATAGATAAGAAAAGTAATAATAATATAATATTAGGTACCAAAATAGAAACGAACAGGCCTAACATTATTTGTCTTGGTAATATAGGTTGAACCAGATATATATCCATAATTTTTGATTTAATGACTTTACGATAAGTAATGCCTGCTGATCTAAGTGTAAAAAGTGCAAAATAAACTAATAAAATAGTGCCATATCCTTCATTAGAACCCTCTGGAAATAATTCCGGATTCTCTATTACAAACTTGAGTAAACGAATACATGCCAAGGAAAATATAAGAACTAAAATAGATATGATTATTGTAGCCGTTAACCTTTTTTTAAAGGATTGAAAATTACGTCTTAAAGATGTCTTGAACTCTGCTCCAAAAATAGCATAAAAAGCACTCATCGACCCAAAGACTCCATAGTCCTATCTTTTTTAGTCGATTTTTTGAATAATCTATAACAATCTGCACAAAGACCGACTTTTCTACCTGTTCCCGAGAGGTTTAAAACATCTGATTTTTCAGCTCTTTTTCTTGGAATTGAACGTTTGACTACATTATCACAATTAGTCTGATTGCAAACATCACCAATCGGATTTGATAAAGATATTTCTCTATGTTTCATTAAATATAGTATAGAAATTGTTGTACTTAAAACATTTTGACGTTATTTTTTCAATATCAAGCCCTCAGAATGGGAAATAATATTACCACATTTAGAACAAAAATTGATATCCTTACCAGAAAGGAAAAAACCACATGAAGGACAATCTATCTTGTAATCTTTTTTAGGTAATATCTCTTTCTGTTTCCTCAAATTAATTAAGTAAGCAATAACTAATAAAAGTAAAATTACCGTTTGACTATAGCAAATTATGTCTTTAAAGTCCACAATATACCAAAACTAGTGCCCTTTAACACAGTTTGGGTTATTGTAAAGTTATATCTGGCATTAATGGTCGTGTTGCGAAACCTTTCAATGCAAAATTACTACCTTCACCAACTCTACAAACAAATAAATCTCGATGGTGACGTATTAGTCCAAATTCATCAAGAGATGAAACTCCACCACAAATTTCCATTGCCATTGTTAAATGATCCGATGCTCTACGGGAACATTCAATTTTTACCTTAGCTGCTGATTCACGATCTAAAGTCTCATTATCATATCTATCTGTTAAATCAAGTAACCAAGTAAGACCTTGCTCCAAAGTTATATCCATATCAATAATCACATCCTGAACCCTTTGAAAACTTCCTATGGGAACTCCAAATTGTTCTCTTTCCTGTGAATAAGTTCTACACTTATCTAAAGCAAAAGCAAGAGAGGCTAGAGACATTCCTGCAATGAATAATCTACCACCATTCAATGTTTGTGCCATGACTTTAAAACCTTCATTTTCTTTACCAAGAATAGAATCATTTGAAACTTTTACATTATCAAATGTAATTGAACCTGTTGAAGATTGACTCCAAAGATCTTTACCAGCCATTTCTTGATATGATACACTGGGATTGTCCATAGGAACAATAAAACATGTAGTTCGATACCCTGGTTTTGAATTGGGACTTGTCATAGCATGAACTACAACATGACTAGACCATTTAGCATTCGTAGACCAACATTTTTCACCCTTAATTATCCAATCTTCACCATTTTTCTTAGCTGTTACTTGAGGATTTGTAGCATCAGAACCTCTACCTGGTTCGGAAAGACCAAAGACAAACATTCGCCTGCCACTTGCCAAATCAGGAAGATGCGCTTCTTTTTGAGCGTCCGTGCCAAATAATTGTAAAGGTTTAGCGCCCAATGACATTGCTGCACCAGGAGTTATTGCTAAAGATTGAGAATGATAACCAAGTGCCATTCCCATTAAAATCAAATCCAGATGATTGCCACCTTGGCCACCATACTTTCCAGCCACGGTGATACCAAAAAGTCCCATCTGACCCATTTCTTCAATAATATTATCAGGAATTAATTGATGGTTTCTTTCCCAATCTAAATAATTAGGCTCTATTCTTTCCTCAGCAAATTCACACAAGGCTTTGTAAAAAGTCATTGAATCGGCAGATACTAATCTTTCCAAGTAATGATCTACACGACGCGCCATAAGTTAGCGATGAGATACGTGTTAAAGTGGTTATCGTGACCTTCCTATTGCTCCACGTGGAGGTTCTGGCTCATAATCAGCCTGTAATTCAGGAGGCCATTCTCTAGGTGTATCATCGACCCCTTGAAGAATAATATAACCAATTATCATTACAAAAAACAAGAAAGCCATAGCTACAGGTCTACCAAGACCAAATGTTCCAACTATAAGCCCCCAAGATAAAGGACCAATAATAGTTGCAAAACGTCCAACCATACTGTATAATCCATAAAACTGTCCAATATATCTAGGGGGTGTAAGAACAAGCATATATGGCCTATCTGCACACCATGTACCTCCAAGAGCAATACCAGCTAGGAATGGGGCAATCCATATCATCCACTGAGGAAGTCCTAACCAAACTGTAGAAATTAAAAGCGAAAATGTAGCAAACCAAACCCAAAGAACTGCATTCAATGTAACTTTAGGACCAATAATATCTACCAAATATCCCCAAAGAAAACCACTAACAATTGAACTAAGAATTCCTATTGCCATGTAACCAGTGATATCAGCTGTTGTCATACCGAATTCTTCACTAACATAAATTGCTGCAAATGCTGTAGCTGTATTTGCCGCATCCGTATAGAATACTCGACCGACAAGAAAACGAGAAAGACCAGGAAATTGGTCAAGCATTCCTAATGTTTTTTTTAATTGTTGAAATGTTCCAGATATTGCAGTCTGTATTGAACCTTCCTTAAACAAAGGAGTAGAGGGAGTCTGAAAATAAACTACAAAACATAACAAAGCACATAAAAGTAAAAAGTAACCAATTGTACCTCCGATAATCCAATAATTAAGAATTAAGACTAAACCCATAATAACCATCATACCAGACCAAAAACTATCGTTTTTTGTTTCTTTTACAAAAATAAAGCAAGGTATTGCAAAAATAAAGAAAAGCATAGCTGTCGCTTGAAAAATAGATGTAAATGGAAAACCAAAGATTTCAATCAACAAGTAACCTGCTGCAACGCCCACTGCAGAACCAATATACCCAATACCAATACCAATTCCCCCTACTCTCCCCCTATTACCAGGTGTCGAAATAGTAGCTAAAGTAGAATCATAAAAAATTAAACCAGCTTGATAAAAATAATTTGCAAGAATAAATAGACCTAGTGAAACAAGTAATGTTGTACGCTTATCCCAATCCACACGTTCATAACCCAACAAAGCTGTAAAACCAACACAAAGAAGAGTTGTATAAAACAAAAAAGGCATACGACGACGTGCTTGGTCAGATAAAGCTCCAATCACAGGCGCTGTCAAAAATACTAAGGCCATGGACAATGCATTAGCAAATGCATAGTCTGAATCTGTGCCACCAATATCATCACTTAAAACCCACAGACTAAAATAAAATGAGACTATCAATATAGAAAATATTGTATTTCCAAGATCATAAAAAGCCCAAGAAATAATACTGAATAAAGATGCTTTGGTAGTTATAGGCTCTTTTGGTTTTCTAGCTTTTTCTCTAAATTCCTTTATGGACTTATTCGCTCTCTCAATGAACTTTTTTGCTGGACTCATTCCGATTACTCACGAGAAGACTCATCACTATTCAAAGATGCCTGAATGGCCCTCAAACGCACATCTTCAGCTTTAGCATCAGCACGACCTGCTTCAATATCAACCATGTAAAGCAACCCTGCACCTATCAGAAGAAGAATTGCTATGCTGAAAATTCCAACACGGCTATCATATACAACTGCCATAAAGAAATATAGAGTAGGTCCCATAAATGCAGCTACTTTATTAAAGAAACCAAAGAAACCAAAGAATTCAGTACTGCGGGTTTCAGGTACAATCTGGCCAAATATACTACGAGCAAGGCCCTGTGATCCACCAAGAAGCGTACCCATCAAACACCCAAGAATCATAAATTGAAGAAATACAGTTAAACCAAGTGGTTCCCAAACATTACTTCGAGCCCAAATAGGTATAAAATCAAGAGAACCATCACCGAGACTAGTCGGATGATCCTCTCCAACTGATGCTGTACCACCCAAATCTCCACCTGAAACACTAGCACTGAATCTTGTATCTTCAACTGAAATTAGAAATGCGTTAATATCATCGTTAGAAACATCGTCAAGAACTACCTTATTTGGAAAAGTCTCATTCTCTCCCCAAACCCAAACCAAAAGTTGTTCCTCTTTTTCGTTCGTCTCAATTGGAAGAATATATGACCACTTAGTTGCCCACGCCTGCTCATCAAATTCTTCGCCCTCATAATCTAATTTTTGAGCTATCTCAGATGTTGACCAAGATACATGAACTGTGTATGCTGCTAAGTCACCATCCCATTCATATAGAATGCAGTACTCTTCATGATCTTCCAATTCTAGTGGTGCAAAAGCAAGTGCTGCAAAACACAAAACAACCCATCCTGCTATCGAAATAGATAGTGCTTTTTTAGTTCCTATTCTATCTGCAATCTTAGTGAAGACGATTGCAAAAGGTGCCGCAATAAATTGAATGGCTAAAATAGTAAGCATTAGACCAAAAGCACCTATACCTAGTACAGAAACCCCATATACCCCACCTAAGGCAGTAATCGTATTAATTCCATCAATAAAGAAGAAATATGCAAGCATATACAAAAATAATGTTGGAAATGCCTTGTAGTCTTTCAAAGTTTGTTTTACTTCACCAACAGCAAAACGTGCCGCTTCCCTGAACTTCAAATTTTCCATCTCATTTTCGATAGGTGGTTCAGGAACCCACATAAAGGTAAAAAGTGCAAATCCATACCACCACAGACCAGCCGTTGCCATACAGAAAGGTATAACCCAATCCGCTTCAACACCCAATACTAGACCGATATGAACTACAAGAAGTAATCCTCCACCCAGATAACCATAAGCAAAAGCCCTGTTTGAAATATCGTCCATCTCATTTTCTTTACCCAAATGTGGTAAAAGTGCATTGTAAAAGACACCAGCGCCATTTAGACCTACATTCGCAAGAAGAAACATAACCATTAACCAAATCCATGACGCATTTCCAAGTAAAGGTGCAAAAGCTAGAAGGAAAGTTGCACCAGCTCCAATATAAGTCAGAATTTTTAACCACTTTTTCTTAATCAACCGACGATCTGCTATTACACCAAAAGGGGGACTGACAATTGCAACAAGCAAAGTAGATATTGCAATAACCAAAGACCACACTGCATCCGCAGTCATCGTGGTTGAACCGATAGATGTAGTCAGACCATTAGCTTCAAGAAACAAATAGGTATACCAAAGAGGAAGTATTGCAACAGTAACACTAGTTTCAAAAGCAGATTTTCCCCAATCATAAAATCCATAACCACTTATTGCTTTTTCTTTTTCTTCTGGAAGATCTTGTAATTTAGAACCTAAGCTAAATAATTTAGAAATTGGGTCGGCCATAATTAATCATAAACACCCTGTTTAAATATAGATGACCTAGATGTTTCTATAATAAAAACAAAAACCTATTCATTCCATTCCAATGCTTTATCAAGAAAATTCTTAAAAATCTCGGAACCAAACTCTGTATGCTCAACCTCAGGATGGTATTGTACTCCTGCAAATGGTAAGGATTCATGCTGAATTACTTGGACAGGACAAGCATCAGAAGAAGCCATTAATTTAAAATTAGAAGGCATCTCATGAACCTCATCATTATGAGATTCCCAAACATTAAAATCTTTTGGAAAATCAGCTAAAATCCATCCTTCTTCAATCAACGTAACTAAAGAAGAACCAAATTCCGGAATATGTGCTGGACCTGCCTTACCTCCAAAATGTGTCGCAAGATATTGATGACCAACACATATTCCAAGTATAGGCCACTTTTCTGAATCAATATATTCTGAAGTCAAACCCAATGCTTCTGATTCCGTTTCGATACGTGGAGCACCTCCTGATAATACTAAAGCCTTGAATCTTTCCAGTTCAGAGATTGGAGTTACATTAGAAACAATCTCTGCTCGGCAACCAAGATAATTTAGAACTCTAAATTCACGATGTGTCCATTGACCGCCATTATCAACAACTGCAACAGGAAAATTTTCATAGGACATTAAGTTCGCATAAAGATGCCTCTAAAAAACAATACTACGAAGGTATTTCAGATTTCAGCCTTTCTAACCTAGTCTTACGATCTAATGTAAATTTATTTATTGCTTTGAGAATCCATCGAGCACTCAAATGTGCTTCATCAATAATTTCATCCAAGCTACCGCCTGTTCTCCAATTATTATCCCAATCAGGAGATACCGAATACTCAGATACGACACGATTAGAAATCCAATTATGCATAATCTTAAGACCTGTATTAGTAACAATCATTGAATCTGCCCATTCTTTATCTGATATTATAGAATCTCTATATGCCTTATTCTGTCTTTGAAATAACTCCCATGAAACTGCTGAAACTATTTTTACATTATATTCAGAACCTATTTGTTCTAATATTGATACGACCGTATTAGTCGAACTAGTACCTCTAACAATTATTACTCCTTCCTTAGGACGCTCATCATAATCTCTAATCAAATATGCACCTTTCGCTGCATTAAAATGACTTGCAATACCCAATTTCTTTCGATCAGGAACTTCAATTGCGGGCCTTGTAAGATGTAGTGCAACAATTGGAACATTCGTGGAGAAGGCTGCAGCTAAGGCTGGGGCAACGTCATTGTGTTCCCAAGGATGCAAATTAATTATATGACCATTAGGGAATAATTGTGTAACACCTGGTGCAAAAATACCAAAGTGAGTACGGCTATCCTCTGCTGTTTCAGGACCGGAGTGACCTGCAATCCACAACAATTTTCCAACCTTAATCTGAGAATCCTGTGCTATCTGGCTAAATAATCGAATTGGACCATATTTCAAATAACTAAATGAACCATAAGTACTGAAAGAACCTATAAATCCGTTGTACTGCTCTAAAGTATCTTTATTAAAATTAACAGTAGATAAGCCTGCCATCATTCCAGAATTTGTAAATTCAGTTATACCTTGAGGCATCAATGGTGAATTAGGATTATTCTCCTTATCATACATCCCCAAGTCCTCAACATCTCCCCAACCTTTTGCAAAACCTGAAATATTTGTAGAATCAGCCAAATCTGCAGACATGGCCACAAACAAAGGTCTTCCATGTTTTTGTCGACTATGAGTATTTAACCAAGATGCAATCTTAGAAAAACCAACACGATTGGGAATCTTAGTTCCTGACTCAACAAATAATTCATCAGGATAATTCTCAAAATCAAAGAGCGCTTTATCGTTAAAAGGATTAGAATTTGATATTGAACAATCATCTATTGTATCAGGTACTGAATCACCCAATTCAACTAAGCGATCTGCCAAATAATCAACTAATTCCTGATTATTATGTAATACTGAAATGACTCTCTCAAAATATGCAGTTGCCTGTTCAACCTGTTCTGCACGAGTTTCGGCCGCTGATTCTCCAAAATTTGCAAACGAGATATTATATTTTTCAGAAAAATCATTCTTAGTTTTCCAAAATAATTCAGAATTACGTTTATGTGGGACTCCATGGGACTTTTCATCAAAAACATGATAGCCACGTCCTTTCCTAGATTTAGCATAAATCATTTTAGGAATATTGGGCTTTGAATTACCTACTAATAAACTGTAGTAAGCCTCTGTAAATGATGACCAATCTTCATTGTCATCGGTCCCTTCAACATGCCAACCACTAGTCTCAAACAATTCTTGAGGAGTAGAATTTACTATTGAACTAAACGGACGGCTATCTATTCCATAGTCATTCCAATCTATATAATAAATTATATTTCCAAGACCAAGACCCCAAGCTGAATTCAATGTCTCATGTGTAGCACCAGTACTCAAACCACCTTCTCCCTCAAATGCAAAAACCTTGACCTGATCAGTTCCAGCCAATTTATGTGCTAGAGCTTCTCCTGCAGCAGGTGGTGAACCATGGCCGCTTGGACCTGTATTGAACTTGAAAAATAGGGTCTTACCTTCCATTTCAGCATGTCCAGGTAATCCTTTATTCTTACGAAGTGTAAGTAAATCTTCCCAAACTAACTGGAATTCTTCACTATTTCTAACTTGATACTTTGAATTTCCAGTTTGCTCATATTTTAATCTCAACGTTTCATTAAGGATTGCTAATGTTGCATATACCATAGGATTATCGTGACCTGCAACTAAAACAAACCTGTCTGCAAACCGCTTTGTTGGATCTCTAATATCCCATCGCATAGCTCCTGATAGAAGCGTAATTAACATTCCATGAACTTTGGAACGAGAACCACCCGGATGTCCACTTTGGCTTAGATTAAGAGTAATATCTATACATTGATCAATTAAATCCTTTGTAATTTCCCAATATTCGTAGTTCTTCTTAAGTACACTTGGTTTGTCCATTATAAATCATAACCAGTATCTGTGTTTTTGAAGTTTCTGTTTGTGAAATATATGATAAAACAAGAACTTAATCCTCAACTTGACGAGCTAAATATCCTCTTGAGAATAAAGTTTGAACTACAGCCCACAACATAAAGAATACTAAAATTGAAAGCGCTTGCCCATATATTGTATTGTATTCTATAGAATTACTAAAACTATAAGGTAAAAAATTTCCTAAAAATGTATGAAACAAGAAAGCTAAAGATGTTAAAATTATAGTAAGTGCCAAAGTAATAACTAAAGTTAACAAAAACCATTGTAAGACTGTCTCGTATTCTTTAGAATAATGCATAATCCTTGCTAAACGACTATAACGAACATGTCCATAACTTAATTCTAAATAGAGCATATAAGATAATACAAAAGCAAGAATAGGGTATATTTGATCATTAGTATTACCTAGGATTCCTAAAGGCATGACTAATATTAGAAAAGCCGAAGCAACCTGATTACCTACTCTATTCAGCCAAATACCAGTTATACCTAAAGATATAGGTAGACCTATCCAGAACCAAACAAATAATTGTTGTGTAAGAACATATGGAAAGGAATCATAATCTCTTATAGATGCAATAAATATTAAAATAGAAATAACAAAAACAAAAATTAAGAAATAATCGTAAACTTTCTTACTCATATCTAAGAATACATTAAGAGTGCCAATGAATAAACCAAGGAGTAAACCTCCGACAACTGACTTGTTTAAGGATTCTAAAACCTCTCTTTGATATAACCCTCCAACTATAGAATCAGTGGCTTGAAATAATAAAGAATTTTCTATAGGATTAATGACATATGCAAAGCCTAAGCTAGACATTAATGAAAATGTAGCAATTGATTGCATCAAAGATAGACTATTATTTGTATTCATTAACGTATCACCTCTGCTAAGGATGTTGACAATACTGTTTCAGGATTCCAACGCATCGCTCTAGCACCCAATGATCTTGCTTCAGTAATCTTATTATCCAGTGAAGCTGAAGCTGTAAAATATACTGTTGGTGAAATAATACGTGAATCTCTGTCAAAATCTAATGTATCTGGTGCAATAACTGTTAACTTAAAACCTCGAGCAGTAATCTCCCTAAGAGCACTAGCACTAGTACGATCATTTTCAAGAGTAGATATCACCATAACTGGAGATCTAGGTGTAAAATTACGTAAATCACCTAATATTGTATGAAGACCTAAAGCCCCTGAAGCTTGAATTTCAGCAAGAGTTGTTAACAATCTGTAAAGATGTCTTTCACCAGTATCTGGAGAGATAACATTTATCGTTTCTCCATATGTAATTAAGCCTACACGATTACGTGATCTTAAGAAAAAACTAACCAAAGAAGCTGCTGCTCGACATGAATAATTAAGCGGATTTTGGAGAACAGTACCAGTTCCTGTTATTTCTCTAGCATCTAAAACAATCATAATATCTGATATATCTTCTCTTTCAAATTGATTAACCATTAACTTACGGGTTCGACCGAATACACGCCAATTAATATTCTTAAAATCATCACCTGGGAAATATTCCCTTATTCCATAAAATTCCCCACTTGTTCCAATCCTTCTAATTGGCATTGCTCCTTGATACATTTTTGGAAAGTCAGTTGATAAATCTACGCCCTCTATTTGCTCCATTTGAGGTAAGACCACTAAACTAGATTTGGATTCAATATCTGATTCATAATAAAATAAAAATGAAGGATTATATATTCTCAAACGAGGATTACCTAAACGAAATTGACCTCTTAATCTACAATTAAGTAAATATTTATTAATAACTAACTCATCCTTACGAAGTTTAACAATTGTATGATTTAAACCATTACTTACCTCTACTTCAGAAGGAAGATTATCATAAATCTCTAAAAAACCAACTGGCCGGCCTTTATTTTGTATAATTAAATCAACATTAACATCACTATTCTCAAATATCTGATCTGTATCAAAACTACGAGTAATTTTGATATCAATTGGACGAGTGTTAACAAGACTATGAACTGCTACAAAACCCAATATTGTAGTTCCTAAAAGAAATAATTGAAGATTATTAATAAATGGTGAAAATAAAACAAGAATAATTCCAAGACCGACGTAGACAACGGCCTTACGTGTCCACATATTTAGATTTATTCCACAGTTACAGCTGGTACTTCAATTGTCATTAATAATTCTGAAATAATTTCTTCAACTTTTACACCCCTAATTCGAGCTTCAGGTTTCAAAATTACACGATGACCAAGGACTGGAATTGCTGCTCTCTTAATGTCATCTGGAATAACATAATCTCTGCCAGACAAGGTTGCCAATGCCCTTGACAATTTAAACAAACCAAGACTACCGCGAGGACTTGAACCTACTGCTACTCTAGGATCTCTGCGAGTAGCTTGTACTAAAGCTACAATATACTTCATTACCTCTTTCTTAACATAAACATCTTCAATAGAATCATGCATTTCTACAACTTTTTCTGGAGTTGCTCTTGATTTAACAACAAATGAATCTTTTTTACGATCCGAACGACCTTGTAAAATTCCTGCTTCAACATCTTCATCAGGGTAACCAACACTCAATTTTATCAGAAATCTATCCATTTGTGCCTCAGGTAGAGGATAGGTTCCTTCATATTCTATCGGATTCTGAGTTGCAAGGACTATAAACGGTTCTGAAAGTCTATGAGTCGTTCCTTCAATAGTTATTTGCTTTTCTTGCATAGCTTCTAACAAAGCAGCTTGAGTCTTGGGGGGTGCTCTATTAATTTCATCAGCCAATAAAATATTACAAAAGATCGGACCTTTTCGAAATTTAAATTTATTTTTTTCAGGATCATAAAAATAAGAACCTGTAATATCTGCAGGAAGTAAATCTGGAGTAAATTGAATTCTCTTAAATTCACAACCTAATGTATCAGCTAAAGTATTAGACATAAGTGTTTTAGCTAAACCTGGATAATCTTCAAACAAAATATTCCCATTCGCTAAAACTCCTGCCATTAACATTTCAATTGTTTGTTCTTTACCTAACACTACATTAGAAATCTCATTACTAATGGATTTAGCCAACTTATTAGTTTTAGCTACGGAACTCGCTGGTTTCTGTGAACTGGCATTTGCTTTAACTGCTACTTCACTCAAATTACCACGTACTCAACTTTTTTGAAATACTTCTGAGGGCACTCGGTGTTATCTTTTTAGGATTACCAAGAAGCATCTTAAATTCTTCATCTAAAGCCACATTATAATGCTTAAGTAAATTTGGAAGTATAGTTAAACGTTCTTTACGAGACTTATCATCAAATTCATAAAATTGATGTTTCAAACGCAAATGTTCTAAAAATACTTCTTGCAAGGCCTTAATTCCTTTATCAAGATTATGTCCATAAGAACGAAATGGACGAGGTTTAAAAATGTCAAAGATGTGAAACCATCTTTTAGGTTCAGGTTGTCTTAAAGACAAAGCCATAGTTAAAATAATAACTGCAACTAAAACATTTAATCTTATAATTTGAAGAACCAAAGTATCTCCTGCAAGAAGAAAATAAAAACCTAATGCAGCCTGAAATAAACTAGCTCCAAACGATTCCTGAGTATGTCGAGATTCATCAAATAAAATTTGACCCTCAGAACCAATCATAGATTCAATTAAAGCCATTACAAAGTCTGAATTACTATCTTTATCCCACATAAGATTTATAGGTAAACTTGAATCTCCAATAAAAATTGCTGAACCAAGAACTTTATTTTTACTAGAAGAATCTAATGAGCGTAATTTGAATTCAACACCTAAGTCAAATGGAGATGAAGAATCATCATTTTGAGTAATAATAAGATCATCATCTGAATCAATGTAGGACCTCGAGGAAGTACTCATCAAGCTACTCGAATCCCATTCAAGATCGGAACCCCAAAGGTTCAAATATTCAGAACCTAAGCTCTTGATAGCAACAGGTTCATTCAATAAAACATCGTAATTTTGTTCTCTAATACGAGCTGTAGTCTCAATTAAAGAAACATTATCCCTATAATTTTGGTCCCAAAGTTTATGCTTTACAAATTCAATAGCAAAAAGTTGAGCTATTGTATTGGAATAATCAAAATCTCCAAAAACTAGGAGATTACCACCTTCTTTCATATATCTTGCTATAACTTCTAATTCAAGTTTGCTGTATGGAGATTCAGAACCAACAATCACAAAAACCGTTGAAGAAGGATTTTCCAATTCATCTAAAACTGCAGGATTAGACAAAACAGCACTTACATTATATGAATTTTCATCACTATTTTCTAATTCACTTCTAAATTTTGAAACATCATTCCAGTCATCATCATATGCTGATAATTGAGGATCTCTCTCAACTACAATCTGTAATAATGGAAATAAAATAAAAGTACTAACTGCAATGGTTGCAAATAGAATTATTACTCCGGAACGGCTAGAAATGGCCATTTTATCTCTCTAAATTATCATTATTTAAATCTAAACTTTCAATTACAGTACGTAAAGCTGAAACTGCATTAAGTCTATGATCATCATCTAAATTTTTAGTAGTATAATCTGCTTCTTCATAAAGTCCGGTCAACCTAGCAACAGAATCATGATCTAAAGATAAGGCTTCTTGTAATGCATTTTGAAATTCTCGAACCGTTTCAAAATGACGACGTAAATATCCATAACCATGAAGAACTTTACACATTTCTTTATATGAGAATACAATTGAATCTCTATAATCCATATTTGATTCTAGTGCAAATGCTGTAGATTCCAAGATTCTTTGAATCTCTCTCAAATGACGCTCACGATACCATTTCCATCCCAACATTATACCAGATGAAGAAATTAATAATGCACCTACTATCACCCAAAGCGCATAACTATCCTCTTGAACAGGAGCTCGATAAATTATTGTAGATTCTATATCACTAGCTACATAATAATTATCTCCAGTATATGTTATCTTTACATTAACTGGATTTGTAGAGTTACCTGAAAATATAGAGTCAAATATGGCAGTACCATTAGAATCCGTAATAACCATCAAAATCATTCCTGTTGGTTCTAAAGAAACCAAGAGAGAAGCTCCAGAAACAGGAGTTCCGTCGTACATCTGTAATTTAATTTGGCCTGAATAAGATTGATTATACTCTAAAGAACTAGGTATATCTAAAACAAGGTAAGTTTGACCTTTAATAAATAATTTAGATGTTGTAGAATTGCTAATGTACATATCGTTACCTGCAAACGTTGCAGACAAATTATGATAACCTAAATCAATACTCAAAGGAACTTTTATTGGTATTGAGAACATACCATTAACATCAGTAGTACCATCTACTGGAAAACCAGAATCAAGAACTAAACGAACATCTATGTTTTGTATTGGTCTATCTACTTTATCAAAAACATAACCTGTAATTACAACAGTACTGTTAGTAATACCTTCAAAGTCCCCCATAGAAATACGTGTATTGTGGTAAACTTGTAACTGCCATGTAGAAGAAGAAGGCAAATAAAACTCTTCAGGAATATATTGAATAGTAATTGCATTAGAACCAGCTTCACTATCATAAGGCACTGTATATTCGTGGAAGAAAAGTCCTTCAGAAGTTGTTGTTAAAGTATCAACATATTGACCATGGAAATAAAAATTGAGGTCCGTAATCAAAGGATTACCCATATCATCTACTATTTGACCACTAAAATTAAATGATTCACCAACTAAGACTTCTGCATCAGATTCAATTGAAATTGTAGTAGCTGCAGTTACTGTAATTATTTGAACTTGATTATTTGGTAAATAATACTCAAACCCATTATAACTCCATACTGCATCATATATTCCTAATTTAGTTGAAGCAGATATTGTAATATTTTTCTGAACAAAACCATCTGAGTCTGTCAATAACTGATATTGTTTGCTTAAGAATGATATGTTAACAAACTGACCAGATAATGCATTTCCTAAATCATCAACAAGATATGCTTCTAGTATAAACTCCTGAACACGAAGAACTTCTAAAGGTTCAACCTGAAACAAAGTTTTTGCTAGTATCTCAGAATTAACCTGATTATCGGATTCAGTATACAAATATGAACCACTAAAAATTAATTGAACCTCGTGATTACCTAATTCAGTTACATCATCTATAAACAAATTATAATTATAAAATCCTAAAGTACCTGTAGTTACATTTCCAACATAAGTATCATCAAAATATATTTCTAAATTATAACCTGGAAGACCAACACCCACTACATCTCGTAAAGTTCCAGAGACAACGGAAGTTGAATTTCTAAAACCTCCTAACCACTGAACCAAAAGTTCAGTATCCCGCATTACCAGAACTTGAGCATCATCTGAAGAACCTCGTAAAAAATTCTGATCATCAACTAATACCGTCAAAGTATGATTTCCAACAATTGTATCATAAGGTAAAACAAACTCTCCACTAAAATCTCCATTAAATGAAGTAACTGTTGTTCTTGTTATACCATTCCACAATATTTTAACATCTCTATCTAAGGGAACGTCTAAATCATTCTTAATAAAACCTGTAAATGTAATATTCTCTCCAGCTATAACTTTTGCTGAAAAATCTGTAATCTCAATTTCGGTATGACCCCATATTGTATAGTTTGCAACATAATTTGAAGGAAGATAATATAAAAATCCTCCAAAAATAAATTCAACAGGTATTATACCAACTGGATGATCAGATTCTGAACAAGACTTATCTTCGGGACATACAAAACTAAAAGTTCCATTTGAATCTCCAGATATCTTTTTGATATATTCATCGTCCCAAAATACATTAACTTCAAGATCTTCAACAGGTTGACCTCTATCGTCTAAAATAGTTCCATTAAACCAAATAGTTTCACCTCTAATAATTTCAATATCAGGAAGGGAGATTATCGTTTTAGATACAACTGTAAATTCAACAATTGCAGAAGCATTATCATAATAGGGTGAAGTTGTATTATCAAATATAGCTTCAACTGAAATTTTACCTAATTTCTGGGCATTAGGTACTAAATAATTTTTATTGTATAAACCTCCAAATTCAGACGTAGAAATACCATCTATTTCATTATCTTCCCAAATAAAAGATAAATCTATTCCTGAAATACCAAAAGATAAATCATCTCTTACAAATCCTGAAATCACTATATTAGTGTCTCTAAGAATTTGCTGCTCTTCAATAGTAACAAATACTTTACGATGCAAATAAATAGATGTTGGAGAAGTATCTGATAAATTAAAACCTTGTTCAGAATAACTTAGACTAATAGTATGCTCACCAACGGAAATATAGGATGAGTCTGGAGTATATTCAAAACTAAAACTACCCTCTGTATTAAATGATTGAAGAAATACATCATCAAAATAAAAAACAAGTAAACCCTGGAAAAGACTACCATTATCTAATGAAAGATTACCCGTAATAGTCATATTCTCACCAGGATAGAAATGTATTTTATCAGTCTGAATATTTACAACAGATTGCTGAAAAACAACAGATGCCTGTATATTCGATGAACCTAAATGTAAAGTATTTCCTAAAAATTCAGCAGACCAAGTAATATTGCCTAACTCATGACTTAAAGGAAGTTCATAATCGAAAGAAAAGTCTCCATCTACTTCTGTAATTATGGTAGAAATTATAGAACCTTGCCATTTCAATACTATCTCTTCATTTGCGAGTGGTTCACCAAGGTGATCAATCAATTCACCTTCTAAAGTTGCATTATATCCTCGAGTAAGTTTAAGAGAATCTGTATCTAAGAAAATATCACTAGTTCCTAAAACTGTAAAATTCAGATTAATCTTCTCATCAGGCAATAGTACATTTTCACTATCAAATGATACAATTATTGTGTAATTTCCTGCAGCTAAATCACTAGGAACTGCTAAAGTAAAAGACCAATCTTCATCAACGACTTCCATTCTTGATAATTCAATTCCATTAAGATCTATGGTAATATTTCCATTAGATATACCATCTTCTGAAAGTGTGCCATTAACCCAAAAAATATTTCCTACTGCTTGTTCAGAAGGATTAATTTCTGCTGTCAAATTCACTGTCGATTCTAAAATAATTAAGTCTGTCTCCGTAGAAGTTTCATCAAGATAGGTCGATCCATCAAAGGTATAATCAATATGATAGTCATCATCAGCATCAGGTTGATCATTACTATCCTCTGGTACTGTCCAACTAAAAACAAAGTTACCAAAATTATCAGTTACTGTTGACCCTACTTGACATCTATAACGAGTTTCACTATTGCATCGAGTTCTCCAATTTGCACCATCTTCCCATATTTCAAATTCTACAGTTTGATTAGAGGCTCCTACACCACCAACATCATTTAAAACTCCTGAGATAACTAATTCTTGTCCTTTACCTACTGAAGCAGGGGCATCTATCGTCAAATTGGTATCTGAATGAATTTCTATATTCTCAGGACCATCCACTCCCAAAAAACCTTCTTTGTAAGATGCAGCATATATTTCATTCACACCAGGAATAGCTGAAAAAAATTCAGTAACGTTAACGTCGAAATTACCTGAATTATCTGTAAGGCCATCTCCAATTTCAAAAATTGGTTTTTCGTGATTAACATCCCACATACCAAATCCTACTGGGAAATCAGATAATTTAGTATTATTTTGATCTTCAACATAACCTTGAATTCGGATTGTATCCCCTTTGTCAGCCTTGTCATCTGGAGAAATACTGGAAATAACAATAGTGACTTGTTCGCCAGTCATATTATCAATATCATCAGGTTCCATTTCATCAAAGTTAAAAGTATCTCCTTCGTCTTCCTCTTCATCTGGTCTATCCAAAGTGTTACTACTACCAGTTCCACCTAAATTTATTCTCTTCCAGTGGCTAGAAGATAGAGTTTCATTGTCTTCGGGTACATATACTTCAACGAAAGCATGTGCCTCATTTGAGACATATCTCGTTGGAGCTCCAAGAGCTAAGGCAGTTACAAAGAAACCAAAAGACCTGTGACGACAAGCACCGATTCCATTAATACAAATTGACTGGTAGATATCCCATGGAGGTTCAGCATCTGGAACATCTCCATCACCTTCTATAAATGCAGAGAAATACCATGTTAAATTATTGATTATTTTTGCCAAATTAGTTTCAGATGTGCCATTCTCAGGCCAAAGCCAATACAAAGGCTCATTCGCTATAGTCCCATTGTCATGTTTATATTGTAAAAATTCTTTAACATTCTGCTTGATATCAGCTTCTGCATTAAGTGGCCTTATTACCTCTTCAGGCATATCATCTAAAGTAAGATCAGTAGATATAGGGCGATTGAAATAAGAGCCATTAGTACCCATTCGATACTTTAAATCAATTATAGTATCCTCATTTCCTTTAATATAGTAATTATCTGCATCATCCTTATAGAATTGTACTTCAACACCAGAAGCGTTCGGATTATAATCAATAATATCTGCATCTGGTGAAACCGAAGGAATCATTGTATATTCTGTTGTACTAAGTGTGATTCCCATCCAAATCCATCCCTCAAATATATCTGAATAACCTTCATAATTGGTTGGAAATATTTCATATTTAGTTGTATTATAATTATACATTGTATAAGGATTTGAATTCTCTTCATTGTAATTCAATGCATCTAATGATGACCATCGTTTTAGAGTCCCCAAAACAGGATCAAATATTTCATAAATTGTAACGTTGCCATCTGTAGCTCCGGTATCTGGATTGGTCCCTGGGGGCTCACCTGGTTCTACAGGAGGTGGGTCTTCACCATCAGGGTCGCCATCATCATCACTATCTGCATCACAAGGATCAGTTCCCTCTTCGTACTCTCGAAGATTATCGGAACCATCTCCATCTGGATCTCCAAACTTATCACTACCTTTCGTAGGATCTAAACCGCAGCCAATACCATCAACTATTCTATCTGAGTATGTATCTTCCCAGCCATCAGGCATTCCATCTTGATCTGTATCTGTACTAAAAGGATCTGTATCCCAATAAAATTCAAGATAGTTAACCAGCAAATCTCCCTCACTATCTACTGAATCATCAGTTGCATTGTTAGGATTAAAACCGTAATAAATTTCCCATCCATCCCAAGCAAGACCATCGTCTGTATCTTTATCATTTGGATTAGTATTATTATAATATTCTTCTAAATTTGTATATTTTTCATCATCAGATAATACTCCATCTCGATTTGAATCATAACCATCGGAATCATTATCTTCATCAGGATCCAAATCTGCTGAAACTGGAAAAGAAGCAAAAGGTGAAAATAATAAGATGAAGATTACGAACACCGCAAGAATTTTTTCCTTATCCATAAGCACACCCACGCGTAGGATTCAGGGTTTGTATAAATAAAAGTATGCCAAAAAAATTTGAAATACTTGAATTATTCGTAACTCTCAATTATCAGCCTCAAACCCATCAGTCATTCCATCATCATCACTATCCTCATCCCATGGATTGGTATTTGCTTCTTCTTCTCTCCAATTAGGGAAATTATGCCATACGCCCTCCCAGTCTTCCCAACCGTCATTGTCATAGTCCAAAAATCCATCAGTGCCATTAAGAGGATCTAAATCTCTTGTTTCATTCTCTGGTTTATTATCATTCCAATATATTTCCCAACCGTCTGTACAATTATCCAAATCAGTGTCTGCTCTAACAGGATTTGTTCCTCTCAAAAATTCTTCGAAATTTGTGAACTTTTCATCCGGAGAAATTTCACCATCACCATCAGAATCATAACCATCTGAATCATTATCATATACTGCATCTAATGGTGAATTAGCATTAAGTCCATAATATCCTTCCCATCCATCCGGCATTCCATCACCATCTGTATCATTATTTCTTGGATCTGTACCATTCAAATATTCTTCATAATTAGTAAACTTTTCCCAGGAATCTATTGTTCCATTTCGATTAAAATCCCAACCATCATTGTCAAGGTCCTGTTCTCCGTCACTTGCATCAAATGGATTCAAATCAAATAATAACTCCCACCCATCAGGCATCCCATCTCCATCAGAATCAGGATTAGAAGGATCCGTAACATAACTATTTTCCCCAACAAAACATTCCTCACCATCTGTAATAAGATCGGCATCTGTGTCTCTCAATAAAGGATTAGAACCAGTAATATTGTCTGCGCTATAAACATTATCGTCAAAACCTTCTACAAGTGAATTATTATATTCATACAAATTAATCAAAGAATCGTTATCTGAATCATCTGTAGAATCACTAGAATTTAAAGGTTGTAAATTCCAAAAAACTTCCCAACCATCGGGCATTCCATCTCCATCAGTATCACCATTAGTTGGATCAGTACCATTTAAATATTCTTGAAGATTAAAAAACATTTCAAGTTCAGTCAAATTGTCATTCCAATCTGAATCAAAGCCATCATTATCTAAATCCTGAAAGGCATCACTTGGATCTTTAGGATCAAGACCATACTTTACCTCCCAACCATCGGGCATTCCATCTCCATCGGTATCATTACTAGTTGGATCAGTCAAATAATTGAATAATTCTTGCCCATCTAATAGACCATCATCGTCTGTATCATTGTCTCTTGGCAAAGTAGAAGTTATATTATCTACTTCAATATAAGGGCCAGCTGCTGTATTATTATATTCAAGACTATTAATCACTCCATCTCCATCAGAATCCGCACCAGCATCTAAAGGATCTAGAGGATCAAGGCCATATCTCCATTCCCAGCCATCCCACATTCCATCACCATCACTATCTACATTCCACGGATTAGTATCTGCCTGAAATTCTAAAAGATTAATATGCTCTTCATCTTTCTCTATAGTTCCATTATAATTAGAATCAAAACCATCAATATCATAATCCACAGTAGAATCGAAATCATATAATGGATTAAGTCCATAATAAACTTCCCAACCATCTGAAGTTCCATCATCATCTGTATCTACATCATTAGGTGATGTATTATTCAAAAATTCTTCTATGTTAGTATACGGCTCTGCTAACAAGACAAAACCATCTCGATTAGCGTCATAACCATCATTATCAAAATCTAAGTTTGCATCATTAGGATCAGTAGGAGTAAGATTATAGTAAGCTTCCCATCCATCAGGCATCCCATCTCCATCTGTATCATTGCTCGTAGGATTAGTTCCATTGAGATACTCTTCTAAATTCGTAAACCATTCATCACTTGTCAAAGCTAAATTACGATTATAATCCCAACCATCTTGATCTAAATCTTGCGAAGCATCTGTTGGATCTAAAGGATCTAAACCATAATATCCTTCCCACCCATCAGGCATTCCATCACCATCTGTATCATTATTAGTCGGATCTGTCAAATATTCTTCCAAAAATAATTCATCACTATCACTAATTCCATCTTGATCGGTATCATTTAAATCAGGTCTTGTCGAAAAAATACCATCAGTATCTCTCCATCCAGTTTCAACCAAACTATTGTTATACTCATAAAGATTCTGTAAATCATCACCATCTTTATCACCAAAATTATCTGAAGATTTTAACGGATCTAAATCAAAAAATATCTCCCAACCGTCGGGCATAGTGTCCTCATCAGTATCCCATGCAAAAGGATGTGTTCCGTTAAAAAACTCCATATAATTCAAATGTCTTTCATCAAATGATAAATCATAATCAAAATTTGCATCCCAACCATCAATATCAGGATCAAGCCAAGCATCAGAATTGTCTATTGGGCTAAAACTACTACTTATTTTTGAAGGATTATACTTAATCACACATCCTGGATTATCAAAACAATTAATAAGCCACTCAGCCCAGAAAACTTCCCAACCATCTGGCATCCAATCTGCATCCGTATCATTGCTCCAAGGACTACTACCAGCTAAATATTCCTCTAAATTTGTAAAGTTTTCTTCTAATGAAAGTTTTCCATCGCCATCAGAATCATAACCATCTTTATCATTGTCTTTATTTGCATCTAACGCTGAAGTTGGATTTAAATTATAAAAAACTTCCCAACCATCAGGCATTCCATCATTATCGCTATCACTATTTGTTGGATCGGTACTATTTCCCGATACTAACTCCATTTCGAATTCCATTAAATTAGTAAAATATTCTTCCTCTTCAATTAATCCATTACGATTTCTGTCATGCCCATCCATATCTGAATCTAAAGATGCATCGGATGCATCAAAAGGATCCAAACCAAAATCTATCTCCCACCAATCAGGCATTCCATCATTATCACTATCTTGTGTTGGTAAATTTGAATCTGAAGTTGCTGTTTTAGTATCTATATGTTGAGAAGATTTAAATGAAACCAAAGGTGAAAATGGCAAAGCTGCAAGAAGCATAATCACAACTGCAAGAACAATATATCGTCTGCCACCCCCAGCATTTGAATCTGCCATAATTCAACAGTTTATAACAAGACTATAAAGGGTTTGTGAGTTAAAGATATTGCAAATCTCGCGGCAATGTTGTTAGACTTTTTGATTTAGAAGAAGTCAAGTATACGTCATCCTCTATTCTTATTCCACCTAAATCAGGCAAATAAATACCAGGCTCAATAGTAAATGTCATACCTTCTTCCAATACAAAATTGTTGTCTGGCTTAATATATGGTTCTTCATGAATTTCAAGACCTAATCCATGTCCTGTTCGATGTGTGAAATATTCTCCAAATCCACTTTTTTCAATGACTTTTCTAGCAGCTTCATCCACAAAACCGGCCTCAATACCTACCTTGGCCTCTAATCTTGCTAATTCATTTGCTTGTTTCACAACCTCATAAGCCTTAATCAATTGACCATCAATATTTTTTCCAAGAGCAAATGTTCGTGTTATATCAGAAAAATAACCTCCACATGTTGCTCCCCAATCTATGATTATCAACTCACCTTCTTCAAATTCTTTGTTAGTTGGAAAGTGATGTGGATTAGCTGCATTAACTCCAGAAGCTACTATTGGTGAAAAAGGCAAATGTGAGTCTGAATCATTCCTTAATAATTGAATTACTAATTCTGATGCAAATTCTTTTTCAGTTACACCTGGCTTTATCTTGTCCAAAATAGACATTAATGATGTCTCAGCAATGTTTACTGCCTTAGCCATAAATTCAAGCTCGGTTGAAGATTTAGACATTCTTAATTTAGCAAAAATATCTATTGCATCAACAATCTCAGAAGATATACTGTTACTCGTTATTAAATTCAATTCCAGATGCCGAATTAAGCGCGTTTCAACACCTAATTTCTTAATTTTTCTTCCAAATTTTTCAAAAGCTGGATTAAAACCTTCTTTGTCATCATAGGTAATAAAATCAAATCCTAAATTAGATATTTTAGAACTTTCTAATTCTGGTAAAATAAAGGTAGCCTTATCGCGTTCTAAAAAGAGAACCACAGGTCTTTCACTCAAATGAAACTTAGATCCTGTAAGATATTCCATATTGGGACCTGGGACAATTGCCAAACCGTCAAAAGATTCAATATTCATCAATTCTCTAATTTTTTTCAGATTCTGCATACTAGTCCATAGACCCTCGCTCTTATTATGCGACCCCAATAGCATAACGTGGATTTAGATACTTTCAACAAATTAATAGAAGATTTTAGAAATTATCCTGGTTATGGTGTACATACTGGAGTCGAGGAAGTAGCTGCAAAATGGGAACAACCATATGATGCTACAAGAGCAATAAGATCACAATATTTGCAACGAAAATCCATCCGAAACCATTACAAAGTAAAAGATAGAGCTGGCTTTTATTACAAAGAGTGGAAAGATGGAAAGACAATTAGTGAAATTGCATTAGAAGTTGATTTTCCACCAATACTACTGGCTAATTTTCTGATGCTTAAAATGCGTTATTCAAAGAAAAGAACTAAAGAGATTATGAAGAATACAAATTTAGTTAAGAATAACAAACGTTTGAAAGATGAATTAGATGAAGTTTTAAGCAGAGATGAATTGTATACTCCTTTTTCACATGGTAAGCAATCGGCGGAAGGAAATCGAAGAGAAGATAAAATTGCTGAATGGTTAGATAAAAAAGATCTTGAATATTTTACTGAAAATGATTTACGAGCTGGAACTGTAGAAGGGAAAACTCCTGATTTCTTACTATTAAAACCAATTATATGGCATGGTGACGAATACAATTGGATTGAATCCAAGGCTAGTTTTGGTGATGAGTACATACATCGCAAGAATCATCGTGGACAAGTATCAAAATATGTTGAACTTTATGGCCAAGGAATTTTAGTATATTGGTATGGATATTTAGATACTCTCAGAACTGGTGGCTATACTATTGTTGATAGACATCAAATGGGATTAAAATAATTATTTTTTCTTTGAATCAACGACAATACTGTGTTTTGTAGTTTTCAAATCTTCTTCATCCAATTCTGAATCTGTTATTACCGAAGATTCAACATTGACATTATCTTTACTAAATTCTAAAGTTGATTTACTAATAACTGAATGTTGAATATTGATAATCTGTGTTACTTGTGTTGGGCGTGCAGCTTGTATTCTGGATAAAACTCTCGCAGCTATTGGCAAATCTGAATTAAGAGAAGTTACTTCTCTCATCATCTCCACATCCACTCCTAATTTTTCTAAGTCTGAGAGTGTATAATTGTAGGTTAAAGTATCAACCATTGAAAGGAAGGAATCCTTTTCACGAATCATGTTTTTCTTGTATCTAGAAACTGTAACTTCCCAAGCACCAGTAACTGCTTGTTTCTTGTAAACATCTTCATATTTTTTATCTGCAAATTTTAATTTTATTGTCTGAATATCGGCTCTCAATGGATTATTCCGTCCAGTTCCTTGAAGTACATCCGCCCAAGTATCATGAGGAAAACCAATTGTTGTCCCTTCACCTGATAAATAAACAATCATCTGATTGAAAGTATTATGATTTTGTTTATCATCAAACATTTCTTCAAATTCAGCCTCAATCTCATCTGCAAAAGAACGATAAAGCATCTCATTACAACGCCTATCTCGCATATAATCTGATAAGAAAATCATACATGCTAAAGAATGCAAGCCACCTTTCTTGTAATTTGGTCCATCTTTCAATAATCTTTGCAATATTAAAGCCACATAATTTTCCATTCCCTTTCTAGAATTATCTGAAACAAAATTCTTAGTTAAAACTGAAATTCCATTGTATTGCATTTCTTTAATCATTAACCAAATAAAAATTGGACTTCCTTGGGCATAAGTAGTTAATTCTTTTATTGATAAAGGATCATACTTTATGTTAGAAAAATCAAACATCCTTTCGCATAATCTTGAAACATTTTCATCCGAAAATAAAGGAACTGTCAAACGCTTAAACTTCTTCTGGAATTCATCCGGTAATTTATTCCAATCCGCTTCACGAGCGGTAACTACCAGACCTTTAGCATTATTATCCATAATACCTTGAACAATGTCTGTATTCTCAGGAATATCGTCGTAAAACAATCTCATTCCAAATTCTAAATGGGCATCTGACATTTCAGTTGTTGTCAAAATACCAGTTGGAACCTTGTCCATGAAAGAATCAAATATTTCAAATAATAACGTTGTTTTACCTACTCCAGGCTCACCAATAATAACATAATTATCATCTGATTTACTATTCAGAACTTCGAGAATATGAGATGCTCGTTCATCATCTAAATATACATTTTTTCTCAGGTTAGGAGGAAGACCCCATTCACTCAAAACAACCGTAGGATCGGTTGGAATCTCAAAATATGATGAAACTGAAATATCCTTGAAATTATTATGAAGATTATCTAATTCTTTAACGTTATCAGGCCACTTAGAATAACATTTCCAACGACTAGTAAAAAGATCAAGAAACGTTTTCCCATCTGGTGCCAAATCAGAAGGTTTTTCCCAGTCTTGGACGGAGGAACGATATGCCAAATTATCACTAGATTTCTTAATATCTCGTTTTTCAGGTAAATCAATCTTTTCGCCTTTAGAAAAAGAAGACATTCTTGAATCGGCAAGAGCTTTAGCCTTCTGTATTTTTTCTAATATCTCTTCGTAAGACATTATTCTCCGCCTTTATCTTTATTAAACGAATCATAGAGAGAATTTGAATAATCTTTACCGACATCACCTTCCATCTGCGAATTCAACATTGCTTCTATTTCAGCGATTTCAGCTTCAAGTTCAGGAGATGAAACTCCTGCGGCTTCCAATTCTGCAACAACACTTTGTAATTCATCTAACTGCTGCATAGAACCTAGGGCCTGATCTGTAATACCTGTATAATTATTGAGTAACTCCGTAGCATTCGCCATATCACCTGACAAATATCTTAAACCCTCTAAATTTTCTAAATTTTCAATAGCCTGATTCAAACTTGAATCGTTAACTCCGGCATCAATCAAACCTTGTAATCCTTCAACAATTTGCCCCACCGATTGTCTAGCTCCAAACTCTGCAAATGCAGCTCCAATTAATGCTGCAGAAGCAAGAAGCATACCATAAATCAAAGGATCTCCAGAGAATGGTAATGATATCTCTTCACCACCTAAATCAGGATTTACCATTTCAAACACACAACTACCATCATCTTCTGTTGCCTCTGGATAATAATTTGTTGCTGTAGAATTGGTACAACCTGGAATCGAAATTGGTTCATCATATACACAACTACCATCATCAACGGTTGCTTCAGGATAATAATTTGTTGCTGTAGAATTGGTACAACCTGGAATCGAAATTGGTTCATCATATACACAACTACCATCATCAACGGTTGCTTCAGGATAATAATTTGTTGCTGTAGAATTGGTACAACCATATATTAGTTCATCATACACACAACTACCATCATCTACTGTTGCTTCAGGATAATAATTTGTAGCTGTAGAATTGGTACAACCGTATACATCAACTATGCAACTACCATCATCTACTGTTGCTTCAGGATTGTAATTGATGGCGGATGAGTCCATACATCCAGGTTGTTGAGCATATACACAACTACCATCATCTACTGTTGCCCCAGGGTAATAATTTGTAGCTGTAGAATTGGTACAACCATATACTGGTTCCTCAACAATATCATAACTATCATACAATTCAGATATCTCTTCTGAGGAAAGTGCTCTGTTCCAAATTGCAACCTCATCAATTTTTCCATTAAATGGCTGACGATCACTATCAAAATCATGCGCACCTATCATTAATGGTGCTGATGAAGTGGAAATTATACCTGTAGCAGAACAGGTTTTATCTAAAACATCATCTATATAAATTTTAATATTAGAACCATCATATGTTGCCAACAGTAAATGCCACTCATCAAGATTTAAGGCCGTATCTGAAGAACAAGAAGTTACATCTTCACCTAAAGAAAGTGAAAAACGTGGTTTCTTAGTGTCTAGAATTACAAAAGAAAAGGCATTGTCATCTGAGCCTGAAGAGAACCATCTTGCAACTAAAATTTGGTTTTCTCCTTCAGTTACATCATCAATGTTAAACCAACCGCTAACTGAAATATTAGATACATCAAAAACTCCACCACCATCTATTTCAACATAATTGTCAATTCCATCAAATTCCAAAGCAGTACCATTCACGCCACTGACCCACTGTGGTCCATTCACCAATGTTCCATCATTGCCATTACCGCTACTATCATACGCAATTTCTCCACTTCCTTCATCAAATTTCCAATGGGCTATAGGATAGAGATTATTGGCAAGAGAATTCTTGAAGGCATATACCTTGTCGTCCTCGGAACCTGCACCGATGTATTCGCCATACGCCGATACGGCCACCGAGCGTACATAACCTCCAGTAGAATAACTCCAGAGCGGCGTGCTACTGTCCTTATCGAAGAGGTATATCTTGTTGTCTTCAGAACCTACGGTGATGTATTCTCCATCTGCTGAGACAGCAACAGATTTCACATTATTCCCCGTAGTGTAACTCCATAGAGGTGTACTACTACCCTTGTTGAAGAGAGTGACTTTGTAACCTCCTCCACCAATCACGATATACTCTCCATCCGCAGAAATGGCCACCGTGCGCAGAGAATCATCAGTGGTGTAGCTCCAAAGTGGCGTGCTACTGTCCTTGTCAAAGACATAGACTTTGGCATCATCGGAGCCAGCAACGATGTACTCGCCGTCAGCAGAGATGGCGACCGAGCGTACATAATCTCCTGTAGTGTAATTCCAAAGCGGCGTACTGCTATCTTTGTCGAAGAGGTAGACTTTGTCATCCATGGAACCGGCGACGATGTACTCGCCATCCGCTGAGATGGCCACCGATTCCACATAAGTCTCAGTACTGTAGCTCCAGAGTGGCGTACTACTGTCCTTGTCGAAAAGGTAGACCTTGTTGTCATAGGAGCCGGCGACAATGTACTTACCATCTGCAGAGATGGTCACCGAATGCACCCAATTCCCAGTAGTGTAGCTCCAGAGAGGTGTACTGCTATCTTTATGGAAAAAATTAATATAAGCGTCATCGGAACCAGTGACAATGTACTTACCATCTGCAGAAATGGCCACCGACTGCACATCAGATCCGGTCCTGTAGCTCCAAAGAGGCGTACTGCTATCCTTGTCGAATAGATATACCTCGTCGTCTGTGGAACCGGCGACGATGTACTCACCGTCACTAGAGATAGCCACCGAAAGCACATCTCCTCCAGTCTCGAGGCTCCACTCTGGATCTATGCCATCAGCCTCTTCAATATCTAAGTAAAATATTGTATTGTCCGACCAAGCTCCATCATCATCCTTGGCACGTAACTCAATGTAATGATAACCTGCAGACAGGTCATCGATGCTGAAATTACCGCTACTACTGAGGAAACCATCTATATTTGAAGACCAAGAATACTCCACAATATATCCATCTGAATCTGAGAAATTCGTGTAGAAATAGACTCTGTCTCCATAATCTGCTGGGTTCGGACTCACATTATAATTTGTTAGATTTGGGGAATTATTGGGAGCAATATCATCCAACAAATAGAAATTCATTATACTGGACGCCAGGCTACCACTGGAGTCCGTAGCAACAACCTTCCAGTAATATGTCGTATCACTATCCAGACCTGCTGGAACATAATACAGTTCTGGAATATCATTCGCAACCAATGTAGTAGGATTGGTACTGGTATCAAGATAGACATCGAATGTCAAACTGGAACGGTCATCGCTACCGGCGAACCATATTAATTGAGGAGATGAAACCTCATTTCCGCTTCGCGGGGATACTGGGAGAAGGAAATCTTCTGATGCTTCTATATTTTCGAAATAATGGAAATTATCCGATGATGATGACCCGCTAGCAGAAAGATACCTACCATTTGCCGATAAATCAAGATTGAATGAGCCTCCTCCGTGATAAAGATCAGTATCAGCCATTGTCCAAAGAGGAGTGTTACTAGAAATATCCCAGAAAATTACCATCTCGTAACCATAACCAGATACAGCAACATATTTTCCATCTTCAGATATATGTACATCTAAGCAATTACCAATCTCATAGGTCCAAAGAGGTGTGCCACTGTCCTTGTCAAATACATAAACGACTTCAGTAGTTGCCACTACCATATATTCCCCGTCCACTGAAATGTCTACTTTTCTGACATTCCCATCTGATTCATAATCCCAAATCGGTGAATTGCTATCTTTACTGAAGAAATAAATTGTTTCATCATCATCTCCTGTAATTATGTACTCTCCATCTGCAGAGATTTTTACAGCATATACTTCATCTCCTGCCTCAAATTCCCACAATGAATTGTTATTACTATCGAGAAGATAAACATATTCTCCAGAAGTTACCGCTATATGCTTTCCATCTGCAGAAATTGAAATATCACGTATTTCACCATCAAAAGAGTCTCTCGTCCACAGTGGCGTACTACTATCTTTGCTCCAGAAATTAACATAGCCATCATTGTGGCCTGCAACAACAAATTTTCCATCTGCAGATATATCTATAGTCCTAAAGGAGCCCTGTTCAGCATTATATCTCCACAAATAACTTGAACTTGTTTTACTGAAAAGATATATTTTTTCATAATTATCTACTGCAATATAACTTCCATCTGCAGATATTGCTAATTCTACTATGTCATAACTTGGTTCAGAGGATTTCCAGAGTGGAACGTTACTGTCCTTAGCAAACAAATAAACACCATCACCACCCATAACCGTATACTCTCCATCTGCAGATACTTCTGATATTGCCTGACCGAACTGATAGGACCACCACCATTTTTTGTACAATATCTTAACGTCCGAAGTAGACGTGCCAGAAGAATCCTTAGCAACAACTTTCCAATAATGATAAGTGTGAACCTCCAAATTTTCAGGTTGGTAGTAACTTGTAGTCAGATTACTGGCTACTTTGCTCAAAGAAGACGAATTAGTACCTAAATAGACATCAAAAACCAAATTACTCTCATCATCACTATTCCAAAACCATCTCAATGTATCATCTGGATGCAATTTTTCTTCATGTATTGGACTATACAGAATAACTGAAAGTGAGGAACTTGCATTATTATTGAATACATATACCTTGTCGTCCTCTCCTGTAGCTGATATAATATCGCCATCTTTTGAGATCTCTACTGATACAAAAGAAGAACCGCCAGTGTTGGTATAGTTCCAAAGAGGATTACCACTATTCTTATTGAAAATGAATAATTTTCCTTCTTCCTGCCCTGCCAAGATAAATTGACCACTGGCAGATATAGAAACTGAAGTGACATCAGCGCCTGTGTCATAACTCCATAGAGGAGTTGAACTGTCTTTGTCAAAGAGATAAACTTTATCATCATCACATCCGGCAATAATATATTCACCATTTGCAGATATTGCCAAAGTAGTGGCATTGCCATCAATTTCCTTTTTCCATTCATAACTGCTGGAATCCCTGTTCCACAATCTTATCTCTGGGTTTTGATACTCATCATATTCTTCTCCGCCCCATATAGAGGCGACGACATACTCCCCATCTGATGAAAGTGCCGTTGAAATGAAATCATTATCATGTGACGAGGTACGCCATTTTGATTCGTCCCCACCGTTAAGTTCTCTATTTACTTTTCCTAAATCGAAAAAATATAAATCCTCACCTAACGCCACAGAAAGAGACATACCATTATCAGCTAAGGACAAACTTTCCAATTCGGGACCACCACTGGCGAATTCACATTTCCATACATATTTCTTAGAATCCCAAGTGTCATCATCTGTATTAAAATAGTAAATGCGGTTAGCTTCATTAGCCGCAACCACATAATTTCCATCTGCGGTTATATCAACAAATATCACATTAGAACCAGTGTCATATTCCCAGACAGGGGTACTACTGTTCCTGTGCCAGAAAATTATATCGTCATTATTAGAACCAGCAACAATGCTCCAACCATCTGCAGATATTGCAACCGAATTTACATCCTTTCCAGTATCATATGACCAAAGCGGAGTACTGCTGTCCTTGTCGAAAAGGTAGACATGATCATCCATTGAGCCTACTACAATGTATTTTCCGTCCTGGGATGTGGCCGTAGTAAGACCACCACCATCCATGGTGTAGTTCCAAAGAAGTTCACTTTCCTCCTCCATTTCATAGCTATCATACAATTCAGATATCTCCGCAGAAGAAAGCGCCCTGTTCCAGATTGCTACTTCATCCATTGTTCCATTAAAATATGCATACTTAGTAGGTCCGTCATAATCGATTGCAACACCCAGATACATAGGTCGTTCATCTGTAAATGGGTTTGCAGGGCCTGAGATATCTGTACTAGAATTGACTAAAATGCCATCAATCCCCAAGCTAAAATTTTGTCCATAGTCTCGTAATACAACTACATGATACAAACGTTCTGATTCATAGGACGTTGATACTACGGTAGTACTTTCGTCTCCCCCATTTCCTCTAAAACTTGCTCTCAGAGTGCCATCATCATGCAACGTGATATAAATTCCTCTATTTTGATAATTAGCATTACCATCTCCCATTTGCACCAGTTTTTGATTAACGACTTTCTCGGTTTTGAAAAAGAATGAAAATGACCAATTAGAATTTAATAAAAATTCAAGATCATCAAGAACGCCTAAGTCCACATAATCATTGGTACCATCAAATTTAAGGGCCGTTCCATTAATTCCATCAACCCATTCAATATCTCCATATAACGTTCCATTATTGTTGTTGCCACTGCTATCATACGCAATATCGCCACTTCCTTCGTCGAATTTCCAATGGGCTACTGGATCATCTGATTCCTCTTCTATATCTAAGTAAAATGTGGTGTTATCTGACCAGTCTCCATCATCATCCTTAGCACGTAAACTGATGGAATGAGAACCTGCAGACAGATCATCGGTACTGAAATTACCACTACTGCTCAGCAAGCCGTCTATGCTGGACGTCCAGGAATAATCGACAATATAGCCATCCGAATCCGAGAAATTGGAATAGAAATATACACGCTGACCAGGTTCTGCAGGATTAGGGCTTACGTTGTAATCCGTCAGCTCCGGAACATCATTGCCAAGAATCTCCCATATCCAACTGTCTGGATCTCCTTCGTTACCCGATGGATCGGTTGCCTTTACCTGGAACTGATGATATGTGCCTCTCGACAAACCAGTGTAAGTTTTAGGGCTTGAACAACTAGCCCAAGAACCGTAATTCAATTTACATTTGAATGTAACATCATCTTCATCAGCTTCAAAATAGAAAGTTGCATTAGTATAGTCACTTGGATTTGGAGGACCACTGGTAATGTTGGTGATCGGTGAAGTGGTATCCAGTACCGTGAAATTCATTATCCTGGAAGTTGCCGAACCCGAAGGATCTGTTGCAACAACTTTCCAATAATATTTCTTGGATTCGGTAAGACCTGTGACTGAATGAGTGTAATTGGTAATATCATCAGCAATTAGAGCTGCAGAATTGTTGGTGGCAACATCATTGTAGATGAAACTGAGATAAACATCGAAGGTCAAGTTGGTGATGTCATCGCTTCCGGGGAACCAGCGTAACGTCGTATCATTCAGGGTAGTACTGTTGCTACGAGGACCGTATGGAATGACTGAAGGACGAGAGACCGGGTCATTCCTGAATAAGTAAACCTTGCCCTTACCATCATTGTTATTGTAAGTTCCCAAAGCAAAATATTCTCCATCTGCAGATATTGAAGCATGAGTAATCGCATAATCAAACTCACAACTCCAAAGTGGAGTGCTACTGTCCTTATTGAAAAGATAAACCTCATGATAAGCACCTGCAACAATGAATTCTCCATCTGCTGAAATTGACACACGTGCACTGTTGTCACCATCAGTATACTCCCAAAGTGGTGTGCTACTGTCCTTGTCAAACAGGTAGACCTTATCATCTTTGGAACCGGCAACAATATATTTTCCGTCTGCTGAAATAGCAACTGAACTCATTTCATCATCGTGTTGATAAATCCACAATGGTGTTGCACTATCTTTACTAAAAAGAACAACATCACGACTTGTGTCTAAGGCAACAGAAACAATATACTCTCCGTCAGATGATATAGCAATCCTTGCAGCACAGCCGCCAGCGCAATTAGCAGCATAAGTATAATTCCATAGTGGCGTGCCGCTATCCTTATCGAAAATGTGTAGCTTTCTCTTATTTAATGTACATTGAGAACAGTCATAACTTACTGCATCAATTGCCGCTATTGTTTCCCCATCTGCTGAAATAACCACCATATTGTTCCATCCTACTCCCGCATCTGCACTCCACAAAGGAGATGAACTATTTTTGTGAAAAAGGTATATTTCCCCATCACTATCAGCTATAACCAAATATTCTCCATTTGAGGAAATAGAGACGGAAACTACGCAAGCCCCAGCCTCGTAGCTCCAGAGGGGGGTACTACTATCTTTATCAAAAAGGTAAACTTTGTTTTCATTGGAGCAGGAGCCGGCAGCAATGTACTCGCCATCTGCAGATATCGCAGCAGTCACAAAACTTGAATTACCAACATATGTCCAAAGTGGAGTACTACTGTCTTTATGAAATAAGTAAACCCTATCGTTTCTACTTCCTGCAACTATGTATTCTCCATCAGAGGATATAAACAAGGATTGCGGTTGCTCAAAACCTTCGCTTACCTCATAACTCCATTCAGGACTTTTCCTGACATCCACCCAGCTTGACTCATCATCCGACCAGACTCCGTCATTGTCCTTGACCCTGAAAGTTATGCTATGATTACCAAAACTTAGGTCGGTAGTCGAGAAACTGGCCGATGTAGACAAATCACCGTCTATCGATGATATCCACTTGTATTCAGATATTGTTCCATCACTATCACTTCCGCTTCCCAAGAATGACACGGAACTATCCAATTCTGCAATCTGCGGCGATATCGAATCGATACTGGCCACAGGTGGATAGGACGTCAGAACAATTATCTGGCCTTCGTAACTATCATCATATTGACAGGAATAATTGTACGTTCCAACCGTGTCGAAAGTATAACTCCAGCTGTTTCCAGGAAGTATACTTCCAGACTCGAACTCATCATCATCTTCCTTTACCGTGTGGATTGAACTGTCGTCATTGGTCCAAACTACTGTAGCTCCTTTGATTATTGTGAGCTCAGCAGGATCATAATCGTCATCTATAGATACGCAGAATATGTTGCCGTAAGATGTAACTGTGAAATTCATGACTGATGATGTTACTGTACCATCACCGTCTGTTGCTACAACCTTCCAGTAGTATTTGGTGTCTATATCGAGACATTGTAGATTGTAATAGAATGTGGTAATATCATCTGCAACTTTGGTGGATGGAACGCTGTCTGTATCGAGATAAACATCGAATGTTAAGTTGGAACGGTCATCGCTTCCTGCGAACCAGTCCAATTGTGGGTTTGTGTCTGTATTACTACCACTACGAGGGCCGTAGGCAAATAATGAAGGACGGCTGATTATAGAGTTCTTGAAGGCGTAGACGTTGTCATTCTCGGAGCCTGCGACAATGTACTTCCCGTCCGCCGAGATGGCCACTGAGCGCACATTACCCTCACCGGTAGTGTAGCTACCATTAGTATAGCTCCATACTGGTGTACCACTATCTCTATGATAGAAATAGACAGTTTTATCGATACCTCCACCAACAATATACTCGCCATCTGCCGAGATGGCCACTGAGTATACACTATACCCCTGACTATGATTCCATAGCGGAGTCGAACTGTCCTTATCAAACAGATATAACCTATTATCATCTGATCCTGCAACAATATACTCGCCATCTGCTGAAATGGCCACAGTATCCACATTATCACCTGTGGCATAATTCCAGAGAGGTTGGCTACTGTCTTTGTTGAAGAAAAGGACATTGTTGTTCTCGGAGCCGGCAACGATGTACTCGCCGTCCGCAGAGATGGCCACCGAGACCATATGATATGTGGTGGTGTGACTCCAGAGTGGGACATTACTATCTTTATTGTAAAAATAAATTTTATAATCAAGACTTCCTGCTACAATATACTGACCATCGGCTGAAATTGAAACTGATTTTATTCCGTCACCAGCAGAAGAAGAAGTCCATAATGGAGTATTAGAATCCTTGTGGAAAAGGTATACTTTACTCCACCCACTAGCAACTATGTAATTACCATCTGCTGAAATGTCAACGGCATAACCTATACTGGTCGAACTGTAAGTCCATATAGGTGTGGAACTATCTTTATCAAATAAATGAAACTTGCCATTCAAACCATTAGAAACGATATATTCACCGTCTGCAGAGATCGCAACCGAGTGCAAAGTATTACCTGTATTGTAACTCCAGAGAGGTGTGCTACTGTCCTTGTCAAAGAGGTAGACCTTATAGTCATCAGAACCAACAACCATGTATTCACCATCGGACGAAACAGCAACTGTAGTAACCTCATTTCCAGTTTCATAGCTCCACTCCGGGGTCATCGGAACGGTAAAAGTCATCACGCTGGACGTATTGTTACCCGACGGATCGGTCGCAATGACCTTCCAGTAGTATTTGATGCCCATTGCAAGATTGCTGGGGGCGTAACTCAGGGCCGAGGTATCATTGGCGACCAGGGACATCGAACTGGTGCTTGTGCCAAGATAGACATCAAACGTCAGATTGCTGCGATCATCGCTACCTGCAAACCATCTTAGAACCGGTGTTTCAACCTCGCTACCGCTACGGGGGCCGTAGGGGATAACCGAAGGACGCTCAGCAAGAGAATTCTTGAAAGCGTAGACGCTGTCATCATTGGAACCTGTAGCTACATATTTACCATCCGCCGAGATGGCCACAGTGTTCACCCAATCCCCAGTGCTGTAGCTCCAAAGAGGAGTACTACTATTCTTGTTAAAGAGGTAAACCTTATCATCCTTAGAGCCAGCGACAATGTACTCACCGTCCTCCGAGATAGTGACTGACCGCACGTCATCATTGGTCGTGTAAGTCCAGTATGGGGAGCTACTGTCCTTGTCGAAGAGGTAGACCCTGTCGTCACCGGAACCAGCGACAATATACTCGCCGTCAGCTGAAATATCTACAGAAACAACAACCACATTCCCAGTATAGTAGCTCCATAGAGGTGTGCTACTGTCCTTGTCGAAAAGATAGACCTTGTTGTCCCAAGAACCGGCAGTGATGTATTCACCATCGGCCGAGATGGCTACCGAGGGCACATCGTTCCCTGTAGAATAACTCCAGAGAGGGGTGTTGCTGTCCTTGTCGAAGAGGTAGACCTTGTTATCTCTGGAACCGGCAGCGATGTATTCGCCATCGGCCGAGATGGCTACCGATTGCACATCACCCGAGGTAGTGTAGTTCCAGAGTGGCGTGCTATTGTCCTTGTTAAAGAAATATATCTTTTTGTCAACGGAACCTGCAATAATATAATCACCGTCTGCCGAGATGGCCAGCGAGAGCACATCGTTCCCTGTAGAATAACTCCAGAGAGGGGTGCTGCTGTCCTTGTTGAAGAAATAGACCTTGTCGTCACCGGAACCAGCAACAATATATTGGCCATCAGACGATACGGCAACCGAGTACATATTTCCTCCTGAAGCAGTATATTTCCAGATTGGCGTGCTACTATTCTTATCAAACAGGTAGACCTTATTGTCATCGGAACCGACGACGATGTATTCACCGTCTGCTGAAGTGGCGACCGCGCGCACGTTATCACCAGTCTCATAGCTCCACTCTGGATCTATCGCCTCAGCCTCCTCGGAAACAAAAATCAGTGCCACTCCCAACAGCAACAAACAGGCTACTGGCAGTTTGACAAAGCTAACGCTCACCAACTTTGACAACCCCCCTACTTACTAATCACTTTTGTTTCCCTTAGGGGAAACAATTTTGGTTCAATTATGCCACTTCAGAACGATCTGTAACTGTAGATTCTAACAATACTTTTACTAAATTTGAAGTGCAATCTTCAAAAGCGGAGGTATCACCATCCCAACTCGCTAATTTATTTAAATACTTATCTTCTATTAATAACAACTGCTTTTGAAGGCCTACTCTGAGGCTATCTGAAGGCTCTCCATAGTTCATTGAAACCATGTAACAATGCTCTCCTTTTTCAATTACAATTGAGTTTGCTCCAAACTCCAAATTTCCGATATTTCCGGTCGCTCCTAAAGAATCTGCAACGAAGTCGTTGACTGCCATCAACATACTTGTCAGAATCTCAGCATCTGTCTGCTGATCTTCTGAGAAAACATGACCCAATAATCTACCATCATTATATACCAAATAAACTGCTTCAACAAGAAATTTAGTGTTACTCTTCTTAGAAGCTGCACTAATCTTCATTTCTTCTAATTTGAGTTCATGATCCTGCTTCTGCTTTTCAACTTCCAAACTTTGCTGTAACAACTTATCTTTCAATGCCACTAATCCAGCTAATTCACTATGCTGTGATTCAGTTTTAATCTTTTCTAATTCAGCTTCCATTTTTGCATTAGCAACAACTTGAGCATTCTGTTCTTCTAAACTAAGTGGTTTTTCAGGTTCAGAATCTGAACTTTCCATCTTGTTTGCCAATGCAACTGGATTACCAGCCTCATCTATATTTTCGAATAACCAAGCCTCAATTCCACCATTAAGATGGCTAATTGCAATTCCTTGTGATTCGACCCATGCCCTAGCAGAATTAGAACGAATACCTAAATGACAATAAAGAACAACATTTCCATGCCTAGGAATACCTTCTAAACGTTGAGCAAAAACATCCATTGGAATATGTATATCATCAGCTTCAATCTTAACTTCTGCTCTTTCAGCTGTACCTCTGACATCAATAAGCAAAGGAGGATTATCTGATTCTAATCTTTCTTTTAATTCTGAGGGTGACATATGATCCGGCAACTTCTTCGACAATTCTTTCGGTTCTTCAACAACTGCATCCGGAACTTCTACTTGTCTAACCGTACCTTTTCGACCATCTAAATAATAAAATGAAGATTCTTTAATCAAATCAAGAGCTAATTGAACCGCCAACATTGCTTGATGCATCCCAACCCAACCAACAAAAGTACTCAGAACACCAGTAATAGAACAATCCTGTACTGATTCCGGTGCTGGTGGTTTTGGATACAAAGCTCGATAATATCCACTTCCAGGCAAAAATACCCCTACATTTCCTTCAAAAGCTCTAATTCCACCATGAATCAAAGGTTTGTCAATCGACTGGCAAATATCAGACAAAATATATCTTGAATCAATGTTATCAGTACAATCAACAACAAAATCATGTGAACTTACATAGGTCAAAGCATTATCATTCGTTAATTCCTCAGCAACATCATTGATAACGGCATTAGGATTCATATGACTCAAAACTTCTTTAGCAGCTTTGACTTTGAGAGTACCAACATCATGCTCCGTGTAAAGCGGTTGTCTAGACAAATTAGATAATTCAACTTTGTCAGGATCCATAAGAGTTACATAACCAATTCCCGAACTTATCAAATAATGAGCAACCGGACACCCCAGACCACCCATTCCAACGACAAGGATTCCAGTGTCTTCTAATTCTTCTTGGCCCTTAACACCAACTTCCGGAAGAGTTATTTGGCGTGAAAATACTTCTTTGTCTCTGTCGTTCAACACAATTAACTATAATCTAGTGAATAAGTAATTAACCTATTTTAATTTTGTATCTTGTAGATGCTATAATAGAAACTACAAAAAAGAGCATTAAGGGAATATTCAACAATACTCTTTCATACAAAAATGCTCCAAAAGTCCAACTATCTATTTCTCCACAACTATGACCATCATAATGTTCAAAAGGTGAATCAAAACATTGTTTTCCTTCACGGAAAGCCCAACCATAATTACCTCCAGATAAAACGATATCAATTTCCTCCCATTTATCTTGACCTACATCACCAACCCACAAATCACCATTCTCTCTGTCAAAACTGAACATCCAAGGATTTCTAAAACCATAAGCAAATATTTCTTCTTTGTAACCTTCGCTATTATCAACAAATGGATTATCAGATGGAATTGAATACCCGTCACCATCAACATCTAATCTTAGAATTGAACCTTTAAATGTTTTAAGATTCTGAGCATGATTAAAAGCGTCATTATACTTTCCCCCATCTCCTAATCCAACATAGAGATAACCATCTGGTCCAAATACAATATGCCCTCCATTATGATTCACATAAGGCTGTTCAAATTCCAAAATTATAGTTTCATTATTTTCTATAAATTTTGAAAGGCGTAAAGTATCCCCAGGTATTGTATATGTGACAAAATAGATTCCATTATCCTTAAAATTAGGATCAAAAGCTAATCCTAGTAATCCTTGTTCCCAATCGCTTGATTCAACTTGATTCTCAATGTCTAAAAACAATTCGGTTTGATTAGAATCTCCATCTATCTGAAACGAATGGATGCGACCTACTTGTTCAATTGCAAAAAGACGATTTGAGGAATCACCTGCATTATACAATCCAATCATTAATGGAACCGTAATATCAGATTTAAATGATTCTACAATTACTTCTCCGGAACTAGTCTGGTTCAAAGTAAAAATACGACCAGTACTCCTATCCGAAAAAAATATTTCCCCAGACTCTGATTCACCAAAAGAAGAAATCGGAATTCTGTCATTACCAGTTAAACTTGTATTTTTCTTGCTATCGTAAACTAATTCATTAACATATTCGCCATCAATAACTTCTAATGACCATATAGCACCTAAAATAAAGTCCCCATAAACATATTTTCCGTATAACTCAGGAACATTACTACCTCTATAAACAAAACCACCTGTAATCGATCCATACCCACTTTCAGAATCATGCTCATAATCCCATACTGGATCAATTAAATCTAATTCAGAACCTTCATCCTCACCAGATAAATTATCAAAAATGCCATAAAAAATAATTGATATCAGCAAAAAAATAGTTACTGGAATTACTGCATTGTATTCACGGCTGGACATTGTAATTTCATTTAGTGACAGATATATTTAAGTTAAACTCAATCCCAAAATCTTCTAGTTCGGGCATAAGTAATCTCAGCTTCAATTATAGCTTTAACCAATTCAGACTCATCTCCTAACTGTTTACGCAATATTCTTCCGGCAGTATCAGGTCCAATACCTCTACCAGCAATTACCAAGGCAGCTCTAGAACCATGTGACTTAGCTAAAGATGCCGATTTAGTCAATTTTTTAGAACTGATTTCTTTGTCAATTTCCATTGGATGTAACAAGGCTACCATTCTACTATTACAACTTGGGCAAACGAGCTCGTGCTTTGTAATCATCTCAACTTTTCTCTTACGAGAGTTGTTACAAGAAAGACATCTTAACGATAAATGAGTACGCATTAATCTCCTTTTAACAGCAATAACTACCGAACTATCTGATTTTGGAGGTTTTAAATAATCCCGATAAGGATCAAGACCAGCATAACCATGAGGTGTCTTAGGAGATAGAATAACTGTTATTTCGCCAGCATTAATCTTAGAAATAAATTCTTCCATTCCTTCTTCGTCTAATTGATGAAAAAGAAATCTTTCAACAGCTTCCGTATACAAGGGAGTATCAGAATAAGCTTCAATCAATCTTCTCATACCAAATTTACCAACATCAGCATCAGGCGCAATGGCACCCATTTTTCTAGCTGAATGAAGTAATTGTGACTTGAGAGCGGGACTATCTTTTATGGCAAATCTAAGTAGACTACCTACACCCGAAACAAAACCTTTCATTATAGCCAACATATCTCTGACTGTAGTTTTTGTTGGTGCATCAACTATAATTCGATAAGGATCAAATTGATATCCGACTTTGTAACCACTCTTAGCCGATAACATAGCCGAAACAATCATTCCAATTGTTCGATTTAATCTACTTCCACCAGGATAATTTAATATGAATAAACGTTCATGTTGTTCAATTGAAAGACAAATTGGAGAAGGCATTACACCAGCATCCAAAATACTTTGGTGATAATTAGCCAATACGGCCCTTGATTCATCAGTTACAGGTAAGTCATCCCAATCTCCTTCAGAGAGCCTTAATGACGCTTCTTGGGATACAGAAAAAGGAACTGGTATATCTTCACCAATCCACCTTGGTAATTCTCCAATAGAAGTAGATGGTGAAACTGTAACTTGTTCATCAATCTCTACCACTGCCCAAACAGCTCCCCGGAAGACAATTCGATCACCTGGTGCTAAATCTAAAATAAATCTTTCATCCAATCGTCCAATCATTTTTTGAGTTGTGATATCTCTTACACCATAAGTTCGTTGATCTGGAATCAAGGATAAATTACCGTGGAAATATTTCATGGCGCGAGGGCCTTGTCGTACTGATTTTCCTATTGTTCTATTCTGATGTACTTGATCTAATAGAGCTAACATTTCATCCAATTCAGTTTCATTAAATTTTCTAAAAGGATATGCTTTCTTTATGGTACTAAGAAAAGTTTCCTTATCCACATTTTTATCACAAACGGTCCATGATATTATTTGATTTGCAAGAACTGCCATTGGCATTTCACGAATTCGAGAAGGTTCTAGTTCACCAGATAAAGTTCTTCTGGCAATAACTGCAGATTCAAGAATTTGAGTAGCTTCAGTAGAGACAATACGGCCGATTGCCGTCTCCTTAATTCTGTGCCCTGAACGCCCAAGGCGCTGACTCATCCGAGAAGCATCACGTGGAGAATTATATTGAATAACAAGAGCAGTATTACCTACATCAATTCCTAATTCTAAAGATGACGTACAAATTAAAGTGTTAACTTCGCCCTTACGATAAGCCTCTTCCGCATCTATTCTAACCTCCTTACTCAAAGAACCATGATGTACATGAATACTAGCATCCGGATCCCACATATTCCATCTAACACCAATCGATTCTGCAGTATCACGAGTATTAACAAAAAGAAGAGTAGGGCCTCTAGCTGAAGCTTCAGCAGAATAACGTAAAGCTGCTACTCTTTCGGGCTCCCAATACAGTTCATTGACTAATTCATCATCTTCAGATACGGGCTCTGGTGTATGAACCAATAAATCCATTTTACGTTCCAATTTTGGAGTAAGAATCTCAACTTTTCGATCCCCACCTAAAAAAGAAGCAACCTCATCTGGTGTACCAACGGTCGCGCTAAGACCTATTCTTTGAAATTCGCCAGATAAAAGAACCAGACGCTCTAAAGCAATACTAAGCTGAGCTCCCCTTTCACTAGATGCCAATTCATGAACTTCATCGACTACTACCGCTTGGACACCTTTGAGATTCTCACGCAATCTCTTACCCGATAACATTATCTGTAAAGTTTCAGGAGTTGTAATCAAAATTTGGGGAGGATTCTTAGATTGTCTAGTCCTTTCATAGGCTGTAGTGTCACCGTGTCTTACGGCAACACTGACGTCTAAGTCTTTTCCTATGTCTTGTAAACGACGAAGCATATCTCGATTAAGTGATCTTAAAGGTGTAATGTACAAGATTGTAATCGGTTTAGATTCTTCTTCAAGTAATCTATGAAACAAAGGAACCATTGCAGCTTCTGTTTTACCTACTCCTGTAGGAGCAATTAACAAGACATTAGACCCAGAATCGATTACCGGCCAGGTAGATGACTGAGCTAAGGTAGGTTCTGCCAGACCTCTATCTTTCAAGGCTTTAAACAATCTTGAATTTATTTTCATAATCTTAAATCAATTAAATTCCCTAATTCTCCAAATTCAAGGCCTTCCAATGTTTCCACTCTCGCTTTAGATAAATTTGCTAAACCATTCCTAAGAATAGGTCCTAAACCTTTCAATGGTTCTCTATTCATAATTCTACCTGCTAATTCGCCAAAAGCTGGCATTACAATCAATTGTTCTGGAACTTTATCATATCTCTCATGTTCAATCATTGGGGCGCGAAGCCAACATGGTTCACTATGTAATTTGTCTACTCTATCTCTAAATGAAAGGGCTGGATGCTCATGACCCATAACTAATATTTCTGAATTCATTACTTCTTGAGAAGGCCAAGCATGTCCATGAATTAAACCTAAATTTCCAAGAGTACAACCGGTAGATTCATGAAAAACAACGTCTGAAGGTGCTATCAATTCTAATCCACCATCATGATTACCAGGAATAATTTCAACCTTTACTATTCTCGTTGTTGCCATAAAAAATTGTTCTAAATCCTTTTTTTGTTGCCTACTATTGTGTGGAACTTGATGTTTAACATCGCCTAACAAAATCAATTTTTGAGCTTTGGTTTCTTTAATTAATTTCAATATTTTTTCTGTTCGCGAAGTTGAACGATTAGGAATCCAAACTCCTCCTCGCAGCATTTCAGCTTCAACACCGTAATGTAAATCTGAAAGTAATAATACTGATTCTTCTTTAAAAAAAAGAGCTGGTGAACCGTGAACCGGAACTAAATTCATAATCCTAAATTGCCAGAATTAAATAATAAGGCGCCAACTAAATAACCCAAAATAGCTCCGCCATTTAGTAATGGTAAACCTGCTTGAGGACGCCCACTAAGAACAAAGGTCATCAAGACAAAGAAACCTACTAAACTTCCAACCATTGATGCTAAACCAACAGCCCAACCTAATGCCGCTTTAGAAGAGACAACTAGTGCACCAGGAATTACTAAATCTCCTAAACCCATGAATAAAGCACCCCTTTTCTCACCTGATTCTATCTGCTCATTCAAACTACCTTGATCTAAAAAAGAATAATCTCTTGTTTTAGGCATCACTAATAATATCGGTAATTTAAGATCCATAACTGAATCGGCTAAATCGACCATATGACCTGTTTGATAAACGGCCCATGCATCATAAATTGCAAGACCAATCAAAAGTAGTAAGGCTGGTAAAAGACCAAAAGAAATGCCAAAAATAGCTGCTACTCCTGCAGCTAGTATAACTCCTGAAATATCAATAACATACCATTCAGGATAAGTTAACAACAAAAATGTAAGCTGAATTGCAAGACCAGTAGCGCCAAGATAACCTGCAGTACCGGTTATTCCATAACTATGGAAAAAAGGATAAAATACATATATGAAAGTAACACCGATTGCAGAGAGAAAGATTAATTGTAATATATAATCTAAACCTTGTTTGGCTATCCACAAAATAAAGGCTGTAAAGACCAAAATTATAGCTATGTAAACTACCGAATTAACGGGATCATCCGGATCTTCAAATGCCTGGACATCAGCTTCTTCAAAAGCTGGAACTAAAAACATTGCAGTAACATGTGAAACAACAAAACAAAGAGCTAAAGCTATGATTGCAAAACTATTCTCTTGCCATGCTTCAGATAGATTAATTTCTTCATCTGTTGTATCTGACATACAGCGCTCACTTCAGCGGCCATTAAAGGCTTTATTAACCCATTATTCTGGACCAAAACACGCGGGTGTGGTGTAGCCTGGTATCACTCAAGCTTGCCAAGTTTGGAACCCGGGTTCAAATCCCGGCACCCGCACCAAACTACAATTCGTCTAACTTACCTAACAAATCATCCATTCCGGATTCGTCTTTTTTCTCATCCGATTTAGCTTTTTTCTTCTTAGGGGCTTTAGCAGAGTCATCAAGTTCATCTAATTTACTCATTATATCATCAACCCCGGATTCACCTGGATCCATGCCTGGTTCCTTAGGTTCTTCCTCAACTTTTGGAGGTTTTTCTTTCTTAACTTCTTCAGGTTTTTCCTCAATTTCGGGAGCTATTTCAACTTCTTCAACAGTAGACTCTAAAACTTCAACATCTTCACTCACAGCTTCAACTACTATCTCTGCTTTGGGAGCATCAACAATATCAGAAATATTCAAAGCTTGACCTTCTTTGAAAAGATTAACTCTCTCAAAGACTGCTGATGATACACCTGATGCATGGCCTCCCTTAGCTTCATAATCCAAATGAACATTCAGAGATGCTTGTGATGATTTTAATGGTTCGAAATACAACGTTACAGGCATTTCATCATTTGCTGGTATTTTCTTAATATCAACTTCATTTACCTTATATTTGTATTCAGGTTCAGTCTTGACTAATTTAAGGAAATCAGTTCCATATTCAAGTGTCAATTTAGCTCCCTTAATTTGTTTCTTAGAATAATTATTAAGCAATAAATTAACCTGAACAAAACCTGCAATCTGCGTCCAACTTGATCGTAAATTTATAGATCTTAATGCCTGTAATTCATCAATCATATCTCTTGTAACTGATTGACTTAAAGCCATAATTGGTTCCAAGTGCTCGGTAGTACCACTTAAACTATCGACATCCCCATTCCAAGATTTAAGTTTAGAACCAAACAAATCTTCCATCTTAGTTAACGCCCTACTCATTCTTGATCTAAGGTCACGGTTTGCTTCTCCATAAACAACTGAAGCTAAAATTGTATATTTACCTCTCTCCAAAATAATCTGATTCTCACCATAATCAATAGAACCTAAATTACCTGAAGTCTGAAATGAATCCTTAACAAAATCATTGATAGCAGTAAGCATACTACTCATAATATCAGAATCAACTTTTGCTTCTTTATCCATTAAGCTAGTAATCATACGGCCATCATTGTAAATCAAATACATTTCTTGAATCTTGTATGGAGTATGTGATTTCTCTGAACCAAGGTCTTGCATATTGATGATACGTGTAACTGTTTGTGGAAGCACTGCCTGAATTTTTGAAATCAATTTAGCTGCTTGTGGTATATGTGAGTAAGTAGAAGCGACTTGCCTTACTATGTCAATATCTACATCTAATTCCTTCAATTCATCAATTGTAAAATTCTGGAACAAAGTATCGGCTAAAGCTAAAAATGAATTTTTCTGTCTTGATGGTGTTCGCTTATATCTTTCATATGTAGAATTCCAGACATCAGCAACCACTTCTTTCTTAAGATCTTGGAATATACCAGAATCTGCAAATGCACGATTAATCATTCTTAATTCACTACTAAATGGATTCATATCTCCCCAACCCTGCAAAACATCTGGCCAAGTATCGTGAGGGAATCGAATAACACTATCATTAATAGGTAGATAAGCTAAAACCAAGTTAAGAGTTTTTGGATTCATTTTATCATCTAATTTATCTTCAGTATACTTAGATAATACCTCAACATAAGCATCAAAGAAATAATCATTACAATAACGTTCTTCCATATGATCGGAAAGGAAGATTAATGATGCTAAAGCATGAAGACCACCTTTACGATATTCTTCTCCATCTTTCAGCAATCTTTGTAATAATTGGGCAACATAGTTAATCATTCCTTTAACTGAATTCTCTTTAATATATTCTTTAGTTAAAGTCTTAACACCACGATGCATCATTTCGCGAACCATAGACCAAACGTAGATTGGACTTCCTTCGGCATATTCTGCCAGAATATCTATAGAATCATCATTGTAACCGATACTCTGGAAAGTCATCATTTTCTTAATCATAGCCTTCATGTCTAATTCACTGAATAATGGAACTGTTAAACGATCAAATTTAGCTTGCATCTCTGTTGGCAAAGCTTTCCAATCAGCTTCTCTTGAACTGACAATTACACCCTGAACTTCATTCTCTGTTAAAGCATCAACTAATTTTTGATTTTCGGGAAGATCATCATAGAATACACGAACTCCAAACATTTCATGAGCCTTAGCAATTGTATCTGTACTCAAGATTCCAACCGGAGCTTGGTTCATTAATCGGTCAAATACCTCAAAGAGCATGACCGTTTTTCCTACGCCTGGTTCTCCTATAATTACAAAATTTTTCTCAGGAGTACTATTCGTAATTCTCTCAACTATCTGCTGACGGAAGGAATCTAAATGGACATTGCCTCTCAAATTCTCAGGTAAAGCCCAATCATTTACAACAACGGTTGGATCACCAGGAACATCAAAATAAGAGGATATTGCAAAACGTTCTCGATTATTATGTAAAAAATCTACAGCTTCTTCATTGTTTGGATGAGTTAGATATGATTCACGACGCTTGGCCATATATTCGCCTATAATCAAGGCATTTCCCTGTGCATCAGTTGGTATTTCCCAATCATGAATTTCAGATGAGGTTAAAGGAACCTCTGAAACTCCATCATCTACTGCTAAACCCTCAACAACAGTATCCGTAGATCGATTTCGTCTAAGCAAAACTGTTCCTACAACCATAATCATACCGAAAGCAAGTAAACCAATCAAAGGAAGATTATTGCTGAAATCAGTTAAAACTCCTTGAATTGTACTTTCTTCATTGGCAGATGCTGTAACAAATACTTCAAATGTTTGTTCAGAATATCCGCCCTCGTTATCTAAAACTCTAACTTTTATTGTATGGTTTCCAGGTTCTAAAGTGTTATCTTCAAATGTGAAGTTAGCTCCAGTACCTATCTGTTGCTCATCTGCATACCAAATTACCGTAGAAACAATACCGTCTTCATCTGAAGTAGAAATATCTAAGATGATGGGTGAGCCTTGCACAAATTCAAGAGGCACACTATCTTTCACAATCACGGGTTGGTTATTTTGAACTAAAATTGTTTGATCTATAACATAGTAATTAGCTCCACTACCAATTGACAATGTTGCATCTTCCTCATCTTTAGCCTCAATATAGAACTCATATTCCCCAGTCAATGCATACTCGTCTGGAGTGAAGGTGAATTCAAGCTCTTCAGTATCTGTATTATAGTCGATATTCTCTATATACTCTGATTCCCATTCGGATTCATTGCCTTTAACCCGATAGCCTACTGTGTAGTTTAAAAATTCTGGACTCGTAGAATCATCATCAATACTTACCCTAAAAACTGCAGATTTTAATCTTGGAATAGTATCTTGAGTAACTTCGGGAGTACCTATAACAGGACGGCCATTGATATCAAAATTAAGAATATAATCTGAACTCCAAAGACCATTACCACCTTGTACTCTAAAAAAGATTTCATGTGTTCCATTAGATAAAGTATTGATTGAAAAAGTTGAACATGTTGCCTCATTACCATTACATAAAACGCCATCCTGACTTGAACTCCAATAATATTCAACAATTGTTTGCTGACTAGTAGTTTCCCCACTAAAAACTATCTGATCTCCACTGTTAACATTAACTGAACCCCAACCAGACCATACACTTTCTTCATCAACTTGAATTGAACTAATATGTGAAATTGGCCTTTCCATCACTAACAAAACTGAAGAAATAGGGTTAGAAATAGTGCCATTGCTATCAACAACAGTTAATTGAATTGTATGTGATCCTTGTGTTAAATTATTTACTGGATAATACAAAGTCTGACCACGACCAAGTTCACCATCAATCATAGACATCCAAATATATTCAGAAATCGAACCATCAATATCGTAGGAGTTTGAAATTAATTCAACAACGCCACCGCCATTCATGAAATCTTCATTATGTCTAGCAATATTGGATAACCTAAAGTCATCAATTGATCCTTTGAATGAGTCACTACCTGCAGGGGTTTGACCTATACGAATAGGCTCATCTGTGAAATCAATAATTCCAGACCATGATGTTTCGGCAACTAATTCTTTATCCAACCATAACTGAACTTTATCTGAACTTCTGACTACTGAAGCAAAATGCCAATTACCATCATTGACAGCTTCAGTCGATGACAAGGAATGCACATTTCCACTATTGGTTGTGAAATCAAAATTAAGGGTTGTTGAAATGTAAAAATTATAGCCCCAACCTTGACTGATTAACTTTTTGTCAGAAAATAAAACCATAGTCTTGGAATCAGAAGTCTTAAACCAAAGTTCGCCAGTAAATTCCTCTAATTCAAATAAAGTTAAATCTAAATTAGTAAATGTTCCATCAAAGCCAATGGAGTAATCACTAATCGAATTTGAATTACCTGGTGACCAAATAGGGGTAGGCTTGATTTGGCTTGGAAGATGGTCAACTTCATCATATACAAGAGCACCTTGGCCCTCATCAAATGACCAATAAGCAACAGTATAGGAATCCGTAATATTGATATCAGCTCCTTTAACAGCTTCAATACCATAGCCAGGAAGATCACCAAGCGCAGTGAATGACTCAATTAATGCTACTGCCCTCGTATTAACCCAAACAATCTCATCATGACTGTTGGATGTATCTAAACTATCTGTATATTCTGTGTTATCGTAATAGTAATTGATAGAAGAATTAAGTACAAATAATCCACTACTGTTGTATCTCTCATAAACTATATTGATTGGTGCTATTTTACCATCAATATCTGTCGTTGCTGAACTACCTGAATAATATGATGTTGCATAAATTGAAGTATCTCCCTCAAATATCTCTAATTGAATATTGTTAGCAGGACCTTCTACTGTTCTCATCTCCAAATTTATTACATTACTAAATTCAAATTGCTGACCATTAGTATTTTGAACACTTGAAAAAGTATTGTTAATAAAGGCATTATCTAAACCTAATGAAAAAACGGAAAGATCATAAATTGTATTTGCAAAATAAGTATTATTAATAAGCAAATTATTATCTCCTGAATTAAACAAATAAGCAATATTTGTATCTGTAAATTGATTATTATCAAAAATATTATTGTTACCTCTAATAAATATAGCCTTATCAATCATATTATTGAATGAATTATTATATAATTCATTATTATTTCCCTCTGAATAAATCCCCCTATTTCCAGTAATTATATTATCTAATATTATTAAGGAATCAGTTGTATTAAGGTAAATACTCCAATCTTGTGAACTTGATATTGAATTGTTGTAAAGCTCAATATTATTAGATCCTAAAATCGAAATACCATCCCATCCACTATTTGTTATACTATTATCACTAACAATAATATTACTTGAAGAAGTAAGCCAAATACCTGTTTGTTGATTATCAAAGTGACTGTTCGATATAGTTGTTACATCAAAACCTGAACAAGCTGAACAATCAATAACTAAACCATAAAAGGCATTATTTTCTGAAGTAATGTTATTAAATAAATTATCATCTGAAAAAACCTTTATACCTGATAATTCGCTGTTAATAAACAAAGAATCTTCGACAGTAGCACCAGTAGAACTTGAATCTATTTCTAAATTATTCTTTTGACTGCCATCAACTATAACATTCTTGAGATGAATATTAGTTGAAAGCTCAACCTCAATACCTATATCACTTGTATCTAGAACTTTAACATTTTCTAATTGGGCACTAGCTGCTGTAAAGAAATGAAAACCTGAACTGAAATGCCTGACTTGAAGAGATTTAATAATTACATTATTCGCAGTAACATAAATACCAACATCATTACCGTCTACGGGTGGAGAACCAAGCCCAGTATCATTAACATCACCGGAAATAATTGTTTCACTGATACCTTGCCCTGTTATAGTCAAAGATTTATCTATTTCGATATTTTCGTAATAATAACCTGAGGATAAATGTAATTTATCACCACTAGTTGCAGAATCAATGGCAGATTGGAGATAATAATAACCATTGCCAGAATTCTCGTTGTAGACTCTAAACACAGGAATATCAAAATCTGCGTAAATTGTACATTGATAACAGAATCCAGGATACCCGTCATTACCTGATAAAGTGGTCTTATTGACAAAATCAATATATGTAATTTCTATCTTAATTGAATTCTCTGTACCGACGCTGCTACCTATATATTCCTTAAATACAAATTCAACCGAGGTGAGCATTGTTCCAGCTACAGTCTTAGAATCTGAACCTCCATATCCTGAAGTAGCGTAAAATATCTCAGTATCATTCCAAATCTTAACATCAACATCAGAAAGATATGTCTCATTTTGAGTCACATTAATATTAAGTTGATTTTTGACAAAATAAGATGAATCTGAATCTATTTCGATACTTGCAGGGTCGTCATAACCTACCGTTTCAATGTTTTCAGAATTAACTAAAGTTACCTTATCAAATTGATAAAAATTCTCACTATTGGGCCAAATAATTCTATTATCGGGTGAGTTAGTGAAATTTATTTTACGAATCTCCATTCTAAGAAACACATTATCTTCTGAACCTTCTGAATCTGCATAACCATAACTGTCTAAGGAAACATCTGTAATACTAGAATCATAAATTGTATTTATTTGGATATTACTATTACTTGATGAAGTCAACCAAATACCAATATCCGTTTGGAAAATTGTATTATAGATAATAACTGTACCTGCAACATCTTGAAGCAGAATTCCAGATTCGGTATTGTAGATGCTACAACCTAAAATAAGTGTATTATGTGCAGTAACTCTTATTCCACTTTCTGGCCATGACGATGAGTTAGTAATTTCAAATCCTAGAATCTCAGCACTATTTGCCGTAATCGTTATTCCACTACCACTTTGTTGAGCATCAATTAAGACATTCTCTGAATTGGATTCATCTGAAATACAAATAGAATTAAACTCAGGCAAACAAGTTGACAGAACGATTTTCTTGTTGACAACAACATTCTCCAAATATACACCCTCTGTGACATAAATCTGATCATTAGTATTTGCATTGTTAATAGCTGTTTGAATGTGATAACTCATTTCTTCTGTATCAACATTCTTAACTCTCAAATCGGGAATGTCAATTGTAATTGAATTACCCTGCGAATTATCGAGATAAAAGATTTCCACCCAATCGACAAATCTAACCTGAACTGGTAACAATACATCTTCTGCCGTTGAACTTCCTCCATAATATTCTATTGGAGCTATAAACGATGGAACTGAACCTGTAGAATTAGTAAGCGCATCGGATCCATCAAAATATGATGTTTTGTAATATGAAGAAGTATGATAATATGAATAAACATCAATACCAGACATATCACCAGAAGCATTTACAGTCTTAACATTGACAAAATCAAGAATTATGAACTCGCCGTTACTTTCAACTTCTATTGTTGAAAAAGTATTGTTGTATCCTATATTATTAGTTTGATTACCAGAACCTCCAACAAATATGTCCTCATTATTTGAATTAGTTATTGTGTTATGATAAAGAACATTGTCATCACAATACTCAGAAGTCAGTTTTATACCATAACCAGGTGAATTTTTGAATATATTTCCAATCAAAGTTTGATTCGATCCTTCAATCGAAAATTCAGTATCATCAAAAGTATTGTTTTCTAAACGATTAACGCCACTTATACCACCCCATGTTAAAATTGCAGACAAACCTCCATCATTCGAAATAAAAGTATTAGATAAGAAAATAATGCCATCTGCAGCTATTATTCTAAAACCTTTTGTATTTTCTTTGATAATGTTATCACTTATGAGCAAGGAATCAGCTCCACTCACGCTTATTCCATAATCGCCATTATACTCTATAGAATTGTTATGAGCCTCTGAATTAGAGGAGCCTCCATCAAATGTCAAACCTTCATTGGTATTATTATGTAATAAATTGCGATATATTTCAACATCATCTGAACCTGTAGATATAATACCAATCTCATTTGAACTAATCGTATTATCTCTAATCGTTACATCATTAGAATTATAGATATTAATACCTCGGGCATCATCAATAAATGTATTATTTATTATTGAAACTTCAGAAGCCCCTTGTAATTCTATACCTCTCAGACCATTTTCTCTAAAAGTACTATCAAAAATCTTGATAAAAGAAGCTCCTGTATTTACACCTGCATTATTATTGTATGCTGCATACACATTTTCAATATCACAATCGTTTGCATTAACAAGAATAGCATTTCCGTCGGAAGATAATAAAGACAAATTCTTTATGACTACATTAACAGAAGTAATAGTTATAATTGAGTCACCAAAGCCTAATCCCGGGACATTGCTTCCATTAAGAATTGTATTTGAGGTACTATTTCCAACTAATGTTATTTGCTTATTGATGGTGATTTTCTCTCTATAGGTTCCTGCCCAAACATGAATAATATGACTATTAGATGCTGCACCAACTGCACCAGATATAGAATAATACATTACTCCTGTATTTTCATTCTTGACCCTGAAATCATCGATAGAAACTGATATTGGACTATTAACATTATAAGTCTCAGATAAAATCCAATCAACATATTTTACAGTAATATTTGTTGTTATATTATCTGGCTCGTCATTACCATCATAATGCTTAGTAGCAACCAAGAATGTGCCTATACTTCCGTTACCATCTGTCTTTGGATCACTGCCCCCAAAGCCATCTGTAGAATAAATGGTAGAACTATCTTCCATAACTTTAACATCAGCTCCTACAAAACCATTGCTAGAATTGTCATATACTACAAAATTAAGATATACCTTAATCCACATATTAGCCTCGCCAGTAGCAACTGAAATAGAAGAAAACGTGGTATTTACTAAGATAGTATCCTCTGATTCCCCTAACTTAATATCAAAATTAGAAGAATCTTGAATAATGTTATTAAAAAATCTATTATCTTTGGCTGAATTATAAATAAATATACCATAATCTGAATCACTAATAGTATTCCAACTTACCAAATTATCATAAGACTCAACGCCATTTAACTGTATTCCATTAATGTTATCATTCAAAGTATTATTTTGGAATACATTAGCATTACTACCAGATTTCCAAGCTGTGTAACAATCGTCAAAAGTATTATTCCTTATCAGACCGTTACCATTATCATCTGAGGGAAGTTGATAGATACAAGCATTACCTGAGGTTCCATTACGAAATTTACTTTGTTCAATGACAATTCTAGTTGAAGAACCTGTAGCATATATCCCATAATCTGAAACATCAAAAGTACTCTGGCTTATTTCTAAATCTGTGGAATCATCAACATAAATTGAAATTGTGTTGTTAATGAACTTTACATTTCTTATGGTTACATCATCTGAACCAATAACTGAGATTCCTTCTTCAATCAAATCATTACTGCCTGATACCAATAAATCACTGATAGTAACATCATTTGATGTAATTTCGAATATGCCTTCTCTTTCCTCATAGCCTTCTGTAAAAGTTCCATCAACAATTGTCGAAGTTCCGTTACCTCGAATAGTTAATGGATTACCTATCTCAAGATACTCATAGTAAATACCAGCCCAGGCAAAAAGAATATCTCCGGAAATAGCATCATCAATTGATGTCTGAATATTATAAGTTAAAACACCAGTTCTATTATTCTTCACACGGAAATCTGGAACTATTATTTTTAATGAAGAAGAGGGTTCTAAACTAGAAGTTTCATCCCAATCTAAATATCTTGCTGAAATATTGGTTGGAATTACTACTGGAGTAGAACTACCGTCATATATTTCAAAAATTAAAGTAAAATCTTTAGTTATTGTCCCATTAGAATCTGTTTTATTGTCTGTCCCACCATAATATGAAGTTGAATAAAGAATGTTCTCGTCATTTACAACCTTTACATCAGCTCCTTCAAAACCTGAATCTAAAGTATCTACTAGGGTCAAAGACAAATCATTGTAAATTGCAAAGTATGCATTGGCATGAACATATATTGTCGAAAAAGTTGTGTTCTTACCTGTATTGTCAGTGGAATTTTCTACAAATTTCAGATCATAAGTTCCACTGGATGCAATTGTATTATTCCAAAAAGAAATATGTGTAGAATTTGTAATTTGTATACCAAGACTAGTACTATCTTTTATGACATTATCTTCAACCTTATTATTGTTTGATTCATAGAAATATATCCCTATATTATTATTGGATAGATTATTATCACTTATAGTATTGTCATGACTTCCTGAACCTCCACCAATTGTTACTCCTATTGCTGAAAGTGTAACATTGTTCGCTATTATTGTATTATTGTCGCTGTCACCCAGACGTATACCTCCATAACTAATACACGAGTAACAATTACTCATTTGACTTATCACGGTATTATTGCGGATAATATTATAATCAGAGATACCAAAATACATTCCATATTGTAAATCATCTAAAGTGTTATTCTCAAAAATATTATTATCCGAATATTCAACATGTAAGGATCCACCAGTACCACTAGAATAAAGAAGATTATTGTTGACAAGACTGTTAGTAACATCATTCAACAACAAATTTCCTTCACCAAAGTAAATAATATTTCCAGAAATTATATGGTTGTCACCATTTACTAATTTCACTGTTCTGGTAGAAGAATCATACGCAGAATTGTAATAGAAGATGTTATTTAGCAAAGATATAGAATCATTATTAGAAGAATAAAGAATATCAAAATCACTAGTTGTTGCTGTAAAATTAAGATTCTTCACAACCACATTATCTGCCGTTATTTTAACAACATAGGGATTGCCAGAATCATATTCTTCAGTACCTGCAATAATATTTGTTGTAGATGATGAATTCCCAATCAAAGTGATAGATTCATCAATCAGAATTACTTCATTGTAAATCCAAGCCCAGACGTTCAGAGTATGACCTGCGGATGCATTGTCAATAGCATCCTGAATATTGGAATAATCTGTGCCTGTATCTGCGTTTCTGACCAGACCTTTAATCCAATTGGAAGGAACTGAAACTGTTTCAGTATGAGAAGTACTCATATCTATCGACTTTTCCTTGCTTCTCACTCCATAATGGTACTTCAAAATATTAGATACAATATCTGGGGTGGAACTGCCATTGTAAATTTTATAGTCTAATGAAAAAGTTTCTGAAACTTCTCCATTGGAATCAGATACCGAATCAGTTCCACCATAAAATGGTGTAGCATAAAACTGAACTCCACCACTAATTAATTCAAACTCAACACCTTGGAAAGCTGAACCATTACTGCTCTGGAAAGCTATATTAAGATTAGAAGTCAAAGTTAATAATGAATCCGAATCCAAATTTATAGTTGAAAATGAAAAATTAAATCCTTTATTATTAACTGATGATTGGAAATAAACATCTACACTATTATCAGATGAATCTAAGTGCTCAAAATAATTATTATCTGAACCAGAAAGTAACCACAAGCCTCTTGCCGAATTATCTTTAATGGTCGTGGAAGTAATATTACAATAATCACAATTATTATACTTAATACCACCAGCATTATCTTCTATTGTATTGTTACTTATCTGAGCTAAAATTGAATTAGTCAGAACTGCTGCATAATCATCATTATCCTTCAAAATATTTCCTGTAATTACTGAAGAATTTGATGTATGAATATATAAACCGTAATTACCATTATCTTCTATTGTATTATTCTTGATAATTACTGAATTAGAATCAGTAAGTAAATATAATCCATAATCATCATTAGACTTAATTGTATTATTAAATATGTAAGAATTCAAACTATTAATGAGTTTTATGCCTTGACTTCCCCCTTCAATCGTATTGTAAGTAATATTCACTGAATTAGCTGATGAAACTAAAACTGCTATCTCTGAAGAATCACCATCTATTATATTCAAAGTAATAACCACATTATCTGCAAATACGTGAATTGCATTTTCTTCATTATCTTCTATTGTACAACTGCTTATTGTACTCCTTGCTGCACTCTGTTCGAGATTAATTCCATCTTTATCATTAAACTTAATTGTATTATTGATTATTTTGGTAAACATGCTCTCGGAGGAAATTCCGTGCTCAAAATTATCATTTATTGTATTATCTTTTATAGTATTATTATCTGAAATTTGAGCATCATTACTTATTTGAATACCATGAGCACCATTATCATCAATTATGTTCTGGACAATGTTATTAGATGAAGAAGAAACAAGAATTATACCTGAATATGTATTAGCTTTTATTGTATTATTATAAATTGTTGAAGTATCAATTTCTGAGAATCGAATTGCCCTTCCTGAAGTTCCAACACCGTTATTTTTGATGGTATTATTGTCTATGAAAGCATCATCACAGTTTAAAGATAAAAATAAAGCATCACTATCTGAATTTTTGATTGTATTATGCTTAAATCTGATATCTTTAGATTCTTGAAAATGAACACCATATGAAGAATGATCATCGATCTCATTAAAGAGGAAAAACGAATCATCTGAAGTTGTAACGTAAACTCCTACATTATTCATATTAATAGAATTATATTTAGCAATAATATTATCTGAAGAAGAAATATAAAGACCATAATTAGTATTGGAATTTAGGGTATTATTATCAATTATCGTATTATCTGAACTCGTTAACTTAATGCCATTACTACCTGAACTAGAAAATGTATTATTTCTTATTTTATTATTATGGGACGACTGTACATATAATCCAAAAATATAACTATTAGTTACGCTATTATCATATATTTCATTATTAACTGACCCTGATTTGAGATGAATACCAGATCTACCTGAATTTGTAACTGTATTATTTTTAACCAAATTAAAAGAAGACGAACTAAGGAAAATACCGCCATTATCTGGTGAAGAAGCATCACTGGATGGATTCATTATCACATTATTTCTGAAAGTTGCCCCACTTGTAGATTTTATGTATATGCTATAATCTCCTTGCGAATTTCCTGTAAATGTACTATTCTCAATCAAAAAGCCATTTGATTCATCTATTTTGACTAATTCTTTACCAATAAACTGTGAATTCTGAACGACTAAACTAGATACAGTGTCTACGTAAAGCGTATATGACTTACTATTCGCAACCTTTGAAGAATTTTTAATCGTTATACTACTACTATCAGATATGGTTATACCATAAGAAGAAGTACTACTATATCCTGAATTATGGATAAATACATTATCTAAAGTAATATCATCACTTAGATCAATTTGAAACCCATGTGAGGAAGATGAATTTTTGAAATTACAATTCTTAAAAGTAATACTATCTCCATTATCTATAAAAACTGATTTACGATCAGTATTGTTAACTGTAACATTAGATACTGTAACTGTATCTGTATTTTCAAAATGTAATCCTATATCTGCACTAGTTGACAAAATTAGTATATTCTTGATTACTATTGTTTGATAATTTCCGGCATGAATCGTACTATCTGAAGCTCCTTCCAATGATAAATTCTTAACTGTAACACCATTCGATTGAATATCAATTGCATAATCATGAGTAGTTCCATTGATTATTGAAGTTGATGTAGAATTACCAACTAAAGTTATACCTTTAGTTATTAGAACTTCTTCATTAAAAGTCCAATTCCACACCTTGATAACATCGCTGGTACTAGAGGAACTGATAGCTAATGAAATGGTTGTGTAAAGATCACCCGTATTTTCATTTTTAACTATACCTAATCTAAAATTATCTGGAACTGTAACTGATTTTGTACTATCACCTGAAAAATTAAAAATTGTCCATTTCGCTCTTACACCATACGCATACTTCAGGGTGATTTCATTAGAAGTTAAAGTGGATGACGAGGAATAATAACCTGAACTTAAGAAAAAATTACTTGGAAGATATCCCTGACTATTAGTAATGGCATCAGAACCTCCCCAATGTGAAGTCTGATAGTATATATTACTGGTATCATTTAGTTCAATCTCAACATCGGAGAATGGATCTCCACCAGTTTCAAGAGTTCTTACTGTTAAATAATCATATACATCAATGTAACAACTATTGGTAACAGTTATTGAGGAATAAGTATTATTGAAAAATTTATTAGAATTAGATCCCGTTCCACACTGTCTAATATAAATATCCTTACTGGTATGATTACTAAAAGTGTTATTTCCGAAAATTGTTTTGTATCCTCGATAATAGCCATACCAACCATACACCTGATCATTATCACCTTCAAACGTATTATTTTCAACAATCCAATCTTTGCAGTAGTAGTAACAACGAACTCCGTAATCTGAACTACTCTTAACTAAATTGTCTTTGAATAAAACATAACGTCCCCAATTATTACTAGTATCTGCTCTATAAACTCCATACCTATTATCAACTAGTCTATTACCTACTATCTCTAATGGATTACCTAAAGCATATGTGGAATAACTAACTGAATTAATGTAAATTCCGGCACTGGCTGAAAGTCCCGTGTTATTGTGTATATAGTTATTGTATATGTCTATTCCCTTGTACAAACTCTGCATGTAAATTCCATACCGATAACCCTGAATCTCAGAATTTTCTAAAAGCAAACTATCCTTAGTATTGTAACTATTAGCTAGATGAATTCCATAATAACCAGATGTCGCTGCTTCAAAAGTAGAATTTTTAATTACTAAATCATTAAGATAATAAGTAATTAAACCATTGTAAGTTTCAAAAAAATAAACGTTACTTATAGTTACTGAATCTGCTTGATAAAGACGAATTCCAGCATAAGCGCCACTACTACTACCTGACGAAGTAGAATTTTGAGAATGCGTAACCCGAAGATCCTGAATAGTTGTATAATCTCCAGAATTCTGAACATAAATTGGCGAACCTTGGTACCTAGCATCAATAATAGTCTTAGAAGTACCTGAACCCAAAATAGTCAATCTTTTGTTTATATCAACTGTTTCTTGATATCTACCTGGCCATAACTCAAGAACATCAGAAGAGCTAGCTGCATCTACTGCTTCTTGAAAAGTATAATACTGTGTGTTTGAATTACGATTATAAACTAGAGTATCTGGTATTTTATCTTCAAATTTCTCGTTATTGATTGCTGTGTTGGTAGGCTTTACAATAAAAATATCAAATCTAAAACCTGCATAGCTATCAGTACTAACTCCTATTGAATTACCTCCATATACCTTTGTAGTAACATACAAATCTTTGATTTTACCACGACTGTTGGTTTTACTATCTGATCCACCATAATATGACGTGGAATATACGGTGTCTCCTCCATGTGGAAATTTATAGAGTATTTGAATTTCAGAAGCGGATAAATCAACCGACCATATCGAAACGTGGTCTAAGATACCATCCAAATAATTTCCATTATAATCTCTTCCAAAATAGTTGTAAGCATTTTGGTCTCTAAGATATGATGAACTACTCGACATGGAGTAAGTACCATCTAAACTTCCATTCAAATATATTTTTAATTTATCTGTATCTTCACTCCAAGTTCCAACAAGATGATACCAAACTCCAGTAACCATGGTTGTAGTTCCAATAGCTCTTTGTTCTCCAGTTGGATTATAAAAATATCCACCAAAAACTGGTTTTCCGTCACTATTTACTTGAAGTAATGCATCTCCATCATATCTTGGATTAACCAATGTTTCATAATTACCTGAACTAGGAAAAGTATCAAATTTAACCCAAGCTGATATAGTGACTTTTGTATAATGCTGGGTTCCTTGATACATATAATTAGTATTTCTTGCGTAATCGTTAGAACCATCGAAATTAATACCATTACCAAATTTACCTGAAGTGAAAGTAGCTTGATACAAATAAGCATTATATCCTGTAATTGAATCATATGTGTAAGTACCACTGGATTCATCAAATTTCCAATGATTAACTAAATTAGAATTATATGATTTGTTCAGAAGACTCTCAGCACTACTCTCATCAACAACAATCAGGTCTACACCGCTATGGCCATAGTAACTTGGAGTGTCGGTTGTAATCCAATCCCCTGGAAGAATCCATTGGTGACCTAATCGCTCAAAATCATCAAAATAAGATACGATACTTGAATCTGAAACTTTATAAATTTTTACATCATCGATGTACCAACCTTCATATTCGTGATCAGTGTCATCACTACAGAAATTGAACTTAATACGGATATCTTCTCCACGGTAATCTGACAAATTAAAATTCTTAGTTTGCCAACCAAGTCCACTTTTGTCTCCATTGAAAGCTCCTCCATCAAAACAAGGACCATTCAAATTACTATCATAACCACCGACTGGAGTAAGAGGACTCCATGCAACACCTGAGTTCTTAGAAATATAAACGCGACCACCATCCCTATTATCTTGAGTTTCATACCATGTTTTAATTTCTAAAATTCTATTTTCTTCATCACCTCCACTAGGCAAAGAAACATCTGTACTCAATTGATAAGATACATTAGCCCAATCATCAAGATATTCATCATCTTCAGAATAACCAACCCAAAAAGAATTATCACCTGAAAATGCTTTACGGTCATCATCTATACTAGTATCAATACGATTCCAAGCATGAGTCCCATTTCCAGTAATCGTAGTTTCAACTAACTCTTTCTCTAATAGTCTCGAAACTGAATCTATATACAAGTCAAAGTCATCAAAATCATTATCGATTAGGACATTGGCCCAGCCACCACAATAATTAGTCCCACCACAACCTCCGGAGGATGAATGGTATATATCATAATTACTACTCTCCTGAAAATCTACTCCCCTTACTGTATTGTCATTTGCGCCATTCTTAAATGTGATTCCATTCCACTGATCGTGTATATTGCCACCATATACGGTATTATTATCGGCACCGTCAAAATATATTGCCGCATTTCCGCTGTTATAAATATTCGTATCATTTATGTAATTAGATGAAACACTATTAGGTACACCATAAATAGCATAAAAGAAAATTCCTCTATGATTAGAATCCAAATCTAAATCTCGATATACTCCACCCTTGCTATACATTGAATAAATGCCTGCATGTGTGGCACAGTCATAATTCCCATAACGTACATCTATTCCATCAGATGACTCAATATACAAACCTGTGTTATGGCTATCACAATTTATGCTAACTGAATAAATTTTGGCTCGATCTGAACTATCAAGATAAATACCATAATTATTGTATTTTGATCTTATCTTGTCAATAGTTACATCATCGGCATGATCGATTACTATCCCTGCATCACCACCAGCATCACTAGTATACTGAACTTCAAATTTCTTAAGAACTACATCGTCAGCCGTAATCTTGAAGGAATATCCGCCATCACTGGCATTGACTATCGGATAATAGCTATTTCCATCGCCTGACCAATGTAATGCCTGAATATTAGATGCAGAAAGTGCTGTATTCCATATAGCTACGTCATCTATTGTTCCATCAAAATCACTGCCATAAACTGCCGATTTTCCAATAGTAAATGGCTGAGTATTAGTGCCTATAGACCTTGGTTCTGTAGCACATTCTTTTATTGAATGCCCATTCAAATACAGCTTAATTTTACTCTGATCATAAGTAACTGCAAGATGATACCAAGTATCCTTTACTAAGGGGTCATCGACCTCAAGGGAATTACAACTATTGTCTCCTCCATCATCATCATAAAAGTGAAAACTAAGATGGTTAATTCCATTGTTTCCATTATCATATACAAAAAAAACGTACCCGCCATCTGAAACTGATGATGGTTTTGTAGAAACCAAATTGTAAGTACCGTTAGTATCCCATTTAGCCCAAAGTGCAATTGAAATCGTATCAGTGATATTAAATGCTGAATCATGGTCAACCTCAATATAATCGTCCACTCCATCAAATTCAATACCATTTTCCCAAACACCAGATTCCCAAGAAGCGTCTCCCTCTAAACTACCCTCCAAATTATTACATCCGACACCATCATCTGCTAAAGTAGCTGAACCTGTTTCATCAAGATTATAACGAGCAACTAAATTGCCACTATCGCAAGAAGGCCCAAAAATATTGCCTGGATCTGTGCCTGAACCGCCCTCATTAGCTCCAAGAATAGTCAATTGTTTATTGACAAGAACGGTATCATGGTATGTTCTTGCTGCAACTCTAATTGTATCTCCAGAAGTAGAATTCTCAACAGCCTTAGTTATGTTCGTATAATCTGCACCACCAAATTTATCGACGTCAATTGTTGCAGCTTCTGAATCATCAGAAACGAAAACTAAAAAGAAAAGCGTAGCTAAAACTATCAAACCGGCATGTACGGTTCGCTTACTTCGAAACATGATTTTGCTATTTTCTCGTTGCGGCCGTGTACACACGCGTTCTATTGCTATTTAAAACAAAAGGACACCGTAATTATATATATTTAAGACGTGAAAACATACTATATAGATAGGTCCTTTAAGGAAAATATGCCTGTTTCAGATGAAACATTTAAAGAACTAATGAAACGATTTGCTGCAGGCGTAACTCTCGTAACTTTTAACGAAAATAATACTTTTGGGGGGCTAACCGTTTCAAGCTTCTGTTCATTGTCTATGACACCGCCTTTAGTTTTAATATGTATCGATAGAAACATTGCAAGTCATGATTCACTAAAAAAAATTAGCAATTTTGGAGTAAATATTTGTACCTCTGAACAAGGAAAACTAGCATGGGATTTTGCTAATTCAAATATAGACAAAAATGAATTGATAAAATCATTAAACCCAGATATAACTGATAATGGAACTCCACTCTTGAAAGATTGTCTGGCATCTATGGACTGTACCATTAAAGAAAAATACGAAGGTGGCGACCACACTATTTTTGTCGGCCAAATTGAAAGTGGAAAGTTTGATGAAAATGCTGAACCAATGGTCTATTACTCTTCAGGATTAGGAAAATTCATTCCAAATCAGTAAAAAATTGTTCAATTAACTTTTGAGGTACTTTATTTCTTATTGCAACTTGTGTTCGATAATAATACATTGAAAACCATAATTCTTTAATTTCAATCTCGCCATCTGCCAATAATAAACGCCCAATAGAACGCCATAATCCTAAATCAGGAGCATTTACACAAGCAACTTCTCGAACCTCAACCTCATTATCCAATAACATTTTTTCCAATTTAAGTATAAGCTGTTCCCCATCCTTACGAATTAAGAATGAACGTCCGTCACTAAACTTATAACCTTGAAATCCTATGAAAATACCTGAAGCTCCTAATAAAACAAAGGAAAGTGTAACTGCATTAGAAACTAAAGGGAAAATTTGAGATTGATCTGGAAAAACAAAAATACTAACGATAGAATAACAAATAACTGTAATTCCAAGAACTAAAGCCGAGGCAATGTACCAAACTCGACTTTCACTAGTATATTCTATTTTAGACATTAAAACAAAGTTTGTTGCTTAGGAGCTCTTTTACCCTTCTTCAATGCTTTTTCGTCCCAATCAAAAACATCAGTAATACGCGATAACGACTTGGCAATCCTATCTGCATAATAATTATAATCTGGTTTTGGACAAATTTCCTCAGGAATATACGGTTCAACTTTCATAGGACTTACACTCGCATCTGTAACGATGAATGATATCTTCATACCACTAACAAAAGGCCGTCCTGTTTCTATAAACTTCTTGTAAGCTTGTAAATGAGCTTGATTATCTTCATTGACATATTTTCTTTTAAGATTAACTGTTTTAGAAATAACAAAACTTTTATCATCAAAATCGCCCTCGGAAACTCTAGTAACCCAATTCTTTGATGATTCTAAAGCATTCTCTATATCTCTGTCCATTAATTTAGAGAATATATCCTCAAGAGCTTCAATTTGAATAGAAAACGAATCGGTCCTCCTCGTTTCATATCCTCTAATCAACATACTCTCTTTAGGCCAAATTTGCTTACCAACATATCTTTTCTTAGCCCCATGCGAGAAAAATGGTTGAAGTATCTTCTCAAATTCGAGCTGTTTAGCACCAATAGAATATCTCTTTGCAATACCTTCTCCAAACTCTATAGTTTTATCTAAATCATCATGAGGTGAACGGAAGAAAACTGAATCGGTATCACCATATATAACTTCTATGCCTTCATTCTCCAATTCTTTCAAAATATCTTTAACATATTCTCTAGCATAAGCCGTTATTGAAGCACCTATACTCAAATTTGTGAAACGATAAAAATATGAAGCAAAAACGCCATAAACAGAATTCATTAATATTTTTATTGCTTCTTGAATTCTCTTGTAATATTGCTCTTCACTTTCTGTTTTAGCCGAAGCTTGAAGTTTCTTAGCTGAATCTCTCTCCTCCATTAAATTGACTAATAGTTCAGGCAAAAGCCCTTTCTTTTTATCTGGACTTTGAAACTTTATTCCTAATGGAGTTTCAATTTCACCATCTGGAGAAAGTGTAGAAAAGCAAAGATTTCGATCGATAATAATACTAGGATACATAGATTTAAAATCAAGAACACAAATCCATTCATATAATCCAGGATTAATTTCATGAACATAACCACCCTCAATATGTCCTGTTCTTTTTTGGCGATTAGTCATTGGAACACCTATTCCTTTAGAATCTGCAAACCTTATCATCAATGAATCTATCATATTTGAAGTAATTCCATTGATTACATCATCAAGTGGCAACTTAGCAACTGAACCAATGTGTTGATATTTCTGAAGAACTGAAATATGCTCTAATATTTCTAAGGCTAATTTTGCATCTTCTAAACAATAATCCATAACTTTTTCAGGATTCTTAGCCCATTCTTCATCCATTTTTCTTGGATTAACATCATGCTTTTCTTTTCCTAATAACTCTTTAGCTACTGCGTTTAAGGATTCCTGCCGTGGCCTTATTTCACGCTTGACATTCCACCAAGCATCAACAATAACTCTACCCTTAGCCTGCCAAAATCTTTGAAATCTCTGTTCTAATCTAGATCCATTACGTCCTATCGCTAAATCAATGCCATGTATCTCAGCTCTTTCAACCAAAAGAGGCAAATCATAACCATCAATATTGTAACCTGTAATTATGTCTGGATCATATTCATTTATCGCTTTAACAAAATCATTTAATAATTTTTCTTCATCACCATATAATGTCTCTTCATGAATGTATCCTTCGGAAGTTTTAATGCAATAACTAAGACAATAAATTGTACGCTCAAATATAGAATTTTCTATATCAAAACTAAGAATTTTAAAATTAGATTCAAAACTCTCTGAAGGAAGAATTTCAACCACCTCAATGACTTTACAAGACCATTTTTCTTTTATTATTTCTTTACCACGAACTCTGACACAACCACCTATATCATTATCATATAAATATCGATGATGAAAGGGAATGTCTGCAGCCAATAATTTTAAATCATTATTCTTTAACCATTCTCTGATTTTTGGAACCTTGCCAGGATGGGAGACTGTAACTTTTGTGCATTTCTTTACGTCACCATCTACCCAAAGATCTTGGGATTCTAACTTTTCAACATCATCTCTCTTTTTAAGACTCTCAAGAATGTCTTTAGGTGGCTCGACAACTTGAAAATAAGGCATCATAAGAGGAGTTCTAACTGCAATAGATTCACCCTCTTTAGTAGTACCAAAAAGATAAACTATATTTCGACTCTTTCCCTGTATTTCTTCAGTGCAAGATGCTGCAGAAAGTAATCTAATTGAATAATCCACAAACACTTAACGAAAGTGGGCTATTATCGCTATGGGACTATAACGAATTCAAAGCTTGCTCAAAATCCGCAATTAAATCCTCACAATCTTCAATACCTGTTGAAAATCTCACAAAACCAGGACCAATCCCTGCTGCAAGACGATCTTCAGGTTTCCAAGAAACATGAGTAGTAGAACAAGGCATAGAGATTAAAGATTCGACACCACCTAAGGATACTGCTTGAGCTGCAATATTCAAATTATTCATTAGCCTATGGCCCATCTCATCATCACCCTTAACTTCAAAACAAACCATCGTACTTGGCGTATCCATTATTTTCTTACAAAGTTCATAATCATCGTGACTCTTAAGTCCTGGATAAATTACTCTCTCGATTTTAGGGTGGGATTCTAACCAAGACGCTAATGCGCCTGCGGTTTTTGTAGAGGCCTCGTAACGCACATGCATTGTCTTAATTCCTCTTTCTAAAAGAGAAGCCTGATGAGGATCCATACTTCCGCCAAAATTCCTCAATTTGTACCATATTTGATCTATTATCCCTTTGCTACCGGCCACAGTACCCCCTAGTATGTCACTATGTCCATTCAATAATTTAGTTACTGAATGAATAACAGCCTCAAAACCAAGATTAATAGGTTGACAAGACATAGGCGTTGCGAATGTACTGTCAACTATTGGAATAGCTCCATATTTTTTGGCTAGATTCGCCAATGAAGGTAAATCTGAAACTTCCAAAAGAGGATTACTAACTGTTTCACAATACAATACTTTGGTTTCTTTCAATTTAAGTGCAGCCTCAACAGAATTCAAATCCTTCATATCAACATAGGCTACATCTATACCAAAACGAACAAAATCTTGATCCAAGGTTAATATTGTACCTCCATAAAGATTACGAGTAGTAACTATCCTATCTCCTTGTCCTAGAAATGTAAGAAGAGTACTACAAATTGCAGCCATACCTGTAGAAAAAACAAGGGCATCCTCTGCCTCTTCTAATTGTGCGATTTTCTTTTCGACAGCCCTTGTAGAAGGATTATTATATCTAGTATAAACTGGAGCTCTAGGAACTCCGGCCTTCCACATTTTGTAAGCTTCATCATCTAAAAAAAACGTAGATGATTGATATACTGGTGTATTCAATGAATTTTCTCCAGGAGAAGTTCCAGAATGAACTGAGCGTGTGCCTTTCCCGGTCTTTTTTAGATGGTCTTTATTCGAACTCATTACAGGCCTAAAAAGATGCAGATTAATAACTTTGGAAAATAATGCCAACAATAAATAGGTAGTTTTAAATTGGAAAGGTGGGTTAAGGTAAAAGTAATGTTTACACGAAATAAATTCGGAATAAAGATTTTGCTAGTGACATTATTGTCAATATTCCTTATGCCTGTATCTAGTGGAGCTCTTATTGAAATATATATCAATGATACTGATATGCTCAATAATGAAGACGATATAATTATTCAAGGTGGAAAAGATCTAAAACTTACTATTAGATTATCAGGCGACTATAAGCGTGACTCTGAGAATGAGAATCTTTCTATTCAGAGTATATCTATTAGTGTGACATTCCTGAATGATGCTGAGAACAGAGGTACAACTTCTGGTATTCCTACTCTAGTACCTGAAGGTAATGATGCCACTATCAATTATGAAGAATGGGAAGCTAGATTTAGATCAACCGATCCTATTTTCAAAGACTACGGTGGAGATATTCAATTCGCTATATTGATGAAAAATGCCTCTAAGGAAATTATTAGAGATGAAGTATTACTTATTACAATACAAAAAAGTTCAAGTGGAGAAAGTGATTCTAGTGGCTTTGCAATGCCTGATTTAAACCTTCCACAACCTATTAAGGATAATCTAATAAATATTTTAGTTGGAATTATTGCTCTTATTGTTTTATCTGTTGCAGTTTATACCTTTGTTCTAGCACCAGAAGATACAACGGCTGATCTTTTCAAAGAAAGAGAAGCAATGAATCCATTGAGTAAAAGCCTTACTGGAGTAACTTATGAATCTGATTTGCCAGGTGACGAAGAAGATGAAGAAGATGATGATGACTACGTAGAATTAGAAGATGAAGATGATGACAGTGATTTTGATGAAAGTAAACTATTAGCAGAATTAACAAGTGGAAAAGCATTAAAATCGGCTGATGAAAAAGAAAGTGAAGATAAACCTGCATCTCCTAAAAAGAAGGTTACACGTAAAATTACAAAGAAAAGTATAACTAAGAAAGTTGTTAGAAAAGCAGCACCAAAAACAAGTACTGAAGAACCAGAAGTTAATATGGGTAAAGATGTCAAACACATAACCTGCCCAGCATGTGAAAAAGTCCACCATATCGATAAAAATACACCTAAATTTATTTGTGGCTGTGGTAGACGTATTCGAGTCTAAACTAAGATTCAGTAAATATATCTACTATCAGAAATAAGGTTCGCAATTCATTCTCTCCAAAATTAATTTCATAAGGTTTAACTATTAACTCAAGTTCCTTGGATTTACGAAAAGCATCTTCAACTGAAAGTGCAATTTTCCAATCAGTCAATGGCAAACAATCGTAGTCTATATTCTTTTCTTTAATATTTAAAGAAGCCTTAGTTATCCATATCTTACGTTCTTTATTAGGTACATCTACTGAATAAACACGACCCTGAAAATAATTAATTTTAGCTTTAACTTGGCTAAAATCATCTGTCTTTAAAGCCTCAACTAAGTTCCTTTGAGATACCTTTTCAGGATAAGAAAAATTAAATTCACTTATTTTTTCAATATTATCTTTTAATAAATCTGAAGGAAATTCTTCCTTATTTAGTGTTGCTAATAATATTCTTTCAGTTCTGTTTACAGCTTTTTTCTCGGACTCTGCCATAACTCGATAATAACTTAGCGGATGCTTGATTAACCTACACAACGAATTTGGGCCCGGGCAAACTCCACTAGATACAAGCGTATCACACTTGGGTGCACTATATTGAGTACCTGAAGTTTTACCTGAAATATGCTCTACTTGATATCTTGTAAAAGATTCCTTAAAATCAGGGGCTGTCGCAAATAAACGCATAACTGATTCTGGATCCTGATTGAGGGAAGAAAGAAATGTAGTTATGAAAAAACGTGAAGGATGAGGCAGATTAACACCAGCTTGAAGATCCATTAGATTAAGATTGAAACAAGGAGGGGCTTTAGATAAGTCAAAACGACCTAGCTCCTTCATTGCTTCAGCTTGTCTTTGATTTACAACATTATTTAAGCCTCCTATTCTTTCAATGAATGTTTTTGAAACTTTAAGCTTAAGATCATCAAGTGTACCCTCAAATTGCTTTTTAATCTCGGGAGGTGCCTCAGGTAATTCTTCAAGATGTTGCCGAATGACCTCGCGCATTAATCTAACCAAAGTTTTGCGTTCTAATGTTACGATACCATTGCTAACACCTCTGTTTGACAACTTCCAATCACCCTCACGAAGTTTAGAAGCGGCTCTTACATAATCTATGAAATTAAGTGTGAAATTTTCTTTTTCCAACGTGACATCAATAACTCCTAAATTATTAACTATATTCACCAAATTTTCATCAGTTTCGACATTAAGATATTTTTCAGCTCTCAATGCTTCTGAAAGTGCAACATAATTAACTAAGGCCTGATTATCTGCAGCTGCAAGAACTAATCGGGATATAACATACCCTAATACTATGTCCGTTTCATCATTAGTTGGAGGACCTTCTACATCAATAATTCCTGAAGACGCAGAAGTCTCAAGACGGATTAAAGCTAATGCTCTAGCTTCAGCATAAAAATAATCCTCTAAAAGAGATTGAAGATTTATTCCTTCAAGTATTTTGCTAGCTGACGGCAAAAATGGATATCTCCAGTATTCAAGCACATTAAAGCAAGACGATGTGGTTTTATAACAGCAATCAAGGATGACTTTACGTGACTAAGCCTCTTCTTGAACTAAAAAATGTCCAAATGAAGTATCGAAGATATCGGTTTGGAAGAGTAATTAAAGAATTTAAAGCCCTTGATAAACTCAGTTTGAGTGTTGGTAAAGGTCAAATATTTGGTTTTTTAGGACCGAATGGTGCTGGTAAAACTACAACCATAAAATGCCTAACTGGCATTCTAGATTGTGATGATGGAGACATATATATTAGTGGAAAAAATATTAAAACTGAAGCATTTAATATAAAAAATATCATTGGATTTCTGCCGGAACAAGTTGGATTGTATGGAAGATTAACTCCTATGGAAACATTAGAATTCTATGGTGGATTTTACAACATTAACAAAAAAGAACTTGAAAATAAAAGTGAAAAATTGCTTAAAACCTTAGGTTTGGCCAAAGAAGCAAACAGACCCGTTAATGAATTCTCACTGGGAATGAAAAAAAGACTAGCTTTAGCATCAGCACTATTACATGAACCTGACATCTTAATTCTGGATGAACCTACATCAGGTCTTGATCCAAGAGGTGTTAAAGCATTAAGATCAGTCTTACTTGATTTGAACAGTAAAGGACTTACTATACTCCTTAGTTCTCACGTATTATCTGAAATTCAGGAAATTTGTACACATGTTGGAATTATAAATAATGGAAAACTAATTCGTCAAGAAAATATAAGTAAAATTATTGATGAGGTTAACAAGACTGATATCAAATTATCCTTAAGAGTTAAAGGATTAAATGAAAATAATCTCGAGCAACTCGAAAATAAAAAGGGAATTGAGATTGTAAGAAAAACAAAAATAAAGAAACATACTCTACTTTTATTAAAATTAAAAGAGAAGTTAATTCCTTGGGTTACAGACAAATTAGTATCTGAAAATGTTAAAATATATTCTATAGAACCTCAAAAGACTTCTTTAGAGGATGTTTTTCTCAAGGAGACAGAGGTTAGTGAAAATGACTGATAAAAATGAAGCATTTACATTATTCCTCCAAAAAGCTAACAAAAAATGGGATTCCTTAGCTATATGGCAACCCTTAATCATAGCTATTTCCTTAATTATAATTCTAGCTATTACGCATGTAGTTTATTGGGAAACTAATACTGAAACAAATCCCGTAAAAATTTGGAATGAACAACAACTAACTAAGAATAATGAAACATGGAATTTGGAATTTAATAAAGATGTGGGAGACTCTATTGTTTTTAAAGGGGTCTTAACAACATCACCCCGATCTGAAACCTATAAGACCGATATAATAACTGGAAAATACTCTGAAGGTGAAGGTCTCGTTTACAGTGATGATTTACATGGCAAAACAATGCTTAACGTAGACGGTATGAGAATATTAGTTAATGGAAACTTAACTGGAAAATATTTTGTAAGTGAAATAATAATAATTGAAGCACACCTAATTCAGAATACCTCTTATTTTGAAAAGAATGGAGAGAATATAACACTAATTAGAGAAGGATGGGAAGCTAATCCCGAAGATATTAAATTAGCTTCTGGAATTGACTACTACTTTTTTGGTATAGAATGTTTGATATTATTTGCAGGTTTTTATTTATCATTAAATCGTATTGAAAATCTTAAATTTCATATTTATTGTGCTTGGCACATAGCAAAATTTGAACTTGGTCAAGGAATAAAATCGCCTAGAATGATAGTTTTGAGTGCTTTTTTCACATTATTTATTGTAGGAATGGGGTGGCTTCTAGGAGATTTGCAAAGTGGAAATGCTGACTCAACCTTTTTTGTTGCTAATCCTAACGGCGCTCTTCAGCAACTTTGCTTTTTTACATTTTTTGTTGTATCATTAGCAGCTATTGGCGTTTCTGTAGATTCTTTCCACAAAGAAAGACAAGCAAATACTTTGAATATGCTCTTGGCTCGGCCTATTAGTCGAGAAACTATAGTTTTAGGAAAAGCTTTAGGATTAACTTTAGTTGTAGGAATTCCTGCATTTCTAGCTCAAGTAATAGGACTATCTCTTATGATAAAAACGGGTGATTTACCAACAACAAGTGGAATATTAGCTTTCTTTGTTTGCGGGCAAATAATGATTTTTACTATGATCTGCTTCCAATTATGCTTTGCAGTATCGGCTAGATCAGGAACAGATGTAGTAATTTATGGATTAGGAATGTGGCTTCTATTTGCCGTAGTATGGAATTTACTAATTTATGCAATATCCTTTGTAATCGGTGTTGATCTTACAGCCAATAATTTTGAAAATGATCCGCAATTCCAAGCTATTGCGTCCCATCTAGGTATGCTAAACCCAGGATATGTTTATCAATTTGCGGTAGGACTATTAACTCATAGGACATTAGCTATAGATTTAGAAGGTATACCTGGATGGTTAGTTTTATTGGCACTTGTCTTATGGCCACTAACCTGTCTTAGATTGTCAACATGGCTCTTTAAGAGGGAAATGAAAGGATGAAAAAGAATCTGAATAAAAAGGAAAATGCTGTAACACATGTGATTGAATTTACAATTGCATTAACTGTTTTTGTCCTAATTTTACAAGCTTTTACCTCATCTATGAATTATCGTATTGGGATTGATTTAGACCATAATGACAACCGAGTTGTTATGGCCAGAGAAGTTATTTCAGAACTAACGGGATCAGAAGGAAAAATTGGAAACTCTACTGAATGGGAAATATTAGAATTTGGAACTGGTGAGGTTCAATTAAGAGATGGATTAACTATAGGTTTACTAAACGCTGAAAATGAAATTGATAAAGATAAATGTGATGCTTTAAGCAAATTTCCAAATAATGATCTAAGAAGTGAACTTGAGGTTACAGAACAATTAAGAATTGAGGTAAGAACACTAGTCCCTAACGAAGTTGTTTGTCTATGGGGAGGGAATCCAGACACTGCAACAATGAGTGTGAACTCAGAGAAATACCTATTGTACGATAATGGAATTAGTAGTATTCCTGCCGTTCTAACTGTAACAGTTTATGCTGGTGAACCGCCAACTGACAATATTTATATGACAGAAGTAATGTATAATCCTACTAAAAATACTTATAATTATGAATGGATAGAAGTATACAATCCTAATTCTGTTGCAATCTATGTCAGTGGTTGGACAATATCTGATTTAACTGAAGAGGATAATATTGTGGCTGAAGGTAGTGAGGCTATGACAATCCCTGCAAAAAAAGTAGGCATACTAACTGCTTCAAAAACAGTCTTTCGTGATACATATGGTGATTATGCTTATGTATTTTTAGTAGAAGATACAGCTATTGGCAATGGGCTTAGCAATACTGATAATTTAACATTATCAAAAGGTTGGTTTAAAGATGTTTTTAGCTATACTAAAAATGATGGTGCAGATGGAAATGGAAAAACATTAACGCGCAGCTGTTATAATTGTGATTCATGGAATGAAGCTGTAGAAAGTGCAGGAACTTTTTAATTATTCAAAAGCTTGAATTCCAGTAGCCCACCGACCGAGAATCAAATTATGTATATCGTGTGTACCTTCATAGGTATATACACTCTCTAAATTTGCCATATGACGCATTATAGGATATTCATTTAGAATCCCATTAGCACCATGTATATCTCTAGATTTACGGGCAATCTGCAAAGCCATATCAACATTATTCATTTTACCTAAAGAAACCATTTCAGGCGTAGATTTACCTTCATCTTTAGCTCTGCCTAAATGATAAGCTAACAATTGCCCTTTAGTTATTTCACGCAACATCCAAGCTATTTTATTTTGTACTAATTGAAAACTAGCTATAGGCTTACCGAACATAATTCTGGATTTAGAATAATCAACAGAAGAATGATAGCAACTCATCGCTGCACCTAGTGACCCCCAGGTAATACCAAAACGAGCTTGTGTCAAACAACTAAGAGGACCTTTCAATCCCTGAACTTCAGGAAGAATTCGATTCTTTGGAATTCGGCAATCTTGAAAAACTAATTCACTAGTAATAGATGCACGAAGAGAATGTTTACCTTTCATTAAAGGTGCTGAAAAACCAGAATCATCTTTTTCTACAATAAAACCACGTATCTTACCATCTAATTTAGCCCATACTATTGCTAAATCTGCAACAGTTCCATTTGTAATCCACATTTTGGCACCATTAAGCACGTAAACATCACCATCATCCACAGCTTTAGTCTCCATACCTCCTGGATCTGAGCCATGATCTGGTTCAGTTAACCCAAAACAACCAATTAATTGTCCTTTAGCCATTCCTGGTAAATATTTATTTTTTTGATCTTCAGTACCAAAAGCGTGAATTGGATACATCGACAATGAACCTTGAACTGAAACACAGCTACGAATTGCTGAGTCACCTCGTTCTAATTCTTGACATATAAGACCATAAGCCACATTAGATAATCCGGCACAATCATAACCTTTTAAATTACAACCAAAAAGTCCCATTTCTCCTATCTCTGAAATTAATTCCATAGGGAAAGTTCCCTTAGTATAATAATCTTCAATAATTGGAATAACCTTTTCATTTACCCATTCACGAACTAAATCACGAATCATAATCTCTTCTTCAGTAAGATATTGCTCAATATTGTAAAAGTCAACACCTTCGTACCTAGACATCTAAATCTATCTTGGATAGGGGCTATATATCTTTTACATTAAAATTGGTGGACGGAATTAAATACAACGTGCAAATAGGGGCAATATGGAGGAAATCTGGATTGAAAAATACAGACCTACAAATCTATCGGAAGTAGTAGGACAAAGCAACGTAACTACCCGATTGAAAAATTACGTTAAAGAAAGATCTATGCCTCATCTACTTTTTGCCGGTCCTGCAGGCATTGGTAAAACAACTAGTGCTTTGGCATTAGCTAAAGAAATGTTTGGAGAATTGTGGAAACATAATTTACATGAACTTAATGCTTCTGATGAAAGGGGAATTGATGTTGTAAGAGGGAAAATCAAAGAATTTGCTAGAACTGCACCATTAGGTGAAGATGGATTCAAAATTATATTTCTAGACGAAGCTGATGCATTAACAAGCGCAGCACAAGCTGCACTGCGAAGAACAATGGAAAAATATGCTCGAACATGTAGATTTGTTATGTCCTGTAATTTCTCTTCTAAGATAATTGATCCAATACAATCTCGCTGTGCAGTTTTCAGATTTAAGCCTATTAAAGCCGAAGATTTGGAAAAATATCTTAAATTTGTAGCATCCAAAGAAAAATTAAGTATAAACAAAGAAGGTTATCAAGCAATTACTTATCTAGCACAAGGTGACCTTAGAAGAGCAATAAACGGACTTCAAATGGCCGCAGCAGCGAATACTGAAATAACTTCAGATGTTGTTTATCAAGCCGTATCTGCAGCAAGACCTGAAGAAGTTAAAGAAGCTTTAGAAATGTCTCTAAAAGGTAATTTTTCAGGAGCAAGAGAAAGATTAGACACATTACAGATTACTTACGGGTTAGCTGGTGAAGATATTCTAAGGCAGATGCATCGTTCAGTAAGAGATTTAGATATTCCAGACACTACTAAAGTACAAATGATTGAAAAAATGGCTGAAGCGGATTTCCGATTATCAGAGGGTGCAAATTCAAGAATACAAATTGAAGCAGTAGTAGCTAATTTTACAATACTTGGAAGACATATTGATAAAGTATAGACAAAAAGGTTTACAAACAACCCTCTTGCGGCCCGTGGACAGGGTTCAGAAATTCCAAACGTTCGATGGAAAATTTAGTAGTCTGAGTAAACGTAGTTTTTTGACAGTCGATGATTTTAGAATTAATAGTAAAACTATACTTTTAAGAGTGGATATTAATTCATCAATAAATCCAGAAAATGGAGAAATACTTGATGATACGAGGATAAGGCGACATTCAAAAACTGTTGAAGAACTATCTAAATGGGGTGCTAAGATTGTAATCTTAGCCCATCAATCAAGGCCTGGAAAATTAGACTTTGTAAATTTAAAAGAACATGCTAAGAGAATGTCTAAAATAATAAACAAAGATATAACCTTTGTACCTGATATATTTGGTAAAAAAGCTATTAAAGTGATTAAGAAACTCAAAAATTCTGAAATCATAATGTTAGACAATGTTCGATTTGATGAAGAAGAAATTAATTTGAAAAACTATAATGGAACCGATTTTAAGCAACAGGCTAACACAAAAATGGTTCAAAATTTATATCCTCTTGCAGATTTATTTGTTAATGATGCTTTTGCAGCTGCACATCGGTGTCAGCCCTCTTTAGTTGGATTTGCCGAGAAACTTCCTGCTATTGCTGGAAGAGTTATGCAAAGAGAATTAGACTACTTAGGTAAAGCAATAAACTCAGGACCAACACCTAGAATTGCTCTTTTGGGAGGAAGTAAAGCTGCAGATTCGGTTAAAATTACACAAAACTTTTTGAAAAAAGGTATTAATTATGTTTTAACTGGTGGTGTCGTTGCAAATATATTTTTAATAGCATCTGGAAAAGATATTGGTAAATTAAGTACTGAATTCATAAGACAAAATATACCTGAATATGAGAAAATTATAGAACAAGCAAGATCTTTAATCAAAAAATACAAAAGTAAAATTCTAATTCCAAGCGATGTTGCCCTAAATAATGATGGAAAACGTAAAGGAATAAATGTAGAAGACTTACCAACTGAACATGCCGTATATGATATAGGACTAGATACTCTAGTAAAATACATGAAAATAATTGAAAAAGCAGGAACTATTATTGTAAATGGACCAATGGGGGTCTTTGAAAATCCTGATTTTGCAACGGGTACTCACGAACTTTTCAATGCAATTGCAAATAGTGAAGCCATAACTGTTATTGGTGGTGGAGAAACTGTAATGGCATTTAATCAAATGAATCTGTCTTCAAAAATTGAGCATTTGTCAACAGGTGGGGGGGCATGTATCTCATTTATGTCTGGAGAAACAATGCCTGTTCTTGAAGCCATGCGGCAAAGTAAAATAAGATACGAAAACAAGTAATGGAGCCACCGGGGGGATTTGAACCCCCGACCTACTGATTACGAATCAGTCGCTATACCGAGCTAAGCCACGGTGGCGCTACACGCCTAAAAATATAGGATTAAATTACTTAGGCTTCAAAAAAATCACTAATCTCAGATACAATATCATCAGATTGTTCTAATTCTGGAATGTATTCGAAAAAACGTCCAGTTCGACTATCGGTTATAATTATAAATCCTCTATCAGTTTCAGAACGAACTACCCGACCAGCAGCTTGGAGTAGTTTGCGAATGGCTGGTGATTCAACTGCAAATTTCCAACCCTGCCCATTAAAAGATATATCATAATAATGTTGCAAAGCATCTTGTCTAATCCCAGGTGCAGGATAAGGTATACCTACTATTACTGCCATTTCCAAAGAAGTATCAGGATAATCAATACCTTCAGCCAATCTTCCACCCATAACGCCAGCCAAAACGGCACTACTATCTGATTTAAAACTCTCTACTGTTTTCATTAATTCTTCTTGGTCCATACCTGAATATTCTTTGTAAACTGGCTTTTTTAATGTAAGACTATTCAATGCTAATTCTAATAATTTATATGAAGGGAAAAATAAAGCTATATTTCCCTTAAAACTATCTATAATTATCTCTAATTTAGATATTATTTTATGCCAAACATTAGGTTTTCTATTTAATTCACTATAAGATGTTGTTACATCAGTCAAATAAACTATCTTTTTATTATTATTAGGAAAAATGGACTTCTTCCTTTCTAAAATTGTATCTGGCCTCAAACCAACTAAATCTCTAAACATATCTAAAGGACTTATTGTTCCAGACATTGCGATTGCACCAGCAGTACTATCCAAAAAACCAGTCATTACTCTTGGATCAAGACAAACCTTTTCTAACCTTAATGGATCTTTACCAATTAAACGAATTGTATGACTATCAATTGTATCTAACCAACGACACAAGAAGTCGCCAATTGAGGCTAAATAAGAACGTGGTCGCTTTCCAATATCTAAAAGATTTTGGCGCACCATTTGCCCCATCTTAGCAATTTCAGTTGAATCTTGTTTAAGTCTGTAAAGTGTCATTTTTCCAAGAGACATCATTTCAGTTTCAAAAGTTGCTACTTCTGATTCTGGTGAAACAATATGCGAAGGTAGATGGCCTTCATCCTCACCATCGCTAATATGATCTTCCGCTAATTTTTCCATAGAGGCCTCAACCAAATTCAGGAAAGATATTGGATCTCTTTCATGGGAAAGAAGATAACCATACTCTTTTGCTTCATTAACGGCCCGATTAATTGAATTTATAGACATCGATTCAGAAGCTGCACTTCTTGCCCAATCAGGAAGATTATGAGCTTCATCAACTATAACTATTACTTTGTCAATGGAAGTACCCATCCAACCTAACATATATTTTCTTATAAATTCTTCAAAAAAGTAAACATAAGGTACTATTACTACGTGTGCTTTTTTAAGCATTAATTTATTAAGTTCGTAAGGACAAAGGCCGGCTTCTTCAACATTTTTCGCAAAATCTTGAGCTGTAAGTATTTCTGAAGACCAATGCTCAATTAAAGATTTACTACCACTCAAAAGTTTTCGATAAAAAGGGCAACCAGCCTCTCCCATTTTCGATTGCATTTTTAGAGATTTACAAATTTTTGACTTTTCAGACCAATTCGATTTTTTTAATTCATTGTCGTACTTTTGTTGTGGACACAAAGCTTCACGACCTTGTATAGCTACCGCAGTTAGCTCATTCCCTGCAGCCTTGAATTGTTGTAATTCATTGATAACCTGTTTCTGTTGTGAATTAGTTCGAACACAATAAACAATTCTCATACCTTTTTCAATTACAAAAGGTAAAGTTGCAGCCAAAGAAGTAAATGTTTTACCACTCCCTGTAGGAGATTCTAAAACTATATGATTCCTTTGTTCAATAGTTGATTTAATAGATTCAATAATTTCATTTTGATTTTCTCTAAGTGAATAGGGAAGCTTCAATTTTGACGTGACCAGATATCATCAGGTACTTCATCATACACTGATGGTTCCAAATCTTCAGGGGCATATTTTGGACCAATATCTCTACGTCTTTGAATCTCGGAAACTTTCAATAACCAATAATGTATCCTCCATTCTCGGCCATCATAAAGAGTTGTTTCTTCTCTTTCCGTTTCCATTAAACCTGCATCTTCCAACATATAAAATGTATCTCTATCTTCAGGATGTAAAACATTATCAATAATTCTATCACTATATCCAAAAAAATTAAGAATATGTTCTGCTAAATAATTAGATTCATCATCACCCATATGTGAATATTCTGGACTATAATTAATCGCTGCTGCAAGGGTTTCTGTTGTTAAAACTTCCAAATCTAGGCCTCTACTTTTATCCAGTCTGGCATGGGTATTATATTAATCTGTTGTAGGTATCACCAACAATTTATAGATAGGAACTAGATAATGAAAAGTGAATGAAGATAATGACTTATGGGAATTGGTTCGCCAAAGAGTTAACAAATCCGATGATATTGAAATTTTGGACAAAGAGAAAAATAAAGAAGAAAAAGTTCTACAAAACAAAGAAGATGAAGAAGTAGATGAAATTTTTATTACTAATAAGAAAAAAGAAAAAGAAATCATTGAAGAATCTATTAATAAAAGTGAAATAAACACTATTAAATTATTAAATGAAGGTATATTTGCAGGATTCATATACCTTTTTGTAATTATGATAATTTTAGGAATCTTGACTGTGCCTGGGTCAATTACTGCTGCTATAGGGGGCTTCTTTGGTGGAAAAAAGGCTGGTGATCCTGCTAGAGCCATGACTGCAGCTATGTTACCCTTCCTTCTAATTGCAGTTCTCTATTTTTTAGCCTCAACAGGTGCTTTACCTCCAGGTTCAGGGCCGAATGATGTTTCTAATGAAATCAATAAAATTTTAGACAATGATATTGATGAGAGTGCATTGGGACCAATCTCCAGAATGCCCGATAGTAATTCCGCCGTATTTGTATCTGTAGTAACCTTTGCATTTATTGGCGGTTTAATTCAGTCCGAAGAAAAATTAAAAAAGAAATCCAAAAATTAGAGACCGACCCATTGTCCTGCAATATCCCAATAATAATATTGAGCCAACACTAAGAATACTATTGAAATTAAAACTAAAGGTAATCCATTTTTAACAAAATCATTTGAAGTAGGGATACCCGAGGCTTGGATTATCAAATTTGGAGGAGTACCAAATGAGGTCATAAAAGCAAATGCTGTACTAAGAGCAGTAATTAATGCTATAAATGCTAAATTAAAATCCGCTGCTGCACCAACTGCAAGCGTAATTGGGACTAATATTGCTGCTGCTGCCCCATCACTCATAATATTAGTTAATAACACCGTAACTATAATTATCAAAACGATAATTGATAAGTCTCCGCCATATTCAGAACCATAATCTGCTAATTTGTATAAACCTCCGGCTAACCAATCTGCAGCACCATGTTTGACCATAGCCTTACCCATCGTTAAAGCTGCACCATAAATAAACATTACACCCCATCTAAGACGCTGACGGCTATCTTCCCATTCTAAAACACCAAAGGCATGCATCAAAATCCCTCCAATCATAGCACATGTTCCTAATGTTAAACCATTAAAACCAGAAGTTAAGAATAATAAAAATGTTAAAATTAATATAGAAAGCGCTAAAAGTTGTCTCTCATCAATGGATTGAGTATTCTCATAATAATAATCTATTCGACGGTAACTAACTCTATTAACAAAAACCAATGTCAAAAATACCATAGGAATTAAAGAAATTGTTATTGGGGCAGCTAATACTACCCATTGAATATAACTAATCTTTATATCGTACAATTCTTCCAAAAATCCCATTGCTATAACATTTCTAGCCCCTCCTGACGGAGTAGCCAAACCCGCAATAGAACAGGAAAAGGCAACAGCCAAAACAAGAGCAATCATCTCGTTAGGTTTCTCCTTGATATCCGTTTTATCTGCCACTGTAAGTACAAGTGGTAACATAATTGCTGCAACACTGTGATCTGGAATTATTGCAGCCATAAAACTGCATATAACAATAATACCAAGAATTAAAGCATAATTTGATCCTGTAAATGGTCCTAATAATTTCTTTATAATTAAATTCTCAGCACCTGATTTAGTTATTCCTTGAGCTATAATTAATGACCCTAAAATCATAAACACCGAATCTGCAGCGTAGGAAGAAAAAGCTGCATCTCTCTCTTCTCCAAGAAGAACTAGGCCTACTCCAGCCATTAATGCTGTTACAGGTAAAGGAAAAGTTTCAGAAACCCAAAGATAAATGATAAATAAAAATAAAGCAAAAACATTTCGACCTGATGAACTTAAACCATCTGCAAAAAAGTAAAGTAATGTATAAAGAAATGAAACAATAAGTATCCCAGCTGAAAATTTTCTAAAAGTGGAATTAAAGTATAACTGATATAGAGCATGTTGTCGAGACTTGGAATCTAACAAATTTGATTGTAAATCAAGAAGTGTACGACGACGCTTAATTTGATCAATACGAGGGGTAATTATGGTATGATCCTCTTCCAAAGACTCTACAACTATATCTAAATGATCCAACATCTTTTCAAAGTCTTTGTCTTTATTCATTTTAACACACACACTGGAACGGATGCACTTAGTACTAATTGATGTAATAATAAATCACTAACAGCCTCATCTATAATTGGAAGGATAACTATTCGAGCACCTTCTAAAGAGATAACGGAATTAGTTATAGTTTTTCTTGCTTTAAAGAAGCTTAATGGTTCTATTGTAGAAGTGATGTGATAATCGCTCCCTAAATTATTTCTTAAGCGAGATACGGCTTTATCTATTGCTTTAGCTCCTTTGAAAATTTTGCTTCCTAAATGTAATAATTTTAAATCACAACCAAATTTACGTGTAAAATTCTCAATTTTATCAATAGCATTCTCTGATAATTTATTACCATCAAAGACTACCAAAGCTGGGGAACCGGGGCCAGGTAAAGGATGAGGATCTCTAATAACAAAGGCATGGGATGAATTAGAATCTAAAATACGTTCAACTTCTGAACCTGTAAATAAACGTGTGAAAAATGAACGAAATGGTCCTAAAATTACAGTATCTGCATGCCCTTCATCTACCATTTGAGAGATAATTTTGTATCGAATACCTATTTTCAGAAGTGGATTAACTTGAACATCATTTATATCCTTAACAAACTGATTGAGCTGTCGTTTACCTAATGCAACAATACCCTCTCGAGTATCTTTAGATGCCGTAACAGTCCCTGTTTTTGAAGGATTACTTACAAAAATTACCGTAAGTGAAGTATTGAACCTTTTTGATAAGGCAATTGCATAATCACTTGCTGGTTTAAGACGTTTGGAAGGGTCTATTGGCAACAACAATTTATCAAACATGTCTACATGTAATCGACGCAATGTATATTTAACCCTGTCCAGTGAGCGCAGCCTGAACTTAAAGTTCAGAGGAAAAATAGCTTGGCGAAAGGCACAAGAACTAAAGTAAAAGACAAATGGAAAGGAAAAATGTGGTACAGTCTACATGCACCCTCCATGTTTAATTACGCAATAATGGCTCACACACCTGCTGATAATCCTGAATTAGTAAATGGTAGAGTTACTGAAGTGCCTTTAGAACAACTTACAGGTGACTATACTCAAAAAAATTTTATGATTAAATTTAGAGTAAGTGAAACTCGTGGGAGTAATGCTTTTACCTCTTTTGATGGACATCGTCTAACCTCAGATTACAAACGGGCCCTAACAAGGAGACGGAATAGTAGAATTGATTGTAATTTTGTAATTAATTTAAAAGATGAAATTCAAATTAGAATTAAACCAATTCTTTTAGTTGATAAACGCATAAAAAAATCACAAGAAAGAATACTTAGAGCGGCAGCACACAAACATATTGAAGAAACTCTAACTAAATTAAGTTTATCTGAATGTCTTAAGAAGATATACTCTGGTGAATTAAGTAAAGAAATGGCTACTGCTTTAAGAACTAAATATCCTACTAAAAGAGTTGAAATATCAAAAATTAATGTTATGAATCCAGCAAGTTTAATGGAAATACCCCCTGATGAAGATGAATTGGAAAAAATTCTGACTGAATCTAATAAGGAAACTCCAACTAAAGATAATACTAATGAAGAATCATCCAAAGAAACCACGGAAGAAGAGAGTGATATGGAAAAAGATGATATAGACTATAACTCAATGAAAGTAGCTGAGTTAAAAGATTTATTAAAAGAAAGAGAGTTACCTGTCTCAGGTACAAAAGCTAAACTAATTGAAAGACTCCAGACTTGAACAATAAAAAAGGGGAGCTTTTACCATTCTGGTTTCCACAATCGAAGAATAACCAAATCTGGGCAATTATATTTATTTCATTAGTAATACTTAGCATTGACTGGTGGAATTGGAATTCTGATATTCGCGTATTAGAATGGATACCTTGGTGGGTACTTTATCTTATTCTAATTCAATTTTCATTGGCTTATTCAATCTGGAAGTTTTCAAAAGAGTGGAATATAAATGAGTGATCTAATTATTATAATTATTATCTTAGCAATATATCTTGCAATATCAATAGGTATTGGATTGTATGGACGAAATAAAAATGAAAGTGCTGAAGATTATTTTGTAGCATCTAGAAGAATAAATCCATGGGTTCTTTTTTGCACATTAGCTGCAACAAACTTCTCTGCTTTTTTCTTCCTAGGTTTTGCAGGTGCCAGTTATCGTGCTGGTTGGGGTTTCTATGGGATAATGGCAATGGGAACCTCTCTAGTTGGACTTTCGATATTATTACTGGGAATACCTATTCACAAATTAGGAAAAGAAAAAGGATACGTTACCCCTCCCGAATTAATTGCAGGCGAAACTAACTCAAAATATTTAGGATGGTTATATGGAACTGTTCTAGTAATCTTCACATTACCCTATCTGGCTACTCAACCTATGGGGGCCGGAATTCTATTAGAAACACTATCTGGAGGTGAAATTCCATACTTTACAGGGGCACTGTTGTTAACTTGTGTAATGATTATTTACTTAGTATTAGGTGGAATGAAATCTTCTGCAATGACTGATGTATTTCAGGGGATTTTGATGTTTTCTATACTAATTATCTTTGTTATTGGGTTCTTCATTCACAAAGATATAGGTGGTTTTAGTGAAGCTGGGCAATCTTTATGGGACAATAAACCTGACAAATTTGTACGAGAAGGGAATTTTACATGGGAAATCATATTCTCTTACACAATACTCTGGCCAATAACCGTACCTATGTTCCCACAACTTTTTTCGAGATTCTATATTGCAGAGGATGATAAAGCAATCCGAACTGCTGCTTGGCTTTATCCTACTATAGTCCCAATTCTCTTTCTTTTTCCCGTAATCATTGGAGTTTATGGTAATATTGTTGATTTCGATAATACACTAACAAAAGCAGAATCCGACAATATTCTACCATTAGTCTTAACAGAATATGCACCATTATGGGCTGGAGCTATAGTCTGTATAGGTGCAATAGCTGCATTCATGTCAACTGCAGATTCACAGATACTAGCAATGTCCTCAATAATAACCAAAGATGGCCTACCTGCAGTCACTGAAATTAAAGAAGAAAATGAAAAACAAATTGGTAGAATTTTAATCATCATACTAGCAATAATTGGACTAATGCTGGCTTATAATCCTCCTAATACAATTTTTGATATAGTCTCACAAGCATTTACTGGTTTAGCTGTTCTTTTCCCTACCACAGTTGCAGTACTGTATTGGGATAGGGTAAGAGCAAATAGCTGTATTATATCAATAATAGTAGGTGAAATTCTAGTTGGATGGTCCTATTGGTCTGCCAATACTGGAAATCCAATACCTGAATGGTTTACTCAAGGATTTCACTTTAGTACACCTGTAATTTTGATTACTATTCTAACCTTATGGATTTCAACAGAAATAGAAGAAAGATTAACTGATAACGCCAGTAGCTAAAACTGCGTCCTCAATCTTATTTGATGGCGTATTGTCTAATATAGTTAAACGATTAGGTCTAATTTCTTTAGAATTAATGAAAGCTGAAAGAACTAGGTCTTTATCAATCCCAAGCTCATGAGAATTAACTGGAGCATTTACGGCTTTCAAGGTATCTCTAACTTTCTTCCAATTTCCACCATGCAAATACATTGTAACTATAGATCCCAACCCACATTGTTCTCCATGCAATGCAGGATTATCACAATGTAAATCTAACCAATGTGAAAATTTGTGTTCTCCTCCACTTGCAGGTCTAGAAGTACCTGCAATAGACATAGCAACCCCACTTGAAATTAGGGCTTTAACTACTAGCCTAACTCCTTCTTCACTACCACTTGCTACCTTATCTATTCCATCTTCAACCAATTGAGCAGCCATTTCAGATAATGCAGCAGCATATTCACTATAATCTGCTTTTTGTTCTGATAATTTCCAATCAAGTACCGCCGTTTGATTACTGATTATATCTCCAACACCAGCTCCAAGTAATCTTCTTGGCGCCTTAGAAATTATGGAAGTATCTGCAACCACAGCTATAGGGGGGATTGCTTGCATCGAAGTTTTACGGCCTTCTTGACGTATAGAGGCTCGAGCTGAACCAAAACCATCATGTGATGCTGCAGTTGGAATTGAAATAAATGGAATATCTTTATTGAAACCTGCTTGCTTAGCCAAATCTATAGGCCTACCTCCACCCAATCCTACAAGAAAATCTATTTTATCAGAATAAGATTCTACTTTCTCAAGTTCTTCGGTATTAGCTCCCCCAATTTCAATTTTTTTCATGGGATGGCCTCCAGCTTCTAAGTATTCAATTACTCGATTACCTGCAATTTGAAGAGTATTACTATCACAAACGATTAAACCTCTTTCAGGAAGATCCAATTCTGCTATAACTGCTGGTAATTGTTCAATTACTCCTGGACCTGTAACTACCATTCTTGGTAATACCATTGAACGAGGAGGCCTTGAACGCATAATACCTCAATCTAATAGGGGCATAAGAGATATGCGTTCAGCATAACCGCTTAATACTCTGCCTTTTACGCAACTTTCATGCCTCTTAAAGATGGTGACATTGTAACCTTAGACTACGAAGGACGTACCGAAGGAATTTTATTTGATACAACCTTAGAAAAAATTGCCAAAAAAGAAAATGCTCTAGTTGAAAATCGCAAATATACACCTATTACCGTTGTAGTAGGTGAAGGAAGATTAGTTCCAGGTTTTGAAAAAGATATTAAAAAAGCTAAAATTGGAAAACAAACTGAGATTAAAATTAAACCAGAAGATGCCTACGGTCCTAGAGATACAAAATTAATTGAAACCATGTCTGTTTCGAAATTCAGACGCACATGTCCAGATGCAAAGGGATACACTGGTGAAGAATTAAACATAGAGGGTAGGCCTGCAATCTTAGCAAATATTTATGGATCTCGTGTTAGAGTTGACTTTAATCCAGGTTTAGCTGGAAAAGAGTTAGTGTTCAAATACACCGTGAAATCTGTTCTAAAAAAACCGGTTGATATAATAAAAGCCTTATTCACTATGGAGTATCCGGCAGACGATGAATTTGTTGTTGATGTCAAAAAAAATGTAGCACATATAAAATTACCTGAGAGAACTAAATTTGATGTTAATTGGTTTCAAGCAAAGTATCGAGTTGTTGCTGCAATTAGAAAACACACTAATATGACTGACATTGAATTTTTAGAACACTATGAAGGTACCAAACCTGAGAAAAAAGTTACTAAAAAGAAGAAAACTAAAGCGACAAAAAAGAATAACGTAAAATCTAAAAAATAGATTGTAAAAAAAATGTTTGATAATTCACTAAATACAATAGATACAATTAAGATTAGAACTGTATATTAATTGACATGATTTTATATACAGTTCCTTCCATGGTTATGAACATTTTCAAGGTGTGACACTATGAAAAAAATCAAAGATAAAGGCCTTACAGATGGCAATGGATTAACCAATGGTAATGGATTAACCAATGGTAATGGACTTACTAACGGTAACGGTCTCACAAACGGAAATGGTCTTACTAATGGTAACGGATTAACCAATGGTAACGGACTAACCAATGGTAACGGATTAACTAATGGTAACGGATTGACTAATGGTAACGGATTAACCAATGGTAACGGATTAACTAATGGTAACGGATTAACTAATGGTAACGGATTAACTAATGGTAACGGATTAACTAATGGTAACGGATTAACCAATGGTAACGGATTAACCAATGGTAACGGATTAACTAACGGTAACGGATTAACTAATGGTAACGGATTAACTAATGGTAACGGATTAACTAATGGTAACGGATTAACTAATGGTAACGGATTAACCAATGGTAACGGACTAACCAATGGTAACGGATTAACTAACGGTAACGGTCTCACAAACGGAAATGGTCTTACTAATGGTAACGGATTAACTAATGGTAACGGATTAACTAATGGTAACGGATTAACTAATGGTAACGGATTAACTAATGGTAACGGATTAACCAATGGTAACGGATTAACTAATGGTAACGGATTAACCAATGGTAACGGATTAACTAACGGTAACGGATTAACTAACGGTAACGGATTAACTAACGGTAACGGATTAACCAATGGTGCAGGTATTGGCGGTTACTCCAGAGTACCACTAGTTTCAACCACAAATCGTAACGCAATGGCTGCAACAGCAGCTGCATTCTTATTTCTATTTGCAGGAGTCTCTTTCTTGTTATTATGGGAAACCAATGAAACTTCTCAAATTAAAATTGATGGTGATAGTTCCGACTGGAATGGCATTAACAAACTTGAACAGAAAAATGGAAACGTTGAAAATGCAAATATAGACATTGTAACTACTTCGGCATTGACTGATTCAATATATTTATCGATTTTAACAATAACTGAAGATCCGATGTTCATATCTCCTGAAGAAGGAAAAACCCTAAGAATTTTTATCGATTCTGATAACGATGCAAATACAGGATATTCGATTCCTGGAATAGGTGCTGACCAAATGATTGAAATTTATGGTAAAAATCAAGCCATATTTAGTTCACTTCTTTATGTATTCAATGATAACCGAGGTAATGCAGATTGGAACGGATTTTCACCTCTAGCAACTACTATTGCAAGAGCTCTTGGAGACACTATAGAAATTCAAGTTCCTTTATTTGATCTTGGGGCATCTGTTGAAGATGAAATGAAATTAGTATGGCAAACTTCAGACAATAATGAATTAACTGATTTAGCTGATGCAATATTTAGCTTAAAGGGTAATAACTTATCTATCTCTGATTCAATAAATTCAGAAATTACTGAAGCAAATTCATTTGATGAAGGTACTGGAGTTGTTATAGACGGATACTTTGGAGACTGGGTAAATATTGAAAAAACCCCCGATCCTATATCTATGGCTAAATCAGAACATATTAATCTTAAGGAATATTCAGCTATTGAGCAAAATGAAAATCAATACTTGTATATGAGTGTAAATGGTAATATTTTAAATGGAATAACTGTGCCAGCATTGGGAGCAAAATCAATGCCTGATTTGAAAACTGGATCAACTGGTCAAACAGAACCAACAGGCGTATCTAATCAAGAATCATCACCACTTCCAGAACTAAATAATGAAGATACAATTTACGTGCTTATTGATACTGATAACAATTATCTAACTGGATACTCATCAATTGGAATGACTATTGGTGCTGAAAAGATGATTGAAATTAAAGGACATTATGGAATAATTACTTTGAGAGTTATTAAAGAATGGACTGGCTCTACTCAAAATGAATGGGAATGGACTGATGGCGAAGCCATTAATGCCGCTGCGAAAGGAAATGAACTTGAATTAGAGACTATTGAAGGTGCTTATTGGATTCACATTGTTGGCTGGGATGGAGATCAAGATACCTCTATCGAATTTCAAATTAATAAAGATATTGGAAGATATGCTGACGATGGAAGTTTTTGTGAATTTTATTACAAATTTAATGGAGCATTAACTGACACCTGCAGTACTAGAAGTAGTGGTGGTTCGCTAACCTTAGTTGGAAATGCAAACGTAGGTTCCGCTGGTAAAATGGGAAATGGTCTAACATTAGATGGAACTGGAGACTATGCTACGGGGGCAACGATGGCCATTGACATAACTGATGATTGGAGTATAGAAGCTTGGGTTAAGACCGCATCAGATCCTGGAATTGGAGATGGTTATGCTATTGTATTTTTAGGTGATTTAGGTGGAGATGTCGGTGAAAATGAATTGGGTTTTGGACTTTATGAAGATTCTGATTCTGTTGAATTAATCGCTTGTCACGACGCAGATTGTAGTTTAGGAGACAGACATGTTACTTCAGGTCAAGATATTAGCAGTGGTACTTGGCGTCACGTAGCACTCACACATGACGATTCCGATGACCAAGTTGATTGGCATGTAGATGGAGTTAGCCTTGGGACATTCTCAGGAGTTAATTTCAATGCAAATCCTAGTGGAAGTGATCTTGTTGTAATTGGAACAAGTGACATGAGTTCTAGACTTGGGGATTTCAATGGAGTTATAGATGGTTTAAGAATGGTTAACTATCAAAGAATGGCATTCGGAGGAGGAATTATGATAGCTAATGTAAATCATGTGGATGATACTGTTAGAATGTATAATGCAAATTCAGCCTCAACTTCAGCAGATGGTCTAGAAATTTGGGATGAGAGTTCTAGATGTAAAGTATTTTCAGGTACAATTAGTCCTGGATTAGGAGTTGTACAAAGTATAAGCTGTGACTTGGGTTCAACCGATGGTATTCGTTTAGTTGACGACGATACAAATAATGATGACAGTTCAGATTCTTCTGATGAAGATGGAAAAGAGTGGATAATAGATGGTGTCTGCTGGAACACTGGAAGTGGAACTGATAACGACTGTGATGGTGCAGCTGATCCTATGATTGAAGCTGGTGTTTGGGCTGAGGATGCATACATAGATATTGGTTCTAATTATGAATTGCTTTTAAATGCGAATGGTAACAATGATGATGGAGTGTCAGACTGGGGAGCTATACCTGAGTTTTCAACATTATTAATGCCTATAGCTTCAGTTATCCTTATTGTTGGATACAATAATTATAGAAGAAAAACTGAACTAGTTGAAAATTAAATCTGACGCCACTTAGTTCCTTCAGGGGAGTCTTCAATTTGTATACCAATTTTTGATAATTCATCACGTATAGAGTCAGATTTTGCCCAATCTTTTGAAAGTCTAGCTTCGTTACGCAACAATATCATTTCTTCTATTTTATTTACTAAATCACTACTTACTGATTCAGAAGTAAACAAGCCCAAAACTTCTCGACCATAAGATTCGAAAATTTTAACGGTTTGCTTTTTTATTTCTAAAGATAAAATATCAATATCACAACTATTTACAACTCTCGATAACTGAAAAAGTGAAGCAAGCGCTTCACGAGTATTAAAATCATCATTCATTGCTTCTGTAAAAGATGATTTACACTCTACGACGGCGTTAATTAATTCTTCAGGATTTTCAGAACCACTCAAAGAGTCATCCTTAATTCTTTGATAAGTACCTTCCAATCTACGGTAAGCAGATACAGATTCTCTCAAATTAGCGTCACTAAAGTCAATTGGAGAACGATAATGACCATTTAATAAATAAAAACGGATAGTCTCAGCACTATATTCTTTCATAACATCCCTCACTAAGAAAAAATTATCTAAAGACTTAGACATTTTTTCCTTATTAACAGTCAAATGACCCGAATGAATCCAATAATTTGCCATTGGTGAATTGCCAGTATGACTCTCAGTCTGCAATATTTCGGATTCATGATGGGGGAATTTTAAATCAATGCCACCTCCATGAATATCAAAATTTTTACCTAAATGACTTAGGGACATTGCTGAACACTCAATATGCCATCCTGGTCTTCCGATTCCCCACGGACTATCCCAATAAGGTTCCCCGGGTTTAGCTCCCTTCCAAAGAACAAAGTCTGAAGGATGCTTTTTTCGATCATCTATTGCTACTCTAGCACCGGCTTCCATATCTTCAATCTTCTGACCTGTAAGCGTACCAAATTTATTGGATGATGACAAGACATCAAAATAGACATCTGATGAAAGAGCACCTACTACGGGTTCAACGACATAGGCATAATCCTTTTCAACCAAATCTTGGATTATTACTAGCATTTCTGTAATAAAATCAGTAGCTTTAGGCATAAAGGTAGGTAATTTCACTTGCAAATTATCTAAATCTTCTGTTGTTCTAGTAATGTATTTATTTGCCAATTCTTCAGCTGAAATATTTTCTTTAATCGAACGATTAATAATTTTATCATCTATGTCTGTATGATTCTGAACAAAATTAACTTCATAACCTAAAAACTCAAACCAGCGTCGGATAGCATCAAATGCAATATAAGTTCGGGCATGTCCTAAATGCATATCATTATAAACAGTTAAACCACAAACATACATACTGACTTTATCTTTTTGAATCGAACGAAAAGTTTCAACCTTCCTAGTAGCAGTATTATAGAACCGTAGCACAAGTTTGCAGGGACAGGAGATTAAAACCATCTCGCCTTACTAATAATATGCCAGAATTACCTGAAGTTGATTCTTACAGAACTGGGCTACCTAAGCTTATAAATGGATGGAAAATTAAGACAGGAAAAATAATTTGGCATAATTCTTCGACTTCGAATATTAATAAAGTTAAAAACCAAAAAATTACCGGATTTGATAGAAGAGGAAAATATCTTATCATTAACTTAGAGAATACTAATATTATAATTCATCTAAGAATGACTGGAAGAATTGACATTGCTGATAAGACCCCAAAATACACAACGGTTGAATTCCTTTTTACTAATAAAAAAAAACTTTGCCTAATAGACTACCGAAAATTTGGAAAAGTATGGATTACAAATAATCCTAACCGAATTATAGGGCATTTAGGTATAGAACCACTGAGTTCTTCTTTTACTAATCAAAAGTTCAATTCAATGCTTAAAAAACGAAAAGGAACACTAAAACCTTTACTTCTTAATCAACAATTTATAGCAGGAATAGGCAATTATCTAGCCGATGAAATACTATTTAGGGCCAGTATACATCCACTTCGTAAGGCCAATACTTTAAAATCAAGCGAAATAAAAAATCTTTTTCTATCTATTAGATATATTATAAGAAAATCAATAGCACATGGTGGTACCACATTTCTAACTTTTAGAGGACCTGAAGGTAAAAAAGGCAAATTTTGGAAGAAATTACAAGTCTTTAGAAAAACAGATGAACCATGTCCACATTGTAAAAAGCCTATAACTAGAATTATCGTTGGACAAAGAAGTACTCATATTTGTGAAAATAAACAAAAGATATAATAAAAATATTGATTAATATTAAATAGAGTGACAACAATCAGTAAATCTCGAGGTTGATAAACATGATGGCAGCTAAAAAAGTATCAAAGAAGATTGTTGTACTTGGCGATCCCGCCGTAGGCAAGACCAGTTTAATCAGACGTTTTGTTATTAATGCATTTGATGACAAATATCTAACTACAATTGGAGCTAAGATTGTCAAAAAAGAAATACAGCTCAGATCAGGCGGTGCAAAACCAGATATGGATGTAACGCTGATGATATGGGATGTTGCAGGACAAAAAACACTTGGAAATGTTAAACAAGCTTACTACAGAGGGTCTGAGGGAGCTATGATTGTTTGTGATATTACTCGTAGAGAAACTTTGCTATCCACAATTGATTGGATTAAAACACTAATGCAAGTAACCGGAGAAATACCCGTTGTATTGCTGGCTAATAAATGTGACTTAATGGATAAAGCATTATTTGGCGAAAAAGAAATGTCTGAAGTTTCTAATAAACTCAACGCACCATTCATGATGACCTCTGCTAAAGATGGACGTAATGTTGGTGAAGCTTTCCAAAATATATCTGAAAGCATGGTTGAGGGTATGTCATAGAAGGGCCTCTTAGCCCATGGATGATTTCTACGACACGGACATTGGTGTTCAAACTTCAGATATATTAATACTACCTAGTACGTTTCTTGGCACACTATGGAGTGAACTTCAAAATATAGGTCCCGAAAAAGCTAGAGAGATTTTATTCAAATGTGGGCATACCGTTGGTTCAACGTTATCAATTAATTACGTAGAAATGGGAACTGAAGATTTAGACATGGTTCTAAATCAGGCATGGGCTGAAGCCGGTTTAGGGCACTTATTTGTGCTAGATGCAGATAAAGAAAATATTATTATTAAATTAGAAAATCTACTTGAAGTAGGCATTATTGGGGCTAAACATAACTGTGATTTTACTGCTGGATGCTTAACAGGTGTGCTTGAAGGACTCCTACAACAACCTTATAGCGTGGTAGAAGAGATGGTAGGAGAGGAGAATCGGCTCTTCAAGTTTAACAAAAAATAAAAATGGTTGCAAATTGGAATAAAACACTGGATGACTTGCTCTATAACGGAGACTTAGATGGTGCTTATAATTTACTAGATGGTATTCTCAGAGAAAATTCAGGTGATGTAAAGGCTCGAGTAGCTTTTGGAAAAGTACAATACGAATTAGGTGATCCTGAGAATGCACGTAACACTTTTGAAACCGTATTGAAAGGGCAGCCTAAAAATTCTGAAGCTCTAAAGGGTAAAGCTGAAGTTTGTGAACTTTTGGGAGAGTATGAAGATTCAATACGTTCATACCACATGGCTACTCAGAATAATCCTAAAGATATAGATGGGTGGAAATCAATGGGTATTCTTTTAACCAAACTAAAAAAGTTTGGTAAAGCGGACAAATGTTGGAATGCAATATTAAGATTGAATGCCAGAGATGCTGAAGCATGGTATAACAAAGGATATGCCAAAATGTTAATCCAGAAATATGATGATGCTGAAAAATGTCTAAAAAAGGCTATACAATTTAATAGTGAAATGAAAGAAGCCCATAATGATTTAATTATGGTACTTAGAAAAAAAGGTAATAATAAAGCAGCATTAAGAATCTGCGAACTTGCCTTAAAAGCACATGAAAATGACGATACATTACATAGAAATAAAGGAAATATCTTGTATGCACTTGATGAACCTGAAAAATCTTTAGAAGCCTTTGAGGCTGCTCTAGAATTAAATCCGTATGTTGTTGATACATGGGTAAACAAAGGTACTGTGCTATGGAAATCTCTTAAGAAGAGAGAGGAAGCTCTTAATGCTTTTGACAAAGCTTTAGAAATTAATCCTAATTTTATGTCTGCCGTAGATTCAAGAATTAATTTAATGGCTGAAATAAAAGCAAATAAGCCTAGTTTTTGGAAAAGAATATTCGGATAGATATTTAATGACCGGCCAAATAGGGTTGGTCCTTGGCTAATGACATACCCCTAGATGAACTTATGGAGCTTTGGCGCTCCTTTTTTCAGGATTCTCGAAACAGACCAGTTGATCAATTTGGAAAAGAAGCTTCAGCCCCAATGTGCAGTGCCTGTGAAGGCGCTGGTACGGGGAAAGGAGGAACTATATGCTCTAAATGCAACGGCAATAGAGTTGATACAAGTAAGATTCCAACATATATCGATGAAATCCAAAAAGCATCAAGCACCTATCCTGATGGTGAACGTGCAATCAGTGTAACTTGGGAAGCTGTTGCAGATTTTAACGCAAGATTATCTAATAATTTAAGATGGAATTTAGATGAAACGTTAGATGCAGCAAAAAATATTGTACAAGAATTTATACCAGAAGATACAGCCAAAAGAGTTAGAGAGGAACATCGGACTAAAATTGACTTGGATGTTGCACCAGTAGGTATACCTGACGAACTCTATGAAGTAGAAATAAGTGGACTAAGAAAAGAACATCTTTATCGTACTGTTAAATTAAAGGGATTAGTAAGAAAAGCTACTCCTGTTAGACCAAGAATGGAAATAGGCTTATTTGAGTGTGACTGGGAAAAGCATCGTAACTCCTATATTCAAGATTTTTTTACTATAAAGGAGCCAACTCGTTGTACTTCTGAAGGATGTAAATGCACAGAATTCAAATTACGTGATGATTTTTCACAATTTATTGATTCTCAAAAAGTAGAAATTCAGGAATATCCCGAAGGATTGCCGCCTGGATCTCAACCTGAAAGGTTATCGGCATATTTTGAAAGTTCACTAGCTCATAAAATTCAACCAGGTGACAGAGTTGCTATTGTTGGTATTATTAAGCCAAAATCTCAATTCCAAGGACGAAGGCAAAAAAGTGAATTTGATATTTACCTATATGCACATAGTATCGATGAAAGAGTAGGAGAAGATGAAGCAGTAGACCCAAGCGCCAGTGAGTTACTTCAAATAAGAGAATTAGCCCAACAAGAAGATATTGCCGAAAAAATTAGAGATTCGATATCACCTACAATCTACGGTATGGAATGGGAAAAAAGGGCTATAGCATTACAACAATTTGGAGGGGTTGACAAAGAACTACCTGATGGAACTCGTATTAGAGGAGATATTCACATGTTGATGATGGGGGATCCAGGTCTTGCAAAATCCCAATTATTGAGATCTGCTGCTAGAATAGCACCTAGAGGAGTTATGGCTACTGGTAAGTCTACGTCAGCAGCTGGTTTAACTGCAGCTGCAGTAAGAGACGAATTTGGAGAGGGAAGATGGACTTTAGAAGCAGGTACTCTAGTCTTAGCTTCTGGTGGAATAGCGTGTATTGATGAAATAGATAAAATGTCGGATGAAGATAGATCTTCAATGCATGAAGCTATGGAACAGCAAACTATTAGTATTGCAAAAGCAGGAATAAATGCTCAGTTAAAATCAAAATGTTCAGTTCTTGCTGCTGCAAATCCAAGAAGAAGTCGATTTGACATGACTATGCCATTGCCACCACAAGTCAATATGCCTGTTTCCTTATTAAGTAGATTTGACATATTTTTTATAATTGAAGATAAGCCAGATCCTGATAAAGATAGCTTATTAGCAGACAAAATTATACAAAGCCATCTTGCAGGAGAAGTTCTTAGACCTGGTGAAGCAAGTGAAAACGATGAATTGGCAATAAGAAGCTTAGAAGGACCTATTGACTCAAGATTATTGAAACTCTATATTTCATACGCGAAAAAATTTAGACCAGTGATGACTACAGAAGCTCAATACAAAATAAAAGAATACTACACTGGTCTTCGAAATCGATATCATAAAACCGATGAACAAGACAAAACCATGCCTATAACTCCAAGGCAATTGGAATCCATAATACGACTATCTGAAGCTGACGCAAAAATGTACCTTTCCGAAAAAGTTGATGTTAAACACGCAGACCACGCAATTGAAATGATGAATCTATTCTTATCTGTAACTCTCAGAGGCGATGTTGATTATGCCTTCTCTGGAATGGATGCACAACAAAGAAAGAAAGAACAAAATCCCTCTATGATATTATTAGACCTAATCGGTCCAACGGGAGGCATAGATGAAGAGGAAATATACGATATTATGGAAGAAAAGGGATATTCTAGAAGCGATGTTGAGAAATATATGGCAATGCTACGTAATGATGGAAGATTACTAAAAGATCAATATGATAAATGGAGAAGAGGTTGAATTATAAGATATTAGGAAATTCTCCTGATTTTAACAATCCAAAACCTAAACTCGAACAATATACTACACCTATTGACATTACTATAGAAATTATAAAACAAGCTAATTCATTGGGGCACCTAGCTGGAAAGGTAGTAGATCTGGGATGTGGAACCGGTAGATTGGCCATTGGGGCTGCAATTTTAGGGGCTGATGTTACAGGATATGAGATTGATGAAGAAGCTCTAGAACAAGCAATAAATTACTCCAAAAAGAATAATTTGAAAATAAAGTGGATTAATAGTGCTATTGAGAGTATTGAAGAAAATTATGATACTACAATAATGAATCCTCCGTTTGGTTCTCAAAGACCTGGGGCTGATACTATTTTTCTAAAAAAAGCTTTAGATATTTCTAAGCAAATATGGACTATTCACCTTTCTAAAACAAGGAAATTTATAGAAAATTATGTGAATAATAATTCAGGAAAAGTAATATCGGCCTACGAATTTGATTTTCCTATTAAAAAAACAATGACTTTTCACTCCAAAAATATGAAAAAAGAGAAAGCAATCCTTTATCACATAGCTTCCTTGCAATAAAATCATGAAACAACCTGGAGATAAATTGGCAAGTGCCATGGAATATATGCCTGGAAAAGGCGTTTACGAGAAAAATGGAGAATTATTTGCCGGAGTATGTGGAAATGTTAAAGAAGATAATGAAAATATGAAAATCAGTATTACTCCTTCTGTATCAATACCCTTAGAAATCCATGAAAGAGACAAAATTTTTGGAAGAATACAATCTGTTAGAGATAGTATGGTCTCTGTTGAAATTTTAAAAGTTCAAGGTAAAAAAAGGTCAATTGGCAATTATACCGTTGGTACTTTACATATTGCTAAAATGTCAACCGATTATGTGTCTAATGTTAATGAAATCTACCAAATTAATGATTTAATTCAAGCTACTGTTATAAAGTCTAAACCTGCTATTGAATTATCAACAAGTAATGAACAAGATGGTGTTGTCTTTGCCAAATGTGGTGTAACCCATGATATTCTTAAATTAGTTGATGGAGAATTATGGTCAGAGGAACTTAGAAAAAGAGTTCCACGGAAAATCTCTAATCAGTATGGTAAAATCCAAGTTTAATTTAATCATTTTACTACTAATCTTATTGTGTCCTAATGCAATTAGCGAAATTGAAATAAGTGCAAATGATGAAAAAGAAATATTATTTATAGATTCCGGAAAAACCGTTTTTTTCAATGCAACAAATATAGAAAATACTACGTCTATTGAATGGGACTTTGGAATAGATATTAATGGCCCTAATACTCGATACTCAAACCTATCAAGTATCAATTATACAGTTCATGCAGCAGGTAGATATAACGTAACATTTACTGCAAATTATAATAATGAAACTGCTGAAATTAGAGAATTAATAATTATTGTAAATTATATTGAAACATTCGAAGAAGAAATTATCCATAATGAAGCTCTGTTCTTTGCTATAGCTGGTTCTGAACTTATTATGAGTTTCGTACTTGGCTACTGGACACAACAAATTAGAAAGGAAAAAGTCTATCTTTGACGTCTACTAACTATTGCTATCAATGAAGTAATCAATAAGGTTACTATAATTGAAATTGAAGAAAGATCACCAGAAGACGGTAGGTCAGTCTCTTCTTTATCTTCATCTAAGTTACTATTACCACCACCAACAATAATAGTGGGACCATACCAATCATCAAGACCATCTTGGGGAATTCCGTCTGTCCAAAATACCTCTATATCCAATGCATATTCTCCAGCTGCACTAAATTCTATAGAATAATTATTATTTGAAGTTTCATACTTTTTAATTGTCCCATCTGGATAATTAACCGATATTCTGTAGAAATCAACTGGACCTTTTGTACCCGTAAAATCTATTTTAATGGATTCACCGACTTCTATAGTTTTTGGGGAAACTAGGGCTACAAAGATTTTCGAATGGGGAATCTCAACATACTTTATGGTAACTGTCTCCAAACCGCCGTCATCTTTAACTATATATTTCACTTTATAACTAATACCTGGAGTCAAAGCTACAGCTAATCCTTCTTTTTTACCGTCCCAAGTCATATTAAAATATTTTGTATCTTCATCAAAATCCAAGTTAAAAATAATTGAAGATAAATTTCCAGAACTATTTAGATATTCAAAGTGCCATGCTCCCGTAATAATATGACCCTCTGAATCGTTTGCAGTACTATTAAACTGATACTTACCATTAACAAATTCCACAGTAATACTAACTAATGGTGGCGTATTTTCTATTATATCTATATTGGTTGTAGTTGTAGAACTGGCTAAACCATCATTATCAATGACTAAAAGTTTTACGTTTTTAAATCCAATCTCATCAAATGAAATAACCCATGTTGAGTCGGTAGAAACAACTGTACCATTATATCTCCATTCATAGAATCTTATATCACCATCAGCATCTGTAGAAGCAGAAGAATCAAAAGTTATATTTGTAAATTGGTAATATTTTGGAGTCATACCGCCTAAAGAATCTGGAGAAATAGTAATAAAAGCATTAGGTGCCTTATTAATTTCGTTAACTATAATCATAGCTTGAACCCAATTGGAATAAGTGCCATCAGCATCTTTAGTTCTTAATTTAATAATATAATCTTTTATACTATTTTTTAAATCATCCAAAGATATATTTTGAACAGTAAATGTTGATATTAACATATTGCCCGCAGTTCTAAGTTCCCATTCATAATTACAAATAATTTCTACCATCTGATAATCAAAACAATTTGATGTAAGATTAAGAATTTGTTCTTCTTTTAAGACAAAAGCAGCCCCAGCATCATCTATTATCGCAATAGGTAAAGGTGGATTAACAATGAAAATAGTAACATCATTGGCTGTTTCATCATTGGAATTATCAGTTATTGTAAGTCGTATATCATGTTCACCTACCACAAAATTAGAAGCTTCAAATACCTCTGCACTACCTAAATCAGTCCACTCAGATTCACCTTCAACCATTATATCCCAATCAAAAGATAAATTTGGATTTGGATCATCAACACAAGGCTGAGCCTCCATCATTTCTCTACAAGCTGCAAATTTTGCCGTCTGTCCTAAATTAATTAAAGGTGGAACTATTTCAAAATTAACCGTAATTGAACCACCGGTGTTATCATCTTTTCCATCAACTGCTAAAGTAGCAGTAGATTCAGAATCGATTGTACTCCAATCCCCATTATTATCTTGAACTTGAAGTGTGATTTCATGGTCTCCCTTTGTAAAATCAGAAGATACTTTATCAAAGTTAAGTTCAGCAAGAGTATGACTCTCTTTTAAGATGCCATCTATACTTGAATTCCAATAAAAATAAGACAATTCAGCATCATCTTGACAAATTGAACAGTCACCTTGAAAAGAAACATCTTCATCAATTTGGTTATCAACTGCATTTGGTGATATAACTACTGAAGTAACATCAGGCTCTGCTGAAACCTCATCTGTTACTGTCAAAAAAACTGCTAACACAAAAGCAAAAATTACTAGAGAACGCATATTACACCTATTTTATCAAAGATAGCATAGCATTTAACGCTTGCCTTTCCTCTGATTGGCTTTATCTATCTTAGAATCAGTGTGATGTAAAGGGTACATTAACTCACCAATACTTGGTGCTTTTTTTCCATAAATATATATAATATATCTAATTGAGATATAACCCAGTAATAATCCTAGACTAACTCCAACTAAGGGGAAAAAATTCATTAGAAATCAGGTTCAAATTCAGCCTGTAATTCACTCATAAGCTGATTAAGTAAACCATCAAACCTTGTACTTCTGTACTCACGAGGACCACCCATATCTGTCTGAACTTTTGCAATATAAGTAGCGTCTTCAATCTCTAACTCAATTCGACAAATCGATTCTTCCATTATGGCTCGGAATCAGGGCAATATTTAACAGTTACAGTTTAAAATTGATTCACATCCTAAAAACACCAAAATTGGATGCCTGAAAAGATTGATTAAGTGAAGTTGAGATACCTAATGCGATAATCATACGAGTATCTAGAGGATCAATAATTCCGTCATCCCATAATCGGGCTGTAGAATAATAGGGGTTTCCTTCTTCTTCATACTTAGCAAGAATTGGAGATCTCAAAATATTAATTTCTTTAGAAGACATCTTCTTTCCTTTCTTTGCTAATTGATCTTTTTTGATAGTTGCCAAAACATCGGCTGCCTGTTCTCCTCCCATAACTGAAATTCGTGAATTAGGCCAAATCCAAAGTTGTCGTGGTTGATAGGCTCGACCACACATACCGTAATTTCCTGCACCAAATGAACCTCCGATAACAATTGTGAATTTAGGAACCGTTGCATTAGAAACTGCCATTACCATTTTAGCACCATCCTTAGCAATTCCACCTGATTCATAATCCTTACCAACCATGAAACCTACTATATTCTGCAAAAAAACTAAAGGTATCTTTCTTTGACAACACATCTCAATAAAGTGTGTTGCTTTTAGGGAAGATTCAGAAAAGAGAATACCATTATTAGCTATAATTCCAACAGGATAACCCATAATTTTCGCAAAACCACAAACTATTGTCTTACCATAATTTGCTTTAAATTCATGAAATTTTGAAGAATCAACAAGTCTTGCTATAATCTCTTTTACATCATAGGGATGTCTTGAATCTTTAGGAATTATTTGATATAATTCATTAGGATTATATAATGGATTCTCAGGTTCTGACATCTCCAATACGAATTTAGAAGGTCTATTAAGATTCAAAACTATTTCTCTTGCAATTTCTATGGCATGCGAATCATTAAGTGCATAGTGATCAGCAACACCACTTTTTCGAGTATGTACCTCAGCACCACCTAATTCTTCAGAATTTACTACTTCGCCAGTTGCAGCTTTAACTAATGGAGGGCCTCCCAAAAAAATAGTTCCCTGTTCTTTAACAATAATAGTTTCATCTGACATTGCAGGAACATAGGCTCCACCAGCAGTACAAGAACCCATAACAACTGCAATCTGGGGTATCCCTTTAGCTGACATTTGAGCTTGATTGTAGAAAATACGGCCAAAATGTTCTTTGTCGGGAAAGACCTCGGCTTGCATAGGTAAAAAAGCACCTCCAGAATCTACAAGATAAATACAAGGCAAGCCATTCTCTTGGGCTACCTCTTGAGCTCTCAAATGCTTTTTGACAGTCATTGGGTAATAAGTTCCCCCCTTTACTGTCGCATCATTAGCCACAATCATTACTTCTCTACCATGAATAACTCCAATTCCTGTAACTATACCGGCTGAAGGAACTTGATTATCATATAAATTGTAAGAAGCTAAAGGTGAAAATTCTAAAAAAGGAGTGTCTGCATCAATCAGTTCTTGAATGCGGTCACGTACTAGCAGCTTCCCTCTTTTCTGATGTTGTTTAACCATCTCAGATCGACCACCACTACTAACTTCTCTAATTTTTGATTTAAGATCATTGACTAACTTTTTGTTATACTTTTGATTAGATATAGAATCCTGTGAATTAGAATCATGATTACTTTGAATGATACTCATTGATCCTCCAATTCAAACATCAATTCTCCTTCCTTAACTTGACCACCAACTTTTACTGAAGTTAATTTTGTTAATATTCCATCCTGTGGTGATGTTAAGCGATGCTCCATTTTCATGGCTTCTAAAATGATTATAACCTCTCCTTTGGAAACATGAGAACCCTCTAATATCTTTTTAGACAATAATTTGCCAGTTATAGGGCTAAGTACTATCTTACTATTTTCTTCATCTTGTTCACTACTAAAAGTTCTGTGAAGACTTCGTCTTAAAAAATAATTTACACCATTAACAAAAACATAAATTTCATCACCACTTTTTTCAGAATAGCATATTGATCTAAGGTTATTCATTTTTAAATTTAAACTTCCATCTGAAACTTTAGAAAAATTACCTTGATAGTTTTCATTATCTATATCTAAACTAAAATTGGAACCAGATTTTCGAAGATTAACTAAATATGATTTAGAACCTATAATTAATTTCTCAACCATTAAACTCCCTGCCTCCAATTAGAATTACTCCATGGTGAATTAGAGGATTGGCCATTAATCTTTTGTAAATTTACTGTCGAAGCTTGATTACCTAATAAAGCTGCAGCAAAAACTTCTGGAGAGATTTCTTCCATACTCCAATCTGAAAACTTATCATCAACATATTTTGTAGAAAAAGAAGCCTTGCGATAGTCAGAATCTTTCATTATATCTCGTAAGAATGGCTGATTAGTTATTAATCCTAAAATAACAAAATTACTCAAAGCATAATCCATACGATTAATCGAATCAACTCTATTTGAATCCCAGACTACCAATTTTGCTAGAAGTGGATCATATGCACTAGTTACTTCTTGACCTTCTAGTATTCCGACATCATTTCTAATTCCTGGACCCTCGGGAAGAATTAACTTTCTTACTGTTCCTGGAGTGGGCAAAAAATTACGTGAAGGATCTTCTGCATAAATTCGGCATTCAATAGCGTGGCCTCTTTGCTGAATATCTTTCTGCACAAAAGATAAAGGCTCTCCATTGGCTATCTTAATTTGCCATTTGACTAAATCAATTCCACATACCATCTCTGTAACGCCATGCTCAACTTGAAGACGGGTGTTCATTTCAAGAAAATAAAATTGTCCATCTTGAAATAAAAATTCAACTGTACCTGCATTTCTATAATTCGCTGCTCTCGCGGCCTTAATTGCAGATTCACCCATTTGTTTTCTAATTTTATTATTAATTGCTGGAGAAGGTGATTCTTCAATTATCTTTTGATGCCTTCTTTGTATAGAACATTCTCTCTCATATAAATGTACTATATTTCCATGATTATCACCAAGAATTTGAATTTCGATGTGTCTAGGAGCGTCTAAAAACTTTTCTAAAATAACAGTATCATCACCAAAAGAATTACGTGCTTCTGTTTTTGCAGCATCCAAAGATGATTCTAACTCTTCAGGATTATCTACAACTCTCATACCCTTGCCACCTCCACCGGCCGAGGCCTTAACCATCAAAGGATATCCTATGCTTTCAGCCACGGAATTAATATTTCCGGTTAATTCGCCATCATTACCTGGAATTGTAGGAACACCAGCCTCAGCCATCATAATCTTGGATTGGGCCTTATCTCCCATTTGCTTTATTGTTTCGGAACTTGGACCTATAAAGATTAAACCCGCATCACTAACAAATTGTGCAAAATCTCCATTTTCTGATAAAAAACCATAACCCGGATGAATTGCATCTGCATTCGTTACTTTAGCAGCCTCAATTATCTTTTGAAAATTAAGATAACTTTCAGAAGGATTAGCTGGTCCAATCTCAATAGCTTCATCGGCTAACAAAACATGTGCCGAGAATGAGTCAACTTCCGAATAAATTGCAACTGCCTTTATCTGCATTTCATGACATGCTCTAATAATTCGGCAAGCAATTTCGCCCCTATTAGCAATTAATATTTTTTTAATCATCAATACTCCAAGAAGGTTTACGTTTTTCTAAAAATGAATTGATACCTTCTTGGCATTCTACACCTTCCTTAATTTCAGATATAAAAGTAGCCAAGTCTGAATCTCTATCTTCCACATCTTTAAACATTAAATCACTATTTAACAATTTTTTAATATTTGTTTGTGCATTAGGACCCCCTATGCTAATTTTAGAAATAAGATTATTAATGGCTCTATCTAAATCTTTAACCGATTTATCATATAAAAGGCCAAACGACAACGCTTTTTTGGTACTAAACTTTTCACCTGTCAAGAATAACTCACGCATTTTACTTAATTGCATTTTTCTATAAACATATGGTGAAATAATCACGGGAACCATACCTATTCTTACTTCAGGAAATCCAAATAAAGTACCTTTTTCAGCTAGAATAAAATCACATGAACAAGCCAATCCCATTCCGCCGCCTAAGCAAGCACCGTGCACTGCTGCAATGGTAGGTAAAGAACAATCGACTATAGCCGATAATAGAGATTGTAATTCATTAGGCTTCCAATTACTAACATCAGCACCGGAACAAAAGACTGAACCCTCTCCGCGAATTATCACCACCCTTATTTCAGGATAATTTACAATATTCTCTAATGCTGCTGCTGCTGCACCCATTAATTCTGTATTTAACGCATTTCGTTTATTAGTATTATTCAAACTTAATGTCAAAATATTGCCTGTTCTTTTTACAAGAAGAGGTACTTGACTATCCATATAATATCATAAAAATAGTAGTATTAATAATAGCTACCAAAAATTAATTACTATCAACATGAGCCTCTAAATCATCTCCACCAGCAAATGTTGATTGAACTATAGTATATAAATCGTCCATTCCTTCCCCCTCTTTAGAAGACACGGCAAGTAAATTTGATTCTAATGCTAATACTTGAAGTACCCTTAGTAATTCTGATGAAAGAACTCCGGACATGCCTTCTAAATTGGGCATAGACATTGCTAATGTATCTAAATTAGAAGCCCATTCCCTAATGTTTTGTACTTCTTCAGGTTTTAAAAGATCACATTTTGTCAAAACAGGAAACATAGGAATTGGAAATCTGAGATGTGCAGCAGAAGCAAGAAGCAACTGAGTTACAAAACCTTCTGGTGTTCTTGAAAGAAGCGGATCAAGAAGTAAAACCATCGCAGAACGTTCAGACAAATTATCAACAAAAACTTTAGATGCTTCTCTATAAAGAAAAAGTTCGGTTTGACCAGGAGTATCAACTAAAAAATAATCACAATTAATTTCCTCAACATGCTTACGAATCCAATCTAATTCTAAAGCCAATAAATCTGCGCAAACAACTTGGGCACCATTAGGCCCTAAACTATATTGTTCCATTATCTCTCTAAGTGTGAACTTTTCGCGAACATCAATAGCTGCTTCATAAGCTACAGTCTCAGCACCTGGATCCAAATTAATTGCAACCCCATCATAGCGCTGATGCTGCATCCATTCTTGTAAAGTGGCTACTAAAGTTGACTTACCAGCCCCTGCAGGACCTACAAAGTACAATAGTGCTGTATGTTCCATTATCTTCTTCTTCGGAAGAAAGCAAGACTACCTAATATAACTAATGAATAAACTAAGGATGGAGCTGGAAGTAGTCCTCCATCTTCCTCTTCTTCAATGTCTACAATTGAAGGACCACCAAATGTTGTTAATTTGGAAGGATATCTATTATCCATCTCATCTACTTCTTTAATATCATCATTTGGATCTACAATTGCTACAAATATATAATCTCCATTTTTCACAGCCCAAGTAAACGATATAGAACGGGAATCGCCTTTGACTAATTGCGTTAGATTTTTAGGAGTTAAGGAATCAAGAGGTGGATTACCATCAGCATAATCTGATGCTTTGTAAACCTCTAGACCAACTAATACATTTACTTCAGCGAGTTCTCCTCGTGGATAACCTACTGTTACTTTAATTGTTGCTGAACCGCCTGATTCAGTTACTTTAATAGCGTCAACTAACACATTAGTTGTTAATTTTTCTATCTGTATGTTATTAACAAATGCCATATCATTACTTTCGTTAACATTAATATTACTACTAACTGTAACTGAAACATTGTAAGTATCAGTTGTAGATTTATCAGGAATCCAAGGTATAGATACTTGTGAAACTAAATAACTTGAATTAAAATCAGCATATGCTATATTTCCTGTAACTTGGAATCCAGAACCAATTGGATATGTCCCTGTGCTATTTGTCAAAGATAAATCCAGAATTTCACCCCATCCAAAGCCTCCATCTACTGAAACATTAAAATAAAGTCTATAGGTTTGATCTTCTGCAAGATTAGACATTCCAATATCGAAAGTAATAGGATGATCTCTTCCTGCCAAACCGTCACCGAGTTCAACATCTAAATTAGTCACATGAGCATCCACTGAACTAGCGGCATAAATATAAATAAAATTAACATTATTTGTCTCATCTACTTCTGTAATAGCTGCTTCAGAATTTGGAGTTAACCCTTCATCAACTATAGCTACCAACTTATAATTATCATTCAAAGTAAATTTTATAGGAATTATTACATCAACTGATTCTGAAACATCTAAAGTTTGGTTTGGATTATTAAAAACATAAATTTTACCCAATTGAGTTGAAAAAGGTTCAGAGATATAAAATGTTACTGATAATTTCAATGCTTCAACACTATCCAAAGCTCTTACTCCATTATTAGTAACGGTAGCCTTAAACTCTCCATTAACACCAACCATACCATATCCATCGTCACTCAAAGGTGAAATCGTAATATCTGTAATTTGTAAATCAGGTAATTTTGGTTCGACAAGTATTGATTTAGGAGTTGTAATTTTATTATTATCCTCATTCCACTCCAGTATATCTCCTCCATAGTCAACATGAATGTCAAATTCATAATTACCTACATCTGAAGGTGTCCACTTATATTCAAAAGAGGTAATAGTTGGTGCAAGCAAAACAGATAACTTTTGAGGTAAAACTCCCCATCCTGACCAACCTGAATTAGGATCATTAATCCTAAGAGAAACTTCTACATTATCTGCATTAGCATCTCCAAAATCCGATTGAGCAATGTGAATCTGAAGGGTTTGTTCATCATCCACATAAAATACATTCGCACCAGGATCTATACCTACAACAATCAAATCTGGCCGTTGTTCTTGAAGATCAAAATATTCGCCATGAACTTTGTACCAATCTAAATAATTATTTGTTTCATCAATTTCTTCAACAACATTATTTGCATCAACCAAAATTCGCACATTCCACAGACCTGAATCACTAGCTTCAGTACTCCAATTAAGTTTAAGAACATTATCATCATGAAAAACATTATTCTCACAACATTTTGCTATTGGTGTTCTAACTACCTTACTCTGATTAATATATTTCCAATCATTATCCACCCATTCACCACCTTCTTGATGAGAACAAGGATAATCTGTTACAGTTCCTGAACAATCCTGAACTTCTAAATGAGTAATCAAATCACCCACTGCACCTGGACAATTGGGTCCAGCCGGTGGGCAATCTGCATCTCCTTCACCCATATTTGCAATGCCATAAGTAAAAGAAATAGTACCACCTGATATTGGTTCAAGAGGCACTGACATGATAGACTCCTCACCAGCTCCCTCTTCAGCTACTTGTAAATCAGGTTGATCACAATTACCAATGCAAAATTCGTATTCACCCTTATTGTTTGCTAAATTGTTATCTTCAGCTGTATTATTTTCATCTGAATCAATAAAAACAGTTAGTTTGTGCATTCTTCCATCTGTGTGTGTCCATACTCCGCCAACATTTTCACAATTAGTTTTATTTTCGTAATCAGGTCCCATATCACAAGTGGCATCTGGAATCACAAACTCCCATTCCATTTCTTCTGGCGGTGCTTCAGGTGGTGCATCTGGCGGTGGAGGACTTAGATAATCAAAACGAAAAGGTGATGGACTAAAATAATTTGCGAAATCTTTTGTTACAGGATCAAAATATGCCATAATGGTTACTGGGTTAAGGGAAGATACATCGCCAGTATTGCCATACTGAAATTTAACTACTATAGTTTCGCCGGGGGCTGCTTGCTCTTGCTCCATGTCCATCTCTGCCCATAAATCAGCCGTTCCAGATTCTGGTTCAACATTAACAAAATTTTCAAATTCTCCATAATGTGATCCGCCCTGATAAATTGTAGCTGAATAACATGTTTCATCGGCATCGGCATCATCATCATCAAAAGTAATAGATAAATTTACGGTACCACTCTCATCTGCACCCATTGTTATAGTCTCCGACTCTGACGCAGTACCACTTTGATCACAATCTGCATACAAACGAACCGTAGCATCTTCACTACTGGCTCCATCATTCGTCCATTCCACTATAAATTCATAAGCTATATTTGCTCTAGGTGGAGGAGTACCAGAAGGTTCAAATAAATTGCTTATTTCTAAATCATTAGGATCTGCTTTAACTTCTGCTAAAAACAAAATACTTGATAATAGCAGTAGGGCCGTTATCGAACTCACAATCAGTTTTCTTCTAGGATTAGTATCCATTACATATCGCCTAATATCCAGCATTAAGCCCCTTAATAAGGGGTTTGCTATATTTGAACACATGGACTTATGAGCTCAAAATATAAAAAATTTGAACAAAAGATAATTAATTGCCAAAAGTGTAAAAGACTTCTAGAATATGCTAAAGAAACTAAATTTAGTCAAAGAAAAAAAGAATTTACTATTGAACAATATTGGTGTAAACCTGTTCCTTCTTTTGGGGATTTAGAATCTGAGATTCTTATAATTGGTCTAGCACCCGGAAAACATGGAGCTGCAAGAACTGGCCGGCCTTTCACTGGTGATTATGCAGGTGATATACTTTACCGTGCTCTATACGAAAATAAATTTTCCAACAAAAAGATTTCGAGAAACAAAAATGATGAACTAAAGTTAAAAAATGTAAGAATTAGTAATGCTGTAAGATGTGCACCTCCTCAAAATAAACCCAACAATAATGAAATATTGAATTGTAGGCCTTACTTACTCGAAGAAATCCAACTAATGCCAAATTTATCTTATATTTTAACATTAGGGGGCCTAGCTCATAAACAAATAATTAGTCTTCTAGGACTCAAGCAATCAAATTATAAATTTGGCCATAATAAAATCCATAACCTACCTGATTTAAACTGGATTTTAATAAATTCTTATCATCCCAGTCGTTACAATTTTAATACTAAAAGATTAAATTATGAAATGTTTTTAAAAGTAATTAAAAGAATCACGCATTAACTTTTATCCACGGTCCTAAGTCACAGTTTAATGAAAAATTCAAATTTACCGTTATTTGCAACTGTATTCGTGCTTCTTTTAATAGGAGTAGGAGGAAGAATAGCACTACACGATTATCCGAATTTTGAAACTGTAATGATTGCAACATTTTTAGCTGCCATGTTATTACCTACTTCAACCGCTTTAATAGTAACCATATCTATAATGATGATTAGTGACATTTATCTAGGATATTTTGGAAATTCAAAAATAATTATTTTTACATACACTGGATTTTTAATACTTTCTATTGTTACCTCCAAATATAAAAATAAAATCCAAGGTAAAATGAATGCTGGATCTGTATACAAATTTACAGCTACTGGAATACTCTTTGCAGCAATATATGATACTTGGACTAATTTTGGTGTTTTTTGGTTATCATATAATCATTCACTTGAAAACTTAGCTCTAGTTTATATTCTTGGATTGCCTTTCATGTTATACCATTTATTATCCAATATTATTACATTTACATTAATTGCTTTTCCTTTGTATTATATTCTAACTTCAAGCACAAAAGATAAAAATACTAACGAACTCGGCCAAAATATAGATGAGTGAGACAAAAAGCATAATTTTTGCAATAATTATTGTTAACGCCTTGGCAATTGCAGGAATAATGTATGAAATAGGCTACTTCGAAAATGGTGATGTAGATACTTCAACAATAGTTACAGCCTCACTCGTAATCAAATTTAATAACTTAGATGATAACGAAACCATGACTTTTGATTACATTACAACCTCTGAATCGACAGTCTATGGTATTTTACTTTCAGCAAAAGTAGAGGGTCAATACAGTATTACAATTTCACAACATAATAGTGGATTGCTTATTGAATCAATTGCAGATTGGGGTAATTGTGATAATTGCCAAGAAGAAGAAGGATATAGTTGGACATACACAGTTAATGATATTGCTGGTGATACTGCCGCTAACCGAAAAGTTATAAGCAATGGCGATAACATTCAATGGACTTATTCCGAATAATTATAGATATATAGTGTTTTTATAGTAAGACCCAAAGGTAGTCTATGTTCCGAGCTAAAGTTGCGATAATTATCGCTTTGATGTTATTTATTACCGGACCAATGAATTTAATATCAAAAAGCAAAGGAATAGAAGGTGAAGAAATCCCTGAATGGGGATTTTATGTATATATGGCTGGAGACAATACATTATACGAAGAATTAGATGATGACCTAAATGAAATGAAAATGGTTGGATCTGATGAAAATTTAGAAATTGTAACTCTAACTGATCAAATATTGAGCAATGATTCACACGCCTATCATGTAATAAAAGATGGATTAGAACATACTTCACTTAATCAAATAAATAGTACTTGGGAAAATGAAGTTGATATGGGGAATAAAAATACATTAAGAGATTTTATGATATGGGCGTCAACTGAATATCCTGCACAGAAAAAGATATTAGTCATCTGGAATCATGGAAGTGGATGGAAGAAAGTAGCCGAAGACAAAAACAACCATTTGACAGTTCCTGAGATTAGACAAGCCTTAGAAGAATACAGGGAAATTACAAATGATCCACCATTAACTCTAATTGGTTTTGACGCATGTTTAATGGGGATGTTTGAAATTGCATATGAACTTAAAGAAGAAGCTGAAATGATTCACGGTTCTGAAGCCTATGAACCGTTAGAAGGTTGGACTTACAATCACCTACTATACAAACTAAAACCTCAATTAACAAATATTGAATTAGCTAATCACATTGTTAATGATTATGTAGAGTCATATAGAAATGGATCTGTTTACACAAGCTATTCTGTAACATCAGCAGTAGTAGATACGTCAAAATTAGAACTTTTATGGAACGAATTAAATAATTTTAGTATCGAATTGAAAAGTGTAGACCCTGTGTATCATAATCAAACTGAAATTTCAAGGGAAGAAACACAGAGATATGACCAAAATCCAGACTACCGAGATTTATACGATTTAACTGTAAATATCAAAAACAACATACCTGTATCAGATCTTCATAATTATGCAAATAAACTGCAACAAGCCATTGAAGATGCCGTAATTAAAGAGGATCATTGGCGGAAATGTACCAAAATTGGAGATGTGGATGAAGACTGTAAATTACCAGTAGATCGTGCTCATGGTTTAACTATATATTTTCCAACAGACGGACCAGAATTAGGATATGATGATTTAGCAATTAAGAACAATAATTGGTATACTTTTATTGAGCAATTCTCAGAAAGTATCAACTCACAAGCGAATTTTAACTATATCAACGCAAAAAGTGTAGATACTGGCACAGGTTATAATGATAGTGTAAAGATTAATGGAAGTTACCAAGGAAATGCAAACATGATAAAAATTCGCCTTTTAAATGATAACGGAAATGTAACAAACTCTTATAACGGAAATATAAGTATGGGAAACATTTCTGAATTATATTTACATCCTACGAAATCAGGCAATTACCTCTTAGAAATGGGACTTTATAATGAGGATGGATTTCTAGAAGATCATTACTTAATGCAAAATTTATACATAGATCTTCATCTACCTGACCTTTCTGTTATCCTTCCTAAGATATTAATTGAAGATTTGGCTGGTACTCAACATGAAGTTCAAAACTTAGAAAAAAACGATGAATTCATATTGAAAGGTGAAGTGTACAACATAGGAACTGTGCCAGCCAATAATGTCACTATTTTAGTGAATAATGAACAATACACTTATAGTTTTAATTTTTCAGAAATAGGACCCAATGAAAGTAAAACATGGACCTTAAAGAATACAAGTAATATGAATGACATCGGCAATTATAACTTAGAGGTCAGTGTTTTATTTGAAGATGATTTCGAAATAGACCCATTAAATAATCAAATAACCTTTTCATTCGATATTTTTGATAATGTTGCACATGAATATTCAGTAAGTACACGAAACAAAAATATAATTGAAATAGAATTAAATCAAAATAATGAATATGAATTTCCATGGCTAGAAAGTTATGTTACTATTACGAATAATAAACGACAATCTTGGGATTTAATAGATATCACTTCAAAGATTCCTAACAATTGGGAAATTCAAGTTTCACCTTTTTTACAACTTTCTGAAACAAGCGAAATCTTAGTTAAAATTAAGCCATCGATTAATACGGAAACTGGAGAATATAAAATAAAATTGAATATGATTGATAGAAACAATATTTTCTCAGGCAGTGGAGAAATCACGGTAAACATCCCACAATATTATGGTGTCAGAATAAGTGCAAAACAAATTGATGATTATGCAGAGATTATAATTGAAAACAATGGAAATGGAAATGATTTTTTTATTTTAAATAAAGAATTAGAAGAAGGACTTACTCTATATTTACCAGAAACAAGATTTGAATTAAATGCTTTTGAAACAAAAACTATCAAAACAATTGGACTCACAACAACAAATTCAAATAATTACGAAGCTAGTTTTACTGTACTGAGTGAGGGAAATCCAAATATTACTGCAATGGTAAACCTAACTTTAATTAATCCCGAAAAAACTAGCGCTATTCAACAATTGGCATTAGGCAGTATTGGACTAATAGGAGTCCTATATTTGTTATACCAAAGGAGAATAAAATAACCATGCAACATTTTTTAGGGAAGGGAGAGATATTCTTTTAATGAAAAATTGCGTTGTTTTCTTATTTTTGGTTCTAACAAGCATGAATCCAATCGTGTCTACAGCTGAAGAAACAACTAATTTTAACAAAACTTATTTTGATAATAATGGTAATGGGTTAGATGATAGAATAGAACCCCTTATAGAAAACGAAGAAGAAATCGGAGTTATCTTGATGCTTAATGTGAGACCTACAGAGTATCATTTTAATGAAATAAAGAAAAATGAATTAGAAATCGATCATGTTTACAAATACATCAATGCTATAAGAATAGATAAAGTCCCTTCAAACATTGTTAATGATCTTACGAAAATTAATGATGTGAAAATTGTTGAATGGCAAGCTCCTGTTTATCCCTTTCTAGACACTGCAGTTAAAGCAATTAAAGTCAGAGAATCTGCTGAATACAGTCCTGTAGTTTGGGATAAAGGATTGTATGGTGAAGGAATAAATGTTGCAGTATTGGATACTGGAGTAGATAATGAACATGAAACATTTGGTATTTTTGAGAATCAGGATGTTAGAAGATTTATTGCGGGAATAAATTGTGATGGTGGATGTCCTACAGACGGTAATGGAAATTATGAATTTACCACTGAAGAGGATAGTAATGAGGATCCTGATGATTTTGATGGGCATGGAACTCATGTTGCATCTACCGTACTCGGAACAGGAGGGGATGATGATGAAAATTCTTGTGAAAGTGACGATGAGTGCATCGGAGTAGCACCTGGTGCAAGATTAATTGATATGAAAGTAATGGCTGACTGGGGATCTGGTTCTAGTGCAGATATTAATGAAGCAATTGAAGCCTGTATTGAAAATGTAAATACTGATTGGGAAAATGATGGTGCAAAGAATAATGGCGTACAAATTATGTCTATGTCACTCGGTACAACGAGTGGAAGCGATGGGCAAGATTCACAATCTCAACTTGTAAATCAAGCCAATGCAGCTGGGATTGTAGTAGTTATAGCAATGGGAAATGATGGGGAAGAAGAAGTGCCATCGCCTGCTGCAGCAGACTGGAGTGTTGCCGTAGGTGCTATGGATAATAATGATAATATAAATAGAAATGATGACGATTTGGCAAGTTATAGCAACTATGGCCCTAGAGAAGATGATGGTGATAACGATCGATGGGATGAACTGAAACCCTCTGTTGTTGCTCCAGGTAGCGGTATACGTGCTGCACTAGGTCATAGTAATTTATTCGGAGAAAGTAATGCTCAGGGATGGACAACAAAAGATGGAACCAGTATGGCCACACCTATTGTCTCAGGTTTAGCTGCGCTTCTTCTGGAAGCTGATAACTCACTTACTCCAACCTCTAACTCCAATGGCGTTCGTGATAGATTGCAAGAATATTCAGAAGCTTGGAATGGAGAACATGACGGAAGTGCATCCGAGCCTGATGAAAGTGACAAATACAATTACTACTATGGATATGGATATATTGACGGATATGAAATTATAGACATCAATCAACCTGATGCTGTTATAACTGAGATTATAACTTCACCTGAATCACCTGTAGAAGGTGATACTGTAACAATCTCTGTAACTGTTGAGAATCAAGGAAACCTAGATATTGATGATTCGAAAATAAAACTAATTGTAGATGGAAATGAAGAAAATGATGATTTAGGAAATATTGAAATAAATTCTGAAGTTACTTGGACATACGATTGGGAACCTGATGAAGGAGAATATACTCTAGAGGCAGTTGTTTATGACGTGTCTCCTGAGGAAGGAGAAACTGAAAATAACGATTATCAAAAAACTATCTCCGTAGATGAGGCTCCAGCAGATGGTGTAGATTTGGTTATTATTGATGTTTGGACAGACGACGAAAATACAACTGACAATGAACACATTGATGTTTATGCAAAAATAAAGAATCAAGGTACTGAAAAAGCTGATAGTTTCGAACTTTGGTGGTTTGATGATACTGGGAAATTTTCATCTTTAGAGGGAGAAGAAATGGATATTGAAGATGAAATAATTATTGCTGGACAATGGATTGCTAAAGAAGGGGAAAAAAGTTTAGATGCAAGAATTGTGAATGTAGAACCTGAAGATCAAAATGAAAATAATAATGAACAATCATTTACAATTAATGTAGGGGCTCCTCCTGAAGAACCTGATTTTTCACCTGTAAATCTAAAAACTAACGGAATACTAGAAGAAAATCAAGAAATCCAAATAGAATTTGATATACTCAATATAGGAAAAACAAAAGGTAATATTGACTTTGTGTTAAAACTTGATGATGAAGACTTATACAGTGGAGAAACTGAAGTAGATGGGGAATCAAGTGTAACTAAAAGCTATACTTGGACTACAAGCAAAGGAAAATATGATTTATCAGTTATTTTAGAAAATTCTAGTCCGACTGAAACTTCTGAGGACAATAATGAAATAAAGATTGAGATTGAAGTGGAAGAATCTACGCCAAAATTCAATCTAATATCTATTACATTAGATGACCCTATTTACAAAGATGAAAAAACATTAGTCTCAATTTATGTTGAGAATTACGGAGGGGAAGATGGAAATGTTAAAACAACACTTGATGCAGCTGGAACTTTTGTAGATGAAAATAATATATTCATACCTGCAGGAACGACAATAACTCAAATATTTGAATGGATTCCAACAGAAATTGGAAAATTTCCTCTAACTGCCCAAATAGATTATGAGGATAAAAAAATAAGCAAGAATGCATATGTTATAGCTCCTGAAACAGAAAATGAAATGCCTACTGTAAAAGTTACTGTAATGATAAATGGAATCCAAACCTCCAATCCACTGGCAATGAGTGCAGACACTTCTGATATTGTAATTTTTAGTGCTTCCGAATCGACAGATGATGGAAATATTATTTATTACGAATGGCAAATTACATTGGATGGATTGATAATTACTGAGGGGGATCAAGATACATTAGAATATAAATTCAATGAACCTGGAATATACAGTTCAAGCTTAACCATAACTGATAATGATGAGGGGCAAAGTACATGGCAAGCAAGTGTAATTGTAAATCAAAAAGTTACTACTACAAACAACCAAAATTCAAAAGACGAAGGAGATAACGCACTACTAATTGGTGGTGCATCAGTAATAGGATTATCTTTAGCTGGTTTTGGAGCACTAAGATATCTAAGATCCGAAGAAGAAGATGATTTCTTTGATTTCAATGATGTTGGGCCCGTAAATCTATCATGTCCTAATTGTAGTGGTCTAATCTCAATAACAACCACTCAAAGACCAATACAAGTTGGCTGTCCAATGTGTCAAGGCCAATTTATTGTAAGAGAATAAGAAAGTTAAGAATTTATACCAATTATCTCTGAAATATTATTAAAACCTTCTTTCTTAATCTTCTTTTGAAGACCTGAAATGATATTCTTGGCTATACCTAGACCTTCAAAAACTAAACCAGTGTACAACTGAATTAAAGAAGCACCAGCTGTAATTTTATCCCATGCATCATCTACCGTAAAAATACCACCTACTCCAATTATAGGTAGTTTACCATCAGTCATACGATAAATCTTACGAATCATTTCAGTACTCATTTTATTCAATGGTAAACCACTAAGTCCCCCTTTTTCTCCAAATACTTTTTTAGATTCTTTACTTGTTGTTTCAGGCCTTGTTATAGTTGTATTCGTAGCAATAATTCCTTGAATATCATGTTTTTGAATTTGTTTTATTAAAGCCTCTAAATAATCATTATCAATTTCTGGAGCTATTTTAACAAGGAGTGGTTTACACTTTTTATTATACTTATCTGAACATTTTGAATTAATTATTTGGCAAGAAGAAAATATTGAATTCAGATGATCTGATTGCTGAAGATCTCGAAGACCGGGTGTATTAGGGGAGCTCACATTGATAACAAAGAAATCTGCATGATCCCACAATAATTCTAGTGAACCTGCATAATCTTTCGATGCCTCTTTAAGAGGAGTAATTTTAGATTTACCAAGATTTATACCAACGGGGGTTTCTGGCCACAAACCTCTACTTTTCCAATCTTGTAGTTTGTCTGCAACTAAATTAGCTCCAATATTATTGAAACCCATTCTATTAACTAATGCTTTATCTTTATTAGCTCTAAACATACGTGGCCTAGGATTTCCTAATTGTTTATGTAATGTTACACCACCTATCTCACAAAATCCATAGCCTATTGATTGCCAAGCTGGAACTGCCTCTCCATTCTTATCCATTCCTGCTGCAATACCAAGAGGATTAGAAAAATCCAGATCGAAAAGATTTACTGGTAAATCTGGTGAACTATACAATTTATTCATTAGAGACGTCAAAAAACGTGAATGACTTACACGTGAAAGGGTAGAAATTATGCGGCGATGAACCTTTTCTGAATCTTGAACGAAGATCAAAGGGCGCAAAAATATCCGATAGAGCAGACTCATCTAAAAATTATATCTATAAATAGTTCGATATAAACTTAATGGAACTAAATATTCGATTCTTCTTCAGCCCTTAGGATGGTAAAAACAACACCCGATATACCAAAAAACAAGAATAATATACCTACAAACAATAACCATAAAGGCGAATCCTTCCAATAAAACCAAGACATAGACATTATAAGTCCAATGAGCAGGAAAAAGGCAGAAGAAAGCTGCCTCAATAATAAGGACATAAACTCCCGAAACATAGTTGGTCTTAAAACCAGACCTCCATACAGCTTGATATGGCAATAAACCTAACTGTAATTATACCTACACTCAACGAAGGGGAATCAATAGGGCCTACTATTGATCAAATTCCAAGGAATTTATCTTGGTTAGATGTTAAAGTTTTAATTGTAGATGGAAACTCATCAGATAATACTGCCGAAGAAGCTCAAAAAAGAGGTGCAATAGTTCATAATGAACCCAGGAAAGGATATGGAAGAGCATACAAAACTGGTTTTAGTTTAGTAGACACAGATTATGTTGCAACACTCGATGGGGATACGACATACCCTGCCGATAAAATACCTCATGTTCTTGCTTTTTTACTTAACAAAAAATTAGACTTTATAACTTGTAATAGACTGGATAAAATGGATAGCGATGCAATGTCGATTACTCATAAAATAGGAAATTGGGGGCTAACTTTTGGAACAAATTTGTTTCATGGAATTAATATTAAAGACTCTCAAAGTGGAATGTGGGTTTTTAAGAAAGAAGTAATTAAAAAAGTTAACTTAACCAGTGATGGTATGCCCCTGTCCGAAGAATTCAAAATTGAAGCATTTAGAAAAGGCTTGAGAGCTATAGAAATTCCAGTACCATTTCACTCAAGAGTTGGAGAAGTAAAACTAAATACTTGGGAAGATGGAATTTGGAATTTATGGTTTTTAGTTACTAAAATGAAGGATTTTTAAAATTAATCTTTACTCATCTCAGGAGGTTGGGCATTAACCATCTTAACTCCCATATAGATTAAAACAAAACTTACTAACTGAATCCAACCCAATTCCTCCTTTAACCAAAGCCAACTAGAAAGAATTCCAAATACAGGTACAACATTAACAAAACTAGATGCACGGTTTGCTCCTATTACATCAACACCTATTGCAAAGAAAACATATGATAATGCCGTAGAAAGTACACCTAAATACGCTATCATTAACCACTCCTCATTAGTCCAAATCCGGTCCCAAGGAGATTCTAAAATTACAAAAGGAATGAAAAGAAGCCAACCAATCAAAGAAACCCAAGCAATCAAGGAAAGAGGACTGAGTTGACCTTCTGCTGTATCAAGGACATATCGCCTCATAATCACTATATAAATTGCATATGTGAATGCTCCAAACATAATCAATCCATTACCTATCAATCTATCTTCCAATGGAATATTAACATTAGGTGAAGCAAGAAATATCAGGAGTATGCCTGTAAAACTGAGACTAATTCCAAGAAGACCCTCAGAACTAATTTTGTGTGAAAGAATCCAGATAGATAAAATAGATACAAAAACAGGGTTGAAGCCAATAACCAAAGAAGCATCAGAAGCTGCCGTTTTTTGCATTCCATACATGTACCCTATCTGATATAAAAATACTGAAGTAAATGCCATCAAAACAAGTGACCTCCAATCTCTTTCTTTTGGAACTACGTTGCCCTCTTTAGCCCACATCCATGCGAAAAGAATAGGAACTGCAAAGGAGTATCTCAAAAACATGACTGTAAACGGAATATCAATCAAATCTGTAGCCAAAACTCGGCCAACTGGCCAAGCAAAGCCCCAAAGAGCTGAAACCGTTAACATCATCAGATTAGTAATTGCAAGTTTACGAGAACTAAGTTTTCCCATAATTACTCGTCTTTTTTAGTGCCCAAGAAATATTTATTAATGTGAGGATCATTCAATATATCTACTGAATTACCAGTATGAACAACTTTACCATTTGAAAGAATATAACCTCTATCTGACCTAGCTAAAGACAAACGGGCATTTTGTTCTACAATCAAAACAGTTATTCCCACCTCTCTTAAAGCATCAATCCTTTCAATAATCTGCTGTTGATATAATGGTGAAAGAGCTGCTGTAGGTTCATCAAGCAATAAAAACTTAGGATCAGAAATTAGAGCTCTTGAAATAGCCAACATCTGCCTTTCCCCTCCTGATAAAGATGCTGCAAGATCATAAGTCCTATGGCGCAAATCAGGAAACATGTCCAAAGCACGTTCAATTCTATCATTCAACAAATTTGTTGAAAGTAAATTTCCTCCCATTTGTAAGTTCTCTTCTACAGAAAGAGATGGGAATACATTATCCACCTGTGGAACATAGGCAATACCGAGATTAACTAACTGATCAGTTCTCATACCAGAAACACTGTTCCCTCTATAATTCACTACTCCCTTATAGTAGTCAGCAATACCGAACATAATCTTAATTAGTGTAGATTTGCCACATCCATTAGGGCCAATAATTGTTACAAATTCTCCTTCTTCAACATACAAATCAATTCCATAAATAATTTGTACTGAACCATAACCTCCAGTAAGTCCTGATACTTCTAGAGCTCGCGTCATTCAGATACCTCTCCTGAAGAACCAAGATAAGCCTCGATCACCGCTCTATTGGATCGAACTTCGTCTGGTGTTCCAATCATCAGAACTTCTCCTTCATTCATAACTATAATTCGATCAACGCCTTGACGTAAAATGAAATCCATATTATGTTCAATAATTAAAACTGATACGCCAGTTTCATCTACAATTTTTCTAAGATTGGAAAAAATCTTCATTGCTAAAGGTCCAGCAACACCTGCAACAGGCTCATCAAGAAGTAAAAGGTTAGGATCTCCCATCATAGAGCGACCAATATCAACCAGCTTACTTTGACCACCAGATAACTCACTTGCAAGATTATGAGCCATATGAGGTACTTCTAACTGGTCAAGTGTCGAATATGCCTTAGATAATCTTTCAAGTTCAAGTTGACTTTTTCTTCCTTGAATCAAAGCCTTCCAAAGGCTTGGTTTAAACTGTTCTCTAAGAGGAACTAGTAAATTCTCAATTACAGTCATTTCACGCCACAAACGTGTGTGCTGAAATGTTCGAGTTATACCTAAACGTTGAATCTCATCAGGTCGCATTTTCGATACATTAGTACCAAAGATTTCAATTTTCCCTGAAGTTTGATTAAGCAAACCACTTATGCAATTAAAAGTAGTAGATTTACCACATCCATTAGGACCAATAAGTCCAATGAATTCTCCTTCATTAACCTCAAAAGATATATCCTTAACTGCAACGAGTCCTCCAAACTCCATCCTCAAATTTCCGACTTTCATTACAGTAGTCATTTAGAATCTACCTCCTCAGGACGCTCTGGTCGATATGGCACTTCAGGTATTAGTCCCTTAGGATTATACTTGAGGGAAGTCATTATCAAAATACCAATTAACATGAGCTTAAAATACGTCATCTGTGTCCTAATTCCTCCAAGAACTTCTGGAAATACCAGATCAATTGAACGCTGATCAAATATAAGACCACATATTGTGAATACTAGTGAAAACCAGAATGCCGTTTCAGCGAGAGGCATGCTTCTTAGGACCATCCCTATTAATGCTAAAATCATTAGAATAGCTGCGACTTGGAAAGGAGCTTCTACCAACCAAATAAATGATTCATCGATTAAATCTGCAGTATCTGCAAGAGGAAGACTTGAACTTCCTTGAGCTGCAACTAGGACATTGAAGAAAAACTCAGTCAATGTTATGATCATTGCTCCAATTAACATACCGCGATTGTTTGCTGCACCCCCAATAATAAAGGCCGCCCAAACTAGGAAAGTTGACCTAGCTGGAGACATGAAAGAGGGTTGAAATCCAGTGAGTTTCCATGCATAAAGAGCGCCAGCAAATGCACATATTGCTGCACCAAGTGCAAGACTTGCCGCTTTATGTTTTAGAATATCGTGTCCATGATGTTGAGCAACCTCTTCATCTTCGCGAATCGAGCGTAGTATACGTCCCCAAGGTGATTCAAACAATATGTCAAGAAGTTTCCATATTAATGCGACACCTAATAAGCCGAATATTGCAAGTAACAAAAAATATGGTGCAGGTTGGTCTAATCCTATTATATCACCAACAGTTGCTGCCATACTATCTATCCCAGGTGTTATTGAGCATAGAACGGGAGAAAGTTTGTCTCCTGAAGATGAAAGCGGAGGATTAGATCCACAAAACCACCATTCTTGGAAAGGTAATGGATATCTCTGTACGCCTATTGCTGATCGATTACCTCCGGCCCTCAGTAGGGGCTCACCCATAAGTAAAATTTTTACTATCTCTCCTAGAGATATAGTAATAATAGCGAAATAGTCACTACGAAGTCTAGCAGTGGGATAAGCAAGAAACCAACCAAACACTGCACCAACTATCATTGCAACAATAAGTGCAGGCAAGATTGGCCAATCATAACCATAGAGATCACTAGGTGCAGTAAGGATTCCAACCACAATAGCACCAATTGCAGTAAAAAATATAACTCCAAAATTAATAAGACCAGTCATACCTTTATGAAGATTCAATGATAAAGCTAAAATCAGAAAAATGCATAATGTAACTGCAAAATTAGATAACTGTAATACCTTGGCGTAATCATTAACGGAAGGAAGCCAAATAACTATACATATCAAAATTCCAAACAATACCCAGAACTTTATCTTTGATTTAATTTCAGATTTTGGACCATACTTAGCATCAATTTTTTCATAGAAATTAGAATTAATACTCTTTCCTCTTTCCATTATTCTTATACCCATGGAAGATATTGATTCGTGCAAAGGGTCCAGAAATCTATTAATTGCTGAAGAAACGGTTTGTATAAATTCGGAAACTTGGATAAATATTAGACCTATTTTAGCTGAAAAGTTATCTAATGCATCTACAATTCGCGATTTAGGGGCCTCCAAAAGATCTTTGTAGTTATTATTAAAGATAAGATATGATTCATAAAGCGCCAATAAATAAATCAAAATTGGTAAGAATGGCCACAATAAATCACCTATAGTGCCTAATATTCCAATTAGAATCTGCTCATTGTAAATGAGATTTAACCAATCGTCATGCATCGATGAATTAAGTCCCTCAGGCGCTGTATTGACTTCCTTACCTACAAATGAACTTTCTCTCATAAATGAAGTAGCCTTTCCGATACAAAATGATAGAACTGTCAAAATCAACATAGAAAATCCTCGTGCGCTACGCCTCTGATGGAAATGGTGACCACCTACCCAACCAAAGAACAGCCCCATTAGAGCTGAAATACGATTATTGGGTTCATTTTTAGATGCAACTCGGTTACGAATGCGTTCAATCTTCCATTTCTCATAGGCATCACCGATGCCTTTGGGCATGATAAGCAGAATCGCAATGATAATGGCATAGGGAGCCACACCACCTAAAGCAAAGTAATTCGTTCGTTCTAAGGGATTACCGATACCTGAAAGAATGGGTTCGGAAACAGCGCGTACGAAACCAATAATCAAAGAGGCACCTATGGCTCCAGGTACCGAACCTATAGTACCTAGAATAATAACTGCAAAGGCAGGAAGTAAAAGCGTGAATGAAGTCTGAGGATTAAACAATACAGTCATACCAAAGGCAGCTCCCCCTACTCCAGATATACCTGCAGAAAGAAAGGCACTAGTAATATGAACACGGCCAACATTGATTCCACTACTAGCCGCTAATTCTGGATTATCGGCAACTGCCCGCATTCTACGGCCTAAACGAGTATGAGTTAGAAGAAGTAAAAGCAACAAAACCGTAATAAAAACAATTATAGGAAGGAAGGCATTGTCATAAGCATAGTTTGTTACACCCCCAGACTCAAATATAGGCCAATCTGAAGTTCCTAAATTAAATTTTATAGTTGTATTTGGTATTTCCCAATGTCGCTCACTAAGCATCCAATCTGCATCTGGAATGAAGAGCTTTGTATTCGAACCAAATCTAAGATAGACAAGAGCTCTCAATATCATCGCTACTCCAAGGGAAGCAATCATCATGACATCAGATGAAGACTTACGATCTCGAAAACCTTTGAAAACAAGCCTATCTATTATAATGCCTGCAAGACCTGTTAAAATGAAAGCTGCGAACATTACATAAAGGAAAAGGGACCATACAAGAGTCCCATCTGCTGGAGCATTACTAAGTGGAAATAACCAATCTGTCCACATCAAGGCAATACCAACATACATACCAAGCATGAAATATTCACTTTGCGCAAAGTTTCCATAGCGTTGTACGCTATAGGTTAGAGTACAACCTACTGCAATAGCTAGATAGGTCGATGACCATGTTAAAGTAGAAATAAGTAATGAACCCGAACCAAAAGTTACTTTGGCAACCAAATCAAGTCCTGAAAGAAGAACATGAAGAGAAAACAAGACATGCACAAGAAGGAAAAGTGGAGATACAATAACTAGAATTGTTCGAATTCTTGACTGAGGTAAATCATCAAAAAATATTTTTACTACGGCAAAACCGATACATATCAACTGAACGGTTTGAAGAAGCCAAACCATATCTGTAGGAAGATTATCAAGCAATAGTATATCTATTACATTAAGAAAACCGAAATTGTATAATAAGCCTGAGCAAGCATCCAACCCTACTAATAGAGTTACAACTAATCTTCTAGTCCCTCTGGAAAGAGAATTCCATTGTTCTCTGATATCTATCTCAGTCATGTTAAACCACTTCAAAGCCTACAGCATAAAAACTGACCCTAATCACACAAAAGCCGTAAAGGGAAAAGAACCTTACACACTACAATGGACAGGTCGCCCACGTAGTGCGCTTTTTTGCGTATCAATTCCCAAACATAAATTTATTATTTATTTCTAGGAAGACTTTACGCCATCTTCAGCAGTCCAGTACTTAGCACAATCGTAACCACCGTTAGCATCAGAAGGATCACCTGAGTATGTACAAATATCATATCCATTACCACCAATATCTCCGTTTGCTAGGAAATTTATAACACCAGATGCACCGCCATAATTGGTTCCAACTGATTTGATATTGTCATTGATTGCACCTGTCATAGTAGCTGCTTCACCAATCATCATCGTAGCATCATATGTGGTCAAGACATAAGTCTTGATACTACCAATCTCAGAAGCTTTTGCATCGTATCGAGCCTCAAAGTCACCAGCAGTTACACCTGCACGAGGTGCAGATACGGTTAAGTTTGCTGCTGTTGCATTATCTGCCATCTTCTCATATAGACCTATTCCAGCAGGTCCGTCTCCAGCAAATATCTTACCTGTCCAATTTTTATCCTCTAGAGCATCCATAATTCCTGCTGCATCTGTTATGTAAGAAGAAAGATAAACTGCAGTACAAGTTGAATCACCAGATATACTCTCAGCTAACGAAGTAAAGTCCGTTGTGGTATCTACATATCCTTGCATTCCTGCACCACAAAGAGTGTTTCCAGCAGTATCATTTTCCCAAGCTGATTTTATTGAATCAGCTAAACCTGATCCATAATCATTAGTCATATGTAAGATAGCTAAAGACCCATTAGTAACACCAGCATCTGCCATCATATCGGCTCCAGCAGGGCCTTGAATAGCATCGCTAGGTACGTTACGGAAGAACAATGGATAGGCTGTAGCATCGCTAAGACCTGGATTGGTACTAGCGTAAGATATCATTGGAATACCAGCTGCAGATAATACTGCATTAGCACCCATAGAAGCACCGGAACAAGCTGCCCCGACGACGGCTACTACACCAGAATCAACTAATGTCTGAGCTGAAGCTGCAGCAACTGGACCATCACATCCTGAGTCCATTTCAACCAATTCAAACTTATAGTCACTATACTTTGCAGTTAAGTCTGCAATTGCTTCAGTTGCACCCCAAGTAAATCCAGGTGCATCTGGTTCCAGAGGTCCCGTTATAGGGTTCAAAAAACCGATTTTTACTAACGTTCTAGTATCTTCCTCTTCATCATCTACACAACCGGTGAAGGCACCAGCTACGAAAATCAAAGTAAGAGCTAATACTTGATATTTTGTTGATTCCATAGTAATCACACTACTTTTGCTAATAAAAAGGGTATTAAAAAGATTTAAGGTTCTACGCGTAAGATAGTAAATATAATTAAATTAGCTTTCAGGAATAAAACAAAATGTGCTAACTATAATAACCTAAATCCATACTCTCTAAATCCAACAAGATTATTAAAGTCAGGAACAAATTTATTAATCAACTCCTTTATTACTCAAAAACGGGTAATGAATTGACTGATAAAAAAATACCGAAATTTATTCACAATTGTGTGAGATGCGGACAATACTGTTCGACTGTTGAAGGTGTACCTCTCTATTTTGATGATATTTCTCGTTGGATGAAAAACGGCATCTTAGGGAGTTTATCAAAAAACATAGGAATGAATATGTCTAAAGGATTCCCTGAATTAATTCTAGAACCCAAAGAAAATGAAAATGGTTGTCCTTTATTTGATGCTGAAAATAAGAATTGTCAAGTATTTCACGATATGCCTCTTAATTGTCAGGCTTATCCTCTAGGATATAATGGAGAAAAATATTTTGTAACCGATCAGAAATGCCAAGGTTTAGGCATTGGTGAAATGTCAATTGAAAAATTAAAACATCAAAAAGAGGCTGCTAAAAATGCATTCAATGCTAAGAAAGATAGCAACACAATAGTCCCTTTGTTATACAGCATTATTATGGGGAATTTAGTAGAACAGTCCAAAAAAGCAATGGGAAATATGACTGACGAACAAAAAAATCAACTTCAAGACATTGTAAAGGAGGATGAAGACTGAAACCTACTTTGTTAGACACCTTGAAATTTTTAGCACTACAAGGAGCCACAAGACACCCCATACACATCTCCTCCATTAAGCTTTCCAAAAAATTAGATGTAAGCCAACAATCTGCTTCAAGATATTTGCTTGACTTAGTCAAAAATGGAAATATAGAAAGAAGGCACGCTCAAGGTGGACAAATTGTCACTATAAAAGAAAAAGGAATTATTACTCTCAAAAAAGAATTCACTGAATATAATCTTATTTTTGGCAAACAAAAGAATATTGAAATGATAGGAAAATTAGAGTCTGGACTGGGAGAGGGGGGTTATTACATATCAAAAAATGGATATATGAAACAATTCAAGAAAAAATTAAAATGGGTACCATATGAAGGAACCTTAAATTTAAGACTCGACGAAAATGAAGTTCCGAAAATTGAAGCTATGAAAGCCGCCCAAGGAATCCTAATTGAAGGCTTTGAAGAAGATAACAGAACCTTTGGAAAAGCATGGATTTTTAAATGTGAATTAGAATTTGAAGATAAAGAGATTGAGAAATGCGCTATTATTGCACCTAAAAGAACACATTACAAAAGAGTTGTAGAAATCATATCTCCGCTTTTTATTAGAGGGAAACTAATAGTAAAAGATGGTGATCTATTCAATATTAAAGTAGACTTAGGAGATATTTAAAGTGGCATGGATATGATGAAAATAATGGTGGTAACATAATGGAACCTTTTCACACTTATTACGGAATTGAATGGTATTGGTTTCTACTGGTCTGGACAATATTTGCACTCGGTTTACATATTTATCAAGTCGGATTTATAGTCCGGCTAATTAAATTAGGAAAAGAGGATCATAGATTTGATTCATGGAAACAAAGATTTAAAGAATTTTTAACAGATTGGCTTGGACAAAGAAAAGTTATTGAAGATAAGTTTGCAGGTTATGCACACGCTTTAATTTTTTGGGGTTTTTTGATGTTAATTACTGATGTAATAGACCTTGGAACGGGTGGACTTTTTGAAGATCTTCTAACAATTATTATGCTTGATGGAATCTGGAACCTAATTGTAGACATTGGCTATGCTATGGCTGGAATTGGAGTTCTATTTGCATTATATCGAAGACTAGTAATAAGACCTGAAAAATTGAAAAATACAAGTATTGAAGGCTCTTTGATTCTACTTGCAATTCTTGGAATTATTATTACTGCATTCATTATTGAAGCGGGAAATATGATAGGTGATGAAAATAAATTAAATCAATGGGAACCTATAGGTGTTTTATTTGCCAAGCAAATGAATGGTATAAGTACCTCTAATTTATCAACTATTATTGATTTAAGCTATTGGATACATATGATATTAATTGGGGGATTCTTAATTGAAATACCACAAACCAAACATTCTCATTTAATTGGAACAGTACCTAATGTCATGTTCCAAGATCATAATCCTATGGGAACTATGTTACCTATGCAAGTTGATGAAAATAATATGGCTGTTAAAAGTGATGATTTAGATTTTGATAATCTAACACTAGGCGTTAATAAATTTACAGATTTTACTTGGAGACAGTTATCAGATGGGTGGGCTTGTACTGAATGTGCTAGATGCCAAGATGTATGTCCGGCTTATAGTAGTGGTAAAACATTAAACCCTATGCAAATTATAATGGATTTAAAGAACTATGGAAGTGAACATGGGTCTTTGTTATTAACTGGTAAAAATCCTGATGAAACAATTGTAGAAAGATTTAATCCTGAAGCTATATGGGCTTGTACTACATGCTATGCATGTGTTAATGCATGTCCGGTTCACATTGAACATGTACCAAAACTTACCGATACGAGAAGACATTTAGTTATGGAAGCTACCGAATTTCCAGAAGAACTCCAAAATCTTTTTAATAATCTTGAACGAAATTCAAATCCATGGGGATTAGGGGCGCACACAAGGGCAGATTGGACTGAAGGGCTTGACATAAAAATTGGTGAACCTGCCGAATATTTATTTTATGTTGGATGTGCTGGATCTTTCGATGAAAGAAATAAAAGTGTATCAAGAGCTACTGCAATATTACTAAAAGAAGCGGGTGTAGATTTTTCAATACTTGGTGAAATGGAAACATGTAATGGCGATCCAGCAAGAAGGGCTGGAAATGAATTTTTATTCCAAATGATGGCTGAGATGAATGTGGACAATATCAATTCTCTTGGTACTCTAAAAGTCATTACTGCATGTCCACACTGCTTTCACACTATTGGTAAAGAATATGAAAAATATGGTGGAAAATACGAAGTGTATCATCATTCCCAAATACTAAATAAGTTAAGAAAAGAAAAGAAACTAAATATCAACGATTTTGAACACAAAGTAACCTTCCATGATCCCTGCTATTTAGGACGAATTGGGGGTGAAACTGAAGCCCCAAGAGAAGCCTTGGGTGGAAACATAATTGAAATGGAAAGGCATGGTAAAAATTCATTTTGCTGCGGAGGTGGTGGCGCTCGTGTGTGGATGGAAGAAGATGCTGATAAGCGTGTCAATGAAATTAGAGCAAGAGAAGCATCAGAAACAGGGGCCGAATGCATCGCAGTAGGATGTCCCTTCTGTATGACTATGATGAGTGACGGACTTAAAACAATTGGAGATGAAAAACCAGTAAAAGATATTTCTGAAATATTATTAGAAAATTTAGAGGTAAAAACATGAACATCGCAGTATTAATCAAAATGGTTCCAGATACCGAATCAAAACTAGAAATTGTAAACGGAAAGCTAGAAGAGAGTAATTTCAAGTATATGGTAAATCCATACGATGAATTTGCAGTAGAACAAGCAGTTCAATTCAAAGAAGCTGTAGGTGGAAAAGTTACCCTTGTGAGTCTTTTCACAGATAACAATACCATTGATACTGACCTTAGAAAAATGATTGCCATTGGAGCTGATGAAGTAATAGTCTTAAGAAGTAAAGATTACAGGGGAGACAAACCCTCAACCAATGCTGAAATATTAGCCAAGAAAGTAAAAGAACTAAATGCTGATTTAGTATTATGTGGAGTTCAAGGAATAGATTACTACCAAGCTGCAACCGGACCGATGCTTGCACAAAAATTAGATATTCCTAATATCTCTGGTGTAACCAAATTAGAATTGAATGATAATCTGATTACTGCCCACAGACAAATGGAGGGGGGAATACAGGTTATAGAAAGTCAAATGCCAATTCTAATAAGCTGTCAGAAAGACATGACTAAAGTAAGATTTCCTGCTTTAAAAGATATCATGATGTCTAAAAGAAAACCATTTGAAAATCAAACCGTCGACTACGAAGAAGAAGCTGACATAAAACAAATTGAATGTACTCTACCACCTGCAAGAGGAGGGGGAATGATAATTGAAGGAGAGACGCCTGAAGAAAAAGTTGATAAACTAATAAATATTTTAAAAATGGAGGCAAAAGTATTATGAGCAAAATAGTAATTTTAGGCGAAGTTGATAACTTAGAGATAAAAAATATATCACAACAGGTAGCTGGTGTTGCCGCAGGAATGGGTGATGTTATAGGAGTTGTTATTGGAAAGAATGTTGCAGAAGCTGGAATGAAATTGGCTGCCAGTAAAATAGTAATTGCTGAGAATGATGAATTAGAATTTTACGATTCTATCAAATATTCATCTATAATTTGTCAAATTGTTCAAAAAGAAGAAGCAACAGCCGTTCTTATGGGTGCTACATCTATGGGAAAAGATTTAGGACCCCGTATAGCTGCTAATCTTGGTTGGGGATATCTTGGAGATTGCCTAGAAGCTGGAAGTGATGGTTTTGTGAGGCCAACTTTTGCTGGTAAAGTACTCTCAAAAACTGTACCAACCACAAAAGTTGTAGTAAGCATACGAAATAATGCCTATCCGGCTGGTGAATCATGGTCCGGTAGTGTTGAAAATTATTCGGGTGAAATAAGCGCTTCAACTTTAAAAACAAATTCTATTGAAGGATTAGGAAATGAAACCGTAGAACTAACAGAAGCTCGTATAGTAGTCAGCGGAGGCCGAGGATTAGAGAATTCTGAAAACTATGATGAACTTATTAGACCATTGGCATCAAGTCTGAAGGCTGCTGCTGGCGCTAGTCGAGCGATAGTAGATGCAGGATGGGTCCCACACTCTCACCAAGTCGGACAAACTGGAAAAACAGTTACACCCGATTTATATTTGGCAATTGGCATCTCTGGTGCTATTCAACACCTAGGTGGAATGAGTGGATCTAAATTTATTGCTGCAATTAATAAAGATCCTGATGCACCAATTTTCAAGGTGGCAGATTATGGAATAATAGGAGATCTATTCGAGATAATACCTGTCCTAAAATCAAAGCTGGAAAATTAGTGAAGACATAGTGTTATAAGGGGTCATATCATGTTTATTTTGTGTCGATTGAAACCGATGAAATTAAAAAATTGCAGAAAACTATATCTGAACTACAAGTCGAATTAAAATTCTTACAAGAGACTGTTGGCGTTCTTGTTGGAGCAATGATGGAAGATGGAGAATCTGATGAATTTTTTGGAAACGGAGAAGCTGGAAATCTTACCTTTCGCCTGAATATGGGGATGTAAATTCTAATATTTGGTAAAGCCTATATACAAAGGGCTCCGGTCCGGCTTCGCGCTCGCGTGGTGTAGCCTGGCCTATCATCTCAGCCTGTCGAGCTGAGGACTCGGGTTCAAATCCCGGCGCGGGCGCCATTTTACTTAACCTAAACAATTTAAGGATACTTACTACTAACGTATTAGATTTATCCTATGCGCGGACAAAAATATCAGGCACTGATTGTTGTTATTCTACTTCTAACAGCATTACCATATTCACCATTTCTATCGAGAGCATCAACTATAGAAAAGAATCCTCTAGCTGAAATTGATGCAGATGGAGACGGAATCCCTGACTTACCCTTTAGAGATAGTGACGGTGATGGCCTATCTGATGATTACGAAATTTCTCTAGGATTTGACCCAAATGATTTTGATATGGATAACGATGGGATTTCTGATTTAGCTGAACAAGACTTCTGGAATGATTTAATTAATGAAGATTTTGTCCCTCCAAATATGGAAGATTTATATGATTGTGAGGGTGATTTAGATGGAGATGGAATCACAAATTGTCTAGACCCTGATGCTGACGGTGATGGCCTATCAGACATGGAGGAAATGACCGATTCAGATGGAGATGGAATTCCTGACATGTATGAGAATATGATAGACCATCTAGATCCAAATAATCCTGATAGTGATGGAGATGGAATTTTAGATATGGATGATAATGAACCACCTTTACCTTCTTGGGCAGAAGATATGTCCAAGAATAATGATTGGACTCCTCAACCGGACGCTAACGGAATTAGTGGAGGATTAGAAGGATTTTATCCACTTGCAGTACTTGCAGCAGTTAAATTTACAGTAGAATGTGATAATTGTGGAGATCCGACCTCTAACCCTCAATACTGGAGAACCGCAGCTAAGGATATATATGACAATGGATATGATGCTGCTACTGGAGAATATACGAGAAGCCAATGGTGCCCAGCTCCAGGTTGTGAACCATATGGAATTGAATCAGGAATCACCGTTCCATACCCTGGATATTGGACTACTGGATCTTCGCCATACAACTATGATTATCTAGTTACTCATCCAGATATTTCAAGTCAAACCTTTGATTATACTATGACTTGGATAATGCCAGTTCAAGGTTATTTATCTACAGCATTATACACTAATTCTGTTTTTATTAGTAGCCCAGTAACAATGGATACTGCCTTTAATCTCAAATTAGATGGCTATGCGCAAAGCTACTCTTTTACAATGACAGAATACCAAATACCTGAATCTGTCAAAAGAGCAGCTAATGCCCCAACTGAATTTTCACCGCAATTAGTACAATTACCTGATTTTCCAATTAGAGATGGTCCCAATAATGATGTTTATGACTTAGCAGCCTCCATAACTGCAGGAAAAACAACGGATTATGATAAAGCTGAGGCTATAATGTACTACCTAAGAAATAATTACTATTACAATATTAACGGTACTTTGACACCAGATGGAGATGACTTTGTTGATTATTTTTTATTTGGAAATCCTACAGATGATGGTAAGTGTACTAATTTTGCGTCTGCATTTACTGTATTATCACGATTAAATGGAATTCCAACGAGATATGTTGAAGGGAATGGCCCTGGAGACGTGATTACACCAGAAGGGTGGCAAAGCAGTGGATATGGAGAAAGTACCGGATTTACAATTCAAGAAAATACAAGAGTTGTAACTATGCTAAATGGTCATGCATATGCTGAAGTTCTTTTAGATGGACTTGGATGGGTTACCTTTGAACCAACCTCATCTAACCAATGCCCAACGTGTGACATGAATGCAGGAGGCACTACTGGAGAGGATGACACTGTAATCGGAAACGGTACTCAACCTGGAACTGATTACCAAATAAGCGATAGTGATGAAGATGGGTTAAGTGATGAATATGAAAATGGAATTGGTACAGACCCTTTTAATCCAGATTCCGACGGAGATACCTTTCCAGATGGTGCTGAAACTAATACAGGAATCTATATAGATTCATTTGATACTGGAACTGATCCAACAAAATCTGATACTGATAATGATGGACTAAGTGATAACGATGAGATATTGTGTAGGCTTTATACTATAACTGGTAAATTTTGTTCACATCCCTTAGATTCAGACTCAGATAATGATGGATTACTGGATGGTGAAGAACATGGTATTTATGGAACTAGTCCTATTGACAATGATAGTGATGATGATAATTTGCCAGATGGTTTAGAAATTGGAATATCTGAGGATATTTGGAGCTATCCATACAACTTATTAGAATGTAAAAACAAGGAAGGAGATCCACTAACTAATTGTAACGAAGAATGGCAACCTGATGAAGATCCAAATTCAACGACGAATCCACTTATTACAGACTCTGATGGAGATGGATTACTAGACGGAGAAGAAGATGAAAATAATAATGGTAAAAGAGATGGAACTGAAACTGCTGCTGACTTAAATGATACCGATGGTGGCGGCCAATCTGATTATCGAGAAAAAATAGTTGATGGAACGGACCCTAATGATTCTGAGGATGATATTAATGATTCAGATGGTGATGGGTTAAGCGATCCTGTGGAAATTGATATCGGAACTAATATTACCTTAAAAGACAGTGATTACGACGGATTAAGTGATTATGATGAATTTATAGTACATCAAACTGATCCAATGAAAAATGACACAGATGGAGATGGATTACTAGACGGAGAAGAATTAAGTGGATTAATAACATGTAACTGGCAATCCCCAATAACTGGACTATATTGTGATTATAATGAAGATGGAATAGTTGACGAACTAGATGGAACTGATCCAAATAAGGAAGATACGGATGGAGGAGGCACTTGGGATGGATTAGAAATTAATGATGGAACAAACCCCACAAATAATGAAACCGACGACATAGATCCTGGAAACAGAGATAGTGATGGAGATGGAATAATAAACTCGGAAGAGGATGTAAATTTAGATGGTATATTAGATGTTGGAGAAACTGATCCAAATAATCCTGATACAGATGGTGATAATTTAACTGATGGTCAAGAAGTTTACACTTATAAAAGCGATCCAAATAAAAAAGATACTGATGATGACGGTTTAGAGGATGGAGATGAAATAAATATATATGATACTAACCTTACAAACCCAGATACTGACAATGATAATTTAACTGATGGTCAAGAAGTTTTTGCCTACTTTACAGACCCTAAAAATGAAGATTCCGATGGAGATACTTTAGAAGATGGAAATGAAATATTCATTCATCTCACAAATGCTAACAATAATGATACTGACGATGATGGATTACTAGATGGTACTGAGTTAAATCTTCATGATACCAATCCAAATAAAAATGATACTGATGATGATGGTTTATTGGATGGAGATGAATTAGATGATAAAATCGGTTCAGACTATATAACTAATCCAAATAAAAATGATACTGATGATGATGGATTGGAAGATGGTGATGAAATCAACACACACGGAACCGATCCAACAAAGAAAGACACAGACATAGACTATTTAACAGATAAACAGGAAATAATGGGATGGAATTCAAGTGATGAAGAACATGGTTATGGTGCAACTAATCCATTAAACCCAGATAGTGATGAAGGTGGACAGAAAGATGGCCTTGAAGTAAATATAGATAACACAAATCCTAATGAAGGTTCGGATGATAATCTTTCGGCATTCGATACTGACAATGATGGTCTAACAAACGGTGAAGAGGCCCTTTACGGCACTAATCCAAGCAACCCTGATACTGATAATGATGGATTAGAAGACGGAGATGAAGTAAATAATTGGACGAGTAATCCTTTGTTAAAAGATTCGGATTATGATGGAATGGAGGATGGAAATGAGACTGTCTATCCACCTTTTTGGGACGGTGAAAAATATATAATATGTGATCCAACTGTCATTGATTCAGATGGTGATGGATTAGCAGATGGGGATGAAGTACATAATCTAAGTGGTAACCCTACGAAAAAAGATACTGATGATGATGGACTAGAAGACGGAGATGAAGTTGCTTATGGAACCTATCTTAATGTAAAAGATACTGATAATGACGGCATAGAAGACGGCCCTGAAGTATATGCAACAACCAATTGTAATTGGGAATCTCCCATAAGTGAAATATCATGCGACTATAATCATGACGGCATTGTTAGCCAACTTGATGGAACTAATCCAAATAAAAATGATACTGATGATGATGGATTGGAAGATGGGATGGAGATTATTGCATATAACACCAATCCTAAAGATGATGACACTGATGGAGATACTTTAAAAGATGGTCTTGAAAATAATAATTGTAATTATGGAGAAAATAATAACCAATGTACTGATCCAACAAAATCTGATACTGATGATGATGGACTAAGTGATAATGATGAGATAGTTATTTACGGTACAGACCCTGTTGATCTTGATACTGATGATGATGGATTAGCAGATGGTGTAGAAACTAATACGGGAACATATGTTGATGTAAATGATACAGGAACAGATCCTCTAAATGATGATACTGACAGTGATAGAGTAAATGATGGAGAAGAAATCAATCAATATAATGGAGATCCCTTCACTAATGACACAGATGGTGACAATATAGATGATTATAATGAAACCCTATATGGTACAAAACTAAACAACATTGATTCGGATGATGATGAGATAAATGATTATGATGAAATTAGTAATTGTATATATGGGATGAATAGTACTGGTTCACAGTGTACTTCTGCAATAAATGGTGACTCAGACAATGATGGATTAGATGATGGTGAAGAAATTAATAACTATGGGACCGACCCCAGAGATTCAGACTGTGATAATGATGGTTTGACCGACAAACAAGAAGTAATGGGATGGAACGAATCTAATATCAATCATGGATATGGAGCAACAGATCCTCTTGATGATGATAGTGACAATGGAAATGTAAGAGATGGAACTGAACTTAATGTAGATAATACAAATCCACATGATGCAGGAGATGATTTTGTTTTAGCACTCGATGAAGATAATGATGGGCTCAGCAATGGTGAAGAACAAATACGAGGAACCAATCCGCTAAACCCCGATACTGATGGTGATCTACTACCTGATGGTTACGAAGTTAACACTGTAGGCTCCGATCCTACTACAAATGACACTGATGGGGATAATTTAACTGATTACTGGGAACATAACTTTACGTTTACATTACCTAACGATCCTGACAGTGATGATGATGGCTTAAATGATGGAAAGGAAGTAAATGAAACTGGAACCGATCCCTTCAAACCAGATACTGACGACGATGGGTTATGGGATAAGTTTGAGTTAGAGTATGGAGGTATAAGTCCTTTAGATGAAGATTCAGACAACGACGGTTTAGAGGATGGAGCTGAAATTAATGATTATGGGACAAATCCATTACTAAAAGATACAGATGGAGATACATTAGAAGATGCTGATGAAGTTAATAATTTAACCAGTAATCCCAATAAAAATGACACTGATGATGATGGTTTACTGGATCCCGATGAGATTATTCAAACTACAGGCATAGACAACCCAGATTCCGATGCTGATGGGGTAAATGATGGTGTTGAGGTTTATGATTGTAGTTATGGAGAAAATAATAACCAATGTACTAATCCCAAAGAAGAAGATAGTGATAGCGATGGGATAGATGATGGTGATGAAATTAGCATTGGTAGCAATCCAATGAAACTTGACACAGATAATGATGGATTGAATGACTACTGGGAATACCAGAGAAGTCTAGAATTGAGACCATATAGTCCAATTAATAATGATACTGATGATGATGGACTAGAAGATGGGGATGAAGATTTAGATGGAGATGGATTAACTAATTTGGAAGAACTAAATATTCACGGAACCAACCCTCTTAATTCAGATACAGATGAAGATACACTAGGAGATGGTGATGAAATTAATCCATGGGAGATAAACCTAGATGGAATTAATAATCAAGACAATTACATCTCTGATCCAAATGAAAAAGATAGCGATGGTGATTTACTGGACGATTTGGAAGAAATTTTACAATCAAATGACACCTACAATTCACGAACTGATCCTTTAGATGATGATTCAGACAATGATGGACTAAGTGATTACTATGAAGTTACATATTATTGGAATATTACTGGAGACAATAATACTGCACAACAATACTATGATGTTCAAGGATGGAATACGTCTAATCCTAACGAAGATAATACTGATGAAGATAACTGGGAGGATGGAGATATAGATGAAGAGAATCCAGTTTACGGAAACTTCGAAGAGGAAGATCCTCCTTGGGGCAGTCCACCCGCAAGAGGAATGACATTTGATAGCGTTCCGCCTGAAGAAGTTTATAAAAATGAAACATTTGTGTGGTCATTAACCATCACTAATTCCAGTTCTGAAGAACCATATATTGGGTTAGAATTTAACGTTTATATCAATGAGACTGAAGATTACGGAAGTCCGTATTATATAATTGGAACCGGAACCACCAATTCAGAGGGATTTGTTGAAGTTATATGTAATGGAAGTTCATTGGCATCTACTATAATGGCTGGTGACTGGTTTATACGCCTACATCGTCCTGAGCAATTCATAGACCACGGGGGTACAAATAAACGCGTCATTGAAAGTTGGGGGCCAACACAGAATATTAAAATAAAGGGAAACACAACCATTGAAATAAATGTCCCTAGTACAGGAGCTAGCGAAGGAACCACTATCATAACTGGGAAACTATTAGAAGATGATAATTTCCCAATTAATAATGAATATATCGGCCTACTGTTCAATGGAGTCAATTATTATAATTTGACAAAAGGGGACGGAAGTTTTGCTATTCCACTTGACTTACCAGCTGCAGATAATGAAAATTTCGCATTAAAATTTACATATAATGGAACTGAAAATGTTAGTGAACAATCAAATACTGATTTTATAAAAATAATAGATGCCGATATTGAGCTAAAGTTCAATCAAACCAATCAAAACATATTAGATGTTGATAATACCTATACTATCCAAGGAAGTATTTTAGGAGATGAATTAGAAGTGCCTGGAGGTTCTATTATTATTAGTTATAGTGGAGTTGAGATTGATACAATACCTGTTCTGGGCAATCATAATTGGGAAATTAATCTAACAATTCCTGCAGACGCACCTTGGGGAGATACCTTCCTTACAGCAAGTTACTCAGGAGATGCTTTCCACCCTGCTGCTGTTGTTGTAGAAGATATAATAATAAGAGGTACAAGTGATATTACTATTGAAAAAAGAACATCCTTAAGAACAAATAGCATAAATCTAGAAGGAAATGTAACTGATCACAATGACAAAAACGTTAGTGGTGTTAGTGTAAATTTATTCATAGATGGAACCATAATTGGTGATGCCATAACTAACAGTGAAGGAAGGTACACATTCCCAGTTAATATGTCTCAATATAGTGCAGGATTACATAATATCAGTGTAATACTTCATACTTCAGAGGAGTTAATGGGTAGTTCTTCAAATTCAACTGTTAATCTAATAGTCACTACTGTATTAATATTTAGTGAAGTTACGGATTGTAATGAAGATAATGAGTACCAATTTATTTGTAAGTCTATGAGAGACGATACATATATCGTAAAAGGAATTATACTTGATGAATTAGGTACTCCACTAGGAGAAATCTCCATTAACTTTAAGAGTGATATTAGTGGAAACTTACCAATATTCATTACTAACGAAACTGGAGAATTCAAATTCGAAATATTTGTTCCTGATGGTCAAACTGATATTTTTGAAATAAAAATAACTGTTAAAGAAAATAGCTATGTATATGAAGTAATTAATGAATTGGAAGTCATTCCACAATCAATAGTAATCTTATCCTTAAATGCCGAAGATACACATAGAGGTGAAAATGTAACTATTATAGGAAGTATTAGTGATGAAAATGGAAACCCACTCCTCAATGAGACTATGGGAATAAATGTTGCAGGAACACAATATTACTTCCTTACTGATGGTTTAGGAAAAATAGAATTCAACCATACTTTAGTTGATAATTATAAATTAGGAAAAGACAATATCTCAGCTACATTTAATGGAACCATGTGGTATTTACCTGAACTGACAAAAAACAATTTTACTGTATTTGGAACGACCACAATCCAAATGGTAAAAGTAGAAGGTGACTGGTTTAATGAAAGATTAGTTAGAGGTGGAAGTATCAATGTTACAGGAATATTAGTTGATGATCTAGGAAATAGAGTCGAAGGAAATTTATCAGTTACTATAGGAAGTCAAGAACTAACCACAACCTTTGTTAGTGAATCTATATTTTCCTCAACAGGAACCATTCCCCAAACTTATCGAAATAATCATACTCTTCAAATAGGATTTAGCGGATTTGATTTCTTAGATGGAACGATATACAAAAGTCAAGAAAGTATCCTTGTTCCAAGTGAAATAAGATTTGATTTTGAACCAACAAACGTATTTCCAGGAGATACAGTTAATGTCTCACTATGGGTTCAAGAAGATGACGGGACTCCATTACCTTTCTCAAGTGTTTCGGCCAAAGTAATTATGTATTATGATAATGATATTAAAATGGATTTAAATCTAACATATGACATTATAACCGATGATAATGGATTTGCGAAATTTAATTTTACATTTCTAGATAACGCAACCAGTGTAACTGTTGAGGCTTATTATGCCGGTGGACCGCTTGATGCATTTTATGACACTCCAAAAGAAGCCGAATTTACTGCTACTAATGTTGCAATCAGTATAACCAAATCACCGGAAGCCATTGAACCTTTCAATATGGATCGCTATATTCCTCTCTTCATTGGAATTCCTGCAGCTTTACTAGTAACTGGATATTATCTTTATTGGACACAAAAGCACAAATATGAAGTAAGAAATTTAATAAAGCAAATGCAAAAGGATTTAAATGAAGATGAAGATTATCGCCAAATAATTATTAAATCTTATCATCAATTATTAAATATCTTAGGAAGATATGGTTTCATTAAAAATAATACCCAAACGGTAAGAGAATTTACAGATGTAATGAGTAGAGCATTGCCCATTCCAGCCCAAAGTGTTACTTTATTAACTTCTCTTTTTGAAATTGCAAGGTATAGTGGAATAAAACCAAAAGTTGTAGATGAGTTTGGAATGGAAATGATTGATGGATCATACAATATTTGGTGTGTTGAAGCCATAAACAATCTTCACGCCGTTGAAATGGATTTAAATCAAGGATTAAAAGAAGGAAAAGTATCAAGATTTACTAACTTATTTGGAATGCGAGGTAAAAAATGAGAAAAGAATTTTGGAAGGAATATGGTTCAAAATTCTTTGCATTATTCATAATCATAATTATGATTACTGTAATTTATCCTGTAATGATTAATAATGCAAATAACCCATCCCAGTTATCTGCTTATGACAAAGATTGGAATGACATATCTGAATTCTCAAATGATCTTAATGCTGAAAAAAATGGAAAACATGAAATTAAAACTATTGTATCAAGACCGGCAATCATAAACAAAATATCAGAAATTGAAAAAAATTCTACAAATCCTACTATTGAAAATAATAACACCATCCTAGTTATAATAGGAGTTGAAAGAATGTATACTGAATTCGACTCTAGTGCTATCTATAATTTTGTGGAAAATGGTGGAAAAGTAGTTATTGCAGATGACTCAGGGTATGGAAATTCCGCATTCTATGGTGAAATGGGAAGCTTAGAAATTGGCATTAAATTAAGAACAAATATAGTTCAAGAAGGATGCGCCCCACAAAAAAGCACCTCATTAACTGGAGACGTTATTGATGCATTAGGATATGATGGGAGTAGTAGTAGCAGTCCTAAATGCAAACCTGCTAGACTATACGATTCAAACCACTGGGAAGAAAGTGTTCATCCAAAGAATAATTCAATTGTAATTATTGATGCTGATATTGAGCGTATCCATGAAGCTCGCAAATGGGATTTTAACGGTCAAATAATGATGAGTGCACCCAGTGCCCTTACTTTACAAACTGGGGGAAATGCAGAAGGACTAGCATGGTCTACACAGCAAGCATTCATAGACTATAACCAAGATAATGAAGGTGGAAAAGGTGAAGGGACTTATAGAGAGGACTCAACTAATGGTGTAGAGGTTGTAGCCGAGGTAAATATAGGAAGTGGAAAAGTGATATTTATTTCCGATACTAGTATATTTACTAATGAATATTACAATAAATTAAATAATAAAGAATTTATAACTTCAATGTTTGAATACCTAAGTGGAGATGAAAAACAAACAATAATTTTTGACGAGAGTAGACATATACAGTCTGATCTTATTTCATTAGTATATATTCAACTTTTTGGAATTCTAGGGTATGTTAGTAATAGCGAAACCTTAGGAATACTATTTTTAGGGTCTATCATTTTAATTTTGCAGATGGTAATGATGAGAGTAAAAAATCCGGAGCCATGGAGACACATGTTCAATATATATGAAGGACGATTATCTAGATTTAGAGTTCCACATGCACATTACACGCATCCTGAAACTATAAAAGAAATATTTATTGATAAAGTTAGAATTGATAATGGTTTTAGCAGAGAAGAGTTTGAAATGCTACCATCATCAAAAATAGAAGAAATGTTAAAAGATCCATTATTAGTTAAATTTATAATAAAGAATGAAAAAAACATGACCTTAAAAGAGGTTGAAGAAGCAATTAAAGGGTGGAAAAAATGAGCCTATTTGGAAGAAAGAAAAAAGAAAAAGAGGAAGAAGAGCAAAATACAGCAGAAGCTGAGACTGAAGTGCAAAATGATGGAGTACAAACTTACATTATGGAGCCTTCTTTACAAGAAACACATGATTTGATTCATGAAGTATTGGGTGAAGCCGAACAAGTTGTTATGGGTAAACGCCCTATTCTAGATCTATGTGCCGTTGGCATATTAGCTGGAGGAAATATTTTATTTGAAGATAATCCAGGATTAGCAAAAACGCTTTTAGCAAATACATTTGCACAAGCATTAGGTATTAATTTCAAACGTGTTCAATTTACACCAGATTTGTTACCAGCAGATATTACTGGAATTTATATTTGGAATCAAAAAGATCAAAAATTCCAATTTAGAAAAGGACCTCTTTTTTGTAATGTCTTATTAGCTGATGAGATTAACCGTGCCCCTCCTAAGACACAAGCTGCATTGCTTGAAGCGATGCAAGAACACCAAGTTACAATTGAAGGTGATACACACAAACTTCCTCAACCTTTCGTAACATTAGCTACACAAAATCCTATTGAGTCTGAAGGAACTTATCCCTTACCTGATGCACAGCTAGATCGTTTCATGATGAAACTTTCGGTTGGATACCCCGGTCGCCCTATTGAAAGAGCTATTTTGGTTAAAAGAAAACAAAGAGGAAAAGATGACCATTCTATAAAGGCTATAACAAGTCCTGAGAAACTAGCTGAAATGCAACAAAGCCTAGAAAAAGTGGGTCTTGATGACTCGATAATTGAATATATCGTTGAAATCGTCACTAGAACTAGAGAGGATCCTAGAGTTAGAGTTGGATCTTCTCCTAGAGGGGCTCAATCTTTATTTAAATTATCACGAGCATTAGCTGTTCTTAGCGGTAGAGACTATGTGATTCCAGATGATATCAAAAGATTAAGTATATACACTCTAAGACACCGAATAATTTTGAAACCGGAACCACGCATAAAGGGTGTTAAAACTGAAGAAATAATCTCTCAGATATTAGAAGATGTTGAAGTACCAACTACACAAGGACAATTAGAAGAGTAAATGTGGAGCAAGAAAGCTGCCGCAGTCGCAGGCGGGGCTATTTTTCTGACACTTGCAGGTCTAATAAGACTCAATTATTTGTTCATAAGTGCTGGATTGGTGATGCTAACCTTTGTAGTATTATCTAGTTTCCTAGATGTTTGGATGCCTAATGTAAAAATTAGAAGAGAAACATCTTCTGATAATATCTTTGAAGACGGAAATATGAACGTAAAGTTTATCGTTAAAAATACAGGTTTAGGAATAGGTTTTGTTGAAATTTATGACACTCTACCACCTCAAGCCAGAATAACAAAAGGATCAAATTACACCTTACTTTATATGAGGCCATGGCAAGAAGTTTCATTCGAATATTCACTTAAACTTCCATTAAGAGGACATTATCATCTTGGCCCTGTTAAAATGAGAGTCAAAGATGCATTTGATTTATTCTATAATGAACGATTAGAAAAAGCAATACATAGCTTTTCAGTTTTTCCTCAAATAGAAGTATTGGAAGAGCAAGTAATAACCTCAAGAGCTCCAAAACTTCTTTCAGGAGCAATGCCACTCAATGTTATTGGTGCCGGAACTGAATTTTATTCATTGAGAGAATTTGTTCCAGGAGATTCATTGCGATCTGTAAATTGGAAAGCCTTAGCAAAGAAAGGTAAAATGATGGTTAACGAAACTGTCAGAGAAGATGTTATGGATGTAATTTTGTTAGTTGATGCAAGAGAAGTTTCAGCTGTAGGAGGTGGGAAAGATACACCTCTAGAAATGTCATGCCGAGCAGCTGCTACTTATGCTAAACAACTCCTTGATGAAAGAAATAATGTAGCACTCATGGTTTATGGAGAGACTCTTGAAAGAGTTGATTTAGACCGAGGAGAACATCACCTTTTCAAAATATTAACCGCTTTATCAAGTGCTAAACCAAAAGGAGATTTAAAATTAAAAACGGTTCTACAAGATTTGTTACCTTATTTACCTAGTGGTTCTCCAATTATTCTATTTAGTTCATTAGATGATGATTTTACTATTGCGGATGCATTCACAAATACAATTAGTAGAGGATTTACAATTACTACTATTTCACCATCCAGTTTAGATTTCGAAGAAAAAATGAAACGAATACCTAATGAACCACTATTAGTCGCAAGAATTGAAAGAGAAAATACTATTTCAGAAATAAGAAGTTTTGGTCTACAAGTGGGTGATTGGAAAGCCGATGAATCAGTGAATACTGTATTACAAGGTGGTTAATTTGGAAGAAGTAAAAATAACAAAGACACCACTTCAACGAATAAAGGAAATTGTAAATTATCAAGACTTCTTTGGAGAATATCCTATTATCTTTGTAATAAAAATAATTTCCAGCCTTTCTTTAATCTACGTTATTAATGAATTCTATATTTATCATAATCCTTTAGACTCACTTATAACAAAATACGCCAAAGGTAATATCCGTGGATTCCAACCAAAAGCTGAAATATTTGTGATATGGGGATTTTTAGCAGGATTTGCATATTACCTATTTACTCTGTTTAAAGGAAAATACAAATTCTTCCTATTTTTATTTATTATTATCTCAGTAGCTCATTATCTTTCGGATCCTGCATTAGATTGTAAGACTGGAGATACTATTATTCCTGAAAAAATGGAAAGTGAAAAATGGGCCTGGAAACCTGTAAAATGTGTTTATGATGATGTTCAAGGTAGTACTGATAGAATGAATGATCTTTCTTCAAGAGCAACAAACCTAATTTTTGGGTCCATTCCCTTTCTGGGCGCATATGGTATATGGAAAAGAAAAGGATGGGCTATCGCTGGTTCAATTGCTCTTTCAATAATAATAGGATTTTTGTATAGCCCTAATTTATGTTTAGAAAATTTTGATGCAGACTATTGTGGATATGATGCCAAAGAAAGTGAAAAAACATGGTCTCAATATTTATCAAGTGGGATTTTTATTGGGTTAGGCTTTATTATATTTATTGAATTATCTTATGCCGCTATAAAATATGAAAATTATGCAGAACAATTTAAACCGGCGGGACTAGATGATTCTTTACTGACACTCGCCCAAAAAAAGAGCGTCTCTAAAACCTTAATGTCACTTTTTATTAGCTATCTAATAAATTTAGGAATAATACTTTTTATTACATTTATTATTGCTGAAATAGTAATTAATATTAATTATTATTTATCAACTACAGATGGGCAAATACAAGATTCAATAGAATTACAAGGACCATATGGTATTGTTTTTACTTCCTTAATCTTTTTCATGCTTCTAGGATTTATTCGAATGTTTATTGGTGCCGATTATGATACCGAAGAAGCTTAAGATATTTTGATTATTTCATTTTCTTGGGGTAAAACTAAATCATAATCCTTTAAATCTTCAGTAAAAGCCTCTCGATTATCACCATGATACAAAATCACTCTTTCGGGACTACATTTATTAATAAAATCAACTATTTGTGTATGCCCGGCATGCCCACTCAAATCAAAAGAATTTATTTGGCAATCAAGATTAAAAACAGGTGACTGGGGATCTCTTTCAAGCCTTATTTTACCTGTTTCCTGTAATAAATGACCATTAGTTCCTGAAACTTGGTAGCCGGTCAAAAAAACGGCTGACGAAGGATCTTTTCTAATCTTTGAAAGGTAATGAAGTACTGGACCTCCATTAAGCATTCCAGAAGTCGTTACAATAACGTCGCCATTCATTGCTGCTTGTCTTTGTCTACTGTATTTAACAAAATTTGTTTCCCTAAATGCTTTATTCATAGAACTAACATCTCTAATTGAACCTGGAAACTTTTGGAATATACGAGCCATGTCTCTTCCCATACCATCTAACCAAACTTCCAAACCAAGATTACGAACTAGCATTAACAACTCTTGAGAGCGTCCGAGACCAAATGAAGGTAAAACAACTTTACCTCCTGAATTAACTGTATCTTCAATAGAATCTATTAACTCCGATTCTGTTTCTTTTCTGTCTGGATGGTCACGTCCTCCATAAGTCGATTCAATGGCCAGAGTTTGACAACGATGAGGCTGAGCTGCTCTAGTCAATTGCGTATCTACTGTGTGAATATCACCTGTAAACAAAAAATCTTCTTGAGGGAAATTAAACATGACAGCGCCAGGAATATGACCTGCATTAAACATATTAAATTCAAAACCTCCTCTGTACTCAACACTACCGGGTTTGGAACTACGGATATTTTGTCTTAAATCACCTATAGCTGAAGGATGAAATGGACGTGAATAATTCTCAATCTCTGAAACACGAAGTGTATCTTGAGCCATGCGTTCAGCAAGCATGCCTGTAACTGGTGTAGAAACAACAGGAGTTCCTCTACTTGCTATATCGGGAACAAGACCGCAATGATCTAAATGCGCATGGGTAAGTAGTACTGCATCTACTTCAGGGGCTGGAAAAGGATATTTTGGAGGATCATCTGGTTGAAGACCGTAATCTAACAATAAACGCCCCTCCGAACCTTCTAAAACGGCTCCAACTCTGCCTACTTCTGAAGCTCCACCCAAAAAAGTCAATGAGACTGACATATATGTTTCCTTAATTCCAATTGTCCCAGTCATCATTGTCATCTGAAGAAGGACTAGGAACATTATTAGAATCACTAGACTCGACATCATCATAATCATCCCAATCTTCTTCTTGTCGATAATAACCAATAAATCCAACACCCATAATCAAACTTAAAAATACAAAAATATACCACAAATCTGTAAATGCGTTTACAAATTTATCCGTAAATCCTTGTTCCACTTCAATAACAAAGTTTTGTTGCTCTTCTTGATTGGAAATTTCACTAATAACTGAAATTGTAATAGTTTCACTATCTCCATCATTTGCATCATCTCCAACTGTTATTTGAATAGGAACCGAAACAGAACGACCGGCTTCTACTTGGAATATATTATTATTAGGAAATACAACTCTCCATCCAGAAGGAACTGATGGAGCTGAAAGACGAAACTCATCATTACCATTAGCCTTATTTTCAATGTTTAACTGAAATGTATGGCTATCACCAGGCTTCAACGTTTCACGATAATTAATTGATGTTAATTCAAAACCTTCACTTAATTCTAAAATAACTGTTATTTGTTGTTGACCTATAATATTAGGATCTGATAAATCTTTAGCTAAAGCCTTAAAGGAATTACCTTCCGAAGAATAAACAGCTTGACTGCCCACGGTAATTAAAAGAACTAATTCTTTGCTTTCTTGATAATCAATATCAACTTCTGTAACTGTTGCACCATTTTCTTTAAAACTATAAGACCAATCAGATGGAAAATCACTATTCATAGATAAACTAACGGTATGCTCATCATCTAATTCTGATTCTAAAAGTAAGTCTATTTCAAATGTTTCACCTGCCTCTCTATTTATGAATACACCCTGTGAACTAGAAGGAATTACGCTTAGTGTAAGACCAAAAGTTCTTGTTACCGATAAGATTGCTGTATCACTTTTAGTGGCATTTCCCTGTGAATAACCCGTAAGCTCTATTTCGAAGGTTTCAACGGACTCAGATGATTGGGCCGGGCGTACACAAACAGTAACATTGGCTGTATTATAGCCATCTGTAGCTCTTGGAATATCGGAAACTATTAAGGTATTGGCAGCATCATCACATTCAGTAACTGAATCTAATTTGAATCGAACAAACCAATCTCCTGGAAGATTAGGTTGGTACAAATCAACCGAATCGGTAGCTTGGCCTAGATTTGAAATACTAAGTGTATATTCATTCCATTCACCTGCTACACCATTTGTATTTAATTTAGTAAGAGCAATACCTGAACTTGGATCTTCAAAAAATAGAGAAATTTCATAAGCCGCACCAACTGCAGTCCTTGTTTCTAGGTCAAATGTTTGAGGTGTATCTGAGTTTTGGGAAGTAGCTGTAAAAATTACAACTGTGTTTTTACCCACCATGTCAGTAGACTCTGAAGCTGTTATTGTAAAGGTTATTACTTCTTCTTCACCAGCTATCAATAAATCTGTACTCTGAGAAGAAGGATCCACAATCCAATCAGATGAAGTGTCACTTGAAGTAATTGTAAACTCATCAGATTGAGTACCTGCATTTCTTACAACCAAATTATATTCAATGGAGCCGCCAACAGAAACACTTTGGTAGGTTTCAGGAGTACTGACATAAGCCCCATAAGCCTCCATCTGTACTGTTTTATCTAAACTAAATTCATAACCTTGTTGAGTTATTGCAGCAATACGAACTGTGTAAAAACCTTCACCGTTATGATTCTCCGAAGAAGATTCTGGATTATTATAGTTCCAAATAATATCTTTGAAAGAATTAGTGCCAATTGCATCCTCCGGATCTTCAATATCCTTTTCACTATAAAATAAAGCATCATCTGATTGATCTAAAATATTAACCTTAAAACGAACAATATCATATGTTCCAAAGGCGTTCAATGCTTGACCAGAAACAAAGAGTTTTGACAAATCTGAAGGCAAATTTGGTTTAAATTTATTGGTCTCTATTCGATCCGCGAAATCTGAAGTTTCAAGATTATATGACTCAAAAATTATGTCCATTTCCGTGACTGGATTTGTCTTAGTTATCAATCTCGAATCTGAACCTTCATCTTTGCCAGAGTCTATTTTTAAATCAACGGGATTTGTACCATCATTTTCAACTTCAAAAATGATATAATTCTCTACATTAAAGGTATATTCAAATATTTCATCATCAATCCATTCAATATCAACTCTTTGTTCATTATTACTCCCTGCTTGGATAGCAGGGACATTTGTTTCACCTGTAGCCAATAAAGTTGGATTAGTATCTGTAGCTGAGTCTCCATCTAACACATGTAATTTCAAGTGACCTGTGTCCCAATTCCCTGAATTAGCATAAATATAAGCGTGAAAACCAACATTTGTCTTATATTCTTTAACAAGTAAATTAGATTGAAGACTAATATTTAATGCAAAAGAAAAACTGCTGCCCGCCTCAATCCTAACCTCATCAGCATTGCCATGATTGGCCGTTTCCATAGTATGAAGATTTCCTGAACCATTTATACTGTAAAGATATAATGATATTTCTTCTTCCTGACCTGTAACATCATCTGCTACTACGGGAAACCATGTAAATGCCAATCCAAAAAACATCAACGTCAGCAAAAAAGAAAGTAACTGGCTTCTATTCACACTATATTGAGCAATATATGGTAATAAATAGGTATCCCTTCACCAAAAAACTATTCTTATTCTGAAATATATACTAAACTACGCTTTTTTCTGCCACTGCCTAACAACACCTTCCAAATCTCTAATAAATTCAAAAAGACGAGTTCTCGCATGCTGTGGAATATTAGTATCATTAATTTGTTCTTCAAGAACAGAAATTGTAGAATAAACTCTCATATCTAAATCATCTTTTTCATTTAGCAAATAAGTTTCCAAACCAGTTACTACATTAGATCTGACATTTCTTGGGACAGAAGTATCTTCTGCAATTGTACTACGAATATCTTGCGACAAAAGTGCTATTTCATTTTCATCCATGATTTCTCTCCTAATCAGTATACAACTAGATTCCGTCGCATCTGGGGGGTGTGTATAAGAGTTAGGTCTTAAATCCGTCTAAATCTATTTCCTTCTTTCTAATTCGACTGCTACTAATTCGATTACCATCATATGCCTTAACCATAGGTACTACTATAACTTCAATTTCAGGTATACTTTTCTCATTTCTAAACCTATTTAATTTGTGAGCTATGTCTTCTTTTTCTTTTGAAACCACTATACCTTCTATTTTAGATTCTACAGCGGCGGGACCCCAATTATCATCCAAAGGAACGATCTCTACTCGATTACTAAATCCATTCTCTTTTAACCAATTTTGAAGGTATAATTCCCTTTGTAAATATGGATTAATATCTATTTTTTCACGGCCTTGCCTAGCTCTCTTATCTGTTGTTAAACCAATTATAACAAAATCTGCAATATCTAGTGCTTTTTCCAAAAGTACTCTGTGTCCTAAATGTATAACATCAAATGTTCCCCCCATACAGACACTTCGCATACTTCTCAACAAGTCAACTATAATATAACCCTTTAATCAAATTGGGGTAGAAACATGAATCTTGAAGAAGACTATAAACCATTTGTAATTAGTGGAATCATTTTCTTTCTTTGCGTAACGATAACAACATTAGGTGGTATTGAAATAGTTGGAATTTGGATGGATGCAATGTATCCTATTTTCATTCTATTTTCTACAGCTAGTTTTGCAATTGCTTGGATTCGGTGGAAAAAAATTAACGAAAAAAGTTAATAAACTACAAGGCATCGTTAGTTAAGGACTGTTATGAAAAAAATAATTATTTTAGCACTGATTTGTCTACTACCTACTGTAACATCTGAAATGTCTCATTCACCAAATGAACTTTCCGAAGGAAATACTTTTACTGCATTAATAGATACAAACGAAGAGGTAATATCTGTTACTTTTTATGTTTGTACCTTGGAAGAACCCTATACTTGCTATAAACCTGAAAAGATGGAGAGAAATGACACTACCGATGGGAGGTTCCAATTCTCTTATACTGTAAAAAGTAATGATTATCCAGGATATAAATATGAAATAGAAAAGGAGGGTAATGAAACTGAGAAAATACCAGTACCTTATACGCACTATGATGGCCTTGAAGTAAAAGAAATGGGTGACTCGCATTACTTTAAAGTTAACATTAAAGTTTCAGATTCTGAAGAAAATAGTTTATTATCTTATCCAAGTTTTCTCTCAAGTGTTGCTATAATCTCAATGCTAGTCCTTGCTGGTAGAAGATGAATTTAGGGGAAATACTCGTTTATTTTAATATTCTATTATTAATATCAGCAATATTTTTCAACTTAAATTATTTGAGGAAAAAACAAATTACATCTCAACGAAATTTTGAAGCATTACTTTATGCTGTTTTTTTAACCAATACTTTCTCTTTAATTTTACTAACTTTTTATTTCTTAAAGACTGATTTAAGATTTGAATATGTCTCAAGTCACTCGGCCAATAACTTATCATTGGGATACAAATTAGCTGGAGTCTGGGCTGGAAGAGATGGAACTTTATTAATATGGGCATGGGCTACAATATTCGCTATAAATATAGAAAGGAAATTGAATAAAGACAATAGTAATCAAAAAGAAATTACTAGTCTAATTAGTTGTATTATTCTACTAAGTTTAGGCATAATCCAATTATTCATAAATCCATTTACTAAAAATGAACTAATACCGGAAAATGGAAATGGACTAAATCCTCTATTGTTGTCACCATATATGATTATTCACCCACCAATCATATTTGTATCCTATGGTATGATTGTTTTACTCTATTCTTCTGGAATAGCCTATCTAATAACTGGAAACAAGAATTGGAATGAAACAATCAAAAGATGGGGACGTAGTTCCTGGATTGGTATGAGTCTAGCATTAACTCTTGGAGGTTACTGGGCATACGTAACTCTCGGCTGGGGTGGTTACTGGGCTTGGGACCCCGTAGAAACTGCAGGATTACTGCCTTGGTTGGCTATGACTAGTTTATTGCATACCTCTATAATGTCACGTCGAAAGAAAGATTACAAAATATTAGGACCGCTTTTAGCGATGTTAACTTTTGTTTTGGTCTTATTAGAATCATTTGTTACAAGAGGGGGAATCTGGTCTTCAGTTCATTCATTTATAGTAGAAGAAACAGGTGGAACCTGGAGTAGACTAGGTTATGTCTTAGAAAATGAAATCTCAGTAAGAGGCTTTTTTATATTAATGATTTTATCAATAATTACGACATTAAGTCTAATATTTTTAAACTATAGAAAAATTGAACCAATCTATACCAAAGAATATGAAACTTTAGAAGATTATTTCAGTGAAGATAATACTTTCTTTGCGGCTATTTATACTCAATTACTTATCTTAACTGTAACTCTCGTATTACTACTTGTAAGAGCAAAAGGATACATTGCTCCTGAAGTTTTTGAAATTAGATTAGCTCCTTTTGTAATTCTACTTGCTGCAATATTTACAATACATACATTGAGACCATTTATTAAACTAGAAAAGATTTTAGTGATTGTAACTATTGGGGCCATACTAAGTCTAATTTACTCAATAATGTCTGAGGGACGAAATTGGATGGTTGGCGCCATGTTACCTTGGGCTGCTATTTGTGGATATTCTATTTTTAGATACATGTGGCGTTATCGTACAAAAAAATTATTACCTATGCTAAGAGCATGGGGACCTTATACTGCACATTTAGGAATAATGTTAATTTTAGTAGGATATTGCTTTTCTTATGGACTAGGTACCGAAAATATAATTACACTGAATGAAGGTGATAAAACATTAACTGGAAATTTTATTTTAGAACTTAATGAAATATCAATGGAGCCTAAAGAAGATGAAATACAGTTAATAGCCTTTATTAAACTTAAAAACAAAAATAATGGAAATATAATAATTGATGATCAAATATCTAAAACTATTCAAACTTCATCAAATCAAAATAAAACTGAACCCTATCTTAAACATGAACTGCATCGCGATTTATATCTTACGTTAAACAATGCCATACCTGGAGCAGGGGATACTGAAAGTAAGGCAACCATTACTGTAAGAGAAATTCCAGGTATTATTCTCGTGTGGATTGGTACCTTACTAACTATATTAGGAATGCTAATAACTATGTTTACTGAATGGAAACCTGGACAAATTTGGTTACGGAAATTTAGTAAAAAAGTGCCAGACCACTGATGTTGTCGTCCTGATGGAATGTCAGACACCGCATCTCTCCTCAACCCCGCGACCCACTCGAGCGTCGGTAGTCCACAGTAAGGCTGCTCCCTTCCGGGCCTGACCCGGTTTCTATGATGAAGACCCGAAACCTACCCTCCGGTAAATTTCTGCAATCACCTGCAACCCCGAGGGACAGGATATCTCTGTTGAAATGCGGATTAGACAGCCCACTGGGTGCGCCGCCATCAGCTGTCGCTCCCCCTAAAGGCGGTTGAGGGTTACAGGGTACGTCTAGCTCCCCAGCCAAGTCCAGCTCGCCCTCTTTTCTAGACTACTATTTGGAGTTTTGCATGCTAAAAAGACGTTTGAGGCTACGACTGGACTCTCGGAATAACTTTTCGGTCCAAGTTTCTTTATCAGTACTAAAATGATTGATTATCGCGTTTCCATAAGGTTCAATGGCCTTACTTGCAACATCTGCATAACCATTTTCATGAATATCTTGTAAAGTATCTCTGTAATACTCAAAAATATTTTCATACAATATTTGACGAGTAACCTGAGGAACTACTATACTCAAGCCTGCAGCTTTTTTAGCACTAGAAGTTGCTTGTAATGCTAAAACACCTGCTAATTCAATCAAAGATTGTCCCTCCTCTGTAGCTGTATCAACAAAATCTCGCATAATTTTAGACACGTCGGTTTTAATATCTTCTGTGACTCTACCTGTTTTAAATAATAAATCTTCAATAGATTCTTGAATTTCTTTCAAATTATCTAAAATTTCGTCTCGCGAAATGGGAGGGGTATCTATATTTTGTGCAAGACTATGAGTAGTACGTTCTAAACCTCCAAGTAACTCTTGTAATGAGTCTGAATCATCCTCAGAATCAAGATAACCTTTGGAAATCATTTCTCTACGAAGACGTTTTAGATAGGCTTTACCTCCTTTAACGGAATCTGCAAAAAAAGCAAAAATCCATAAAGGTGACACGTGTACTGTTGCAATACCTATTCCCTCTATTGCGTTACCTAGTATCTTACGACTAGCATATTCGTCATCAAGACTGTCTACATCATAAACTTCATCAACTTCACCGATGTTCTCTATTGCAAAACGTAGTAAATTACCAATAAAAATATTGTAACTGGTTGAATCTTTAACAAAATCGGGGACTATTAATTCCGTAGTCTCACGAAGCATACCACCTAACAATGCAGTAAGGCCTCTCAAATAACGTTCAGGTAAAGAAAGAGTATAGATAGTACCATTCCATAATAACTCACCTGCCCGCTTAAATGGCTCGGTCATCCAATATCTTACCCCCAATGATTACCGTGTCAACATGGTTAACTCCAAAATGATAAGTTAAATGACGATAATCGGGAATGTCACATACTAACAAATCCGCTCGCCAACCCTCAGCTATGCAGCCCCTATCTATTTTTCCTATGGCAAATGCTGCATTAATCGTTGAGGCTACAAGTGCTTCAGCTGGAGTCATTTTCATTCTAAATACAGCTAATTGTTGAATTAATTGCATCGATTCCGTATAACAATTGGGATTACAATCCGTTGCTAAAGCTATGGGAAGATTGTTGGCAATCATTTTTCTAGCTGGTGCAAAATGATCTGAAAGAATAGCAAACGGAGTGCCTGGTAATAGAACTCCAATTGTACCTGCCTCTTGCAGCTCTTTGATAGTTTCCAAGGTTGAACCTGCTAAATGATCTGCACTAATTACTCTCATCTGCGCGGCTAACTGTCCTCCACCTGTATCTCCAAATTCATCTGCATGTATTTTTAAACCAAAACCTAATTTTGCTGCAGCTTCTAGAATTTCTCTAGATTCTTCTTCGGTGAAAGCTCCTTCTTCACAAAATACATCACAGAATTCTGCTAAATCCCTAACTTCTGAAAGCATATCCAAAACGTTTGAAATGTAAGATCGACGGTCTATTTCTTCAGGTACTGCATGTGCACCCATAAAAGTTACAACCGTTTCAGCCAACCCAAGACTTCCTAACCAATTCGCAACTTTAAGCTGTTTTAATTCAGTATCTTTTTCTAAACCGTAACCTGATTTGATTTCAATTGTAGTACTGCCATATCTAATAGCATTCTTAAACCGAATTAATGACTCTTGCTGAAGTTCTTCTTCATTAGAATTACGAGTTTCTTTTACCGTTCTTAAGATTCCTCCTCCATTAGCCAAAATTTCTTGATATGAACGGCCCTTAAGCTTCCATTCTAATTCATGTTCTCTAGACCCTGCCCAAACTAAGTGTGTATGTGGATCTACAAAACCAGGTAAAATCACTTTACCAGTAACATCTAAAATTTCAGCTGAAGATGAATCAAGATTACGACCGACGTCGACAATACGACTGCCCTCGATTAACACATCTGCATTAGTATGCCTCACAATCTTCCCCATATCCTCACCTGAAATAGGAACTCCAGAAGGAGGTGGAGTGACAACTTCTGCGGCACCACGTAATAGAAGCATGATTTGCAATAGGGCAAGTTCATAAAGACATCGGTTCTGGACAAGTAATGCATGAAATGAAAATGTTCAGAGAAAATCCTGAACTCATTTTTAAAGATTTAAAGAAGAGAAAAATGTCGAATGATATTGCAAAAAATGTTATTGAACTAGACAAGAAATGGAGAAAATTTATAGAAGAAGGAAATCGTCTTAGAGCTGAAAGAAATAGTATATCCAAAGAAATTGGAAATCTTAAGAAAAATGGAGAAGACTTTTCTAGTTTATTAAACAAAATGTCTGGAATTAAAAAAAAATTAATTGAAAATGAAAAGAACACAAAAAAAACTTTGGATGGCCGTAACAAAGCTAGAATGCGTGTTCCAAACATTCTAGAGAACGAAGTCCCGATAGGAGATGATGAACATGGAAATAAGCAAATTAGTGTTCATGGTCCAAAAATTATCGATAAAGAAATATTATCGCATCAAGAAATTATTGAGAATATAAATGGGGCTGATCTAAAACGTGCTGCAAAAATAGCTGGTAGAAGATTCTACTTTCTAACAGGGGATCTCGCAAGATTAGAAATGGCATTAGTAAATTACGCAATTGAAACATTATATCAAAAAGGATATTCACTTACAATACCGCCTTTCTTTATGAATCGTGAAGCCTATGAAGGTGTAGTAGACCTGAATGATTTTGAAGAGGTTATGTATAAAGTTGAAGAACAAGATTTTTATCTTATTGCGACTTCAGAACACCCTCTGACTGCAAGATTTAAAGACGAAATATTAGAACTTAAAGATAAACCATTGCGTTTTGCAGGTTTTTCAACAAATTTTAGAAAAGAGGTTGGTGCCCATGGTTTAAGTGATAGAGGAATATGGAGAGTTCATCAATTTGCAAAAGTTGAACAGGTGATTATTTGTAAACCTGATGAATCCGAAAAACTCCATAAAGAAATACTAGACAATGCCATCCTAATATTTGAAGGTTTGGAAATACCTTTTAGAGTTGTAGACATTTGTACTGGAGATATTGGTACGATAGCTGCAAGAAAATACGACTTGGAAGCATGGATGCCTGCTACAAATCAGTGGAAAGAAATAGTCAGTGCTAGTAATTGCAAAACTTATCAAAGTGTTAGATTAAATATGAGATACAGAACACCTGAAGGGACTAAATTTCCACATACCTTAAATGCTACAGCTATAGCTACAACAAGAGCACTGGCTTCAATTGTAGAAAATAACCAAAGAAAAGATGGAAGTGTAGTTATACCTAAAGTATTAAGAAAATGGATGGCAAACCAAAAAGTCATAGAATCTAAATGAAAAAAGGGTTAATTTTAGGTAGATTCCAACCTTTCCATTTAGGTCATTTAACATTAATAAAAAATGTAATTAATGATAATTTTGAACCTTTAATCTGTATTGGTTCTTCTCAAGAAGAACGAACTAAAGAGAATCCATTTACAAAGTTAGAAAGACGAAAAATGATAGAATCCGTATTAAAACCTTTAGAATATAATTATCAGATATATGGAATTCCAGATATTAATAATTATGATCGTTATGTCTTACATCTAACAAGTTTAGTACCTTCATTTGATGTTGTTTACAGTGGTAATTCTCTTGTTAAAAGATTATTCACCAAGGCTGGCCACAAAGTTATAGTACCTGAAATAATCAACCGCGAGGCTTGGAAGGGGTCTTCCATTCGTCAGGCGATATTGGAGGACGATAACTGGGAAAGGGATGTACCTGTATCTGTTGCAAAGATAATATCTGGTATTGATATTGCACTTCTCTCATAAGATTTAACATTGCGAGCACCCTTCCTCCTATTTTCTAATCGACGTTGACCTTAGTTCCCTTAGGTAGATCTAATTCTCTTTTAGTAAAAACTAAGTCTAAAATTCCATTTGTATAAGTTGCTTTAGAAGATTCTGTTTCAACCGGTGAATTAAAATCAATACTCTTAAAATATGTTCTAGATTCTGTCTTTACATTCACTTCCACTTTTTCTTCCATAACATTAATATCAATATCCTCTTTATTAACGCCTGGAAGTTCTACAGTCACTGCAATTTGATCATCTGTTTCATTTACATCAGTTAGTGGTTCTCTTCGTGTATCGACCGTGGGCTTTTCGCCTTGTTGACCAAATGGTCTAATTCTAGTATTACCAAAATCTTCAAAAACAGGAAAACCATCGGGGCCTGCTTTGACAGAAAATCCAAAAACAAAAGGATTCTTGTTTGCATTATCAGGTATGTTTCCTTCAACTGCATCTCTCATCAGACTATCCATCTGTTTGCGCATTTTCTGGAATTCACTATCCAAATTACTGAATATATCGTCTATATTCCAATCATCTCCACGAAACCAATCATCGGCTCCATTCCTTCTCTTTCTATTCATAATTTCTCCGGTATACAACCTCTAGTTGTAAACCTATAGTTTAGTAGCCATATATAAAATTTATTACAGATTATTGATCTTCATCCTCTACAATTTGTACTGTAACTGGCTGAGCGACTACAACTTCAGCTATAACTGGCTGAGCAACTACAACTTCGGCTATAACTGGTTGAGCAACTACGGGTTCAGCGGTAACTGCCTGAGCAACTACGGGTTCAGCGGTAACTGCCTGAGCAACTACGGGTTCAGCGGTAACTGCCTGAGCAACTACGGGTTCAGCGGTAACTGCCTGAGCAACTACGGGTTCAGCGGTAACTGCCTGAGCAACTACGGGTTCAGCTGTAACTGGCTGAGCAACTACGGGTTCAGCTGTAACTGGCTGAGAAACTACAGGTTCAGCTGTAACTGGCTGAGAAACTACAGGTTCAGATTCGCTTTTTGATCCGCCAAATAAACCAAACCATTTTTTTCCTGATTTAGGTGCAACCTCTGAAAGTGCTTGGGATTGAGGTGGAACTATAGCTGGTTGTGGTTGAGCTTGCGGTTGAGGTTCCATAGGTGGCAATTCAGATGGAATTGGAGAATCAACCTCCACAATTGAAGTGGAAGGGTCCATAATCTCTGGAAACTCTTCAAGATCATCAAAATCATCATACTCATCAAAATCGTTATAGTTATCATAAGAATAATTACGATAAATGCCAAATCCAACTACACCAAGTACAGAAAATAAGCCTATATAAATCATTAAATTTGATTCATTAGAGGCTGAGGTTTCTAAGCTAACTACCTTAAATTGATATGTATCTGAAATACGTAGTTTCTCATTATTATAAATTGATATCTCAAAGTTATAAGATCCTATGTCTGCATCACTAGGAATATTGACATTCAATGTAATTTCGACAGTTTGTGTTGGTGAAAGTGTCAAAAAAGAGATATCTGAAATTTGCCTACCATCTTTATCAGTGAAAGAAATCCAATCTTCAACTAATTTATCACTGGCATCTACACCTGAAACATAAAGATAAACTCTTTTACCATCAACTAAATCTGAATTAGATATCTGAAATGCATGAGAATTAGAAGAACCTTGTGATGCTTTAATTTGTAAATTAGAATCACGTAAATCAATGCTTCCACTTTGTTGAAGCTCTATAGATATTGTTTCTAATTCTTCTTCATTATCCCCTCCCGCAGACTTTGCTATCACTTCAATATAGGTACTGGTTCCAAAATAATCATCTGCTGGTGAGATAGACAAAGTAATCTCTGTACTCTTTGTTGGGGAAAGAGAAATAAAACTCGGAGAAAATGTAAATGCAAATGCTGAATCTTGGGATGCAGCTTCAAAATTATAATTATTATCTTCATTACCCTCATTAGTCAGAATTAAGATTACCTCAATTGGTTTTCTGTCTTTAATAATAAAATATTCAGTATTTTCATTGTCAGAATAATCTACAACGAACGTAAAATCCCACTTTGGAGCAGGTTCCCTTGCAGTAGTTTGAAGAGTAACGGAATCACGTATATCTGAATCTGAATCTGCTTTAACTGTTACTATTGTATCTGAAGGTTGACCATCTGTAGTTGAACTTGGAACGGTGACGCTAACAACTATATTTTTCGAGGCACCAGCTTCTAGTGTGAACTCATTATCACTAATATTTACTTGCCAATTATCACCATTATCTGCAGTAACAAAAAATTTGTCACCTCCTGAACCTGTATTAGTTAGCGATAATTGATAATTTGCAACTTTACCAAAATCAACTGTTTTCTTTGTAGAACTGATATCAATCTCAATATCTGGTTCTGGAGTAATATATAATTCAGCTGTAAATGATCTGGTCCAAGAAGAACTGCTAAGTAAATCTTCAGCAATAAATTCTATAGAATAAGAACTTAATTCAGCAGGTAGAGAATGCCCACCGTAAAACCAAACTAATCTTACTTCCAAATAATCATTCTTATCAGTAACTTTTGTAACATTTGCATTCCAAAATGAGCCTGCTTCAACTCCACTATCAGGACTCATCTGCATACTATAATCATTTTTGCTTAGTGAAAGAATATCATCTACACCAAAAATATCAAAAACGTGAAAATTAAGTGTTACTTCCTTAGACACTTCATTTACATAGGGCTCCTGTCCTTCTTTAATTTGAACATGACTAATTGAAACTTGAACATGAGTATCTCTCAAAGATGAAGCATATTCCAAATTAATAGTAATATTAGTGCTACTAGGTGGGCCTGGTTGGTCATTCCAACTGCTTTCAATTAAAAGAGTAAGAGGAGATGTATCTATTGGTGTTAAAGAAAAATCTTCCTCATCCGAAACTAACTCAACTGTTTCATCTGCATTAACTAGCCCATCGAATTCAAAAGAATCTAGGGTTTCTTCATTTTGAATTAAAGAATACCTCAGAGTAACTGTGACAGCTTTACTAGAATAAACCCAAGCATGACCCGACCATGAACCTGAAATATTAGATTGAATGAAAAGATCATTCGTACTCCATCTTCCAACTTCTTGAAAACTAGGTCCCTTACTAGTTTCATTATTAGCTATAACTGCAATTTCAGCATTACTACCTGAAGGCTCAGCTATGCCTAACTGACCTTCTGAGGCTCCTGAAATATACAAATCAACGGATTCAAAATCATCACCTGAAGCATGACCTGCTTGAAACAAGACGAAAAGTCCAATAAACAAAAATAATATAGTTTGCTTCATTTTCTTATTCCACCCAAAGCCATCGAAATATTAAAAATTAATCTTTTACTCCGTAAGTCCAAATTTTATCGCCTATATAATGAAGAGCCTGAATTGCTTTACCTTTGTCTAAACTAAGCATTTCTTCTCTATTAATTATAGCTTTACCTACTCCTAAAGGCTTATGATGATTCTCTTCGCGAATCCAAATATATTGACCTGCAATAACCTCGCTACTAACATCATTGATACCTGCAGACATGACATTAGCTCCATTACAAACAAAAGGAATAGCTCCCATATCTACCTGAACCCAACCTGTTTGTAGTTCATGATGCAATAATCCTCTAACGGATAAATGAGATATTCCTTCTATAATTATTGCAATTATATGGCCATTTTGAATTAAAACTTCAAAATCACTACAAATACCTTTTTCATATTTTCCAGCTTCGATATAAAAATTAACACCATGTGTTTTAAATAAATCTTTATTTAGTTTTTTAGCTTCTTTTTTGTTTATAGGATGGCGTTTTTTGACTACAAGTAAACTAGACACAATATGGCCATAAGAGGGTATTTTATGTAGCTCTCCTAAGCCCAAATATGAATATCTCAATAATCGGAACGGGATATGTTGGATTAGTAACTGGAGCAACTCTAGCTAATTCAGGTAATAAGGTTATATGTTTAGATCTTATTGAATCTAAAATCAATGAATTGAATAAAGGAAAATCACCTATATTTGAACCAGGTTTAGAAGAATTAATTAATATAGGAATTAAGAAAGGAAATCTTAAAGGATCTACTGAGATTGAAAAAGGTGTTTTAGATAGCGATGTTACATTCATTTGTGTAGGTACTCCATCTAATAAGGATGGAAGTATTGATTTAAATTACATTAAATCTGCATCCTCTAGTATTGGTAGAGCATTACGAAACAAGCAAGAGGTTCATACAATTATTGTAAAATCAACAGTAGTTCCTCGAACCACAGAAGACATAGTTTTACCTACTGTCATGAAAAAAAGCGGATGGAAGAGAGAACGATTAGGAATAGGTATGAATCCTGAATTTTTAAGAGAAGGATGTGCCATTAAAGATGCTGAGAAACCTGACCGAATTGTAATAGGAAGTGATGACGAACTAGCTAAAGAAATTATGAATAAACTCTATCAAAAACATAAATGTCCAAAACTAGAATGTAATTCCAAAACTGCTGAATTTATTAAATATGCTTCTAATTCTTTTTTAGCAACAAAAATTTCCTTTGCAAACGAAATGGCAAATCTTTCTAACGCCTGGGGCATTGATTTTGAAAAAGTAGCTGAAGGTATGGGCTTAGATAGTCGTATTTCTCCTTTATTTTTTAGAGCTGGAGCAGGATTTGGAGGATCATGCTTTCCAAAAGATGTGAAAGCGTTAGCTGCTGTTGCGAAATCTTCTAAAGTTAATTCAAAAATACTTGATGCAACCTTAAAAGTTAACGAAACTCAACCGAAAATAATTATTAAAATGGCTGAAGATAGAATAGGGAAATTAAAAAATAAAAAAATTGCAGTATTAGGATTAGCGTTCAAACCTGATACCGATGATGTTAGAGAAACCCGCAGTGAAGTAGTAATAAATGATTTAATAGAAAAAAAAGCTAATGTCATAGGCCATGACCCTAAAGCAATGGAGAATTTCAAAAAATTAATAGATATACCTCTAGCAAAAACCACTGATGAAGCTACGAAAGATGCTGATTGTGTCATATTTATGACGGAATGGAACGAATACAAAGAATTAGATTTAATAAAATTACATGAAACTATGAAAGGAAATGTAATTATTGATGGTAGAAGAATGTTCAAACCAAAAGATATGGAAACAGTTGGTTTTGATTATAAAACCATAGGTTTAGGCTAAACAAATTATTTTATAACCCAACCAAGTGCAACAACTCCCCGATACAGTCCGAGAACTGCTTTCGGGAAATCATGGTAAAAAATGAGTAAAGGCACAGCTGCACAAGGTAAACGCCAAAAACAAACTCATCTTATTTGTCGAAAATGTGGACGACATGCATATCATATGCGTAAGAAAAGATGTGCTTCCTGCGGATTTGGAGTCAGTTCAAAAAACCGCGATTATAGTTGGTCTAAAATACACTAATGCCTCTCAAAGAAGCATGTGGCGTTCTAGGTATTACAAGTAAATCTCAAATATTAAATTTACTTCAAGTTGGATTACGTGCTCTACAACATAGAGGACAAGAATCTGCAGGAATTACTATCTTTGATGAAAAACATATTACACAAAAAGGAATGGGATTAGTCAGTGAAGTTCTCAGCGAATTTGGTAATGAATTTTCCGAAGGCTGTACTGGTATTGGACATGTAAGATATTCTACAGCTGGTAGTTCATCGATGAAGAATGCCCAACCTATTACAGTATCATCAATTACAGGTGAGCTGAGTATCGGGCATAATGGTAATATCGCAAATCAAGACATTTTACGTAAAGAAAAAGAGAATACCGGATGGGCATTCATGTCTGACACCGATTCGGAAATTATTATACGCATGATTGCGAATAATCTGTCAAAAAACCATTCCCTTGTTAAATCTATTCAATTAACTATGAGTGAACTAATTGGAAGTTATTCTATTGTTCTATTACACAATGATGATATTTATGCATTTAGAGATCCTCTTGGAATAAAACCATTATGTTTAGGGAAAATAGAAGATGGGTACGTTGTCGCCTCTGAAAGTTCAGCAATCGAAATAATGGGTGGAGAATTCATAAGAGATGTTGAACCTGGAGAAATTGTAAAAATAACCACTGACGGAATAACTTCTGAAAGTATCTCACATTCTAAAAAGAGAGCTTTCTGTATGTTTGAGTATGTATATTTTGCAAGACCTGATGCAAAGATTGATGGAATTTTAACGTACTCAGTACGTCAAAGAATTGGAAAGACCTTATGGGAAGAAGCACCCGTAGACGCAGATGTTGTAGTTCCTGTTCCTGACTCTGGTATTGCAGGAGCATTAGGATTTTCCGAACAATCAAAAATACCCTATCGAGAAGGTTTAATCAAAAATCGATATGTACATCGTTCATTTATTCAACCTAGAAATGAACAAAGAAAATCAACAATAAGTGAAAAATTAAACCCTGTTAAAGAAATTCTAAACAATAAAAAAGTTGTCTTGGTAGATGATTCCATTGTCAGAGGAAACACCTCAAAAAGGATAGTAGAAGGTGTGAGAAAGGCTGGAGCCAAAGAAGTTCATATTAGAGTAGGATGTCCACCTATTATCTCACCCTGTTTTCTTGGAATAGATATGCCGAGCAGAGAAGAATTTGTTGCCCCAAATAAAACAATAAAAGAAATTACTAAAGAAATAGGGGCTGATTCTATTCAATATATCTCAATACCGGGATTAGTTAAATGTATCGAAAAAGATGAAAAAGATTTATGCTTAGGATGTATAACAGAACGCTATCCACTCCCTATAGAAGGTGAGAAAGAGAGAGGACAAGCAACATTAAGTGATTTTGAAGCTTAAATCCAAATAAAAAATGTTTCATTACCATAACGAACAGCAGTAATCTTATCACCTATCCAATCTTGGGGAGATTGAGCCTCTATTGTTTGAAGTGTAAAAGGATCTAATAATAAATATTCATTTTTATGATGACTGACTATTTGAACTTCTAAAGGAATATCTAAAACCGATATATTCCTTAAATTATCCACTTCAACTATTTTCTGATTATATGGATGGATAATTTGTTTGAGGTTTACTTTTCTTCGATTTAAACGAACAACGTGGTAAACTTGTTCATCCATAAATATATAATCATTTACTAAAACACGAGGTAAACGTACTCCAAATGTGTGTCTAAGTAAGTCTCTACCATCCTTACGGCCCACTAATGTATTTGTTTCAGTCACATGCCCTCCAAATTTTACCATAATCTCTCTCGCCAATGAACGTGCTTTTTCAGTAGAAGATAACTGAAAATCATAACCTCCTTTGACAGGACCTGAATTACCTGTAAAAAATTCTGCTGGTGCGGAGTCAAGATTATCATAAACTAGATTTACTGTCTTATCCAAGATTTCTTTTCGTTTGGTGCGAAGTTGAAGGATAGATTCATAATAACCTCCAGCTTTTCTTGAACAAACTTGACAAACCTGATATTTAATCTCAATAACTTTATTAAATGTTGAAGACAAAATAACACCCGAATAATTTCCTTGACACATCACTTCAACATTAAATTTATTGGGATCTAACTGATTTAAAGAGATTTGACTCTCAGATTTTATAATTTTATTATTCCAGATTATTGATATTTCAATGAAGTGTGAAACGGAAGAATTTAAATCACTAAATTCAACCCAATTACCTGGGATTTTTAAAGAAAAACATGATTTACAGCAAACCATACGGAGTATATCTGGGATTTCTGCAACTATCTCAATTTGACGTAAACAGTCATGACATATTTTAGATACCAGTGGAGATGCAGCACCACATTTCAGACATACATCCATAAATGTCCAAAGGGAGGGTATTTTGTGATTTATGCTTTCGAAAGCTTTTTCTTTATTGTACAACTTAGAGTATCGTTAACATGCATAAATACGAACCAAATAATGAGGTGAAAAATAATGCATATATAGGAAGTATGGAAGATTACAACAAATTGTATGAATATTCCATAAAGAATCCTAAAGATTTCTGGGCTGAACAAGCAGAACGAATAACTTGGTTCAAAAAATGGAATAATATTTGGGAATGGGATTTTAACAAAGCCAATATAAAATGGTTTGAAGGTGCAAAACTAAATGCGTGTTATAATTGTGTAGACCGCCATGTAGATGAAGGATATGGAGAAAAAACTACTTTAATCTGGGAAGGAAACAATCCTAATGAAACTAAAAGCTATAATTATAATGAATTATTAGAAAAAATTCAATTAGCTGCTAATGCACTCAAAAAATTAGGAGTAGGAAAAGGCGATCGTGTTTGTATATACATGCAAATGATTCCAGAATTGGCAATCGCTGTGTTAGCATGTGCTAGAATAGGGGCTGTTCATTCTGTTGTTTTTGGAGCATTTGCTCCAGATAGCTTAGAAGCAAGAATAAATGATTCCGAATGTAAAGTTTTGATTACACAAGATACTGGAGTTAGAGGAACAAAAGATGATATACCTATGAAAAGTAATGCTGATATTGCTGTCAAAAAAACACCCTCTATTGAACACATTCTTGTAGTTAAAAGGACTGGAAGCTCCATTTCAATGGAGGAAAATAGAGATGTTTGGTGGCATGATGCATTAGCTTCGGCTGATGCTAAATGTGCGCCCGAAGAAATGGATGCAGAAGACCCATTATTCATTCTTTACACAAGTGGATCGACAGGGAAACCAAAAGGAGTAATGCATACTACTGGAGGATACATGGTCTATACTTCAACAACACATCACTATGTCTTTGATTATCATCCCGATGAAATTTATTGGTGTACTGCTGATATTGGATGGATTACTGGACATTCATACATAATCTATGGACCTATGGCAAATCGAGCAACAACAATGATGTTCGAAGGTGTACCAAATTATCCAGACTATGGACGATTTTGGGAGATTATCGAGAAACATAAAGTCAATAAATTTTACACAGCGCCAACGGCATTAAGAGCATTAATGAAAGAGGGAGATAAATGGCCAAATAAGTATAATTTAGAAAGCTTAAAAATACTTGGAACTGTTGGTGAACCAATTAAAGAACCTGAATGGTTATGGTATCATAAAATTATAGGAAAAGAAAGATGCCCCATAGTAGATACATGGTGGCAAACTGAGACGGGAGGGATAATGATTGCGCCATTACCTGCTGTCACTCCGACGAAACCAGGATCAGCCACGCTACCTTTCTTTGGGATAGTTCCTGAGTTACTGGATAATGAAGGAAATATCCTAGAAGAAAATAATGTTGAAGGAAATTTGGTAATGCAAAGACCGTGGCCTGGAATAATGAGAACTGTTTATGGAGACCATCAAAGATTCTTTGAAACATATTTTGAAAAGTTCCCTGGGAAATATTTTTCTGGAGATGGCTGTAAAAGAGATAAAGATGGATATTATTGGATTACAGGACGAGTTGATGACGTGATAATTGTTTCAGGGCATAATCTAGGAACTGCCGAAATCGAAGGATCCATAGGTGGACATCCCGATGTAGCCGAAGCTGCAGTTGTTGGATATCCTCATGAAATAAAGGGAAATTCGATATACGCATTCGTTACATTAAGAACGGGACATGAAATAACTGAAAATACTAAAGCAGAGATAATTAGAATCGTAAGAGCCGACATTGGGCCACATGCATCTCCTGAAAAAATACAATTTACTGAGGGTTTACCAAAAACTAGATCTGGTAAAATAATGAGACGAATCCTCAGAAGCATCGCATCTGGAAATATAGACAATCTAGGGGATATTTCGACTCTAGCAGACCCTTCGGTCGTAAGTTCTTTAGTAGATGAACGTATCTAGGCTTGAGGCTGAACCATCTTTTCTGGATTTAGTATTTCTAATAGCTCAGTTTCAGAAAGATCAGTTAAATCCAAAGCAGTTTCTAATACAGTTTGACCAGAAGCATGGGCTTCCTTAGCAATCTTTGTTGCTTTTTCGTATCCTATTACTGGTGCAAGAGTCGTAGCTAGCATTAAGCCAGTCATTAACAATTCAGGACCTTTTTCAGTAGCTTCAATACCTAGTATGCACTTATCTACAAAGATTTGTGAAGAATTAGTCAATAAAGATATTGCTTGAAGAAGATTATGAGCCACAAACGGCATCATTGTATTTAATTCGAAGTAACCTCCTTGAGCACCTTGTACCATTGCCGTATCACAAGCTATAACCTGTGAAGCAGCTTGTATTACAGACTCAGGAATAACTGGATTAACTTTACCAGGCATAATTGATGAACCTGGTTGAACGGCAGGTAATGCAATTTCACCTATTCCTGCACGAGGGCCTGAACCTAAGAATCTAATATCATTAGCAATTTTTTGCATATTTACAGCTAAGCCCCTTAACGCAGAACTTGCCGTAAGCACTCCATCCAAACTTGATTGAGCCATAAAATGGTTGTCAGTTTCATAAACATCGACTCCAGCAAATTTTGAGATGTATTGACATGCTAGCATTGAAAATTTGGGATGTGTGTTAACACCAGTACCTACTGCAGTTCCTCCAAGAGCTAAAAGTGACAATTCATCCTTAATCAGGAGTAATCTATCAAGAGAACGTTCAATGAGGCCAGCGTAGCCTTGGAACTCTTGACCTAATCTAATAGGTGTTGCATCCATCAGATGGGTTCGACCTGTCTTAATAATCGGCATAAACTCTTCAGATTTTTGTTCAAGAGCCTTCTGAAGAACTATCAATGAAGGGCATAATAATTCTTCTATATCTAAAAGAGCTGAAAGATGGAGTGCTGATGGTATTACATCATTAGATGATTGGCCTTGATTTACATGATCGTTAGGATGAACCTTAGAACCTAATGATTTAGATGCTAAATTAGCTATAACTTCGTTAGCATTCATATTCGTTGAGGTCCCGGAACCTGTCTGAAATACATCTACTGGAAAATGATCATCATAATCGCCATTTGCAACTAGTAAAGCTGTTTCTACAATAACATCTCTCATTTTTTCATCAATAACACCCAATTCAAGATTGGCTTCAGCAGCTCCGGCTTTAATGTAACCAAGGGCTTTGATGAAAGAACGTGCCATTCGAAAACCACTTACTGGGAAATTTAGAACAGCCCGTTGAGTGCTTGCACCCCATAGAGCTGATTCGGGCACTTCCATCGGCCCCATTGTATCTGATTCTGTACGTGTATAGGGATCTGACGGCAAACTACCAGTCAAGGATATTGAACTTTCCACCTTTTTAGCTGGTTTTGATTTAATTGCATTCCTCAATTTTTCTTTTTGACTCTCAGGACAAACAAAAAAACCATATTTTGGAAATCGAACATGCCCTTCTTGCAAATTTTCCATATGAACTTTGAGCATTGAATTGATTGAAAGGTCAGAATAACAAGCTTCAACATAATCTTGAAGAGTATTTCTCACTTTTTTGGTGACTCTTATAGATGTATAGGCATCTTTAGACATATTATCGTCATGAAAGAATATCTATTAAAAGATATGCATTTTGCATAAATATGCATTTTGCATACATATAATTAGCGATACATGGCCTTATTTTTAGTTCTTTTGCCTATTTTTGCCTAAACTGGAGCGTAAGATGGAGGATTATGAGGATCCCAACAAGTTACGAATGTTTCATCCAAATCATCTAGGCGTTTCATCAAGGAATCTGAGATTTCAAAATCGAAAACTGTGAAATTTTCAATTATTCGACCCTCGTTTACTGATTTAGGAAGAACTATCATACCTCGTTGCATAGCCCAACGAATCAAAATTTGTGCTGGAGTCTTACCTAATTCTTCCGAAATCGAAACTAATCTAGGCTCATCCATTCTTTTTGCATGAACTAATGGACTATAAGCCTCAATAACTATATTTTTAGAATTACAATATTCCAATAACTCTTTCTGATAATGATAAGGATGGAATTCAACTTGATTTACTGCAGGTCTAATTCCAAATTTATCCTCTAATTCTACCAAATGATCTATAGTAAAATTACTAACGCCTATCGACTTGCAAAGACCTCTTTTTTGTAAATCAATAAAGGCCCTCCAAGACTCATTTCTTTTATCTTTCAAAGGCCAATGAATAAGATATAAATCAATATAGTCACAATTTAATCTTACTAAGCTCTTTTCACAAGCATCAATAGCAGTATCATAACCCTGGTCCTTATTCCATAATTTTGTTGTAATAAACAAATCTTCCCGAACAATATCTGAATCTTTTACCGCTCTACCTACATCTGATTCATTATCATATGCTCTTGCCGTATCAATGTGCCGATATCCTGCATTAATAGAGGCCAAAACGGCCTTGTATGTTGCCTCTCCTGGTTCTGATTTCCAAGTACCTAGGCCTACTACTGGAATCCTATGACCATCATTCATAGTCGTATACAATTGTTCTGTCATAAACCTCCAAAGAAACTGGCCTAAATTAGTTGTACTCACTTATTAAATCTTAAGAAGTTTAACCATCTGATTGTGTATTGCCTCATTTGTAATTAGCCACTCTCTGGTCTTCATTGTATAAGGTAGGCCTTCGAAATCCGTAATTTTACCACCAGCCTCTTCAACTAATACAATTCCTGCAGCCATATCCCACGAGTATGGCCCTGATGCGACATAGCTCTCAATACGCCCTGATGCAACATATGCTAAAGAAAGGGCTGCGGAGCCTGTTTTTCTAATTGAATGAGACTCATATTCTAAACGTATAAACCTTTTAATCATATTTTTGAACATTTGAGACTCTTTATTATGAGGAAAACCAGAAGAAAATAATGATTTGTAAAGCTCATTTACTTTACTTACTTCTAATTTTTTTGGTTCTCCTTTATTATACAAATCATTCATAAAAGAACCATTGCCCTTACTAGCGAAAAAAAGCTCATCTCTGAAAGGATCTGCCAAAGCCCCTACTAAAACTTCATCACCCTTGCACAACCCTATAGATGGTCCACAAAAAGGATATGAATGGGAAAAATTAGTTGTTCCATCGAGCGGATCAACAATCCAAACTTTTTCACCAGGAAAATTAGTTCCTTCTTCGGCAATAATGCCATAATCTGGTGTTTCAGAACGAAGAATGCGTACAATTTCTTCTTCGCATTTTTTGTCCGTCGCAGTCACCACATCAACACGTGACTTGTATTCTATGCCTTGAGGATTGCCAAATGTTTCAAGAATTATTTCTGATGCCCTTATTGCTGCTTTGATTGCTACTTGTAAATCATCTACTGGCAAAGAAAATCAACTACTCCTTCGAATAGAGGCCTCCCGTGCCCAGGGCCATCTGGATTCATACCTGAAGATGTCCAATCTGTATGTTGCCACCCATGAAAAACACGTTCAGGATGAGGCATCATTCCCAATACATTACCTTTGGGATTTGTAATTCCGGCAATATCATATGCAGCCCCATTAGGATTCCAAGGATAGCCTGGCTCTATCTTACCGTCTTTACCACAATACCTGAATGCAATCTGGTTGTTTTCATGTAAGTTTTCAAATTTATCTTTATCCATCATCAACTTACCCTCTGCATGTGCATTAGGTATTGATAAAACCTGATTAGGCTCATAATTTTTAGTAAAAAAGCTCTTAGATGCAGATTCCACCCGAAGATTAACATGACGAGCTTCAAAGCGACTTGAATCATTAGTATGAAGGACTGCTTCAGGAATTTGACTAGTACCTGAATTTGTACCAGGTAATGCACCTAACTCAACTAATATTTGAAAACCATTACAAATACCAAGAACAGGTCTGCCTTCATTTATATACTCATCGACTTGAGATTTAAGACCTGATTTTATACGAGATGCAAAGATAGCACCGGCTCTAACATAGTCTCCAGAACTAAAACCTCCTGGAAAATAAAGTGCATCATAATCCATTATATCTCTACAATTAGATTTTGAAACTTCGCCTAACAATTGTTTGAGATGTACCTTTTCAACTTCACAACCTAATGAAGAAAATGCCAAGGCTGATTCATCTTCACAATTAGTACCTTCAATACGAAGAACACCTACTCTAACTTCTGATGGTTCTGGCATTATTTTTACTATAAGAAATGGGATTAAAACTATGCCTATGCTAACTCTGGGAAAAAAATAGGAATTTCTCGTTCAGCACTTTTCACACTATCGGAACCATGAACTACATTTTCATCAAGAACTAAACCAAGATCACCACGAATAGACCCGGGTGCCGCTTCAGCAGGATTAGTAGCTCCAATTAACTTTCGTGCTATGGAGACAGCTGAAGGTCCAGACCACACCATAGCAACTACAGGACCGGAATGAATATAATCTAATAAACTTTGATAGAATGGTTTACCATCATGCTCTTGATATAACTCACTAGATTGCTTAGGTAAAACTTTGATACGGCACATAGCATCCATAACTAAACCTGTATTCTCAAAACGAGAAATAATATTACCAACTAAATTTCTACGTACGGCATCTGGTTTAAGCATGATATAAGTTCTTTCAGTACTCATTTACCACTCTGTTTACGAGCTATATCTGTCCATTTAGTACGAGCTGGTATTCTTTTCAAATTTAAGAAATTTTTCTTTGCTTTGGAATTTATAAAATAGAAGACTTGACCTGTTTTTTTAACATACATCATACCTGTACCTGGAGGAATAGGTTTACCTGTAAAAGAACATTTTTTAGTTTCCACCATATTTTTTATCTCCTATCTAAAGCCTTAGCTTCCCTAGATGAATCCATTAATAACAATTGATCTCCAGTCTCAACTGGGCCGAGAACATTTCTTCGAATGATACGGCCACGATCATTTCCATCTAATACTCTTACTTTTACAGACGTTGCTTCCCCTCTCATACCCGTACGACCGAGAATTTCTACTACTTGTGCAGGTATTCCATCCATGTTTAATTCTTCTTAGCTGAGGTTATAGCTTTAGCAACCTCTTCCAAGGCTCCTTTTTTCTTACCAATATCAGTTATTGCAATAGCTGCTGTAGTAACTTTCAGACCCGCTGCTTTTCCAAGCTCATCTCTTGAAGGTACATAAGTATAGGGAATCTGCTTTTCTTCACAAAGCATTGGTAAATGCGCTAAAATTTCAGGTGGTTCAACATCTAAAGCCATAACAACTAATTTTGCCTGCCCTCTTTCAATCAATTTGGTTACTTCATTAGAACCTTTTCTAACCTTACCGCCATCACGTGCAGTTTCGATTGCTAAGTATGCTTTTTCAGATAGCTCTTTGGAAGCCTCATATGTTACGAATAACGGATTTGCCATTTTTTTACCTCTTTCAGACGAATGTCTTCATTAATCACGGGTTACCCACGTGGGTTCGCGTCTACGAAAGGGGGGCTATTTAAACATGCTCGAAATGCACGATAATTATGGGCATCACAGTATACACTACAGCTCCGGACGAAGAGGTTGCGGAAAGAATAGCTAAAGGGTGTGTAGAAGCTAAACTTGCTGCATGCTGCAATTTTTGGCCGGTGAGAACCATATATTCCTGGGAAGGGGAATTGAAGAATGATACTGAGCATATTTTATTTATTAAAACAAGTAAAGAAAAATTTGAAGAACTAGAAAAGTATATCGTTAAAAACCACCCCTATTCAATGCCTGCAATCGTGTCCATCCCTTGGGATGATTCACACGAACCGTACCGAAAGTGGATAGACAAAGATGACTGAATATGACGTAATTGTGTGTGGTGGTGGCCCTAGTGGAGCTACAACTGCATTCTACGCTGCTAAAGCTGGAATGAAAGTCTTAGTCATAGATAAATCCAAATTTCCAAGAGATAAAGCATGTGGAGGTTTACTAACTGCTAGGCTTTTTGATGAATTACCTGAATTAGAACCTTATATCAAACCAATCATTGAATGCCCCTCAAATGATGTGAACCTCTATTCACCATCTATGAAATACAAGATTGATTTTGAATTTCCAGAAGGAACTCCATGGAATATAACACGGGAAGTTTTCGATAATGCTATTCTTGAAGCTGCAGGTGATGTTGGGGCTGAAATCATGACTGAAACGAGAGTAAGTGATTTCGAATTTAATGGCGGCGTGACAGTAAAAACATCAAAGGGTGATTTCCAATCTAAAATGGTAATAGGGGCCACAGGACCAAATGACAAATTGGCAACGATGGTTCGAGAAAAAAGAAATATTAAGCCGTGGAACGATAAGCAAATGGGAACTGCTTTGATGTGGGAACCGGTTGTTGGAAAGGAATTTGTCGATAAAACTTATGGTGATAAAAAGTCCTTGCTGGTCCATTTCAAACCAGGCGGTATAGAGGGATATGGATGGGTATTCCCTAAGAAAGAAATATTGAATATCGGATTTGGCGGATACAATCGAACAATTAAATCTATTAAAGTAAAAGAAATCTGGGAAGACTACATCAATTTGCTAAAAAAAGATGGCTATTTCCCCAAAGATCAGAACACTCCGCCTGTTAAAGGCGCCCCACTTCCACTAGATGGACCAATAAAGGCTACCACAATGGATAATACACTACTTGTAGGAGATTCCGCAGGCATGATTTCACCTCTATCTGGTGAAGGAATATACTATGGAATGCATGCGGGTAAAATTGCAATTAAAACAATCAAGACCGCATTAGAAACTGGAGATTACTCACAGAAGCATTTGGATCAATATCATCGTGATTGGAATGGGGTATTTGGTAAAGAATTGAAAGACCTGTCTTTCTTTGCTTTGATGGCATTGAAATTACCTGAAAGAATGGTTTACTATGGTTCTCATGATGATAAATTATGTGAAATATTTGCAGATTTGTTCTTGGGCGTGACTCCAGGTGGTTTAGGAAAACGAAAACCTATCACTAGATCCATATTCAACTTCTTCAGGCACCCTTATTTCCTGAGATTTTTTAGTTCTTAAGAGCCATTACACGTCTGTTTGCAGTAAGATAGTCTCCGAATCGGTCGAGTCCTTCCTTAATCAATGCTGGTGCATGATTCTTCTGGTAATTCTCCAGAGATTCCCGGCTATCCAGATGATATCTAAGTGACCAATGGGCCTTGTCATCCTCTGAATCGCAAACAAACCATTCCGCACCCTGAAATCCCTCTATCTCCAGTATCTGCTCTATGTGGGGTTCCAACCATTCTGCATATTCATCGGCTGCAATGGAATCGACCTGCAAATTTACCTCGTAGACTATCATATTAGCCTAAACGTGAATCGGTATTAATTATCGTCTCCATAGATAGTGGATGACGGAGATAATCAAGGAATTCATCAAAACCTTCAGAAGCGAACTATCACAGAAGGATACTGAACACGTGATATTCCATGGATGCTGGGACTGGCATTCCTCCGTTCACGGCCACTGGGCACTGATGGAAAGTTCATATCTGGTAGGCGATAAAGAAAATCTGAAATGGGTTTCAGAAAGATTGCAAAGTAAGATGATGGAAGAAGAAATCCGGTACCTGAGAGACCATCCTGATTTTGAGATGCCATACGGTAGAGCATGGTATCTTCGACTTATGATGCGACTGGAACAATTGACCGGATTTGGCGACTACAAATGCCTGGTACAGGAAATTGCTTTAGATTTACGTGAATGGATAGAGAATTCGATGCGAGATCCCTCAATCTCAGAATACAAGAATCCGACATGGGCATTGATACAATTGCATACCTGGGCCACTTATTTCGAAGATTCTAAGACTGTAGATTGGGTTGTCGAAAAGACCAGAGAGAATTTCCTGAGCCCAAAGGTCAATATGGATCTGGATAGAGAAGGGAAAGGTGAATTCTTCTCTTTGTGGGGGCTACAAACATATTTGATATTCACAGCATTAGGTGCCGAGGAACTGAAAGGTTGGTTAGAGAAGGATTACGATCTAAGTGTGGTAGAAGACCTGAACACTGACCACCATCTTGCTATCAATGCATCAAGGTCCTGGGGATTCTATTCGGCCTACTTGGCAACTTCCGATTTGAAATGGAAAGAGGCCTATGATGAACATGTTCAGGCCGCAATAGGCCTACACCCTGTATGGAAGGATGATAGACGTGCATATTCACACTGGGTACCCCAATTTACTTTGTACGCAATGCTAATGGATAATTAATCTGCTTGGTTCTGATAGTATGCTTTGTTCATAGGTCTAATGTATCCAATTCTATTATATCACTTTAGGCGAAAATACGTTCAACAATCCATGCTGAATCAAACGGCATGATATCTTCATATTCCTGACCTATTCCTACAAACGCTATTGGTTTGCCTATCGCAGAAGATATACTGAGTGCAGCACCACCCTTAGCATCTACATCCAATTTCGTTAAAACAACGGCATCAATGCCAACTGCTTCATGGAATTTTTTAGCTTGGTCAACTGCATCATTACCTGCCAACGAATCTCCAACAAAGAAAATTAAATCAGGTTTTGCGACCCTATTAATCTTCTTCATTTCATCCATCAAGTTAGAATTAGTTTGCATCCTTCCCGCAGTATCAATCAAAACCACATCTCGATGTTTAGCCTTAGCATGCTCAACTGCATCAAAAGCTACTGCAGCAGGATCGCCTCCGGCCTGATGCTTAATGAATTTACAATCTAAACGTTTGGCGTGTAATTCAAGTTGTTCTATTGCTCCAGCCCTGAAGGTATCTGCAGCAGCCATAACAACGCTCTTTCCATTCTTCTTTAACCAATGTGTCATTCTTGCAATAGTTGTAGTTTTACCAGTTCCATTAACGCCTACAAATGCAATTACAAGAGGGGCATCGCGCTTCTCAAGTAATATTTGAGGATCAAACACATTCTTAGACAATAATTCAACCAAACTAGCCTTCAATGCTTTTTCAATGGTTGGCGTTATTTGTGAACGGCTTTCAACTCTTAAACCAACTAATCTTTTCTTAATTATCACCTTCATTTCCTCCAATGCTTCCATAGCTACATCAGATTGAAGTAAGGCTAACTCCATCTCCCAAAGAACATTATCTAAATGTGATTCTCTAATTACAGCACCACCCTCTCTTTCCTCAGGTCTAAATGTTTCATAATCTAAATTAAGTTGAGGATCCAATTCTTCTTCAGCTTTCTTACTCGCTTTTCGAAATCTGTCTCTAAGTGCTCTAAACATTATTTTCTCCTGATCTCAAAAGATCGGCACGTTCTCTAAGAGAAACATATTCTTGTTGTGTTTTAACTAAATTCTCATTATAAGTTTTAGAAGCTGCATCTAAATCTTTTAAACGCTTGTCGAGTCTTTCCAGGGAATTTTTTCTCGTAGTTTCCATATAGACTCTCGAACCAATACCAACTAAAATACGATCTAAATTATCTACATTAGCAAAAATTGAAGTATTATGACCAACTGGAACTAACATCTCCATTTTATCCTCTGAATCAAGCATGCCTCTCAATGTTTCTTGAGCTTGATATATATCGGTCTTAACATTAGAAACAGCCTCTAATTGTGATTCCCAATAACGAAGTTGATTTTCATATTGGGGAAGAACATCAACTAACTGTTGAAGTTCAGATTTAGAATTACTCATTAATTCTCCATTTAACTGGCTATAAAATAACCATCCCAAAAACAATAACCATAATTACTAGGACGTCTAGATTTATTTGCGAACTTCGAAGACAGGACGGATTAATGATGTTCTGTGCAACTGTTCGCATACATGACTCCATTGGGTCCCCACCGGATTAGTGATGGAAGGGACAACCCCGGAGTCTTACATTTCCCGGGCTGGGTCAGGGCCCTGACTCTATGATGGTGCCCGTTAAGTTCGGGGTAAAGGTCGTCAGTTTACTGGCGACCACCCTTTATTTATGGCTGTTTTGATGAATGATGAGAATGAATTTCCCACTTGGTTCCTGCTTTTTCTAAAACAAAAGTAAATCTTGCTGGAGCTACTGCTTTCTCACCATTCTCTGTCAAATCAAAATTATAGAGTCCATTGACTACAGCTATGCGCCTATAACCAAAATCTTCTTCAACAATTTCAGTAATCTGACCACAAGGTTTTAACTTTACAAAAAAATCAAAGTATTCTTTTATTTCACCGAGACCTTTCCGAATTTTACCATCTAATGTTCCTAATAAAATCGCATCTTTCTTGTAAAGAGAAATAATAGATTCAACATTATTAGTGCATATTGTTTTCATCCATTCTTCAACAAACTCAGCAGGTGTTTTCATGAAAAAGTCCTCTCAAATTCCTCTTTAAACCGATCTAATTCTAAAGCTTCAAGATTATTGATACCGCCTGCTTTTTCCCTGCCACCGCCACTAAATTTACCACACAAATCTCCCGCACCATAGGGCTTATTGATAGAGGATCTTACTGATATTCTATATGTGCCATCTGAATTCAAAACAGATATAGCACAAGCCAAATCTTTGTTTGTAGAAACCAAATGGTTACTGAAAGAACCCATGATTCTGTGCGTCCAAGCCTCATTTGGAAGTGTATAAATCACGCCATTATTACTGATTGAATATGGGTCTTGGCATACTGCTGAACTCATATCTGCATTAAAATTCTCTAATAATATCGAGAAAATATCACCTTGTTCAGGGAAAAGAAAAATATCAGTACCACATGCTCTTACTGCTTCTGCTATTTCTTCAGGTGAGTAAAATAAATCATCAACTGTTTGACCATAACTGTTGTAATTAACTGTCAGACCAATTTGTTTCAAAATTAAAACTTGTTCATCAGTCAAATCTTCTGATTTGGCCATATTCATAGCTAAATCCATATGATTATCTCCAAATGCAGTTGCTATTGACCATAAACTATTCTTTCCACCAACGTGGGAATTAACAATCATTCCCGTTGAAATATTTGGTTCTATATTTAGATGATGGATAAGATTAGGATGATCTATTAATTCACCATGATTGTGATGATCAAAATATTCAATAATAGCTCCAGAATCAAGTAATCTTCTAACATCTTTACGATTTTTGGCATAGGAAACATCCATTACCGTAACCAAATCTCCTTCAGCAGCATCAACTTTACTAACAAGACCAACATCGCGTTTAACACCTGTAACAATAACTGCTTCTCGGGGATGTGTTAAACGTAATTGATGCCAAGCAAAAATACCGTCCGTATCACCATTAAAAACGTCAAAATTAGTCATTCTTTTGTAATTTTTCTCTTTCTTTAACAAGGATTTCATTAATCAAAGTTGATGAAATTCCCTTAGTATATGGAAAATATATAATTTCAACGCCTACGGCCTTAAAGTCTTTCTCTATTTTATCCCATTTATCTGTATTTTGCCAATCATCACCAACAAAAACAACGTTGAATTTTAATTTTTCCCAATGAGACAGTTTATTCATATCTTCTTGAGGAACAACTTCATCTACATATTTTATAGATTTAACAATATCTAGTCTTTCTTCAAAAGGAATGATTGGATTTTTATTCTTATATTTCCTCAATAATTCATCAGTTGTTACACCTACTACTAATTTGTCACAATTCTGCTTTGCTTTACGTAAAATATTCAAATGACCTATGTGAAATAAGTCAAAGACGCCTGTAGTATATCCTATTATCAATTAAACAACTCCAAATTTTTTCCAATCCATTTTTCATAACTAATGGGTACTGGGAAGCCCATTTTTTCTCTTTGTATTATATCTTTGGGTAATATTTTTGAAAAACAGCGCTTTAAAGAAGATTTAAAGGTTTTACCCATCTTCCATTCAAAAGGAACGCCTGCTAAACGATCTATTAATCTATGATCCAAAAAGGGAACACGTCCCTCTACACTACATAACATTGTTGAATTATCTAACCTTCTTAATAATCCTTGAATATGATTTGTGAGAAAATAATAATTTACCTTCTCAAGTCTAGTTTTTCCTTTAGTTTGACTCAAAGCATAATCCATAACTTCTAAATCTTCATGTTTTCCATAGCAATACTTTTCATCAAAACCTCGGATATCAAAATCAGATTCTGAATGAGCCCATTTAAAAATTCTATCATATCCAAAAAATAGTTCATCAGCACCTTCTCCTGACAAAACGACTGTGTTTTTTGTCTTCACCCTTTTTGTCATCAAATATATCAAAACTTCATTAGGAACTGATAATGGTTCTCCCCTCTTATTAATCATAAATTCCATTGTTTCCCAGAAAAGAGGCTCATCAACAACTAAAGCTTCATGTTCAGTTCCATATCTTTCGGAAGCTAACTGAGCCCACTTAAATTCATTCAATTCCTTAAAACCAACAGTCCAACTATTTGTAGGCCTCAAAAGAGCAGTTATTATTGTACTATCCAAACCTCCGCTCAAATAACTTCCAACACTAACATCTGCAATTGCCCTATAATCTACTGAACTCTTAAGCAAATCAAATAACTCAGAATCATTAGGCGGTTCTTCGAATGATAGGTCTATATCCCAATATCTTTTAGGTTTTTGACCGCTATGCATGTAATGCGCAGCTGGAAACATTCGTATCTCTTTGAAAATCGTGTCGCCGTTAACACACATTCTAAGTTTTTTATACTGACGAAGTGCAAAAGAATCTAAACTTGTTGGAATTAACTCTTTTATAGATGAAATCTCACTGGAGAAAATCTCTTGTGATTTTGCTTTGTGATGCCAATATAATGGTTTAATACCTAATCTGTCTCTTGTAACAAAGTATTCTTTAGTTGTAAGATTATAAATAATAAAAGCAAACATACCATTGAAATATTGCAAACAATTTTCCTTATATTTTTGGTACATTAATAAAACAACTTCGGTATCTGAAGTAGTTTTAGGAGATAAATTGTGGTCTCTAATTAATTCTCTAAAATTATATATTTCTCCATTGAAAATAATTATTTCATCGCCCACTTGAAATGGCTGATTTGAGCGAGCATTCAAATCTAAAATAGACAATCTTTTATGACCTAAAAAAACCTCACTATTCCTCCAAATTCCCGTATTATTAGGCCCTCTATGATTCAAAAGTTCTAAAGATTGCTCATCATTAACAAAATTTAAACCAAAAATTCCTAGAATTCCACACATAATAATTTTTCTTCAAGACCTATATTTTAATACAAATAGTGGGATATATATGAATAAGGGTTTACTTAACGAACTCAGAACACATTAAAATAGGCTAATATGTAGTTATATTAGTGATAAAAAAAAGTGTTCTAGCATTGAGAGATTTGCTTTTCACTGCTTGTGTTTCAATAAGAAATATTTTCAAAGGTTCGAACAAAAAAATAATTGTTGGTTTTGTCGCAAGCCAAAAAACAGGAATTACAGGCTCTGCTAAACCTCTATTTGAAGAATTGTTAAATGATGACCGATTTGTAGCCTATTGGGTTTATCCTAAAGCAAACGAAAAGAAACTTTTTGCTGAGAAAAACTATAATGCTTATTACAAAAGATCATTTTATAGAATTGGACTTTATGTTAAAACTGATATTTGGATAACTACCCACGGGAGCTTTGGAATACCAATAAATTATAACAAACATCACAGTAAAAGAATTGAATTGTGGCATGGAATACCTTTCAAAGGATTTCTAAAAGAAAATAAAGATAAAATTGTCAAAGATTTTAATCAAGCCTCAACCGTTGTCGTAACATCCAATTTTTTCATAACCCTTTTCTCGGAAAAATGGGGAGTAGATAAAGAAATACTAAGAGACTTAGGACAGCCTCGTACAGATATGTTAATCAATAACATATTATCAAAAGATAAAATAAAAAAAGACTTAGGGATAAAACAAAGTAAAGTTATACTTTATGCACCCACCCACGAACAGGACTTAAAAGAAGATAAATTATTATTTCCTTGGAATGAAAATAAAACATTCAAAACAGTGATTGATACAATCGGAGAAAATACTGCTCTTATAATAAGGCCCCATCCATATTGGAAAGAAAAAATTAGTGAATACATCCAAGAAAAAATTGAACATGATGAAAGAATATATTATATGCCAGCAAAAAAAATTAATAATACCGAAAAATTGATTTACATTTCTGACGTTTTAATCACTGATTGGTCAAGCATCTATTTTGATTTTTTGTTAATGAAAAAACCAACTATTTTTTTAAATTTACAAAACCCATTCGAAGACCAATTTGTTATGAAACCCGAAGAAAGAGTTGGTTATCTAGCGTCTAATGAAAAAGAGTTGTCAGAACATTTGCATGAAGCCCTAAATAATCTTTCTAAATACTATGATTCTTTCAATCAAAAACTAAAAAAGTTGATTGAAAAAGTGTATACGAAAACCGATGGAAAAGCAACTGAAAGATGTATCAATGAAATAATAAGATTATCTAAATAGAAAAAACCTCACCGAATTTTGATTACAAATTATTATAAGTTTTTGCTATCAAATCAGACATCGTCTTACGAGGGTCCGGATCTGTAAATTTAGGCAAAACTGATTTTGCTAAATTATCTACCTTTATCTGAAGTTCTGATTCTGTACCTGAATAAAAAGAGATTACTTTTTTAACAAAATCAGAATTATCAGTGAATATATTACCATTAGGAAGAAATTCTTCGACACCTTCCCAATTTCGGCTTAAAGGCCAAGCTCCACAAGACAATCCCTCAAACAAAGTTAAATGAGTTGATTCATGCTCTGAAAAAGATAAAATTATATCTGATTCTTGGAAATCTTTTTTCAAATCTGGAGAGTATCCTAAGAATTTAACATTATTTTCTATCTCAAGTTTTTTAACTAAATATTTCAAACTGTCAAAAAAATTCTTATCAGGATTATGTCCAATGATATTTAATGTCAAGTCCTTTTTTTGTTTCAAAACCTTGGAAAATGCAATTATCGCCTTATCATGCCCTTTTCTCTTATCGATATTGCCTACGATTGACAAAACATTGCTTTGAACTTTATTAGGCGATTGTTGCCAATAATTTATATCCACAAAATTAGGTATACATACTATTTTTCCTTTAAGAGAAGGGACAGCTATCTCTAAATTTTGTGCCATCCAATTATTAACAACGATAACTAGATCAATTGCGGACCAAGTCGCCTTTGGCAAACTAAATAATTCATAGCGATGTAAACGCGTAACAATCATTTTACTTTTTCGCCAATTAGATACTAAAGACAAAGTCTCATCAGCAAATTCAACAAAAATTATATCGGCGCCATTAGAATAGAATAAAGTTTTCATTTTCTTATAAACCAATCTAAAAGGAAACGAAATGATTGAAAATAAAGAAGTCTGTCTATCAGGAGGAGATGTAAACGGTAAGGGACTCCAAGAAACTTCAAAATTTTTTACAAAATGTCCTCTAAAAGATTTAATAAAATTTGCATTACTAAAGAAGATAGAAAGTCTAGGTTTATTAGAATTAGAAGACATATAATTTATTTGTTTAAACCTAAAAGTTGATTACGACTATCTATAAGTAAACCTAAAGCCCAACGTGCAATAACTAATCCTGCTATAATTCCAATTAAAGGATCAAGGATTATTAAATTTGAATTAAACATACTAACTATCAAGGCAATAATAACTAAAACTGAAACTAAAGCGTCTGCTAAAACATGAAGATAAGCGCCTCGGCGATTTAAATCTTCAATATCATCTGGATTAGTTAATAGAGTATCAAGTTTATCTGAAAAAAAACGCCAATCATCCTTGTATGAAGATATTACTGTTGCCCATGTACCACGATTATTTTTTGGGACTTCTTTCTTTTCGTGTTTATGATTCTGAGAATGGTCATGAGAATGATCATGGTCATGATGGTGATGGTTTTCAATACCTAATATATTGGCACAGACTAAATTTACAATTAAACCTATAATTGCGACAATTATTGCTTCTTTAAATTGTATTACTTCCGGATTTAAGATTCGGCTAACAGACTCCCAACCAATATACAATGCTACAAGGCCCAGTATAATAGATGAAGCAAAACCGCCTAGAGCCATAACTTGATCTTTATTATCCTTAACTTTAGATTCAGTACGGGCAAAATAGTATGCATAAAGAGTGATTCCAAGAGCTGCAGCATGAGTACCCATATGCCATCCATCAGCCAAAAGGGCCATTGACTTAGTAATAAGGCCAAAAGATATCTCAATAACCATCATTACTAGAGTTATAGCCACGACGAGTCTAGTTTTACTTTCAGATTCAACATCGTCATGATGGGTGTGGTGATGTCCGGACATAATATTTTCTAATTAGCGATGTAGAAAAAACGCTTTCTCTCCTTCTAATTTTACAAAACCAGTTCTTTCAAATTGAACGACATGACCATCTAAAGAAAAAATACTATCTTCCACTAAACCACTCACAACTTTACCATCTGGGTAATATAAATCAATAGGTTTATGTGAAGAACACCATTGAAATATAGGAATTCCTTTTTGGTGTTCAAAATCTGAAAATACTAGATTCTTATCTTGAAGTATAACATTACAAAGATTCTTTAATCTAATTTTAGAACCGTTTTCTAAAACTTTTAAATCCGCGCTAGGTAAATATATTTTAGAACCTGAAATAACGGTTTCTTCTCTATTACCAAGTTCTTTATTATCTGGATGCCAAGGAGCTTGTTTCAATAAAGGATTATCAGTTTCTAAATTAAACTCAGAAGAATCGGCAACAAAAAATAATCTTCGACTTCTAGAATCTATCAAATCTTTGTTAAACGAATCAAAATTTTGCCATGAAAATTTAATATCCACTTCTTTTATACCCGAGTTTTCCCAATATTTTAAGAAAGTTTCTGATGAATAACCTCTTCGTGCTAAAGCCGTGATTGTAGCTAAACGACAATCGTCCCATCCTGTAAATTCACCATTAAATATTGATTCACGAATTTTACTTGTTTTCAAATTCGTATTTGGTATTGCTACTAATCCATAATGTATGAATTCAGGTTCGTCCCAATTCATATATTTGTAAATCCACCTCTGCTTTTCTGTATTATTAAGATGATCCTTACCTCTCAATACATGAGTTATGCCTAATCTATAATCATCAATGGCTACTGCGAAATTATAAAGTGGCCATAATCTGTAATTATCTCCTTGCAAAGGATGTGGAGAGTCGACTACTCTAAATGCCACAAAATCTCTTAAAGCCGGATTAGGATCATTCAAATTTGTCTTTATTACTACTATACCATTTTCTCCATTCAATAAAGACTCGAATTCTTCCATCTGAACTTCTGGTAATCTTTCTCTATCAGGATGTGCCTGACATTCTTTTTTCAACTCTCTCCATTCTTCAGCATCAGATTTAGTCACATAGGCTCCACCATTCGAAATTATTTTTCGAATATCATCATAATATGTATCAAGCCTTTCTGATTGTGTAATTACTTCATCAATTTCAACACCAAGCCATTCTAAATCTTCTTGGATTAAGGAATAAGCTTGAGCATCAATCGCATTTGGATTTGTATCTTCTAAACGTAATATCAATTTACCATTATATCTTTTTTTGTAGTAGTTGTTAAGAGCTAAAGCTCGTGTATGTCCCAAGTGTAAAGGTCCACTAGGGCCTGGAGCAAACCTCAATACAACTTTCTCGGAATTATCAAGCGGGGGCAATTCTTTAGGTTTTGATTTTTGTTTTTTAACCTTTTTAGGTAAAAAACCTTCTAATTCAAGGGAGTCCATGCTATTAACTTCATTTATTACTTCCTCAATTACTAACATAATATCTTTAGATGATGAACGAAATTCAGGAAATTTGCCCATTAGCTTACCAATGACACTTTTACTCTTAGCTTCACCGTATTGAGAAGCTTCCAACTTTGCTAAGTCCATTAATTTTTGCCGTAAATCAGACACAATGGCTGAAAGAGAGGGGGGTTTAGGACTTTTCAGTCTTTTTATCCAAATATTTTATTTAGTGCTGTTGAATCGAAACTTGTGAAGAAAACGTTAGCTATAGTAGCATTATGTCTAACTATTGGGTGCTTAGACGTGCCTGCAATGAATGGTATTATGGATAGAATTGTTCCAGAACCTAAAGTAACTTACAATTCATTTGAAGTGTGGACTGGAGAAGGTAATTTTGCCCCAGATGATGAACAAAATACAGAAGATTTACTTAAGGCTGCACTAGATTTAGCTGGAAATCCTCTTCAGTTCCAACAAACCATACAAAACCTTTCTTGGAAAGAATACAAACATGATTTTATTATAGAAAGTGAATGGAATGCAAGATTTGCTGTGCTAATTTTGTCCGTTGATTATACTATCTTTGGAGGCGACCAACCTGCAGAGGGGCCTGCTGGAACATTAGATATTAGCATTAGAGATCCTGAAGGAGGAGAACATGCTGAAGGATATGAACTTGTTACATGGAATGAAAATAGCAATGAGATTGAAGAAAGAACGTATATGCTTCCTCCAATATACGGAACTTGGGAAATAACAATATCTGGTTCAGGACTTGAAGGTATTGTATCTGTTGGATATGCAGGAGAATATTATCTCAAAGTCGAAAGTGAAAAGCTAAATTAAAGTTTCAAATATTAAAAAAAGACCCAGAATTACACAATAAGGTGAGAAGTAATGGAATTGTTGTTTTCGTATTAATTCTAAAAGAAAATTAATCGCTAAATAGCTGGTAATTACTGATGCCAAAAAACCTAATACTAATGGCAAAAGTCCAACCTCATTTACTGTCTCATCAATATCTCCAATTTTGAGAAATGTGGCCCCAATGATTGCAGGTATGAAAAGAAGAAAAGAAAAACGAGCTGCTTTTACCGGGTCCATACCAAGTATTTTTGAAATAGCTATTGTAGAACCTGAACGAGAAATACCCGGTAAAATGGCCAAACCCTGAAAGAATCCAATAACCAATGCATACCTGATTGGAAAATCATCCATTTTCTTATCACCACTATAACTCTTACTGAACCAAACCAGGATGCCGGTGAATATCAAGCAACCTCCAACTAAATACATCTCCGAGTAGAAATCACCTATGATAGTACTATCAAAAGTAAAACCTATCACTGCTGTTGGGAATGATGCGACAAGAATCATAGCCAGTATCCTTTCATTTCCCTTTAGATTACGGTGGCTTTGATAGTCTGTAACAAAACTCGGAAAAGCTACCACAATGTGGCGGATCTCATCACGCATTACAAAAAAGATAACACAAAGCGACCCTAGATGTAGGATTATATCAAACATTATTGGAGGTTCTTCTCCAAAATAATATTGAAAAATTGCTAAATGACCACTGCTACTAATAGGAAGCCATTCTGTTAAACCCTGCAAAACACCCAGTAGTAGTGCTAACCACCATTCCATAATCGCCCAATCGTCATGTTTATTTAACCGATGGGGGAGTAGAGGATAATGAGTGATGAAAAAATACGCTGTGTAACTTGCTACAACGTTTTCAACACTACAAAAAATACTGGTGATAAGGTTACATGCCCTATGTGTGAAGAATTTTTTACCATTAAAAAGACAAGTATTATTGGTGATGTAAGAGATCAAATAACTAAATTAACCAAAAACATAAAAGAAAAAGTAATAAGTAAAAAAAGAGACGATACCTTTGATATTATTGATGGAAATAAATATGACCGTGAATTACTCAAACTTGCTACTAAGCTAAGTAAGGAAAAAGAAGAAATAGATTTGGAAGGCAGTAAATTACTTTTTACTAAAATTAATGATTATAATGACTATACACAAATTGAAAAACAAACTGTAGCCTATATTCGTAAAAACTATAAATTTACTGTTAAAGCTAATCAATGGTTAAGAACTGAAATAAGATCTAAAGCTTCAAATCGCATAAGAGATAAACAAACAAAAGACCCTACTAGTACTAAATTTAAAAAAAAAAATGTATTCTCTAATTTAAAAGAAGCATATACTTGGGACAAATTAAATTCTTTAAGTGATGAGCCGAAAACACCAGCTCAATGGGCTGGCATACTACTCTCCATCGTTTTTGTATTAGGTATAATGGCAGGTATTGCATATGGAATCAAATGGAATAATCAAGATAGTCAATGGGACAATGAAGGATTATCTTCAGTTCAAGGCACAGTAATAGATAAAAACGGAAAATACCTTGAAGGAGTACTTATTGAAGCTGAAGATAAAAAAACATATACCAACGTGCAAGGAAAATATTACCTTTATGATCTTGATGGTGAAGAAGTTAGAATTATTTTCGAACTTGAAGGATACGGAACTGTATCTGTTTGGATAAATATAAGAGCTGAAGGTGCTAATATTTTAGAAATAGAAATGTCTGAAGATAAGAAACAGATTAATCTTGATTATAGAAAAGATATTATCGAACCATGGCCGCCAAACTATACCTTAGCACCAATCTTTATGATTTCAGCAATTATAACATTAATTGGAAGTTCAGCGGCATTACTTTTACAAAATTTTAGAACTGCCGTAATTGGTTGTCTCTTCGGAATCTTGAGTTATGGATTCTTAATTGGAAGTATTTTATCAGTAATTGCTCTGGGACTTATTTTAGTAGATAGAGAAACTTTCGAACATAAATAAAATATGACTTCTTGGCAAATAATTACTAAAGTTAAAAAAATAGGAAAATGGAACAAAATTTTTCTGACTATTTTATGGGGGTGGACTCTATTACTAATTACAACTCCGTATCTCCTTCCTGAAAATTCTACTGGTGATTTAAGTGGAACTGTAGGTAAATATGATAATAAAGAAATAATCAATAAAATGAACCCAATTTCAAAAATTATTTATTACCTAGGTGATGTAAATTGTCACCAATTATCTGAACGATCGTATGAATATAATAAAAACCAAATGTCATTCTGTACAAGAGATATTGGAATTTTTGTAGGATTAGCAATTGGATTTAGTTATGCCTTAAGAAAAAGAATTGAATTGACCTTACCATTAATCATAATCTCATTAATACCAATTGGACTTGATGGAACTATACAACTTTTTACAGATTATGAATCTACTAATCCTAAACGAATTATTACTGGACTAATTGCAGGTGGAAGTACTGGTGTTGCATTGAAAATAATCGCCGATTCACTTGACCGAAAATAGCATTACCACTTTATTTTGGTTTCACAAAAAGGACATTCCGGAATAAGATCAGGAACAACTCGGTAACAAACATTACATAGTTTTCCGGGATTGAAAAATTTTTGGTAAGCAAATATTGCTATAACAAAAAGAACAAAAACGAAAACTAAACCAATTGTAAATAACATATTAACGTTTAAGTTCGTCTCCTATGTAGTCTTTCATTTCTTTAGGATTAAATAAATCTTTAAAAAATCTAAAATCTTTATTCGTAAAGACGCCAATAGAAGCAAGAAGAGATAAATATAATATTCCACCAAAAGATGAAAACAAAGCTAACTCGTACCATCTATCAACAAACATATTAATTTGAACTTGCCACATAATTAGACCAACAAGAATGGCAATTATTAATTGAAAAAGTGAATTGAGGGGGGGCAGCATATTTAGATGAATATAACATAAAATACGCAATGAGATACCACCTATAATCTCTGATATTAACAAGGCTAAAGCAGCTCCTTCACCCCCCATACCTAATAAGTTATTAAGGCCTAATTGAGGTATCTTTTCAGGTACTAAAAACAACATTAATACTATACTCAAAATTGATAAGAAAATACTAAGAAGTGAAGTTAACTCTGGTCTATCAGCCCCCCTAAGTGCAACTGACCAAGGCCTATTGATAACTCTAACTAAAGCTAATAAGGCTAATAATTTAAGAATCTGGCTTGCAGCTAGAAATTCCCGGCTTATAAAAACTAAAATAATCTCACTAGACCACACTATTGTCATTACTACGATTGGAATACAAACCATGCCTACATATTTCTCAGCATCATAAATTAACGACTTTATTTTTTTATTGTCACGAATAGAATGAAGACTTGATACTGCTGGAAGAAGCATACCCTCAATAGCTAACGCCATAGATCCAATAAATAATGCAATTCTTTCAACTCCGAAATATAAGCCTACATCAGAAGCAGTCCAGAAAATCCCTATTATTATTTTATCAATGTATTGCCTAAAAATACCGAAAATAGAAGCTGCCGCTACAGGGAATGCATAAATATTATAAGATTGGAATGTAGCTTTATCTGGTTTAGAAATGGGATAATCTTTGAAATACCAAAAAGAAAGAATCGCAATGATAAAAATACCAATAATATAAGACCTAGCTAACCAAACAACACCCCAACCCATTAAGGCTACAGCAATAAACATCCCAGAACGAATAGAAGTACCAATAATATTAGGAATAGCTACTCTAGCACTCTGTTTAAGACCACTAAAAGTAGCAGTCATTATACCTACCACTAAGTATATAACGTAATAAATGACAACTGTGAATAATAATTCCGCAGTAGTATCATACAATCCCTTTCCCAAAAAATCTCTCCAAAACCAATAAAATATGGTAAAAACTATAAGCATAAAAGAGATTAAAAATAAACGAATTGTAATAAAAGTGCCCAAGCATTTACCAAGATCTTGCCCTTCACTAACTCTCTTAATATGTGCCATATTAAAACCAAAAAAAGCTAAGAAAGTAAAACCACCAACTAAACTTAAAGCATAACTTAACTCACCAAGTGCAGTAGCTCCCATTTTTCTTGCTACAAATAATAATGCAATCCATCCCATTATTGCATTAATATTTTCTGCAGCAAAAAGCAGAGCTATTTTGCGAGAAATTGTCATCAATCTCGCACAGTGGTTGGGATTTAAAGCCAGCCCTCCTGAGGAGAATTGTGAGTTCTAAAATTTTAGTAGCAGGTATTTTGGCTCTGGATGACTTGAAAACTCCTAAAGAAAGTCGTAAAGGAATTGTAGGGGGTGCTGGAATTTATTCAAGTATTGCTTCAAGTCTTTTTGCAAAAACCGCATTAGTCGCTGCCAAAGGATATGATTTTCCAAATGAAATCATGGAAATTATAGAAAATAAAGAAATTAATACTGAATCTATAAAAAAACTAAAATATCCGACATTTCATTGGTCTGGAGAATATAAGAATGATATGGCACAAGCAATAACGCATAAAACTGATTTTCAAATTAATGAACATTATGACTGGGAAATAAAGAATTCCCACCAAAATCCTGACGTATTATTGTTATGCAATAATGATCCGAAGATTCAAAAACGTGTATTAGAACAAACAAATGCAAAAACGATAGCAATGGATACCATGAATCTTTGGATAAATATTGAAAAAGAAATGCTTGATTATGTAGTTTCACAAGTTAATGTTTTGTTCATTAATGATCTAGAGGCACAAATTTATTCAGATGAAACTGACTTAGATTACGCTGCAGAGAAATTATTAGCCAAAGGACCCAAGCGCGTTATAATAAAAAAAGGAAAGCACGGAGCCTCACTATATACAAACAAGTTTGTTAAACACTTAAATGCTTTTAAAGTAGAAAATTTTGTTGATCCAACTGGAGCTGGGGATAGTTTTGCTGGCGCTGTAATGGGTTATTTAGCAAATAAAGAAAATATTAGCACTGATGACATTATAGTAGCCATGAACTATGGTGCAGCTGTCGCATCTATTACTGTTGAAGGTTTTGGAACAGAATCAATAATAACCATTACAAAAAAGGAAATTGAACGGAGATTTAGAAAGTTAAATGGTGGGCCCGGCCGGATTTGAACCGACGACCGCCCGGTTATGAGCCGGGAGCTCCACCAGACTAAGCTACGGGCCCGATGGCGCCGCTGATCGGATTCGAACCGATGACCGTCCGGTTAACAGCCGGATGCTCTGACCTACTGAGCTACAGCGGCACTGATGTGTGCTCACCAAAGTATGCTTTAAAACTTCTGCGATGAAGGAAGATTCTATTTACGTGCAGTTTCCTTAAGCATCAGTGTCCCTAATTATCATGGTCAGAACGCGCCTAACAACAGGGGGTTTTGCAGAACCTGTAGTTGCTGATACAGCAAAAAGTTTAGCTAAACAAGGACACAGAGTTATCCTACTAGCATGGGACCGAACCGGAAAATGTGAAACAACTACTACTACCGAATGGGGAACTATATGGCGCTATCAAGAAGAATGTAACTTAAACAAACCTATTACCTTTGCTAGAAGATTACCTGGGTTTCTTTCATGGAGTACATGGCAAATCCTTGCATTCCAAAAAATCGAAAAAGATATGATTCTTCATTACCATGATTTAGATACTCTAATTGCAGGTGTATTTACTTCAAAACTAATTAAAGTTCCATTAGTCTACGACTGCCATGAGAATTACCCTGGACTTATTGAAGGTGCAATATCATCAAACATCTCGAAGTCACTGCATAAATTAGAGGCTTTGTTAATCCAATATTGTAACGGTATTATTGCTCCTGGACCTGCTGACTATGCCAGAATAAGAAATATGTTGAAAGAAGGGACAAAAGCATCCTTTGCAGCAACCAAAGAAGAAGCATTCGAAGTTCTTAATATGCCACATAATGATTTTCTGAACTCAAAATTAACGCGAGGTGGGAATCAAAAAAGATTGGAGACTTACCCATTAAGAAGAATTGAAGGTCGAAAACGAGTTGGAAAATTTCGATTATTATACATCGGTGTTTTAGAAAAGCACCCTTCGCGAGGCTTAATTGAAACAATATTGACTGTTAATAAAATGAAAGGTATTCAATTTGATATCGGGGGATTTGGAACATTAGTGCCTACTCTCAAAAGGCTAAGTCAGAAGATGGATAATATTCAATATATTGGATCTATACATCCTGATAATATACCATTACAGACTATCGAATGTGATGCTGTACTCATGGCCTTAGACCCTGCAAACATAAATAATCGTTTAAGTACACCAAACAAATTATTTGAAGCAATGTCTGCAGGCGTGCCAATTATTACCTGTAATGAACTTTTAATGGGGCAATTCGTTGAAAGAGAAGAAATAGGACTAACATTTGAATGGGGAAAATGGGATCGCCTCAAAGCAATACTAATGAAATTAATGTTTGATAAAGAACTATGTAAAAGACTAGGGAAAAGAGGAAGAAAACTAGCTGAAAAAAATCACAATTGGGAACATTGTGAAGAACGAATTGAATCCATGTATAGGTATGTCAAAAATACTTCAAGCTAAACTAAAAATTAAAATCCAAGACTTGAGTCTCAAATGTTTGTAAATTAACTGCAATAGCCCTACATGGTTCTGGTTGAAAACCCATCATTTTTTGATAATCTGTTTGAGCCTGCCATGTACCTGGATTCATCATTAAAACACCATTATATCTTTCAATTCCAAATGAATGAACGTGACCTGTAACAAAAATATCAGGGACATCTCTTATCAAAAGATGATCTTGTTTCTCAGGCGCAAGTGGAGTCTTACCTCCATATATTGGGGCTAAATGTCTACGATTCAACAATTCTTTCATCATACTCATGGGGTCTTCATAAGATAATTCTCTAAGGCTAACCAAATCATCTAGTGATTTGCCGTGATAACAGAGAACTTTTACTCCAGCCAAGTCTAATAATACGGGATTAGCTGTAAACGTTAAATTATCTTCGAAATTCTTGATTACTCGATTTGGTAGTGGTAATTGTGGTTCCATAAGCCTAACTGCATCATGATTTCCAGGCATTATTACCGTTTGAATAGGTGTTGGAATCTTAAAAATAGAACGTGCTAATTCAGAATACTGTTCCCACACATCTGTTATAGATAAGTCTGCTTCTTGGCCAGGATAAGAATCTATACCATCCACGGCATCACCAGCTATGATCAAATATCCTGGATTTGGAATCCATTCTTTATGGTAATCTACCTCACCATTTAACCAAGATATAAATTTATCCCATTCTTTATTCTTAAATGTTCCACTTCCTAAGTGAATATCTGAAATAAATAATGCAATATATGGCTCATCAGCTCTAGCAAACTCCCGGTAACGGCCTAAATGAGGTCTTATAATAGGAGAATTAACAAACAAAACATTACCTTGTCTACTTAACTTTCCTGAAACCCCTATAACTTCATCATTTAATAAATTTAAATTTTTTTCTCCCTCTTTCAACATTAAATTTAAACGACCATTAGGATCCTCAAGAACCACTTTAACTCGTCCATTGGGAAAAGTTTGAACTTCAGCGACCATACCTATCACCTTATTCTCTTCATCTGGATTTAAATTTGTTAAAAAACCTGCATCTCTCATGGAAGGATTACGGCGTACTAAACGTGAAAGAGTCTTAAAACGATCGTTAAAAAGAGAAATATAGCTTTCTAATTTACCATCTGACAGACTCTTAGTAATTTGACGTTCAATGATTACAGGCGGTATATTCGCTATTTTAGGGCGACTTATCGGTTTAGGAGGATTTGATTTCTCATCTACAAGTAAATCCGAAACGCTAAGAAACAATTTAGGTCCCTTTAAAGAATTAACAGATTTTTCAAGTAAAACTAACCCCTGCGGATGATTAGAAATATGCGTTATCAATTCCGGAGATGGCATCAATTTACGTTCCGAAAGCCATGCGATAATTTCTTTTTCTTTAAATGTCAAGATTGACCCTATTAGGAAGAGAACAAAACACTTTTGCAAGGACCTTATTGTAAAATAAAAATGATTATATTCTAATAAAAAAAGGTTGGAAAATTGCGCTATAAAAACAAAACCAAATAGATGAAAGACCCCGCAAGTTTATAGCTGGTAGGCTATACCCAAAACCCAGTTAATTGTGGGCATATTATTTATGAAAGAAAGTCAAAACTCATCAGATTCAAATATTTTCGATAGTCTTACTCACAAGGAGAGAATATTTAAGAATAGAGAAGCACTTTCTTCAACATATATACCTCTATATTTTCCGCATAGAGAAGAAGAAATTAACAACATTGCACATATCTTAAAACCAGCATTACATGGATCGCGACCCTCCAATATTTTAATATATGGGCAGACAGGAACTGGAAAAACTGCTATCGCAAAATTTATTTGTGAACAGATTACAAAAAAAGCCCAAAGTGAAAATAAAAAGATTCATACCTCTTACATAAATTGTAAGCAAACTAATACACCTTATGGTATTTTATCTAATATAGGAAAGACTTATTCTAAGGAATGGGAAAAACAAATACCAAGTGCCGGCTGGAGAATAGATAAAGTTTATTCAAAATTAAAACAAAAAGCAAATGAAAATGGTGGAATTGCAATTATTGTTTTAGATGAAATAGATGCACTAGTAAGTAAATCAGGTGACGATATCCTTTATCACTTAACTGGATTAAATTCAGACTTAGAAAATTCAAAAATTTCAATTATAGGGATTTCTAATGATGTTAAATTTACCTCATGGTTAGACCCAAGAGTAAAATCAAGGCTGGGGGAAGAGGCTCTAGCGTTTTCTCCTTATAACGCCCCTCAAATTGAAGATATTCTTTACAATCGATCTAAAATTGCATTTTATGAAAATGTAGTTGAACCATTAGTTATATCTTATTGTTCAAGTAAAGCCGCGCAAGAACACGGTGATGTAAGAAAAGCTCTTGATTTATTAAGAATATCTGCTGAATTAGCGGAGAGAGAGGAACGAGAAATTGTAACTGCTAAATATGTTAATCTTGCTCAAAACGTTATGGAAAGTGACCAAGTACGAAATATTATTTCTACTTTACCCATTCAACATAAAGCAACTTTTGCCAGTATTATTATAAATCAGGGATCCCGAGAAAAAGGTCAACAGACTACTGGTGAAGTTTATGCAACATATACCCGAATTTGCAATAAATTTAAATTAGAAGAATTAAGTCAAAGAAGAGTAGGACACATTATTTCTGAATTAGATATGCAAGGTCTAATACATGCTAAAATTGTTAGCTTAGGAAGACAAGGAAGGACAAAATTCATTAACTTGGCTATTGACACAAAACAACTTAAATCTATAATACAAAATGACTCTTTATTCACTGATATATTCGAAGAAATAGTAAAATCAAATAAGTTTGGAAGTATGCAACTAAGACTAATCTAAGGTCTTAGAATCACGCGCAATTATTCCTTCTTTCCATCCTTGTTCCCACCCTGCTGCGATAGCTGCTTGTAAACCTGCTTTACGGGCTGCTTCTCTAGCAAGGTCAAGAGCTGATTCTCTTTCTTCTTTACTTTTTTGCTTATTTATTTTCGTAGCTAATTCTCTTGCTGATTCCGTTAAATCATTCACAATCTTCCACAAACCTTTAGTTGTATTTTTGAAAATATCCTCTGAGGGTTGACCAAGAGATGCTGCTAAAGCAGCTTGAAAACCTTCTTCTTTCGATTCTTGAAAAGCTCCAGATTTCATAGCCGTACCCTTACCTTTTTCCATTCCATACTTAGCCCAAGATTCTTTTCCCATAATTTTCTAAAGGAAGGTACTAAAGAAAGTTAAGGCCTTAATCTCTATAAGTATCTGGAAATAATAGCAATAAGACCGTAATAATTTCAAGCCGACCCAACATCATTAATGCCGAAAGGAATAACAATGTCAAATCTGAGAAACCATAATACGTTGTAGAAGGACCTATTGCACCCAAACCAGGTCCTATATTTGCCAAACATGAAAGAGAGATTGATAAGCCATCAATTAAAGTCAAATCTGGTTCTAAATATAATGTCATCAAAGAACCTCCAACAAAAAGCATAATGAAGATGAAAAAGAATACTCCAACATTACGGAAAAGATCCTCATCAAGTACCTTACCTCCTATTCTTAATTTGATTATTGCTTTGGGATGTATTACAAGTAACATTTCTCTCTTTAAAGCTTTGAATAATAACATAATTCGAACCATCTTAATTCCCCCTGTTGTAGAACCTGCACAACCACCCATGAACATAGTAGAAAGTAAAATAAAAATTGAAAGAGTAGGCCAATTCATGTAGTCCGTCGTTGTAAATCCAGTCCCAGTCAACAAGGATACTGTTTGAAAAAGAGTATAACGAATATTAGTTTGATAATTAAGACCATCTGACTCCATGGTTCGATTAAGGAAAATTACCAAGAAAGATATAAATACTAAAAACGAGTAAAGTTTAAATTCTTCATTATCTCTAACAACTTTCAAAGAAGATTTCATTTTCATTGATAAAGAGCCTGTGCTGTTAGTGAAACGATTAAATATATAATATAATATAACAAAATTAATTCCTGATAAAAACATAAAAAAGATTATTATTGAATCGGCAATTGAACTGTCATAATAACCAATTGAATCTATCTTAGGTGTAAAACCACCTGTTGAGACTGTGGAAAAAGAATTACAAATTACATCGTAAAGAGGCATATCAGTGAATATAAATAGTAAAAAAATTTCTGTAACTGTGAGTACAAAATAAAGAGTCCAAAGAAGACGCGCTGTTTGCGCCATTTGTGGTTTTAGACGCGTTATACCGGTTCCTGGCATTTCAGCTTGAAGAACCTGAATACCCCCTCCGAACAATCTTGAAAAGACAATTGTAGCCAAGACAATGATACCCATACCGCCAAGCCATTGTGTTTCAGAACGCCATAACAAGAGGGATTTAGGTGCATCAAAATAACCCTCACTATACTGTTCTGGATTAACAATACTAGCACCTTGAGGAACTTCAAACATTGTTGCACCAGTTGTAGATAAACCGGACATTGATTCGAAAATAGCACCCGCAATACCCATTTCATAAGACATCAACTCAAGTCTTTCAGAAACGATAAAAGGAAAAGCTCCAATAACAACCATAAAAATCCAAATTAATGGAACTAAAACAAAAGCTTCTCTATTTCTTATATCATCTTCTGAATAAAAATAATAATTAAGAAAACTCCCTCCAGCTATGCACAAAGTCATTGGTAAAACAAACATCATTACTATACTATAGATGCTCTCATCAAGAACTACACCTGTTATTATTGGAAATATAAATGAAATACCAAAAAACGCTATTACCGTCCCTGCAAGACTCAAGATAAGATTAATTCGCATTTACTAGTGGAAGAAGGCTTCGACCTCTGGAAGTTGATTTTTTAATGTAAAGACTAACACATGATCTCCTTCTTCTAACATAGAGTCTTCATCTGGAAATAATGCCTCACCATTTCTATTTATCATTGCTATCAGTGTTTTTTCTGGAATACCAAGATCTTTTAATTTTTTACCAATACGCCCATTCTTATTCTTAATCAAAAATTCACGCACTGATGCATCTCCACCTTCTAACTCTTCCATTCCCTCTATTTCATCTGTAGATGTAGCTCTATTAACAATTGCATTAACTGTAACTCTTTTAGGATTAATCAATGTATCTATCCCTGTATCTTGTACTACATATTCTAATTCCGTTTGATAAACTAAAGCAACTGTACGTTTGGCACCTTCTTTTTTAGCTAAAAGACAGCTCAAAACATTAAGATCTTCTCTATCTGTAGCAGCTACAAACAGATCGTCATAACGTATCCCTTCTTCTCTTAAGAAATGTCTATCTGTAGATGAACCCACTAAAACCCTAACACTTTCTGGTAGATACTCACTAGCCATCTCAGCCATTTCTTTATCAGGTTCAGCGATATAAATGTCTACATCTTTGTATCTCTTATGAACCTGTTCAGCCAATCTCAAAGCTATACGACTAGTCCCTGCAATCATAATGCGTTTTATATTTCCTTCACCTGTTATTTCTTTAGGAATACCTAATGCATCTGAAAGACTATCAAGTTCACTATATTCACTAAGTAATATAAGAATCCTATCTCTAGGCATAAGTGTATCATTTACTGTAGGGATGATTACTCCTTCCTCTCTAGCAATTAAAACAATGCGACAATGTGGTGGAAGTGAAATAGTTGCAAGAGGACGACCAACTGAAGGTGAACTGTCACTAAGACGAACTTCAAGAATTCTTAATTTACCCACTGAGAAATGCTCTAGTCTTGTCAGGGCAGGTCTTGAAAGAATCTGCCAAATACGATGCATGGCCAATTCATCTGGACTAACAAACGCATCAACTCCAAAAAGATCCTTATGATCATACTCTAATGGTAAATCTATTATTTCCGGATTATTAAGTCTAGCAATAGTGTTACAACCTAATTTTTTGGCAAGTGAACACCCTACTAAATTAACTACATCTTTACCAGTTACACCAATAAATAAATCTGCATCTTTGATAGAAACTGTTTCTATCAAAAACTTTGCCGAAGCTGCATTACCTTGAAATACTTGGGCATCTAATGTTTGAGCGCGTTTTACTACACTAGAACTTGAATCAACTAATGTCACTTCATGACCTCTATAAACAAGATCACGGGCAACTCGAAACCCGACTTCACCTGCACCCGCAATGAGTACTCGCATATTGCTCTTCACAAACAGGGTTTTTTAAAAGCTCTTGCAGTGCTATAAATCCGTTTTTTGCTCAAAAAATTTAAGCATAAATGATGCGACAGCCCCTAAACTGAAACAAAAAACCGCCAAAAACAAAGAAAAAAAGGTAAAACTATCTAGGACTTGAATTATGCTCAAGTTAGGAGACAAACCTTCAACTTCATAATTTTCTTTCCAGGGCCATAAAGTAATCAATGAACCACACATCAATCCTGTTAACAGAGACATCGTATAATCTAAAAAATTAGTCATAGCATAATTCATAATTGGAACAAATAGAATCAGCCCTATTATCCCTCCCAGAAAAAAATAAAGAAGAGGACCAAAATCAAGATCATGAAAAGAACTTGCAATTAATGTATATTGACCAAGTGTCAAAAGAACAAGAGCACCACTTATTCCAGGTAAAAGCATAGCCGTAAGTGCAAATGCCCCGCTAAGAATCAACAAAGATTTGTTTTCAGCATTCTCATTAAGACTAGAATTAGCATATAAAAATATTACAAATATTCCAACTAAAAATAGGAAATAATGCTTATATTTAGGACGTATGACTAAACTCCAAGGTTCTTTTATGCTAAATAAGACTAATCCAAAAAAGAAAGAATAAACATAAGGTGCAGTCGATTTTTTCTCTAATAAGCCTAATGAATCATCTGAACCTACAAGGAATTTAGTAATAATATAATATGAAAAAAACATTCCAATACCCAAAGTAAATAAAAATGTAAAAGAACTAATGAAAGTATCTCTTGTTTTTGACGGAAATTTATCTTTTACAAATATTAAACAATTAGATAATGATTTAATCAATTTTGAATAAATACCCAATATTAATGCAATCGTACCTCCACTTACACCAGGTACTGCATCCGCAGCGCCCATCAAGAGTCCGTTACGAAAGGTAATTATGTTTAATTCTGATTTCTGTTTATCATTCATATTTTTCTTTGTAAAAATCTATCTTAGATGCAATTGCCACTTTAGCTGCTAATTTACGAGAAAGACGACCTTTATCCTTTTTTAAAGCTTTTTTGATTGATGGATGCTGATAAAGAAAACCATGTTTAGGAGGAGGTGAGCCCTCTGAAATATGGCGGAAAAGAGCTTTTTCAGCGCCAAGTAGTTGGACTGTTGATGAAGGCATACGGGCAAGTTTAGATAAACTACCTGCTGAAGCAACGAATCTAGCTGCTAATTGAGTCCCGAGAAGCTCAACAATTAATGGAAAAATTAAAGGTGCTTCAGAATCTATATATTCTGAAAGTAAGGATATAAGTTTTGCAGTTTCCAAATAATGATCTCTTAAAAAAAATAATTGAGATGGAAACTCTTTTTCAGATAAGATAAGCTCTATCTTTGTACGTGGATTACCTGTAATTTGGGAATACCAAGTAATGAATCTTTCGGAAATTAAATTAAGAGACGCATGAGCCTCATCTAAAGCTTCAACTGCTTGGATAATGTTTTTATCAGGAGTCAAACTATTTTTGATTCTTTGTTTAACTTGGATTACGCTCGCTTTTCTTAATAGTTCCAATGGCAAATCATTTTTTATACGAATTTCAAAAGAAGTTTGGGAATTAGATTCAAGAACTTTTGCTAACCCTTCAGCGCTATCTGGAATAGGCTGCCGTTTACCTGAAGAAAGATAGGTTGCAGGCATTTAACTAAAGACTAATCTCTACGCCTTAAAAGTGAAATAATAGATATCGCTAATAATACTGGAATAAAGCTTAAACTTGGCAAAAGATTCCCTTCATCTGTAGTTTCAGGTTCTGTATTGACTAAATCAGATTTAAGAACCATGAAGGGTAATGTTATTTTAGTTGATACTGACAAATCACTGCTTAAGGTTACATTCAAAATACCTGAAGTCTCACCAGCAGCTTCCATAATAGGGGGTTTTACCTCAACAATAATTTCTTCATAGCCTCCAGGTTCTAAATGTATAGAAGTTTTTGGTAAATTAAACCATGATGCCTTTTTACCTTCTAAAGAAAGATTAACTGTTTCAATCGTATTACCATTATTCGTTAAAAGAACTTTAAAAGTACCCGTTGTTCCTGCAGTTACATCACCTGCTGTATTTTTCAATTCAACGTCAACTTTAGGATTTTCTTTAATATATACTGTAAAATTTAAATGAAGAAGTTGACCTGACTGATCCGATTCAATTTTAGAATAAATAATATTATCACCACCATAAACTATACTTGGTACTTGAACATGAAGGTGAATTGTTTCAGATAGTTGAGCTTCTAAATCAAAAGAAGATTTATTATCTTGATAAGTTGCTATCCAACCACTTGGAACTGTAGGGAAAGGAAGGCGCACATAGTCTTTGGCATTTCCCTTATTTGTAATTGTCAACTGGAACGGAATGATACTGCCGATATTTCCAGTCTTCGTATTAGTTGTTGTTGTAACTTCTAAATTATAGATAGCATTTGTAGAAACCTTAAAAGTTTTAGACACTGTAACTTTATCATTAAGTCCAGAAGTTCCAATCAACGTTATTGTACGGCCTGCTATATTTACAGGGTCGCTATCCTTAGTATTAATTTTCAACTTAAAAGTTTTAGTTTCCCCTTTAAGAATCTTAATTGAATGAACACAATTAGTGTCTATACAATAACTCCAATCACTAGGAATATTTTCGATAACAAAGGATAGGTCTTCTTCATGATTGGCCCTATTCTCTATAGTCACATCAAAAGCATGGACTTTCCCTGGATTACCAAATAAATGATTATTTGTTATATCAATACTAAAATCTGCAAAATACTCAATTTTAACTGATAATTGTAATTCTGCAGTCTTAAGACCTGACGAATCTAAAATTAAATTAATCGTGAAATTATAATATCCAGCATTAGTATTAGTTGGAATTACTAAAGGTAAAACAAAAACTTCTGTGCCTCCATAAGCTGGTAAAGCAATAGTAGTATATGGAAGCCTATTATCAAAATCCCAATTATCTGGCGCATTTGAGGTTAATTGTGCAGTAAAGGATTCAGGACTATTACCCTTATTTTTTACAGAAATATTGAATGAAGTTGACTCTCCAGGGTTAAGAAGTCGAAAAGAATCATCAGTAGTAATCTCACTATTGTAAACCGTATCTACTGTAGTAGTTGATTCAGCTGTATCATTTGCGCTAGAATTAGCTATTGAAACTGCTACAACGCCTAATACTGCAGAATCCGTATCCAATGCTGAAGAAGGTATTTTGACATACATCTCAAGATTAAAAGAATGACCACTTCCCAGATTTTCAACCAAATAAGTACTAAGGGTAACACTCCATGCATTACATCCTAAACATTTTTCGGTACTAAGTGAAAAATCATCGGAATCTGAACCATCGTTAATTAAAATTACAGAATAAGTAACTGTTGTGTCAGGATTACCGGACTTACTATTTTCGGAAATTACAAGAGATAAATCTCTAATTGGTATTCTAATTGAAGTGTTGGTTTCTAATGAAGTACCAAATTGCTCTCTATTCGAAGAATTAATCATAACATTAGAAAGAGACCAGTCATTTTCAAGTGAATTCTCCGGACTTGTAACATTCATTTCAATTGTAAAAACTTCTTCGGGACCTAAATTATTAACACTGTACTGACTAAGGTCCGAACCCCAACCTAACGTCATTACATCCTCTAAATTAAGATTAAATGAATCCGTTTCATCTCCTTTATTCTTAATACTAAGGGTATAAAATATTTCTCCACCTGGAATAACTTTCAATGAATCATCAGGAGTAGTTAATTCAACTGCATAAGTACGCCCATTATTAGTTGTAGTATTAGTTGCAGTTGGAAGAAAACCATAGATATAATCGTAATCTTCTTGTTGAACCTGAGCTAGAAATTGAATAACTGCGTATTCATCTACAGCTGCAGTATTAGGTATATTTACCGTCAAGACTACATCTTCTGTCGCTCCTGGAGTGAGTGTAACTGAATCTGGAGTAACTGAACCAGTCCAATCTTTAGGTAAATTTCCAGGATAAAGTGAGAATTCATCTGTATTCTTACCAACATTCTTAACTTGAGCTGAATAATCAACTGATGTTGAACGATCACCGGACTTAGAAGAACTTTCTCTAAGATAAATATCGACTGCATAAATCATATCTATTTCAAGTCTTTGACTAATACTAGCATCAACTGATGTGTCTCCTTGAGAAGTTGCTTTAAGTGAAAAAGAAATATCATCACAATCTTCACCTCCGTGACCATCATCCTCACAACTTGCTCCTTGAACTGGCGCCTTAAAAATGAAAGCTATAGTTTCTTGTTCTTGAGATTCTACAAAAATAGTGTCATTCACAGGTTCAGCATACCAACCATAATTATCAACATCATTCCAAGTAACTGATAAATCATAAGTATCATCATTATCACCTGTATTTGAAATCGAAAAATCAATTGTTATTTCTTCATTACGAGTAACTGTATCTTCACCTGTTTCTCCAGACATATATTCAAGCAGGACTTCATATGGTTCACCTCTAGCCAAATCTATATTTCCATTTGAAAGAAGCTCAGATTTATTCTCTGTAAAGCTATGGTTTATGCCTATTGTTGGCGAAAGCAAAACTAAAGCAATCAGCGATACTAAAATGGGGTATGCGCTTTTATTCATGATTTAGCACTAAAGTAGAAAGTTTATATAACTATTACTCATCTTTATCTTTATCTTTTTCTATTGCTTTAGTAATAATATTAATCTCTTTCTGAAGATTATGTATGTCATCCCTAAGCTTTAACATTGATACTTCAAAGGGCGTAAAACCTTGATTAGAAAGGGCCCGTGTAGCTATAAACATTCCAAATAAAATACCCCCTAGTACTGCAGCTAAGGAAACTGTAAAAACTGAAAAAGTATAAAATGTAAGTAAGTCACTTGCATTAAAAGAAATCCAACCTATCTGAAATAAAACCAGATACAATAAAAATGCTACAACGACACCTATCGTGACTTGGTAAGCCATAGGTGTTCTGTACAAATTCATAATATATATTCCAAAGGAACATTATAAGGTAATGGCCAAGATTCCAAATTCTCAATTTCCTCATTATTGCGAGATACTTCAGCATAGATTAATCCATCCTCCTCATTTGTATATATCCGAAGTTTACATAAATATTCCCAAAATACACCGCTAAGGTCTGCTGATACCTTTAAAACAAAATAACCATCAGAATCAATTTCAATATTATCATTGGAAAAATTCTTTTGATGACTAAATACAGAACTAAGTGTGTCATTATTATCATTTACAGAGATTGTTAAATTGTCCATCTTTACACGAGGAATTGTATAAAGATAAAGCCAATTTTCTTCGCCATCCGAATCTATTTGTAAAGAAACAATGACTCTAGATGGCTCTGTCTCTTGACAACCAGAAAAGGAAAGCGTAATTATCAACAAGGCAAGTCCTAGAGTACGGTACACAATAACTTCTAGAGAAAGGAGATAATAAGGATAATCTCAATAACTACCATTCGTAGGGCCTTTATGCCTGCAAAAGGATTTCAAGTAATAGCTATCGAGGCAAAGCGCCATAAAAAATCGGCCCCTCAAAAACAAGTAAGAATCGACCATAACACTACTATATTATCAGTTAGAAAAAAAAATGATACTGAATTAAGCGTCGAAATGCGATATACTGTCTCATACGGATTATTAGGTATTGTTCAATTAGATTGTGAGATAATATACTTTGAAGATAAGAAGAATAGTATTCAAAATGTAGAAAAAAAATGGGAAAAAGAACATAAGCTACCTGACGACATTGCTGAAATTATACACAATAGAGTATTAGCACAAGGATCATTTGAAGTCTTAAATATCGCTAAAAAATTAAATTTACCGCCACCTTTTAAAATAGAAATACCTCAAATAAAGATAGGTAAACACAATAAAATATCACAAAGAAAAGATAACAGTCCAGAAATAGCTTAACAATGTCATCAATGGATTATAAATGTCCCAAATGTAATACAAAAAACAAACTAATCCTTATGGGAAATGATTGGGGGAAATTTGAGCAAGAGTGTAAAACATGTAATATCTTTCTTGATATTGAGATTGATTCCAAACAAAAAATAAATATTACTAGAGTCGAAACTGAAAAAGATAGGATTATAAAGAAAAATAGTGCCGTACCTTCAGATTATAAGAAACTTGATAACGAATCTAATTTATTAAAAACGGATAAAAAAAAAGACAATAAAGATAAGTTGGTTACTCTTATCTCTTTACTTATTATAAGTGCATCAATTATGGGCTTTATCACAGCAGGTGCTCTCTATTACTCACCTGATGAATTTCCGGACTCTGACGAAATTAAGATTGAAGTTGTAATAAAGAATGATACTGCTAATATTGAAGATGCAGTCATAATTATTAATAACCAAGATAGCAAACAAACATATTTAGGTAAGGGAAGTTACGAAATTTTTTTGAAACCTGGAAAATATCACATAAAAATAAATGCACCGAATCACACCAATGCCAATATGGAGGTTTACATACCTCCCCAAGATAATAATCTGAGTTTAGTTGACTACAATCAAGGATTAGAGGGCGTAAATTTATTCACCTTTAATCTCAAAGAAGGAACAGGCGAAGACACTTTAGATTCAAATACATATAATTCAATGATTAAATGGTGCCCAGGATTAATATTTATTTTTTCATTAATTGGTACATGGGGAGCTTGGACTACATACACTTTACAATCATATAAAAATGCTCAAATTGGTACATTTTTCTCAATTCTAGCAATGGGATTCTTTATTGTGGGACCAATTTTAGGAATCGTAGCATTATTTTTGTTACCAAAAATAAAGAAAAAGTTCACCGTTCCTTTTAAAAACTAGAACTACGCAGCTATATTGTGAAGTTAAAGGCAGGATTGGAAGTACATCAGCAACTTGATTGTGGGAAACTTTTCTGTAAATGTGATATTTCCGAATCTGGTAATGACCTAATCTTTAAGCGTAAATTACATGCAACTTCAAGTGAAATGGGAAGCATCGACGTCGCTGCTAAAGCTGAAGGAACAAGAGAATTTACATATTTTAATAAAGGTTGTAATTGCTTAGTTTATGCCGATGAAGAACCACCACGAGGCCCCAATACTAGGTCTATTGAAATAGCCTTAGAATTTGCTAAATTAGCAAACTCTAAGATACTTGAAGAAATACATTTTATGCGTAAGGTTGTTGTTGATGGATCTAATACTAGTGGTTTTCAAAGAACGGGATTAATCGCAACAGATGGGCAAATAAAATATGAAGGTGGAATTATAGATATTGAACAAATATGTTTAGAGGAAGATTCATGCAGAAGAGGTGAGAATAGTGATGAATATTTACTAGATAGATTGGGAATTCCTTTACTAGAAGTTACTACTAAACCACAATTAAAAACACCGAAACAAGTACAGAATGCTGCCAAAGCATTGGGGCGTTTACTAAGGGCCTGTAGAGTAAAAAGAGGTTTAGGTACAATTAGACAAGATGTTAATGTATCTATTAATAACGGTAACAGAGTTGAATTAAAAGGATTTCAAGATTTATCAACTATGGATCTTGTTGTCAAAAAAGAAATAATTAGACAAGAGAAAATAAATAATTTAATACATGCTAAACCTGGAACGCCCAAAGAAATAACTAAATATATTAAAAAAGATAAAGGATTTGCTTTTGCTTGTAAACTAAAGAATTGGAATGGAGTATTAGGAAATAAAGAATCGAATGAGGGACATATAAGAATGGGACGAGAATTAGCAGATCATGCAACAAAAGCAGGCTTGAATGGTTTAATGCACAGTGATGAACTACCAGCATATGGAATTAGTAGTGAAGAAACGAACACCCTCAGGAAAGTCTTAGATTGTAGAGAAAAAGATGCATTTGTCTTAATATTTGGTAAAAAAAACAAAGTTAAAAAAACTATGAATCTAATTATTAAAAGGGTTAAAGAAAATGGTGTAGTAAAAGAAGTTAGAAGAGTAACGCCTGAAGGTAAAACCCGATATCTGAGACCAATGCCCGGGGCCTCTAGAATGTACCCCGAAACCGATATTCCGCCAATTAATCTAAGAAAAATAAAAGTCAAGACTCCTAAAACATTGGACCAACGTGAAGAAGAACTTCCACTTAATAAAGAGGAATCAAAACAATTAGTTTCTAGAAATTTAGATTATCAATTCAAAAAAATAATGAAAGAATGCAATGAACCAAAAACAATATCTCGAATCATATTGCATATTATACCAAACCTGGAACCTTCAAAATCTCAAATAACTGAAGACAATATTATAATTGTAACAAAACTAGTTAAAAAAGGTAAACTTGCTAAAGAAGGTATTGAAGAAGCATTAATTAGAACAAGTAAAGGAAAAAAGATATCGTTAATATCTGAAAATAGTGATAAAGAGATTTATAAATTTATAGATACACTAATTAATGAAAGAAAGAATTTTATTAAAGAAAAAGGTTTATCGGCTGTAGGACCTTTAATGGGACCAGTTATGTCTAAATTCAGAGGAAAGATGGACGGTGAAAAAATAAACAAGATATTGATGCAAAAGATAAAGGAGACATTATGATTAAAAAAGCTTTAATTTTAGCTGCAGGAAAAGGAAACAGAATGTGGCCATTAACTGATAATACGCCCAAACCACTACTTCCTCTAGCAGGAACAACCATAATTGAAAAACAAATATATGAATTGAAAAAAGCCGGAGTCAATGAAATATATGTACTAATCGGTTACAAAATGAATAAGATTTTAGACAAACTGGGAAATGGGGAAGATATTGGCCTAAATATAAATTATATTATTCAAGAAAATCAAAAAGGAACGGGGCATGCTGTAAATCAAGTGAAAGACATAATTACAACGCCATTTTATTGCTTAAATGGAGATACATTAATAAATCAAAAATGTTTGTCTAAATTACAAGAAAAAGAAAATAAGATTGTTATGATGACAACTAAAGTTAAAGATGGTTCCAATTTTGGAGTAGTGCAAACTAAAGATGAACGTTTAATCTCTATTACTGAGAAAGGTATAACTGGTAAAGCTTCGATTAATACAGGAATTTATTTATTTAATAAAAAAATATTTCCTGCAATTAAAAATATAAAGAAGTCAGTTAGAGGTGAATATGAATTAACTGATGCGCTACAGAATATAGCAAATGAAGTACATGTTATACCTTATGAAGGATTCTGGAAAGATATTGGATCTCCATGGGATCTTATAAATGCTAATGAAGAAATGATGAAATTTATTGAAGAAGGAAATTATGGAAATATAGAAAAGAATGTAACCATTAAAGGAAGAAGCTACATCGGTAAAAATACAATAATAAAATCCGGAACTTATATTGAAGGACCAGTATGGATTGGAGAAAATTGTGTTATTGGGCCTAATTCTTACATAAGAACTGGGACTGTGCTATGTGGAGAGAATAAAGTAGGGGCTGCAAGTGAAATCAAAAACTCAATCTTAATGAAGGGAGCCAAAGCACCACATCATAATTATGTTGGAGATTCAGTTATAGGTAAAAACAGTAATCTTGGTTCTGGAACTAAAATAGCTAATCTTAGACTAGATAAAAACAATATATGTGTAATTCATAAAGGTAAAAAAATAGATACCGAAAGAAAGAAATTAGGTGCAATAATTGGAGACAATAATCAAACTGGAATAAATACCTCTATAAACTCTGGTACTATTTTAGGAAGCAATATTAAAATTGGACCAAATGCTATCGTATCTGGTACTTATGAATCACAGAGCACTATAATTTAATGCATATATTACAAGTAACTCCGTATTTTTACCCTCATTTTGGAGGAGTTGAGTCACATGTAATGGGACTTTCCGAGAACTTAATTAAATTAGGACATGAAGTTGAAGTTGTAACTTCAAGATATAGCCGAATGCCCGAAATAGAAAAAATAAATGGAATAAAAATAACTAGACTTCCGCAATGGATTAATTTGTATAATACACCAGTAGTAAGTGCAATCCAAAATTTTGTTCGAATGAGCCATGCGGACATAGTACATGTGCACTCACCACCGCCTTTTACCGAAAGATTTGCAGCCAAAGGGGCAAAAAACTCCAACAAACCTATTGTCATTACACATCATTGTGATATAGAACTGAAAGGAATTTTAGGTAATATGGCGGTAAATTTGTACCAAAAATTTTTAGGCAAATACTCCTTGAAAATAGCAGATAAAGTTATTTCAACGACTGAAAGTTATGCAACAACATCAAGAAACCTATGGGATATTGATGTTGAGGTAATACCCAATGCAGTAGACATTAACCGATTCAATCCTAAAAACGATGGAAGTTTTATAAGAGATAAATATACTAAAGATAATGAACCAATAGCTCTATTTGTTGGAAGACTTGTACCTCATAAAGGAATAGGAATATTAATTCGGGCCTTAAATTATACAGAAATAGGAAAATTATTGATTGTAGGTGATGGGCCTTACCTTTATTGGCTTAAAGACCTAGTAAAAAAACTCAATCTGGATGATAGAGTAATTTTTGTTGGCCCTATTGCCGATTATTGGTTACCTGCTTATTATACTGCAACAGATGTAGTAGTTTTACCTTCCACATCACGATTGGAAGCATTTGGAATTGTAGGATTAGAAGGAATGGCTTCTGGAAAACCTCTAATTCTAAGTGATATACCTGGAGTAAGAGATGTAATTTCAACTGATGAAGGATTTATCGTAGAACCTCTGGATCCTGAAGCAATTGCTAAGGCTCTAGAAAGTATCTGGAATTATCCTGAAAAAGCAAAACAAATGGGAATCAAAGGAAGAAAACGAGTCAAAAAATTATTTTCCTGGGAAAGAGTTGCAGTGAATGTTGAAAAAGTATTCCTTGAAATTTTATCTAAATAATTAATTCCTTATCAAGATCGGCCAAAGCTATTTTGTAAAGTGAGTAACCTTTTCCTAACTTTTTTAATGATAATGCTTTACCAAACAAAGCATCGGAACATAAACTTTCACAACCTATTGCACAATCAAAATAATCACTAGCTTCATCATACTTACTAAGGTCATAAGCATTCCAACCAGCTGCCAGCCATCCTTCTAAATTATTAGGTTGATAATCAAGAGCTTTCAAAATTGAAGCCAGAGATTCTTCGACTTTACCTAATTTTTTAAAACACTGTGAACGTAGAAATAATTCATCCCAATTATCAGTACCTAACAATTTAAGCGCTTCAGACGGAGACAAATCAACTAATTTAGAAGCAATTAAAACTTTGATATGATTTGATTCTGATAGAAGATCCAAAAAATTATCCATTTCTTTAAGTAAAGTTTTCGAATCAAGTGTTTTAATCCATAAAATTTTTCCTGTAATTGAATTGGGATCCAGCTCTAAACCTTTGATAATTAGTTCTTTAGCCTCTATTAAGCGATCATAATCTATCAAAATTTCAGCTTTCCGAAAATAGGGCCTAGTTGTCTCAGGCGCAATATTTATTGCATTACTATACTGTCTCAGACCTTCATGTAAAACTCCTGAAGTATGCAAAATACGGCCCTTTTCAATCCAATCCAAATCTCTCATTCTATTTCGTGAAAGCATATCTTGAGATCTAACAGCTTCATCAAAACACTGCAAAGCTTGAATCTGATTTTTTAATTCTAAATTTATATCACCTAATGCCAACCAACAAGGCACATGTTGACCATCGAGAGATAAACCCTTATTCAAAATCCTACGTGCCTTAGTAAAAAGACCCAAAGCAACATAACAACGGCCTAAAGCCTCATAATAATCTGGATCTTGATCATCTAATTCAATAGATGTTTCAATATACTCTAAACCTTCTTCAGGTTTATTTAATCTAACCAGTGATCTTCCTTTAGCCATCCAAGCATAATGAAACGTAGAATCGAGCTCAATAGCTTGCTCGTGATATGGAAGAGCTTCTTCATATCTATTTAAGTGATCTAATGCATTACCTATATTATTGACTGCAATGACATAATTGGGATCTAACTCTAAGGATTTTTTGTATATCTCAATGCTACGTTCATATTGTCCTTGATTATAATGGACATTCGCTAAATTATTCCAAGCTATTTTATCATGCGGATCTAAGTCCACAGCTTTTTGGTAATAATCCTTAGAATCATTCAAACGGCCAGATAGCTGAAGAGTGTATCCGTAATTATACCAAGCTACAGCATAAGTGGGATCCGAGCGCATAGATTCATCATAACAACGAAGTGCCTCATTCCAACGATTTATGTTAAAATTAGCAAATCCACGATTGTTCCAAGCTGGTGCATTCTTAGGTTCTAATTCTAAAGAAGTTGCATAAGCCTGAATAGCATCTTCAAATTTTTTTTGACGTTGTAACGAATCGCCTAATCTCATACGATATCTAGCAACATCTGGTGCCAACTTACAAGCTTCTTGATAATAAACCATAGCTTTCGTAGCATTACCAACAGACATCTCTAACATTCCAAGACGATTATGCAATTGGGGATCCTCGGGTGCTAAACTTAAGGCCTCTAAAAATTTAAAGCGAGCCTGATTTACTTGATCTTCAGCATATAATTCTTCACCAGCTTCAATGTAATCAATAATATCCAAACTAATCACCTATTATTTTATTTATACGAGTGATTGCAATTTTAGTGTCCTTCTTTAATTTTTTCCACTCTTCTCCACCATGTTCATGGAGTGCGGGTTTATTTTTTATTGAAGCTTCATAGCATTCTAATGCTTCTCTAGGTCTATCTAATAATTCCAAAGCATATCCCTTATTATGCCAAGCCCAAGAATAATCCTCTTTTAGTTTAATGGCCCTATCATAACAATCTAATGATTCCTCTAATCGATTCAATTGCCGTAGTGTAACGCCCCGGTTATTCCAAGCACTTCTGTTTTTTGGATTGAGTTTAGTAGAAGTCTTAAATGCCTTTAATGCTTCTTGAAGATCACCTACCCGGAAAAGAGCTTTACCTAAATTAAACCAACAAATCGCATATTTAGGATTAGATGCTAAAGCCCTTCTATAACTATCTATAGCTTTATGATTATAACCCAGTCTAGTCAATGCTACACCCCTATCATTAAATATGATTGCATCATCTATACTAAGGCTCATTTTTAATGAATCGGAAGCTGCTTTGTACTCTTTTAATTCATCATGAGATAAGCCTTTAGCAGTAAGTACCTCATTATCACCAGGGCTAAAATTTAATACGGTATCAAAAAGATCAAGGGCCTCTCGATATCTACCTAAAGTATGTAATATCTTCCCCTTCTGATATAAAGAATCTCTATGTTCGGGGGTTTTTTCAAGAATTTTAGAAAAGACACTCAATGCTTTCTCATTATTACCTAATTCTCTAAGTATAGTTCCTTTAATAACTAAACCATTCACATAATCTTGATTTTCACTCAATGCTTTTGTAGAGTAATAAAGTGCTTTTTTTAAGTTACCGATACCAAAATAAGCTAAACCCAAATCTTTGAATAAAACGTGTTTGTTTTTATTTTTTAAATCTAAATTATGTAAAATATCTAAAGCTTTTTGATAATTATTGGATTGAATAAATATTTTAGCAAGCTCATGTTGTAAATTTTGATCTTGTGGTTTTAGCTCAATCGCTTTTCTTATAGACTTCTCAGCTTTAGAATAAAGCTCTAATTTAGTAAAAGAATTAGATTCAATTTTTAATTGTTTTATTTGTTTTAAAATCTTGTCAGGCACATTTACCTATCAAACCGTAATAAAAAAGATAAGTCTGAAACTAAGAAGTTTATTTAATGAGCTAATTATTAGACAAATAATGAGTGTAACTCTAGATGGTAATTCACTGACCATTAGTAAATTAGTAAATGTAGCAAGAAATAAAAAAAAGGTTGAAGTTGCTAGCAGTTCTTGGAAGAAAATACAAGCCTGTAGAAAAATGTTAGACAACAAAATTAAAAATCATGAAACAATGTATGGCATTACTACTGGAATTGGAGAATTTTCGGAAGTTACCTTAAATCCAAACCAAACAAAAGAATTCCAAAAATTACTGATTTATTCACATGCGGCCGGTATTGGAGAGCCTATGGATATTGAAATTGTAAGAGGTGCCATGTGTGGACGTATCAATGTCCATTCAAAAGGTTATTCGGGAGGCCGAAAAGAAATAACTGAATACCTAATCAAGACACTAAACCACAATTTAACGCCTGTTGTATGTGAAAAGGGTTCAGTCGGAGCTTGTGGTGATTTAGCTCCTATGTCTCAAATTGCCTTAGCCCTGATGGGTGAAGGTGAAATGTTTGTTAATGGAAAAATAATTGATTCTAAAACAGCACTAAGTAAAATTGGACTTAAACCCTTAGAACTTGAAGCTAGAGATGGACTTGCATTAATCAATGGTAGTAATGTTCTAACAGCTTTAGGAGCAATCATATTAAATGACACAAAAAAATGGATGAAACTACACGATATTACTGCTGCAATGACACTAGAAGCATTAAAAGCCAATATGAAACCATATGATAAAAGAATTCATAAACTGCGTGGATTCGAAGGTTCCCAAAAAATTGCATTGAATTTAAATCTATTAACTGAAAAATCAGAAATACTATTTGGTGGTGAAAAGAAAGTTCAAGATGCTTATTCAATGCGATCTACGCCACAAGTTGCAGGAACACTAAGAGATTCTGTAAACTTCGCAATCAACCAAGTTGAAACTGAACTAAATGGGGTAGGAGATAATCCCATTTTTCTTACGAAAGAACAAGAGGTTTTGACTGGTGCAAATTTCCAAGGATCACCTGTAGCTTTACCAATGGAGATGATTGGAACTGGACTAAGTATGGTAGCCGTATTATCAGAAAGAAGAATGAATAGATTGACAAATCCAGCACTATCTGTAGGCTTACCTCCATTCTTAACAACAAAACCAGGTCTTCACTCTGGAATAATGCTGTCACAATATACTGCAGATGCACTTGTAGTCGAAACAAGAATATTATCTCATCCGGCAGCAAATCAATCTATACCTGCAGCTGCCGACCAAGAAGATTTTGTTTCAATGGGATTAACTACATGCCAAAAAGTAAAGAAAATATTAGATAATTGCTATGGCATACTCGGAATTGAAATGATAGCTGCAGCACAAGCACTAGACATCAGAGGAGGGAAACTCGGAATTGGTACTTCGGCTGCTCATAAAACTATAAGAAAATATGTAGATTATCTAGATGAAGATAGGCCACTTTATAGAGATAATAATAGAATGTTGGAATTATTAAAAACAAATGAAATTATTGATGCGGTAGAAAATGCATTAGGAAAGAAACTAAACTAATTATTTGTAAAATGTATTATTGCTTCACGTACAATAGAGATTATTAAGTCTATTTCTTCAGAAGTTATCCAAAAATGTGGTGTAAATCGAAGAGCATTTACACCTCCATGAATAACTCCCAATCCTCTGCATCGACACCATGGCTCTACTGCGTTGAATCCAATGACAGTTAAGATATCTGGATTTAACTCAATACTGCATAGTAGCCCTGTACCTTGAATTTTAATGACGTACTCGGGAAATTCATTGGCTAAAATATTTAATTTTTTAACAAATTCTATGCCTTTCTCTTTAATATTTTTACGTAATTCAGGTGTAATATTATCAAGAACAGCGATAGCAGTTTCTAACGCACGAGGATTTGTTGTCATTGTATTTCCATAAATCCCAGTAACATAAAGATTAGAAGCTCTAGAATTCATACCTAAAATTGAAAAAGGATACTGACCAGCATTTACTGCCTTAGACCATGTTTCAAGATCCGGTACTTCACAATCTTGAAAACCATCATAATCAATTATAGAAAGACAACCTTGGCCTCTGATTCCTGCTTGTATTGAATCTACTAGTAACAAAGAACCATGAGACTTAGTCAATTTTCTAGCTTCATCATAAAACTCACGACTAACACATTGGCCTGGATTCCCTTCGCCCTGAACTGGTTCAATAGCCATTAACTCAATGAAAACATTATCTTCATCTGCCTTAGCAAAAATATCTCTTAAAGCTTGAATGTTATTTGGAGGAACAAGGTAAAGATTGTCTCGACTACGGAAAGATGCTAAATTCTTATCATAGCTATCCTTGCATGAATGTGATAATTGTGCGGGGCGATCAGTTCTTCCATGAAAGCCTTGCTCTATTGCAAGAAGCTTAATCTCCTTTCCCTCATGTCTGCCTCCTGACGAGGTCAAAAGATTTGAATTGACATCGGCTATACGCAAACTAACGGTCACTGATTCTGAACCACTATTCATACAAATAAAGTGACTAAAGGGGCAATTACCTCTTGTATGGCCTAATTCCCTTCGAAGACTAGCATCAAGACGTTTCTGGGAAAATGAAGGAGTCATGACATTAGCCATTACCCAATTTTTGGACATAGATTCAATAATCAAATCAGGACCATGACCTAAACCTAGCATACCATAACCTCCATTATCATGTATAATAGCTCCATGGGAGGTTACAATCCACGGACCTTTAGCAGCAATTGCAATGTATTGATTTACTGTAGCAAGTGCATAAAAATTAATAAAACCACTTTGAAGATCTTTAATAAGAGAAGATTCACTCTTCATTAATGTATCTAAGCCTAAGTCTTTTCTAAGGCTTAAATGGAACTCATAAGCTTGATCTATGGATATTGCTAAATTAGAATCTAAAGAAAGAAATTTGGATATTTCAGAATCAAGAAGTCCAGATGTGTCTGACTTTCCACTGTTCTTTCTAATATCTTCTAATTTAGAAAATGAAGAATCAGAAACATCAGACATACTAGCCTTTCGAGACATCATAAATGCATAGTAAATATCCCATAATTAAACTATTTGATAAATTCAAAAAGGAATATTGAGCATATTAACAAACGTTGGTAATTCTTCGATACAAGTTATTTCCTTAGAGCACAATGCTGATAAATCTCGCCATATACTAATATTTGGAATTAAATCACAAGACTCACCATATCTTTTCAAACGTTTAGTTAAAACTTCTCCTGTACGGTCCCAGTCCATTAGTATTACAAATTTACTTCCACGTCCAAAATTACGAACTATTTTTTCAACTGTTGAAAGAATAGAATTTCCATCATTAAGTTCGATTAACCTCCCATCATATCCGAGATTTCTCAAAGCCATAGTATCTCTTTTACCTTCTACAATAACTGGACAATCAAGCTCTTTCATTGAATCCCATATCTTATTAAAAATCTCTAAACGCTTTTGATTTCTATATCTCACCTTCTTAACCATATATCTTAGACAAAATTAGAATGAACATGGGGTCTTAAGTTAAGCTATCTGATAAGTCATAATGATAAGAGTACAGGGCCTAACTAAATACTACAGCGGTAGGCCTGCAGCTAAAGATATTTCGTTCAATGTAGAAAAAGGTGAGGTTTTTGGTTTATTAGGAACAAACGGCGCGGGAAAATCTACTACTATCAAAATGATGTGCGGACTTCTAAAACCAACAAGAGGCTCAATTCAAATCGGTGGGATAGATTTACAACGGCAACCACTCAAAGCAAAATCTTTGATGGGGTACTTACCAGAAAACCCTCTGATATACGACAAATTGACGGGAGCTGAAACCTTAGAATTAATTGGTAAACTTCGAAAACTTTCTAAAAAGCTTATAGATCAAAGAATAGAATATTATGCAAAGTCTTTGGGCCTAGATGAGCAAATTTATCATGAAGTTGGAACATACTCTAAAGGTATGAGACAGAAAATAGCTATTGCAATGACACTAATTCATGATCCTGATGTAGTACTATTAGATGAGCCTGCTAGTGGTTTAGATCCTAGATATACTAAATTACTGAAAGATTGGGTTAAAAATTTAGCTGCAAATGGAAGAACCATCTTATTGTCAACTCATATTATAGAAATGGCTGAAAATCTATGTAACAAAGTAGGAATTATAGATCAAGGAAAACTACTTGCCGTTGGCACTCTCAACGATATTCAAACAAGTGCAGGTGTGAATAATTTAGAAGATGCATTCCTAAGATTAGTTGGATCATATTGATTAAAGAAATGAAACTTTTTGAGAACGTTTCATACATGCATTTATAATCTTCCTAGCCCATTTTAATTTTTCCAATTTTTGTGAACTATATTCTCCTGTATATTTTCCAACTTTATCAAAATCAAAGCCAACTAATTTAACTGAATTACAATTTAATATAAGTGTCATCATTACAGCTCTATCACCATCTGTAAAACCACCCCAACACGATGTAAATGGTGACGGGTAAGCAGAGGTCACACATACGGGATTAATTACTGAAGAATATTCTGCAAAGCGAGTCATATTATCGCCATGTACATGTATAATAATTTTCGATCCCTTATCATAGGCCCATTTTATATCAGAGATATAACCATCCATATCAGTAATTATTAGATCAGGCACAATATCTCTCTCAAAACAAGCTTTTACAGCGCCATCAGCTGCTAATAAAATATTTCTTGGAATATCAACTAATGGAGTAATACCTGCCCCAATTATAGCTAAATCTTTACCTTCTATGAGAGAATCCATTAATTTACGATTAATAAAATAACGTGAAGACAAGTGTGTTGAAACATCCTCCCGTCTTCTAGAGAAATTGAATTGTAACTCAATTTCTTTCTGAAACTCCCACCACCAATCTATGTCAAAAGTCAAGACTAGACCAAGGCTTGGGCTAAACGTATTTCTCTAATAATTTAAAGTGCGTTGCCATCTTCATCACAAGGTACTTCTTCCCCTGTATCTGGATCAATATAGTAGAAAGAACCATCTTCATCTTCATATATTTCTACTTCATATTCATCATCGCTATCATCTCCAAAATCTCCGAAATCAGCGCCACTCAATGAACCACCCGATGCTGCTGCACTAAGTAAATTCGTAATATTATTCTCTACTGCTGCTGCGTCTCTCGCTTCTTTAGAAGAAGACAGGGCATCAATCTTACGCTTGGTAGTTTCATAGGACTCTGTCATCTCAGTAAGTTTTTCTAACTGCTCATCACGTTCCATCTTCAATATATGAGCTAATTGCTCTTCTATCTTAGATAACTCTTCACGTGCAGTAACCAAACGACCTAAAGCACTATGGAAGCGCTCAGCAACCATTTCTATGTCTGGATCATCTAAATCCAACTGCGTCTGCTCATCTACTTCTTGTTGAGCTTGTTCGGCAGCTTCAAGCTCTTCGAGCTTTTCTTTAGCTGCAATTTCTTGGGCTTGAACTAATATCCCATTAAAGGCTGATATATGTTCTTCCAATTTTGTCGCTGCGCGGGATGCGTCATAAGCGGAGACTTCCAATAATTCTTCACGCTCTGACAAGCCTTCCATGCGGCGTTCTACACTTTCTAATCTTTGTCTGTCTCTTTCGTTCATTTCTTCATCTCCTGCAATTTCACCTTTCTGCATCTTGAAAGCTGTTCCAGCTAGGAGTATACCTAGCAAGAAAAAACCAACAAGTGCTATAAGGTTGTAAACATAAGAACTTCCATCAAGTGCAACCGTGCGGTCATTCACGGTCATAGCTACTTCTTGTGCTGTACTTCCTCCAGAATTATCATAAGCTGTTGCTTTTACTGTAACTGGACCTGTAATAGCATAAGTGTGCTTAGCTGTAACTTTGGTCTTTCCTTCCAAGTCTGAAGCTTGGAATGTTACAGATTCTCCGTCACCAAATTCTATAACAAAGTGACTGATAGAACCATCTGAATCAGTAGGTATTGTAAATATAAATGTTTGTTCAGTACCTTCTACCGAATTTGATAAAGAAGGCGCATTAAGTGTCGGTTTGGTATTTTCAATCGTTGTGTAAATGGTATGTGTGCCAGTTTGGCCATTTGCATCCGTATAAACCATAGTTGTTGTCCAAATTCCTGCCTTAGTGTAAGCTATACCGCTCCAACTAGACATATCATAAGTACAAACTGCTCCTGTTTTACTGCACTCACCAAGACCCCAAGCACTCATATCGGTGCTAAACTCTCTTGCAGTTATAGAAAGTGTAAATTCATCAAAAGAACCATCAATTGCATCTTCGATTCTAAATACAGCTGAACCTGTTACTTCTGCAGTCATCGTGAAAGACATATCTCCAGATGCACCTCCAAGTAAAGTTATTTCTGAAATTGCAAAACTCAATGATGGAGACATGGAAACTACTGTAAATGTAGCTTCAACACCAGTATTCTCAACGGTTACAGTACCAGCCCCAGAAGTACCCTTATTGAAAGTATAAGAATCCGTTCCTGTAACTGACGCTGAGCGTGTACTTGCAGCTACATTTATTGTGTAAGTTGTATCATCTGATGAATCACCAGATCCTACTACTGAGATACTAACGGGTGAAGAAGAACCACTTGCAGCAGTCTTTGGAACGACTATAGAGGCAGAGTATACTCCTGAACCTAAGCTAGAAATTGAATCTGTAGTGTCAGAATTGCCAGATAGCCAATCTCCGTAGAAAGAAACTGAAACTGTATCGGCACCATTGCCGCCATTAGTTACAGTAAACTGTACATTAATAGAATCTCCTGGTTTAACATTACCTATATTCTCAGTAGTACCTGTTTGAGAAGCAGACAGAAGATAAAGCTGATTAGCTGAAGTCACAGCTGAAGCGCTTTCTGAACCCGATGCAAAAGTTATAGTCGCAGTATCAGAAGCTCCTGCATTAGAATCTATATTATGAGATACTTCTATTGTTTGTGAATTACCCATTGCTATAACCACTGAACCTGAACCTGTTGTTGTCCAGCCATCTGTTGAAGAAGTAGAATAAGCGAATGTCTCTTCAGCATTACCTGTATTAGTTATAGTAAAATAATATTTTACAGAAGAACCAGGATCTCCCGATCCTGTAGCTGCACCGCCAGTAACTGTGTGGCTTGATATAGCGTCAACAGTAGTTGTACCTGCTTCCTCATTGGATTGTGAATTATCATTCTGAGCTACTGCTGTAACTGTCCAAGAATCAATTGTTCCCTCTGCAACTTCAGGCACTGTAACTGTTATTGTAAAGTCTTCATCACTATCATAATCTACCAAAACTTCTGATGGAGCTGAAGTAATCCAACTATTGACACTTGAAGTAGAAATATCAAATCCATCGGCTGAATTACCATTATTATCTATAGTAAATGTAAGAATATGAACTCCAGGTGCCAATGTTACTGCATTAGAACTTGTTGCTAAGGTAAATGAACTAGTCTTATCAACATCTATAGTAACTGCATTAGCAAAGTTTTCATTTGTAGGGGTTTGATGTAAATCTGTAGTTTCAAAGGTTACAACACGAGTGCCTCCCCTTTCTGATTGTATGGATGCTTGTGATACTGTAACTGTGTAATTACCTGTTACTCCATCAAAATCCATTACATACGTGCTACCGTATTGTATTGTAGCATTTACCGTAATACTATCACCTGCATTAATATCTGCGGCCGTCACATTAATTACAAAATTATCACCAACTCTCTCTGCAGTTCCATTTGATAAAGTTGGAGCATCATTTATAGTGATTGTAGAAGAATGAACAACATTTTCTGCAGTATCATTAGCATTACTTGCGGAGAAAGTGACTATTTGTTCATCTAATGACCAAGCGACTGTTTTTGTCACAGTCATATTAATACCATTTAGACAAGCTCCATCATTAGAGCCGTCTGCAACCATGGCATGAGTTGTTCCTGCAATATCGACGTTAACGGTTATAGCGCCAGAACCCGTAACATCAAAAACACAATATACTACTGAAAAAGTAATGTTATCATTTTCACCTGCATTAGTTGCAGATACTTCATTATTAATCAACCAAGGTTTATCTGTATCAACTTCAAATGTAGTACTTCGATCTAGTAGTGCAAAATCAGTACCATCACTTGCATTAAGAACAACTGTTAGGTCTCCACCAAAAGTAGTGCTAAAAGTTCCTGAATAAACTGCAC